>CEAJ01001997.1_pt1 | contig 462337 bp, 354 predicted proteins | sample 554971 | NCBI WGS metagenome assembly CEAJ01 (sample SAMEA3182047, study PRJEB8094) | gut metagenome | biome: human; feature: gut; material: Stool; isolation source: human stools | place: Canada | collected 2011-11-29
CAAGCTTTGTATACGCCACCCGTTGCACTTTGCAGAGAGCGCATATCATCATGCTCATTGCCTTTATTCTTGCCAAATTCATATCTTTTCCAAAATGTTCTCTCAATATTGAGAATAAATCACTACTTTTGTAGTGGACCTTAGAGCTTCGCGACATGGTGTTAATGTGGGAGTTAACTGCCTTAAAGTTACGAAATTTTAAGGTCTTTTGCAATATAATTATTTGATAATCAATGGATTAAATTACTATAATCTAAAAATTGTCATATACTAAGATCATATTTATAACATCAGTATCATTTGCTATCAGATGAGGACCGTTTTAAATTTCTCATTGTTACATTGCATATCTTCCTCAAATATATCATAATTGTCCCATATATTCATTCTATTTTAAAGTTATTGGTCCGTTAAAAGTATGAATGGGCAGTTTCATTGTGTAGCTATTCAATAACTATTCTCAAAACATTTCGTTTATAAGTTTTTTACTACATTAGAGTTATAACAATTTGAGAAATTGATACCTATTATATACTTTGCTTCCCTTATTTTATCAATTTATCCAATCCACTACAACATCTCCCTTGTAGAGCCTTTTCCCAAAACAAACCAAGCGTAAGCTATTGTATTTCCATTGGCCTAAACAGTAGTAAAATCCCCACCTTTAGCAACGAAACACGAGAAGAAAATACATGGACTCTTATAGGTGGATTGTCCTAAAAGAATGGTTTACGTCTTTTCCCTTCCAAGAATGTAAGTTTCAGGAACATGGCTAAAATCATGTTCTTCCCTTGTTGTATCAGAGTGATTGGACGCTCCGATTGTGGTATATATTGTACTTTTCATAGTTACCCCATTGTGTTTGTCGTTATTGTCTTACGCTGCTATAATCCTGCCTCCCCATTGTAGAGCCATTGCATCCGCTATTCCGGGGAAGGTCTTGCTTCTGAGTTTTCTTCTTTCTTCAGGCGATACACCCGAGAAGAATATGTCAGTGAACCACTTAGGGGATTTATTTCCACTCTTTGAAACATAGACCTCACCTTTCCCGACTATATTTGTCGGAACCAGGAAAGGTAAGTTTTTCAACCATAGACAGGTCTTCTTACTAGCTTCATGACCAAACTGCCAAGGTTCTATGATTTGGTCAGGCTTTCTCCATCGGCTGCTCATTATACCGACAGGATTTTCTATAGCTAATTTATCTACTCCAACCCTTGAAACATCCATGAAGAACTGAACTGCCTCTTCACGGTCTTTGGCTCTGTCAGGGAATTTCGGATGTGGTCTTCTCTGTTCTATAGGAAGGTTCTTATCGTCAGGATGATAATACCACCTTGCACCCGAAACAGCAAGATAAGTACAGGGTGGATGGGCTATAACCAAATCCCAATTACCGTCAAGAAAGTATTTAGTGCCATTCTCCAAAGTTCCACCTCTATTGGCTATTACCTCAAACATATCCCCCTTAAAATGATACTCCGGATATCCACCGCTACATTCCTGAAGGTCACAACTGAAAGCCTTATGACCCAATCTTCTGAAAGCCAAACAAACGGCCTGACTTTCTTCACATGCTACCAATACATTCATACCCCTAGAAGATTATCTGCATTAAAATCCGATCAGAATAGCATCTCAGGCCTATATGTTCCACCAGCTGCCCCGTCTCTTCAAACAACTGGAATTTATAGAACCTGATGAAGCTTGTGATTTCGGAATAGAAATTCTTTCCGGCAAAACTCAAGGGATGTATCATTGGGTATCCTCCGACTTGTTGTGGCTGGAAGGCTCCTATTCCCACTCCGGTTATCAAGGCCATGTCAGCGTCAAAAATGATAGGTTGGTTGGGATTATAGTCGAAGTCCCTGACAAAGAACATTCTAATCTCCTTCTCGCTGATTTCCTTTATTTTGAACTGCGCCATTCCGGAAGTGCTCTCATCTAATGTTTCCTGCACCCGTAGTTCCATTTCTTCAATGCTCATATTTGTATTGAGTACTTCTCCGTTTGCTATAAAATAGTTTTTCATAGTTTAGTCTTTTGTGATTTAATGGTTAGTGTAATTCCCTGTTCTCTTTTTAGATAAGATATAAGTCCTGCATAAGAATCTACTCTCTTACGATCTCTCGGCATGATTGATAAAGCCTCCTGAAGCGTGAGGATAATGCAGAATCCGGTTTTAAAAGCATCCCCATACTTGCTCTGGAGTAATGCTACGTCTTTTCTGTATTTCTCAGGGATAGGTCTGTTGCTGTCTTTTGTCACGATAACACTTGGCTCAGCATCATTTTCCAAGCGATTAGAAACAGAAACTTTTTCAGCTCCTAATATCCTACTTATAAAATCGATAAACATTAAATGCGATTTATATTTCAGGAGTAAGGATTTGAGCTGGCGAGAATAGCGTTTTAGCGATTTGGGAAGGAGAAAGAATAAAAGAAAAGTGTCCTCAAATCAGATTTATAACCATGAATATCAGACACTCTTCTTATGAGTATTGTTTCTTCATTAATAAGGCTTTCAGTGCTTTTTACAGAAAGGATTATATGACGCTGACGTAATACTTAAACAACTAAGAGGTCAGATCCCATTATTTTCCATACCCTTTAATCATCAATAACTTTCCCAACCCTTTCTCTTTCACCATACCTATTTATATATATAAGGCGCCAAAACCAGAGGCAGACTTGATCACCACCATTTCCCGATCAATAAAGCCAAACATATAATTGCTTTTTCATGGGAACTGTTATATCTTTGTCATGAAAAAACAAAACTAAAACATATTACAATGGCAACAACTAAGAAAACAACAGCTAAGAAAACAGCAACAACTAAAAAGACTACAACAAAGAAGACAACCACAAAATCACCTGTAGAAATCATTACTCCTGATATTGTAGGAACCAGTGCGGGTAAGATCTGGAACACACTTAACGGATCAGAGAAAACATTGACTGAAAAAGAGTTGTTGAGTCTGACTAAGCTTTCCGGACAATCATTATATCTCGGATTAGGATGGCTGGCACGTGAGGGAAAGCTGGAGTCTGATGGTAAGGAATTTAAACTGGCATAAAAGAAGCGATAGAAAAGAAGTGGCTCATTGGGGTAAAAACAACTCCTAAACCACTTCAAACTCTCACCGTAAACCAATAATACCCTGATTCCCCAAAAAGACAAGCAGAATAACATTTTTTCTTATATATCGTATTCCTGATTTTTTGGGGGGAGGGGACAGAGATTATTAACATTATAAATACTGAAATTATAATATAGCCTAACTCTTTCTCCAATCCATCAGAAATAATATCATTCATTGCATTTCAGCCCCAGAACATGGATATCAAACAAACTAATCAAAAGAATCCTCATTTTTCCACCTGTCCTTCATTTTTTTCCTTTCATACAATTCTTTCCATCTATCCACAAGCTCCCGTTCGTTTATTTCAATATATCTTTTACCTTTTCTGGTGAGCATTGCATTATGGTCATTATCAATCGTAAGGATACCATTAGCTTCAAGCATGACAATTACAGTCTTGACGGAAGTGTAATAGACATCTTCCTTTTTCAGATAATGTCCTATCAGTGGAATCTCATACTCAATATCACATTTGTCATAGACCCCATCAACACACTGGTCCATTGAATGTGGCAGTCCGTCATCCAGTTCAAGCAATACAGCAATGATATAATCAGAAAAATCGGGTTTCATAGGCTATCTGTGTTTATTATCCAATGAATGCAAATATATGAAAACATGTAACATAAACAACAAATTACTGAATATATTTCAACTTTTCGTTTCAGATTTCAGCAATAGATATGGATATTTGATTGTTTCCTTCTCTCTTCCCATCCTCAAGAGAAAAAGGAGCGGAAGCGGAACGGGCTTTGATTAATTTCTTTCTACTAAAATTGAAAAGTTATATAAAAACATTATTTCCGACCCATTTCCCTGACATTACCGCTCTTCTTTTTCTTGAGGTGGGGGAAAGAGAAGATAACAGAACAATAAAATATCAAATCTATCCGGACTATAACTGGGAAGAAGAAAGCTACAAACCAATTCCTGGCTGCTACAACCAACAAAAAAGACTTGAACATCAACAAATATAAATCAACGGCTGGAATATTAATGTGATGACTGGTAAATGAACAGTATCGCAACTCTTCCACATTCTCTTACTCTTTATAACAAATTTGATTCGGGTTAAGTCGAAGACGAAAGTACAGACGAAGTATGAGTATGGTACATAACCGTAAGGATGGAATAATTTAATCACATAAATGCTTATTCTTTAAGCTTTTGTACTAAATTTGCACACTTTTTTATAACACTTTGTCTTACAGTTATGTCATACATTCCACTTACGTTCCATACTTCCGCCTCCAGCAAACCCCTTAACCTGTAATTCCAAGATTTTCCAAAAGACAATTACAGTTGCCTTTTTTTCTTCTTTTCTGTTATACCTATTAGAATACTAGAATTCTTTGGAAGTCAGAATAGATAATTGAATATCAGAGCCATATCCAACCAAAACATCATACAAACATAAAGGATCAATCTTCACTTCATTATCCATACTTCGGCCGGTGATTATTTTACCCTATCAATAAAAAACAAATTTATTATAGACCAGACCTAATATTTATCGGACATCAGGAAACATTTACAATTAATTTTCAGCCGTTTCCCTGTCACAACTTCCTCACTAAAAAACATATAAGAACCACAACGTTATCAACTATCCCCCAAAAAGCCAACATAAAATCATCACATTATTCATTCTACTTATCCAATTATTATCAGAATTCGAACTATACCTATTTATCGACAAACAAAATATTAGCCGGCTATTAATATCATCAAACCAGACCAGGAAAATCAAGACATGGATTCTATACCAATCAGTCTGAAAGAGGAACTGACATATTCATTAAAACCTATTGTAGATCCTGGTCCATTGTTTTCTTCTTCCCTGCCTCAAAGGGAAAAAAAGTATGAACAAGACTTTTTATGATTCTGATAACCCATAAATCAATCTGTCACATTCTCTAACCAAACCCAAAACAGAACCAAGAAGATCAACCGCCATAATACAGGTTGATCTTTCTTTTCCCCACTTCCTCAATATCAAGTTCTATATTCCGTTTCTCCAGGCAGGAAAGTATACCAACCGTCTTTTCAGCAATCTCCTTATCCATATCTATCACAACACCTTCACCGACAGACACTTTACATATACCTCCGAAAGAAGCAATCCTTTCAAGAACAACCTCAGGAAAAAGCCCGTTCTGAATCCTTCCGGCTATCAACAATGAATTTCCGACAACCCTGTCAGAAACTGTTATACTGTCAGCCTTCATCCCAAAAGCCGACATAAGTTCATTCATATCTCCGACTGTAACCATAACGGGAGACAAAGATAGTAATTCATTCTCACTATTTACCCAACCGGCTGTTCATGACACCAGAAAATTATAACTATAGATCTTGTTCCGAACTAGAATATCAATAACAGGCAGAATATCAAAACACAATCCTCACTGCAATAATTCTCCATGTGGCATTCGGTGATCATTTTATTTCATACCAGCCTGGATACATAATTATTACAGAGTGGATTAAAATCAGGAAACATTAAAGGATTGATTTTCGTTCTTAAATATCAACCATACTTTCAGCAACCTATATCACATTTATTTTTCTGACTACAACCGATAATAATTCATTCCACTTATTCAAATTGCTTCATCATTATCAGAAATTGGGTTGGCAGTAAGGAAGAAGCATATATTACTCTGTTTATCATTCAATATAATCAGGAATAAATAAAAAACTGACCGAACATTATTTCATTTATATCATTCATTTTATCAAATAAGCCAAAATATGATTTTTTACATCAAACCTTGCCGATTATTGAACCTAACAGCTAATATGAACAATTAATGGATTTTAGTTCATTGTCATCTTCTTTCCCACCCTCAAGAGAGAGAAGGGGGGAAAGGGGAAAGCGGAACCTCTAAAACCTAATTTTTTACTGATTTTGGAATGGATGAAATTGAAAAAAGTTATGAAAAATAGGCTTTTCCACCCCCTTTTCCCCATTTCCCCTCCTTTTCCCCTTTGAGGCAGGGAAAGAAAAGTAATCTAATCACAGAACCAATCATCCAAATTATAATCTCTTTGACTTTTAAGGATAAGAAAGATACGAACCACTCCCTGACAACTATTACCAACTGACAATAGCAATCAACCGTCAGCAAAATATCCTTAATCCCACTACCAAAATTCAGACAGCACCATAAAAAGTTCTCCAGTCATTTTTGTCTTATCCCACCATTTGCAGATCGGATGAGATGATTGTCGGCAAAAAAATATAAAACTATGCCGATATTATTCATCCGGTTAAGAATATGGTGGATGACAGATAAAAAAACAACTTAACCTGATTATATTTTTCTTCTACTACCATCATTTCCAACTACTCCAAGAGAAAGAAAAAAGAGAAACCAAGTATTACCTCAGTTTCTCTTCCTGATTTGACTATAACAGATTGAGTTCTGCTTCTTCTCCGTTCTGATAGCAATAGATGTCTAAATTTTCAGTAGTCATCCACTGGCAACTATTAAGTCTGAATCCGTATCTCTCCTTGATGGTTGAAAGGAAAGATTCAAAGTCCTCGTAATTCTCTGATTCTCTCAGTTCTTCGTCCGTCAGCTTTATGATATTCAAACCGCCGACACAAAAAACTAAAATCAATACATACTTAGGTTCCATAATTTCAATCCTCTTTTAAGTTATACCTTTTAATCAGTTTATATACCGTTGATTTAGAGAAACTACATCCCTGAGAAGTAACGAATCCTTCCCTGTTCAGAATATCAGCTATCCCTTGCAGAGTATGTTTCTCTTTGACAAGGGTTCTGAGCATGGCAACCGCTCTTTTGTTGTTGGGGTTATTGTCAGCCTTATCCTTGCAGGTCTTTATGCTGTTTTGAATGGCCTGATTGTGCTTATCCATCAGGTGTTCAGGATTGCCAAGTTTGAATCCTCTGCTTTTCTTAGCCTGTAATGATGCCTTCGTTCTGGCTGCTATCAGTTCCGCTTCGTATTGGGATATAGCCGAAATAATATGCAGTACCATTTTATTAGCCTGTGGGAAGTCGCAAAAGACTATTTCCACATCACTTTCTAATAAACTGGATAAAAAAGATACAGACCTTGCCAGTCTATCCAGTTTTGCTACTATTAAAATAGCACCGTCTTTTCTACATAGGTTCAACGCTTCCTTAAGTCTGGGTCTCTCTTTTTTCCGGCCCGATTCAATTTCAATATATTCAGCAACCGGAATTTTATCACAAAGATGTTTCTGTATTATCTCCCTCTGTGCCTCAAGTCCCAGTCCTGAATATCCTTGTTTCTGAGTGCTTACCCGAAGATAAGCCACATATTGGTTTTCATTCTTCATTGTCATTCGTTTTTTAACAATAGTTCCAATGATTAGATGGTCGTCTAACCTATGGAACCATTTACGTCAGTTCATAAAAAAGGCTTTCCATAAGATTTCGAGTTCTTCCAAATTCTACTCTCCCACAGAAAGCCTGTTATCACATTTCCCGACCCCTCAGAGAACCGCTAATATCTTATAATATTATATGTATCAGAAACTCTCTTTTCATAATCGTCTGTTTTCTCTACAAGTTCATCCACCACAGAAACAAGCATGTCAAAGTAGATGCCCTCTCTCTTATCCCTGATTTCTCCATCTTTACCAAGCAGACAGACTTCAAACAGGTCAGCGCCCTCATTCAATACAATCTGAACTTTTCCGGTATGTTTGAATCCGTTGACCTTGAATTCAATACCACACTTTATCACTTTCACTGTCTCAATCTCAACTCCCCAGGACATAAGGACCGGGAGATTGGATTTCAGGATTGACCAGATATACTTGGCCAGTTCCAAATCGTAGTTCTTATCTCTTTCCATAATCCAAAGTTCTTAAGTTCCTATCTTCTTCATCCTCATCCCAGAACATCCGATAGTCATTACATATCCTTCTATAATCCTCCAATCCGAAGTGTGGAAAATTGGTGGAATACATGTCATAAAGGTCTTCAGGGGTTAAAGTCGGGTCATTGTTCAGCATATCATAAACCTCATCCTCAAACTCATAGGGACTGAAATATGGATCATCCTGAACATGAGGATAGGTGTTAGTACAGTCCTCTATGATATGTTCTATAAACCTCAGACATTTCATCAGGTCTTTCTTTACCGTTATCTCTTCATCGGTGTGGGCATTGTAGTAACCACATGAGACGTTGATACAGGAAACCCCAAGTCCGTTCTCTTTCAAGGTCAGAATATCGGTCATCAATCCGTTCTCCTCCCTGTAATCCCATTTCTCAGATTCCATCGCTTCCATGAACTTTTCGGAACACAAATCGGAATAACCTATGTTTGTAATAAGGTCTGAATTGCCTTTACGGTCAGGCTGGATAACAAACCTTACATCATCGAAGAAAGACATCACCGCCTCAGAACTTCCCTTGCAGCCTGTTTCTTCCTCTCTAAAAAAGACTACTTTCATAGAATCATATTTCTTCAGGCATTCAAGACAGATGAACACTCCATTTTTATCATCGGCTCCCAAATTCTCAAACCTCCTGTTTTTTGGCGAATAACCGAATATGACTTCCCTGGTCTCCACCGCCTTGAAATCCTTTGAATGCTTGCAGTGTGAAACCTGGTCGATATGGCTCACCAAACAGGGATAACTTTCCGCTTCTCCCTTTGCCACATACAGGTTCCCGAATTCATCCTTTGACACGGATATGTCTCCGGAAAGCTGTTTTATATAGGAACAGAGGAACTTCACCATCTTCTGTTCCTTCCCACTCGGGCTGTAGATACTATACAGCCGCTTCAATAATTGTATATTCATGATTTATCTCTTTTTTAAGTTTATAGCCGTATGGAAGGTTGGTACTTGGATTTACTTTATCGAACACCTCATTGTCAAACTCCCATGCTTCCTCATTTCTCAATAACCGGCATAATGTATCCGTACCGATGCTTTTACTCTCATAGATACCTTCCGGTTCATTCCAGATATTGATCCAGGTAATGTCGGTGTAATCCTCATACCATTCATCATCGTATTCGGAGTAATGCCAGTTCTTCCGCTTGAACTCATTCTCGACCTTCTCCATACATTCCTTGCAGCAATAGTATTCCTCCGTCACTTCCGAGCACATGGCATCATCCAACAGGATATATGTTCCACATTCATCACAGCAGACACAATCGTTTTCATGGTGGTATTCCTGTGTTGATTCTATCCATATAAAATCATCCAGGTTTTCAACGTCTACCCGAATCTCCCTTCCGTTCCGGTAGCAGAGTCTTGTATCATCACAATAGTATTGGTGGTAATCATCCCATTCCCGATCGTCATCATCGTCGTCAGTATCACCATATAAGTTCAAGTCTGTGGTGTCAAGGTTATATGAAAAGTGTGAGTTTTCGTAGTTATAGGCTTTATTCAGGTTATAATTGTACCATTTGAAAGAATCCTGATAAGAAAGCGTGTCTTCCAGTTCCAGATCACAGTCAATCTCAAACTTCTTGTCGGATAATGAGTTCCCATGAATATCTACAAATGCGTTAGCTTCATGACAGGATGCACCCACGATTTTATAACCGTCTATGTAATCACCTTGAATGAGTTTGTCAATCAGTAACCGTTTCAACACGTCATCACCTCCTGAAGAGTATTGCCTTTCAAGCAGCCTCCATTTATTGCCATCCTGATCCGTAACGTCAGTAAATAGAATGGATCTTGCTACAACCAATCCTGTTTTGTCTGTTATGTAAGCAGCCTTGGCTTTTACAGAATCACGATAGAATGAAGTACGCTCCCTATCCACCATACATGAACCAAAATTACCCTTGCAATAATCACTATCATATATCTTCCAGAACTCATTGTTTATATGTAGTTCCATATCAGGTGATTTCCCATGTGTATAAGTACACCATTGCTGAGTGAAAACATCTCCTGCAATCCAGTTTACGACACTTGGAGAGAGCAACTTTCCTATCTCTGTCTCAAGGATAAGCTCTCTCATGAATTTTCCGGCCCTCATCTTGAAGACCCGGCTACGTTCAACATTTATATAGCGGACTGAACTTTTATCCAGATCCTCACATACACCCTTGCTTTCGTCAGTCTGATATCTGGAAGAGTGGTATGTCTTGCCTATCAGTTCCACCCTATAAGGCAGCTTTTTATCACCTTTTCCTGATTCAATGACAGCATCCATTACTTTTTTCTGTAGGTCAGCCATATCATATATATGTAACAAGGCATAATCGTTATGTTCCCTGCAATACCGGAGCAGTGCAGGATTCTTCAGATGGTTCAGCAGTATCCTGTTCTTTCTTACCACTGTACCGTTATCTCTTTTTTCAAGTCCGAAACAGGCCTTGAACCTTTCGTAACCATAAAAATCATAGTATAACATAATCTTCTGAATTTTAAATTGTCGGTAAATAAAAAAAGGAGAGATACTTCCTTTTTATCGGAAATATCCCTCCCCGGAATATTATCTTGGTATGTCTCAACCGTGTCAGATGAATGGTATCGTCTCGTCCTCCAGAACTCCCGATTCCACTATCTTCTTACATATCTCATGCGAAGCTTTGTTCCTCAGGTCATATCCGTAACCTTCACTTCCCATTGTTTTAATCACTTCAACCATACTTCTGAATAAGGTCTGTTGCAGGGTCCTGTGGAATGTAGTCACCGCTGAAGCGAATCTTTTACCATTCCACCCATAATCGTTCAAGGCATGTTCAAGCTCTTTTGCAGCCTTGAATTCTCTGCTGTTTTCCAATTCATGTCTTTCCATTTCTTTGTTTATTGATTTTTAAAGGATTCAACAAAAAAGGGAGAAAGACTATATTTATCCTTCTCCCTTGTGAGTCAATTTATTTTTCAGGTCTAACTCAAAAACCATCCGTAATTCTCAGTATCTTCACCGTTTAAAGCTTTTTGGATACCAACCGCAAAATCAGTGCAGTTCTGATTTCTCTCCAGAAACTTGTCAATATAGGATTGTTTGGCGGCGTCATTGAGTAGCTGCATCAGATCCCAACAAGTGATATTCTCTCTGCCACACAATCCGAAATTTGGATTCTCTATATAGCCTTTCGTAGCTGCATTGACATTGGAATCACCTAAAATCACCTTGGGCAGTTCTTTAAGTTGTGAAGCGGGTAAAGCTTGGTATAATCTGAGCCTACCTATTATTTGGCAGAACTGTTCCTGTGAAATATTCGTCCTTCCCAGATTTTCAAGAAGTCTCAAATTCTGTTCGGGATTAAAGTCTTGAAATAACTGTAGTGCTGAACTGTATATATCTGCATCACTCATTACTTCCAGTCGTCCGGTCAGACCATCATTGGTCAGCATTAGATTTGAACAAACTTTCACTCTCCATCCTATGAATATCTTGAATTTTTCGGGTGATTTTCGGTTGTATAGGTTTTCCTCATTCAGACTTCTTACACCTCCGATACATAAATGTACTTCTTCTCCGTTCATCATTCTGCTCATAGACCTGATATGAAAACAGAAAGCCATACGTTGATAATAGATAGTCTCGTCCTCAGGTTTAAGTTCCTCCTTCTTTTTGGTTAATGCTCCCGGAACCCTGCCCAGGATTTTATGTGAAACTCTGATCTCTGTGTTACCAAAGTTCTCACCCGTAAAATAGCTCCTTGCAGCCTCCTCGATCCGGTGTATGAATGTCTGGTGGCTGATTGTTAGTTGATTATCTCCAAAACTAGGTACAATGCAATTACTTTCCAGTTCTTCAAGTGTAATGCCCGAAGTGTTACTTTCAATAAAATTCGGATGCTCCTTCTGTTCCTCTTCAGATACGATTACAGCATCTTCGATATTAACTGCATCCATCATTCTTGTCATCATTCCGATTGTTCTTGGAATGACAGTAAGTTCATTAGTCATTGTTTCCATACTATTCTTATTTTTTAGTTGTTAATAATCCGGTAAACAAAAAGAAGTCGAAAAGTCCGTTATTTCTTCTTCAAACTCTTCAACTTCTTGATTCCTTTCAGTACCGAAGCTATCACCTCCAGCACCGTTATAACTACGTCCTGTGCCTTGTCATAATTCATTCATCGGACGTATTATCAGTTATTGTCGCCGCAGTATCCGTAGCGACTTTACCCGTGGCGGATTTTTTCTTTCCCAATCTTCCACCATACTTCTCGGCAAGCTCGATCAATATGGAGCCTGCCACGATGATCTCCGCTACATTTGCGGCGATCTTCAATGCTTTTACTAAATTTCCCATTTCTCTAATTTTTAATTGTTTGTTATTACGTTTCTATTCTCTTATATATTCTTCTCACATATAAGGCTTTGAGGGGAAATGAAGAAAGGGGGAAAAAAAAGAAAAGCCGTCATCAAACCTCCTCGATTCAACTTGACTTTCCGACAGACTGCATACTTTGGGTAATCAAGACTAAAGCTGTGAAAACTACTCGTACCGTTGCTATCCCTCGAATTAAATCTCTAACCATTATCTGAAATTAGAATTAACCCGGTAAATTATTTCTTATTATAATGCCTGAAGCTGACGCACCTTATTCCAATGGTGCTGTATTATGCTCCAGGCTTTTTCTCATATATAAGGGTTTGGAAGGTTTCAGGAAGGAGAAAAATAAACGGCCACACTTTGATATATAAATGAAAAGTCCGCAAACAAAAATCCGGGCGCTCTGTTATATCCGGATAAAGGAGCATTGTATGGAGAGAACAGAACTGACTGAGGCTATAAGAAAAGTCTGTGAGATACAAAACGATATCAGAATAGACATGAGGGTGAGAGGTAAGAACTGGTACTTTGATGCCGCATACATATTTCTCGGAGGGAAAGAAGTGTATGTGACGGATGCATTATATATAATAAGCATAGACGAACTGGACACTGAGTCATTGAACAGAATATATCAAAAGATTGTTCTAAAATAGATTTCCCTTATAGTTGAATAAATTGACGCAATAAAAGCAGTGGTTCGTGGAGAATAGCTGCTTTTTCACTATAATCCGTATTATTTTGGAGGTCTTGAGTTTTTTGCCTATCTTTGTAGTAACCCATATATCAGACCATTATGAACAGCAATAATAAAAACCAGATAATCCGTTTTGACTGGGCGATGAAACGTCTGCTCAGGAACAAGGCAAACTTCAGTGTCCTTGAAGGCCTGCTCACCACGTTACTGGGTGAGAGGATCATTATCCAGAGGCTTCTTGAGAGCGAGAGCAATCAGGAGGACGAATATGACAAGTATAACCGTGTGGATATGCTTGCCGAGAACTCCAAGGGGGAGCTGGTATTGATAGAGGTGCAGAACAATAATGAATATGCCTACTTCCAGCGTATGTTGTTCGGTACTTCCAAGCTGGTCACTGAATATATCAACAGAGGGGAGAGCTATGACAAGGTCCGTAAAGTATACAGCGTCAATATAGTCTACTTCTCCCTAGGACATGGCAGGGACTTCGTTTATCATGGAAAGACGGAATTCAGGGGTATCCACACTAATGATCTTCTTGAACTCACCCCGTTCCAGAAACAGACATTCAAGGTGGATACGGTAAGTCAGCTATATCCTGAATATTATATCCTGAAAGTGAACGGTTTTAATCAGGTAGCAAAAAGTCCCCTGGAAGAATGGATCTACTACCTGAACACTGGGGAGATACCTTCCACTGCTACAGCTCCAGGTCTTGAGGAGGCCCGTGAGAGATTGAAACTGGATAGCATGACCAAGGATGAGCTTGCTGCCTATTACCGTCACTTGGATAATATTGTAATCCTTCGTGATAATATCAATACTGAACGTGAAGAAGGAAGAGCGGAAGGGATTGAAGAAGGTTTGAATAAAGGTAGGGAAGAAGAAAAACGAGAAAATGCCCGTAATCTAAAAAAATTAGGAGTAGCAGTTGATATCATTTCACAAGCTACAGGGTTATCCAAGGAAGAAATTGAAAAACTATAATAAACTTCTCCATATATCAATGAGAGGGGCTGTATTGTATAGCTCCTCTTTTTTTATATGAATACAAGCAACCAGTCCTCAAAAGAATCTAAACAGCCTATATGGATGGAAGTATTTTTACGCCCTTTAACAGAACAAGGTTAAATGAATATAAAGATGAGGGGGGAGTAAAAGGGGGAGTGTTATAAATAAAAAAATCCTTGAATGTTGATATTCAAGGATTTACATGTGTGAAAAGCTCTATGCACTTTGTTTTGGTGGTGCCACCAGGAATCGAACCGGGGACACAAGGATTTTCAGTCCTTTGCTCTACCAACTGAGCTATGGCACCAAGTCAGTGGTTAAGCACATAGGAACTTACTTCTCAGCACATTCAATAAAAAACCTTAGCTTCTCGTTTGTGGTTGCAAAGGTAGACATATTTTTTGATTCTACAAATTTTCTACAAATTTTCTGTGAAATTCTTTTTGATTTCAAAAAAATGCCTTACCTTTGCACTCGCAAAACAGAAACGGAATGTAGCGCAGTTGGTAGCGCACTACGTTCGGGACGTAGGGGTCGGGCGTTCGAGTCGCCTCATTCCGACAGAAGGCGACAAACGAGCAAAATCGGTTGTCGCTTTTTCTTTTCCACCTTCGCAACTTGCTGTAAATCTGCGGAAAATCTTAAAAACTTCATTCTCGTTTTCTGTTCGATAATCATCATTTTCCTTGTCGAAGTAAATTCCGCTGGGATAGACTAAATTTTGTATTTTTTGCCTATTAGAGAAATTACTATCACTCCACAAACCACCTAATTTACAGGACATTTCAATCGTTTGATTGATATATTTCATCATGTTCGATAAATTTTTCCCTGCATCTTCAAGCTCTCGTCTGATTTCTGCTAATCTCGAATTTAATTCGCTCATAGTAGCCGTATATATTTCACTATTAATTTCTCCCAGACCAAACCGAACTTTGACTGTATTAATTCGATTTTCACACTCTGTTTTCCGTTTTAAAAGAACTTTCTTTGTTTCACCTTTATTTTGATTGTATTCTTCAAAAACCTTTCTTAAAACGTCTGTAAGTATCGGGATAAGTCCATCTGGTATATTATATTCATTTAAAAGATTGATATACTTCTGATGCAGTTTCTCTGTGCTATGATTACTTTTACACCCTTTCTTATTGCATTTATAATAATCCCGTCCACGTGCTTTCACTGTGTATCCAGTTAAATAGCCACCACAGTCCGAACAGATAATATGCCTTTTCAATGGGAACGGCTCAGTAATTTCTTTGTGTTCATATCCTGCATTCGATATATCATTCACTTTATTAAATATAGCCTCATCAATTAATATCTCTTGATTACCTTTTATAATTTCATCACCCAACAAACTATGCTGTATATACCCACAATAAAACGGATTATGAAGAATTTTATTTAAATGCTTTCGGTCAATGGATAACCCCAACCCCTTTAACCGATGAACTATTTCTATATCTTTAATCCCCTCTGTTGCTTTCCAGATAAAAGCATTACGCAGTATCTTGCCTTTTTCATTCACTGTAAGAACGTGTTCTCGACCTACTTTTAGTTTATCATAACCTAGCGGAGGTTTTGAATACCAGTTGCCATTTCGTAAACACTCCACCATACCTGTGATACATTTATCCTTTCGAAGGTTATTCTCAAACTGATTAAAAAGAAAGATAACATCTTCCATAAATCCACCTGCCGCACTATCTGGGTCAGTAGCCTGCGTTGCAGACACCACATATATTCCTTTAGCTTTGAGATATGCTTTTGTCATCATCGCCTCATAACCAGCCCGACTGAAACGGTCAAATGAATAGACAAGAATTATATTTATCTCTTTATCTCTAGCCACCTCTGCAATCATTTCACGGTATAGTTTACCTTCAACTTTTGCACTCTCATTCGTACCGCCATAATACTTTTTTATACGAATAGCATGACTTTCTGCATATTCCGTACATATCCTTCTCTGACTTTCTAAACTGCCATTTGTATCAGCTTGCCGCTCCGTTGACACTCGCGTCCATACAGCAGCTACTTTATTTGTCAATTTAGAAAACTCTACTACTTTCTCTTTACTTTTTTTCTTACTCATCAATCATTAAATTAAAGGTTAAACGTAATAACACCTAATGTATAGAAGAACTCCAGTATCTTTTTTTGTTCTTCTTTGTCTAAAATACCTATTGCTTGAAATTTCTTATCATAAACTTTCAATTCATCCTCATCAAACATTTGTTACAAAGGATTATTTGCCATGCCATTGCACAACTTATTTTCACACGTTCATGCAAAATCCACAGAGCAGGGAAGTGCATATACATGAACGTGCTTCCTGCTCCTAACTTGTTACAATAAAATTGAATTTGAAGTATCTTTCGCGGTGGATTTACCTTTCTTCCAAGCAAATATACGACTTATAGATTATTTTGCCACCCTATTACGTTAATTTATACTAAAGCGACTAATTTACGAAGAGTATTTACACTCGTACCAGTCAATTTAGACACATTTCTCAAAGAGTAATTTCTTTTTAATAGTTTAATTTCTTCTTTATACTGTTCTTTCATCTCCGATACAGTTTTACGATAACCAGTTTTACGTCCAACAACCCCACCATTTTGTATGTGATGCACATATCCGCTTTCCATTCGTTGTCGAATTGTAGTACGTTCCATTCTAGCAACTTCCAGTAAAATAGTAATAAGAAATTGTGCCATTGGATTAATATTCCCCAAGCTATCCAGCGTTTCAATATTATAATTCTTTACACATAAACAAATTTTCTCATGGTTAAGTAATTCAATCACTTTCAGAGCCTCCAGCGTATTCCGTCCTAAGCGACTTATTTCAAGTACCAATACTTTATCAACGTGGTTTTCTTTTACATACTGTATCAGTTCAATGATTTCACAACGTTCATCATTACTTTTAGCCCCACTAATTTTATTAGCAAATATTTTCACTATATTCAAATCGTTATTCAATGCATAATATTTCAGTTCATTAACCTGACGGTCAAAATCTTGTGCCATTGTACTTACTCGTGCTAAAATTACTGCTGTTTTCATATTAATTACTATTTAACTGTACAAATATACGGTTCCAGTTTCAAATTGGCACAACAATCATAGTTAATAATCTCTAGACCAGACGGTTAATCAACAAAATCATCTGTATCAAAATAAAATATGCAACTAAACATTTATAATCAAAGTAAAGCTATTATCTTTGCACTGACATATTAGAAATTTAACGTAGAAGCGTTTAGGATATTATCTCGTTTTCAGAATCTGGTAAATATTACAATAAACAAAGTTTAGATTCTGTATATCAATAAAATAACATTTTTCCTATCTTGTCAAAGGAACAATATAGAAACAAAATCAATATTTTAAGCGATTCTCGGTTTTTCGTATTTCAGTTAGTTTCATCCCTTGCACTTGATCGCATTCAAAGTGCTTTTCAAAGCAGTTTTCCGATTATCGACCTCTTATCCGAAGAATGCCGTTCGGCAGTTCATCGATGAATTGTTGCAGCCAAAAAAGGAAAAAATGGGCTGTGGTCTTTGTCTCATATCTTCATTGAAACTTGTGTTTTCTGCAAAGGTAGTTGCTTCTATAAAACCATAGGCATATAGAAAGGCAAATATGCCTACCTAAATATAGTTTACTTTGATTTAGCATATATAAGGCTAATGCACAAACTAAACTGAATTTTCAACGCATTTCCATAATCTGACCACTTGCAAAATATACAGCCAAAAGAGAAGAAAGGTTCACCGCATATTTTCTCTTTTCGCTGTAGTTTTTGTTTTATGTTATATTTCCTACGACGTAAGCCTGTCTGTTTTACTTTCAAGGCACATTCTACTCAAGTTGTAAATGAAAGACATCTTTCAAAAAGATAATGGACAAATACATATCGACCTTGCAAATGGCTGATTAAATTGAAGTATCGTAAGTGTGTCAAATTATTAACCAATCTAGTATATTAAATAAAACTGGTGGATATTGGCAGAATTTACATAAAAAAAACAGTGGATATTGACATGATTAACAAACAAAAGTTGGTGGAAAATGCAAAGAGTACTATATTTGCATACCAAAATTAACGAACATGGAGAAAAACGCAATATTATTTAAGCGCAAGATGTACGACCGATTGCTCAAATGGAAGAGGGAGCGGAACGGTGAATCAGCCATTCTTATACAGGGAGCAAGACGAATCGGAAAGTCCACACTTGCAGAAGAATTTGCCCGTAATGAATATGAGTCCTACATTCTCATCGACTTTGCCATTGCGCCAGTAGAAGTACAGGAACTTTTTAATGATATATCAGACCTAAACTATATATTCCTTCGACTGCAACTTATCTATCGTGTGCAGTTGATTGAACGCAAGTCTGTAATCATATTCGATGAAATACAAAAGGCTCCTTTGGCTCGTCAGGCTATCAAACATTTGGTTAAAGACCGTCGATACGACTATATCGAGACCGGTTCACTCATTACCGTTCACAAGAGCAGTCAGGATATCCTGCTGCCGAGCGAGGAGACGCGGGTCGATATGTTTCCGATGGACTATGAAGAGTTTCGCTGGGCGTTGGGCGATACCGCCACGATACCGTTGCTGCGTACGACGTTTGAAAAACGCATACCGTTAGGCGATGCCGTTCATCGGAGAATGATGCGCGATTTCCGCTTGTATATGCTGGTTGGAGGTATGCCTAAAGCCGTAGCAGAATATATTAAGACGAACAATCTCGGAGCGGTAGATTTAGTAAAGCGGGATATTGTCTCGTTGTACGAAGAAGATTTTTGGAAGTTGGATGACACGGGCAGAGCTACCGCATTGTACGATGCTATACCTGCACAGTTGAGTAAGAATGCCTCGCGGTATCAAATAGCATCGGCTATACCCGGCGAAAGAGCAGAGCGGGTTGCAGGCGTAGTCAAAATGATGAATGATTTCATGTCTGCAAATGTTGCATATCATTCCAATGATCCGAATGTTGGACTGGCTCTTACAATGGACAATGAACGTTTTAAAATATACGCGTCCGATACCGGAATGTTTGTCACACTGGCTTTCAAGGACAAGGATTTTACCGACAACATCATATATGAAAAGTTGCTGAATGACAAACTCAGTACTAATTTGGGTTATGTCTATGAAAATGTTATTGCGCAAATGTTGCGAACCGCAGGTAAACAGTTGTTTTATCATACGATACCATTTGCAGACGGAAAGAAATATTATGAGGTTGATTTTTTAATATCGGATGGTCATAAGGTGTCGCCGATTGAGGTGAAGTCCTCGGGTTACAAATCGCATGCATCGTTGGATGCCTTTTGCGATAAATTCTCCGACCGAGTTAAAAATAAATATATCATCTATACCAAAGACCTAAAACGAGAGCAAGGGATTGACTATATCCCTGTATATATGACAATGTTCTTGTAAGAGATTGGATGGCACTATATAAGACTGGACTCTTCGGAATTTCCGAGAAGTTCAAGCCTAAGATGAAAATTATTAGTTAAGAACCAATGACCTTTGAATGATTCATAAACTAACATATAATAATAGGGTGTTATCTGCAGAGGAGAGAGCCGAATTCTGCAGAATATCAGACGAATATATAAACGAGTTTTCCGGGTATGTTGAGGGCATACACCAATTTGCAAATGAGTATCATGTATCAGACAATTCGGATTACAATAAGATAACCAAGACGATAATAGATATTGAGACTTTTACCAGTTATGCTTTTTGTGATTGCATTGTTCTGAACAAGTTGTTTGTTAGGGCGACAAATCTTTATGAAAAAAGTTTTGTTCGAGGAAAACTGAAAGTTCAACTCAATGAAAGTTTCAAAAGACTATACGGGTTCAAAAAAGGCTATAAGTATTCATATTGCGCTCAGTTAGAAAGTATCGTCACTATGTTTCCCGGATTCAGAAGAGAGTTTGACGAACTATTGTCGGATTTAGAGCAAATCTCGAAAGATTCTTGGTGGAAAGATGTGCGGGATGCAGAAGTACATATTGACATATTTAAGCTGTATGAACTGCGGCACGAAGAAATAAATGAGAGCAAGATTGTAATGGAGACTTGGCAACTAATAGATTTGTTTAATCACATTAATCGTTTTATCTGCAGATTGCATAGAGTCTATCTCAATTATATAACAGCACAGTTCATAAAAGAGAATGGCTATATCCCCAGTGTATAATAGTTATAGACATAGAATAACGAATTAGTGAACAGTGAGATATTTGTTCAGTAACTGATTTAATATAGCAAATGACTAAAAATATAAAAGATATTACAATGGATGAGGAGGAGAAACTTGATGCTTTGAGACAAGATTTCTTTTCCTATTATCGTCGAATGAGAAGTAATCTGTTTTCGGATACAGAAATTGTATATGAGACGAGATTAACAACTGAAGTATTTGATTTAAAACTCCAGCAACTATCGCAGGATAAGAAACAGTCAGAATTTGAAAATTTTGCGATTGCGGTAGCTTCTCGTTTGATTACACCGAATATTAAACCGCAAACAGGTCCGGATGGTGGCGGTGATGGAAAAGTAGATGGGGAAACATATCCTGTTGATAAAGCAATATCGGATAAATGGTGGATATCAGAAGGTAGTACAGGCGACCAGAAATGGGCTATCGCTATCAGCGTTCAAAAAAGTTGGCAGAGTAAAGTTGAAGCTGATGTTAAGAAAGCGGTGGAGACCAAACGCGGATATACCAAATTACTTTATTTTACCAACCAGAAAATAAAATCCAGTTCACGGCAAGCTAAAGAAGATGAATTGGCACAGCAGTATGGAATATCTGTAAGCATATTTGATGGAAAGTGGTTCTCATTTGCTGTATTTGAACAAGGTTGTTTGGATATCGCCATTGAGAAATTGAATTTTTCCGATGAGTACCGTAAAAAGACTATAAAAATAGGACCTAACGACAAAGAGCGGAAGTCGGAATTAAATAAGATAGAAGACGATCTTATTAAGCATACAGTCGCGGACCTCGATACTGATTATGTAAATGATCTTTTGAAGACTTGTATTTTAAGTCGAGGGTTAGAAAAACCTCGAATGGAGACTGAAGGGAGATTCAATCGTGCTTTAAGAGAAGCAAAAGTTCATGGTACATCCATACAAATATTTAATATTATTTACAACCATGCATGGACTTCATTTTTCTGGTTCCATGATGTTGAAGCTACCTATTCAGACTATTTAAAGTTAAAGGATTATACAAAAGAACATCCGACCGTACATACAATAGAGCGGCTGACCAATATCCTCACTAATCTTGAAAATGTAATATCATTGGGACTGTTTGATACAAGTAAGTTTGCCATTGAGGTACAATTTATTAAGGAATTAAGACAGTGTTCCAAATTATCTCAACCATGTCAGTTGTTTTTAGACTTATACATATCTGAGCATAGATTATTCCAATTGATTAATCGAAATGAAGATTTAACGGACGAGTTACAGACACTAACATCACTTATAGAGCAGTGTGCTAATTATCTTGATATTAGTTTTAGTGCACAATCACGGATCGTTGAGTTGCTGGGACGAGTAATATCTGATAATCCGGAATTTGAGCGACTCGTTGATATGATCGCAGACATATCTTCAAAAAGAGAGTCGGAAGTTCAGGGTGCTATGACACATTTTACTCGTGCTAACGCCTTAATGGAAAAAGGAAACTATGTGTCTGCTATCAAGCATTTGGGACATTGTGTACAATCATTTCTTAAAGAAGGGTGTGAAGAAGAATATGTCAAGTCTTGTGGCAATATGGGAATGGCGTTATATCATTTGGAGCTGCCCTATAGTGCTGAGGCGTATTTGGTAAAAACAGCATCTTTCCTTGTCCGGGATTTCTATGAACATGGAGCAATTCCTCATTTGTTGATTACCGTTCTCTCAACGCTGTGTGAGATTGAGTTGATGCTTGGTAGATTGGTGATGTATTTGAATTGGAGAGAATTGCTTTTTATTATTTCTCGCAATGGACAAGAATTTGAAAGCGAGTTATTTTTAGAACGAGATACTATAGCAGATGGTGGTTGGGCTTGTCGTTTTGCGATGGCAGACACAGGTAATCCGGAATTCTCTATACTTCCTGATATCCTTGATAGATGTGATATGCCTCTTTCTACTAATTATCTGAAATACGCTCTTGGATATACCGATGAAGTAGATGAACATTTTGCAGAACTTATAACTGCTGGTAATTGGCAGGATTTATTGCTTAAACAGCCTATTCATGAGCAGTTTTGGGGACAATTATCCATAGCTACTGACGAAACAACAACACTCTCAACGCTTGCCAATAACTGTAGATTTTATGTAACATATGATAACAGCATTCAGAACCAATTGGTTGCAGAAACATTTTTAGCCTCTGTGGAAACTATGCTGGCAACATTTGCCAACATAGAATTGGTTATTCTGCAGCCAAAGATACAAATCCATATAAAGGAGACGAAAGAGGATTCATCACTATGTAAAGGAGATACAAATACAGAGTACATCTTTTATGTGAATCATGAGACTTTAACAGATCTTGTCTATTGGAATTGCTTCGTTTACTTTATCGGATTCTTTATGTCTTATAACACTGTCTCCAAAGATGATGTTAAAAAGTTGTTGGAAGAACGTCAAAAGAGTGAAAAGATAATGGATCGGGTATCTTCATTGATGCAACTGAATAGGTCTGTATATTTTGTTCTTGGCGATAATTTTAAGTATTCTATTAGCAAATGGCAGAATGCAAATGATAAGATTTATCCATGCTTAATAACTAGACCGGCTGTAAAGCCTCTAAAACGCCATAAATCACAACAACAAAATATGTCTGTCTATACGATATCATCCAATATGCAATGGTGGGACAATGCCCAATGGTCTGGGGTAGGATTTGTTTTCGACAGAAATATGGAACGCCCGCCCGTTCTTGCATTCCTATTTAAGGACGTTGAGGAAGGGAAAAAGATAATACATGAGTGGAAATCAAGTATAGGGCAAGGAAAACCCGATATAGAAATACAGATAATAAAAGGTATAAATAAGAATCATCCAACATGGTACCGTGTATGTGTAGCTCCTGTAGTATCTGAGGATGATAGATATGATGGTCGTTATGTAGGCATAATGTGCAGAAAACATACTATGACTCCAACTGATTCGAAGAATCTGGATGCATTTGAACAGATATATCCTCGCTTCGACAAATGTTGTATAGTTGCAGCGTTGATTAGTGATGATGCCAAACAGCTTTTGAGGTCTATTGACTTCAATGAGTCAATAGAATTGAAAGTTATTATCACGGACGCGTGGCGAGTGTCTGCTATGGATAGTACATGTAATGCATTGGAATGGGACGATGATCCAATAATTCCAGAAGAAGAAAGTAAAACAGCTCCAGTCCTAGCATTGTTAGAAAATTTACGAGAAATACAATCTAAACACTAATGAGTGTTTGTCTTTTTACAATGAGAAATCAAAGCATGTGAATTTTATTTGTCATATAATAAAAAACGAATAAGTTGGATAAGGGTTACGTTCCTGCTTGCAGATAAGATGACAACATTCCAGACAGCGTGAGACTGTCGGGGTATTAGGCTCCCCCGAAAAGAATTTCGTGGACAATAAGTACGCCAATTTGGTTTCCGCGAATGGCAATGTACTTACATAGAGATCGGAATATAAGAATCTCTCATGTCCTGAGTTTAAGAAGAAATATAAAAGCACTATGTATGGTTTGGTCAAACACAGTGCTTTTCCATTTTGCGAGAGATTCCTGCTTTATATTTTCAGTTCCTTGATGGCTCTTTTTATTCCGCAGATGACCGATGTCTTGTTGTTTCTGACAGCGGAGAGTGCCGATGAAAGACTGGAAGCGGTAATGAACCGTGTGCCGTCCTTGGATTGCAGGAACTGCCCTTTATCCAGAACGGACTGCCAGCGGGATTGGATGAAGGAGTTTTCGAGTAGCACATCGAAAAGGATAACTACATGACGAAGATTATTCACCCGGATATGAAAGCCCTCCTTGCAGGAAAAGAGAGCTTCCATATCCTCGATGCAAACCTCTGAAACGCAAAACAGATGATAAGTATTGGCACAAGACACAATACCTGTCATCTGTTCTTGGGTGAAGTTGCAGCCGAAAGAAAGCGGCGGAGCTTTTATAAAACCATCGGTATGATGCGCGATAGGTGGCGGCAACGGTTCCGACCGGTCATACATCCTTCGCAGCTCCATACACTTTTCAAAGGAGAAGTCGGATGCGGCAAAAAGAGGCTGGATAAGGTGGGCGCATTCGTTCAGCAGTCCCTTGACGATGTGGATGTTCATCTCGTGGCAATTCCGGCAAATTGCACTGTTGCAGTTGATGTACCGGTGACTATTTATGAAGTCATCCACATAGCGGCTATACCGCTTGTCACCCACAATCACATCCTGAAGATAGAGTTCTCTCGCTTCGGAAAGTAACTCAAACAATTCCTCCGCTACATCCTTTTCGGTAGCAAAGTGGGTTAGGTGCTGCTTCTCTTCAAAAAAAGAGAAGACTTTTTGATTTGTTCTTTCATGTCAATTAACTTGCTTTATAGTTTCAATTCCTTGATAACTCTTTTTATTCCATAGGCGACCGATGTCTTGTTATTTCTGGCGGCAGAAAGTGCCGATGAAAGACTGGAAGCGGAAATGAACCGTGTGCCGTCCTTGGATTGGAGGAACTGCCCTTTGTCGAGAATCCTGGCGATTCTGTCCTGCGACACGGGTGGGTCGAGTTCCTGCGAGATGGTGCGGATAAGGGATTTCTTATTCATAATTAACCGATTCGACAACTGAATTTCAGACAACTCCGGTTTGTGTTCTGCAAATCGGGCATCCTGCTTTTCATGCCTTCGGATTTTCCACCCCTCATGCTTCGGTTCATTGAAAAAACGCCTGCGTATCGACTTCCGACTCTTCGGGAGGGAACGCGGTGGCGCAGGACACCTCACGCCATGCCTCGACATCCTTTCGCTGTGCCTCGTGGTGCGTTTCGAGCGTCTCGATGGCATCCGCACCTACGGGCAGATGCAGCGGAGGGTTTTCACTGTCGGCCGCTTTCACGACCAGTCTTCCCAACACTTCGGGATTGCCCGGCTCTCGACCGTTCATGTATTTCACGAAACCGCTCATCCGCTCCCGGAATGCGTCGTAGTCCGCAATGGGTCGTGCGGGAAGATGATAGGCGGAATTGAAATTCATGAAATCCGTGCGGAACAGGCCGGGAGCGACGATCGTAACCCGGATGCCGAATTGTTCCGTCTCGAACGCAAGGGACTCGGAGAACCCCGTAACGGCGAATTTGCTCGTGTGGTAAATGGATGGTCCGACACCCGAATATCCCGCAGCGGACGAAATATTGAAGATGTGTCCGGCATGTTGTCTGCGCATGACCGGTAAAACGGCACGGGTAACGCGCATCAGTCCGAACAGATTGGTCTCGAATACGTCACGAATCTGCTGCTCGTCCGACTCCTCGAAGTAGGTGAATTGTCCGTGACCGGCGTTGTTTACCAATACGTCGATGCGTCCGAAGTGCTTCACGACCGCTTCGGCCATCCGGTCGAACACCGCCTGTTCGGTATTCGTCACATCCAACGCATACGGAAGCAGCTGCGCTGCCCCGTCTTCGATATGCGTCGTTATTTCTCCGCTGCGCGAGACCGCCGCCACGCAATGCCCGGCGGCGAGCGCCGCCTCCATAATGGCATGTCCCATACCACGAGATGCTCCCGTAATCAGCCAGACTTTGGCTGTAGTATGTTGTTCGCTATTCATATTTACCAGTTTATAAGAAGTTTGCAAAACCAATCAGCACGCATGCCGTCAGCAAGACAGCGATTTTCCAAACTGACGCCTTCTCCTTATAGAGAAAAACGCCGACAAAAATCATCACGAGCGGTGAAAATGCCCCGTTGAGCGGTACGAGAAAGCTCAACTCGACTCCCGAATCGACAATGCGGTTCATCAATACGAGGCATATTACCTGCATCAGTATAGACAGAGCCGTCGGTATAGGTCGGGTAAATCCCTGTGTCCGCGGCCAAATTGCCGTTGCTCCCAGGGAGAACATCGTCGCAATCAAAAATAGTCCGATTGTAGTTGCAGGTAGGCTGTCCATGACGTCTACTTATTTCATTTTACCTGCGATGCCTATCAGGGCGCAGGCCACTATAAGCAGCGTGATTTTCAATGCCGATATACTTTCCTCGTACACGAATATTCCCAGCATGCTCACGACAAGCGGTATGACTGCTGAACCTAACGGTATCAGAAAACTGAGTGCGACACCTTTGTAAAGCATCCGGCAAAAAAGCGATGAGCCGAGCAATAAGGCCAGGATGGAAGCCAGTGTGGGCCAGAACTTCGTATAGCCGGCCGTCAGTGGAAAGAGGGACATGCCGACAATTTGTAGCACGATGGCTCCCGAAAAAAGCAATACGGTCGTCGGCGACGCCGTTTTTTGATGTTCGATTCGTTTCATGCGGATTTTCATTTATTTTTCGACAAATGTAGCGGTTATGCCAAACATACTGGGTAAACAAATCCGTGTTTGTATGATATGAATCCGTGATAATGATGCGATAATCCGCATTTTACATTACTTTTGCCGAATGAAGGACAAAAACGGAATCATACATTGCAAAACACCGCAGGAGTTCAACCGCATCATCGGAGTCAAGACCTATCATCCGTTGATTTCTGTTGTCAACTTCTCGCAAATCGCCGAATACAGCCATCCGCAAGGCTGGAAGCAGGACTATTATGTCATAGCACTCTGCCGAGGAAACTCATCGTGCGGTGTGAAATACGGTCGTAACATGTACGATTACTCGGACGGTACGCTGGTCTTTACCAGCCCGGGACAGACGGTCGTTTTTCAGGAGTACGGAGAGCCGTTCCGGCCGGCAGAGGACAATTGGGCCGTCATGGTGCATTCCGATTTCATCCGGGGGACGGCACTGGGGCGCGACATCGGAAATTACGTATTCTTTTCGTATGAACTCCACGAGGCGTTGCACCTGTCGGAAGAGGAAATCGGACATGTGTTGAGTATTTTTCGTCACATCGAACGGGAGCTTCGGCAACGCATCGACGAACATACACCTGAAATAGCATGTGCCTCCATCGGCTTGCTGCTGAGCTATTGCCGCAGATTCTACGATCGGCAGTTCAAGATGAGGCATCGGGAAAACATGGATATCGTAAGCCGGTTCGAGAAACTGCTCCGCGATTATTTCCATTCCGATTCCCTCTCGAAAAACGGGTTGCCGACCGTGAAATATTTTGCCGACCGACTGAATCTTTCGTCCGATTACCTGACCGCCGTGCTTCAACGCGAAACGGGTATGAATACCCGAAAACATATCCAGAATCGAATGATTGAGACGGCGAAAGACAAACTGGCATTGGACGAACGCCCGATAAGCCAGATCGCATACGAGCTGGGATTCGAGTATCCCCAATACTTTACCCGCCTGTTCAAACGACAGACGGGAATGACGCCGGCGGAATATCGCAGACGAAAGTAGTGCCGGTACAGCGTTTTCAAGGAGTACCCGATTATATGCTATCGAACCTACAGGGTTGAGGATTAAGCCAAATTTTGTCCCCAACCGCTATACCGAGCGTTCATGTGCTGTTGGGGTTATTTCGTCCGGGACGGCACGAAGACGATTTGTTTTGAACCGTTTGAAGCGGTATACTCTCCTAAACGGGCGAAGTAGAATCGTCGGAGCGGAATGTCCTTGACGACAAAGGACCTGAATCCGGCCTATTTCACGGGCGGGTCAAGTTCCTGCGAGACGGTGCGGATAAGAGTTTTCTTTGTTTATGTTATTTATATTTCCTCCTACTCGATTAAGGATAATCAATATCTACTCAATATGTTTATTGCTTTCCTATATTAACAACAAGTGAGACCTCTATAAATTAGTTCACTTTGGTTTTTCCCCTATACGCACTCGGATTAAAGTAAACCTAAATCTGGATGTACCCCGACTATATGTAGATATGAGAACAGTCCTACTTTATATCACTAAAAATGCGACGATTTACATTGGGTCAATCGAACAATCCGTTTACCAAATTGACAGCATCATCCTTCTTTTGGTTGATGATTTTTGCGTACACCTGCGTCATTTTCACATCCGCATGACCGAGCAGCTTCGAGGTAGTATAGAGATCTGCTCCAAGGGTCAGCATCATCGTGGCGAATGTGTGCCGGGCCACATGGAAATAGAGAAGTAAAATGAGCACTGGAAAAGAAAAGAAGCTATAACGTAATAATCTGAAAATGTGTTATTTCTCCACATTGTTCCAAACGGAGAAAACGCAAGAATTTGAGGATTATTGCAGCTGTTCAGTTACCAAACCGTTAGCCGGACAGTTACCGAAAGGTATCAAGGTAACGCGAAGCGGATCAGATAATTTGAAACGACGATATATTACACTGGTTGTCATAGTTTTGCATACCAAAGGACGCTTGTAAAACAGGTAAATTTGCCACTAAAATTATAAGCGTATGAAAGTAGAAAAATTCAAGGTTCTGCTCTACCTCAAAAAGAGCGGACTGGACAAGTCGGGCAAAGCCCCGATAATGGGACGCATCACCGTGAACAGGACGATGGCGCAGTTCAGCTGTAAACTCTCCTGTACTCCCGGGCTGTGGAATCCCCGCGAAAGCCGGTTGAACGGCAAAAGCAGGGAGGCCGTTGAAACCAATGCCAAAATCGACAGGCTGCTGCTTGATGTCAATGCCGCGTTTGATTCCCTTCTGGAACGAAAGGCTGATTTTAACGCCGCTTCCGTCAAGGATGCCTTTCAGGGTAGCATGAGCACCCAGATGACCCTGATGAAAATACTGGATGCCGTCAGGGATGAAGTGAAGAGCCGTATCGGGATAGACCGGGCCAAAGGGACATATCCGGCATACGACTATACCTGCCGTACCATGCGCGAGTTCATTGAAGCCAGGTTTAAGACAAAGGATCTGGCTTTCGGACAGCTCACCGAGCAGTTCATCCACGATTACGAGAATTTCATCCTTGACGAGAAAGGACACGCCGTGGATACCGCACGGCATTACCTGGCAATTGTCAAGAAGTCTTGCCGGAAAGCCTATAAGGAAGGTCATTCCGAGCGGTTCATGTTCCAGCATTATGTCCTTCCGAAACAGACCGTCAAGACGCCAAAGGCATTGAGCCGGGAAAGTTTCGAGAAGATACGGGATGTCGAGATAGCCCCACACCGCACGACCCACCGCCTGGCAAGAGATCTGTTCCTCTTTGCCTGCTATACCGGAGTAGCCTACAGTGATGCCGTGACAATCACCAAAGAAAACCTGCATACGGACGAGGAGGGTAAATTGTGGCTGAAATACCACCGGAAAAAGAACGAACTCCGCGCAAGCGTGAAACTGCTGCCGGAAGCCGTTGACCTGATAGAAAAATATCATGACGATGAAAGGGACACCCTGTTTCCGATGATCCACTACCCGAGCATGAGAAACCATATGAAGGCACTGGCCGTACTGGCAGGGATAAAGGAGAACCTGTGCTACCATGTCGGACGCCACTCGTTTGCCTCGCTCGTCACCCTTGAAGCGGGTGTGCCGATTGAGACCATCAGCAAGATGCTGGGGCATGGCAATATCCAGACGACACAGGTGTATGCCCGCGTGACACCTAAAAAACTTTTCGAGGATATGGACAGGCTTATCGAGGCTACCAAAGATTTCAAACTTGTTTTATAACCACCAAACAACGGATATCATGAGAAGTACATTTTCCATATTATTCTACATCAACCGCGGCAAGGTAAAGGCTGACGGAACCACGGCTGTCATGTGCCGCATCACCATTGACGGCAGGAGTACCGCCATCACTACCGGTATATATTGCAGGCCGGAAGACTGGAACGCCAAAACCGGAACAACACGCACGGTAAGGGAAAACGCCAGACTGCAAGAGTACCGGAAGTATATCGAACAGACTTACGAGGATATTCTGAGGACACAGGGTATCGTCAGCGCGGAAATCATCAAGACCCGGGTGACAAGACAGTTCGTGGTTCCCACCCATTTGTTGCAGATGGGTGAGATAGAGCGCGAACGTCTCAGAATACGGAGCAAAGAGATAAATTCCATTTCCACCTACCGCCATTCCCGATACTTCCAGAAATACCTGACGGACTATCTTACCTCTTTGGGCAGGAAGGACATTGCCTTTGAGGAGATAACGGAAGACTTCGGCAAAGGTTACAAGGCATTTCTTGTACGGAACAAGAATTTCAGTTCCACGCAGACCAACCGTTGCCTCTGCTGGCTGAACAGGCTGCTTTATCTTGCCGTGGATAACGAGATACTGCGTACCAATCCGGTGGAGGATGTCGAATATGAAAAGAAGCCCGCACCCAGGCACAAGTACGTCACACGTGAAGAAATGAAAAGAATCATGGCCATGCCCTTGAATGACGGACGCGCGGAACTGGGCAGACGGGCGTTCATCTTTTCATGCCTGACGGGACTTGCCTATGCCGATATCAAACAGCTTCATCCGCGCCATATCGAAACGACAGCGGATGGCAGGCGGTTTATCCGCATCAACCGCAAGAAAACCGGCGTGGAGGCCGTTATCCCCTTACACCCGATAGCTGAACAGATACTGGCATTGTACAACACCACCGACATGCACAATCTCGTGTTCCCGTTGCCAAGCCGGGATTCCATCTGGCACGAGATACGGGAAATCGGCGTGATTCTGGGCAGGAACGATGACTTGTCCTACCACCAGGCCCGTCACGGGTTCGGGGTTCTCCTTATTTCAGAGAGCGTATCAATCGAAAGCATAGCCAAGATGATGGGGCACTCGAATATCAGCACGACCCAGGGATATGCCAGGATAACGGAGGACAAAATCTCAAAGGAAATGGACAAACTGATGGAAAAAAGAAGCAAACACCGCACACATTCCGGCCATGACAACCAATGACAGTTTCGCAGCCGCCTGTCTCCTCGCCGTCCATGGAAGTTAGTACAGACTTTTCTGAAAGCGGAAAGGTCAGGCGGCTGTGCCGTTTCGGGCAGAATCTTCCTTTGCGGGCAAAGGGTATTCAGCCCGAAAACCTTTCCCCTTTCACGTCTGTACAATGGACGCCGACGGCAGCGGAAACAAGCGACTGACGGAAAAGTCGATACAAAAACAACCCCAAAAGAAACAGCATACAGTCTGTATTATATAACCAGTCTGTATGCTGTTCTGATATTCTATAATAGGAGGGATATTTTTTGAAGACAGCATGAAATGGGCAGGCGGCAAACTGCGCTCCCTCCAGAAAAATCAATCCGCTTTTTCGACCTCCTGCCAATACCCGCCTTTGTCCGGCCTGATTCGTCGGAGTGTCCCGTCCGCTTTCAACCTGGCAATCTGTTTTTCCACGGCTTTGGGGGTTATTCCTATCCGCCGGGCAAGTGCTGTTGCGCTCAGTGTATTATCCTGTGAAAGCAAGGCGATGATTTTCTCCCTACTTTTTACATTTTTCTCCCTACTTTTTATTTTGCCATCACATTATGATAAAAGTTGCTTTTATCCGTAATTTCTATACTCAGAGGATAGTTTCACGGAATAAAAGCAACCTTATGGGGTTAGAACCAAGTTTTTCTATTCTGATTGTACGCTTCCCTGTACCCGTCCATCAGCACCCGTTCAATGTCGGAAGCCCTGTACAGGATTTTTCCTCCTACCCGGATATATGGCAGTATGCCGTTGTTGCGGTAATCCTGTAGGCTCCTGCGGCTGACCTTCAGTTTCACCGCCAGCTCCTTGTCGTTGTAATAGCGTTCCCCGTCCAGTGACGGCTTGTTGCTGTCGCATATTTTCTCCACCCTTTTTGAAAGGTCTTCCAGCGACGAGAAAAAGGCTCTCACACGCATGTCGTTTTCCGGTGTCAGCAGCCGGATGTTGCCATTGTCATTCATAAGCACGATATTTATGATTAACTGTATCAGTATTACAATTTCTTCCTTTATTGGCTACAATACACCGTTTCATCTCCACCACGGGAAAGACAGTCTTCACATCCTCCGGCCTGTAATACACCTTGTGGCTTATCTTGGTGTAAGCCAGCGTCCCATTCTCCCGCATCGTCTGTAGGGTTCTCGGACTGATACCGAGCAGCCTGCACACGTCATCGCTGTCAAGCCATTCCCTCTCTCCCAGATCCTCATGTTCCCGGTAGAGACGTTCCACCTTTCCCGCGAAATTCTCGAACTCCGAGAGCATCCTCTCGAAAGTCGCCTTGTCTATGACCACTACTTCCATATTCCTGTAATTTTAAGTTTAACATTGATTTTTTATTGTAAAAACGGAATGGCAGACAGATGGTATCTGAAAGGGATTCATGTGCCCGTAAACCGTTTCGGAAGCGAAGAAAATAAAAAAACGGGAATCGCCTACAAACCGGACGGCACGTGTCTCCAACAGACATTCTTTTTCACCGTCAGGTGAAAAAATCAAAGGTGGAAACCTCAAAGGACACCCTTATTTCTTTGAAGCAAAGGTAGCCGTTCCCCACCGGGGCGCAAGGCTGGGCCCTGCGGGTCGGCTGGGAAAAAATCATCCTCACGCTCCGCGCTCCGGTATTTTTTCCTGCCGAGCCTTGACACCTTTCCGGCGGGAGAACGGCTGTAAAGCATACAAAGAAACAAGAGTGCCTGCACCGCAGGCCGGATGTCTAACAGATAAAAATCAAAGGATATGGCAACAAAAGACGTGAAAGAATTCAACGGATGGTTCAACCGTTCATACGCGAGACTGAAAGAGAGCGTGTCCCTTTATGGAAAGATCAACGAGGACGCGTTCCATGACGCGTATCTGGCAGTCAGGAAGCAGGTGATGTTCTCAAACAACGGAATAGAGGACTTGGAATCCTACTTCTTCGGGTGTTATCGGAAAATCCTGCAATCGGGAACAAGGGAAGACAGCCGTTACGACAACCCCGGGGACGAGTATTTCTCAAGACTGGGTGAGGCGGACTGCACGGAAGAGACCGATGAGCGGGAAGAGATGCTTACCGGGTGCGACAGGCTGGTAAGGGACATACAGAAATTCCTCAGGCGGCACTTCTCCTACGAGGATTACAGGATATTCATGCTGCGGTTTTACGAGACCGGCAGCTCGTTCCGTACCATCGCCAGACACATGGGCGAGAAAACATCGGTGGTGGCACGTAGGGCACAGACCATGATGGAATCCGTCCGGGCGAACCGGAGATTCATTGCCCAAAGAAGACTGATTATGGCCGGCGAGGCGGCATGACAGAAAATAAATGTATCACTAAAAACATGATTGATTATGAAACTGACAGTTTATGACAAGAGCAATTCACATCCGGCACTGACCTACAAGGGAAAACGGATCATCACGGTATGCCGTGACGGCAGCATGTACCTGAGTAAGATATTGAGCAGGGAACTTAAACTGCACGCCGGAAACCGGCTGGGAATCGCCAGGGACGATGACAGGCCGAAAGACTGGTACATGTTCGTATCGGATGACGAAAACGGCTTCATGATATGGAATGACCCACGTTGCGCCCGTTTCTCCAACAGCTTCATAGCCGGAATGATACTCGATGCCGCGAAGGTGGAGAAATGTGCCGGATTTATGGTGGCAAGGGAGCCGGTGAAGGTGGACGGAAAGTTCTGTTACAGGATAATCCTTGACAATCCGATACCGAAAGGAAGGAGAGCCACCGGTACGAGATGAACACGGGACCGTTAAAGAGAAACGGGGGGGGCATCCGGCTGAAGGAAGAGATTCCGACAGCCGGGTGTCCCTTTTCTCATGCGGCCACATGTAGAATCATAACGGTTTCAGGTTGATACGGCTGCTGTATAGGGCATTCAGCTCGTCACGGTACTGTTCCAGGTGGGCCGAGAGGATATTGTCTATATAGCACGAGATGCTGACGGTCGGTGCTATCACGGAAAGCAGGATGCGCACCCGTTCGTAGTTGTCACTGCTGACATAGGTCTGTCGGCGCTCCCTTACAACGTTGTTATCAAACAGATGTTCGGGATAATCCTGCAAGCCGTTCCTTTTCTGGCGTGTTTTCTCTCGGAGGACCGGGGTCGGTACTTCTTCACCGGTAGATATGCCGGAATCTTCCACTTTGTTTGGTACGGCAGGAATCCCGGATTGATTTTCCGTTTTTGGTTCCTTGCCACCTTCTTTGGGGGAGTCGGCAGCGTTGTTTCCATGATTTTTTTCCATGAAGACGGCAGGAATGTCCCCAGTCATCATGTCGCGTATCTGCTCCTCGTTGATTTTAACCTCTTTTCTCTTTGCCATAATTATATATTTTAGATAGTTGGACAATTCTTTTCCGGCAATCTTGCATTTCCCTCATGTCGTGAATGCGACCATATGACCATTCCCGCATGTGAGTATCGCTGAACGGGTATGTACATCCACCAAATAAGTCGGTCACGTACCCAATCCCTCATGTGTTCCGTCCGGCATTAAGACGGTCACGCATTCATACATGGGGGAGTGGACGCATTATTATGTTCTTATATGTTTCCGTTCACCCGTTACCCAATGGGCGGATGCAATAATACACCCCGTACTTGACGAACACATGGATAATTGTGCGACCGGACGCGTTCTGACATGCGGCAAAATAACGATAAAATTTCCGGATTGCCACTATCATGGCGGTCTGCTGACGGTCTGTGACACCGTGTGTCATCCTGTTACACCGCCCAAGTGTCTCGATGGCTCCAGTTTTGGGTATTCAAGGAATGATAAAGATGGCGGTAGAAGGGGTTTATTGGCGGAAAGCGGATAGAATGCCACATTTTGATTTTTCGGAAGAAAAATTCATGTTCAAGCGAACATGGCAAGTTGTGTTTTGGGGCACCCGAAATTATTTCCGGCACCCCAAAACAACTTGCCACTCGCCTGAAGGCTCGGGACGGGCTTCACTCCGAAGTCGTTGCGCCTGAAGACGGAAAATCAGGAACAAAAACTTGAAAAATGACCGTAATAATATATACAGTCGGCCTCTCAAAAAATGGCCGCTACTGAAAAGAGAATGAACTTTATTCGTGTTTTCAACCTACCGCAGTCCGTATTTTTTCATCTTCCGATACAATGTCGCGGGATTTATTTTCAGTAACCGCGCCGCTTGTTCACGATGTCCGTTGCATATTTGCAGGGCTTTTATGATGGATTCTTTTTCTATTTTCTCGTCTTTCAATGGTAACATGATAGAGGCGATCTCCCCATTCGTGTGCTCCATTTGACCTCCTGTATTTAACTCAGGAAGTTCCAATAAAGGATTTTCCGAAACCAGCACGGCACGCTTGACACGGTTTTGCAGTTCGCGCACGTTGCCCGGCCACCGGTAGGCAAGCATCCTGCGTTTGGCATCCTCCGTAAATCCCCGTGTCTCCCTTTTCAGTTCTTTCGAGAAGCGTTCACGGAAAAACTCTGCCAACGGGAGGATGTCTTCCGGGCATTCCTCCAGAGAAGGCTGCCGGATATCAAACTCGTTCAGACGATGGTAAAGGTCTTCCCTGAACCGCCCCTCCTTGATAGCCAGTTCCATATTCTCGTTTGTCGCGGAAATGACCCTGACATCCGAAATCCGTTCCCTGCCGCTACCGATCGGGGTATATACATTCTCCTGCAATACCCGAAGAAGCATGGATTGGATTTCATGCGGCATGGTGCCTATCTCGTCAAGGAACAGCGTGCCGCCTTTCGCCAGGTCGAAATATCCGCTCTTTGCCGTATCCGCACCGGTGAACGCGCCTTTCTCGTGCCCGAAAAACAACGAGGCGGCCAACTCACGGGGCAATGCGCCACAGTTTACGGCGACAAAAGGCTTGCCATATCGTTCGCTGTTGTCATGGATGGTCTGTGCCACCGATTCCTTACCGGTCCCGTTGGCTCCGAGTATCATCACGGACATCTCGGAAGGGGCGACCAGTCTGGCAAACTTTTCCACTTTCAGGATCATGGGGCTTGTGCGGTGAAACAACTGCCTCTCCTGCTTTCTCACGGTGGCTACGGGATGGAATATATCTTCCGCCAGTTCCAACAGGTAATCCCTGTGTACCGGTTTAGGCAGGTAGTCCCTGGCTCCCAGTTTGATGGTGCGCACAACGTCCGGGACGGAAACGTATTCGGTCGTTATGATGAACGGGATGTCCTTCTTCTCCTTGCGCAGCCATTCCAACAGGGAAATGCCGTCGCCTTCCGGCAACCGCACGTCCGACAATATAAGGTCGAACTGCGTTTTGCGTATCAGCGAGCGGGCTATCGGCTCGTTCATGGCTGTCACCGCTTCATAACCGGCTTGGGAAAGCCAGTCTTTCTGTATTTGTGACAGCCCCACATTGTCTTCAACTATCAGTATTTTCCGTTTCATTCGTCAGTCTTTTTATCTCGGCTTCCGCCGCCCTGATTAGCGTGGCGGTGCTGTCTATTATCTGCTGGGTATATTCATTTAACTCTTTGTCGCTTGTTTCTCTGTCCTTCAGAAAAGTACGGTAAGCCAGCAGGGGCTCTTCCATCCGCAGTAACTCCCACATCGGTTGCATCCTGTGGGTGATTTCACGCAACTTATGCCGGTCGCTGTTTTTTATGGCGGCATCAAGTTCCTCCCTATCCTTTTCCGACTGGGATATGAAGGAAAGCAGTGCCTTGTACTTGTCACTGACCTCGGAAAGTACCATGTTGAAATCAACCTCCGGCTTTTCCTCCCGCCTGTCTGTCTTTATCCTCGAAAACAGTCCGAGCAGTTCCGAGGAAGAAAACGGCTTATAAATGTAGTCCGTAAATCCGGCATGGAGAAAAGCCTCCTTGTCCCTGTCACCACGCGCGGTCATGGCGATAATGGGGATCGTGCGGGAGTTCCCGATATTCGAACGACGCAACAGGGTCAGCAAGTCGAAGCCGTTGGTTCCCGGCATCTGAATGTCGGAAAGCAACAGGTCATAATCCTTGCCCCGCATCGCCTTGACTATATCTTTGGTGGTTGTGCAGGCCGTACAATTCATGCCGTTGCGCTCCAGCATTTCCTTTATCACGTCCAGTAGCATCGCATCGTCATCAATGACAAGCACATTCTGAGGCAGATGTGCAGGGTGTGGTATTGTCAGGCTCTCGCTCTCTATTGTTTCATCCGTGGTTTTCAATGGGAGCGTCACGCGGAACGTGCTGCCACGGTCAATATCACTCGTAACGTCTATTGTCCCGCCAAGCAGGTTGACAAGACCTTTTGTTATTGGCAGGCCTAATCCGAAACCCTCCGCGTTCCTGACGGAACCCAATCGTTCAAACGGACGGAATATACGAGAAAGCGCATCTTTACTCATGCCTATGCCGGTATCCTTGACTTCCAACAGCAACTTTCCTTCGTTATAACGGGCATTCAAACTGATCGTGCCGGTTTCCGTGAATTTGACGGCATTGCTGAGCAAGTTGTCCAGAATCTGCTCGATACGGTCCACGTCACCGCAAAGTTTGACATCGGTATCGGTAAAGTCGTGGCTGAACAGGATGCCTTTGTTGTTGACCACATGGGAGAAGCCAAAGGCAATGCGTTCCAACAGGGCGTTCAGGTTGAACGGCACATCGTTGCGGGTTTCTTTTGCCTCGTTCAGGCGGTACACGTCCAGCAGGTTGTTAAGCAGATGTACAATATGTCGGCACACGATCCTGATGTTGTTCAGGTGCGTGTTTCTTCGTTTCTTTTCCCTAGTATCCACGGCAAGTTCCGCGCTACCGCTGATTACGTTCAGAGGGGCACGGATGTCATGGGAGATTGTCAGGATGATATTCTTCCGCATCTCTAACAGCGCGATGTTCTGCTCTATCGTTTCCTCCAGGTGTTTCTTGTTTTTTGCCTTGACCTTAATATCCCGTTGTATGACAAGATATGAAATGAACAACAGGATGATTGAGAATATAATCAAGCCGGTAATGACCAAAGTCGAATGTTCGTAGGATGCTTTCAGACGCGCCTCCTTGTTTCGGAAAGCAGTCCATGTCTGTTCATCCAGACTTGTAATCAGCATTCGCAGTTTACGGTTGAGTTCTTTGTTACATAACCGCAGGCTGTCTGTATAGGCATCTATGTCCCGTTGCTGTTCATTCATCAAGGAAATCAAGTTTTTATCCAACGAGGTTTGCCGGGTTGTGACAACGGGTATCTGTACGGTTTCCTTGCCTCCGAAGAATCCGGCGATGCCTTTCTTTTTACGGGTAACTGTCCGGGTAGTTGTTTGTTTCGTCACGGTTGGCTTCAGATTGAACAAGAGAGTGTCTGTTCTTTTTTGTTTCCGTGAGGCTTCCATGATTTGGAACAGATGCTCTTCTTTGGCGGCTAACAATGTGCGGAGCGAATCAATCTGAGCGAGTCGTATGAAATCCTCGCATTGCACTCGTAAGATTTGCAGCATGGAATCGGTCTGCACACAACGTTTCCGGTAAGCCAGGGAATCCTCATTGTTCCACACCAAGACGGATTCGCCATAAGTCACCAATGCGGTAACATAGCGGTGGGCGGTGTTGATGTCATATTGGGTCTGGAAAATGGCGATTGATTCGTTTTCTATCTTCTGTACCCGGTTACGCTCATGGAGAACAATAGCGACCATGCTGCCGATGATCGCCATCAAAAGGAAATATCCAATGAATATCTTATGTTGCAACAGTATCTTCATTCATCTTTGAGTTTTTTACAATCCATATACTCATTTCATAAAGTACCCACATCGGCAGGGCGACCAGCGAAAGCGTGAACACGTTCGATGTCGGCGTAATAATCGCAGCAACCACAAGGATTATCACAATGGCGTGTTTGCGGTACTTGCGCATGAAATCAGCTGAAAGGAAACCCAGTTTGGCAAACAGCCACGAGAGGATAGATATCTCGAAGATAACACCCATCGCAAGGCACATCATAACGAGTGTTGAGATATACGAATCAAACGTGATGAGATTATCCACATCACCGTTCACCTGATAAGTTCCCAAGAAACGGAATGTCAGCGGAAAGATTAAAAAGTAGCTGACGAGTACCCCCAGAGAGAACATCGCATAGCCACCTCCGACCATTCGGATTACATATCGCCGTTCATTATCATAAAGCGCAGGAGATACAAATCGGAACAGTTGGTAAAGTATGTAAGGAGAGGTACACAACATACCGGCACACAATGCCGTCTTCATGTGAATGATGAACTGCTGAGCAAACTCCGTGTTGATAAACCTGATTGAGAATGGAGGTATGCTGTTTCCTGTCCATAAAATTATTCGGTTGAGTAACCGATAAGTGATGAATTTACCGTTTTTCGGAGCAAGTATAACATCAAACAGCTGCTCCTTGAAGAAGAATGCCGTAATAACGAACACGACGGTTACGGCGACGATCTTCATGACTGTCATCCACAGAACCTCCAAATGTTTCCTGAGGGATTGTATGCTCTTATCAGTTGCCATATACTTACTTCTTTTGTTCGGAGTCATTGATTTCGTCTATCTCTTTTTCGACATTGTTCACTTCGTCCTTGAAGGAACATACTCCTTTACAGATACTTTTTATCAGTTTGGTTATCTTCTATCCATCGAAAAAGCTGTAGAACAACCAATGCAAACCATACTTCTTGCACATCTATCCCACTAATAATTAACATAGTGGTGTCATAGATTTTTATTTAGTGTCGGCTAAATAAATATTTCGCCACACATAGAGGCTAACAGATATAGCCTCTTATGATGACGAAGTTCGGTTAGAGTAAAATAAAGTCTCTTTAAAGACCCCATCACGTTCTTGGCAAAATAGCACATGCCCATCCTGCATCGTACTGTGTCTGGTAATTGGGGGCTTATGATATTGTCGCTAAAAATTATTTATTAGGAGTTTCCCATTTCTTCGTATCGCTGCATTGAATTATGATTTGCTCACTGCCGCAAGTCATTCTGAATTCTCCTTTTTCGAGTATCCATTTTCCGTCGTAACCTACAAAGGCGAGGTCGCTGCCTTTCAACTTCAGACTGACTGTCCGGGTCTCGCCCGGTTGCAACGAGACTTTTTCGAATCCGCGCAAACGGATGTTGTCAGGTGTAAGACTGGCCACCAAGTCACTGGAGCAGAGAAGCACGCTTTCTTTTCCTGCCATCTTGCCTGTGTTGGTCACATCAATACTGAAAACAAGTTCATCATCAGCGGTGAAAGAAGAACGGTTCACACGGAAGTTGCTGTAACGGTAAGTAGTATAGCTCAGTCCGGCACCGAATGGCCATTGTACATCCATTACAGCATCGTAGTTGTAATTTCCGTCCATTTGGCCTATGTTTTCACAAGGCTTGTAGTCATAAGTAGCTAGTGAGTTAATCAAACGAGGATAAGTGAACGGCAATTTACCGCTGAAATTCGCATCACCTGCCAGTAGGTTTGCAAGTGCGTCAGCCCCATAGTTGCCAGGCAACATGATATGTACCACAGCTTTTGCTAGCGGAACAATTTCATTGATAATACGCGGACGACCTTCGTTCAGCACCATGACAATCGGTTTCCCTGTTTTAGCCAAAGCTTTTATCAATTTTTTTTGGTTACCTGAAAGATTTAAATCAGTCAGATTACCCGGTGTCTCACAATAAGAGTTCTCTCCGATGCAGGCGATGATAATGTCCGCTTTACTAGCTGCTTGTACTGCCTTCTCTATTTCCGGTTGGTTCTCCTGCCACCACAGAGAGCCTTTCCCGGTGACATAGGTAACGCCTGGTTCATAAATAATATGATTTCTGCCATATTTATTGCATAAGGCTTCGTAAATGGTATGATAAGCTTCTGCACATTCATCGGCCTTGTCACCTTGCCAGGAATATGACCATCCTCCATTTAGTGAACGCATGGAATGGGCATTGGGTCCGGTTAGTAAAATTGTTTTTCCTTGAGCTAAGGGAAGTACATTTTCTTCATTCTTCAATAGTACCAATGACTCTTCGGCTGCCTTTTGTGCTACTTGGGCAAATTCACTGCTGCCAAATTTATTGTATTCTTCAATATTCCAATAAGGATTTTCAAACAACCCCAAACGGTACTTTAAGCGGAGCACACGGCGCACAGCATCATCAATACGACTCATCGATACCTCACCTTCTTCCACTAGTTCTTTCAGCCACGTACAAAAACTCACCTCATAAGGAACCATGGACATATCAATGCCCGCGTTGATGGCAATCTTGATGGCTTCTTTCTTGGTGGCGGCAATGTGATCGCGGGTACAAAGATTGTTAATATCGGCCCAGTCTGTTACAATCATGCCATCCCAGTTCAAATCCTCTTTTAACCATCCAGTGAGCAGTTCCTTATTGGCGTGAAAAGGCATTCCGTTGTTCACACCCGAATTGACCATGAGAGTTAGCGCACCGTTGCGGATACACTCCAAAAAAGGAGCGAAATGTTTTTCGCGCAAATCAATTTCCGAAATGGAAGAGGGAGTACGGTCTTTGCCCGAAACAGGTACGCCATACCCCATAAAATGTTTCAAACTGGTTGCCACATGGTACTTGTCTATTCGATTCGGATTTTCTCCTTGGAATCCTTTTACTGCTTCGACGGCCATTTGGGCATTGACGTAACTGTCCTCACCATAGCTTTCCCACATACGCGGCCAGCGCGGATCGCGTCCCAGGTCCATAACAGGAGCATATGTCCAAGGGATACAACAGGCTTTTGTCTCGTAGGCAGATATTTCGCACGAACGGCGTACCAGTTCGCGGTTGAAGGTGGCCGCCATGTTAATTCCTTGTGGAAAGAGGGTACCGTCAAGGGTATAGGTTGTACCATGAATTTGGTCTACACCATAGATACAAGGGATGCCAATCTCTTGTAATGACTTTTCTTGGATTTGGCGAATAGTTTCCGCCCACTTTTCTTTGGTCTGTGCCACACTGAGGGGAACATTCAGGATGGAACCTATTTTGTATTTCCCGATGACGGTATCGAGCAAGGCTTCGCTCAACTTAAAGTCATTCGGGCTGCTGAAATCGGTTATTACATCGATGGTAATTTCACACATCTGTCCTACTTTCTCTTCCAGGGTCATCTTTTTCAGAAGAGATTCCACTTTCTTTTCTATCCGGGCATCCGAAGGAATGGCCGGTTGCACTTGGGCACATACGTTTGTTGCCATACTGAGAGATAATACTGTTGCTACTAATATATTTTTCATGCTGGTTTAATTTATTTGTTTACCAATGATCTGTTCTGAATGGAATGACGGGCATACCGCGATGATTCTTTAAATTGCCGGGTTGGAAGTTATGAAAGCAATAACGCACAGCCACCGGATGTTTCACTTTATCCGAATGTACCCGGATGGTTTTCTTTTCAGGGACGAGAACGGCTACGGCCGGATAAAACACTTTATCTGCTCCGGCTATCTCGAAACCTTTTATATCTTTCCACGGACTCAGTCCTTCATCTGCATGGTGAAAAATCAGTTCTACTGTGTCACTTTGTATACTCATGTTCCAATAAGAAGGATATTCGCAGGCTATGCTTCCATACTGATAGGTCTTGTTCAGTGCAAGATAAGCCAATCGTTTGCCCACTTCTTCTTTTTGGCAGGGATGAATTTGCGACTTTTCGTAGGCATAAACCAAATCGTTAGTACATACCATACCGCTATTGGGAATGAGAGAAGATGCTTGGAACTGTGCTTCGCGTAATAATGCTCCGCTGATTCCTTCACCATAATCATATGGAGCAATTTCTACCAAATAAAAAGGAAGTTCTCCCTTTCCCCACTCTTTGCGCCAAAGCTCAGCCATGATTCGCAGACGTTCGACATATGTTTTCTCTTTACCTACGTTCGATTCTCCTTGATACCAAAGAAATCCACGAATGGTATAGCGTTGAAGGGGCTTTAGCATGCCGTTATACATAACTGTCGGTGTATAGTAATCCCATTCTTTCCCTTTTTCTGGCTTCTTGATTTCCTTTTTTAAGTCAACATCCCGAAAACCTTCCACTACCTCACGAGGCAGCCAGCCTTCTACACGCGAGCCACCCCAAGCGCACGAGATAATGCCTACTGGTACACGAAGCACCCGGTGCAACATCCTGGCAAAGTTGAAAGCGGTTGCACTGAAATAAGGTGCGTTGAAAGGATTGCTTTCTTTCCAACTACCCGCTACATGTTCTTGGGGAGTCAATGCACCGGTCTTGGGAATGGTAGCCATACGAATAGCGTTCCATTCGCCAGAGGTGGCTATCGTTTCGTTAGCATGCTCTATCGGACAATTCCAGAAACCGTTCAGCGGCATTTCCATATTCGATTGTCCAGAGCAGAACCAAACTTCACCAATTAGTATGTTTTGGATGCGAGTTATTTCTCCATCTGAAAACTCAATACTGTATGGAGTGAAATCGGCGGCAGGAGTCTGTATGCTTACCTGCCATCTTCCTTCATTATCGGATTGAGCGGTTATCGTCTGATTATTCCATGAAGGAGTTACGTTGACCGTAGTGTTCGGTACTGCCTTACCCCATAGCTTCACTTCTGTCTGTTGCTGTAATACCGCATGGTCGCTCAGAATTTGGGGTAAAACTACTTTGGCTGATAAATTTCCTCCGAAGAGGTACAGCATACAAAGCGCTATGATTATTCTTTTCATACCTTTTCAATGTTTAAAATCGTTCTCAAAAATAATGAATGACAGTTTTTAAACAAATCTTTCCATAATTTCCATACACATGCGTCCATTGTGATAAGGACATTTCCAAAATCCCGCTTTGTCTTCATTTCGATTCACACTGCCGTCGGCTCGGAGACTCCAGTACCATTCTCCATTCTCGCGGTCTATCAAATTCCGTTTGACGAATTCCCAACACTGTAAGGCACGGGATAAAGACAGTTTGTCATCAAAATGCTGATACAAATTGATATAGCCCACAATGGTCTCTGCCTGAACCCACCAATGGCGGTCGGCATCTATTGAAGCCGTGTCCACATTTTGTTCATATAGCATACCCGCAGTGGTTAGAAAACCTTCGGTGCCAGCTTCGGCAATGTCAATGATACGAGGCTCCACTTCGTCCAATAGTGTTTTGTCATCTAGCACCATGGCAGCTTCGTGAAGGAGCCAGGACGCTTCAATGTCGTGTCCGTAGGAGATGATATGGTATTGGCTTTCCCAATCGTCATTGAAGAAGAGCTGTAGATGCGATGTGTCTGTATCCAGTATGCGATCGATGAACAAGCGAACGAGGTTGTACAGCTGATGTTTCAGGTAATCGTCTTTCCATACCCTGAACAGGTTGGTGTACGGCTCAAGAATGTGCAAATGGGTATTCATGGTCTTGCGTTCGTTGGCATCCTTGTTGCTGAGACGCATATCATCCAATTCTTCCCATTCTCGGGTCAGTGCTTCGAAATATCCGTTTTTCTTTCGGTCAAAGCTGTGCGCCTCAATGTCGTGAAACAAACGGATGGCGTATTCCAACGCTTCGTTGTCTCCCGTAGCACGATGGTATTCACTGAGTCCGTAGATGGCAAACCCAATGGCATAGATCTGCTTCTTGGTGTCTAGCGGGCGGTCTTCGGCACTGATACTCCAATAAATTCCTCCAAATTCCTTGTCGTAGAATCTGTCGATGATTTCACGCTTGGCACGGGTGGCAGTTTCCAAATATTCAGGCTTATGCAATAGGCGGTAAGCCGAAGAGAAAGTCCAAAGAATACGTGCGTTCAAGATGGCTCCTTTCTCAGCTTCGGGCATTAATACCTCTTGTCCGTTGATGCGGCCATAGAATCCGCCATGTTGTACGTCTATCATTTTATCCATCCAATAGGGAAGGATGTTGGTGGTAAGTATTTCCTCCACCTCTTTCTTGAGTTGAAATATCGTTGTTTCCATTCTCTTTTTCATAATCAAATATTAATTTCTTCTTCGTTCTTCCAGCTCTTCCGTGATTTCCTTCATTTTCTTCTCGGACAGCGGATAGAGACTGATGAACGCGACACTCAGCACGGTTCCCACGGCAGGCAGGAAACTCAGAAACATTTTAATGCCTTGAATGGCCTGCTCGTTTTGCACGGCATTGGCCCGGAAACCGAAATAGGCAAGCAGCCAGCCCGTAACGGCGCTTCCGATGGCCCAACCGAACTTCTGGCTCATGGACGAGGACGAAAAGATAAGCCCCGTGGCGCGGTTGCCTGTCTTCAGTTCCGAGTAGTCCGCACAATCGGCATACATGCTCCAAAGCAACGGGAAAATGCTGCCCGCACAAATGCTGATCAGCACCTGGAAGGTGAATATCAGTGCGATGTCGTCGCGGTCGAGCCAGTAGAACACGATGCTGAGCAGCGTGGCGCATATCATGGACCACATGTAGGTCTTTTTCTTTCCGATGCGGTTGCTCACCGGGGCGGCAAGCATCACGCCGATGATATTGGCGGCTTGCCCGACGGCCAGATAAAGTCCGCTCAGCACAAAGGACAGTCCGAACAGGGAAACCGTTTCATGGTTCTCTTCGACGATGAAGTATTTGAAATAGTACACCGTGGCACCGTCGCGGATGGAGTTGAACACCAGGGCGGCAATGCCCGCGCCCAGCAATATCCACCAAGGGCGGTTGTGAAACAAGTCCTTCAAGTCTTCTTTTAACGGGTTTTGCACCTCCTTTATCGGTTTCACCCGTTCGCGGGTCAGGGCGAAACAGCCATAAAACAAAGCGGCGCACGCCACGGCTATCACCACCACCGCCATCATCCAGCCGTATTGTTCGCTATGCCCCCGGCTGAACACATTCACCATGGGCATGAAGAGCAACAGGGCGATGAAGCTGCCCAGGTAGGCGAACAGCATGCGATAGACGGCCAGCAGGTTGCGGTCGTGCGGATCGGCGCTGATGACTCCCAGCAGGGAGGCGTAGGGCACATTGATGGCAGAATAGACCATCATCATCAGCGAGTAAGTGGCATAGGCATAGATGATTTTGGCGGTCAGGCTCCACTGCGGAGTGGTGAACGTAAGGATGCCGATGAGCGCGAACGGCACGGCAAGAAACAGCAGGTAGGGACGGAACTTGCCCCGGCGCGAATGGGTCCGGTCTGCCAAGATGCCGACTACGGGGTCGAAGGCGGAATCCCATACCCGGGTGACCAGGAACATGGTGCCTACCGCGGCGGCAGGCATACCGAACACGTCGGTATAAAATATCATGAGATAGGAACCGAAGAGCTTCCAGAACATGGACGAGGCCATGTCTCCCAGTCCGTAACCTATCTTTTCTTTGAGCATTATCATGGTAATTCGATTTTTATGGATGATTATCGGAGTCGATAGTGCTTCTTCCGAAGAAAAAGTGCTGTCGATTGCAGTCAACGGTGCTTTTTCTTCGGAAAAAGCACTATCGACGATTGTCGGCGGTGCTTGTCGGGCGTTTTTCATTCCCGCATCAGCCGAAGGTTCTTTTCTATCTGTTTTTTCAAGGTCTCTACCGAAGCCGATGAACAGAATCCGTCTCGGGGCGTGTTCATGCAATAGTCCACCAGCCGCTCCACGGTAGAAGTCGCCACATGCATACGGGTATCGCTGGAAGCATAATAGATGAACACTTTTCCATCCTCGTCCGCAATCCATCCGTTGGTGAACAGCACGTTGGATACATCGCCCACGCGTTCCTCGCCTTCGGGTACCATGAAAGCGCCTGCGGGCGAGGCTATCACGCGGGTAGGATCATCCAAGGCGGTCATGTACATATACAACACATAGCGCAAACCTGCGGCGCAACCGCGCACGCCGTGTGCCAGATGCAGCCAGCCTTGGGGAGTCTTGATGGGATGAGGTCCTTCGCCGTTCTTCACCTCCTTGATGGTGTGGTAATGGCGTTGGTCGATGATGGTTTCCTCGGTTACTTCCGCTTGCGTCATGTCATCCACCAACGCCCAGCCGATTCCGCCTCCGCTTCCCGCATCGATGAATCCGTCTTGCGGACGGGTGTATAGGGCGTACTTGCCGTTTACGAATTCGGGATGCAGCACCACGTTGCGCTGTTGGCTGCGCGTCTTCAGGTCGGGCAGGCGCTCCCAATTCTTCAAGTCCTTGGTACGGGCGATGGCGGCGGTGGCGGTAGCCGATGACAAATCGCCTGCCGGAGCGGAGGGGTCGTGGCGTTCGGCACAGAAAATGCCGTATATCCAGCCGTCTTCGTGCGCCGTGAGACGCATGTCGTAAATGTTGGTGGCGGGAATCACATCTTCGGGCATCGTGACGGGATAGTCCCAGAAGCGGAAGTTGTCAATGCCGTTGGGGCTTTCGGCCACGGCAAAGAAAGACTTGCGGTCGGCTCCCTCCACGCGCACCACCAATACATACTTTCCGTTCCACTTGATGGCTCCCGAATTCAGGGTAGCATTCATTCCGATGCGTTCCATCAGGTAGGGGTTGGTCTTCTCGTCCAAATCATAACGCCAAAACACGGGCGTGTGTGCGGCGGTCAGTATCGGATGCTTATAACGGGTGATAATGCCGTTTTCTTTTTCCTGCGGTTCATTACGACGTGAGAGCAACACTTCATGCTCATCGAACAATTGTTTTACTTTATCTTCGAAATTCATATCTTCTCGTTTATTTAAAGGGGTGTTATTTCTTTGTTTTCATATCACGGACGAACAGCGTGCGCGGGTCGGCATGGAACTTCACGAAGTCATTGGCCGAAGCTTGTCCGGGGTAAGGGGCATAGTAATGGTTGGGGCGTTCGCGTGCGTTGCGCCACACCAATACGTAGCTTATGGGATACTTGCTAATGACCGGCATCAGCGTTTCCGTCCACCAGGTAGAGTCGGGCACGGCTTCGTATCCCGTTTCGGTAACGGCGGTCGGCTTATCGTGCGATTGTCCTACTTCCGTCAGTATGGTCAGCGCCTTTTCCATATTGTTCAGATATTCCCGGCGGTCGAACTGGTACGTGTCGAAGCCTATCAGGTCGATGATGTCGTCTCCGGGATAGCGTTCCAGATATTCGGCGGTATTGTTCGGTTCCGTTCCCGGCGAATAGGCATAAAGCAAATGCTTCACACCTTTCTGCTGCATGAATTCATAAGTCATGCGCCACAAGGCTTTGTATTCGGTGGCGCTGCACAGGGCCTGTCCCCACCAGAACCAGCTTCCCGTATGTTCGTGCCACGGGCGGAACAGAACGGGCACTTTCCGTCCGTCGCTTGTGGTGAGCGAGTTCATAAAATCGGCTATTGTGCCCATCCAGCCCATGAACTTATCATGTTGCGCTCCTCCCGGCAGCACCGAGGCCACAACGGTAGAGTCGCTTACATCCCAAGCGTCTTTCCCTGTAACAGGATTGTCCGTATGCCAACTGAGCGACACCATGCCGCCGCGTTCATACTGTGCGATGATTTCGCGGCGAAGGCGTTCTATGGGAACATTGTCCAGGTTCTTGTCGCCGCCCAGTTCAATGCGTCCCAAGTCGAAGGACATCATGGCGGGGTAATCTCCGCATACGCTTTTCACATCGCTGCGGTTCTCGTCTCCATCCCACCCGATGCCATATACAGGGTCGTCGTGATGACCAAACAGGAAATGGTTCTGCCGAGAGACTTCTTTCAGTTCCGTAAGCATCTGCTCCGCTTCGGGAGTACGCCCCGAGGACGTGTTTGGGCTGGTGCAGGCAAGCATTCCGCCTGCCAGCACCACGATTGTTATCATCATTCTTATATCTTTCATCATGGCTTATTGTTTTTTCTCGATTCGGATATTGGCAAAACTATGATCTGTGTTCCAGTCCGAGTTGGGCTGCATAATCCAGAAGAGATTGTTCCATCCGGCATTGATTCCATTGGTAGCCACTTCCGACAGCTCCAGCCGAACGGTACACCAGTTGCCATAAGTATTAAAACTTCCGTTAGCAGAGGGATTCCAAGCATATTGCCCTCCGTTCAGCTGAATGAGATAACCGACAGAAGCGGAATCGTAGAACGGATTGCCGTTGGCGGAGTTTACTTCGAACTTGAACCAATAGTCCGAAGGATTGGCAGCGGCTTCGGCCGGGATGTCACATCCTCCGCACAACAGGCTGTTCCAACTCCATGCGGCATACGATCCTTTGACGCGGAAATAAGAACCGTTCAAAGGAGCGGGCTCGTTGGATCCGTTTCCGGTAGTAATCAGTTCGGTTCCCGCCCAAAAGCCGTAGGCGTCAGGAGTGTCCAGATTCCAAAGAATACCGGTTGTATTGCGATAAGGAACACTGACTGTCTTTGTTCCGCTTGCACTTTCCCAAGAGAAAACGATCGTAGAGTTATCCGAAGTATTTTCGGGTATGACAATGGACATATATTGTTCGGTCAATGAATCTACTTCCAAGGCCACTCCGTTCATCGTGATGGTGGAGGATTCCGTGCCGCCCCCGAATCCATAGAGGTCGAAATAAGCACCGTTTACTTTGATGGAGCTTCCCGGCAGGGCAAACTCATTATACAATCCCGAGATACTGACTTCGGGAATCTGGACCGTAAAGTCTACCGAGGTGTTTCCCAATTCCGTTTCATAGTAAAGCTTGTTGTTCACTTCACCGGGGATGGTGCGGGGTATCGGAAAATAGACGGCATGAGCGGTGGCATAGACTTCGCTCAGTGCTATCTCTACATCATTCAGCATCACCTTTCTTGCGTGGCTCAGATTCTCGCCGGTCAGCTTGATCATGTCTTCAAAGGCTGCTCCGGTGAGTGGAGCAGTCATTTCCGTATCGTCGGCACGATAAATGGCGGAGATGGATGGAGCACCGTTTGAAGTCATTCCGTCATCATATCCATCATTATAAGTCACTATATCCTGGCAGGAAACCAGCGTTGCTGTGGCAGCGGCAAACATCAGCCCGCAGACAGCTATATTCAGCTTTTTCATATTCTGTTTATTTTTTGATTGTACGACAATTCTTTTTCTATGTGTTTAGCTCCAGCCCGGGTTGTTGCTGTCAATGGCATCGTTGGTCGAAATCTCGGCCGACGGGATGGGGAAAAGCAAGTGCTTGGCTTCACGGTGTTTGTTCACCGATGCTTCATCGTAGTTGGTTTTCGTACCGTCTTCGTTGGTTCCGCCAATGGAGTTCATGACATCCAGATACAGTCCCCAGCGAATCAAGTCCCAGCGACGGTCGCCTTCCAATGCCAGTTCCTTGGCACGTTCTTCAAAGATAGCCGAACGTAAAGCGACTTTCGAATCAATGGCACCATTGCCCGAAGTGACAGCCGGATTGGCATTTGAACGGGTGCGGATGGCATTCAGGGCTTTGATGGCTTCGCTATCAACACCGCTGCCCAACTCACACATAGCCTCAGCATAAATCAGCACGATATCGGCATAGCGCAGGAACGGCCAGTAGGCATCCGAACGCTCTACGGTGGGGTCGGTTACATCGGAATACTTGGTGCTGTAGGCCAATGTGGAGCTGCTTACATTGAAGGTGTATTGCACACCGTCGTTGTAGGGAGCCACAGGATCTGCCACTTTGTTTCCGTTTTCATCATAACCGGTTGCCATGAGTTTGTATTCAGGCGTATTGGGATAATAGAAACCGTAATTGTCGCTGGCTTGATAAGAATAGCGAAAACGGTGTTTCACACCTTTGGTGATACGATAATCCTTGCTGTCGAACAGCGTGTACCAATGATAACGGTTGCCAATCCATTGGCCTTGCTGAATCAGACCTTGGGCATTTTCCGTTCCACTAAACCAACGGTGAATGGTATTGCCATACTCTTCGTCGTTGTTCAAGGTTTGCAGCATGAACATGTGCTCTGCCTTGTTATAGTTGCTGCGTTTCCACAGTTCATCATAAGGAAGCAAGTCATAGCTGCCGTACTTTCCACCCATCACGTCCTTGGCATATTGTGCGGCTTTGGTGTAACAGTCTTTGGTGTCGAAACTTTCATATCCGGCGACTTGCGTCTTTCTGAAAGTCTTGCTCGTGGGGAGAACCAGCACTTTCTCACCGTTATTGAACTCATAGCTGGCACCGGTCTTTACTATCATTTCTTCGCCGGCAGTCATGGAACCGGAAGCCATCGTGACATACACTTTGGCCAAGAGACCGGCTGCGGCACCCTGTGCTACATGCCCTTCCTGGAAATCGACATCTGTATTCTTGTACATCACAGGAATGGCTTCTTCAAGCAAGCGGATGATTTCGGCATATACCTCTGCAATAGGGCGGCGGGGCTGTTCATAAGAAGCACCTTCGCTGATAGCCACATTGAACATCGGAATATCGCCGTATGCCTTGGTGAGCATGAAGTAGGCAAAAGCCTTGTTGAACTTCAGTTCCCCGATGGCGTTGGCTTTGACCTTTTCATCCGCTCCCGTAATTTGGTTCACATAGTTTAAAGCTACATTGGCCCGGTTGATTAAGCTGTAGCAACCTTTCCAAACGGCATCGGCCACTTCGTCTCCTTGAAAGTTGCCGGCTCCCAGATTACTGAATGCCCAATCGGGACCGCTTGTATAATCACAGTCCATTTCGAGGACACGGGGGAAGTTCTGCCAACGGAACATGTCATTGGCCCATTTACTATATACGCCTGTCACCCAAAGATTCACGGCAACATTGTCATTACCTACTTGGTCGGGACCTACGAAAGCGTACGGATCTTCGGCCAAAAAATCATCGCAAGATGTAAAGCTACCCATTAAGGCAGCAGAAAGAGCGACACTGAGAAATATATGGTTGAATTTCATTGTTCTTTTTCTTTTAAGTTATTGTTTGCTATTGATATCTCACAATCAAAAAGTGACCTTCATTCCGATGGAATAAGTCCGGCTGCTCGGATAAGAATAGATATCCACTCCACGACGGGAAGCATCGGAACCGAAGGCGTTTACTTCGGGGTCGAACCAGCTATAGTCCGTAATGGTAAACAGGTTGGTGGCACTGGCATAAAAGTTCAAGTTCTTGATACCCTTGAAAGGATTGGCCCAGTTATAGCCAATGTTCAAGTTCTTCAACTTCAGGTAAGAGCCGTCTTCCACATACCGGTCGCTGATAAGCATATTACGTTCGTAGCTTGATACGGCTTTCGGCCATTGGGCGATTGCGGTTGTTTCAGGAGTCCAACGGGTGTCGTAAGCGGCTTGCGGAATGTTGGCTACATTACCCATTTTCACATCCATCAAGTTACCGTTGAAAATGTCGTTGCCCTGGCTGCCCTGGAAGAAGAAACTCAATGTGAAGTTCTTCCAAGAAAAGTTATTGGTGATGCCATATACAAAGTCCGGATTCGTGTCGCCGATGATAACACGGTCGGCATTGGTGATGGCAGGATTATCATCGAAATTGCGATACTTTATTTCGCCTATCATTTTCTGTCCTTTGGCGCGAACGGCGGGATCGGGGTCGGCCATCACTTCAGCCAGATTGTCATAAAAGCCATCTTCTACATAGCCAAATATGGTACCGATGGGGCAACCGTTGCGTTGCAAGAACACCTCGTCGGCCTTATACCACAAGCGGGTAGCGAACTGGTCGGCTTCCAGACCGCCGATCTGGTTCTTGTTGAAAGAGATGTTGGCATCAATGTTCCACTTCAACGGTGTGTTTTGCAACAGGTAGAATTTACCTGAGATTTCCAGACCTTCATTGGTTACATAGCCACTGTTTACCATCATGTTGGCAAAACCTGTACTCAAAGGGATCTTCACTTCTTGCAACAGGTCGCGGGTTTTCTTGTGGTAATAATCCACCGTCAGATTGATGCGTCCATTCAGGAAACCCATATCGAGGCCTACATTGTATTGTGCAGTCGTTTCCCAACGCAAGTCATCGGCTACCGGTCCACGCCAGTCTACTTGGGCAAAACCGCTGTTGATGCCACCGGCAAACGGATAATTAGCAACACTCAGCATAGGCAGGGTACGATAGCTGCCGATACCTTGATTACCCGTTTCACCATAGCTGGCACGGAACTTTAAATTGCTGAAGATGTTCAAGTCCTTGATAAACTTCTCCTCACTCATGCGCCATGCAAAGGCACCCGAAAGGAAACCGGCCCATTTGTTGGCATCAGTAAACTTACTGGAACCGTCGGTACGGTAGGAGGCGGTAAAGATATACTTGTCCAGCAAGGTGTAATTGATACGGCCGAGGAAAGAAGCCAATGCCGCATCGCCACGGTCGCTTTGCAGCTTGCCGGGCTTGGTACCGAGGCTCATGTCATAGTCTTGTGTCAAGTCATTGGGAAATCCGGTGGCGCTCATTGACTTGCTGCCCCAATTGGTCTTTTCTGCCGTGAAACCTACTACGGCATTGATGCCATGCACTCCGAAAGTCTTGTCAAAAGTGAACAAAGATTCGGTCGTGATTCCCATGTACCAATTGTCCGATTGTCCTGCTTTACCGTTGATGCCGTTCTGTCCCGATCCTTCTTGGGTTTGCTGACCGAAGTAAGTACCGCGATTGTGGTTGGTATAACTGATACCTAAATTCTGACGGAATTTCAAGAAAGGGAACAACTTGACTTCTGCATACGATGACGTGAATACATTGATGGCCTTCAGGTGATCCTTTGTATCATTGATGTAAGCGTATGGATTGGATGCCAGCCAGCTCAATTCGTCATTGGTTGTCTGGTCCATGTGTGTCGGGTCGTAATTGGGCGGGAAAATCAATGACGAACGAATCACACCATAGTCATTGGAGTTTGTTTTGCTGAAATCGGTTTCAGTGTGGGTAAAGTTCATGTTCATTCCCATTTCCAGCCATTTGTACATTTTGCGACCGATGTTGGCACGCAGTGCATAACGGGTAAAACCGGACTCTTTGATAATACCATCCTGATTCAGGAAGTTACCGGAGAAGGCATGCCATCCTTTTTCCGAACCGCCGCTTACACTCAAGTTGTATTCTTGCGAAAAGCCGTTCTGATAAATCAGGTCTTGCCAGTCGGCTCCTCCCACCCAAGTCTGGTTGCCGTATTCATCGGTATAATAACCCGGATTACGGTAATCTTTAGGAGAAGGCAGGTATTTGCCGTTTTCATAATCCAGTGTTCCGTTGGGCAATGAAGGATAGCTCCACATTCCGGGATAAGACAGTTGGGCATAAGGCTTGCCATCGTATTGGTAGCTGTTCAGGTCTTGTTCGTTTATATAGCTGGCGTAAGTCGCAGCATCAAGCACCTTCACTTTGTTGGCTATGCGTGAAAAAGAAAAATTACTTGAAAATTCCACTTGCTCATAACCGGCTTCGCCCCGTTTGGTTGTGATAATCACCACACCATTGGCTCCACGTGAACCATAGATGGCTGTGGCGGAAGCATCCTTCAACACTTCAATGCTTTGAATGTCGTGTGGATTGATGAACGACAAAGGGTTTGAAGTGTTATTGTTGTTCTGATTGGCATCGCTGGCCGGAGTGGAACCGGCGTCAAAAGGAACTCCGTCCACAATAAACAAAGGCTGCGAACTGGTAGAGAACGAGTTGGTTCCACGTACCTGAATGCTTACTCCACCACCGGGAGCACCATCGGCGGCATTAATCTGTACGCCGGCTACCTTACCGGCCAATCCTTGGCTTAAATCAGTCGGATTTCCTTTCATCAGGTCATCGCTCTTGATCTGGGATACCGCACCGGATAAATCTCTCTTCTTCATCGTACCATATCCCACCACTACCACTTCATCCAATACCTCTGTATCATCTTTGAGCGTAACCGTAAGTTGAGTTTCATTTCCTTTTAAAGCTACATCTTGCGATTGATATCCGATAAAGCTGACGGTCAGTACGGCTTTTGCAGGCACTTCCAAGGTGAACTTACCGTCAATGTCGGTGATGGTTCCGTTGGTTGTTCCTTTCTGTATTACATTGGCACCGATTACCGCTTCACCGTTTTGGTCAACCACGATACCGGCAATCTTCTTGTTTTGTTGTACAATCTCGATGGCATCTGCTGCAACGGCGTAAGCCTGCTGTACATTGCCCAATAAAAATGCGGCACAAGCACTGGTGACTAATATGCCTTTTTGAAGATTTCTTTTCATATTGTGTCTTTCTATAAAATTAAATGTTTCTTGTTTATAATCCCATTTGCGCCCACAGCCATTGGCTCCATTGCTCGTATTGTTCCTGATACCAGTAGTGTCCGGTTTCCAGATAGGGGTGAAGTTCCTTGGGAGCGGTGATACTGTTGTAAGCGGCGTATGTGGAAGTAGGTGGGCACACATCGTCGTTGTATCCCCAACTGAACCAGCCGGGCACCGTAATCCGGCGGGCAAAGTTGACCATGTCATAGTAATCTGCCGTTTGGATTCGTTGCGGGGTAGGAGTCGGGAAATAGTAAAAATAATGCGGCCAGCCTCCGGCTACCTTCTGCAAGTGTGCCCGATGGTCGCACATGGCAGGATGAATGGCGGCATAGAACGTAACCCGTTTGTCTAATGCGGCTGTAACCATAGACAACGCACCGCCCTGACTGGAACCGGTTACACCCAAGGCCTTGCCGTTGTATTGGGGAAGAGAGGTTATGAAATCGACCGCCCGCAGGGCACCCACAAATACACGCTTGTAATAACTGTAGTTACGATTGTCATCATTTTGATACTGATAATTGTAAAGTGCCCCGTATGCCAGTTCGTCATAGACAGACTGCTGCATGGTTACCGGAATGCCATGAATACCGATTTCCAAAGTAATGGCACCTTTGGCAGCTGTTTCCACATCGCCGTAGTAGGGACGCACTCCCGCACCGGGTACACGGAGCAGTGCCGGATAATTGCCGGAAGCTTTAGGCATGCAGAGAATACCGAAAGTACGCGAGCCTTGACGGATGTTTTGGAAACTGACCTGATAGACATTGACCGTTTCGGTGCAGCGTGACGGTAGCAGTTCCATGGTGGAAGACAAAGGTACCTGGCGGGCTTCTTTCAAAGTGCCTTCCCAAAAGTTGTCAAAGTCGCTTGGGTTTACGGCATGTGCCCGGATGGATTCCGGAGCGTATGCGGCGGTTGCCATGCCGTCGTATGTCTTGTTGCCAACGTACGCCTTCACTTTGCAACGAAGAAAACCGGGAGTGTTCATGCTGCTGCTGACAGTCAGCTTTCCATCCTTCAGTGATACTCCATCTTTCTTTTCTGTGGGATACCACTCAGGGCCTAGTTCATAGTCCACTTTCACATCGGGCAATACATTCTGCGCTTTGTACACCTGAATGGTGAAAGTACATTTCTCTTTCAGTCGGTATGTCCAGTCCGAATGATCGGGCGAGACCACCACGCGGATTTCATTTCCGCGGATTTGTGCAAACATGGATGCGGTACACAGGTACAGCATGAAGCCGGCAATCCAAATTTTTCTGTTTCTGTTCATGGTATAAATAGTTAAAATGAATGTTGTTTCAGTTGTTGGTTGGCAGTACGGATAATGGCTATAGTGGTACTGTCGGACATAAATACCGAATTCAGGCCTTGCTGCTCTTGCGCCGGATCGCCCGTATAGTCATCTCCTCTTTGCCAATATAAGTGCTTGGGGGCAGCCAGTCCGCCCCATGCCCAGAAGTTGCATCCAGTCAGTCCGGCTGATTGCGCGGTCCTATCGGTTATCAGGCTGAATATGTATTGATAGTAGGTATCTCGTGCCTGTGTTGTAGCTGATTTGTCAAACCGGAACCCGTCCCTTGGATAACCGAATTCTTCCAAAACCAACGGTTTGCCATATTTTTGTGCTATTTCCAGATGCTCGTCTATGTATTGTTTCGATTGCAACTGCGCTGCCTCTGCCTTTTCCGACAAACTGTCTGCCGGCGCCCATCCCCAGTTGTAGGGCCAGATATGAATGTTCATATAGTCAATGTGCTTGTCGGCATGGATTCGCTCGAACAGGGCGAGGTCTTCCTCACAGCCATGTTTGCCCTCGCTACCTGTTGAGACCAGATGATTCCGGTCGAGCGACTTGATGAAACGACTAACCTCAGCCATCCAGATAGCGAAAGCCTCTTTGTTTTCTCCCGAGAACGCACGAGGTTCGTTGCCTATCTGCCATGACATGATTGTGGGGTCTTCCACATAACTTATGTTTGTATACCTATTGATTCGGGTAATGATATCCTTTACATAGTCGGCAAAAAGTGATTTTGCTTTCTTGTTGTTTGGAAATTCCTTAACATAATCCATGAATGCCGGCCATCCGTCTATGCTTGGGACAGGGGCTTTTCCTTTTCCGGCCCATTCCAGATATTGGCTATACCCGCCGCTCCATTCCCAGGAATTGTTCAGGTAGAGAACTGCCAGCATGTCTCTTTTTTTCATTTCAGAAAGAAGAAAGTCCAGCCCGGCAAGAATGGTATCGTTGTAAACACCCGGTGCTGTCTGGAGCGTAGGCTCTACTTTCGAGGTAATTCCACGGGCACCGTCGCTGCCTACCAGTATTCTTAAATTGTCTATACCTATACTCTTTAAGGAATCCAGTTCCTGAACCAAGCGTTCACGATTTCCTCCTTCACCTTCGGAAGCAAGAATGCCTCCATACCAAAAGTTGGCACCGATATATTTATAAGGTTTGCCATCACGGACAAACATTCCCTTTTCAACTTGTACAAAGGGAGATGCCTGCTGTTGCGTTTCTGTACAACACGCACCGCAGAGTACTGCGGAAAGACATAGGGTTACAAGGGTGTTCTTCATGTTATTCATTAAATTTAAATTCGGTTCTTTTTGTGCTGGCAAATGTATGAGGAAAGATATAGATCGGCTTCTTCAATTGATTATCAGACTATCCGTATTGTGTATTTATCAATTTGGGAAGTGTTTTTACTCATTTGGGATAGTGTTTGCCTCTATTATCCCATTTGATTTTTATAACTTTGCAGCGTTAAACCTAATACTGATATGATGAAAAAGAACTTGCTCCTGATTTTGATGTGTTTTGTCTGTGGGCTTGTATATGCGCACGACGGATTAAACTTTAGAAATCTTGATGTGAAGTCCGGGATTTCGGATAATTATGTACGGTCTGTTCTGCGCGACCAGTATGGCTTCATGTGGTTTGCCACGCTCAACGGTCTGAACAGATACGATGGTTATCAGTTCAAGAAATACACAACGACCCAATTAGGGGCTTACAACAATGACATTGAATCTATCGCAGAAGATGCGGCAGGCAATATTTGGATAAAAGGTCCCGTCAGTTATTATATCTACGATCGGGAACAAGATAAATTGGAGAACAAGATACAGCCTGTCTTAAATAAATATGGAATAACGGGAGAGGTGAGCTATCTTACTGTCGATAAGGATTACAACCTGTGGTGTACCGTGATGGATACGTTGTTCCATTATGATTTTGCAAAGAGTAAGTTGCATACCTTTCAACTGCCTGGAAAGGAAAAAATGCAACAGGTTGTTTGTCGGCGTTCGTGTGCCTATCTGCTCTTCTCGAATGGAGAAATAGCCCGCATCGATTCAAACTTTCAACATATCCGTCCGGAAACACGAAGAACCATCTCTTCCGGTTTGCAATATAACCTTTATATAGATACGGTGGACAGGCTTTGGTTTTACGCTTCGCATGCTTCGGGCTTGCAATGTTATGATACCAATCAAAAACAATGGATAGATTACGTGGGTAGGCAGGAAGTGACAGATGCGTTGATAACTGCCGTAATGGATGACGGGGACGGCAATTTATGGATTGGAACGGATGACAAAGGAGTTTATATCAGTTACAATCAAGACAAGCAATTGGTGCGGATAAACAAGAAATCAGAGAATCCTTTTTCATTGGCCGACAATCATATCAATTGTTTTTTCAAAGACAATCAGAACACCATGTGGGTAGGAACGGGCAAACAGGGAGTATCTTTTGCCGCTTTGGATAAAATAGCCTTCAACACTTGTTTCTTGCCGGAACAGGAAGACGTGAAATGCTTGCAGGAAGACAAGGAAGGAAACCTGTGGATGGGGTTCGATGGAGAGGGGCTAATCCGACAGGATGCGGGCAAGGCCTCTTATACGCGCTTTAAAATGAAAAAACACTCCATCCCTTCCGATTTGATTATTTGTTCGTGTCTGGATGCCAAGGGCAGGCTTTGGTTCGGAACTTATGGAGGAGGAGCTTTTTATGAACAAGGAGGAACGTTCATTCCCTTGCGTAATGCCGCTCCCGCTTCATTGAAATACATCCGACGCATAGCGGAAGATGCGAACGGAACCATTTGGTTCGGTACGTTTATGCAAGGATTGTATGCCATGGATGCCGATGGGAACTTTACCGCCTATACGATGGATTCTTCCATCCTCCAAACGAACAGTATCATGGATCTGGCTTATTCGGGAGGACGTAACCTGTATGTCGGAACCAGCAGCGGACTTTATTCCATGGATATCTATACGCGAAAGATGGTTCCCCTAACAGGGAATAAAGCTGGGACTCAGTCCTTGCCCGATTCTTATATCACCTGTCTGTTTTATGACAGTCGTGGATTGTTGTGGATTGGTACTCGTACCGGAATGACTGTTTTTGACGAGAAAAAGGATGGAATGATACACCTTTCTATAGAAGACGGGCTGTCGCACCAGTGCATTCGTGCCGTGACGGAAGACAAGTATAAGAACATTTGGGTGGCGACCGATCATGGAATAACAAATATTTGGGTGGCGGCCTCTCCGACGGGAAAGTCTTCATCCTACTTGTGTTACCCCTATTTTGAAGAAGACGGTATTGGCGATATGACTTTTAACTCACATTCCATTACCTGCACCGGGCAAGGGGAAATCCTGATGGGAGGCATTGGCGGATATTTGAAAATAACTCCCCGGCCAACCGACTTCTACAATCGTTCCGGGAATCCTGTTGTATTTACCGACTTGCTGTTGGCGAATCAGAAAATGGAAGTCGGTTCCCGTACTTCCAACGGACGCATCCTGCTCCCCAAAAACATTCAGCTATTAGAGGAGATAACCATGGACTATTCCGATAGTAATTTTGCGCTGGAGGTATCGTCCATGGATTATCAGAATCGGCACAAGCAACAATTTGCCTATCGCTTGGGAGAACAGGAGGAATGGGTGAAGCTGGAGGGAAACCGCATTCATTTCAACCGTTTGTCTTACGGGACCTTCCGATTGCAAGTAAAAGTGTATGAGCCTAACGGATACGACAATCCTGTATCTTCTTTACTTATTCACGTCCGTCCTCCGTTTTGGCTTTCGTTGCCGGCGTATGGGTGTTATGCGCTGATGGTCATTTTTCTTTTCCTTCTTATATTAAGGAATACCCAAAGAAAGCACAAACGCTTGATGGAACAACAAAAGCATGAGATGGAGATAACGCAACAGCATGAAATGGATGAGGCGAAGATGCGTTTCTTCACCAATGTCAGTCACGACCTTCGTACTCCGCTGGCTTTGATTATCACTCCGCTCGAAAAGTTGCTGGCTTCGGAGTCGGCCCGAAACCTGAAAGCAGACTTGGAGCTGATTCATCGCAATGCGGTGGCTTTACTGGACGAGGTCAATCAGTTGCTTGACTTCCGAAAACTGGATAAGCAGAAAGCCCAACTCTCTCTTTCATACGGTAACCTGTCGGATTTTGTCAAAGAGACTTGCGATTCCTTCAAGGAACTGTCTCTTAAAAACGGCATACAGTTGGAGTTAAACCTGATGGATGCCGATATCAGCATGTCCTTTGACCGAAACAAGATGCAACGCATTTTGCTCAACCTTCTGTCCAATGCCGTCAAGTACAATCGGGAAGATGGAAGCGTGGTGGTTACGGTCGATAAAATACGTGTGTCGGAAAAAGAACATGTACGCATACAAGTGGCCGATACAGGCATTGGCATCAAGGACGAGAACAAGGAAAAAGAGTTCGACCGTTTCTTTCAGGAACAGCACGCCGCCACAACGTATGTAGGCAGCGGCATCGGATTGCATATCGTTAAAGAATACGTGACCTTGCACCAAGGTACCATCCGGATAACCGATAATCGGCCGCAAGGAAGCATCTTTGTCATTACCTTGCCTGTCGTGGGCGGGACGAATGAGGAAAGGCAGCTTTGCCACGGCTCCCAAGAGGAAGGCATATCGGTTCTTGTGGTGGAGGACAACGACGATTTCCGCCGTTTCCTAGTGGGATGCCTGAAAGAACACTATCAGGTGTTCGAGGCTTCCAACGGCAAGGAAGCACTTGAGATCCTGTCGCAGCAGTCTGTACAAATGGTAATCAGCGACGTGATGATGCCTGTCATGGACGGGCTGGAATTATGCCATGCCGTCAAGACGGACATCCGGTTCTCGCACATCCCCGTCATCCTGCTGACCGCCCGCACCGCCGAAGAACATGTGTTGGGCGGATTGCGCGAAGGAGCCGACGACTACATCACCAAGCCTTTCAACCTCGACATCCTATTGTTGCGGATTCAGAAGTTGCTGCAATGGACACAGAGCAACCATGAAAAGTTCGGCAAGATGGAGGTATCTCCATCCGAAATAACGATTAGCAGTCTGGATGAACAATTAATAGAGAAGGCTATCCGCATTGTGGAAGAAAATATGGATAACTCAGAGTTTTCCGTTGAGGAGCTCAGCGCGCAGATAGGTATTAGCCGGAGTGGTCTATATAAGAAGTTGATGTCTATTACGGGGAAGTCTCCTTTGGAGTTTATGAGAATCTTACGTCTTAAACGCGGAAAACAATTATTGGAGAAGAGTCAACTCAGTATCTCTCAAATAGCTTATCAGGTGGGGCTGTCCCCCAAGCAGTTTGCCAAGTACTTTAAGGAAGAATATGGATGTCTGCCATCAGAATATAATTAGTGTTTACCGAATAAATAATAATAATTGGATACTATTTCTTTATGAAACGTATACAAACTGCTAGTGCCAAGGAGAAATGATAATGTCAAAACTTCATTTAAATAACAGACATCTATTCAATGCTGAAGTACAAAAAAATGTCGTTTTGAAAGATTAAAACTAAAGGACATTGTAGCAAAATAGGCGAATATAGCCAGTTGATTATCAATGAAATTTTCAAAGTTTAGATAAGAACTAAGCAATCAAACACATTACAATGCTGGACGGGAATGTGCTACTTTGTCAAGAACATGATAAAGATAGAATCTCTTCAGAAATCTTAGCCTTGCTCTAATCGAATTTGAGCAGGTTATCTTCACCGTCATCATAAGAGATTATGTGATTGCATCTCTGCTTGGTTATCATTTAATACCTTTCATTTCTATAAGGTAAACCTACACAGATATTGGATTCACCTTCATCGTCTCCAGATTCAGAAACAGCCCGTAATGTTCCAGCATTCCGTTGCGAAACATCTTCCATAAAATATTGCACCCGAGTTGCGTCAGCGTGGAGTTGATGAACAGCCCTGAATGGGATTTGCTACATTAATTAGGAAAATATGAAATAAGGTTTATCAAAATTGCCTGTTGAACCTGCTGTAGCACCTGCTATTGCCAGTTAAAATTACAATCAGGGAAATTGCAGATAAACAAAAAAATACTATCTTTGCAGTGTAATAAAAGTGTTCTTTAGACTTAATGCAAAACATGACAAATATACGTAGTTCGCTCGTTTCTAAATCGTTACCTATTATAGTATAGATATTTTCCAATTGTCTGTATTTCAATTAGAAAAGAAAACTTGAATGTCTTGCTGTGTGAAATGTAAATCGCTTGTCAATTCCTGCGGCTTTCGCCCACGGTTTGATAAGCAGGTTCATCATCGACGGGCTTGGCAAATCGAATACATGATCATCTGCTGTCTTATCTCCTCGTTCTGGCATCCACTTCAACGCTTCGGGAGAAAGCGGCAGGTAAATCGGTTCTTTGGTCTTCTGCATGGACACAGCCAAGCGGTATTGCCCTCTATCGACGAATACGTCTTTCCATTTCAATCCGACAATATCACTCACACGCAATCCGCAGAAGCAGGAGAACAAATAGGCGGACTTTACAGCCTCATTATTCATCGGAGTGGCAATCAATGCCCGAACTTCCTCGATAGTCATATACGACCGTTTACTCTCCGGCAGGCGAATCTTATCCGAGTTATTGATTTTGGTAAACGGATTTACTTTGATAATCTCCGCACGCACGGCTGCATTCAAAGCTCCGTTCAGGATACGGTAGTAGGTGTGGAGTGTAAAGTTCGACACACGTTTCCCTTTGGGACGGTATTCCGTCATCAAATAATCGAGGTAGTCCTGACAGAATGTTTTGTCTATTTTATCCATAGTCATTCGTTCTCCTGCATAATCTTTCAAGATGCGAATGGTAACTGAAATTTGGTTTCCGTCTTTTTTCCCTCGCTTTGCCTGATTCTCTTTATACGTATTCATCCAATCAAGCAAGAATACCTTTTCCCTATTTTCTATACCAGCTTCCCCATTGGTCAATTCGATGATACGTTTCGACTTGATTGCATTGGCTGCATCCATCGTAACTTGATTCCGTTTCCGGGCATTATTGTCCGTTTCCGGGATGATGTACATTTTGAGGTACTCGTATGTTCGCTTTCCGTCGCGGTATATATCCAAATACAAACTCTTACTTCCGTCACTCAATGGTTTCATCCGAAGACGGATTGGCTCTTTGACTTTCGTCGGCTTTTTCACTCGTGGCATAAGCAATTCCTTTATTCGTTATTTATGTTGCAAAGGTAGAAATAATAATCCGAAATGAGGAACAAATAAGAAACAAAAATGTACCGAATAAGAACCTATCAATTGAAAACAATGAAAGCAATTGAAAAGAAATATCCATTTATAAATAGCTACAAAACAGCATATTTGTTTTCATTTATTTGGCTGTTGTTTTCATTTCAGACATCACTGCTGGGCACTTAGTCCCAGCTGATTTTCAATTGTTTATAATTTAGTTCTTTGACATTTTTGTAATCGCAATCGGTAAGTATCTCTCTTACAGGTGTTTTATCCAGTAGAGAAAAGCTCAAAATTTGTAGAATTTCGTAGATTGGACGGTTGACTTTCAATTTGTAAGCAACAATGGCAACCAGACAGTATGTTATGATGGCACAGTACACTTGTGTCTTGACTGCATTCATCGTAGTTCCCCAAAAAGATTTTACTTTCAAGTGTTGCTTTATCCATTTGAAAAATAGTTCCACCTGCCAACGGTTCTTGTATAGCAAAGCTATTTCCTCTGCTGAGAGTTCCATGTTGTTGGTGATGAACACAAATTCTCTGTCCAGTTCTTCATCGTAGTATTTAACCCGCCGGAGTTTGTTCGGATATGCTTTGAGCGATTTATACGTTTCAAGCATTCCAATCTGGTCACATTTTATTCCGGTTGTTTTATCAACTTCACAGGAATACATTCTACGGAATCTCATATTATTCTTTGCACGTGTAACGAAGTAAGCACCACAGGTGTGAAGCTTATGCAAACGGGTGAAGTCAACATATCCTTTATCCATGATATAGAAACTTCCCTTTTCATAACTCAACTCATCCAGCATGTTTACGTCATGTACTTTGGCATTGGTTACCAGTACGATTGTCGGTATGGAAGTCTTTACATCATACAAGGTATGAAGTTTGATGCCCCCTTTGTGTTTCCTAAATTCTGCCCACCAAAAAACATTCAGACAAAGGTCTATGGTGGAGGAATCAAAGGCATAAACATTACTGTCAACTTTCACCTCGAAGTCATTTTTGTTGTAGTTATTACGGGCTTCCGCAATCAGGGTATAAGCAAATTCTTCGTAGATACGATAATCTCTATTCCGGTTTGCTTTCCCCAGATTGGTACGGCTAACTGTTGCACCGAATCCCAAGTGATAGTACTTGTTCTTGTGTGCCTCAAGGCTGAGCATAAGGTCACGCATACTGTCTCGGGCGGTCAGTTGTCCGAAGATCATGCACAGCATCTGATTCCAACAGGTGAATGTTCTGATTTTCTTATTCCCAGAATACTTCTCTACCAAACGATCAAAGACACGACGGGGAAGAAAATCTGTAAGTTGGGCGAAGATATATTTGCCTTGATTCATTGTTTTTAGCTTTTGGGCAAAGCTAAAATAACTTTTCAATTCAAATCGTCACGCCCCAAAAAGACACATAACTATGCGATTATCAAAGATTTCAAAGAACGATGTTTAATTTAAAGTGCCCACTAGTGTTCAGACATATATTATATAAATCTGATAAATTCTTTCACACACAGAGATAATGGCAACTAAACGCTCACGTCCTTGTTTTATAGGGGCGTGGACGTCGTTGTTTATTTTGTGTGTGGGCTTACCAGAGCCTTGAAAACAAATAAACTAACGAATTGCCCACGCTTCTTCCCATTTATAAACCGCTTATCGGGGGCAGATAGCACAAATCTTATTTCAAAATGAAAAAGAATTTATTTATGCTTTTTGCAGTCATATTGACTGCGTGTGTTTTTGCGTCATGTTCAAAAGACGATGATGACAATTCGGGTGCAGCTTCCAGTCTGACAATGAATGGCGAAGCTATTAAGGTCAAAAGTATTGAAGGTGAGTATGACCCTTCTACCTCTTTCAGAGCTTTTACATTCTGGGTAAATGATGCCAGCGTTATTAATACTGGAGTGTACATTCAAGGTACTCTATCTACCAAGCTAGAAAATCTTTCAACTGGAAGTGATATTACCAGTAAATTAGGGCTATTAATGGAATATAATAGTGGAGATGAATATATTACAGATAGTGATTTTCGTTCTGGTAATCTAGTGGTTCAAAATATTGATACTTCAAAAAAGGTACTAACATTAGAATTTAAGAATTTGAAATATACCAATAATCTTAAAAAAGAAGTAGTATTAAATGGAACGCTGACTATCCCATATAAGATATTAGAATAGGAAATTTAATCTTTTAGATTAAACTGATACAAAAAAAGTGTATTAATCAGTCTTTTATAAGATTAAATTGATACACTTTTCTTTTCGATACATTAAAATTTCACAGCTATGCTTTTAAGCTACTTTTTTCGTTCTTTTTGAAGAAGTTAGCTTTAAAACAGAATCCTCTTCAGGGGTGGTTGTTATAACCCCTAAAAGCAAGTCATCCCAGTCTAACTTTATACCTTTATATTCAAATCTGATGAGGCTATTAAGAGTTTGGTCAAATAGGTCATACAAAAATCTATTATCTATCAATGAATAGAAAGACAGTTCTTGTTTAGTACGGTTCAAATATTCTTTTACTTCGTCATTATTCAAATGTACTTCCAGACGATGTAACTTGCCTGGATTATTATAGAACTCTTCAATGTACTTTTTACCCGAGCTATTGGCTATTTCTGCCTTTTTATTATACGCTGTTAAAGTAGTACCCTTACCCTTATCTTTTATTGCTTTTTTTTGCTTTATAGAAACTGTTAAATACTTGTCCTTATTCATGTTTCCACTGGTTATATAAGTAATTTCTGGACGGTCTTCATTACGGTTTTTAACCTCTTTAGTATTGAGGAAGGTGGTTACATTTTTGTTGCGAATCAGCCTTCGAATCATCCGAGCCACATCACAAGACAAGTCTAAACATAAGTCCAAAGCAGTTATATTATGCAGTTCCAGACCCAAATTATCTTCAATAAAATCCAGATAATATATTTCATCACTATATAACACACGATTACTCACACTAATCCATGCCTTAGCATAACCATTAGAATGAAAGTTACTATCTTCTTTATCATCGTTGATACCTAATCTCAATTCTCCGAATAACTTATCAATGCCTAAATCATTGTAACGGATTTCATATACAAATTTGAAATGTTTACCCTCTATACGTCTTAAGTAGAAATAAAGAAAGTCTACTTCTTCATCTATTTCCCTTGTTCTGAGAATATTGATATTGTTCGGCTCTTTGATTTCGTAACACAACCGAAGCATATCTATGTTTAACCCATATATCTTATTCATTTTCTTCATTTTTAGTTTCGTTATTATTTGGTTTGTTTGGCACTTGCTTCCAGTATTTTTTAAGTCCATCTGATATGGATTGTACATGTGTCGCACTTTTAGTTCTTCCTCTTAAGGCTTGACTAATTTTTTGTTTGGTAGTATCATCTATCTGGCGATACTGTCTCTTGTAGTTAGTTTCCATAGTTTTGGTTATGAATTTTATATATAATAATTAGTTAGTTTAATAAGAAAGTAAAGATTAGTAAGCTAATTTTTGAAAAAAATCTGGACCAAAATTTCATTCACCCAATCGTTTGCCAAATCAACCACACCTACTAAAATGCAATATTCAGAGAGTCGGGTTACAGTGCTATCCCTTTTCCTAAAAGGGAATAGGAACTTATTTCTTCCTCAAAATATTTTCTGTTTGTATATTACCGTACTTGCTTTTTTCCAGAAAAAGAAGCAGTTTAAACGTATATCTATATAAACTTTTTATACCTTCGCAAAAAAAACAATGGAAACAACTAAAGTATATTATTGCTCTGATGGCATGTATTCACGTGAAATAGAAAGAAAGTCTGTAAAGTGTCCATTTTGTGGAGTAATAAACATTCCTGAATATCTTTTTCTAAAAAACGTAGAAGGAAGTGATTTTCTCAATGTATTTACTCAATGCACTAACCCGACATGTCGGAACATGTTCATAACCCAATTTAGCACTGTAGGGGTTAGGAAGCCTGTCTTTACAAAAATTTTGCCCACTGCACTTCCCGAAAAAAGAACCTTTAGTGACATTATATCTGAATTATCTCCAATTTTTTGTGAAATATACAACCAAGCATATATAGCAGAACAAACCAACCTCATGCAAATTTGTGGTACTGGTTACAGAAAATCCTTAGAATTTCTAATAAAAGATTATTTAATTTCAACCTTACCTGAGGACCAACATGAAGCAATAAAGAATAAGTTCCTCAATAATTGCATTAGAGACAACATTAGTAACATCAACATTAAGACAGTGGCATCACGTGCTGTATGGCTCGGCAATGATGAAACACATTATACCCGTAAATGGGAAGATAAAGATATTAATGACTTAAAATCAATAATAGAGTTAACCCTCCATTGGATTGAATCAGAAATCAGGACGCAAAAACTTTTAGAGGATATGCCAGAGTTCAGATGAAACAATCTTCTCAAAATCCACTATAAACTTGTTCGATAATTCGATAGTGTAGCCGACACTGTAAAGGATAAGAGGGTGTATCGGAAGCAGTGTCAAACAAATACTCAGAATATATTTAATTGAATATCAATAATATAATAAGAATAGTAGAAATATAAATAACAAATAAGTAACATATTGATTGGAAATATTGTCTTATCAATAGCAAGAATATCAGCTTGTCAGATGGGTAAAGGTGGTGGATTCAACTTGATTTTTTGCCTTCCAAAAGAAAAAGTTTCAGCCATTTTTGCTGATGCTTGTTGATGGGCTTGCTTGAATGTTCTGCCCTATCTTGATAACTTAAGCAGAAGTTTAAAAATAAGTTTAGAGTATTCTTGTATATATAGTACAAGGTACGGAGTAAACCTCTTACTGTATTTGTTTCACGGTAAACGTCAGTTCTGATAATTAGGTTTAATGACATCTTGTATATATTGTACAAGGACTGAGTTAAACTTGTTAGAGAGACATTACTCCGGTGCGGATTTTTGTTTGGCTGGTGCAACTCTATTTGGCAGTTTAAAGAAATAGGTTTAATCGAAATCTTGTATATATAGTACAAGGAATGGACTAAACCACTTAGTTGCACCAGCCTTTCTTTTTTGGAAGGCAAAAAGGCCATTACTTAGACTTTGACCTTGATGACTTCGCAGAGGTTTGTGGAGTATTGGGCAGACTTATGTTCGCATTTCAGGTGCCAGCGTTTGTCCGTTCCTTGAACTGCCACTTTTACGGTATTGAAACCATTCCTTCGGTTGATGGCATCAATGGCTACTGAAAGACGAGCTTGCTTTGCCCGGTCGATTGAATCAAAAAGGATGGCCTGCACTGCTGTATCAGGGCTGATATTCCACACGATGACACCGGCTTTCTTGTAGTGGTATTTGCCATCCTCACGCCATTCAGATCGGAGTGCTTGTACGGCTGCTGCCACTAACTCCAACTGGTCGTTGGTGGGCATGGGCAATGTGACGGTGCGGTTAATAGCGTGGTTTGGCACGTCGTTGCGGAAACGGCTGGTGTATGCAAAAACTGTCAGTTGGCTGCAACGGCTCTTTTGCTCCCGCAGTTTGCAGACGCATGAAGCTGCAAAATTGGCTACCGCTTCTTCCACCACTCTCAACTCCGACAAACCATTGTCGGGGAAACTACGGCTGGTACAGATGCTTTGCTTTTCGGGCAGTTCGCTGATGTCAATACAATTTTCACCACGGAGTTCCTTCCATGTCCTTGTGCCTGTCACGGTAAGCATACGCCTTACCCGGCTTTCACTCCACTGCGTGAAATCCCATGCGGTCTTGACCCCATAATACGCCAATTTCTTGGCAGAGCGTCTGCCAATGCCCCACACATCAGCGATGTCGAAGCCTTGCAATGCCTTGATACGCTTTTCTTCAGTGTCAATCAGACAAACTCCTTCGTAGCCTTTGTATCTTTTACCATACTTGCTTGCCACTTTTGCCAAGGTCTTGGTCGGGGCTATGCCAAGAGTCACCGGGATGCCTGTGCCCTTGCCAATGGTACGCACGATGCGTTTGCCGTAGTCACGTAAGGCTTCTCCACCGCCCATGCCTGTAAGGTCGATGAAAGCTTCATCGATGGAATACTGCGTCAATTCGGGCGTGAACTCCGAGAGCAACATCATCACCCTGCGGCTCATGTCGCCATAGAGTGTGTAGTTGGAACTGAACACGGCAACCTTTTCACGCTCCAGCAACTCTTTGGCTTGGTAAAACGGCATACCCATTTCTATGCCCAACGCCTTAGCCTCGTTGCTACGGGCAATGATGCAACCGTCATTGTTCGACAGTACCACCACTGGCAGTGTGCGCAATCCCGGATTGAACACCCGTTCGCACGAGCAATAGAAGTTGTTGCAATCCACCAGACCGAACATGGCTCTCATTTCCTCCGATATTGGCGTTTGATGTTGTAGGTCAATACACCCCATACGATAAAATTGTTTTCCTCCGTCACCTTGATGGGCGGGTAGTCTTTGTTGGCAGGCATCAGCCACAGGCAACCGGCGTGTGGGTCGAATTTCACCCGCTTCAACGTGAATTCCCCATCAATGTAGGCCACCACGATGTCACCCTCTTGCGGGTCGATGGCCTTGTCAATCACCAGCAGGTCGCCATCGTCGATGCCGCAGTCCTTCATCGAATCACCTACGGCACGGGCATAGAACGTGGTGGCGGGATGACGCACCAATTCGCGGTTCAGGTCGATGCTCTCCGTCATGTAGTCCTGTGCCGGTGAGGGAAAGCCTGCACGGATTCCACCATCGGCAAAGTCCAACGGCAATTCACTGCTCAGGTCGGCCGAATAAAGGATGAGCCTTACCCCGTCCTCCTTTTCTATTCCGGACTCGTTGTTGACTATTTTATGTGAATCTTCCATTTCCTGTTTTCTTGTTGCATTACCATTCGGTTTGCAAAATTACCATTTTTATGCACGTGATTGTCCTTATTTTACGAGTTTCCACACTTTTACACCGGTTTATCTCCTTTTGCCGGCTTGCCTTTCGCCAAAGGCGACCGGGCCTCTTTCCCGATAGGCGGCCATGCGCCTATCCTCCATCGTATCTTGGACTTGGGTTGATGGGCATCCTTCCTTCATTTCTTCCCCGCAGCTTCGAACAGTACACGCACAGCCATTCTGTCCACATTCCCCATTCGTCAGTCTTGTCTTCGGGCATATCCTCTCCAATGGTAGAGCGGCCTTTTTCTGGCAATATCGGTATCGCTTCCGCCCTTGCGACTTCCACAATGAAAGCGGTGGTTGGAATCGCCGTTTCGTCCTTGGCCCGTTGCATAGCCATCAGAACGGGCTTTCTTTTTTGGCAGGCGGATTATTGGCATCCTTCATCATAACCTGTGACTGAATTTCCGTGTTGCTTCTTGCATGGCCGTGCGCTTACCGAAGCCACAATATTTTTCCATGATGCAAAGATATAATACAGCACGCCGTTGGCGTTACGGGACACTGACGTTCTGACCAATGGCGTGCCCCGGAAATCTTCCGACATTTTCCGCCCCGCATAAAATGTTGCGTATTTGCCGTGCCGCCCTTGGTGCTGCCCTATGCCTGCAATATCTTCTTGCATCCGTAAAAATTAATTGTTCAACTTCTAAAAACTTACAGTCATGAAGCAAGTAGAAAATTCTTTCGTCATCACAGGTTTTGTAGCAAAGGACGCTGAAATCCGCACGTTCACCAACAACGATGTAGCCCGTTTCCCGATGGCAATCGGCCGCAAGGAAACCAAGGACAACGCCACCAACCGCGTGTCTGCCTTCATCAACGTGGAAGCCTGGCGCAAGAGCGGCAGCGCATCGTTCGAGTTGCTGAAAAAAGGTACGCTGCTCACCATCGAGGGCTATTTGAAGCCCGAAGAGTGGACCGACAAGAACGGTACCAAGCAGAACGGCATCAAGTTCGTGGCCAAGAAGTTCTACGAAGCGGTGGAGAAACCGGAGAAGGCCGAGAAGCCCCAACCCAAGACCCGCGCCAAGAAACAGAAGGAGGCAGCATAGACCTCTTCCATCTCCGGAAAGAGCGGCTTCGGCCGCTTTTTTTGTGCTCAATGCACTTGGTGACTTGTCCCTCTTAAAAATGACCTGCCGCCTGTTCTACCATTACCCGCCTTGTTATACCGGCTATTCTTTATCCCGCCTCCTGCCGTCACCGTTTGGTTTTACTGATGCAAAGGTCGTCCATCGCGCCTGATGGCGGCGGCTTGAAGTGGATTTCTTGCAAATTCTTCCTCCTTGCGGAGCGTAATTGGCAACAAAAGCCGCCGCATGAGGCTTTCCCGATAGCCGAGCCGCCGCATCGATAAAATCCAAAATCGGTCACGGCAAGAAGGACCGATGACAGGGAAAGTTTAACATCAAAAACATACACCAATATGTACGATTACGACAACAGAGAAGATTTTGAGGATTACGGCAAGCATTGCTGGCTGCTGACCCCGTGGAAAGGCTACCGCTCGGCAACCATAGTCGGACAGACCGACAAAGGCTATATCGTCCAAGTGAGCAGCGGAGCGGAGATAGTGGTTTATCCTGACGAGATAGAGATTGACTAACCCCAAAGCATACCCATATGGAAAAGACAACCGAAAAGATACCGACATGGAGCTTGTGTTACATCGTCAATGGCGATGCAAGCGGACTGACAGAGGAAGAAATACAAACTATCGACCGCTGGTATAAAGGTATAGGCGTACAAGTAGTTTCACCCGTCATGGACGATGAATGCGGCACGCAACCCTATTTCTCACATTACCCGGCTTTCGGCTTGCCGACAGAGGTAGTGGACTGCGACATCTATTATATCCAACCCATCAAACAATGACAACTATGAAAGGAACTGAACATTTCAAACAGGCCATCAAGAGTTATTTGGACGGAAGAGCCAAGACGGACGAACTCTTTGCAGTGGCTTATGCCAAGGAAAACAAGAACTTGGACGATTGCATCACGTTCATACTCAACCAAGTCAAAGCAATGGCCAATGAGGGCTGTGTCGGCATGGCTGACGATGACGTGTATTCGCTCGCTTGTCATTTTTATGACGAGGACATAACGGACATAGGCAAGCCAGTCAACTGCAAGGTGATAGTCAACAACCGTATTGAACTGACTGAGGAAGAGAAAGCCGAGGCACGGCAGAGGGCTATCAGCCAATACCAAGCCGAGGAACTGCGCAAGATGCAGCAACGCAAGAGCAAGTCGGCGGCAAAACCACAGGAGGCCAAACAAACAGAACCTAACTTATTCGGCTTTTAACGATGAAACCACGTAACAAATTCGAGAAAGCGGTGCTTGCCCAAAGCGGCAAGCTCCGCCCCTTGACCAAGGCACAGCTTGCTTGGGCATTCCGTGAATGCGTCAGCCATTTTGCGCACCGACTGCCCAAGGGTCGGACAACCTGCATGGACTGCGGCCATGAATGGGTAAGGGAAAAAGCGACAGGGTATTGTGTCTGCCCGAAGTGCCACGCAAAGCTGGAGGTCAATAATACACTTGTCCGCAAAGTACGGCAAAAGAGTTATTTCACCCTGCTTGACAAGTGCGGAGAGTATCAGACCCTGCGAATGTTCCTGCTTGTGGTGGAAATGGAGAAAGGCTGCAAGGTTCACCCATACGCTTTAGAAATCGGACAATATTGGTGGAACGACAAAGGCAAGCAAACGCTTGTAGCCATACAGCGCACAATGGGTCGGTATTTGGATAGTTTCTGCTTTGGCTCTCCAATGGCAATTCGGGAAGATAAAAAAGATGTATTCCGATACCTTGCAACATTTGACACCTATCCAAAATACACTATCATTGATACGTTGCAGAGAAATGGCTTTGACGGCAACCTGCACGGCATAGCACCTGCAAGGCTTATCACCGCCTTACTCACTGACCCGAAAGCGGAAACCTTGATGAAAGCCGGGCAATACCCGTTGTTGCGCCATTACTTGCGCTCCACAATGCGCTTGGAAAATTATTGGCCATCGGTGAAAATCTGCCTGCGGAATGGCTATACCATTACTGACGGCTCAATGTGGTGCGATACTATTGACCTGTTGAAACGTATGGGCAAGGACATCCGATGTCCGAAATATGTTTGTCCTGCCGACTTGAAAGCCGAACACGACAAGTTGGTGGAACAGCGCAACCACAAGGAAGAACGTGAACGTCTGGCGTTGCGCCGAAAGGAAGCCGCCCAATATGAGAAAGGCTACCTGTCGCAGAAAGGCAAGTTCTTCGGCATCCTCATTACGGACGGGACACTGAACGTCAGAGTGTTGGAGAGCGTAGCCGAGATAGCGGAAGAGGGTACGCTGATGCACCACTGTGTATATGCCAACGCCTACTACCGCAAGGAGAACTCGCTGATATTGTCGGCTACCATCGGGAACAAACGCATTGAAACGGTCGAGGTGGACTTGAAGAAACTTTGCGTGGTGCAGAGCCGTGGCGTGTGCAACCAAAACACAGAATACCACGACCGCATTGTCAACCTTGTAAACAGCAATATGAATTTGATTAGGCAGCGGATAAGGACTTAATTTTAATCGCCATCAGACAAGGCACATATTGGGTACAGTACAATACCCGGTGTGCCTTGCTTCCCCTGCTGTTTTCCTGTTGTACCATTACATAACACTTTTAGACCGCACCTACCATTTATATATACAATCGAGCATGACGGGTGGGTATCCGTCCTTTGACTAACTAATCATAGTTTTCCGTCTTTCTGCTTTTGAGATAGACCTATAGAAAGAGCCTCATTTTATGATGTATCGCCTATTGAGATAATCCATCCATTGATTAAGGTTGGGGATTTTCGTGACATTAAAGCATTCTTGCATCATATGAAACAAATCCTCGTAAGTAAGATGTCTGAATGTTTCCTGCCCTGATGGTGTCAGCATGGATTCATATTTTGGCCATATTCCTGAAAAATGCCCATTGCCTTTCGGATAGATAGTCAGACTCGTAAATTCAGACAATATATCGTCACACAAGCCCAGCACCATTGATGCCCCAAGTATATGGTTACGCCATATCTGGCGATATTGATTGGCTACCACATGGTGTGTCATCCCTTCTGCATCTTCAAACGGCACATCTCCAATATGTTTCTCCTTGAACCAGCCACAATCAGTGCTCGGCTTTCTGTAATTGTCTGCTAAATGGATGCCTGCCTCATTGTGGGTTTCATTCCATTCTTTCGTCCCACGTTTTATAGGATATTCCTTTTCGGTATATTTCACCTCAATGCCTATCCCGCCTTTCTGCCCGGACTTGTTGTCGTATTCCACGAAAACATCGAATGAAGTTCCGTCGTGCAAACCTCCAGGATTGTATTCAATCAATATCTTGCCTATGCCCGCTATCTTATTCTTGCCCAATATCCTGTTGAACAACATGGCCGCGCCATCCAAGTCATACCGCATCGGGTAAAACAAGTTATAAGGAATATGTTCGCTCCGCAATAGGTTCGTGACCATCTGCCCTTTCGATGGGAACTCCATTTGGTTGATGATTTCAGTGATTTCATGGCGGAAACCGCTGAAGAATATGCGGTAGTCACCGTTTTCATCCACGGCATCTTTCCATGTAAGCGAACTCCTTACATCTATTCTATACTCCTTGCCGTTACGTTTCATGAAACGAACAGGAAATCTGTCTGCGGGAACATTGATTTCGTGGTCGTTCACTTTGAAGTCTATCTGGTGCTGGCGAGCTGTGTCTTTAAACTCCTGATGTGTCATTGCTTAATGAATTATTTCTGCAAAATAAATATTTTCTGCTGATATACATTTATATTTAACACTTCCTCCCTTTTATACCCATCTTCGATGCTAGCGGCTTGACTTATATCATAGGAATGACGGATTGTGCCGCAAGCCATGCCGCTGTAAACGGAAGCGAGGCTTCCGTGTCATGGGCAAACGTGAACACGCCCTTTCCCCGTCGGCGTACAAGTCCGCTGATAGGGAAAGGGCAAGTTCCCTTTTTGTTTGCCCGGCAATCCGTCTTTGTCTTTTGGCAAGCCTTTCCTGTTATATCCCCTTTTTATGGCCATGCCGGACCTTTTTTAATGCCCATTATCCTGTTATGACCGGACAGAATCCAAAAATAAATCTGCTTGTCCATTTATAGCTGACCGCCTTCCTTTTCTATCTATTCCACACGGAATTATTGCATTCTGCCATTCGATGCCCTGCCGCGGGGTATTTTGCTGCAAAATAAATGTGGCGCGTCTTGTCGTTGCAAACCGTCCTTGGCAGAAATCTTCCTTGGCGCTTCACTTCAAGCGTATTTCCGCAGTCCGGTTTGCCGAAAAGCCATTCCGCCCCATTCCCGGATGCAGAAAAATACCCCGCAGCAGGCCACCGAAGAAAGGCCGAGAGCAGGGAAAGAACAAAATCTGTCAAATATGAAGACTATGAATTACAACAAATTGCAAGCATTGGAAGCAAACACGGCAGCCATCGCAACAGCCTACCAAGTGCGAAACGAGAAAAGGACGGCGACAGCAGCCGAGCGAGAAACCCTTTCCCTGTATTCAGGCTTCGGGGGTATCAAAGAGGTACTGGACTTGGGAACAAACAAGCCCATGCCCGAAAAGATGAAACAGGCTTTAGACCATCTTGTGCGCATACTGCAATCCGTAGCGCAGGGCGATGAAATGCTATACAGGGAGCTTGTGGATAGCATAAAGGCATCCGTCCTCACCGCTTTCTATACCCCGAAAATTCTCATTGAAGCAGTGGCCGACCAAATACAAGCCACGTTCCAATCCCACGGTTTGCCAATGAAATCCTTTCTTGAGCCATCGGCTGGAATTGGCGGTTTTCTGCCAGTGGCAATGCCCGACACTTGCAAGGCGGCGTTTGAAAAGGACTTGGCGACAGGGCTTGTGCTTTCTGCCTTGCACCCCGATGCAAAGACTGTCATTAACGGCTTTGAAACCATCGACACACAGGAGTTGGAAAACGACAAGTTCGATGTGATAGCGTCCAACATACCTTTCGGCACGATAAACGTGTTCGATACGAATTTTGAGCGCAGGGGTACACCTTACAAGCAATCCCTCAAAGCCATTCACAACTATTTCTTCATCAAGACGATGGAGTTGCTGAGTGAGGGCGGCTTGCTGGCTTTCGTCACGTCAAGAGGCGTGGCTGACAGCCCGTCCAATCGCTTTGTGCGTGACTATCTGGTGCATCATGCCCATATCATCACCGCCTTGCGCTTGCCCGACACGCTTTTCATGCAGACGGGTGGCATCGAGGTAGGCAGTGACCTTATCATCTTGCAAAAGGACAGCCACAAGCATGGCCTCACCGCAAGGGAACGCCTGTTTTTGGAAACGTGCAGGGAGCGCACTCCGCAAGGCATGGAAACGGAATATGCAAACAAGGCATTCTCTTTGCCGCAAAGCACGTTATCCACAGGCACGGCCATCGGCACAAACCAATTCGGCAAGTCGGTGCGCAAGTACGAGTGGAACGGCACAGAAGAAGCCATGCTACAACGGCTTACCGAGATATTGAGAGCCAATTTCACCCACTATTTCAAGCCCTCCCTGTTGGGTGGGCAAAAGCAAGCGCAGTCACAACAGGGAGCGATACTATCCCTCTTTGACCTTTTCGGGGAAGCCACGGCAGCGGCACAGTACAAGCCAAACACAGGAAAACGACCCTACACGGACGAAATGCCCGGTTGGATGAAAGACGGTGCGTTGGTGCTGTTTGAGGGTCAGCTTGGCACTATCCTAAGCAGACGAGCCGACCGTTTTTCTGAAATGACCGCATGGTTCAGTCCTATTAGAGTCAATGGTGCGGACATGGAACGGGCAAAGGACTATCTTCCTGTGCGAAAGGCTTACTTTGAATTGTCGGAGAGCGAAGCGGAAACAAGGGAAGAGCAACCCTTGCTCCGTGAGCGGCTGAACAAGGCATACGATGCGTTTGTGGCCAAATGGGGCAACTTCCATGCAAACGGCAACAAGGAACTGGTGACGCTTGACAGCCTGGGATTGGAGGTGTATTCCATCGAAATGCAAGCACATGGCGAAGTAGTGAAAGCCGACATCATGCGCGAGCCTGTGGCTTTCAAGAAGATAGATATGTCTGTACGCCTTACCCCGATGGAAGCGTTGGCTAGCAGCTTGAATTATTACGGCAAGGTGGATATGGATTACCTCGCCCAAACCACAGGCAGTAGCGAGAACGAAGTGATAGATGCGTTGGAGGGCGAAATGTTCTACAACCCCGAAACAGACTGTTGGGAAGAAAAAGGGCGCATACTTGCCGGAAACGTGATAGAAAAATGCAAATTGTTCGCCGGACATATCCACGGCCTTGCAGGACAGGCAAGGGGCTGGACTGAAAAGACGGTAAGGGCGTTGGAAGATGTCACGCCCGAACTGATACCTTATGAGGAGCTTGACTTCAACATGGGCGAACGGTGGATTCCGACCGAGGTCTATGCCGACTTTGCCGAGCATTTGTTTGGGGTCAAGGCCGATGTGATGTACTTTGAGGTGAACGACACCTATGTCATATCCCTGCATGGTTATTCCCCTGCCGCATACAATCTCTACTGTTCGCATGGTTACACGGGCGAGAAACTGTTTGCCTATGCCCTGCATGATACCGTTCCCGAAATCAAGAAAGAAGTGATGCGTGGCGGCGAATATGTGAAAGTTCCCGATGAAGAAGCCATGCAGGAGGTGGCAAACAAGATACAGGAGATTAGGGGCAAGTTCAATGCTTGGCTTGACAGCCAGTCTATCGCCGTCCGTGACGAGTTGGTAAGGCTCTATAACGAGCGTTTTAACTGCTATGTGCGTCCGTCCTACGATGGCTCGGCACAGACCTTTCCCGGACTTTCTTTTGAGCAATTCCCATATAAAGAACTTTACCGCTCACAGAAAGACGCTGTTTGGATGATTAAGCAGAACGGCGGCGGTGTATGTTGGCACGAGGTCGGCGCAGGGAAAACGATGGTGATGTGCGTGGCGGCCTACGAAATGAAACGCTTGGGCTTGGTGCATAAGCCTTTGATAATAGGGCTGAAAGCCAATGTGCATGAGATAGCCGAGTGTTTCAGAAAGGCATATCCTTTTGCCAAGCTGCTCTATCCGGGTAAGGAAGATTTCACTCCAGCCAGCCGTGAGGAACTTTTCAGCAAAATCAAGAACAATAATTGGGATTGCATCATTCTGACACATGACCAGTTTGCCAAGATACCGCAGTCCGAACAAACCATGCTGCGCATCATGCAGCAGGAGCTTGACGATGTGGAACGCTCCCTGCAAGTGTTGGAGGAGAGCGGCATGGCATGGCGAAACCGCCGTATGCAGAAGGGATTGGAAAGACGGCAGGAAAACCTTAAATCCGACCTTCAATCACTGAGAAAACGCATCGAGGAAAAGAAAGACAACGGCATAGACTTCCATACAATGGGCATAGACCACATATTTGTAGATGAGTGCCACTACTTCAAGAACTTGATGTTCCAGACACGCCACACAAGGGTGGCTGGTATCGGCAACAACCAAGGTTCTCAAAGAGCCATGAATTTACTGATTGCCATCCGTGACATACAGGAGCGCACAGGCAAGGACTTGGGAGCTACGTTCCTTTCGGGTACGGTGGTGGTGAACGCCCTGACCGAATTATATGTGCTTTTCAAGTATTTGCGCCCCAAGGAACTTGCCAAGCAACGGATAAGCTGTTTTGACGCATGGGCGGCTATCTTTACAAAGAAAACGACTGACTACGAATTGAACGTGACAGGCTCCATCAAGCGAAAAGAACGGTTTAGGACTTACATCAAAGTACCCGAATTGGCGGCTTTCCTGCGTGAGATAACGGATTACCGCACGGCAGAAATGATAAATCTCGACATTCCCGAAAAGAACGTGCGTTTCCTCTCGGACAAGCCGACTATGGAACAGGAGGCGATGATTGAACGGTTGGTGCGTTTCGCCAACAGCGGTGAATGGTCGGACTTGGGCTTGGAAATCCCTGCGCCCGAACACATGGACAAGGCGAAGATGCTAATCGCTACCAACGTGGCACGGAAAATGGCTTTGGATATGCGCCTGTTGGGCGACCAGTTCAGCGATGACCCTGCCAACAAAGCTTCACGTTGCGCACAGACCATCTATGAGTATTATGTGAAATCGAACGCCCACCGTGGCACACAGTTCGTGTTTAGCGACCTTTCCACATACAAGCCGAACGAGTGGAACATCTGCCAAGACATCAAGGACAAGCTGGTGGCGATGGGCATTCCTGCCTCTGAAATCCAATTCATCCAGACCGCCAAGACCGAAAAGGCGAGGAAAAAGATATTTGAGGGCATGAACAACGGCACTATCCGTGTGCTGTTCGGGTCAACTTCCATGTTGGGGACAGGTGTCAACGCCCAGCAGCGGGCGGTGGCGGTGCATCATTTAGAGATTCCCTGGCGCCCAGCCGACTTGGAGCAGCGCAACGGTCGGGCGGTGCGCAAAGGCAACACCGTGAAGCTGTGGGGCGGCAACGTGGTTGACATCATCATCTATGGCACGGAAAAGACCTTGGACGCTTACAAGTTCAACCTCTTGCGCAACAAACAGCTTTTCATCAACCAAATCAACAACGGCACTATCGCCGTGCGCCGCATAGACGAGGACGGCATGGACGAGGACACAGGCATGAATTTCGCCGAGTTCGTGGCCATCCTTTCGGGCAATACCGACCTTTTGGAAAAGGCGAAACTTGACAACAAAATCATGCAGTTGGAAAAGGAACAAGCGGCTTTCAACAAGGAGCGTTACCGTGCGGAGCGCAAGGTTGGGGGCAACCGTCAAGAGATAGACACCTGCAAACGCAACATCGGGCGCATGACAAAAGATTGGGAGTATTTCAACACGCATAAGGAAGATTGCGCCATTGAGATAAACGGTGATACCCAACTGACAGCCGAGGAAACAGGGCGAGCCTTGCATACACTGTCAAGGAAACACCGTGGCGACTTTACGCCCATCGGCTGTTACAATGGCTTGCGGTTGTTAGTACGCAGCGAGTACCGTCTTGACGGCAGCTTTGACCGCAACACGTTTTTCGTGGAGGGCAAGAGCGGCTTGAAATACAAGTGCGGTATGTCCGGCTCATTGCCACCGAGTTTTGCGGCGGCTGCGGTGTTCCCACAGACCACCTTGGAAAACATACCCAAGCTGATGGAACGCCAAGCCGAGCGGCAAAAACATTTGGAGGAAGAAATCATCACCTTGCAACAAGTGATGGCAAAGCAATGGGGCAAGGAAGAAGAACTTAAACGGCTCAAACAGGAGTGTAAGGAGTTGCAGGAGCGCATCAACCGCACCCTTGAAGAAGCGGAACGCCCAACCGTACCGACACCCGGCACCGAGCCGGTGACAGTACCGGCGGCATAGGCATCATTCATATTTGACACCCTTCTCCTGCTTTGTTGAGAAACACGGCAGGGGATTTTTCCATTTGCCAAAGCAAGGTCTTTGTTTGCAACCCAAGCCGACGGGCAGACAAGCAGCCCTATACCTATTATATATAGGTGCGCAGTCGCAACCATACCTGCGGTTCCCGCCACTTGTATCTCTCCCTGCTTTTATGGACTTGTGCCATTTTCCTTTTATACCAGACATACCCGGCTTCCCCGACCCGGAATAATCAGCGGAAGCCTGTCCTTGCGCACGTCTGTCCATTGGGCAGACCCACGCAAGGAGGGCAGACGGACGCACGTTGTCCTTGGCAGGCACACGGGAACTTCAGCCTTGCTGAAACAACCTCGTATGCCTCTCCCCGGTCAACAAGCGTCCTCTATTGTCTGCCTTACAGGCGATTGTTTGACCCACCCAAGCCGAAAGTATACAACAGTTATAGTGTCCAACTTTTTCTCTACTTCCTTGTTTCCTTTTCCTCTTGTATTTTCCTATCACCATCTTCCGTTCCATACGCTTCCCGCACCTGCCTGGATTATTTTCCCACAAAGGTAACAGGCCGTTGCAAGCCCTTGCATACTTATTCTGCAAATGGCTTCCAATCTGGAGGTTTCAGATGCACACTTACTTCTTTAGAACTCACGCGTAGGTCACGATACATGTGAAATATTAATAGGTTTACCTTCAAACCTTGCTCGGTTTTCTGCACTCAACGTAGGCACATTAATAAACAATCGTTTAATAGCACGACTGGCAGCCACATAATATACCCGATGTGCATTGTTGCCATTAAGGTCTGGTGATAGCAGGAACTCTATGTCATCTTCATCTTTCAAAATGACAAACACATTATCAAATTCCTCTCCTTTTGATTTATGGATAGTCTTATGTTTATCATTTGAATCACCATACTTCACCCCAAGGGCAGCGTTGACGTATGTATGGTTCACGTAGAAATCCTTGATTGTCTTCCTTTTTATCATAGGCATCTTGATATGTAAATCACTCACCAGAAAATTGTAGAAATCCATCAGATTTCCGTCTTTGTAATCCTTATAGCCATTCAGCAAGCATCTTAGAACCACGATGGTTTGTGACCTATCGCGATTGATAATGTCTAACTGATGCCAAGCGTTTCGCAAGTCATTCATTCTTGTATATTCTACGGCTTTTATCAACGCTCTTATCATCATCTGACGACCTACATTGCTATCAAAATCTATTTCTAATACTTTCTCAACCTCCCTCACCCCGTTCTTTTTACGCATCGAATTGGCAAGTACGTTTTGAAAGGCCAGCGATTGTATTTCGTCTGTTCCACTCTTTTCTATGCTTTGTTGGTAACAGTTAAGCATATCGCCTACAAGCAATTCTGGTACCATCCCTTCTGACCCATTCAGCCAATCTTGCGAAAAATCAGTCCTGATGATATTCAGCAAGTCTATTATCTGCTTCGTACTACGTCTATTTCCTCGTATCTCATACTCCTGCATCCCTGATACAGTAAAATTGTCAAATTGCTGCACCGTAGCACCGAGAAAGTCATAAATTGATTGAGCTTTGTCGCCAACCACACCCACAATCACCCCTTCATTGCCTAATTGGGTCAGAAAGTCAACTACAAAAGGTATTGTGTCTTGAAATTCGTCCACGAAAATATATGGATATCTGGCCTTTATCAATTTGTATAAGTTAGGGTATCTCGAAAGTAAAATACAAGAGAAATACAAAATATCATCAAACGATATATACCCTTTCCTCCAAAGCCATTTTTTGAATTCCATATAACAATCATTACTCACAAACCATTTGCCACTCTTCTGTGGATATTTAGGTTTATAATGTTTATATTCATGACTTTCATAGCACCACATAGCTTTTCCCAGTCCTTTCAGAAAAATTGTTGTATCTATCCACGATTTTCCCATGGCTGTTAATATCTGTGATGCTACACCTCCAGATTTGAAATTTGAGTCATCTATAACAACAAGTTCATCAATCTTTACCTCAAACTCCTGAGCTACCAAATGAACATAAGGTTTTATCACATTGGCATACAAGAAACTGTGGATGGTACATACCTCAACCACATCATTTCCCATATTCAAACGTGAAGTGATGGTATCAATACCCACGTTGGTATAAGTGATACAAGCCACCTTCTTCACCACATTAAGTTTGTGGCTGTTTGACACCACATTCTTGATATGACTTATCAGCCAATGCGTCTTTCCCGCACCAGGCCCAGCACTTACCTTAAACGGTTCGTCTATAGGTATGGTTTGTTCTGATGTTATGATAGTAGCCATGTTAATGCGTCAACAATATATTTGGGTACATTGAACTCTTTTCTATCTGCTGCAGGTTCCTCTAGATTAGCCATAAGTGCCACGTTTAGTTCCAGTGCATTGCTGCCTTTTGAAACGGAGTTCAAATAACGTGATGCAAGTAAGGCTTTTCGTTTTTCTTCATCCGACCATCCCGATACACCTATAGATGCCTTGATGCGGGTATTTGCCTCGCTACTTCGCATTTTACTTATCATCTCGTTCACATCCTGTTCTGCCATCATAGCTTTTATCTCCTTCTTATTGGAAACAGAGTTAGTCAGCAGCAGTTCACAATCGGGATTCTCACGCATTATATCATATTCCAGTGTTTTTCCATACTTTACATCTTGCCTGTAGAACCTGATGTTGGGATGGTCAGCATATTGATCTACCTCTGCATCTGCATGATGCTTATAGTCGTAGTTTTCTGTATCTATATTGTACTCATATGGGTAGCAAACTTCATATTCCCCGTCAGGTTCTTTCTTTTTTCTACAGGGGTCAATGTCAGTCAAACAGACTATCTTCTTGTTGATAGTGTATGGATTGTTCGTATCAAACAACTTTAGAAAGTGGTTGAAATAGCGACCACCCATATTCACTACCAGTACATGCTCATCTGTAAGGTTTTTATTCATATATCTAGCAAAGACTGGAAGCAACAACTCCTCTGCAACGCCCTCAACGAATATCAATCTGTTAGCAAAAAACATATCCGCTTTGGTTGCATCCAAAAATCTCTGAACATATTGCTTAGATATCACATCTTCAACATTATCTTCTCTATAAATGACACGCGGATAGCCAACATTAATCTGCCCTAATACTGGTGAAGTTAGGCAAATCAAGTCATCTAGTTTCACGGCTGATGCGATCTGAGTAGAATGTGAAGTCATAAATATTTGGCGTACATGTCCATTGGCATTGTTATCCTGTAGAAACTGTAGAAACTTGTATTGCATAGCTGGATGCAGGTGTGCTTCACATTCTTCTACAGCGAGGAATGAGAGTACCTTGGCATTGCGTTTCATGTAGGTGACGCTACTGTCTGCCTGCATTTTTGCAAGCAAAAGCGACATATAGATTAGATTGTTATAACCTAATCCATTATACGTTGCTGGCACTTCTATACCAACAGTATACTTGATAATCATTCTCAACACTGCAAACATCTCATTCTCCGTTACCTCTCCATCAAAATTTGGCACGGCTCCATTGAATGTCGCGCCTGTATCGAGTGCGTACTTCAGAAATACATTCTTCCCATCCTGTAACCTATCTTGTAAAGTTTGCATCAGTGGCCTAGACTGTTGGACAAAATCATCTCTTAAGGCTTTCAACTGTTCCTTTATCTCATCCTCTGTCTTTGTGGTATCATTCTTAACCGAGTAATCAATGAAGAAATTCAGAACATCCCTAAGGAGCGGATTATAACCAGCATATAGGTCGTGACTGACATCCCGAATGGCATCAAGGAACTGGAAGTCAATCTGACCCAAAGCATCATTAACGCTTACACCTGCCATCTGACTTCCACCAGAGCGATAGCTCCTATAGAATCTGATGTAGTCATGATTTATGATTTTCCATATATCTTTGGCTGTAGTAGCTCTAGCAACATCTGTTTTATAGTTATCCTCTTGTGTGTCATCCAATTTAAACTCGTATCTCAATTGGGTTTCTTCGCTTAATACTGGATCTGTCATCATGCCAGAGAACAGCCCCATTTCTGCTGAATCCAACTCTTCACCATCACTTCTATGAAGGACAAGAATTATTTGGATACGTGGAGATCGCTGTTGAAGCGTTGCCACATCTGTTTCATAAAATAAGTCACTCGTACCCAACCTACGACCATCACTATAGCCAAGCACTAACCCTATTGCACGAAGCAGGTTACTTTTGCCTGTATTATTATGTCCTATTATGACATTTACTCCTTCATGGAAAGGTACCGAAGCATCCTTGAAGTTACGGAAGTTTGAAATTTTAATCTCTTTGATATACATAGTTTATATTCCTTTCCTTAACCTAACTTGGGTTGAAAATTCTTATACTTATTGCATATTGATGTTATGAAAAGTGTATCTTTAGTTACTTTCGCTTATCTATGTTCGTTCTCCAATTTCCGTATCAGCTTATAGACACCCGAAGAAGGGTTGTCGAATTCAGCCAAGTGCATGGCTCTATCTATGGCAATGGGAGTGTATTCTTTCAGAAAATCTTTCTGCTTGTCGGTAAAAACAGATTTCGCATATCTCTGCCAAACGGGATTACTGTCCCTTAGTGCCTTGATGACCTCGTCACTGCTGACAGCCGACCTTTGATCTTTCGCATGCAGCAACAGCCAAAGTTCAAAGCATGGGTTGCTCAACAAGAGGCCGGCTTTACACGAACGCAGTTTCTCGTTGATGGCCTCTACATCCATATCATACATGAGATATGCCTGCACGTCGTCTTCCCGTGAGATTTTCAGTTCGTTTGTCCGCTTCTCGACAAACGAAGGCGATACCCTCGTGCCAGCCACGCGCGATACAATCCTGATAGGCAACTTGTACCATCTTTTCAGCAGGTTCACGTAACTTTCCTCCGTCTCACCCTCGCAGATAACGAGAATTATCTTTCGCATCCGCATAGGTGCGGTTTTTTCTCTCTTGCTCGCCATCGCTTCAGCCCTCCAATATTTGCTTGATGCTCTCGACGGACGAGTCCACGTAAGGCACTGCATCGAAGCGGCCTTGTATATACCCTTTCTCGGCATCCATATTCTCACGGAAATCCTTGAAGTCGTACAGGGAATAGACGATGGTGGCAGCATTCTCAGTCTTGTTTACAAAGACAATCTGGTCGCGCCGCAGCCGCTTCACGTCTATCAGGTTGGTATTGTGCGAGGTAAACAACAGTTGGCTGCTTTCAGAGGCATGTATCAGGTCGAGTATGAAATCGGCCAAACGGGTGTGAAGCCCCATGTCGAACTCGTCCATCATGATACTTTTCCTGTTCTTTACCACATCCAACAGGCGGATGAGTATTTGGAAGAGTTTCCGTGTTCCGTTGGACTCTTCCATATCCATATCGAACATCACATCGCCCTGGTTGCGATGAACGGTATTGAAACGGAGGACATCCACGAGCCTGAACGACAATTCCGTTTGTCCCGCAACCGGAAGCACGGGTGCCGGTATCTGTTCCTTTCTCACCTTGATGTCGGTGATGTCGGTGTCGCAAATTTCCAAGGCTTTCAGTATCACTCGCTTGTAGGTGTTAAAACTGTCTAGTACCATCAGGTCGTTCACGTTTACCAGCCCGAGAAGGAACTGGTTCATGAAATACCGGTACAGCATTTGGGCAAACGGCCGGTTCATGGAACTCGCACGGCTTAGGAACAAGTTTTTGTCGCTTGTGTTCAGTGCCACATCCATAGGCTTGGTGATTGCCCCGGCACCAAAGCTGTACTTGCCATCGGCGGTGCGCACGAACACCTTGGCACGGCGACCGACTGGGTAATGGTACAGGCTCTCGCTTATGATGCGCTCGCGGGTAAGCTCGAAAGCATACTCATATTCCACATCCTCGCACACGAAATCTATCAGGAAGCGGCTGGACTGATTGGGGCAACCGTCGAACTTGAACGGCTCGAAGTTGAACGTCACGCCTTCGTTGTGTTGATGCGACTCCAGTATCATCCGACAGCAAAACGAGATTGCTTTCAGGATGTTCGACTTGCCTGACGCATTCGGGCCGAAAAGTCCCACAGACTTGAGTACGGGCACACCTTTCCAACTCATCACATTATAGGACAACTCCCGGGCTTGAGCAGTGTTAATGCTGGCAGCCCTGAAATCGATTCTTATCCTATCCTTGATGGAGAAGAAGTTTTCCAATTCGATTTTCAGTATCATTTAATCCTTTATTTTGTAGTTATGTTGCAAAAATAGCCTTTAAGTTTGATGTTTCAGCCAATTTATAAGGGAATCATGTAATTTAAGTACACTTTTAACATTTCAGACCTGATTGTACAATCTATGCCTTGTACCTGTCATAACCCAATACACCTCTTGTATCATTCCCAATCACCATCTTCCTTGTTCTATGCCATCCTGCACCTGCTTCTGGTTATTTCCCTGCAAAACTAACAGGCCGTGTCCAAGCCTTGCAAATCCGGCAAGCCACCACGGGTGGTTGCGGAAATCTTCCTTTCTGTTGCACGGAAAGCGTATTTCCACCACCGGATTTGCCGGTTGTCCTTTGCCCGTTGACGAGGCAGAAAAATAACCCCGATGCTGGCTTGTAAAGGAGCCGAAAGCAGGGGAAGAAGTCAAACCCTCAAAAACAATGGCGATGGACAAGAACATAACAGGACAGGCAAACAAAGTAATGGTGTGGCTGATGAAATACTATCCGGTACGCATCAAGAATGTGGGCGAGCAGCAAAAGGCTGACCGACAGACTATTTGGGATTTCAAGGACGGTCGGGCATACGAGCAAGTAGCCCTAATGACAGCCAAGCACTTGCAAGAGCTTTTCGGCAGTCGGCTCACAAGCATCGTATTCGCTTGCGTACCTGCGTCTACGGCAGAGAAGAACGAACTGCGCTACAGGCGTTTTTCGGAAAGGGTGTGCGAACTCACCCATGCCATCAACGGCTATCCCCATATGCAAGTGTCGGTAAGGCGTATGGCAGTCCACGAACACCGAAAGGACGAAACCGAGGCACGGACGGCACAAATGGCTGATTATGATACCGATTTCTTTAATGGCAAAGATGTGTTGCTCTTTGACGACATCATCACCAAAGGCATATCCTATGCCACCACAGCAGACAACTTGGAAGCGTGTGGCGCAAACGTGTTGGGCGGCTTATTCTTGGCAAAGACATTCTACAAGGTAAGATGATGATACAGACAGATACTATAAAGACGGTAGCGTTCACAGGACACCGTTTTATCCGCTACAACGACAGGCAGCGTTTGAGAACCAATCTTGAAAGGGCTATCACGGCTTGCTACCATTCGGGCATCCGCCACTTCCTTTGCGGCATGGCGGCAGGCTTTGACATGCTTGCGGCTGAAACACTGTTGGCGATGAAAGCCGACTATTCCGATATCCGGCTGACAGCCGTCATTCCTTTCCGTGGGCAATCCTGCAAGTTCAACCCGGCGGACAAAGAGAGGTATCGTTCCATTCTTGGCAAGGCTGACGATATGGTATGCTTGAGCGAAACTTACTTTGACGGCTGTTTCCTTCGGCGTAACGACTATATGCTGGAGCGAGCCAGCCACATCATCGCCTACTACAATGGCGAGCCGAAAGGCGGCACGTTCTATACTTGCCGCAGGGCAAAGCGCATGAATTTGGAGATAACCAATTTATACTAACCCATTTAACCATACAAACGTATGATTACAGCGAATATTGAATTTGGCGGTGTGGAGTACCCATGCCGCATGGTGAAAGACAACCAAGGCGAATATCTGATTATAGGCTGCACAGCCCTGCTTGATGCTTTGCAGCCCGGCAGTTTTGAGGACTGGAACGAGGGATTTGCCAGTAAGGAAGCATCGGACATCTACGATGAGATTTTTTTCTTCACCGATGAGCGTACCCTTGCCTTGCCCGACAAAGAGCTGGTAGAAGAGCTAAGGAGGGATAATCTCGAATGGTTCTGACAAGGGAAATCCATGTGGGAGAGGTCGGAGTACGACCTCCCTGCATGGACTACCCAGCCCGGTTCCACTTATAGCACTTGCTTTACCCGGTTTTATCCCTGTTATACTTGCCTAATTCCCTTATCCTCTCATAGCCAACCATTGCTCCTTTTATACCTGTCTGCATGGCATTTCGCTCTTGCCCCTCACTGTTTGGCTTTCCGGCTGCGAATGTCGGGCATCGCGCTTGACCTGTCACGCTTTGAAATGGATTTCTTGCGGAATCTTCCTCCTGCGGAGCGTATTCGGCAAGAAAAAGCGTCAGGTGAAGCAGGACCGATGTCCGGACCAAGCATCCGTAAATCCCAAACAGGCTTCGGGGAAAGGAGCCGATGAAAGGGAAAAGTTTCACTTAAACATCTACGGATATGAACAAGAAATTTGACAACCTCAAAGAAACGAAAGAGTACCGCCTTGCCATGCAGGTGGAAAATGCGTTGAACGACTACGGCTTTGACTATGCAACCTTTGCTGCCTCCATCCCACTGATGCACCCGACTTTGCAGCAAAAACTCTATAAGCTATTGAAGGAGTGCCTGGTGGTGATAGCCGATGACAAAAGGCGGTATGATGACCGCAACCGTGCATCGCATGAGGAAGCAAAAGACATCGTGGCTTACTTGGAAGAGAACGGACATTATATCCCACACATCTAAAACATTGGACTATGGAAAAGAACGCTGTGTATCTGGTTTACACCTTGATTGAACAAAATGACTGTGTGTCAGACTGCCATGCCTTGTATGCCACCCTTGAACGTGCGAAAGCCGCCATGAATGTGGAGATAGAGGGAGCAATGGAGAATTTCGGCAAAGGCGAAGTGCTGCACGACCTTGAACGGCTGTATGAGTTCCGCACGGAGGACGGCTATGGGTTTACAGTAGGAATTGATGAAATGGTGCCGCTATGAACAGGAAAAGATACAATTACATTCGCAGGCTGGTAGAGAAAATTACCACCAGCCCCTCCAACAACATGGAGTTCTGTTATTATGGGCATTTGGTAAGCCTACAAAGTGGCACGACCGACTATGTGGATGTAACGGTTTACAACACGGCTGACCGTTATTCGGGCGAAACGGCTGATTTCAGCTTCGACTATTGGACGAAGGAACTGGACATTGGGTACACGGAAAGCGACAGACTGTTTGACATCATAGTGCAAGCATTCTGGCGCATCTATGGCAAAAGGAGCGTCCATGTAATCATCGAGGAAGAAGAAAATTTTGACTAATCATAATAGAATTGAATATGGATAAAGATTTTGTATTGCAGATGGCGAATACCATCAAAGACCAACTGGTGGGCATGACCCCGTTGAATGTCATTCGTTCATGGGGCATCGAAAATTTTGTGGCAACGGAATACAAGGGCATGGCAGCCCTTAAATTCCATGTGCAAGGACGGTTGTTCAGTGGCAATGTCATCATCGCTTACAACGCATTGGACTACTACGAGGTTTATTTGCAGAACTATGCCGGCACAGAGTGCATCGGCGAGGAAGTGTATTTCGACGAACTTGGCCGTGTCATTGATGAAGCCATCGAGCGGGGCAAGGACGAAGCCGAGTATCAACAGTTTCTTTGGAAGGAATGTTTTTCATAAACTGACAACTTATGATTACAAGAACATCTACGCCCCAATCCATCGGGGCTGTCCTTGACAGCATGAAGCACAACGCCCTGCAAGCCGTCAAGCAAACAATTCAAGAGGGGCAACTCCAATCCGTGTCATTGGGCGGTGATGTCCGCATGGGTTGGACTGACGAAGACAGTCGCACACGCAGCGGAACGCTAACAGGGCTTAGCTTTGACGGAGAACGGTTGAAAGTACAAGTGACAGACCATTCCCTGCCCTTTATCTTGGACGAACAGCAACTTCCATGCGGTAGCCACATTTGGCTGATGCAACTGAACGATGCCCTCCAAAACACATTGGCCCGGCAAAGGCAGACAGCCTGACTGATGTAACTATGGGATAGTTGGGGTATGTGATTTCAAGTAAACCATACCCGTCTATCCTTTTTCCCATTTAGCAACAAGTCAGAAATTGATGTACCTGACAGGGGATTGGCCTTGCACATACTCCGACACATCTTTGTTCAAGTATGGAGAATTAAGGACTTCTTCACCCTCAAAGGCGTAACGTGTCCCTGCAAACAATTTGGGTTCTTCGACAGCATACCATTTATGCGGTTTGAAAACGGCACGGACAATTCCCTCATATACGGCCAAGACATAATCTGCGGATTGTGCCCTGCCCACATTCACTTTCCAGTATTTCCGTGCCTTTTCGTACATATTTTCCCTTTTGTACACTTCCTCCACATCGCCTTTAGGTTGGTATGTGCGGTTGAGCTTGACCGCCATCAAACGGTCTTTGCCAAATGTTGTCAAAGGCTCGCAATCATATAAGGCATTTATCTCCTCTGTTGATTTGATACCCTCATCCCATTGATGATGCCCGGCCTGGATATTGGTCAAGACGCTTTCCAAATTAAAATCATGGAATGTCAGCAAGTCGATAAGGGTCGATTCCACGATATAGGCCTGCTCATCCGTGAGGTTGTGCCTTATTATATAGTGTTTCACTTCTTTGCCATCCTGAATAATCTCCCTGATAGTCTGGAGTTTCAGCGTTTCATCTGTTGATGTCATGGCACATAAGGCGTGTTGGAACACACGGTTTCCATGCCCTTTCCCTATATAAAATATCCGGTTATTCCTTGGGTCAACCAAGCAATACACATAATAATTGAGCTTGTCTATGACGGACTGGTTGAATCCTGTTCGTTGCATGGTCGCCAGCCTTTTTAGTTGTCTTTCGCCTTGCCCCGGAAACGTTTCAGTTCCACTCCTGCATCCTTCAGCACACGGAAAATGGAACTGCGGCTACGGAAGCCGCTGGTCTTCCAAATATCATCAATGGTGTACCCGCTTTTATACATATTCACCACACGCTTATTCCGTTCCACACGCCCGTAAGCGGCCTGGGAAAGCACCTTCGTCTCTTTTGTCCACCGCCCCGGTTGGGATGTCATTTTGCGCACTGCGTTAGCCTCTTCGGGCAACCGGGCAATCACTCTAAGCAAGTCCGATGTCTGGGTTTCAGGGAACAGTTCATTGTCCGAATCAATGCCGTCATGCAGGGCAATCAACCGTACCGATTTTATCCTGCAAAACTCCAGAAAGAATGACAGCTGCCGTGCACCCTTGACGGCGTGCGCGAGTTTGGAAACGACCAGCGTGTCTCCCTTGCCGATGCTCGCCAATAGTGTGTTCCATCCCATTCGCCATATCCCTTCTTCGGGCTTTTCTTCCACGATGCGGTCACAGCCGAAGTCCTCCATCCATTTCCTGTCAGCCGCTCCCTCCGCATACTTGGGAAGATACGGCAAGTAGCCTAGTATAGCCATTGAATAGTTCTGATCTGATTAGTGTTTCGGTTGCAAAAGTATGATTTTTCTGTGGAAATGACGGTGGATTCCATAGGAAACTTGTTCTTGTGGCCACAAACTTTTGTACACGCAGTTGTCGCCTTGTACGGCAGATGCCCTGCACAAGTCGCCACCCTTGCCGACAACTCTTTCATGCCTGTTTCAAGGCCCAATACCCCTTTATGCCCTTTGACCGACAAAAATCTTTTTTGTGTCATTTGTTATCCACTAACAGACTGACAAACAATTAGTAAAATCATATTTCGAGTATGATTTCATAAGAATGAATAACAACGCAATACCCATAGGCGCATTGTAAATCCATTGCTATAATTTTGCGCAGTCAATAACAAATTTACTCCAATGGAACAGACAGAATCAAAAGGACAGTTGGTCAGATGGCAGGTCAAACCGCTGCGTATTTCAGGTGGCAATTGCCAATCATTATCAACTCTAAAAAATCATACTACAAACATCGTTCGCCTACTCTTGATGGCAGCACTGCTCTTGGGATGCCATCCTTCCCATAAAGATGACCTCACCACGGCAGAGGAAGCGGTGGCGGCTTACAACGATTTCTTCCAATCGCTCAAAGGTAGAAGAAATGCCGGCACGGACGAAATCATTTCGTTGACCAAAGAATGGAGAAAGCTGGATGCCGCCGTGTCATTCGCCCTGTTAAGTGACACGGCAAACAACAGACACGCCCATGCTAACGGCAACCATATTGCCCTCGGTGACTCTATCGCCTTGCAAATGGCACACTTGATAAACAACCAAAAAAGGAGCTTTGCCGACTACCTCGCTGTAATACGTGGTTTGAACGATGTAGAAATGGACTCCATGTCACAAAAGCTGGCCGGTTCCGTCCATCTATTCTACCGCAAGGCAAGCGCAATCCCTGTTTATAAAGGCAGCGGCAAAGAGGTAATCCGCATGTATAACAAGTTATTGGAAGGTACCCTTGCCAAAGGTCTGCGAACCAAGGAAGATGCCATTGACTTCCTCCGGCAAGAGGATGTGGCGTTCCGCTCGTTCCTGTTTCATTTACCATCGCTTAGTTCCGGGAACACGCCATTGGACGGCATTACCCGAAACACCGGAAAGGTTATACGCGGCATCATCGGTCTTGCCGGCAAGGAGCAGCCTGTGTTCGGGAAATCCGAGGTGGTCATTCTGTTGACAATGCGCAATAACAGGCGACTTTTGCAGAACGCCGAAGCCTGTGTGGATGGCTTGTCACGCTTGCATATCACGGACAACGGGCAAGCCGCCGCTTACCTATGGATGATCCTGCAACCGTGGATTTCATTCGACAGCTTCGCCTATGCGCTCATAGACGAAGAACAGTTGCACTCCATGGAGAAACTGGCAGAACGTATGCCCCAGACTTTGGCCAAACTGAAAGGCATTGACTTTCCTTTGGAAACGGAAGAATTGCCCACAATCCTGATGAAAACATTCATTTTGGGCTACGAATAACAACACCGATATTAATCAAATCATCAAACGACAATATGCAAAAAGAACAAATCGACCGGTTCATCACGCTTGCATCCTTGGAGATGCCGGCGTTGGTTTCACAAAACCTTTTCCAAGGAGCGGAGGTGTACGAGGATTACGCCTTGCTCACCTTCCACCTGCCCAAAGTTTATCCCATCGAGGAACTTATCAACGAGTTGGAGGACCAGATGGAACTGGTACTCCTATACCACCATGTACCGAGCAACGACACCCCGTTCGGCCAGCGATGCTGCGCTTATTCCAATCCGCGATTCGGCCACATGCACAAGTTGAATGCGCAAGCCGACGACCGCATGGAGTGCGACACGCTCTATGTGACCCTCTACGATTCATTGGAGGTGATGGGCAGCGAACTCCGCGAGGAACTTGCGAGGGTGGCGAAAGGCGGCAAACTCCTGTACGCCGTCAAGGAAGAGGAACTGCTCAAAGACTTCATCTGCCTATGAAGGAAGTCTTGTACAGACAACTAGCCGCCACCATCCATGAGTGCCGCACGTGGGTGGATGTGCTGGATACCGACCGTACCGGCCACTTCATGCTGCACTCCGGAGGCGGCTTGCATCCCATCCGTTGCAGGGTACTTTCCTTGGTGGCACGGACAGCTCATGGTGCCTATTCCAAAGGACATGTGTGGGATATTCCCGAATACCGTCTTGACCGTGCGGTGAACTCGCTCAAACGGCGGCCGGGCTTCAAGGAACGCTGCAGGTTAGGCACGCTTTCCATGCAGGACGCGGAGGACATCATCCACCTCGCCTCGCACAAACTCATCAACTTGGAACTTGAACTGTAACCCTCAAATCACCAGACAATGATTATCCCCATCCTTTATATGCTTTTCATTCTGGCGTATGCTGCCGTGCCGTTTCTCTATAAAAGCAAATGCCCCGCCATGCTACAGTTCTATTTGCGCATGGTTTGGAGCCGCAGCTTCCGCAGGTGCTACACGCTGGCCATGCTTGCCTCGCTCATGGTGTTCCACTTCTACCATCTGAATGCCTTTGGAAATGTCTACGAACTGGCCTGCTCATCCCTTGTTTGCGTAGCCTTGTATTCCCACAAGAATACGGAACGGGCGTTTGACTTCCTGCAACGGAAACGCTGTTTTTTCTGGGTGGCAATGGCGGCGATGATACTGATTTTCGTTCCGCATACGCTGCCCCTCGGTATTACGGTGGCCACAGTCGTATTCGGTGCAGTGTTCTATCCTCCGCAGACTGTACGGGCGGCTCCATCCGATAAGCTGAAAGAATTCTTGGAATCGCCCCACAGCATTGTGGAGGACTATTACAGATGGCAGTAGAAAACCTTGGCCAATGGAAAGATTGCTTACATGAGAGCCTTTCCCTGCCATTCATCCTGATTTGATTGAACAAGATAACGACTAAAACATATCGCGCATGAAAGAAAATCAAACGACCAAATACCGCATCCAAATCGACAGTGATTTGCTCGCATACCTCAATCCCGAATCGGGCGAAAAATGCACAAAAATGGCTGCGTTCCGTAACCTTGTGGAGATAGCCAACGGGAACAAGAAAGAGTTCCCTGCCATCGCTAAGCCCTTGCCTGAAGGACAAGTGGCATTGACGGTCAGCGGACTTGCCAAACATTGGAACTGGCACCGCACCACGGTGAGGAAATTCCTATCCACATTGGAGGAAACAAATGCTGTCAAAGTCATTGGCCGCAGCGGCTATTTCATCCTTACTGTCACTTGTGCAGTGCCGAACGGGGAGAACTCCCAAGCTCCTTTGTTGTCGGAAGAGGAACTACTCCTGAACCACTGGCTCAGTGGCTACCTCACCATTGAGGAATCGGTGGAGATGCTTGCACACTTCATCACCGAAACGGATAAACTATTTGTTTCAGAACCGACAAACAAACGCTCCGGACGACAAGCATCCACCGGTGAACGCCTGCACAAGCTGATAGCCCATACCATCCTCCAACGTACAAGCATCATTCCAGCTGATGAACGGGTGAATGAAGCCCTCGAACGACTGTACGTGGACGAATGTGGCAAAGACCTTGCGCGTTTCCTACAGCGGTTGACGCTCGCCGGATTGCGGCTCATCGAGACAAGAAACCTGCGGGAAGCACAAGCCACTTGTAGCGGCAATGAAACTGCCGACACCATTCTACGGCATTATCTCCCCTTTATAACGCAAGAAAAGCCCCACAACGGGCTTAAACCGCAAGAGGAAACCAGACCCACGGGCGAATTGGAAAACTAAGTTAAGCCAGCTTGTTTCCCCCTGCGATGCGCTTCACAAGACTATGGGCAAAGCATCTCGGCGAGCTGATTGGGTAAAGACGGAGGTCTTGACCTCCGACCCTGACGACAGGGCTTGCCCACGAAGACTGGCTCTGCCTGCGTAGCCTAATACGCACTTTGCCCGGGAAGGGCAAAATGCAGGAACCGCCGGGGCGGCAGCAAGCTGAAAAAAAAGACTGAATTATGGCAAATGACATCAAACAGGTATTGGACATAAGACCCGGAAAGGGCATGAGTGTAGGCCAAAGCGACGAACACCAGCGCAACTGGACGGAAAAGGGTTGGGAGTGGGCAACGAAGCATGGCAACTATGACCGAAGCCGCGAACACCTCAATTTCGAGATTGTGAAAGGCGGCATTATCCAGCCGGTCGATAAGTCGAGGACTATCACCGGGCGCATGGCGGACAATCTGCGGGAACGTGGCATAACCGACCCGAACGCAAAATTGTGCGAACCGCAGTACCGCACCGTAGCAAACATCATCTTTGGCGGCTCAAGGGAAAGAATGCACGAGATAGCCTTTGGCAACCAAAGAGTGGACTTCACGCACGGGGCTGACAACTCGCATATCCGGCGCAACAAGGACATAGAGCGTTGGGCAATGGATGTGTACAGGTTTGCATGTGAACACTGGGGCGAGGAAAACGTCATCGGCTTCTATGTACACCTCGATGAACTGAACCCACATGTGCACTGCACCGTAATACCGGTGGATGAACGGAATAAAATCTCGTTCAACAAGGTTTTCGGAGGAAAGATTTATGATTCCAAGAAGCGTTTCTTCGCGCTCCACGACGAGTTTGCCAAGGTGAACGAGAAGTGGGGAATGAAGCGTGGCAACAGCATAGCCGTGACAGGAGCGAAACACCGGACCACGGAAGAATACCGCCGTGCGTTGAGCGAGGAATGCACGACCTTGGAGGAACAAATCGAGAACAACAAGACATTGCTTTCCGGGCTTCTTACCGACATCCGTTTTGCCGAGAAACGGGTGAAGGGGTTGAGCACGATGACCGCCAATTTGGAAGAGAAAAAGAAGCAGATGATTGCCGAGATGGAAACCCTTGCGGAAAAGTTGAAAGCAGGCCGTGGCGATTCGGAGGAACTGCGCAAAAAAATAAGCAAACTTGACATCGACTTACAGAAAGTGCTTGACAACCTTGCCGACAAGCGCAGCAAATTGGAAGAAGCGAACAAACAACTTTCCGAACTTCGCCAGATAGAGGAAGAAACACGGGAACGTGCGGCGGAATACCGTCAAGACCTCAAAGCAGCCACCTATGACTTGGAACATCAGGTGCGCTATCGCCTTGCCGATGCACTGTTGGGCGACATATTGCATGAATTCAAGTCATTGCTTCCTGCATTGGACGGTGAAGGCCAAAGCCTGTTCAACGACACATTGTTGAAAGACGCAGCCGAGCGTGGCGAGGATATTTTCAAATGCGCCATCTACCTCTTTGCAAACTATGTGGACTTGGCCACAACATTTGCAGAAAGTCACGGCGGCGGAGGTGGCGGCAGCGATCTGCCTTGGGGGCGCAATGAGGACGAGGATGACCGGGCGTGGGCAAGACGCTGTCTGATGCAAGCAAGCCGGATGATGAAGCCCAAAGGTGGCAAAAGTGTCCGCCGGAAATAACAAGGCAAGTGGTTTTCAACGACCTTTTTCCTATGCCTTGGAGTATGATTGACAGTATGATAAATTGCCGCTACCAGAATTCTTGTTAAGCACGAATTGAAAGAGGCTTTCGGCCTCTTTGCAGACGCGGCGAATCATTTCTTTTGCAAACAGAAAACAAATACACAGATTAATATGATAAAGAAATTTTTATTACTCTCTATTTTGTCCCTGCCTCTTATGGCAAAGGCGTACCATGTTCCCATGACGGACACCATCCGATGGGAGATTCTTCCGCAGTGGGAGGAATTGTTGCAACCGTTGGAGCCGGCCTATTTGGAGAATGCCGTGGAAGTTTCCCCTTGGCGTGGCAACTGGTTCGTGAACGTGTCCGGCGGCGTGTCGGCATTCGTCGGTTCACCGCTTGGTTGTGGTGACATCTTTGACCGAACAAAGCCTGCATTGTCCGTCTCCGTGGGCAAGTGGTTCACACCGGCCATCGGCACACGAATCGCCTTCCAAGGCTTACAGTTCAAAGACGCACTGCTTGAATCAAGGGACTTCCAACACCTCCATGCCGACTTGATGTGGAATGTGTTGTCTGGCTTCTCACGTACCAAAGAGGATTTCCGCTGGGACTTGGCTCCCTACGTTGGCTTGGGCATCCTGCACAATGACGAATTAGGCCGCCATCCCTTTGCCGTTTCTTACGGGGTACAAGGACAATACCGCTTGACCGACCGCCTGCACCTCACGGCTGAACTTGGCTGTGCCACCACCTTCAAGGACTTTGACGGCATGGGCGCAGGTAACAAGTGGGGCGACCGTCTGCTATCCCTGACCGCCGGATTCTCCTATACTATCGGCAAGAAAGGTTGGAAACGTGTGGTTGATGCCGCCCCTTACATCGAGCGTAACGAGCGGTTGACCGGCTATGCCCGCAGCTTGCGCAATGAGAATGACCGGCTCTGGCAGAAGAACAGTAATATCACCCGCATCATTGCCGAATTGGAGAAGATTTTGAAGTTGGAAGGGCTGCTTGACAAGTATGCGGACAGGTTTTCTTCGATGAAAGATGAACTTGAAGGCAAAGGATTGTCAATCGGCTATCCTAAGAATAATTACAGCGGGTTGAACTCGCTTCGTGCAAGGCTGCGCGATACCCAAGCGAACAAGGACAAGCATAAAGGCGATACCACTTTTATCCACAGTAAAGACACCGTTTATATGGCATACGACATGGATCCCATTTATAGAAGTGGCGGATCCTTCCAAGGCAATGATTCCATTGTTTCATCCTTTCTTGTGGACGGCAGATATATCGGCCCGCCCATCTATTTCTTCTTCGTGCTGGATACCGACAGGCTTACCGACCCTTCGCAGTTGGTCAACCTGGACGGCATCGCCCGGATTGCCAAGAAGCACGGGCTGCACGTCCGAATCATCGGTGCGGCAGACAGTGCCACCGGCAACGACACCATCAACAACGGCTTGTCTCAAAGACGTGCCGCATATATAGCCGGACAGTTGCAGTTGCGGAGCGTGGATGCCAATAGGATAGAAACGGTTTCAGCCGGTGGCATCGACAAGTACAAGCCCACGGAAGCCAACCGCAATGCTTGTGTAAGGTTACTGTTACCATCATCGGACACGACAGATTAGGTGTTTGTTGTTCATAATATAAGAATGGTTTGAAACAACTTATTTCATTGGTTTGAACCAAGGATTCTTAGGGGCTGGCTGGCTTGTGAAAGTCGGCCTGTCTTATATCCGCAAGTCAAATTCCGACAAGTCATCGCTGCAAGGTTCATCGCTTTCCGGATCCAATGGCAAGACTTCCTTTTTTACCACTACATATTTCCCTTTCCTTTTGCCATACCACAAGTTTATCATGCTGTTCCCATGAATAATCGTCCTGTCGGGCGTCCAATCAATGTCTTCCGGTTCTTCATCATAGACACCCCATTTACGACGTTGGTATGGATAATCCACAACGGTATCTTCGGGCTTGGATTCATATTTCCCCGCATCATCTTCCGACCAGCCTAACGCTTCCAAATAACACCAGAAAGCATTGGGCATTTTGAATGTCTCGGCGGCAAAAATGGCACCTACCACCTTGCCACCGTCCGCTTCCACTTCCTTTCTGAAATCTTGCAGGCTATTCCCTGTTGTAAGGATGTCATCCACCACTAATACCTCCTTGCCCGCCAAGTCCTCTTTGAAGAAATAATTTTTCTCCAATGTAGCATTTCCTCTGTCCTTTTGCAGGTGCAAACTCTCCCTGTCGCCCGTGTAACGGACATACGATATGCCGCACACAAGTTCCGGATATTCGTCATGTACATAGTCCGCCATCGTTTTGAACCGCCTCCAATATTTGCGCTGTGTACTGCACGGCATGAACATGACAATGGTACCTGGTTGGGGTTTCAATCTCTCTATTCCGGCCACAAGGAAACGGATGCCATCATGCTTGCCGTCCTTGAAATCCAAAATGGATTGGCAGAACTGTTTTTGTGCTTCACTCAAGTATGGATTGTACCGTGACGGGAAGTAATAGTCCGTAAATACGCAGGGGATTTTTTCCTTCTTGAACACTTTTAACGGCTGATGGTCGGCAGCAAACCTTGCAACGGTGATGGGGAAAATCTTTCTCGCTTCCTGGTTGCCTGCCAACACCGCCTTGCGGCTGAATTCCCTGCGCAGTTCCAAAGTAGGCGCATATTGGGCGACGGCACAATAGGCATCGCCCAGTTTTTTTCTCCAATACCGTGTAAGTGCCAGTATCAGGATTAGCAATACTATGATGATAAATTGTTCCATCTGTTTTCATTTGCTTACATAAAAGGCTGCAAAATTAGCAAAACCGACAGAAGCATGAAGTGTTTTTCAAGAGAATGTCAAAGCAACAGTTCCACTTTGCCACCCTTTTATATGCTGACAGTTATCCAGCTGTACAAACTCTTTACCGCTCGCGCTCATGCCCTTGCCGCCGGGCGTATTTTCTTGTGCGAATTTCAGTCGTCCGCTGTTGATGCCGAAAACTTTTGGGAAGAAGGTAGAATTGCAGCGGTAGTCCCGATGACAGGAATCTTCCTTTCTCCTTTGTCCAAAGCGTATTCCTGCCAAAAAGTTTGCGTCATAGGCGGACGGCTCATCCTGCACCGAAAAATAACTTCCTGAGGCAAGGGCAAACGACCCGAAAGCAGGGAAACAAAAACATCAGCATTATGAAGTTTACAGTATCATCAACCGCAATGGCGAACAAACTGGCTGCAATGGCCAAAGTAATGAACAACAAACCGGCACTGCCCATCCTTTCCACGTTCATGCTGGAGGTGAAAGAAGACACACCGCTGGAAGTGACCGCCTCTGACCTGGAATGTGTATGGCACGGCTCGCTGGATATTACAGGACAGGAGGGAACAGGCAAAGTGTGCATTACGGCATCCACCTTGTTGGAGGCAGTGAGAAATCTGCCCGAACAGCCGATTACCTTCACCATTAATGATAATGACAAAAGCGTGACCATCCACTATTTGAACGGACATTACGACATGGCAGGGTTTGGCAGCGATGAATATCCCATGATGCAAGATGAGAGTGACATTCGCTTCGACATGGACGCTGCCACATTATGCAATTCCATTGACCAATCGCTTTATGCCGTTTCATACGATGCCCAGCGACCTGTAATGACAGGGATAAGCTACACTTTTGTAGGTGAAAAGGTGGAGTGTGCCGCCTCCGATGGACACAAGTTGGTGCGCAACACCTATCCCATGGCAGGAAATGCGGAAGATTGCCGTTTCATCTTGTCGGCAAAGGCAGCAAAGATTGTCAAGTTGTTGTTACAGAAGAAGGAGGGCAACGTGGAAGTGTCATACAACAAGCGGAACATTGTGTTCAAAACCGACACGGACAGCTTTAGCACACGGCTGATAGAGGGGGTATATCCCAACTATAATGCCATTGTTCCTACCAACAGCGACAAGGAAGCAACCATCGACCGCCAAGCTTTGTTATCTGCCATCCGTCGTGTGGGCATATTCGCGGAAAGGACGAGCCGCCAGCTTGTATTGTCTTTTTCGGGCATGGCATTGCTCCTCACGGGGCATGATTTTGACAATGCCACTTCGGCCGAGGAAACCGTATTCTGCACCTACCAAGGGAATGAAATCCGTATCGCTTTTCACGCCGAGAACCTCAAAATGGTTTTGGAGAATATGGACGCAGCCGAAGTACGCTTCCGCATGAGCGAAGCCTGCCGAGCCGCCATCATCGAACCCGTTTCGGGCGATGGTCAGTCGGAACACTTGGCCTTGCTGATGCCGATGATGTTGCCCGAGTGACAAGGAAAGGTACAGGGTGTTCCCGATGCCCTGTACCCCAATCAAAACATATTGTCTAACCAATAATCATTTACAATCATGCCTAACTGGTGTAACACTGCCCTTGTATTCGAGGGTGACAAACAAGAAATCAAGACTCTTTACCAAACGATGAAAAAGTTGGAAAGGCGCAAAACTCCATTGGTAGCAAATGACTTTGGCTCAAACTGGCTGGGTTGCCTTGTCGAAGCCTTGGGCGGCCAATGGAAAGAAACCTATTGCCGTGGCACGTGGTATTCCTTGAAGTGTCATGGGAATACCTTGCGCATAGAAACCGAAACCGCATGGGGTCCCTGCATCGAAACATATGACTTCATCTGCAAGGTATTTCCGTCACTGACCTACTACTACCGTTCGGAAGAGCCGATGATGGCGGAATACCTGACAAATGATGGCGATGGGCGTTATTTCAAGGAGCGTTACATCGCGGACATGAATGTTCCCGACGGCGAATTCATAGTGGAGTATTTTAACCGCATAGAAGAAGCCCTGCAATGGATAGCAGAAATAAGCGGGTGCAACATCGAGTCGGAAGCAGACGTGGAAGCCCTCAATGAGCAGTGGCATACAGGCGACAACGAGGGATATTGTTACCTGCATCATTACCGAGTGGTCTAAACAGAAATTAATTAAAAAGGAGTAAATATGGACAAATTCGATTTTATCAAGTATGGTGCCGCTGTTTACTGGCATGACCCGGATGGAGGTTTATCAGATGGAGAGTATAAGGTTATCTCCGCTCCAGAAGAGATTGAAGAGGACAGCATCATTTTAATCGCTTCCAACTATTCGGAAGTGGAGGTATTTCCCACGGAATTATCACCGTTGTAATTGTAGAGAGGGTTGGCATATTATAGCCATTGAACAGTCAGCCGTGGAATTTTGGTTTCCACGGCTGGCTGCTCCTCATTAATTGTTCATGCCAAACATTGGCACGTTTCCCTATCAACTAACCTGTTCTACCGTCCCCGGCGGTATGGCACATAGTCCTCCGACGCTGCACCCACCAGTTCCCTGTCCTCATGCGCCACCTCCAGCGTGTTCCCGTCGCCGTCCACATCCATGATGTCCGGCTTGGCCTCGATGCGCTCCTGTACGGCATCAATCTGCTGCGAAATCATCGAAGTCGCCCTTTTTACATCGAACAAGGTCGTTTTCAGGAACTCCGGTGACTCTTTTAAGCTGCCCAGCCACGACTTCAAGTAAGCCGCCGATTCCTCTTTTACCTGCTTCGCTATGCCATAGCGTGAAGCCAACAGCGCACTGCCCAGCTCGGCCACCAATTCCTCCCTTGCATATTCCTCCGACCCGAAAACGGCGGGTTTCAAACGGTTCAACCGGCTCTCATGCCCGGAGCTGTGGGTCATCTCATGCAGCATGGTGCCGTAATAGGATTCCCCGTCCACAAACTGCGCCTTTTCAGGAATGACAATCTCGTCTTGGCTGATGCTGTAATACGCCCGGTCTTGGTGCATGGGACGGATGGGGCATACCCACAGCCCTTTATCCACCATCTCATCAAACGGGGCGAACAAGAAAGTCAGTTTCACAGCTTTAAGGGTATTCAGTTTCTTTCCGGAAGAAATGCCTAAAAAGCTTCTCTTTGCCATGACTAAGACGGAGGTCTTATGCTGGCTTTTACGTCTGGGTTTCAACGGACAGTCTTTTGATGTTTCAAGCAATAGAGAAATTTTAGTGCGAATAACTTGAAATATCTCTATTATCTATTTTTAAAACAAATAAGTATAGACTTACTTTGCTTCTTTAACAATAGATTTTTTCTTGTAGTAACTATTCAAAAAATATATTCCGGACACTTCTTCTTTATAAAATGAAGCAAGCATTATGGCATTTGAAAGTTCTTGTATTGCTTTATATGTACAACGTTCCCCTGTTTTTAACCTAAACGCCATTGCTATTAAATACACTATATAATGTATATCAAACACATTATGCACATATGTTCCTGTTGACAAATTTTTATCATCAATAGAAAAGTGTTTTAATGTATGCATTAAGCCTCCTATAAAATCAGACTTTGTTGGATCTTCCTTATTCGTTTTAATTAGGCGAAGTATATCTATTCTTAAAATATCCTCTTCAAATTCGTTATTCTTACGGTAAACAATATAACAACAAGGATGATCTATTAGGAACCTCACATATTCATCTTTATCTCCTAGTTTGTCAAATGCACTTATAGCATAAATTGCATCAATAACATCATTTGCGTTTCCTGTGCCAAATTTCTCTGGAAATTTTTCCATTGCTTTCTGAATTTTAGAATAAATCAAGTTCAAAAAGGTACTGTTAAAAACCAAATAAAAATCATAGTTATCATCTATGTAGTAATGATCAATATCCATGATTGAAAAGCCAAATTGAAATACATTAAGAGGTTCTTTACCTTGTTTTTTTCTTTCATTATTTTCGTGATTCCATAAACTCCTCAGTTTAGGTTGCATAAACTTCATGAGTTCATCGTATTCTTGTTTTGATATAAGTTTCATTTGTCATTTATGTTAATTGTTAAATCTTTTTTCTCATAACTCCCAAAAGAAAAATCAATACCATATTCTTCTTTTTCAACTCTGTCATCTGAGGATAAGTCAAGTAATTCTTTAATTGGTATTTGTGTTATATCTTCAGGTGTAGGGATAAAAATGAAGTTACAATCCTTTCCTTGTAAGAATTTATCGTTATCGCAAAATGGTATATATAGCTGAAAAACAAAGTTTCCATATGCTATCATAAATAGATATTGCGGGACATTCTCTTTTATTCGCTTTTCTTTTCGTTTATATAAAAAGCATATGGGTTTGCCAAAAGGATGTATTCCCCCATATTGCCTATATAAAACAGGCAGTTTACACATATATTTTTTCCGTCCCATTAAATAATCCATTGCATTTTGGACATTTGGCAATTCTTCTTCTGGAATAATTGTTAAAGCCATTTTGAGCAGGCACTTATAAACCATAGATGGTTTATAAGTGCGTTTCCCTGAAAAATGAATAATGTGACGTTCCCTATCAAAATTTACGATTGCATCTTCATCTTCTTTTTGTGCAACAGAAATCATATCTTTTATATCAATTCGAGAAAAGTCTTCAACCCTATTTTTGTAGGAAGGAATCCCATTTTTCCCATGTATTTGAGATACACAATGTCTTAATCTCATATAATTAGAAAAGTGGCTTTCAAATTGAGTAAAAAGAACTCCATTACATTCATCGCATTCGTAATAAGAGAATAAACGATTGTTTCCAATTAAATTTGATATTGCATGAGCCTCTTTACGGAATTTTGTTTCTCTTTGGTTTCGGTTACAGAACCGGCAAGATCGATTTTCCTTATTTCCTATAAAATGTTTATTTTCTATATCGGTATCATACTTTACAATACAATCATAGTTTTCATAAAGATTATTACACATCAAGCGAAACCTTTGAGGTATAACAATGTTATTCATAATGAAGTAATTAAAACTTATATATCGATAAAATATTGTCAAACAACGTGCAAATATAATTATTCATTATATTATGAACTACCAAACTCATTCTTACTTAAAAAATAACTCATAAACATTATAGCTGCAAAGATACAATAAAACATGAAATGCATCTCCATCTTTCTGTAGTTAACGCGGTTTTATATCGAAAAGCAGTCTGATTGAAGTCCGCAATGCCATTCTCTATAAGTTAAAAATCGAATGACAAAGAGAACATCTTCCCGTGAAGAGATATTCAGCGGCAAGATTTTGAAATACGGTGCTGTATTTCACCATTATATAATACCATTTATATAATATAGTGTAGTTATCTTAGCGTCCCCGGCGGTATGGCACATATTCCTCCGCCACGGCTCCCACCAGTTCCCTGTCCTCATGCGCCACCTCCTGCGTATTACCGTCACCGTCCACATCCATGATGTCCGGCTTGGCTTCGATGCGTTCTTGCACGGCATCAATCTGCTGCGAAATCATCGAGGTGGCTCTTTTTACATCGAACAAGGTCGTTTTCAAGAACTCCGGTGATTCCTGCAAGCTACCCAGCCACGATTTCAAGTAAGCCGCTGATTCCTCTTTTATCTGTTTTGCCATGCCATACCGCGAGGCCAACAGCGCACTGCCCAGTTCGGCCACCAATTCTTCCCTTGCATACTCCTCCGACCCAAATGCGGCAGGTTTCAAACGGTTCAACCGGCTTTCATGCCCGGAGCTGTGAGTCATTTCATGCAGCATGGTACCGTAATAGGACTCCCCATCTACAAACTGCGACTTTTCAGGGATAACAATTTCGTCTTTGCTGATACTGTAATACGCACGGTCTTGGTGCATGGGGCGAATGGGGCACACCCATAGCCCTTTATCCACCATTTCGTCCAATGGGGCGAACGAGAATGACTCACCTTCCAATTTTACGGGTGGTTTCAGTGCATTGGCAGACCGAATCTTCTCGTATAGTTCGGGACGAGCCTCGCGGAGATTGGTCTGGTCCACATTGAATACGTTATATACGTTCATCTTCGGATAGACATTGTACCGCTGCTTTTCCTCGTCCGACAGCCGCTTGTACTCGTCATATTTGATTTTCTCTTTCGTTTCCTTGTCCACTACGGTAAAGGTGGTGATGAACACTGGAAACGATTTCTCACCTTTCTGCACGGATACCAACGGCAGCTTTTCCCCGTTCTCATCCACCAAAGGCTGACGCGAGCCGTCCTTCTTCTTGCTGTAATTGAGTGAAAGCGCGGCATCGAAGGTGCAAAATACAGGAAGTTCGTACCCCCTTTTCTCACATTCCAATGCCAACATGAGGGCATTCATCCCGTTGTACTCCCTGCCCGAAAGGTTCTTCGGCCATTTCATCATGCCCTCCGTGAACCAGGGTTTCGACCAGTCTTTTTGCAGGGTGGAAATCTTTTCTATCATCAGTTCCGTGAAACGTTCCAACGCCCGGTCTTCGGCTGACGGGCCATCCCTGTGGTATTCATTCCTTTTTGCCATACTTACGATTGAGTTTGTGGATTATACTCCTTTTTTACCCATTCAGCCAACTCTTCCACCCGGCAAGCAATGTTGAGTTTGTCAAGGTAGGCTGACAATTCTAGCTTGCCCTTGGCTGTTATACCCATCTTAGGTGCAAGGAAAGTCTCCCGCTCAGCTGAGAAACGGATGAAACGCACCCAAGTGAAAGCGAAGGCATCGCCATCTTTCTCGGTACTGAAAGCCGAGAACCCCAGATACTTGCCGCCTTTTTTATCAGTCTTTTCCTCCACCTGCTTGCCGATGGTGCCGCGAAATTCAATGTCGCCCTCTATGTTGTCCTTGTCGGATGCAGGGGTAAAATCCACTGCATCGGCATGGAAATTCAAGTATAGGTTGTCGCTGCGCTTGCGAAAAGTGAGCGTGCCTCGCATTTCTACCTTTGTACCCACAGCATATGGGTTGGTGTCCGATTCACCTCCATCCATTGACACGGAGATTTCCACTTGCTTGCCCGCTCCCGACTTGGCGGGAATGGTGGTCTTGACACCAAAGCAGATGAATGTTTGTCCCTCGTTGTTGGTCCGCACCGTCGCCGCCCGGCTGACCGTGCCGTTGATTGTCACATTGCATTTAATCATATGGTTATCCTTTATTAGTGATGTATTCGATATTTTGTCTATTATCTCATTTGCAGGTTCTCGCCTTGTCCGTTATGTTGTTCCATTCCCTGCTCATAGTTCCGAGCCACTTGCCCGGAAAGGGCGATGCCGCCCACAATTGCCGCCACTTGGCTGCGTTTCTGTTCTGCCGTGGTACCCGTATCGGAAAGGACAAGGGAAAGGCGGTTCATCTCCGATGCGGTCAGTTCATGCGAGAAACTGCCGTCGCCACTGTCGATATGCAGGATGGGGCGGCCGTTGTCCTGCACCTCCAACACGCACTCCTTGCAGGCGGGCAGCAATGCCGAGAGGTCGATGCGTTTGCTCAAGGCCGCTTCGGTAGCCATCCTCATCTGTTCCTCCTTGTTGTCAATCTGCATGGCGAGAGCCATAAGCGAGGTGAACATAGTAATGGCCATTTCCACAATGGGGTCAGTACCGTAACCGAGGTGCTCGTTGCTGTCCTCCGATGAAAGTAATTTCTTCATCCACTCATCCGGTGACAGGCCTGCGTCGATAGCCGTGCCGTCTGTGGCTTTGTATTTTGCCAATAAATCCTTGCCATCGTGCAGCAGTTGCAGGTTAATCTTCCCCTTTTGGGCAATCTCAGCCAAATATGCCGCAGGGTCGATGTCACGCCTTGTACCGTCGGTGGAGAGTTGCGCCACACCGAATTGGAGGTTGTCACTTGACACGCCCACTTGCTGCCCGGCGTTTACCGTATCGCCCACTTTGGCATGGGTGCTCGTCAGGCCTTGGTAGCTGACCTGATAAGTGGTTCCATCTGCCCGTGCATACTCCACGGTCAATGATTTGCCGGCATCCACTGCCACGACCTTGCCATTGTCTTCCGTGGCCAATATGGCTTCATTGTCCGTTGGAAGAGTGATGCTGCGCTGTTCGCCAAACGGCACAGTCACCAACAGAAACTCTGCCCGTTCCAACGGAAAGGCATAATCCTTGCTCTCTCCGGCAAGGTGGCTGTCCCTATCCTCACCCGGTGTCCGGCCTTGCGCTTTCATCTCTTCCATCACCATGCGGTCGTACCTGTCAAGCCCGTTCCGCTCAATGATGCCGATGAGCGAGGCAGCGTAGTTGCCTCCCGTGGCATATCCCGCCTGTTCCAGTCCTTTCGCCCAGCCTTGGTAGTCATCAGCTTGCAGGTCGAAACAACCGGCGTACCGCTGGTTCTCCGAAAGGAAGCGTGAATGGTGTTCGTAGGAATCGGCCACGCTGTCATAGCTGCAAAACTTCTCATTGGGTTTGTCATCTGTGTACAAGCCATACTTGCCGCCACCGTCCAACCAGCCTTGCGTGGCCTTGATGCCGAAATGGTTGTTCTCTTTCTTTGCCAAGGTGCTTTCGCCGTTGCTGCTTTCCAAAATGCCCTGTGCCAGTGTCACGGAGGCCGGAATCCCATACCGACGCATCTGCTCCATCGCATATGCTGCGTATCGCTCCGCGTATGTTTCGTTCTTGCTTTTGCCCATATCCAAATCTTATGATTATCAATACCTGTTATTATCGTCCACGACCCATACGTACCTCATTCTCCTTGCTTATTGTCTGCTCGGGGTTCTCCAACTGGTCACAGATGGCTACCCGTTGCCCAGCTCGGATAAGTTTGGGAAGATGGGTGTCCAAATCCCCGAAGGGGAAGGAGACGATGTCTGCTTTATCTCCATGTACTACATCAAGTCCTAATATCCGTGAGGTGGTCTGTGCGTCTTCCTTGTAGGCCACATAGTTGTCGCCGGTTCGGAACAGCAGCACGGCATCGGGGTGCTTGCCTTTAAGTTGGTCGTACTGTTCCTGCATGGCCGGGGTAAATGGTTGTCCCTTGGCGTTAGCATCAAATGCTATGCGGGTTTGTTCCCCTTGATGGGGTTCTTGTGAGTGGGCCTGCGCGTTTGCCTGTTGCAACACATCGGCAAAGAGCTTGGCTGCCAGGCAGGTCTTATATTCGGCCATATCCTCCGCCGCCCACATTCGTTGCCACTGCTGGGGTGTCACCAGCCTCGGCTGCACTTTCTCTATGCCGTCGATGACCGGGGCGCAGAGAATGCGCTCGTCCTTGGTGCGGAAGATATTCACCCGCTTGATTTTGGACAGGTCGGCATTCTCGGCGGGACCAGCAAACAAGTCCACTTTCAGTTCCGGCCTGTTCTGTGCCAGGGCGTAGTATTTGTTAGCCAAGTCGTGGCGGACTTCGGCAGATGCTTCTTGTTGACCTTGTTTGATGGTGGTAAAGAAACGGTTGACATCCTCTTTGTCGGGATAGACGCTGAATGACGTTTCTCCCTGCGGTTTGAGGTACAACGCCCAGCGTCCGTCATCGTCACGCAACATCTGTATGCGGTCGAACTGTACGGAGGTTGCGTTTTCTACCGTTTCCGACACGTCGATGTACGAGAGTGTCCGCAGTTCCTTGCCCTCCAATTTGGCCGTGGTCACCTCCTTGCCCTCAAAATAACTGTCATCGGGACGGAAGCCCAGCAAGCCATCCTTGTTGAAGAAGCGGACGAATGTAGCCCCTTGCGCCCGCAAGGCACTCTCGATACGTGTTTTGGAGAAGCCGGGCAGGTTGTTCGTCACCGCCTTTGCCCCGCGTTCAGACCGCTCTTGGGCGTTCATCACCTCGTCCGGTGTCAAGCAGTATGGGCGTTTGTCGCCATCGGGAAAGGCCACATGACCGCCCTCCAACGCTCCGGCCGGCAGCACGACATCCACGATGCCCGTCTGCTTGTCGCGCACGATGACCATCTCCTTGGTAGAGCGGTCGGGTATCCCCTTCAAGCTGTCCGACACCGTATAGCTGCCCTTTGTATTCCATTCGGCGGGCATATATTCCTTGCAGGACTCCGCCATCTGTGTGCCGTAATGGACGGCTTCAGTAAAGGCGATTTCCATCACTTCAGGGTCTTCATCATGCACCTTTAACAACGCTTCCTCCACTTTCTTGTCATAGAAGCCCAGATTGAACTTTTCCAGGAACGTCTGTTTCTCGGCGGGAGAGGCGAAATTCCGGCTGTCCACACCCATGCCTCCCTTGCGGATGATGTCGATTAGGATGGCGCTCTCCCTTGAATCCACTTGCGGCTTCTGTTTCTCGCGCAATTCGGTGGTGCGCTTGTGGTCAAGCAAGGTCGCGTATTCTATTTTCTCGCCACGCTCTGCCTTGCGCATCACCTCCACGGCATTGTTCACGTCCGTTTCGATGGCTTCCAACAGGGTGGGGTTCTCTTGCAGTTCCTGTGTCCAGTATTCCACCAAAGGCAGGTTCTCCGCTGACATCTTGGCCGGCAGGCCGAAATCCATCATCTTCACTCCGGCAGCGAGTTCGGCCACCAGCCGTTCATATTTCACGGCATCTTCCGATGGTGCTTTCCCACCCTGCATCACCATGCCTTCACGGGCAAGGCGTTGCCGGTGGCCGGTGGCGCTTGCCACTTGGCGCACCAATTCCTGCACATAGTCGGGGTAAGAGGAAAAATGTTTTTGGTCTGGCATATAGACGGCATCCTTGGCGGTGTCGTAACGGGGTGTGCCGGTACCGTCTTTGCGTATGGGCACGAGGTTTTCCTTGATTTGCGCCACGAAATGGTTGACGGCATTCCGCAACTGCCGTTCTTCCGCTTTGAGATTGCCCCGGTCGTTGATGCCGCCGTGGTTCTCCAATTGGGCACGGTAGGTTTCGGGAATGGAATCGGGCAGCGTGGTCTGGTCCACGTTGAACAGGATGCGTATCTCCCGGTTGCGCACCCCTTTGTATTGTTTCCGCTCTTCCTTGTCCAACTGGAGGTAGTCTTCCCTCGACATCGTGTCGCTCGGGTCGTTGCGGTTGACGTACTTCTCCCATTTGTACCAATGGAACGGCACTCCTTTCTCGCCTTGCAGCACCGCCTCGCCGTGTTTCTTAGCTTCGTTGAACGAGAAATAGCGGGCGGTTTTGTAACCGCCACGGTCGGCGTGCATACCGAGTATGAGGGCGTTGAACGGGCTGACTTCCGGACCTTTCGGGTAAAACCTTGGAGCCGTCCTGCCCGAAGCGTTCAACCAATAGCCGCCGCTGATTGCCGCGCCATTCAATGCGCCAGACAGCAGTTCCTTCTCCCGTTCCACGGCAGCTTTTTCTTGTGGGCTTTTGTCCTTGCTCATATATCTTCAGTTTAGTTTTACTTGATACCAAATGTCCTTTCCCTGCCTTCTTCCAAGGTCTGTTCCGATGCGCGGTAGTTTTCTTGGGTCATTTGCCTTGTTTCCTCATGCTTGGCCAGCACAGCATTGGCGAGGGTATTTATCGGCAATGCTCCTTCCCGGCAGGCTTCGGCGGCAGGATGTGGCAACAGGATGCTGCACGGCACACCGTCGATGTCCATAAAGAGGTTGTCTCCTTGCAGTACGGGATGGGCGAGCCTTGCATTCAACGGTTCATCGGGATAGGGTTTATACAGCTGTTTGGCCGATGTCTCTTCTTGCCGGTCAAGAGCCTCCTGTCCGGCCTTGTTAAGCAGGTTCAAGCCGCCCATGCCTATCAGCACCATTTTCAACAAGGGGTTGCGGACGAACATGCCTAGCAAGATGGAGGCAATGGGCAGCAGGCTGTCCTTTACCCCGAATGATTTGGTATGACCGGTGAACAAGCCTATCAGCACATCGGGAAGCATGGAAACAACATAGCCCAGATTCCTGCCCACACCGCCGATGCCGTCTAATCCGAATGTCCTGAGCAGTCCATCCCAACCGTTTTCATTCGAGGGCTGTTGATCTGGTTGTCTAGTTTGTCGGGGCGATTGTGGCATTTGTGGCTCGTCCGATGTCGGTCCTTGACTGTCTGATGTCGGTGCTTGCCCGTCCGTAGAAAGGGGGGTCAAGCTGTTTATACCCTTTGGTTCTTCTTGCAAGGCTTGTTGCTCAGCCAAGTATTCTTCCTCATGTCCGGGTGCCACAACCAAGGGCATATTCTTGTAGCGTTCATCGTTGCGTTTGTTTTCAAATATCTCGGGAAACATTGACTGGAGGCTGGGAAAATCCGGTAGGGTATTCTGCTCCATCCAATCCGCCCATACCGGTCTTTCGGTAAGGATGCCCATCGGCTTGGCCAATTGGCTGTTGACTGACAGCACATAGTCGTTCTCGTAGGATAGGATTTTGTTTCCTTGCTTGCGGAAGCCAGTGAACACGTTATCCTCCGCACCGAACACGGCACGGCTGATGCAATCTTCTACGGTGGGCGGTTTCTTTCCGGCATTCTCCTTGCCCTCGATGTACCACTCCACACCGTAGGAAGCGGCTTCCAAGCCCACCGTTCCTGCCAGTGCCGCCCAAGATGCGATGCCGCCGGTAGCCACGGCATCGGCAGCCAATGACACGCCGCGTCCGGCCCACTTTTCCCCGGTGGAAGGATTATAGGCGGCCTCGCCCCTTGCGGCTATCTCCTGTTGTAAGGGGGAGCGCATCAACGAATCGGCAAACCCGAACAAGCTTCCCTCCATGCCCTTGCGCAGCACATATTCCACCGATGACTTGGGCATCTGCTCTTTGACCATACGGTCAACCATCATCTGCTCCACCCGGTAGTCCACGTAGGCGTATGCAAGGTCGCCACCTAACCGGGCAGACAGCTTGTCGTACTGCTCCCTGCCAATCTCGGCGACCACGGCCTCCCGCCATTCATGTGCCAACAGTGCCAGGTCGGATGTGAAATCCTTGTTCCCGGCGATGCGCTCACGGCACATCTCCACATAGTCCTCGGCTGTCTTGCTGTTCCATTCACCCGTCAGGCGCAGATACTGCAGGGTGTTGTCCGGCATACCCGTGGCACCGGCGGCAAAGCTGCCAAGCAACCCCGCCGGGCTGAGGGCGTATTCGCCAATTTCTTCCGCCTGTTTCTTGCCGAGGAAGTCCTTCACGCTGCGCATGACAGATACGAAATGGGTGTCAAAGTAGCTTTGCAGGCAGTATTCCACTTCGGCAAACCGTTCGCTATGTTGTATTTCCTTGCTCATGATGTTACATGATGTTAAGTTGCTTCATCAGTTGTTCCTTGGTCTGTTCGATGGCATGGCGACAGGCTTCCATCTGCTTGGGATAGTATTTCTCCAGCAGGGTGTCCTTGGCTATCTCATCGTGGATAAAGCCCACCGCCGTTTGCCGGTTGATCTCCACCGAGGCTTCCCCGTCCTCCTTGTTGTTGAACCAGGCTTTCGTCCACCAACGCAAACCTGCCCGGTCGGGATAGACGGTGACAAGCCTGGGTATGTCGAAACTGCGCACGTCTATCTCCAGTCCTTCCAACGGGTCGGTGACGCCGATGGCGGCTACCGCTTCGTCAAGTCTTTTTTTTTACCGCTTTCGTCCAACGTGGAGAGGAACACCCCGTGACGGAACGCCAAGTAGTCCAGGAAGTCGCCTATCAGCAGGTTTTGTACCTTGGCGGCGATGGGTATGGAGCGGCTGCCGATGCCTAGCGGGTTGGCCAACGAGGGTATCACCTCATAGAAATAGTTGCGGATAGCCGAAAGCGAGAAAATATTGCGTAGCGACTGGACGGTATGGCCGGATACCTTGTATTGTCCGCCCGCGATGTCCGTAAGGTAGTCGGGATAGAAGCGGAGCATCAGTTGCTCGATTTCCTCCCGGTCATCGTCATAGTCAGTGGGTATCTCCATTTCGAGGGTGTCGAAGTCGGGCATACCGGTATGTCCTTGTTGCTGCATCATCTTCAAATTGCCATAAATCATGGTGAGAAAGTCGATGGGGTTGATTTCTTCTCCGTCATACCGCACCTCCATGTGGAGCAGGTCGCCGCTGATGGCCAACACGCTCCCTGCCTTTACCTTTGCCCCGAACGGTGCCATTGCCCTTGCCAGGTGGGCGTAAGTCACTTCATACTTGCCGTACCGGGTCACTTGGAACAGCCCCTGCCTGGGGGTGCTCCCGATTCCCGTCACCACGCCGTCGGCCACTGCGGCCAGTATGTACCGATGCGTGCCGAAATCCACGCCGTGGTGGAAAAACGTCTCGCCGCTCTTAGGATGGGCCTGTTCCCCATAGCCCAAGAGAAGTTTCACTTCGCCGTCCCGCACCTCAAACGGCATACAGTAGCCGCTTGCGGAAACAAGGTTCATTTCTTGTGTATAGTCCATATTCTCGTTATTGTCAATTTTCTTTCCGTTTTATCTTCGCATTCCTCCTTGGCGTTCCTGGCCCTCCTGCGGCGTTTGCCCTATGGGATGCGTCTGCTCAATCCGTGAGTGGTTACCGATAAGCATCATGCCCAGCAGCAGGCCGCCTATCTTGCCTAACCAGCCGAAACGGCCAAACACCAACAAGGCGGAAGCTACCAAGCCGAGCATTCCCAAGCCCGACACGTTTCCTTTTCCCAAGTTGGAGAAGAAATTGCCGAACATATCCAAACCGTTCCCACCAGTTATGTTGCCTAAGAACGTTCCGATACCTCCCCATGTCTGGTTCATGGTGGAAACGCCATCCTTTACGCCTTGCAGGGCTTCACCTGCCTTGTCAACAGCTTGTTCTACACGGTCTGCGGCTTGTCCGGCTATTTCCACTCCTTTGTCCACGTTTTCTTCACCGACCAGCACGTCGGCCACGGTGCGCACTACCGGCTTGTCGTTCACAATGTTCTCCCACGCAAGGTAACCCATGCCGCCTCCGACCACTGCCGTTTTTGTGGCGTGCCCGAATCCTGCAAGGGTACGCTGGGGATGCACCACCGCCCCGCCCATCGAGCGGGTGACGGGGTTGTTGACCAACTTCTTGCCGAAACCCAATATTCTTGACCATCCTGCCATATCCTATGATATTTTGTAGTTGTTTCCACCCGTTTATAAATCTCCGTTTCTTCTCCATCTGCGCATGGCGGCACGGGCGATTTCTGCCTTGTCCGCTTTTTGCGGCCTTGCCCCTTCATCAATGGTCGCCCACACATCGGCCAGCGAGGTGTATTTCACCGCCAAAGTCAGGTGGCGAAGTTTTTTGTTCATCGCTTTCAGCTTCGGCCGGATGCCGAACACCAATTCTATCCGTTGTTTCTCGGTCATCTTGTTGTCGCTCAGGCATACTTGCCGGATGTCGTTCACGATTTCCACGCTGCCCAATATCAGTTCTTGATAGATGCGGTTGCGGTTCGGGGTGAGTGCCACGGCAATGGCATTCCCTGCATGGCTGCGCAGTTGGTCGTTCAGGCTACCTATGTTTTCTGCCAGTTTGCCTACCTCGTGGTAGAAGCCATATATCTGTGCCGCATAACTGATGATGTCGCGGAAAGAATCGAGGTAGTCGTTGAACTTCCGTTGGATGTCCGTCGTGCCTTCCACTTCCTCCCGTGTCCAGATATGCCCGGTGGTCTGCATCAGCATCGCCCGTTCCTGTGCCTTCAACTGGTCTTCCGCCTTTTCGGTATAGAGGTACACCATCCCGGCCAGGGTCGGGTCGATTTGCGCCTTTAATTGCAACGAGCAGACAAACAGCAAGCCCATTATCACGATATGTTTCTTTATCCCTCCCATGCTTCATTCATCATTATTTTTTCTTCATTGAATGATTTTTGCCGCCCTCCTCCATCTGTCCAAGGCAGCATGGGCCACTTCCCCGTTGCTACGGTCTATCATCCCGGCCGTGACGCTGTTCCACACATCAGTCATGGTGTAGTAGCGGATGCTCAGATGCAGCAGGTACAGTTTCTTGCTGAAAGCATCCAGCCTGTCGGACAAAGCCCAGAGGGTTTCGCTCCGTTCTGCACCTGTCAGCATGTTCTGCGGCCCTCCGGTAGCTACGGCATTTCTGAGTAGCGTATAAACCGAAACAAGTTCAGTGGCCGTTTCAATGTAGAGGTTGTTCATGCTCATCGTGGCGACAATGCCTTGCGGATTGTGGGTAATGGCCTTGCGCAGTTTGCCAAGAGTGATGAAAATGCGTACCCCGTCCTCATACAGGGTGGTGGCTGCTTTCAGCGAGGAGGCATAACCTTCCACCGTTTGCAGGTAGTCGCTGTATTTGCGTTCCCATTCATGAATGCGGTTGAACTCGGCGACGATGGTGTTCTGCAAGACCGCCGTTTTAGTCTGGCCTTCAATCTGGTCTTGTATCTGGCTATTGATAGCCTCGTTGCCTTCTGCCAAGGCCAACCATTCCAAAGGGTTGGTCTGCACGAATTGCGCTTGTACCCGGATGCCGGCGCACAAGGCAAATACGATGGCCCATATCTTAACGGTTCGTAATTTCATAGATTCCCTTTCTTCGTTTGTTCAATTCTACCCGTCCACGGATGACAGTCACTAAATCGTCATTTATCCCCATGCCGATGATGTCAAGCTGTGGCGTAGTGCGGTCGCCTGAATGGACGCTCACGGTTTTCAGCCCGCAAAGTTGTTGCAGCAGGTTGCTCCGCTCGGCGAAATCCACTACCCGGTATAGTTCCACGTAATCGCTGCTCCGGGTAATCACCCCATGTTCATATATCAGTTGTTCGTCCGTAATGCGGTAAATCATGCGCTTGAGGTAGATAAAACGGTAAGCCAAGACCAACGACATGGCCACTGACAACCAAAGCAACAATCCCTTGAACGGCATTCCGTCCATCCCGGCACAAGCGTAACCGCACAGGTCGAGCGTCAGCAACGGCAGGTTGTCGATAAAAAACTGCAACGTCCGTGGTCGTAATTGCAGGGTGCCGGGCAGCATGAATGGGGATTGTGAATTAATCTGTGTCATCGCCTGAATCTGGTTTGTTTTTCTTTTGTATTATCTTGTTCCATGCTCTCGTCCATCCGTTTGTCCAAGAGTTGGTCGTTCCAGTCCTTGTAACCCTCGCTGGGAGGACGGTAATCGATATGCTGTTTCTCCAAGCCGAGTTCCTTACAGATGGCGTCAAAGTCAAAGGTGGCCACATTCATTTCGTGCCGCCCGTATTTCCCCGTCAAGTCGGTGACAACCAAGGTGCCTTTTTGGGTTGTATGCGAGTTGAACACCCTCCCGTTCATCTGCAAGGCGAAGTTCACGGCATAAAGCTGTCCTGCGCGGTCGCGGTCGAAACAGAGGTGGTGGTTGGCATCAGGGGTCTGTTCCAGCATCCCTGCAAATTGCCTGATGCTCGGCGTACCGCCCGTGGAAACAAACACGGCATTGCCCAAGTCGGCGTATGCCACATTTCCCTTCTTTTCGATTTGATAGAACGCCATCGCATCAAAGGCGCTCTCAAACCAATACACATCCTTTGCTCCCGACAGCGGTGTGATATAGCCCACATCGCTGCGGTGCTGCTCAAGCCTGCCTATCCACATTCCTTCCGTGGCGTTGCTCCCTGCCGCCATGCCTTTGTAGGCGGTCTTGCCCTCCGCATTGGGGCGGCTACGTTCTTCCAGGCCGACAATCTGTTGGCCCGGCCATGCGGGCAACGACAATGGAAAAGCGAGGTTGGTGAACGACTTGCCGTCCGTCCGGTGTTTGGAGGCAAGGAAGAAATGGCCGCAAAAGGCACGTTGGGTGTCGAGGTCTATCCCTCGGTTCTTGAAATAGGGATAGAACTTCTTCTGGCTCTCCCAATCGTCCATGCGGAAGGCTTGCTGGTCGTATTCGTCGATGTCAAACGGTTTGCCCTCCTTGCCGGGGTTGAATATCCTTGTTTCACGGATTTCCTGCGGTTCGTTCAACAAGCGGCGGCATACGAGGTTGACCAACCGGTCGGCGGACATCCCCGGAGTGTATTCGGCAAAGAAGTGGGGATGTTCCTTGATGAAAGAGATGACGTTGTAGTTCTTGCGTTCGGGTGGCTGGAAGCAGCAGAAGCCGTTGGCCGTGACAATAAACTTATCTCCGCGCACACGCCGCCCGTCGCTGTCAATGCGGACATACGACGGATAACGCAGTCCGTCACGACGGTTCAGCCGATAGCCTGCGTCCACCAGCAACTCCTGTATGCTCAGTCGCCTCTTGTAATCCTCGTAAGTCAGTTCTGCCATGACCAATTCTCAATTCCTCATTCTTAATTCTTCATTCTTCGTTGAATCACATTCCATGCCTCATTTCATGCTGCATCCGTTCCGTGTTCACGGCTGCCTCGTAGTTGCGTGCCGCCACATCCATCGGTGTGTCCACACCGGGCTTGAAATAGCAGCGTGGGGGTGGAGGGGCGTGCCTTTCTAAGTAGATGTCGGGGCGTGGGCCACGGCCCAGTTCGCCCATAACGGCCACGCCCGCCAACAAAGCCGCCCCGATTTTCGTTCCCAACGGCACGTTGTCCCTCGATTTCATGTCCACTTCCCCGAATATCTTGGAAAACAGTTTCAAGCGGTGGTAGTCGTCGATGGCCATGAACTTGTCATATTGCTTCTGGGTGATTTCGTGGCTCACGGCCTCTCCGTCAATGACGGCGGTCATACGGTACTTACCCTCAGTCTCGGTGGGCTCTACCCGTATCTCGTCCACCGTCACCTCCCGTCCGTGCCGCCCCTCCCTGTACCAGCCCTTGTCGGGATGGATATAAGCAAGGTCGTTACCGTCCATCACCACCGTACCTTTGGGCAGTTCCCTTTCTTCGGGCACTACGGATAACCCTTCATTGGCATATTGTCCTTGCCCGCCTTGCAATCCCTGCTGCCCACGCTCCAGTTGCTCCGCTTGGGCAAGCTGGCGGTTCAGGTCTTCCATGACAGCCGGATACAGTTCGATGGCAATCATCTTGTCGCTGTTCAGCATATCCATCGTGATGGGAACGGAAAAGTCCTCTTTGATGATGCCGTTGATGATTTCCAGCCGCTTTTCCACCGGCATTTCCTGCGCGGAATTGTGGGTCAATGCAGCCAGTTCCTCCTCTTTCAGATCATATTGCAGGTCTGCGGGAATGGAGGCGGATTGTATGGTCAGCGTCTTGCGTTCGGGGTCGATAAGTATGCCGTGGCTTGCCAGGCATTCCTGCCATTTCTCGTTGGTGAAATAGACGGGTGAGGTAATGAGTGTGTGATAAGGTTTGGCCGGTTCGGTGGGACGTGGCCTCGGTTGCAAGGGTGTGATGACCGCTTCCAGTTCCTCCAACACATCCTGCCCGGCCACCGTAGCGGTGGGATGCCCCTTGTAGTAAAAGCCATAACCGCCGCTCTGCAACTCTCCGGGTTTCATGCGTCCGTCAGGCCGGTTGGGCACTATCGGTGCGCCGGGATAGTAAAGGTTACCGCCGATGCGTCGCAGGTGGAAGCCGTCCTGCTGGCGGGGTGTCCAGCCGAGGAAGCAGGCTCCCCAAGGGTGGCGCAAAGGAAATGGGCGTCCAAGCCGCCCGTATTCGCCCGCACCGATGCGGTAGCCGTGTAGCCCCATGGCCACTCGTCCGTTGGCGTTCCGTGCGTGTACGAAATCTCTGGGCAAGTCGAAATCCGCCGCTACAATACTTGCGAAGGTGTTGTAGCACCTTCGGTTGGCGTAGTTCGTACCCCATTCGGTCAGGGCTTTCAGCTGTTTTTCGGTGATGGGATAGGAAAGCAACGGGGAGTCATGCCCTTGTACAATCAGGACAAATCCCTCGCTGCTTCCCGCTATGTGTCCCCTCATGCCGTTGCGGGCCAGGATGTCCCGCATCTCCGGCGGCAGTTCCAAGGGTCGGGGGGTGGTACTCTTTCGTATGCTCATCTCAGGTTGTTCTAATACCGTTATATGGTAATCAGGCATCGCCGCTGGCGAGTGCCGTTTCCATCTCCTCCTGCTTCATGTCGAGGAAGCGCAAGGCGGTGTCGTCGTCCATAGGCAGGTCGCGCAGGCGGCAGTACTTTTCGTATTCCGTCCTCCATTCCCTCGAATGGTGCCATACATAGTCTTTCCAACCATATTCACCGCTTTGCACTTTTTCCACGAGAGTCTCTTCCGAATAGTATTCTTCCTTTGCCATGATGCCTTACAGTTTGGGAGCGTTGGCGTTCTGCATCCTGCGTTGGCTGCTCCGCTTCAACTCGTTCCACATTTCTTCAGTGTAGTCGTCCTCGTGCACATAGTCAAGGCCGCCCTCGCCGTCTGCCACCCAGCAGCCGAAACAGCCGAAGTTAAACTTGTCCCACTCGCGTTTCGTTTCCTGCTTCCATTGTACGCCGTCACCCACGCACACCAAAATGCCGGTCGGCTCGTTCAGGTCGATGCCGATGGTCATCAGTTCATCGCCCTCGGCCACGGTCAGCGGTTCACCTACCCGCAGGCAGTTGATTTCAGCATGGGAAAGGTGGAACTCGTCGGCTATGATTTGCAGGTTGCGCCCAATGACGGGTGTGGGTACGGAGAGGATTTGCTTCGTGCCGGAATCAATCTGGTGGAACGCCTGCACGGGGTTGTCACTGTCACCTCGCATCGGTGCGATGACCGCCTTTCCTTCCAAGAGACGTTGTTTCTGCTCTTCGCTGAACCGCTCCAAGCGGCTCTCCACCAGCACGGGATAAAACAATACATCGGTGGTGCCGTCCTCACGCCGTACAAATGAAAAGCGTGTCCTGGCATGGATGGTGTTGCCTTCCGAATCGTCCACACGAATGGGCAAAATGGGTGAACGGCGACCCGAATGGATGGCTTGCAGCACATTCACCGGCAGGTCGCCTATCATCTCCCGTGCCAGCCCGAATTGTTCGAGGATGCCGTATGGCACTTCCTCCTCGGAGAATTTGTATCTGTTCATTCGTCCAGTTTTAATGGTTACACTCGGACAAATGTAAGACGGCTGCAAGCGGCAGAAAAAAGCGCAAGAAGAAATCAGCTCGGATTTAGGTTTAATTATGTTGGCAACCGAAAATCATACTGTCAATCATACTTCAAACGAAGAATGGGGTTTCCCTAAGCACGTTCGTGCCGGGAAGCCCCATTCGGGTATAAGTCGTTAGGTTTATAGGCGCAATTAGGGCTTATCAGCCTTGGTCGCTACATACATTTGATTCCTGCTGGTTGGGTTGTCGGGTTCTGTCATTGACAGCAGGCCTTCAGTTATCAAGGGAGAAATATACACGCGCTTGAAGTTTACCCTGTCTTTCAAATTGAGCATATTCATTATTTCCAAAAAACTTTTGGGTTCTTTGCAGAAATCCAAAATCAACGCTCTCCTCAAGTCCTTCTTGATGGGTTTTCTTGGTGGGTTTTCTTGGTGGGTTTTCTTAATGGTTTTTTCTTGATGGGTGTTCCCGATGGGCAATGTCAACACCACATAATCGGGCTGCACTTCTTCGGTCAACTTAGGCTCATCCCAACCTAATTCTTTCCATCCGGCCAATATCTTGTCCACGCCGCTTCCGGCTTTCTCTGCCTTGCCCAACAACATGAACATCTTTTGCAAGGTCGGGTTGCGGCAGATGCTTCTTCCTCCCTTAAAGTATTGTTGTTTCGACACTAACATCATGCCGGGGTTGGAAAAAGTCAGTTCCGTTTCTGTCCGGCGTACTACAATATTGCCAGTCGCATTCAAGTCTTGATGCACTATACAGTTGATAAGTGCTTCACGAACAGCATCATGGGCGGCGGTTTCCTCTTGTCTTTCATCGCCTATCAACTTGAACGGTTTTGGCAGGGCTTGGATGAGTTTGTTGTACACTCGTATATAGAATTGGAACAGGTTTGCCTCCCACGTTCCATCAGGATAGATACGATCGGTCCAGCGCACCTTGGCATCATCGGTGTACAACCGCTCTTGGTAGTCCACGAAATAATAGGGTTCTCCGGCAGGGTTGGTTATCATGTCGGATTGGCCGAACATCAAGAGTCCGGCACGGGTGATGCCGCTTTCGCCTGTCGCTATGTTGTGGGAATAAGCACCTATCTTCTCCATGAATTGCAGGTCGTCCGTGAGCTTTGCCCAAGGATGGGTGGGGTGCAGGTTGGTAAACAACTGCCGGTATTGATGCAGTGACGGCAGGTCAATGGCATTCTCAAGGGTGAATCCTTTTCGTATGATGGTATCTTGCGGATGACTTTCATGTTCCGCATCGGCAAACATCCGTCTCACTTCCGCGTCTGTACACTGGTAATCGCCCTCATGGTTCCGACGATAGGTATTGCCAATGGGGTTGGTCGTGAGGTACACAGGGCGCATATTGTATTCAGCCCGGGGAATGTGGCAAACGAGCAGATACGCTCCATCTATTTCCTTGACTTCCACATCCTGTTCATGGGGCAGACAGACACTTACCTTTCCACGGTTATGGGCGTTGTCCCAAAAATTCTTCTTGTATTTGAGTGCCGTTTCTTCGGAAAGGCCATCGAACAAGAATTTCCCTTCCTTTTCCAGTACGCCCAATATGATTGTACCCCCGTTGGTATTGGCAAATGCCGAATAGGTTTCCCAAAAGCTACCGGGAAAGCCACCACGGGCGGATTTGAACTCGACTTCGGCCGATTCACCTTTTTGTACCAAGGCATATAATTCTCTTCTGATGTCTGTCATACGATTCTTGCTATGTTACAACTGTATTATCATCGGTTGCTTGATTGATACGACCTCACTTTGGTGATGCAGTTGCTTCTTACAGTTTGCAAATATAATGTTTTTTACGGTGTAACGTAAGCATTCGATAAACTACAGTCATTAAATATCTATATAATGATAGCGACTGTTGCTATTGGATTCATAGTGACAGTCGCTATAGTTTTGTTGAACCTGTATGTTGACGTTGTGGTTAGTTAGCGGATTCTACAGTTTGTTTGGTCAACAGGCTCTCCGGATGTTGCAGTTTCCATTTGTGCGGAAGAAGGTTAAGCAGTTCCTCATCAGCGGACTTCTTATGATACGGCATTTGGGCAATGATATCCTTCAGGTAATCCCTTGGGTTCACATCGTGTGCCTTGCAGGTGGCCAGCAGGGAACAGATTACAGACATGTTAACGGCAGCCTCATGATTACCGCAGAAGAGATAGTTCTTGCGCCCTTATGTTGGCATTATATTTATGTTGGCATAATAGAATAAAATATTGTAAATCAATCTATAAGAAATTTTTTTCACTACATAAAATTACGCATATTTTTATGGGACCTCAAATGGAACCACAAACAATATGCTGGAATTATTATTTAAAAGTGAATCAAATCTCCTTAAGCATAGAGGTGTTCCTCTATTAAAGGAAAGAGAAGATTTTCTCGTTAGGAAGCAATCGGAAGGATGCCAAACAAGAGAATTGCAAATTCTTGCATCTCTTTTACTAGAAACTGTAAATATCTTATCTCTTAAGGATAAAGATAAGTCTATTATCACTCTGGATGAGATCTTAGAAAAAAGTTCTCTTTTCAGGAATCAGAAGCAAATCAAATTCTTCATCAGTACAACCATCAATTGGTTAAATGAAATAGGGCGTCTCGACCTGAGGTATTGTGATCATAATTTACTATTCAATCATTTTAGCACAATATGCCATTATCGCATTAGGTATATTACCTATCCCATGTATCACGAAAGACTGTCTTATTTAAATTATATGCAGTCACTTGGAATGTCATTTAATAGACTTCGGGAACATGCAGAAATGCAACTCCATATTATAGATGAATTAGGAATAAGTGAAAAAAAGATAATACACCAACATGTCTTAGACAAGACAATTATTAGGTTAGCTGCGTATAACAGTCTTAAATGGATGAAAACCTTTAAAGCGGTTTCAATAAAATGGCTAAGTTTTATTGGTATACTTGAACGTTCTCAAGAGCAACTCCCACGTGATAATGATTTAATTATTGAATATATTAATTGGTCTAAATCAATGAAAGGACTTTCTGATATTACATTAAAAGGAAGACATTCAAGGATAAATGATTTCTCTTTCTTTATTCAGGATAAAACAGACTTGGCTCATTTAAATATTTCTGTGATTGACGAATATATACAGTATAGACACAACGCAGGATGTTGCAAACGAACTCTTTCTCTCCTTACAACAAATATCAGAGAGTACGTAAAATTCTTAAACTTCAAAGGAATCTGTGATATTTGTGTAGAAGGAATACGCCATCCTAAAGAGTACAGTTTATCAACATTGCCCTCTGCACCTTCTTGGGATATTGTAGGGAAATTGTTGTCCTTTTATGATACCTCTACAATAGTAGGCAAACGTAATACCGCGATATTAGCCCTACTTTCAATTTATGGCTTAAGAACGAGTGAGGTCACAAGACTTAAATTGAGAGACATAGATTGGGATAAAAGACAGCTATGTTTCTATCATGTAAAAAATGGGCATGTGCAAAGCTTACCATTATCACCGTATGTCTACAATCTTTTAATTGATTATATCGTAAATGGAAGGGACAATAAAAGAAAAGTTGAGGAGGTTTTTATGACTACATTCATGCCATATAAGTCTTTAACAAGATCATGCATTTATAAGATTGTTTCGGATGCATACAAAGGACTTAAAATACCAATCAACATAAAACACATTGGTGGACATTCTTTGCGCCATGCGTGTGCTTCCAATCTAATCAACAATGGTGTTTCTTTAAAAGAAATCGGGGACATCCTGGGTCATCGATTACAAGATACAACCAGAATCTATTCAAAAATAGATATTACTAATCTGCGCAAAGTCTCACAAATAGAATGGGAGGTCATGTTATGAATATAAAAGAAGCCATTCATCTCTATCTTTCCTATAAGGAAAGTTTGGGAGAAAAGATTAGAGATGTAAGATATTTATTATTGCGTTTTGAGAGATATATAAATCCTATTGTTGAACTTGATGAGATTAAAGAAACAGACTGCCAGAACTTCTTAAACTGTAAAGGACGTAAAAATAATAATTATACTCGGTATTGGGATTATCAATTCTGCAAGCTTGAACGCTTCTTCGTGTGGGCATTTTCCAGAAAGTTTATACATTCTATCCCGTTACCCAAAATCCGTCCTACAATCAGACATGATTTTACACCGTATATATATAGTACGGATGAATTGAATAAAATTTTTGCTACTGCACTTTGTTACCGACAACGATATAATATTGAATATCCGTATGTCATACAAACAATGTTGAAATTAACTTACTGTCTTGGTTTGCGTTCTGGTGAAACGACACGACTATTAGTTGAAGATATAGATCTAAATAATGATTTGTTATATATCAATGAAACGAAATTCCATAAGAGTAGACTGGTTACAGCAAACGCTCCAGTTATGAAAATGCTAAAATTATATCTTGACTGGCGAAAGAGTATAGTAAAAGAAAATCATTTTGTCAACAATCATTTATTCCTTGATAAAAGAGGGAATGGAGTACCTCAACATGAATTACAACAAGCATTCCGTCTTATTTGTACTAAAGCAAATATTGTTCGTAAAGATGGTAAAAATGTGCGTCTCCATGATCTCAGGCACAGTTTCGCCACTCACAGATTAGTAAAATGGTATAAAGAAGGGGCGGATGTCCAAACTTTATTACCTGTATTATCTACTTACCTAGGACATAGTCATTTAGAAGATACATCAATATATCTTTCAATGACTCACGAACTATTAGACAAAGCAAATATCCGTTTTAAAACTTATGTAGAATCTTGATTATGAATAAATCTGATGAAAAATTATTAGTTGGGTATTGGTTAAAACTTTATCTGGCAGACTATCTTCCTATTATTAAAAATGGATCCCAGAATACAATCAAAAGCTATAGCTATTGTTTCTGTCAATTATTGAGTTTTATAAAATCAAAGGGACTTGTTGTCTCTAAGCTTAAAATAGAAGACTTGACATTAAACATTATATCCGATTTTTTAAATAGTATAGAAGTAGTCCAAAAGTGTTCTGTTACAACTAGAAATCTAAGATTAGCCGCTATACGTAGCTTTGCTAAGTACGTATCGTCAGTTGAGCCCCAATATCTATTATGGTATTCAAGGTTGAAATATATACCGAATAAAAAGGAAAATATTAAAACCTTTGAAGGTGCTGCACAACCTAAAATCCATTATCTTGAGAAAGAAGAAATGCAGGTATTGTTAAATGCACCTGATAAAACTACGAAGCAAGGGATGAGAGACTATGTACTTTTAATGTTTATGTATAATACAGGAACCAGAGCATCTGAGGTTGTTAATGTTAAAATCTCAGATATACATATCGGTTCTCCAAACACAGTTTCGGTTGTATATGTTCGTGGAAAAGGGAATAAAACAAGACCATGTCCACTATGGGATACGACAGTGAAACTTATTGAACCTTTTCTACATAGATCCAAGGATGATGCTGTATTCCTTAATAAATATGGTAATCCAATCACAAGGTTTGGAATATATGAACTAGTAACCAAATATGCAGCAAAAGCGGCTGAATTAATGCCTAGCATAGCTAAAAAGAATGTCAGTCCACATACAATAAGACACTCAACGGCAACTCATTTGTTGGAATCTGGTGTAGATATTAATACAATTCGTTCATGGCTAGGGCATGTTTCTATAAATACCACAAACATCTATGCTGAGACAAACTTAAAGATGAAAGCAAAAGCTATAGAATCTTGTAATTTGAATAATCCAGACTTGAAAGTAAAACCAATAACGGATCAGTCTATTATTACTTTCTTAAAATCTTTACAGTAATATATTTTATGTTGGCATCAAAAAAGGTAAAAGTACTGTTAATTATGGACTTTAATTATGATGCCAACATAAATATAATGCCAACATAAGGCAGATTATGTAGTGTACAACATAACCTTCCCAAAGTAATTGGCCGGATGGCATTTTCCGCCAGGTTGTTGTCCAAAAGCAGGCGTCCGTCCTCCAGGCATCTCATCATGTTGTCCCATCGGGTATAGGCATACGAGACAGCTTTGCCGATTAGCGATTGGGGACTGTATTTGATGCCTTCCGTTTCCATCCACGTCTTCATGGCCTCCATGATTGGGCGTGTCAGTTCCCGGCGTTTCGCTTTGCGTCCGTCGAACGACAAGCCCGCCTTATCGCAGCAGTGCTCAATCCTGTACATGTACTGTATCTGGGCCAGTCCATATTCGGCTTCCTTTTTGTTTTCACCCAAGGCATGCTCAAAATCACGACGGATATGCGCCATGCAATTGACCAGCCGCACGTCGGGGTTGGTCTTGAAGGCTGTCTCATAGCCTGCAAAACCGTCGCATTGAAGGTATCCTTTGAAGTGGTATTGGCTTGCCAGTGATTCGATGACCGATCCGGACCGGGATCCCATGTCATAATGGAAGATGACCAGTTTTTCCATGACCGACCTGACCATCCAGAGGTATTCCTTTTCCGCCTTGTGCTTTCCTCTGTTGATGACCGGGATGGTGGTCTCGTCCGCCTGCACATAGTCGCAAGAGAAAACCTCTTTCTTAAGCGACTCATACAGGGGCTTCAGCAGTTCTACCGTCTTCTTGAACCATCCGTCCAGCGTGCTTTCCGTAAGGCCTTTCAGCCCGAGATGCCTGTATTGCTGTATCTGACGGTAGAACGGGACGTGGTATTCATACTTCTGAAGCAGTATCTCGGCAAGCAGGCTGGTATCAGCGATGCACTTGTCAACAGGCATCAGCGGCATGGGGGCAATCTCCACCCCTTTCTGTCCCCCGGGTGGAAGCTGCGTGTTGTCTATGAGCGCATATTTGGGGCGGATGATTTTCTTGACGTAAAGCATTCCCGGCTTGTGTTTGACAAGAGAGGTTACCTCTTCACCTATCTTGCGGTATAAGGACAGGTCCACGCCTTCCGGCTCTATCACCCCGGTTTCGAGCACGGGCAGGCCTTCTATCATTTTCCTGTTCTGGCGTTTCCGTCTCTTTTCCTCTTTGGATTCCTTTTCTATCTGCTTCACTGCCTCGTAGCGCTTTTCCTCTGCCTGACGCCGCAAGTCGGCAAATTCATCCGCAAAGAGATCCGGCATATGGGAATCAAGCGCGTGGAGCTTCTCCGATTTACGCCCGAAGAGCTGACGGTTCAGCCATGCGACCTGAGCCGTCAGCTCCTTGATGCGCGCCTGCAGTTTTTCATTCTGCTCAGCCTGTTTTTTATTAGTGGCAGACAATGAGGCAATAGAGGCATTCAGCCCTTCTATCGTCTTGAGTAATATAGCTTTTTCATCCATTGCCTGTCTCTTTTTTACTGATGTAAAGATACTAATTATTAATGGATTATACAATAATACCAGCACTTTTTTCAATAAAAAAACATGTCATACATGGTACTCCTTACGCTCTGCCCTGAGCCGCCGGAGCCTCTGCCCCGGGCTTTCCTGAATGCCCTCGACCATCATTACCAGGTCACGCCATTCCATGGGATAACTGTCTGATTCCGGGTCGTATTCCGGCAGTTTGAAGCGTCCGGCCTCCAGCCGTTTGACGTACATCACCATGCCGCCGTCTTCCGCATGAAGCAGCTTCATAAGCCTGCGGTTGGAGCCGATGAAGATGAAGACATCGCCGTTCTTCACCTCACTTTTCATCTTTTCATGCACCACCCCGCACAGCGAACTGATGCCCTTGCGCATGTCCGTCCTGCCGGGACACAGGAAGTAGCGCATCGTGTCGTTCAAGTTAAACATGGCCGTCCTGCAGACTTTGGTTCAACACTTCCATCAACAGCTTCTCTGAGCCGCTTCCAAAGTGGGCACGGAGTCCGTTGGGAAACAACAAGGCCACGCCGTAAGGAGCCAGCTCATCCAAGGACAATTCTGCTGTTGGCCGTTTGATATTGATCGGAGCCAGCTCTTGTTTGATACTGTCTTGCTCGGCAGAGTATTTCTTTTGCCAATAGTGATAGGTGGAATAACTCACTCCCATCTGTCGTAGGTACGACTTCAATGACAGGCCGCTTTGTTGCACCTGCTTTTCTAATTCTTCAAATTCAGTTCTGTTCATTGCAATTCGGTTTGATTGGTATGCGGGGGCAAAATTACAATCAAACCATAGGGCATGCAATGTGTATTTCTTAGAATGCTTACGGTGTAACTTCCAAGTTAAGAGAGATTTCTCCATTTTTTCAGGCATCCGTTGTATAATCGTTGCGAAGTCTGATTGACAGGTCTGATTCCCTATAAAATCTTATAATATAGCCATTCCCACTATCGTCTTTCCGCTTTTACGCAAGCCACATATTACTTTTGTGCCATGAAAAAATCATGGCTACTATTCACCCTGTCTTCTTGTTTCCTCTCCGTACAAGCACAGTTCCACACTATCGCTTACAACAAACCGCTGTATAACGTGGAAGAAGTTGCGGAGCCAGAGGAAACAAAAAGCCTCCCCGAAGCCGGAGAGGCCGATAATCTTGTTTCCCAACCATCGATGGCAGGGAAACATTTAGACGAAATGCACAGCCGATGGATTGGCTGTTATATGAGTGTTTCTTATCCTTTGAAGAAAATCATAGTTACTTCACCTTACGGACGGCGCAAAGACCCTCTCAGTGGCAAGCGGAGCAACCACAACGGCTTGGACTTGCAGGCAAGGAATGAGGAGGTCTATGCCATGATGCCGGGCGAGGTGGTTAAGGTGTCATCCGACAAGCGTTCAGGCAACTATGTAACTATCCGACACGGTGACTACACAGTCAGTTATTGCCATCTGTCGAAAACATTGGTAAAGAAAGGCGCACAAATCATGCCTGGCGAGATAGTGGCCATCAGTGGCAACACAGGACGTAGTACCGGACCACACTTGCACATTACCGCCAAATACGGCAAGAAGCACATCGACCCGGCCATCCTGTTGCAATTCGTCCGTGAAACACGTGCGGAAGCATGGGCGCATTTGGTAGCAGACGACTAAGCTTACTTCCCGTTCCCTTTCAGGAACTGCTCGTAGTCATATTCGTTCATCGTCGGCTTGTAGGTCTTACCCAACAGGAACATCCTTGCTATCAGTATAGGCCAGAAGATGGGATTTGCCCATAGAATGACCTTGCTCCAATTTGTACCCCCATAGTCATTCCGTTTGTATTGTTTCGGATGTCGCTCTTGATAATTGGCTACCGGTATCAAGATGTATCGCCAAGCCAATAAAATGGCACCCACCCAGAACCAATCCAATATGAGCCAGCAAAACAGCACGGCCAGCCACAGTGCGGTGGTTTCTGCCGAACAGACCTTTCGTAATATCTTACCGCAGAATTTTAGCAGGATATATCCCAGTACAATCAATACAATATATTCCATAATAAATTGAATTTCAGAATACTAATATACTAAATTATTTTCATATATGGAATTTTTTTCACTAGTTTTTTGGGGGGAAGAATCAAATGATTTTCTAATATTACTACATATATTGACTTCACACTTCTTTACCATGACTATACAAAAAACAACAGCTATCCATCATGAGAATGAGATAGCTGCTGTATCAATTATTATGTATGCCTACACCCTAGGAATATCATTCCTTCCAAAAGTCTTTAAAACTTGTTGGAGTGGTATTAGACTCGAATTTTATAATACATGAAGATCCTACACATTCGAAAATTTCGTAAATACTTTTCCCGTCAGATTTATCCACACAGATGCCTCCTTTAAGAATATGGCTTGGAGGAGTTATTCCGGAAAATTTCTCTACATAAATTGATACAGTTTTCCCAGCTTCATCCTGTTGCATACAGATAACATTGTCAGCTAAGGATCTCAAGCATCTTGCTAATCCTGCGCTTTTATCGCATAATATAATCAAATCAATGCTTTTCTTTTGACAGTAGTTCTTAATGGCACTTAAAAACAAGTCATTACCTTTTAATAATGGAAAACTGTAATCAATTTTTTGTAAATCATCAATAATAATCCGGCCAATCTTTTTATTGCCACCCTTTTTAAAACAAATATCCAATTGTTCATTCAAATAGTGCAATAATTCATCCGTAGATATGCATCCCATATTAATATTGAATGAATGCATCATTGAATAGCAGTTGTTACATTTTGATAATTGGCAATGGTATGAGCAATTTGCCGTACAGGAATATTCGTTCGCATAACTTTTGTTACTCTCCGATTCTTGCACTTGCTCAAAACATGGAATAATAGAATTTTCTTTATTTAAAGTTTCCCATGCAGGACATACCAAATGTTCTCTAAGATTGTCAATTAATCTGTCAAAGGTCAAGAATAAGGTGTGGATACCTTGTCTTGCCGCGCAAAAGCAGCTTCCTGCAGCCAAATAAAATTTGAAAGAATTCGGAGAACCAAGAATGGCGATTATTTTACCAGAAGGATTACTATTGCGACCATGTTCCTTGTAGCCCAAAAGCTCTTGTAGGGCTCCATTTACTGTGGTTACTGCCTCATTCTTGTATTTATAGTGCAAATTACGCAGTATATCCATAGCTGAATTTTCAGCCTTCTTGTAATCATCATATTCTTTTACTTTTGGTAGAGTTTTGTCCTTGACATCGCCCGTGACTTTGGCATTTACGTGGCGTAAATAATGATTCTCCAAGACCCCTTGTTGGGTGAGAATTTTGGCTTGTGGCAAATAGCGCTTTTGCTGCAACAGAAGATGGGAACTTGGATATACTTCAATCCCATAATCCCTTTTTTTGTACTCATGCCACCCGTATGCGTACATTTGAAAGACACTCTTGCAAATGCGTAAGGAATGGGATGTATAGTTTTCCTTATTGTTTTCTATACGGCCAAGCTCTATCAGTATATCTGCACTGATTTTAAGTTTTTCATCTAGGTCGTCAATCACTATGATGGTTACAAGCGCACTTTTTCTTAAAATATGCTCAAAGGGTGTCAGTTCAAAGCTTCTAAGATCACTATCGCTAATTTTTGTTAGGCCGTCTATGACGATACAGGAAGATGGCATTGAATTATTTTTCGAATTATCTTCTGCTCCTTTTTGTATATGAGAAAGAATTTTGCTGAATGTATGCGACGGGGTTGTCACATATTTATATTCCATCTCTTTTTTGGAATCTTTATTCCCGCTTACTGTCGGGATATGCCCATTGAATTGGACTTCAAAAAAATCATTTCTGAAATCGCAATTCCCTTCTGACGAGAAAGCACCTAAAACATTCTGATAATCAGATACATTATCATGTCTTCGGGTAAAAAGAATATTTGCTTGCGAATCTATGGATTGGGCTGTCCTGAAGTGTAATGAATTGGTTCGGATATTGTAAAATACAATGCCTTCTGATATATATGAATCTATTTTGCTTTTTAGATTTTCTGGAAAGGGCGGAGGAGTGCAGGATTGTGTAGCTCCTGCACGAATCTTGCTCGTATCAAATATGGCATCCGCAAACCGGCTTCCTGTCCATTCATCATTCTCTTTTGTCCTAATCATTTTGTCAATGCACTTGGATATAATGAAATCCAAAAGCATGTCGTTCATTTGGTCAGTCTTCTTATCCAACGAATAAAAAGCCGGAGCTTTCGGTTTAACTTCTAAGTTATTCAGTGATTTGGCGATACCGTGCATCATTTGCATCGCAAACAATGTCTTGTCAGTACCTCTATCTCCTTTTAAAACAATGATGATGCCTTTCTCTGATGATGCGACATCCTCTCCTGAACGTATCAAAGGCAATTGGAGGCCACCAAGCAGCATTTTATCCAATCCTTGTATCCCGGTCGAGATTTTCCCAACTGTATCTATTCTTCTTCCCATAAGGCATTAAATATGCGGTTATACAATTCTTTATATCCTTCTGGTTCAAATATGGGAGTCAAGCCATAATTCGTAAAAAACGCATCTTTGATTTCCATTATTTGAACGTAACTTTTATAATCATTCAACTGACTTTTTTTCAAGTAGTTCTTTGTAGAGGCATGGAGAAAATATATCTTTTCTTCGTTGCCAATTGAACTAGCATAATGTACCATCCTTTGGGGGTTGATGTCGCTCAATGAATTTCCTACAAACAGAGAGGTAAAATGACACAAGAAATGCAGTTGGGTGGCTGTTTGCCAGGAATAGACATTGCGGACATTATCGTAATACTCTTCCATCGAAAGGACTATCTCGTTCCCGTCACTAAGAAACGGTTCATTAAAAGGAGGCAAATAGCCATGTATATGGTATATCGGCAAAATATTGTCTGCTTGCTGGGAATTATTAAAATTTCCATATACTTCTTCTATCCGAACTCCATTCTTCCATCGCTTGTTGTTGTCTAAAATAGTTCTCTCTTTAGCTGAAAAAAACTTTTCCTTGTTTTCATAAAGGATTTCAGCAGCCATGGTCAGGAATTTATCGTAATTATAGGTGACAATGGCAACCAGTGGCTCGTATAGCAGGATGAACTTGGCAAGTTGGTACAATGAATTTAAAGGAGGGTCATCTTCTTTTGATTCTTTTCCGTTGCTATAATGTTCGAGGAAAGTATCACGCATCTTGTCTTTATCGCAGTATCGATACAGTTGATGTCGGATGGTATGGATATAATTATTACCCAAAATAGACTTGATGATGGAGGCCCGAACCAATGAGGTGAACTCTCCTTCAACCGTACCATGCAATGTTTCCCAAAGAAGTTGTTCTTCTTCTGTTCTCTGACTAATCCTTTTTGAAGAACAGAGCAAGCTTTCTAAGCGTTCTCTTTCTTGGGTCGTGTATCTTTTCTCGGCAGCTAATATGGACAAGGCATCTTTTAGCATCATGTTTAACAATCCATTCCAACTGATGTCTATGTCGTTGTTACCACCTAAATTGATTCCAGCACCAACAAAAAGGACAATTCTCTTTTTGTCCTTTATATCTTGTTTCAAGGCTTCAATATTCGCTTGATAAGTATCGTGCTCGAATATCAAATGCTTGGATTTGTCAATTAATTTTTTCATGTCCATTCGAAAGGTTCTATATCTTTTTCCTTTAGCGTGTCACCAATGAAATTGATAATTTTATAAGCCCCCTATCATTTAAAATCATTGGCTTAGAGCTTTGTATTTTTGTTCCTAGCCCACCGTTATTGGTACAATCTTTGACGTAAATATAATTTTAATGCGAAATGATACTATGGTCTTATTTATCAAGCATCTCATAAATGGAATGTTGACTCTTGAATTCCGGTACCATGTCTTTCATTCGTTTCACGATTTCCATGTCGCTTTCCATCACGCTGGCTTTCACCATGTCATTCACTTGCCGACAGGTATCTTCGTAATCATACTCTCGCACAGTGGCGATTTTTATCTTGGGATGGAACGTGGGTCTCGTATTTTCCTTCTCGTTCAACACCTCTTCATAAAGCTTTTCGCCATCGCGCAGGCCTGTGATTTGTATCTCTACATTCTTGGCTCCGCTTAGCTGGATCATCCGTTTGGCCAAGTCGATAATTTTTACAGGATTTCCCATGTCGAACACAAAGATTTCACCACCATTTCCCATGGTGCCCGCTTCCAACACTAATTTGCAGGCTTCGGGTATCAACATGAAATACCGGACGATATCCTTATGCGTAACGGTCACAGGACCTCCATGCTTGATTTGCTCCTTGAACAAAGGGATTACCGAGCCGTTTGAACCCAGCACGTTCCCGAAACGCGTGGTTACGAATTGAGTGATTCCTTTCACTTTGCCATCTTTGATAGCCTTGTCCAGACTCTGCACATAAATTTCGCAGATGCGCTTGGAGCATCCCATTACATTTGTCGGGTTCACAGCTTTGTCGGTAGATACCATGACAAACTTCTTCACCCCATACTTGACGGACAAGTCGGCGATGATTCGTGTACCGTCCACATTGTTACGGATGCTCTCACCCGGATTGTTTTCCATCATGGGTACATGCTTGTAAGCCGCTGCATGAAATACATAATCCGGTCGGCTTTCTGCAAAGATTTCCTCCATCCGTTCCTTCATGCAAATGTCACTGACGATGGTCTGCGATTCTATATTCGGCCATTGTTTGGCCATCATTAGTCGGATGTCATGCAAGGGGGTTTCGGCTTGGTCTATAAGAATGAGTCTACGCGGATTAAACTGCGCCACCTGCCGTACAATCTCACTGCCGATGCTTCCTGCGGCACCTGTTATCAAGATAACTTTGTCTGTCAGCAATTCCTTCACCGAATCAAGATTGATTTCTATTTTCTCACGGGGTAGTAAATCCTCTATTTCTACTTCCTTCAACTGTGTGTGACTCAGGTCGCTTTTCCCGTCCCATTCTTGTATGCCGGCCGTCATATGTATTTTGATGCCTGCTGACACTAATCGGCTGACCATATTGGGATTATTCCGGATGGCATCGTTTTTCAGCGGAGATACCAGCAAAATTTTGGCATGAAGCCGTTTCATTTCTTTCACCAGATTCTCATCGTTCGGATACACCCGTACACCCATCAGGTATCGGCTGGTCATATCAGATTCATCCGACACAAATCCGGCAAGGATAAATGCGGATGCATCCTGGTTACGGATGCTTTTGGCCAATCCCACACCACCGGCTTTCACCCCATAGATGAAGACACGTTTGGCCTGCTTCTGGTGGAAAGCGGAATCATACAGGAATTTCACCAGGACACGCATGGCCCACATCAGCGTGGTAGCCAGCAGGGCAGCAAGTCCGATATCCCTCATGCGTATTTCCATGAGCCAGCGGTCTGAATGGAGCACATATTTCATCCCCATGATCAATACCAGTCCCGTCAGCATGGCAAATCCTGTCCGCTGCAAATCCACAAAGGAGGAGTAACGGATGATTCCCGAATAGGTATGAAACAACCGAAAACCAATAATATAGAAGAGGAGGTAAAAGCAAAATGCTCCCAGCAAAAGGCTAAAATGCTGAAGGGTATGCAATGTTCCGTTGTTGAGCGCATAGACGAAAAAGTCTGCGCCCAGCACAATCAGGCAATCCAAAATGAGAATGACCCAAAACGGAAGTGCCCTCTTGGAAAAATACCAATTAGAAAGGCTTGAAATCATTGGATCATCTGTTTTTATTGGATACTGTTTTTAATCGTTTCTACAATGTACATCACGTCTTGGTCGGTGACGTAGGGTCCGGCTGGCAGGCACAATCCCCTCTTGAACAAACGCTCGGAGGTTCCATCCGTATAACACGGATTCTGCTTGTACACGGGTTGCAGGTGCATTGGCTTCCACAGCGGTCGGGATTCTATCCCTGCCGCATCCAAGGCTATGCGCATGGCTTCTACATTCCTATTTGGCTCGCAATCCGTGTGGGGATTGGAAGCTGCATGGGTCACACCGGCAGCACCTCCCACTGCTCCTTGCACAGTGGTTTCATAAGCATGTTCCTCGCCTTTTACACGGAGGTCTGGGTCAAGTAGGATGGTGCTTAGCCAGTAATTGCTGTCAAAACGAGGGGAAGGATTTTCATGAATCGTGATTCCGTTTACCTCCTTGAGCTGTTCCTTGTACAAAGCCTGTACATGCTTATGGTGGGCAATGTGTTCATCAAGAATGGTCATTTGACCTCGCCCTATGCCGGCACAGATGTTGGACATCCGGTAATTATAGCCTATCTCCTCATGCTGATAGTAAGGATAAGCCTCCCGCGCCTGGGTAGCATAGAACATAATTTTCTTTTTTGATTCTTCGTCCGGGCATATCAATGCGCCGCCGCCGGAGGTGGTGATCATCTTGTTTCCGTTGAATGAAAGGATGCCATATCGTCCAAAGGTTCCGCAGACTTGTCCGTCATACCGACTGCCAAATCCTTCGGCAGCATCTTCAATGACTGGGATGTCATATTTGTCAGCCACCTCGCAAATTTCCTTTATCATGGCAGGCATACCATACAGGTACACGGGCACAATCGCTTTGGGCTTCTTTCCCGTGACTGCCATTCGGTCAACTATCGCCTTTTCCAAAAGTTTAGGATTCATGTTCCAGGTTAACGGTTCTGAATCCACAAAAACCGGTGTGGCCCCCAAGTACGTGACCGGATGAGCCGAAGCACAGAAAGTAAAGGTTTGCACCAATACTTCATCTCCGGCTTTTACGCCACAAGCGATTAAAGCCAAATGTACAGCCGCCGTGCCAGCAGATAGGGCTACTACTTTCTTGCTCAGTGATTTACCATCAGAATTTCCTTTTCGATTTACAAATCTTTCCAAGTCTTCCTCAAAGCCATTTACATTGGGACCAAGGGGAACTACCCAATTGGTATCAAAAGCTTCCTGAATGAAAGCCTGTTCCTTACCGCTCATATGGGCAAGGCACAAATAGATACGTTTGTTTGCCATATCAAATGATTTTTATAGTATACAGTTGTGTGGGCATTTGAAAACAATCAAATGCCGATATATTTTTCAGATAAAATTGATTACTTACAAAAAGTCGTCAAGCTTAAGATAATAGTCTTGCCAGCACCAGAATTTTATTCCAAGTAACGGATAATTCTGCAAGGATTGCCAAATGCCAAGACGTGGTCAGGTATGTCTTCCGTGATAACGGAACCGGCTCCTATTATGCACCACTTGCCGATACTTAAGTTCGGAATGACGGTTGTGCCCGCACCTATCCAGCTTCCTTCCCCGACATGGACATTTCCGCAAAGCGTTGCGTGTGGGGAAACATGCACATAATCTCCGATGACGCATTCATGATCCACGGAAGCACCGGTATTGATAATGCAATGCTTTCCAATTTTTGCATCCGCTTGAATTATGGCTCCTTGCATGACCACGGTTCCATCTCCAATCTTTGCAGTCGGAGAGAGAATGGCTGACGAATGGATGGCTTTTCCATAGGAAGTCTGCAATCTTTCCGCCACCTGTTTCCGAATCTTGTTGTTGCCGATGCTTATGATGAAAGGTGATTCTCCGGTAAATGTATGCCGCACCGGATACCCCTGTAGTTGGTTGATATTCGGATTGTCATCTATCAGGCCGTCCACACGTACACCGGATGTTTCCAAGATGTCAATGATTACTTTGGCATGACCGCTTGCTCCATATAAATACATATGCGAATCAGTTATTTCCGGTAAAAGGTTCCATCGTAGCAGACGTTTCCGAAGAAATGCCTTCCCGAACCAATACCTTCTTTATAGTTAGTAAGATGATTTTCAGATCTAACAGAAAAGAACAATGGTCTACATACCACACGTCCAATTCAAACTTCTTGCTCCAGCTGATGGCGTTCCGCCCGTGGCATTGCGCCCAACCTGTGATCCCCGGACGTACTTCGTGTCTGCGAGCCTGTTCTTTGCTGTACAATGACAGATATTGAGGAAGCAGAGGACGTGGTCCAATCAAGGCCATGTCGCCTTTCAACACGTTGATCAGCTGAGGCAACTCATCCAAAGACGTGGAACGGACAAAGCGGCCTACTTTCGTAAGGCGTTGTTCGTCAGGCAACAGATTCCCATCCGCATCCCGCTCGTTCGTCATGGTCTTGAACTTGATGACTTTGAATAGCTTACCGCCCTTACCAGGACGTTCTTGAATGAAAAAAACACCATCACTTTTGTTGGCGAAGTGTAGCCAAAAGGCAATAACTACCAATAGTGGTGAAAGTATAACAATCGCGAGTGATGTGATGCAAAAATCAAAAACCCGCTTTAGACAATGTTTGTACATGACAAATGATATTCTGCTAAAACGATATTCTACGGGAACTTATTGATCTAAAATCTCACGATAAAAAGAAAAAACAGCCTTTGAGGTGTTTTTCGAATTTAGCATTTCTTTTACAAAAGCCTGTCCATTATGCGCCAATAGTTTTGCCTCATCAGGATGATATATCACCTGTTCAATAGCATCCGCAATAGCTTTCGGACTATAGGGAGGAACCAGAAAGCCTGTCTTTTCGGGTATCACAATATCAGGAAATCCACCTACAGAAGTTGCTATGGTCGGTATCCCTAGACATAATGATTCTGCTGCGCCACCTAAATTCTCAGAATGTGAAGGGTGAACAACCATGTTAAAATCTTGATACAATTCGGGAACATCATTGCGAGTACCTAAAAAATGTATTTGTTTACAACGTTTTTGCCCATAAGCAACCACTTCTTTTTCATAATTCATAGCCCCGTTCCATGCCCCACCTACTATTACAAGATGTATATTAGGATATTTATCTTGTAGCAAAGAGATGGCATCAATCAAATCCTCATGCCCTTTTAAACCTCTTTTTTCACCTAAAAAGCGTTTTGGAGCATACATATAGGCTACCATCCCCACGATAATGTCATCCTCTTTTAGGTTTAATTCCTTGCGTAGTTTCCCTTTCGTGTATTTCTTGTTCGACAAATCACTTCCATAATAAGTTAAAAAAAGCCGATTTTCATCTATTCCGCATTTTTTATACGTATCGTATGACCAACGACAAGTAGGTATCCAAAAATCAATCCCTTTTTGAGCTGTTAATATATCAGCCTGACGGTAAATGAAATGTTCCAAATGAAGAGGGCCTGGAACTTCAAAAACACGTGGAATCTTATTATTACGCAATGCTAATCTCATTAACAAGGTTGTTATTACAAAATGGCTGTGTATAATCTCCGGTGCTACTTCCTTTACTATCTCTCGTATTTTTCGCATAGTTCGAAAAGCATGAGACAAGGAATAATCCAACTCGTGAACAATTATACCCGCTTCTTTATATAATGGAACTAATGGGCCATCTATAGGCATAGCCACATGTACATTTTCTCCGAGTTCGACCAAATCCCTCATGACCCGATATGCCCATTTTGCCCCAGTTGATGTTTTAACAAGATGTAGTGATTTCATCATCGTGACTGTTTTATGAGATTGTCATAAAAAGACAAACGTTTTTTTGTGAGAATGTCGTTATGGTATTTTTTTGACTCAATCCAGTTTTTGTTAGCTTCTTTTTGAGCAAACTGCGTGTCGCTTATAAATCTAAGTATCTTATCAGCAAGTCCCTCCACATCATTAGGTCTTACAATTGAGTCTGGACTAAGAAGTTCTGGAATACCAGCCACCGAAGAGCCAATGCAAGGCAATCCATAGGCCATAGCTTCAATAATTGCTCTAGGGAGACCTTCTGCACGTGAAGCATGAACAAACAAGTCAGTTCTTTCAAACTCTTTTCTTATAGCATCTTGCTTTACTGTGCCAGCAAAATTCACATTATCTTTCAGACCAAGTTCATATGCCATATTTATCATTTGTTCTTTATATCGACCATCACCAAACCAAGTTAAAAATGGGTTATATCCTTTGCTTTTGATAATAACCAATGATTTAAGTATAATATCCGGAGCTTTGTATAGTTGTGCCAAAGTTCCTACAGATAATAGTCTTATCTGATCCTGATTACCTTTATGTTCAATTATATGCGGTTTACTTGAATAACAATCATCTGTGAGTATCACATTTGAAGCACCTACTGTAAATACATCATCCTTAACCGGATACTTTTCCTGAAGAATATGGTTTGTTACGTACAATGCCGCCGATGCATTGCGAGTAATTTTTTTAAGCTGTTTTCGTCCTACAACTTGGAAGATTCGTGAAAAAGGAGATTCAAAAGCCTGCGGTGATAAAGACTCCCATGGGTCACCAACAACCTCCACTCCATAGGGTATTCTTTTCTTTTTTAAACACTCTACTGCTATGGCTCCAATGTTACCGGGAACTCTACATATATACGCATCTCCAAAATGAATAAATGAGTTTATAATCTTTTTGATATCACTTTTTACTTTCAAATAAGGTATAAAACCTATATAGTATGGAAGATCAATAATAGACACTCTATCATCTTCTAGTTTGAACAGATTATTCCCCGAGTGTTCAGGTATATTCTGAACACGAGCAATTACATATACGTGGTCAAACTTTTTAAGGTATCTTTTCCATAGAGCTATGGAAAATCCTTGTGATGTCCAAACCTCTCCATTCACTCTATCAAATCTTGATTCTGTAAAGAAATATAGATTCATGATTTTATTAGTAAATGTTAATTTTAATATATTAGTTCTCTATCAGGTTTATATATTTCCCCTTAAATTCAACTTCATCAAATAACCGTTCAGCTATATAGCGACTTTGCATTCCCATATTTTGTCTTTTTTCAAATGAAAGATTGAGAAATTTTATAATACCTTCAGCCATCGAATCAACATTATATGGATCAATTAGGAAACCATTTACACCATCTTTTACCATTAAACTATTGTCACTTACATTACTAGCTATCACTGGACGACCAGAACAAATAGCCTCAGAAATAGCATTTGAGAATCCTTCTCGGAGTGACATTAAACAAATAACATCAAAATCTCTTATGCGCTCAGCGACATTAGAAATATGGTCATGAAGATGTATCGTGTCAGACAGAGACAGTTTATCTACTATTGCCTGAAATTCTTCAAAATTCTTATTAACTGTATTAAAAACATACTTTTTTCCATACCAATCTATATCAAAAGGTATTGAAATTTTCTTTTTTACTATGGCTATAGCTTGAGCAAAACGTATATAATTTTTTTGTTGAGCATATCTACTAAAGACCCCTATTCTGATAGGACGATGTTCAGCCATAGGAGATAATTTGTATTTACTGACATCTGTGTAATTAGTTATAGGTCTAACTTTATTTCTATATTTTGTTTTTTCACAAATATATCGACCTTGTGCATACGAGTTGGGAACAATATATGTCGCCCTACGATATAACAAACGATATAATATAAATTCTACAAACGTACCTTCTAAATCTTTATAGTTCCTTTCACTCACGATTGACTTAACACCTCTTCTAAAAAATAGAGGAATTAATGCAAGTATGCTGTCATAAGCTGTATAAGAAATCACTACATCAGATTTGCATCGCAGGAAGTACCACATAACACTGAAAATTTTGATACACCTATTTTTATGTGGAGCTATACGCACTCTTTCAATTTTAGAATCTAGCTTATAATGATCATCAAAATCCACCCATGTAGCGATAGTTATTTTATATTTGTCTACCAGCATATTACAAAGTTCTGAAAGTTGGTGCTCTGCTCCACCGCTGCTTAATCCTCCTATTAAAAATGTGATATTTTTCATTATATATTACCTTTTAATATTCATGAATCTGATAAAAACACTTAGAACATATTGGATTACTACATAAAAACAAGCGCTTGCAAGAATGAATGAAAAAGAAGATCTACCTATATAGATTGCATGGCTGCTAAGGAACAAAGTAAATGTCAACAAATAGGGTGACACATTTTTCTCCTCTACAATCACTTCATCAACCTTTCTGTATATAAGACCGAAAACGAAGAATAGGATTGGAATTCCAAGTGTGCGAAAATCCAAATATACATCCGCAATGGCTGTATTACCTAATCCTGAGGAATAATTCTTTCCATAACCTTCCACTGTAATAACCTCTGAAGATACAAAGCTTTTCTCTCTCATTGCAGGGAATAACGTATATAAGAGCCTTGCTGAGAATGGGATGGCATTTGTTAATGCTGTTAAATTATATCTCCCATATCCTTGCTCAATAGTTCCTCGTTCTAATCCACGTATAGCAATGCCTGTTACTTTTACTGAACTAGCCAACTCTTGAGTTACAGGGATAAAGCTTTGTGTGTCACTTTTTCTGAGTTCTTCTACCGCATAAGCTATTTTTGCTTCAAAAGACAATGTGGAAGTTTTTTTTCTTGCAATACCTATTACCGTGACCGCTAATGCAGCAACTACCAACAATATGGATAATGATGCAATGGAAAAAACACGTTTTGTTGCATATATGTAGGCAAACAATAAAGTTGTAATGTTGTATATGACAGGACCTCTATCACCACTTAATAGACGGAGGAATATATATATTGAGAATATAATCCAAAATATAATTGGAAAGGACGACAAGAAACCTTTTACAGATTTGTCTTCTTCATTCGAATAAGAATTGGCTATAACAGATATAATAATTACAAATATGGCATTCAGAATTAGCTCTGAATACAAAGCTAAGGTCCCCACTTTCCTATCAAAACTACCGTCATTAACAGAAGAGTCTCCTGTGAGGAATGCCCGAACATCTATGGTTAAGATAAATAAAACAAATAATACAATTAGAATACCTCCCCATAGGTATTGTGGAATATCAAATTCTGATGGACGTTCCTCCTTCTCTCTTATAATATTATAGTTTTTGCACTTGCACACATAGCCAATAGACAAAGATGTTTGAGCGATTATCCCTAAATATAGGAATTTACCTATATATTCTTGAAATCTCCATATCGTTATTTCTGTTCTAAATGCTCCATATATAGTATCAATTATTACTTGAAAATTTACAATTGTCAGTCCAAGCAATAGTATGAATACAGGACGAAGATATTGAGTCTTGCCTTCACTTTCTCTTCTAATCGTTGAAATAAATAGTGAGGCCTGCATCAAATAACTTACCAACATAATATTGTATATAGTGCGACCCTCTATATCTAAGTAGATGAAACAAGTTGTCACTATAACAAGTATGAATGAATATGATAAGAATAACAGTTTCATAGCTATCAAAGTTTCTTCATTATCCAATTCTTTGCCATTGCTGAAATCTTATAAACTTTGTCATACTCCTTTAATCCGATAATTTTGCTAAAGCCCAATGACGAAATGAGCCATATTATGATAGTTACAATTCGTTGCCATAGACTGAACTCAAATAGCATAATAGCACAAGGTATAATAGCAATGATTAAAAATATAATAAAGTCTACACATTGGCTATGCAGATTAAAATCTGCCATTTTCCTTAAATACCACATGCTACATATTGCCGATATGAACTGTGAAATTACTACAGCAAATGCCAATACATACAGATTCTCCATTATCACGGATATTACCAAAAATGAAGCTAAAGCTAAAGTGGTATATATTTCTAATTTTAATATACAAAATGTATGACCAAGTGATTTGAGAACACTTCTATTCATGGATTTTGCCAACATGAAATATGATGCAATCATTAAAATTTGAAATAGTCTCGTGCATTCCAACCATTGTTTACCCAATACCACTTGGATTATCTCCTCTGCAAAACAGATTAACAATGTAAAACATGGCATCATATAAGCATAAAGCAAGCGTTGTATTTTGTAAACATTTTCTCTTAACAGTTCGATATTATCACTTTGTTTGGACAAAATGGGGAAAAAAGTTCGATCTATTATGAGCATGAGAATTGAGACAGGATAACTTTGCATCCTGTTTGCTTGCATATAAAGCCCTGTGATTCTTATGTTGAAAACCTTGGCTATCACATTGTTCGATATATTGTTTGTCAAGGTTTGCAACACAGATGAAGCAAGCAAGTTAATTCCAAATCCAAATTGTTCCTTGAATACTCTTACATTAAACCGACAATGAGGAATAGAGCGGTTCACTAATACATAAAGTATAGAACTTGTGGTACAGAGTATCATGTTCTGCCATATTAACGACCAAAAAGAGAACCCTCTATATGCCAAAACTAGCGCAACTATAAATCCAGCCGCAGCAGATATAAGAGTAATTAGTGAAATAGCTTTGAATTTCAAGTTTTTCAAAAGCCTTGTCCTTTGGGTAATTGAGAACGCTTGTATAATAACAACTACTCCAAGAATCCTGATAGCAAGAATTAAATTACTGTCATTATAGAATTCTGCCAAAAAGGGAGCAGTTATATACATAATTACATAAAGAAGAACACTTACACTCATGTTATATATAAACAAGGTGTCATAGTAAATTTCAGTGACTTCTTTTTTCTTTATCAAATACCCTCCTATACCACAGTCTGCGATTAATTCGGACAAAGAAATGAATATCATTAATATCCCATAAACTCCATAATCCGAAGGGGTCAATATTCTGGAAAGGACAAATAACGATAAGAGATTAATTGCTAATTGCCCAAAAGACTGCAATGAATTCCAAAAGAGTGCCGCACCTAATCGTATCATCGCTACTTCTTAATGTAGAAAATCTCATCTATAGCCATAAGCTTTTCTTTTTTAGCCTTAAAAGATAGTCCTTTCGTATGGATATTATATTGTTTGTTTCGATTATAATATTCATCAACAGTACAGATGATTCTCGCAGGATTTCCTTCAACCACAGAATTTGATGGAATCGATTTCGTCACAACAGAACCTGCCGCAATAAGAACATTGCTGCCAATTGTAACGCCAAGCATAATAATCGAGTTAGTTCCTATATAAACCCAATTCCCTATAATAATTTTGCCAAATACATCAAAATCCGGATATTTATTCCGAACCACATTTGCTCCTCCATGAGTAAACAACTTACACCCATGAGTTAATTGACAATTATTGCCAATCTTTATAAGATAAGGCTCGGTTTCCCAATGGTCATAGTCTGCAATCATATTATAAATACCTAAACTCACACCCCTATACTTGGCATATTGTCGTGTATTTAACAAGTTTCAACAAACGATAATACAAGACCTTAAAAAGTATACTGAATTTCGACATCATAATACTGGAGAGTATTTAGTCTTATAACATTTGTACCATTGAGCAAACATTTTGAGCCCTTCCCTTAATGATGTCGATGGTTTGAATCCAAAATCCTGTTCAAGAGGCGTTGTGTCCGCATATGTCACAGGAACATCACCAGGCTGCATAGGTACAAGTTCTTTATGCACTTCAAAATCATAATTTGTAGGTAATACACCTGCGCAGACCAATTCTTCTTGTAGAATAGTAACAAAGTCAAGTAGATTCTCTGGATTATTGTTGCCTATATTATAGATCTTATAAGGTGGTATAGGCAAGTTGTCTTCGCCCTTACTCCGTTCAGGGGCGTGCTGCATCACACGTATTATACCTTCTATTATGTCATCAATGTAGGTGAAATCACGTTTGCAGTTGCCATAGTTAAATATCTTAATGGTTTCGCCTTTCACCAATTTATCAGTAAAGCCGAAATAAGCCATGTCTGGTCGCCCTGCTGGACCATATACCGTGAAGAACCTCAAACCAGTAGAAGGAATATTATAAAGTTTGCTGTAGGCATGAGCCAGCAATTCATTGCTCTTCTTGGTGGCAGCATAAAGGCTAACGGGATTGTCAACCTTGTCATCTGTAGAGTAAGGCACTTTCTTGTTGCTACCATATACGCTGCTTGAACTAGCATAGACCAAATGTTCTACGCCTGTTTGGTCATGGTCGTAAGAATGGCGGCAAGCCTCCAAGATATTGTAAAAACCTATGAGATTGGACGCAATATATGCATCTGGATTAGTTATACTATATCGCACCCCGGCTTGGGCTGCAAGATTAACGACGACAGATGGACTATATTTTGTAAAAAGCTGATCTATGGTGGATTTATCAGCGATATCACCTTTTATAAACACAAATGATGAAAAAGAAGATAGTTCCTTTAATCGTTCTTCTTTTAAATGAACATCGTAATAGGTGTTCATATTGTCAATACCCACAAGTTTGACTCCAGGTGCCTCTTTCAATAATCTCTTAGCAAGATTGGCTCCAATGAAACCTGCAACACCTGTAATTAGGATTGTACGTCCATTCAATAATACATTCTTTTCAAGCATGATTTAATCTCTTCTGAAAATATCTCTTGTATAGACTTTTTCTTTCACATCATCCAAACATTCGTCATACCGATTGGCAATGACTGCTTGACATTGGGCCTTGAATGTTTTCAAGTCATTCACCACACGACTACCAAAGAAAGTGCTGCCATCCTCTAAGGTAGGCTCATAGATAATCACCTCAGCCCCTTTGGCCTTGATGCGCTTCATTACCCCCTGTATGGCAGATTGCCGGAAATTATCGGAGTTTGACTTCATGGTCAAGCGGTAAACGCCAATCACACAGCTATGCTCTTTCTTGGCATCGTAGAGGCTATTCTTTGCGTAATAACCAGCTTTTTGCAGGACTGCATCGGCTATGTAATCCTTGCGAGTGCGGTTACTCTCCACAATGGCTTGAATCAAATTCTCCGGCACATCGGCATAATTGGCCAACAATTGCTTGGTATCTTTGGGCAGGCAATAACCTCCATAACCAAACGATGGGTTGTTATAATGTGTACCGATGCGCGGGTCAAGTCCAACTCCCTCAATAATAGCCTTTGAATCCAGTCCTTTCACTTCCGCATAAGTATCGAGCTCGTTGAAATAGCTTACACGTAACGCAAGATATGTATTTGCGAAAAGTTTCACGGCTTCTGCTTCTTTCATGCCCATGAACAGCGTATCAATATTTTGTTTGATGGCACCTTCCTGCAACAGAGCGGCGAATGTCCTTGCAGCTTCTTCCATTTTTGCCACATCCGTCACGGCTTGTATGGCTTCGTTCTCTTCTGCGAATTCAGGTCGATCTATGATTTTGGGGTAGCCTACGATGATACGGCTCGGATAAAGATTATCATAGAGTGCCTTGCTTTCACGCAAAAACTCCGGTGAAAAAAGCAGATTGAATTGTTTTACTCCTTTCTTCGCATATCGCACATAAAGGTTACGAGTGTAGCCCACAGGAATGGTGCTTTTGATGACCATAACAGCATCGGGGTTGACTTTCAGCAGCAAGTCTATGACCTCTTCTACATGGCTGGTATCAAAGTAATTCTTCACCGGGTCATAATTGGTAGGGGCAGCAATCACTACAAAATCAGCATCGGCGTAAGCTACTTCACCATCTAATGTAGCTGTAAGATTCAAATCCTTTTCAGCCAAATACTTCTCGATGTATTCGTCTTGGATAGGTGATTTGCGCTGATTGATCAAATTAACCTTTTCAGGTATCACATCCACGGCCATCACCTGATTGTGTTGTGCCAGAAGTGTGGCTATAGATAGCCCTACATAGCCAGTGCCAGCTACGGCTATCTTAATTTCTTTAGACCTTTCCATGATTGTTTGTATGAATTGATTATTTTCAGTTGTATCAGAAAGGATGATTATGCCGTTTCTTAAAAGTTGGTAGGCATCAGCAGATAGACAATGCAGGTGTCTTGTTCTACTCCGTTGCCAGCCGAAGAAGCGTCATTGTTGTCATTGCTTAGAATTGAAGATTTGCTGATTGAATAATTTGCGCTTAGCAGGAACTCTGCTTGAGCGGCAATCTTATGGTTCCTGCATACGATGGCAAAGACTTTATCATCGTATATTCCAAAGTTTTTATCCCTATGCTCTTGCATCCTGCGGTCAAGATTGTTGGTGATACCGCAATAGCATCTGCTACGGTTGTTTCCCGAAAGGGCTGCAAAATGCACATAATACAGTTGGTCAATTTTCTTGACGATTGTCTGAGCGTCTGCTATTATGTCTGCATGGAAATACTCGTAGTTGTATCGAATGCTTTGGATATGCAGCAGCAGGTTGTATAGGGGATAGCTCTCCGGACCTTTCGTTTGTTCAAGTGCACCTTTGACAATCTCCTCGCAATGCACAATGAACGACAAATCGCAGCCGCTAGTTTCCAACTCCCTATATCCATCGATCTTACAATTATGCCCGATGAATACCGAAATAAAGGTTCTTGCATCGTCTTGGGGTAAGAGTGCAACCTTATTTGTTGCGAGGTCAATATCAGCAACCATGCTAAGATCCTTTGATGTGTAAGATATGTGTATAACTCTTACACAACCGTCTGCATTTGAAGCTAAGAATGTGATGGGTTTAGGAGAATCGATTTTAGCTATATCGTTCTCTGTCGGTTTACTGATTTGCATAAAAGATATTTGTAATGTTTTCAATCCAGTTCCATGCCGTCATCCCGCAGAGCTCGTCCTTTTATAGTCTTTATTCACGTATGCGCATATTTCATATAAGAATGGATGCACACCGTGTTTTTTTATAATTTGACGCGCAACGCATTTTGCAGAGTGATGATTCGATGGAGGTCTGTACCGATGTAGTTGTACATTTCTTGCTTTTGCAAAGTCTTGGCTCGTTTCTGTACCTCTTTGCCATATAGACCAAAAAGTGAGAATAGATTGAGTTGAAACTGTATATTCATAGATTTCAAACGTAGATAATCATTTTCACTCATATATAGGTATCGCTCAGGATGTGCCAGCACCGGATAATAGCCCTTTGCCTTGATACGAAGCAGGATATTGTTCAAGCCCATCGGAGGATTGAAATAACTTGTTTCTACCAACAGGTGCCTGCCGTCTTTGCCTATGGGCAGGAGGTCGTTCTTCTCCAATCGCTCTTCAAAAAGATTGTCAAGCATAATCTCCGAAGCGAGATGAAGCATCATAGAGCCTTGGTAGGCGACCTTCAGTTCAGCAAATCGGTCTCTCAACTTTTCTGTCGTGTTTGGAATGTCCTCCATGATGTGTGGAGTGAACCACACTTTTTTCACTCCCAACCGTTCATATTCAGCAAGAATTTGCAGGGATTCATCTATGGACTGTACTCCGTCATCTACTCCGGGGAGGATATGGCTGTGCCAGTCTGTGAAGCCACGAAAAAATCCACTTTCTTCCAATGTTTGCTTCTTATGAAATGGCCACATAGGAAAGAGTCTATTTATGTTCTATAGAAACGGGAAGGTCCAAATGTTGGAAAATTAATGGACCGCTATTCCCTTACATAACAGACCTTCCCTGCAATTATCACTTACTGTTATAATAGTTCTTACCGCCATAGCCGTACTGATAGCCGTATTTGTAACCATAACGATAACCGTAACGGTACCCATATCTACTACTACCACCAATAGTGCCGTTCAGAACGAGTGCCATGTTCTTGAATCGCTTAGCATTGTAATCGTTTTGCAACTGCTGTAACATATCGCGTTCTAACAGACCTGCACGGACAATGAAGACAGTGCGGTCAGCAAGTTTTTCGATTATTTGCGTGTCGGCCACAATATCCACAGGCGGGCAATCGATAAGGATATAATCGAAGCGGCTACGCATCTTTTCCACCAGTTCAGCCAACCGGGGCTCAGCCAACAATTCGGTAGGGTTGGGAGGAATAGTACCTACAGGAAGGACAAACAAGCCAGGATAGTTTTCTTTTTCAACAATCAAATCTTCCACGTTGTTCTCGCGCTTGCCGAGATAGTCGCTCAGACCTTTCTTAGGTGAGCCAACGTATGCCGAAGCTGAACCGTGGCGCAAGTCGCCATCTACCACCAATACCCTTTTCCCCTTCATAGCAAACGTGGCAGCGATATTTATAGTCAAGAACGTTTTGCCACTTCCAGGATTAAATGAGGTAGTCAAGGTGACACTTGCCCTGCCCTTGTCGTCTTTAGCATCAAGGATAAACTCCAGATTAGTGCGCAACACACGGAATGCTTCGTTCACTATATCCCGTTTACCCTGGCGGATGATAATCTCTTTAGATGTATGAACACCCTTTTTCTTCTTTCCACTTTCAGCCAAAGGTATTTCTCCTACAAACGGTACGGAAAGTGATTCCAAATCCTTGCGCCCACGTACCTTGGTGTTCGTGTTCTCGCGGATGAAGATAATCACCACAGGAATAAGGAGCCCCAAAGCAAATGCAACCAAAGCTATGTTTTTCTTCACAGGTGTTGTCGGTATCATGCTACCGGTCGGCGGTGTTATGACGCGGGTATTGTATGCCGTGAATGCCTGAGAAAGTTCATTCTCTTCTCGTTTCTGCAACAAAAATAGGTAAAGGGCTTCTTTTACCTTTTGTTGACGTTCCACTGACAAGAGGTATTTGCCTTGGGTTGGATTGGCGGCTATCCTTGCTGTGGTCTGTTGCTCACTCTGCTGTAACGAGCGTATTTGAGTGTTCAACGTAGTGATATAATTGTCGATAGAGGTGATAATGGCGTGGCGCATATTTTCCAACGACTGATCCATATCGACAACTAACGGGTTCTTTTCGCTACTGTTAGCAACGAGGTCATTGCGGCGCAGCTGTGTTGTGTTGTAATTGGTAATCTGCTGTTCAATACCGGGACTCTCAATGCCCGAGTTGGCAGGAAGCAACTGGTTTTTACTGGTAGTGTTAGTGAGATAATTACGGATATATCTTGCCATTGAAAGCTGAGTATTCAACGCTAAAATTTGCGCATTGGTTTCGCTACTCTGCTCCATATACATGCTGGCTGCAGCCTGTACATCAGGTAACAGATGCTCGCTCTTATAAGAGGATATATTTTCGTCCACATTACCAAGTTCTTGTTCAATCACGCTGAGTCGGTCGCTGATGAAAGCCGAAGTGCTGACAGCGATTTGGTTTTTGTCCTTTATCCAGTTTTCATTGTAAACAGCAATAATCATGTTCAACACATCTTCGGCACGTTGAATGCATACGTCCTTGAATGAAAGATTGATGACCGTGGATTTCTCATCGCTCAGCGCGACCGAAAGATTGGAGGCATAATCTGCAGTAGCATCTTGATAGCCTTTACGTGATACATAAACGGGTGCATTATAAACTACCGAATCGCCCGCAGCCTTTACAACAAGTTTTCCTATGGGAGTATCGACTGTATCATTCGGTATAACAGTTGCTTCTCCTTCCAAATCTTCGCCGTCTCGGCAAAAATCAGACAGCTTAATTTGGCCATCTTGGCTGGGATAAATGGTAAAAGCAACGCTCTCATTGTCCAGCACATCGCTAAAACTCACATTATAAGGGCGAGACCTGCCATACAATACTTTTTTATAAAATCCACCGTCTGTATAATAACTGATATCAAGTTGAAGTCGTTTAACCACATCAAGCATCACTGCGGGAGATTGCAACGATTGTATTTCGTTATTCACGTTGGTATTGGTTTGGAATAGGTCAAAATCACCCATTAAGCCTGCCGCGTCGCCTAATGAGTTTCCTTTGGAGTCCTCCTTAATAAGGAGCGATGCGGAACGTGTATATATCGGTGGAGTAGTCAAAAGATAAATGATAGCCACTCCTATTGTGATTGCCAACGAAATTACGAACCAATACCATTTGTTGACACAGAGGTAGAACAAGTCTTGTATGCGAATAAAATCATCTGCTTGTTTAGGCTTAGAGCTTATGGTGTTTTGAGTTGCCACGATATACGATATTTAAATTAGAGATATTGAGGTATAATCAATTGAATATGAGAATTGCTACTGAAGTCAGCAACGATGCCAACGAAATCCAAAATGATGTGGAACGCACATTGTTACCATTGACAGTAGATTGGCGGGCTTTTACCGCATTCGGTTCCACATAAACCACGTCATTTTGTTGCAAATAATAGGCGGGCGAAGTATATATGTGTTCACCAGAAGTGAGGTTCAGCCCATAAACTCGTTGAACATCTCCTTCTTGTCGAAGCACCATAACCTTGGAACGATTACCGTAAATAGTCAAATCCCCAGCCATGCTCAGTGCGTCAAGTATGGTTATGCGGTCACGGTCAATACTGAAACGCCCGGGACTGTTTACCTCGCCCAACACAGAAATACCAAGATTAGCAAATTCTACGGTAACAACCGGGTCTTTCACCAAATTCTCCTTTATCAATTCATTTTTTATGTATTCAGCAATTTCTTCCCGTTTCATCCCGGCCACGTACATCTTACCGAGTACTGGGAAATCTATCTCACCATTAGCATCTACCGTATAAGCAGAAACACCCTGATTACTTGAGACGGTTACACCATTCGTTCTTAACGACTGCCCCAATTGCCGGGATACGTAAGGCAAGTTGAACAAGTCTGTAAGCTGTGGGTCACGACTGTTTACAATGATGGAAATTTTATCCTCCGGACGGACTGTGATAGCTTTCACTTTTGGCAACTTGATTTCAGTTTCTCCTGGTTTTAAGTCTTGGAAATACACTACTTCCTTAGACGAACCGCATGAAGCCAACGTCACTATACTAGTTACGATAAGCAAAATGTAAAAGATTCTACATGTATTCATACTTTCAATTTTTCTTGTTTAATGGTTTCACTAACTCTCTATTATGGAACGCAGATGTATTTTGGTAATGCCATTCTTGGAACAAACGGCTATCTGACGGTTTGGCTATCTTGTAAATCCTTTCTACAGATGTCTTTTTCGTACACTCCATGCTGCCTATAAAAAAGGGTATTTCCCTTTCCTCCACACTGGCTACAACAATGGGGAAAGGCACTTTGAATACTTTCATTGCGTTGATAACCGATTTTGCATAGGAACAGCATAGGTTGAAAGCTGAACGCTCAAAAGCCACCCAATATTCTGCTGCACGGTATAGGTGGATGCAATTACAATTGGCTTTCTCATTGAAAAGAATGTCCGACAAATGATTCTCCATCAACTCGCCGAGTTCTATGCCAAACCTGTTCATTAAAGCTGTCAGTGATTGAATTTATTTTTGAATAATTTTTCGGTCATAATAACTGTGATTGCCATTACTATCAAGAAAAGGTTTTCGCTGAGGGTCATCGTCAGGCTTTTCACCTTGGCGAGAAAGTTTCACATGCTTAACTATTGCCCATACAAAAAATATGGCAGACACAATTAATACGGTGAATAATGTTATATCATACATAATCAGATATTTATGTTTTTAAATCAGTTGTATAAACTCTGTTTCCACGTCAACTGCCGCAGCCAACAACATGGGCAGTTCCACCAAGAGCCGTTTTGTTTTGGAACCCCGTGTAGTCACCAAGGTCCCGATATAGCCATCCAATTGTCCTCCGATGATGCGTATCTTACGGTTCAGCATATCTGGGGTTATTTCCTCCGGTCGGTAATATTTTGGATTTTCTGTGGCTTCTACAGCCTTGATAAAGCGTTCCATGTCTGTGTTCCTTACTACAATGGGGGTGTGCTGTACACCTAATTTGTAGCGATATTGCAGCGTAGGGATGGCTTCGACAATAACGTCGAGTTTTTCCTTTGTTTCCTTGACGAAAAGCAAGTCTTGCATGAACGGTACTTCCCGGTCTTCTCTTTTCCCATGAATGGTAAGCAACTTATGCACCATCGGGGTAAAGAACTCCATCCCCTTGTCCTTGAACATCAGGTAGGCAGGTTGTTTGGCGTTTCTCCGTTTGAGGTCGCGCATCACGAACCACTGCCTTTTATCTGTCGTAAGCTGCGTTACATCCATAAACCCTACCTTATTATATTGGTTACTTCTCACAAGAAAAGAAATTGTCAGGCGACGATTATCAACCGCCTGTTGAGCGAGGGGCAATTCTCTGAGTCCTGCAAGTGTTTGCGATTTACTGAAACACAAGCAGTTATATATGCTTTCTCAAAAAGTTCGGGTGTTTCACCCATTTCCACATTATTCATACTTTGCCTATTCAGGCTTAGTCAGTCTATCATTTAGTGGAGTTTGCATTACAACTCCAATGCGGTACATCTCTTAGCAAGAGATGTATCTTTTGGAATCACAAGCATTAAGGTGTTGTAAATCAGTACAGAAAAGAAATCCACAATTATCCATCACTCAACATCTGTTAGACAAAAACAAGTTCTGTCAAACATCAAAATAGGTGTCAAATGAATCTTTTTTGCTCATTCTTACTGTTTTATTTGATATTTTTTATACCTTTGCACCTGCGTATATCTCTTGCTAAGAGATGGTTAGATTTGCTCAACAATTCAAGAATTTTAATACCCCCTTGGCTTATTAAGCCCAATCTTCCGAAAACTTCTACCACAAGTGGTTTCTTGTCCTCTAGCTATCCTGTTCCCGGATAAACATGCTGTGGCATAAAACCCTAAAATCAGTACGTGATGCCGAATTCGGTACATCTCTCTTTAAGAGATGTGTCCGGTGGATATCAACTTTGAATATCAGCTATTTACAGATTAAAAAAGTGACCGTTGCTCAACAAATTGCTTACATTTGCCAAGCAGATACATAAAAATTGAGATAGCTTGAACACATTTTATTTGGCACATTATGGATTTCATAGTATTTTTTGTATCTTTGCACCGCATAAATCCATCTCTTAAAGAGAGATAGCTCATTTTACTCAACAAAAATTCCTTCTCCATCTGCAAAAGAATACTCTTCATTATATCTCATCTTGCATAAATTCAGTGTACGATGTCTTGATTTGCTGAAATCGTCATTTTCTATTCGTCTTTTACCTTTTTCCATTCAAGGTAGGCAATAACAGTTTGGCGCATCCACCAAACATGATTAGCCAGTGGGTGCGCAGAGAAATTGTCAGCAAAATCAGCAGTACGAAAGATAGATAGGACAAATCTATGCCAATCTAACTTATCTGTTTAATCTGTAGGTTATCGTGCATAGACTGCGCGAATGACAGTCAGGTTCGCATCGTCAATCACCTGGTTATCCAAGGAACTCAAGTAGATGCGTGTGGTCTTTTCCGAATCATGCCCCAATGCCTGGCTGATTGACGGGGTGGGTATGTTCAGCCGATAGGCAGCACTGGCCCAGCAATGCCTCGCCGTGTAGGTCGTCAGCGGAATGGGGCAGTTTACGAGTTTGCCAATCTTTTTCAGCTGGACGTTCATCCGGTGCAGGGCATTCAGGTATTGCCTCCGTATGTCGCCCCTTTCTTCGCTTAGGATTGGCAATAGATAGCGGGAGCCCTCCACGTGATGGCGGTCAACTATCTCCTGCATCTGTTTCTCCCATTTGATTTCGAGTTTCTGCCGGGTCTTTTGACGGGAATAGGTCAAGTAGCCATTTTTCAATTGGCCGGTTTCCAGCATGGCCAAGTCCACGAACGAGATGCCTCTCAGGTCGAAGCTCATCAGGTAGAGGTCGCGGGCAAACGCCATTTCGGCATCCCTGCTCAAATCCAAGTCCTTGATTTCTTTGACGGTCCGGATGGGGATAGCCCGCTTGGCGGTCTTGTCCACGCCGGTATAGACTTCCGCGAAGGGGTGTCGGTCTATGGTCAGTTTCTTTTTCACGGCTCGGTTGTAGATAGCCCGTAGGTTGCGGTTGTAAAACGAAGAGGTGTTCCTGCACAACCCGCAATCTTCAAGCAGGTAATGTTCATACTCTTTAATCAAGTCTTCATCAATCTCGTCTAAACGGATGTCGCCTTGCTCCCTGCGGAAGCGCAGGAAGCTGTTCACGGACGAGGTGTAGGTTTCCGCAAGGCGCTGCTTTCCCGTGCGTTTCAGATATTCCGCCAGCTTGTGGGAAAACGCGCGAAGGCAGTGTTCGTCATCATCGGGCAACTGGTAAGCCGCCACCACTTCGTCCGCAGAATACAGCTTGCCCGACTCGTCCAAACGGTGGATAATCGCTTCGATTCGTTTCCTCATATTCTGCAGGTTCTGTGCTATTTCCGACAAATAGCAACTGCGTTCCGGATTTTGTTCAGGGAGTGCCACTTCTCCATCTTTCCATTCTTCGGGGAAAAGTTTGTAACCTGTACTGATTTGCCGTGCCATACGGTCGTGAATCACTTGGAAATAGACGGCTCCTGTTTTCCCTTTTACCCGCGAGGGTCTGAATTTAGCTTTTACTGATGTTGTCATAACATTGATATTTTATTGTTGAAGTATCATTTCGCCCCTCGGCGGTTCACCACGTCTTTAATCATCTCCTTCACATCCATCCCCACCTGAACGAAGTTCTTGTACAAGATACGTTCCCTTTCCTCTTTCGAGGGGAAAGTATAGAATTTAGGCAGCGGCACATACCCGGCTTCCTCCTGCCTGATTTCCTCCATATCGAAATCCGTCTTACAGAAGAATTTCGAGGTCTTGAACTCCTCGGCTTCCTGTATGTTCATGCTTCCGCCCATGCCGGTCTTGGTCTTCACGAAGTCACGGGCGACTTGCCCGCATATCCATCCTGTAGGCAGGTCGCTAATTTTCGAGGCGGGCACGAGGTTGTCCATGTTTTCGTTCAGGTTGATGCTGGTCTTATCCCGGTCAATGGTCACGCCTCTTTTCAGTTGCACGACCTTGCCGAAGATGTCGTTGCTCAGCCATTCCAAGGTTTCCTTGGATCGGGCAGAACCAGATACGACATTACCTACTGTAGTGATAATCTTCTGCATACCAACCTTCCCGTAGTCTGCCTCCAACTGCGGCAACTCTTGGAATCCCAACGCCACGCTCACCTTGTTGCTTCGCGCCGTACCTATCAGACGGTCTATCTTGTGGAAATACAGCGTGGGCAGCTCGTCCACGATGATGCTCACGGGCACGTTCTTGCCCTGTCCGGTATTCACTCGGGTTACAAGCCGGTTCAGGATAAGGGCGTTCAATGCTCCGATGATGCTTTCCATTTCCGGGTCGTTGGCTATCAGCAGGTAGCTGGGATTTTTCGGGTCGCTCACCTTCAGGTCGAAGTCGTCCCCGTCCTTATGGAATATCCAATAAGATTCCTTGGTGGCCAATCGGGAAGTATAGACACGCAACGTGCCTATCATACCCTCCAACTGCTCCATCGCCTTGTTCTGGAAAGCCGTCTGGAACGGGCCGAGCAGCGGGGCAACCTCATTGTCGGTCTGCAACACCTCAAAGATGGTTTGATAACTCTCGTTCAAGAAGGAAAGGATATGCGGCATGTCCGAATACTTGCCCAACCAATAGGCGGGTTCCACTATATTGCCGCCTTTCCGGTCGCGCACCACGCCCGTGGGCTTCCAAAATTTCGTTTCTTTATCCTGAACCTTTTCCGCATAAAGTTTGTTCCCGTTCTTGTCGTATGGCTCCCGTTCGTAGTTTACGAAAAAGTAGATACAAGCGGCAAGAAAGTTGACCGCCGAGGTTTGAAAGAATTGGTCGCTGCCTCCTCCTCCCTCTTTCTTGCCTTTCTGCAACGATTCTAGCAATGTTTCCGCCGTTTCGCTGGCAGCAGCGAGGTTGGGGATGTACTTTGCCTGTATCGGGTTCACCCTCCGGCTGTATTCCACGTTCACAAAGTTGATAATGTTGAACTTGCAGCCCTTTGGTAGTTTCCCCTGCTTCTGGTTCTTCTTGTAGTGGTAATACAGCTTGGTGGCCAAAGTGGGGAACTTATAATCGTAAACTACTAAGGCAAAGCCTTTTGCGGAATGTTGCCGGATGAACGGCTCGATGATGGAAAAGGTCTTTCCGCTACCCGGAGTGCCGACCACCCAAGTTCCCCTGAACGGGTTGCTGATGTTCACCCATCCCTTGCGGAACTTTCCCTTGTAATAGTAACGCATGGGCACATTGACCGAGTATTTGTTCTCCACTAATTCCGTGCATTGCTCGAAACTTTCATTTTCCAAGTTGAAACGGTCTTTCAGCAAACCTTCTTTCAAGAACTTGGAGATATTATCGAGTGCCACATGGACAAGGATAGTACCCATTACGGATGCCGCCATATAGAAGATGACATTCAAACGTAGGGAATAAACACGCAGTTCCATCGGATGATTGTAAAGCCAAACAGACAGCACCAGGAAACCGATGCCGCTCACCAACGGGTATAGCACCTGCCTCCGGGCATTGAACTCCAAATGTTTCTTGTTACGCGTACCCACGCAGGTAATGCAAATCAGCAGGAGGGTTGCCACCTTGCTGTAAACGAGATTTCCGTCGTGGTAGATAAGCCATGTCTTCATGCGGTCATGCACATCGCAAACGATACCGTTCCAGTGGTCGAGCACTGCCGGGTCGATGGCGTACATGAAGAACTCCACCAACAACGACACATACACCACTGTCCGAAATATCTTATAAGCCCCTTGCAGTTCCTTACTTTCTTCCATGTTTCCTTTCTATATTTGGGTCCAATTTACAAACGTGCAATAATTCTTCGTTCTTCATTCTTCATTATACAAAGTGACTATCGCCCGCACCTTATGCCCTTGCAGTTTGGGTGTTTCCTGTATGGCACCGCTCCCCATCGAGAACAGCCATGCTTTGGCGGTTTCTTGTCCTTCTACTTCCGTACTCGTCCAGTACCAACATTCATCGGCATCATCGGGCAGCGGTTCACCACCGCAAGACTTGATGTAAGGATTGATAGATGCCTTGGCAGCATAAAGCAGCCGCATTTGCGCCACCGAAGGCACGTAGGCACTCTGTCCGTACCGCCACATATCGAATACCTGCATGGCCATAGGTGAAGAAACATCGTCTGTGTCATACAGGGCAAAGGTATTCTCGTTCCCATCGTAAGCCGTCAAGTCAGCAGACGTTCCTTGCGAAATGCCCAAACTGTCAGCAAAGGCTTCCGGAGGAAGGTCATGCAGATAGACCGCATAGCCAGTGCCACTCATTTCTTCATTGCGGTTCACATGGAACACCACAGCTATCGCCTCCTTGCCGGAAGCCACATAATCCTCGTAGCTTCGTGTCTTGCCGTCCGTACAAAGTATATGTCCCACTTTCATCGAGGTGTCCAACGGGTCGTGATGCCCATCGCAACCGGTCAAGCCAACACCAATCATGGCCACGACCGCCACACGCGCTATTCTAGTTTTAATCGTTCTCGTTTGCATACCTTATAATATATATAGGTGAATACTCCATTCTGCGAAAATCTGTTTAATCTGTGTCATCTGTGTGCCAATCTCTTATTTCGTGGGTATCTTCACGCCGATGACAATACCTGTCCGAAACAAATCTTCCCCTTTTATCATCAAGTCGCACTTGGCTTGCCAAAACAGTTTCCAGCCCTTGCGCAACGCATAGCTGTGTTCATAGCCCACATGAATGCCGCCCAGTACCTTGTTTCTGTCCGAGCCGAGCGACCCGCCCAACCGCAAATTGCCATGATGGTTACGGCTTCGGAACACGCAAGGCTTGTAGGCCGCACCCACGCCCCAAGTGTTGTAGTGGTTCCAAAACGATTCGGGGCAAACATGGCCACAATCCTCACATTTGTCCCATTTCAGATAGACATTCCCGAAGAACTCCCACGCATGATGGTAGTTTGTTTCAAACTCATAACCCACCGTCCAGTCCAACCCTCTCTCATACAGCAGGCCTGTACCGATTTGGATGCGTCCTTGCCGGTCATCGGCAAAACCCGGCAAAGTGGCTACCAACATGAATGCCAGTATGACTAACCCCTTTGGCACAGCCAAATTCTTCATTCTTAATTCTACATTCTTCATTTCCTCTATTCCTCCTGTAATAAAGCCTCATTAAAACTATCCGCGCAAAGCACGTCCTCATAGTCGATGTTCAAAGCAATGGTACGCCCCGAAATCTGTTTCTCGCTCACCTCGATGGTCAGCACCTTGTCATTGGGAAAAGTCATTTTCTTTATGACCAGCACATTGCGGTAACCATGTTGGAACGAACTACGTTGCTCCAATTTCATCTCCGGCACCAGCTCAATAACCTGCGAGTTGGTGGCTTTCGACACCTTCTTGTCGGCCAGTTTTACGCGGATTTCGTCGATGTCAAAGCGGATATTCGTCCTGTTCTCGATGGAGAAGTCAAGGAAGAAGTAGTCGCCCACGGCATAGATGTTGTTCAGGCGCATGGTCATGCGGTGTTGCCTGCGGTTCACGTTGCGGTAGCGGGCGGGCGACAGCCACACCTGCCGGGCAAAGCGGTACATGTCCTCGGTGGAGAGCGACACCGCCGGGTTACGGTAGGCGGTCATTTCCATGGGCTGCACCTCCTTGTCCGTTACGGCTTCCTGCATCCGAGTGGTGTAGAGCAAGGCGTATTGGGTACGGTAGCGTTCCGTCACGATGGTGACGATGGCCAGCACCTCGCCGTCTTCATGCCCGGCCTCTTTCGGTTTCAGGCGGATGGTATTGTTAATGGGCTGGTCGCCCGCTATCTTGTCAGTGGAAATATCCACAAAGCGGATGGGCTCGGTGGCGGTGATGACGGTCGTCACCTGCTCGTTCACCGTCAGTTGTTCCATTTCGTTGTAGGTTTGCTGGGCCTGTGCCGAGCTTGCGGTAATCCATGTGGCAACAAGCAGCATCACTTTTGCTATCAGTTTCATTTTTAATTTGTTTATTTGTTACATCGTATGTCAGTTCCTTTTCTCCCTGCCGTTCACCAAATAGACGAACGTACCGTATTTCAGTTTTGCCTTGTTCTTGCGGACAGCCTTCGACAAAGCATTGCTCGTGCGCTGGTAGGCGTTCTGTATGGCTTGCATCCCCCATTGAGCGAAAGTGTTCCCGGTAGAGCCGTTGTTGATGCTCATCGTGCTGCCTAGGGCATTGGAGGCCACATCCTGTGTGGTTTCACGGAAGGAACTGCTCGGCACATAAAGTCCTTCCAGCCCGTCCGTGTCGTAGAGCGACAGATTCACTTTTACCAGTTCATCCTCCACCAACAGGCTCTTGATGCTGCCTTTCACGCGCTGGCTGCCGAAGCCGCTCATCGTGGCATACAGGTACGAGCCTTTCGGCACCACCTTGCCGTCTATCTCCACGTCGTCCAACAGGCGCAACCGCACCCGCGAGCCTTCCACGGCCTTGATGTCCTCGTCAATGATGGCTTTTATCAATCGGGGTTCAGGCTCGTTTTCCGCCAAAGTGTTGAAGTAGTCCGAGGAGGTTTTCACCTTTCTCACCACTTGTTCGCTCTCTGCATTCTCGGCAAGCTCGTTCACGGCCTGTCCGTTGATTTCCACCTTGCCGCCTATGGCGACACTGCCGGTGGGAGCGAGGCTCTCCGCGTCCGTGCTGTCCACGTCCTGCAATCCTTTTTGCCCTTGCTTTCTGGCTTCTGCCAGTGCCTTGTCCAACTCGGCCAAAGCCTCTTTGCGTCGCTGCTCACTTCGCGCAAGGCGTTCTTCCTCGCTCAACGGTTGCACCCCGGTGGAATCCGCCACCATCGCTTTGCCTCTCTCGGCACTTTGCCGCAGGCGTTCCTGCATCTCACGCAGGTGTTCCAGTTCCTCCGACCTTGCGGCTGCTTCTGAATCGAGCAGGGCAAGGTCTTCATCGCTATAGCGGGAATCGTAATCTTCTTGTGCTGTTTCATTGTTGTTTCGTTCAATGTTTTCTACGGCGGAATAGTCTTGTATCCGGCCGTAGGACTTGACCATGCTCTCATACTTGCCGCCTATGCCGTCATCGCGCATCTGAGCTTCCGGCAATTCCGGGTTCAGGTACTCGGTGGTTTGCAAGGCGGAAGGCGTCTCTGCCACTTCTGTATCGAAAATATCCATCACCAAATACCCCGTCACCAACAGCAGCGGATAGAGGATGGCCGGCAGCACATACTTCGGCTGCCTGAAATTAATCCTGTCTGTTATCATCATGCGTAGGTTGTTTTTGTTTCAAAAGAATCTCCTGCCGCTCGGTGGCTGTGGCTTGTTTGCCATTGTCAGGCATGGTGCATATTGATACCACCCTGCACACATTGAGCGCCAAGCATCCCAACACGATGCCGAACACGATACCGAGGAACCACTTCGGATGCTTGCAGGCAAAGCGTTGCGCACACCCGGCGGCCTTGTCAATCCGCAGGAAGCGGGCGGCTTTCCTTCCTGCCTCCACTTCCTTCTTATACCGTTTCTCATACTTCGGGTCGTCCTTATCTGGCATCTTCTCCCCGAAAATCAGTTTCTTCCATCCCATAGCTTGATTATTTCAGTGTTTAAATCCTTCATTCTTAACTCTTCATTCTTCATTTAGTAGTTGTTCTTCGTCCGTTGCTCAATATCCTTGTTCAGTAAGGTACGCCAATTCACAATCAGCAGCCCATGCGGGTTGTTGTCCGTCCGGGGTACACGTTTCAGCTGCCCGGCAGTAACCAATTCACGCATCAGGATGCTGGTGCGCCGCTCAATGCGTTGCCGGCCGTAATAGGTGAACTCCATCTTTTCCTTATCAAATTTGATACTGTCACAAAAGATGCTGAACACGGCACTTGTACCCATGATATTATTGTAAAATCCTTTTTCTTTCAAGGTATTGTACTGCGCCAACCCGGTTTCGTCCACCAAATACATCGCCTTCTCCATCGTGTACTGGATATACTTGTCGTCCGGTGCAAGGGTGAAGAAGTAGTGGTGGAACATTTCGACATGACTGCGGGATTCAACATCGAGCGTTTCTTCCATTGAGGTACGCTGCACCAGTATCGGCACATTGCCGTCCAGCACATAAATTTTCTGTTGCGCATCGGCCACCATGCCCCGTGCCGTCCAAATGCTCGACAGGCTGATGACCACGCATCCTACGATGACCGCCACACAGACAATCCCCACTAATTTGATTTTGTTCTCCAAGTTTTTTATGACCATAATCCTAACCGTTATAATCGTTACTCATTTGTGTATCTTTTATCTCATCAACGAGTGCATAGCCCCGGTAGCCGACATTTTCGCCTGTTGCGCCACGCCCTCACCGAAGTTTCTCGTGCTGAATGCCGTGTCACCTTCCGGTATCATCCATGCCGCAAGGTCTGGTACGAGGTTCAGGCATTTCAATGCCACGATGCTTGCGGCCATCAGGTAGCCTGCCGAGAAGAATGAGTTCTGCAAATATGCAGCCATCGTCTGTTCGCTGGCGGTTATCGCCGTCAGGTTCTCTACCTGGATGCACAATACGATGTCAAACAGAAGCAGCACATAAAAGCCCACGAAGTATAACATCGCGCCATAGAAATGCACCGTCAGATACCTTGTCATCCATTTGGCCCAGGCACCTTCCCATTTGGGCAACAGCGAGAATGCCCACTGTATCGGTCCGAATATCGTCAGCATACCCAGCAGGATTTGCTGACAGTATATGGTCGCCCACCAACCGATTCGGTACACAATCAAGGCGATTACCATCACGATTTTATCCAAGCAGACGGTCGCCCCGCTTACCAAAGAGGTGAACCACAACCGGCTGGCATCTTTCTCCATTTCCGTCACTTCGTCCACACCGGTCTGTTCCATCGTCGATTCCACCAATGCCGGATCCATTGTGCCGGAACGGGCAATGTCGGCTTGTGCCTGCAGGCTGGTGTACATGGTATCACGCACGTAAATGAGTTGCTGCACTTCCTCGAATTTGTCCGTTATCTGTAAGGCTTCCGCTTGATAGAGGTCGTGGGTGTACGAACCGATGGCATTGGGGATATAGGACAGGAAATCCAACACGCACCAACTACTTCCACTATTGGTAATGCCCGTATCTGCAGGCGGATACCACCACGACATGATGACAGCCACCGCCAACGGCTTGAACAGCTTCATTACGTCCAATGGTTCTTTCTTCACCATCATTTTGTAAGCCATACCCGCCGCCATGATGATGGCAAACAGGGCGGCCAGTGCCATGCACATTTGGAGAATCCACCAAAATGGCCCTTGGGTGCCTGTAAACGTGGCATCACAAAGGAACTCGTTGGTCTGGAATATCACATCGTCAATCTCCTCTTCCAAGAGGTGGATGCCGAAATCAGAAAGTATGTCGTCTCCCATGCCCTTATGCTGTTGCTTGATTATCCACTGGGGATTGCTCCCGTTCCATTACCGGCAGTATGCCGTCCGCTTTCAGTTTCTCGTAGATGAACATCCTCCCTTTCTGCGTCCATTGGGTGCGCATCACCGATTTTCCGCTTTCTAATGAGAGGGTGGCACTATGCACATACCCCTTGTCCTTGTAGGCTGCATACAGAATCCATTGCTTGTTGTCCTTGTACTGGATGCCTTTCTCGTGCAGTATGGCATTCATTTTCCGCCCAGACATCCCATAGTCCTGCGCGATTTGCGTGATGTCGAGCAAACCTTTGCATTGCAGCACGAGTTCCACGTAGCTTGTCCGCTTGCCCAATTCCTTTATTTGCTCCTGTTGCTTGCCGATTAACTGTTTCTGCTCCTCATACTTTGCTTCCACTTCCAGGCGGTTTTTCCGCTCCTCCTTAATGGCATTGGCCAGGCCTATCAGGAAGTCTGGTTCAGTGACTACCCGTTGCAAGGCGGCATCGGTCAGATAGCCCCCGTGCTTGCGGATACTCGGCAATACTTCCTCGCATACCCAGTCCTGAAACTTCTCCGCTTCGGGCAATTTGCTGCGCATCACCAAACGGTAAACATCCGCTTCCGAAATGTACTTGGTGGGTTGCATGACAATCGTACCAAGCTGATTCTCATAGGGGGTGTCCAAAACGGACACCCCCTTGCAATGGGTGCGTACCGCTTTGGCTGTTTCCACATAACCTAATGCTTTTGCCACATCATTGGCTCTGAACAGCACTTTCCCATTCTCTGTTTCTACGGTGTTGATGCTCCCGAACTGCGGGTGGTTGAACACCTGAATCGCGTTATCCTTGCTCATTGTCTTATATATATAATATATTTGGTTATTGAATCTTTCATATCCCTACCATCAGTCTAATTCCCCATTATCCGCCACCCGGCTTCCCGCCAACGGTTCATGGCAGACATGGCAATCTGCGCCCGACGGTCTTCAATAGTAGCCGAAGCATCCAACAGTTCCGCCACTTTGACCGAGTTGGCCAGCCGCACCAAGTAACGCACTAAGGTTTCATTCTTGCGGATAATGTCCGCATGGATGCGGAGGTACTGTTTCTTGCGCTCCGAATTGGGCATATAGGCTTCCTGCACTGCCTTGACCGCGCATTGGTACATCCGGTAGCAATCCTCCCAAAGCTCCCGCTCACGGCTGCTGCCCCCGGCTTCCGTAATCCGCCGTATGTTCCGCTCGAAGTTCTCCAAGGCGGCATTGACCTTTTCGCCCTCGGCCAGCCAGGCCACGTCTAACGCACCGCCGCTTCGGTCGGTCACGTTCAACGCCTCAATCCGGGCACGTTGGGTCATGGCAGAATCCAATGCCTCTGCATCGTCCACTTGGTTGTAAAGGTTGATACCCGCCGCCGTGCGAAAGCCCAATTTGTTCTTTGCCGCCGCGCTCTTTTGGTAGGAGTTGTGCAGTAGTTGGTAATAAAATGCCGGTGTCAATCCTCCCGATCCGATTTCGGCCACGGTAATCTGGTTCATCTTGGTATTGTCGTGGCTATAAGTCACGCTTTGGGCAAGTGCCTCAGGTGCAAGGCCAAATATCGCCGCACTCATACCTATTATATATACCGCTCGTTTCATCTCAATTCTTTCGTTATTCTATGTTCCTTGTATCTTGTTTCTCTCATTCTGTCTCCGTTTAATCTGTTCCTTGTCATCGATTATACGGGTTCAATCCTGAATCCCGCCACCTTCGGAAAGCTTCGTTCGCTATTTGTGATTTGTCCTTGGCTATGTAGATGCTTTCCTTCCAGTAGCCCATGCGCAGCTGGATGTACCGCCAAGTTTCAAAATAGGCTTTGTTCAAGTGCCGCTCGATGTTGTCCAGTCCTTGGTTGATGCTTTCCAGTACCAACAGCAAGTCCGAGGTGGAACAGGCCGCTGCCCCGGTGGCATACAGCACAAGGTCGCTCATCGAACGGTAGAGTTGCTTACCGTCCTCTGCAATCCTCTGCACACACCGCAAGCTGATGCCGATAATCAGTGTATCCATCAGTTCCATCCTGTTCCGTTCCACCACTTTCGTATAGTAATCGTCCAGCAAATCTTTGTAGTCGCCGACTCGGTCGCTCACGCTGTTGTAGGTGGAATACACGTTCAACGAGGTGCGCAGCGACTGGTAGAGGATGTCAATGACATCAAAAGCCCTTGTGTACTTGTCCAAATCCACGTTCAGTTCCTTGAAGTCCACCGCCGCTTCGCTGCTGTATTCGTGCAGGAGTTGGTTGCTCAGTTCCAGTGTCGAACGGGCCAACAACAGGCTTCGCTGCTGCTTGTGGTCGTTGATGTAGGCTTCCACCGAAACGATGTCGAAGTTCCATTGCGCCGACACTTTCAGTGGAAACGCCACGAACATGATTACAATAGCCATGTAGCGGATATGTCTCTCGGTCTTGTTCATTCCCTTTCCTCCCTTCTTTCATCATCCGTTTCCTCGTATTTCCCGTTGTAATCCACCGAGTGCAGGCTGTTCGCAGCACCCCGCAACCACCTGCGGCGGCATTCCTCCACCAAAGTAAGCCTGCGTCCCCGTTCATCATTGACAAAGGGCGCAATGTCCTTTAGCACATCAATAATGCTGAGCTTGTAATTCATCATCTTCTCCAAGGCAACGAGGTCGGCGAAGATGTTTGTCAGTCGGGCTTCCACCTGACGGGCGATTTCCAGCCGGTCGGATGCCCACAGCAAATGGTAAGTGTCCGTAGTCGTGTCTTCCTCCACCGGTTCCGACTTCACATATTCCGTGGTGATTTCACACGAAGGGTATTGCCGGGCAATCTCCGACAGTCGGTCATTGACCAACGTTGCCTTTTCCGACTCGCTCATGGTCGGATCAAGCTCAATGATGTCCACCACTTCCGTGTCCGAATACTCCGCCGTCAGTTCCCAGCTTATCTGCATGATGGCACGGTGTATCTTGATGCCGAGGAAATACTTGGGCTTGCGGGCGATGGATAGGGTAGCTTTGAAGGTGATGGTGCCGTTGATGTTCGGTGCAGTGGCTTCCCGCAGGTAGCTGTAGCCGCTCCACCAGCCGTCACCCTGCCACGTCAGGCTATAGGCGTTTCTGCATTCCTGCATAAGGGCGGGGATGCGATAATAGTCATCGGTGGGCACGGCATTGTCCGCCGCCGCTTCCTCCTTGGCCTGCGCCAGCTCGTCCTGTTTCTTCCGGACGGTGGCAAGGTCGGATTCCAACCGGTTAATTTCATCCTTATTGCGGTTGTATTGCTGCCGCAAGGATGCCGCTTCTTCCACCGTGGCAGAGGCGATTTGCTTCACCAACTCGGCGTTCTCGACTTCCAAGGCATCTATCTGTGACTGCAAGGCCGCCGCTTCCGCGTTGTATTCGTTTTCCAGTTCGTCCAGACCGGACAAGTCCAGTTCGTCATCGCCGGACACGGTAGTCTGCATGGCGCATTCCTTGGAATGGTTGTTCAGGCTGCCGCCGCAGGTGCGGCACTTGTATTGGGTACTTCCGCTGCCTAATGTCACCCCGTCATGGCAGGTCACGCTGACAATCACGCTCTCGCAACCTTGCAACTTGGCTTCGTCCGTGGCCTGGTAATAGTGCTTGGCATCGCTGCCGATGACATAGGTGTATCCTTCCTCATTGTCGTTGAACTCCGACAATCGGGCGTTAAGCCCGGCCTTGAAAGTATTCAAGTCCATCTTGTAGGAATCGAATACTTCTTCATATACTACCTCTTCTTGGTTCCAGCTTCTTGTCACCCGTATGCTATAGGCGTATGCTTTCTGTATTTGCTTGCCGCCTTTGGAAATGTTGTAATTGGAACGGTAATAACTGATGCTGTAGGTATAGCCGTCGTTTGACTGGTTCATCTGTTCCACCTGCGCCCTCGACCATCCGGCATACCGTTCCGAGTTGCTCAGTATCTGCTCGGTCTGCGAACTGTTGGGATAGAAATTGGAGTTCGTGGTGTTGAAGCGCGTCCATTCTCCTCCATAGAGAATGCTGTTATCGTCCGTGGGCGGGGTGTAGTCACACAGGGTTTCTGCGCCGGCATCCCTGCGGTAAATGTACCACCGTTGGGTGTAGTATTGCCCAGCCGTCTCTTTCAGGTAGTCGCTTATCCACGAAGTGAGGTTGTAGTTGTCTATTTGGAAGAGGTTGGCAACGCCTTCCGGCCCGCCGACCATCGAGAGTAACGTATTGCCCATGGAATGTTCCAGTTGCCCGTACAGGTCGTAAGCATTCCCGGCCACTCGCGCAATGTCGCTTACCTTTCCGTTCAGCAAGTCGTCGAAACTGCTTTCACCCAGAATGGCATCCGTGAAATTATCCGCCCCGGTATTGGCCAGTCCCACACCTATATTATATAGGTTATCAATGTCCGCTTTCAGGTTTTCCTTGGTGAAGTTATGCTGTATGTTGCCCAAATCGTCAAAGAAGGCTTCCCAGTCAATGCCGCCGCTTTCCGACAGTTTGAACAACGGGGCAAACTGCGGGGCAATCTCCAGGAACACCACGTCCCGGAACGACAACGTGCCGTTGGTCACTACCGATTCAAATTGCATACAGAGGGCCTTTACCTCGGCGCAGACTTTCATCAGGTAACTGCCCCAATACAGGGCAGTCTGCGGGGAATGGAGCATCTGACCTGCCACTGTCCATATCTTCGGCATTATCTTCGCACTTACGAGGTGGTAAATGCGGCGATAATAGTAGTTTTCCGTGCCGTCGCTCCAGATGCCCAGGTCGGTAAGAGCCTTGCGGTCGAGGAACTTCGACAGGAATATGCCCGCCGCCGCCACTTCCGCCGCGCTGTATTTATCGAGTATGTCCTTTACTTGCTCGGTATAATAAGCTTCGGTAGCCGTTTCGGTGGCGTAAGCCGCCGCCATTGCCGCCACGGTCTTCTTGTCGTAGTTGACACGCACATACTGTGCTTCCGCCGAAAGGACGGAAACACACACGCACAGCAACAGGACAAGGATTTTTTTCATGGGTTACGGCTTGGCATTTTGCGCATTCATGATGTTGCCTGCGGAATGGGCGGGATTTTCACTCTTCCCGGACTTCACCTCACGGTCAAAGCAGAGTGAATACTGCCCGGAACACCATTGTTGGTCTGGGGCTTTGTAGGTGATGTAGCCACGTTCCTGCAATTCCTCACTGGCGGCCAACACGCCTTTCACGCTGAATCCCCTTACTTTGCACAGTAGGCTGGCAGGATGCCCATAGAACACGTCAGGCTTTTTCTCGTTCTCCCACACATAAATGAGGTAGAAGAACAACACGGTGGCCTCTTTTGAGAAATTGCTGATTTCGTTGGCCTTCCAAAAGTCGTGAATAAATTTTTCTGCTTCCATAACGTCGATTGTTTATTGTTGATTATTAGGTGATTACTGAATAGTCATCCGACGATTCCGTTCCAGCTGCAGCACTCGACCTGTCTTGTTCACCTCTTGGGCGAACGCCAAGGACTTGTCGATGCCTGAAAGTTGCCAATCCCTGCAATAGGCTTCGATGGCTTCCTGGTGGCTGCATCCCAATTCCCGCTTGTAAAGTTTGAGAGCTTCCTTTTCAGCCCGCTCGGTAGTATAGGTCATGTAGCATTCCCTCGGTTCTTCCACGCCGTACACTTCACTGGCCGTGCCACGACGGATGAACACCTCCCGGAAAAACGAGCGGCCCTCCTTGTTTTCCAAGCGGTTGATGGTGAATATCTTCTTGCACTCCACATCGGTCAGGCCGAGTATCGCCTTAATGCCGTCGAACCGCTCACGGAATTTGCTTTGGTCGAGCAACATCACCACATCAGAGTTGTTGATGATGGCCTCTTTCACGATCTCACTGCCTATGATGTCCTGTATCTCTTGCGTCACTACGCCCACGCTTGCCCAGAACTTTCGGGCGGTCTTGTACATGAACTTGATATACTCTGCCATCAGCGGCGAGGCGATGGCCTTCCATGCTTCTTCAATCACCAGGACTTTGCGGCTCTTTTTCAGGCGCATCTTTTGCAGAAATACGTCCATGATAATCAGCGTCACGATGGGGAAAAGCAACGGGTCATCTTTTATCGCATCGATTTCGAAAACGATGAAAGTTTCATCGAACAGGGTGCCGTCCATTTCCTCGTTCAGCGTCTTGTCGTGGTTGCCACCCCGGTAAAAGTCCTTCATCATGTAGCGGTAGGTGGAGAGGTCGATGCCCGCAAGGTTATTCTCGTGGCAGATGTCGGGAATGCGCTGCACGGAGTATTCGTAGAACGTGTTGAACGAGAGGCTCTCCACTTTCAGTTCTTTTCGGCGGAGTTCTATCTCGTCAATCTCCCTTTCGATACGGGCCATCCGTTCCTCTTCTGTTTCCTTGCCGTCACGGGTGTTGGTACGGTCGTCCACCAGCAGGCTCTTGCGCAAGTCTTCCCGTTGGGGCGGGGTAAAGCCGTCAAAACCGTTGAAATAAACGTCATAGTATTCGGTAATTACTTGGTCGATGAGCCTGTCCTCGGTCTTACTGACCGTGCCTTGGGAGCCTTTCCATATCAGCAACACGAGATTTTTCAGGAAGCCTGTCTTCTCCACATTCAGTTCTTGGCGGTTGATGCGGAAAGGGTTCATGGTAATCGGCTTCTCCTCCGTATAACTGATGTACTTGCCGTTCAAGTACTCGCACAAGCCCTCGTAGGAGTTACCCGTATCTACCATCACCACGTCTGTATTTTGTTCGTGCAGCTGGCGCACCACGCTGTTCATGTGGAACGACTTGCCGCTTCCGCTTGGTCCCAAACAAAAGAAGTTGGAGTTGTCCGTCAGCTTGTTACGTCCTTCCTTACCAGTGATGTCAATGGCCACAGGCACACCTTGGCGGTCGGTATAGTATATCTTCAGCGGCGTGTTCTCGCTGTGCTGGATGCGTTCCTTGTACATCAGGCAGGCGGCTGCATCGCCGAGGGTGAGGAAACGGTCATAATCCACGCTCATGCCGTAGCAGTTGCCCGGGAAGGAGTTGACGAACAGTTCCAGTTGGTTGTACGCCCGCTTGCTGATGTGGATGCCGAGCCTGCCGAAGCTGTTCTCTAAGTAGTTGGTGGGCTTTTGCAGGTCGATCCCCTTGTCGCAGCACACCATGAGGTTATAATGCATATAGACCAGTTGCTTGCTTTCCCTCGCTACGGTGTCTTGCACCCGCTTGATGTCCTCCACGGCCATCAGGTTCGATGGATTGGGGATGCTGGCATGGCGGTTCTTCTTCTTTTCCAGTGCGGCAAGCTCTTTCTTCTGGCCGGGCATGAAAATCATCTGGTTGTAAACCACTGTCCGTGCGTCGGGTATGCTGTCTATCATAGACACCAAGTCCACGGGCATCTCGGTGTTGTTTACCTCGATGTTGGTGAACGGGCGTACCAGCGAGGGTAATCCTGTGCTGTCCACATCGACTATGGAAAACACCTTGCATTTTCTGCTGCCCATCTCCACACATTCCTCGCCCGCCTTGAAGCTGTCCATTGCCACGGGCTTGTCTGAGAAGTCCATCGTGAAGTAATGGTCAACGTAAGCACTCGCTTCTGCCTTGCCCAAGAACGAGGTCCTGATACCCGCATCGCGCAACTGGTCTTTCACCTTGCGTATCTTTACCAAAAAGTCCTTCCACCGCTTGTCATCATAGGAGAACAGGTTGCCCTTGCGGTTCTCCTGCGTCACGGTCAGGTAGGTGCGGCTGTTGGTGTACTGCCTTCCCTTGAAATAGCGGAAATAGGATTCGCTCAGGAACTCGTGCCTGCCGTTGCCTGTTTCCTCGAAGCCCTGCCTGGTGAAGATGTCCTGTTTGTGCAGGGCATAGCCCTCGCCAAGTGTCTGTGCCAATGCGGTGAACAACCGGGTGTACTCATAATAGCTGTCGATGTCGGCGGAGAACTTCTGCACCGGGTTTTCGATGCGCAGGATGGCGGAATATTCTCCGGTCTTGGTGTAGAGGATACCGATGCCCTCCACGTCCTCAATGGAGAAATAAATTTCTCGGAACATGCGTTTGCGCTTGCCTCCCGTGCCGAATGCTTTGACAGAGATGGCCATGCCTGCCAAAAGAGCCGTGAATGTCAGTAGTACATAGAGTGTCATGGGTTCATCTGCATTTTTAGAATAAGTAGAAAAGCCGTAGTCTCGCTTGGGCATATCGCTTGGATAATCCTCCTGTCACAATGCCATGGGAGAAGTCCATCAGATAGAAGGTGTCCTTGCCGCTTTCGGAACAAGTGAGGTATTCGCCTTGCAGGGTGGCTATCAAACCTTTCAGCGTGGATGACTTGTCACATTCCAGCAAGTAATAAAGCCCGGCCAATTCACCGAGTGAGGGCACATAACTGCCGGAATGCCGCATTGCCTCTTGCAGCATGGTTTGTCTGCCCAAAGGAGATCCTTGCTTGGCTTGCCTGTTGGATTCAATCAGTCCTTGCGTAAGGCTTGCCCCGTCAGCATGGCCCAAGGCGCAATCGTCCGGGTAGGGCATACCGGGCTTGTAGATAATCTTGTCATCCTCCGGGGTGTCGCCAGTTGGATTGATGATGCCCTCATGACGAGTTCCGTCTATGGTCGAATACAGCTTGCCGCTTGAAAGGTCGTTACCAGAGAATACGAACATCCCGTTGCAATCTGACAGGGCAACGGCCTTGCCATGCTTGCCGTCTGTTTCCACGACCACGGCAATGGAAAGGGAGTCACGTCCTGCTTGTACCTTTCCGTTTTTTTGCAGGTAATGGCCCACCTGCACGGAATCAACCGGCATCATCCGGTGTTCATACGCCAAGCTACGCTCTGTTTCCACCCAACTGCCGTTGATGGCCACGCCCTCACGCCCCTTACGGATGGAAAGGTGCGTCATGCTCCCTGCCGTCAAGGGTGGCAGCATGGTGCGCAACGCATGGTCTTTTCCATTGATACGGATGGTGATTGTAACCGAGCAAGCGGTTTCAGTAGGAATCAAATAGAGGTCATGCTTCCTGCCATTGTTCAACAGACAATCCGCATCTTTCGCTTGTAGGCTACCATTGGCTTTTTTATCGAGCCATCTGCCCGTATAAGGCTGGTAGCCGCCCTCTGTATAGAGGTTATCCCCGATGAGAGTGATGTCGTCCAGCCGGTCACGCAGGTCGTCGCTCTCACAGACAATGCGGAGCAGTGCCATGGAACTTTGCAGCCTGAATGCCGGTTGGATGGCGTTTCCGATGACGCGGTGGGTTTCCACTCCATAAAGGTTTTCATCGAACGGAGCGGCCAAGCGGATGATGTCGTCTGTTCCCAATCCTTTTCGGAATGGATAGCAAACACTGACGGTTGCCGTCGTGTCGCTAGTGACGGCATGGCTGTTTCCCGACACATATACACCACCTTTTCGGGTGAACATCGTTCCTGCAAATGCTTGCCTTTCTTCGGGTGTGGTGGCGCTTACGTCCATATATATGCCAAAGTGGGGCCATGCAGGGGTTATTCCCTCCACAGCCTCTATGTGGATCTCAACAGGCTTGCGGCTCTTTTGCCATTCCATGCGGGTTTTCTCGCCCGACTCAATGGCGGCGACCGTGGACTTGGGCTGTTCCTTACCGCCGCAGGAGGCGAGGAGCAGCCCGATACATATTATCAGAAAGGCTTGCATCCGTTCGTTGTTTTATAGAGGTTTTTAATCATTTTCGTATCTGTTGTTTTATAGAGTGAAATCCTACTTACAATCCTTTAGAGCGGGCATAGACGAACACGCCCTTGTCGTTCTTTTTACTGTGAAGCCCCTTCCGCTGTTTGAGCAGGATAAGTGCCGCGCCGCCGCAAAGTGTCACCACCAGGACTATCAGCCCGGCAAGGAAACCGGAAAGGCAGTAAGCCACGATGAAGCCGACAATGGCTCCACCGATGGCTCCTGCCGCCCAATAGATGTACCTGCCTTGAATCCCCATGAATTCAAGAGGCCGTTGCAGCCCCTTGAACATGGGGTATTCCAGTGGCCGGGTGTCGCCGTTCGTTCCGGACATGGCTTAGCTGGTGATGCCGAAGAACAACGGGAGTGCCTGTGCGGCCGCCACAAGGAAAATACAAGCGCCCACAATCATCATGATGGACTTCTTGACATCCTGCTCCTCGTTGTTCATCTTGATGTACACGCTGATGGCTCCCACGATGGCCACGACACCGGCGATGGCGTAACACAGCTTCACCACGTAGGGCACATACTTGGCGATTTCGGTCGTCACCGTACCGAGGGCGGTGGTGCCTGCCGTATAGTCACCGGCGGCGTTCTGGGCGAGTGCTGCGGTTGTGCCTGCCAGCAGCATGAGGGAGAGCATTTTCAATCTCCCCGAAGGGCAAAGTCCCTTCATCCACTTTCTGAGTTTTTCCTTAAACATTCTTTTTACCTTAAAAATTAAACACTATGTGAATTGTCTCATTTCTTCCTGTCATACCCGGTAGCCGAAGAATGCCGGGAACACGATGGATGCACCTATGATAAACAGGCAAGCACCGACCACCATCATTATCTCCCTTGTGATGCCTTCCTCCCTCGTATTCATCTTGATATAGATTTGCAAACTGGCATAGATGGCGACGATGGCGGCAATGGCGTACAGCAGGTAGAGGACATACAGCATCATCGTCACGACATAATCGTGCATAAGTGCCAATGCGTCAGCACCCCAACTGTAGTCCACGCCACCACATTTGGCCGAGGCGGGCAAGGCCGCACACACGCCAAACAACAAGCCTGTCCACCTGCGCGTCTTACAATTCATTCCTTGTAACTTTCATGGGGATTTTGAACAAGGTTTCCCGTTTGCCCTCCAACAACTCATGGAGTTCGGGAGCAGTCACACCATTCTCGCTCGTTATGTCGGCTTCCAGCAGGCTGGATTTGAGTTGTTCTGCCTTTTCCTCTACCGCATTCAATGTGGGGGCTTCCGGCTTCTCAATAGGGTCAACCGCTGTGGACTCAGGCGGGGCTGCCTGCTTTTCTCCGGAATTTCCCACTTGGAAACTGTCAGCGGTCTCACTTACTTCCACGGACTCCTCTTCCTCCATGCCGTCCAGGTCGAACACCTCCTCGTTGGAGTTGGCGATTCCTTTTTTACCTTGCAAGTCCTTGGCGACGACCACCGCATAATAGAGGACGTAGGCTATCGTCAGAACCAAGGCGAATATCATAAATGGACTCATTGCATTGTCTGGTTTATGGGTTTACAATCTCGTTTTGCCTGCAAAAGAATAGCGGAAAGACTGCCTCGGGAAACCTCTGATGGAAATACTGTGCTGTTTTAACTTGATTTTTCTTCAGGCGAAAAAATCATACGGTCAATCATACTTTGAAAGCCTTTCCAAGGACAGTTATACTTGCTTCTTTGGGTAAATTATACTTGCTCAACCATCGAAGCATATCTTCTCCGGCAATGAAGTGCAAGGGCTGTTCCACGGTCGTTGTTTTTCCTGTGCAAAGGTAAGGCTGTCGGGAAGCTGCAAGGCGCAGTGGCTACTGCCTTCTTGCATTCGTTCCCGACTTTCCGCCTTGGCTCTTGCACGTAAAAACAAGTCCCTGTGGACGGGTGGAAGCCCGACGGCAGGGAAAGAACAAGAAGTCTAACATTTTAATTCTCGAAACGATGAAACAGATTATTTGGTCGAACGACAGCTATTTTGACGACAAGGCAAGGGAGTATTACCAAGACTGCCAGCGTGAGTATTTGGAAGATGACGGCTACACAGTGAGCGATGAAGAATGGGGTGAGGAAGTGTACAGTTGGCTCGATGCCGAGCGCATGAACCTCAATGTGCAGGTGGACGGCGTGATAATCGCCTTTGGCGACTTGGGCTTGTGGCGCGGCCGCAGGCAGGGCTACCAGATTTTGGGCAGCAACCTTGCCGACATCTTGCGCAGCTCATGCGATGACAACGAATGGTACGGCGACGGCTACAACATCCGTGCCCGACTCACGCACCACGACGGCACGAACTATGTGCTTTACCGGGTGGCGAAAAGCCGGGAGGATGCCGAGCGGATAGCCGACAAAATTTACAATCTTGAAATTGACGAGAAGGGTTTCCGCAAGCTCACACGTTCACTCTATCCCTATGTTGCCGATGTCTATGGCTGGAAAGTCAGAGGGCGCAGACCGGCGTAAAAGACAGGAAACAATCGAGTAGGAGGAAAACGAAGCAGTTTTCTTCCTACTTTCGTTTTCCGACCTCTCACACCACCACGCATGCGGTTCCGCACGTGGCGGTTCTTTATTTGGGATACCATTTGAGGTACTCGTCATAGAGTGTTGGATATCCGGCAACTCTTAATCGTTCGTTAGTCATAGAACTGTGTGTTACCCAGCTGTCAGCAATACGCCAGTAACCCAGACGAGTGTACCCCCATTCATGGGCTTTCCTTTTAGGGATTCCACAGCGAATCAGGTTTGATATTCTCGTCTTAGGGTTCTTCCAGGATTTCCATATACACATACGTATGCGACGGCGTAGCCCTTCGTCTGTTTCCAAGAGAAGACGCTTCATATTGGCAAGGTGATAATAACCTACCCAGCCTCTTATATACTCCTTAAGTTTTTGCTTTCTACGCGCATATCCCATTCCGTTGCTACGACTTGTCAGTGCTTTCAGACGGGATTTCAGCTTGGCTTTGGATTGGGGATGCACGCATAATTCAAATTTACCTTTGGAGTTATAAAAGGAATAGCCTAAGTATTTTACGCCTGTGACAGAAGAGACTGTTGTCTTTTCTCTGTTTACTCTCAGATGAAGCTTACCCTCTATGAATCGGGTAATGGACTCTTTGGTTTGTTCCGCTGCACTTTTACTTCGGCAGAATATCATGGAATCATCGGCATAGCGCACAAAGAGGTGACCTCTTCGGGTGAGTTCCTTGTCAAGTTCATTAAGCATGATGTTACTTAAAAGGGGACTTAAAGGACCACCTTGGGGAGTACCCTCGCTGCTCGCCTCGAACATACCGTGATTCATTATCCCGCTTCGGAGGTATTTGTGGATAAGACTGACCACTCTTCCATCTTTTATTGTACGGCTCAGTATTTCTATCAGACGACTGTGGCACACTGTGTCGAAGAACCGCTCAAGGTCAAGGTCTACTACATATTTGTAACCTGAATTGACGATGTCTTTCGCGCTGCGCAGGGCTGCATGGCAACCACGTCCGGGACGGAAACCGAAACTGTTCCGGCTGAACTGAGGTTCGTAGATGGAGGTCAGTACCTGGTTGATGGCTTGCTGTACCAGTCGGTCTACAACGGTCGGTATTCCTAACTGACGCATCTTGCCGTTGTCCTTCGGGATTTCCACTCTAAGGACAGGGTTGGGACGGTAGCTACCGTCCAGCAAAGAGCATATCAGACTTTTCTTGTTGGCGAGAAGCCATGGGAGAAGTTCCTCACATGACATCCGGTCGATTCCACCACAACCCTTGTTTCTGATTACAGCCTTATAAGCCTTGTTCAGATTCTCGGGGGAAAGAATTGATTCTAACAGATGCTCTCCGTCAAATGGTACTTCCACGACATTGTCTTCAACCATCCATAGGCAGGTCTGCGCTCCCACATACCATTCAGATTCCGTCTTACCTCTCTGGGGGCAGCCTGAAACTTCAGTTCCAGTTTTGTGCATTCTCTCCTGCATACGGTAGTTTTCAATTATTATCGTTTAAATAAAGTTCTGTCCTTCGCAAACTTATCGACATGCTTGCTACTATGACTTCTGCTGACTTCTCACGGCAAGCTTTACTCCGCTGATTTCGATTTTTTCCACTATTCTCATGCGTCCGTGAGACCTCCTCGGATAAGGGTATTAACTTTCAATCTTATGTCTGCTTCATTTACACCAACCGTTCCGAATAGCTATAGGGCTTTAGTTTGTTCTGCAACCTTACCCACGGTTATATGCCTTATATGAAGTTTCTGTCCGTCAGACCAGATGTTTGCCGCCGGCTTCTTTCAGATTCCAACTCGCGATGGACACCCTTGCCATTGGCTGTATGATTCCCGCTATTAGGGCTCATTCGGGACTTGCACCCGTTAGCTAATACCCATGCCGGGCATACAGAAAGGACAGCCGTTCTACCTATATGGCATGACGGTTGTCCTTCTTTATACCAGTTGACAAGCCAAGGCTTGGTATTCCTTTTATATACTTGTCAAACTATTATATAAACAGATTACTGATGAACTACTCCACATCAAAAAGTACTTTAAGCTTGGCTGCTTCGTCTTTCAGTTTTTGTGGATTCTGTTTTGCCAACTTTGCAAGATTGACAAGTTTCCATTTTACAGACGGATAATCCTTGAAGTATTCAAACTCATATCCATTCCATTTCGGTTTGCCCAGTTCAAAACTGACCAAAAATCTCTTGTCATCATCGGTCATCAATCGGTTGACTTCGGTTATCAGTTTTGTCCTTGTTTCTTCAAACTCCTCGTATGTGAAAGGAATGTCAGTCATGCCATCGAACTGGTTTGCCATTGCCTCACGTTGGTCTATGAGCCTCGGGGAAAACGACTCATGTATAGGACGGTCGCTGCCAAGCAAGTTGAAGATAAGCCCCTCCCTGCAATCTTCCATTGGCAACTCCATATACTTTACATCAAACAGGTCACGAGGATGCTGGCGGGAAAGAGCCGCCGCAATTTTCCCGCCGTATAGCTGTGTCTGTGGCACTATGTTAGCCTCGCAGTAGAGTCCGAACTCCTCTTGTGCCTTGTCGCTCAGCGGCATGGTTATTGCCTCGCCACCGACAAGTCCTCTCTTTGTCTGGTTCACCTCCACCTTGACTTGTTTGCCCCGGTATTCGCAAAGTAGTTTGCAGATGTCGTACTTAGGCACGATGTGCATCCCTTTGAAAGCCTTTTCAGCTTTCTCTTTGATGGATTTCAAGTGCAGGTTGATGTCTTCCAAACTTTGGTTTCTGTCTGCCAATGGAGTATATGTCAGGTCTATATCAACCGAATAGCGAGGTAAGTTCTTAAGAAATAGGTTGATGGCAGTGCCACCATGCACGGCAAATACGCCCTCTTCCATGACAATTGGCATCAGTCGCAACAGAAGTTCCACTTTCTGAGCGTATATCTGTGTATTGGCGTTCTTTCTATTCATATTCAGCTAGTTCTTTGGGTATGGTCATATTATATTTAGCGATGTATTTTCCAGTGGGCACTATCATATATCGTGATGTGCCCAATGTTACAGAATCAAGTTTTAGAGCCTTGAACCAAGGGTGGGCCGCTTTTTCTGCCATATAGACAAACAGTCGTTTTACCTTTTGCGAAGTGCATGATTCAAGCAACGATTGCACCAGTTTAGGGCGAAGCGTGGTCAGACTCTCCATGATGTAATACATATCCAGCAAGGAGGAAGCTGCATCTGGCAGATGAAGACATTCCAAGAATGCCCTTTCAGGGGAAGAAACGAGCAAACTGTTACTTTCAACAACCATTGGTTCGACTGCCTTCAAGTCTATTCCAAGGAAAGAGGTTGTCATGTACTTGACAGCCATGTCCCAATTTCCTTGAACAATCCATAAGGGCAGTTTGTTTTCCTTGTCGGTAAACAGGTAGGCTTTAGGCTTGCCGAGGGAAAGATAATGTGAATACCCCCTTAATTCCAAAGCGGTATAAGCGCCCACGATGCACTGTTTACCAAGTTGCGAATTGTAAGCCGCCACCGTTTGCAGCAATGTGGGCGATTTGCCTTTCAAAGCATAAACGCCTTTGGAGATACGAGTGAGCCAACCCCTCTTCATGTACGAATGTTGCTCCTTGGAGTTAAGTCCCTGTTTCGTGAGCCAATTCCCGAAAAACAATGAACTATTAGGGTTTGATTCCAATATTTGCTGTATTTTTGTTGCCATATTCGCCTTTATTGTGAATTTGATGATAATTTCTATGCAAAAATACCGAATCCATCCCAAACCGTCAAATATTCCAAAGCAATTCTTCATTCTCTTTGCGAAATATTTCACACCACATTCGCATAAATAGGGAATTGTAGGTTCTGAAATAAGCAGATTTATATTGTTACGGCATCTTTTTCTTCCCGACAAGAATGTCATTGAGGTCTTTGTAGAGCGGATAGGCTTCCATCATGTCATGCACGGCATCGCCTTTGAGTTCCCGAAGCATGTCCACCACTCGCCGTCCGGCATCGTCATTGTCGAGATAGCAATAGATGTGCTTGTAGGCTTTCAGCCGTGGTAATGCCTTGGGCAAGTTGTTCACCGAGTTCAACACCAACAGGTTTGCGCCATAACAGGGTACGGACAACCGTTCCAGTTTCCGTAAGGTCAGAAAGGACAGGTAATCCATGAACCCTTCAAACAGGCAAACGCTGTCACTATGGCCTTGTGAATTTATTGACACCGCTTTCGGGGCAATGCACCCTTTATAATAAGGATTGCGAGTCTCATAACCACCCGCTTCGTTGGGAAACGCGATGGCATAGTAACTTTTCCCATGACAGGTGTAATGCGCTTCCCTACATTCTTGTCTGGCTATTTCCATGTCTATGCCTCGTTTGGACAGGTAGGAGAGCAAAGGAATGGATATCAACGCTTGCAACCGCAGGTTCTGGAATGCAGCCGCTTGCGGTTGCTTGCCATCAGTTGCGGACTGTTGCGAATGTGGTACGAATGTCCGCACCTTCAAGGGCACGGCAGGAGCCGCCTGTTCTATCATCTTCAATACTTTGGAGATGTTTGAAGTACGGTACACCAATAATGCAAGGTCGATGATGTCGCCACTCTTGGTCGTACCAAAATCATACCACATATTGCGGTTCTTGTTCACTTTGAAGGACGGATCTTCGTCTTCACGGTAAGGTGCGTGATACCATGCGGACGCTGTGGTTTCCTTGATCGGCCGTATGCCGATGGCCAGCAGAAAATCCACGATGGCTATCTGTTTGATTTGCAAAATATTCATATTATTCTGTTTCTATGTTTGATGAATATTGGAGTGGATATAACCAAGTTTACCATATATATACGCCCTGCGTAAACTAAACCTGTTCCGCTCTCCACTCTATCATTGTTGGCGGTGGAATGCCAGTTTACCCCGTTTGTCATATATATACGCCCTGTGTTAAACTAAACCTCTATGCTCCCAATCTTCCATACCGGGTTGTGCCGGGATAGAAGTTCTCCAAGTTTATCATATATATACCCTCCCATTAAACTAAACCTCTTTGTGGTCGGAGTTATCCCCATTGTTCAATACTTCCGGCAGATAAACATAAGCCTTGTCCTTTTTGACGATGACGCCCCTGCCCATCAGGTACTTGTTCAGTTCAATGCAGACATTGCGCCCGCGTTTGAAACCGATTTCTGCATACCCCTGCCGCAAAGACTTGATGAGAAGTCCATATCCAACAATCGGGCCGCTCCCGAATGCAACTTCCAACGCCTGTGCGTGCTGGGCATCCGTGATTGCCTCAGTCGTAGGTTTACGTTCCTGTGTGAAAGCGTAGTCCTCTACCAGTTCCGGCAGAGCCTCGCGGTTGATGCGGAATGCGAAAGGTAGGAACTCCCTTTCCCGGATGTGCATCGCCTTGACCTCGCTGATGTTGCCATCAAACTGGCTTTTCGTCACTTGAAGGATGGTTTCTGCCTTGTTATTCAGTTCGGTACCGATATGCCCCCGCGTGTTGTCATCACCTTTGTTCAAGTGCAATACGGTATGAATGTGCAGGTCGTGCATACTCGACCAGCGCATCAGGTCGTTTATCAAGTCCACGGACTCGCTGGGGCTGTTGATGTCGTACATCAGGTCGCGGATGCCGTCTATCACGACAAAGCCTATCTCCGGGTCGGAAGCAAGCGCATGGTTGATGATTTGCCTCCGCTGCTTGGGACTGTACTCACGCAGCATGAAGAACACCAGCCTGTCCGTTTCCCGGTCTGTCGGCATACCGGCCAGTTTGAGGATGCGCTCCAGTACTTTGTGGCAGTGGCATTTGCTCTGCTCGGTGTCCACATACAGCACCTTGTGTTTCCCTTCTGGCAGGTGAGCCTTGTAATGCAGGATATTTTTGCCTGACAAAGCCGACGCCACAATGGCGGCGCAGTTGAAGGTCTTCTTGCTCTTGGGCTTGCCCACGGACGCGCTGAAATTTCCGAGCGTGGCGATGGTGATACCGTCCACCTGCACGATTTCAGGAGGGTAGGCGTATGTTTCTGTCACCCGCAGCCGGATAAAACTCAGTATCTGCTCGTAAGCCTGCCTGTCGATGTCTTCCGACACCGGTATGATTCCGTGTGTGTTCATGGCTTTTTCCCTTTCTTCATTTGCTGGCTTCCGGTTCCCATGTTCATTCCGGCAAGAGCCGCCTGCCGTTCAATCTCCCTGTTTGACAATATCGGATTCCGGCGTTTCCAGTCGTCCAACGCTTTCCTCTCGAAGAAGATGTGTTTGCCGTTCGGCTTGGAGAACGGAATCTCGTGGGTGGACGTGAGGCGGTATAGATGCCCGGTGGATATGTTCAGGTACTTGGCCGCTTCTTCCACGTTGAATACTTCCTTCAGGATGTAAAGCTGCCGTTCCACTTCCTCAAACCGGGCAATCAATGCCTCCAATGTGCCAAAACGGTTGATGAACTCCTCTATGACCGTTATCTTGTCCAATACGCAGTCAATGTCCTCCATCCGTTTCAATATGGAGTGGACGGCTTCCACCCGCTCCAATGTTTCCAAGAATCCTGCTTCCGTCATACGTCCATTCCTTTAAGTTCCACTTCCGTTGCTTCAACCGGACAGGGCAATTCCCCGCTTTCATGGTTGCGGCACAGCCAACCGTCCAATTCCCGTTTGCTGAAAAACAGGAGTTTCCCGCTGGGCTTGTAGTGGGGGACCTTTCCCGCTTTTGTCAGCTTGTAAAGCTGGCTGTCCGAAAGTCCGGTGTACCGGCACGCCTCTTTGAAGTTGAGCGTGTCCTTGATGCAGTACAGCAGCTTTTCCACTTTTTCCACCTGCGTTTGTAGCAGGCTCAGTCTCAACAGGCAAGACGGGCATCCCACCCGTTCAGGCTGTTCATTTGTTGCAGTTCTTTGTTGTTCCATCATTCTTGCATTTTAAGTTGGACAATAATGGGGTTCACCCTCCAAAACTTGTTTCGTTTCAGAGGGCGAAATTAGGCTCTTGCTTCCAAACGGTTGTACGAACAACAGTTACAGTTCGGAACTGTTGCTCCAACTATTGCTGTTTTGCCTTGTCATTTGCTGGCTGTTCCGTCATTTGAAAGCTGTTCTTGCACTTTTTGGATGCATTCCCGGATTTTCTTCTGCATACTGTTTGGGGTGTTTCTCGCATGGGTCAGCGCATTCGAGAACTGCTCATGCCTCAAGGGTTTGTTACCCTTCGGGCCGAGTATGCTTCCAGCCTGTTCCAGCAAATTCTGCCAACGAGGAAGAATAAGCCCGTGCCGGCACAACTGGTCGAAGAGGTAAGCGAGCATCCTGTTGTTGCGCGACCGCAGCGGAACAAGCAGTTTGCCATCCAAAAGAGAACGCAGGATGGATGCGTCAAGCACTTCCACAAACACACGAGCCTCATTGGCACAATCGGCAATGAGGCTCAGTTGGTCATTGTCAAGGCAACAGCCCAGCGACAAAGAATGGTTCTGCTTGGATGGGATGGACACGGCTGCACCCGCTTCTTGCCCCGGAGGAGCTTCCGTCGTGTAGTACAAGTGCAACAAGTCTTTCAGGGTGGCATCATCGGGCGTGCCCACTTCAGAGAACTGCACAAGGAGGTCTTTCCGTGTGAACAGGATTCCTTTCAGGATGCCGAGATTCTTCCGGTGCTCGTTCAATCCCGCCGCATCCCGGCGGTCGGTGTGGTGGTGGCTGTTCAAAAAATCTTCAGCAAACAGCTTGTACAGTTTTCCACCTGTCACGACCTCGGACTTGTACATGGTTACTGCTTCCCTGAGCAGGGAGTTCAGGTCACTTTGCAATACACGGCCTGCCAAATGAGTATTGGCACGGTTCGCCTGTCCTTTTTTTAAAAGCAGGCATCTTCTTACGCTTTCTAATCATACTGTAAAAATTTAGAGGGTTATTATCACTGGACGAATGCGTTATCCAACAGGGAAACCGCATCGTCTTTCTTACTGTTGATGATTTTTGCGTAACGCTGTGTGTGCCGAATGGTGGTGTGGCCGAGCAACTGACTGGTCGTGTAAATGTCAACCCCGGCGGTCAGGGCAAGGGTCGCGAATGTGTGCCTACTTGTGTGAAAGCAGACGTGCTTATAAATACCAGCTTTCTCCACCCAATCACATAACACAGTCTTGTAACCTCGGTTCAACTTGGGGAACACTGGAGTGTCCGGCGTTGCTCCGCTTTGCTTCGGCAACCATTTTCTTGCGTTCATGTTCAACGGAAGATAAAGTTGGATACCAGTCTTGAACTGCGTTATTTCCACCTGCCACTTGCCGTTGTTTTTTATGATATGCTTCCAACAAAGGCTCTCTAAATCACTTATACGCAATCCGCAGAAACAAGAAAACAAGAATGCGGCTTTCAACTGTCGGTTCTGGCATGGGGTGGCAATAAGCCGCTTCACCTCATCTACAGTGAGGTATTCACGTTTTGATTCAGTTTCGGAAAGCGTACTTGTTTTAACGCTTTTAAAAGGCGAAGTGCGCAAAATGTTCTCTTTTACTGCATAATTCAGGGCTGCACGGATATAACGGACATAGGCTCCCACTGATGTTTTCTTCAGTTTCCCCTTGTTGACTTTGTACATTTTTCTGTTCCCCAACCATTCGATGAATCCCATAATGTAGTTGCGGTCAACTTCTGCCAATATAACTTCACCATTATATTTTTCCACCTCTGAGATTATCCTTTCAACCATCTTTACGGTTGCTGTGGAGGAATGTTCAGCAACTTTATCCCGATAAATTCTCATCCAGTCAGTGAACAGCATTTTGGCCTTGTAAGATCGGTCGGTTATACCCGCCACTTTATTAGTCAATTCCAAAATCCTCTCAGCCTTGATTGCGTTTGCCTTGGCCATCGTATTGGCATTTTGAATCTTTGCCGCCACTCCATCTTCAGGCACAAGATAGAGCTTGAGGAACTGGTAGCTCCTCCTGCCATCATGGTAAATGTCCAGATAGATGGAGGTATTCCCGTTCTTCAACCTATTAAATCGAAGTCTTACTGGCTCTTTGGCTTTTACTTGTTTCTTGGGTCGTGCCATAATCGCTCATTTTAAGGTTCATCAAATAAGGCATCAATCATCATGACTGCCTGTTCTTTCTTCACATCTATTATCTTGGCGTAAATTTGCGTGATTTGCACATTGCTATGCCCCATTAGCAGGCTCGTGGTGTACAAATCAGCTCCCATTGTCAGTTCCATAGTGGCAAAGGTATGGCGGCTCATATGGTAGCAGACCTTCTTGTTTATCCCCGCATCTTTTGCCCATTTGCCCAAAATTTTCGATATAGTGGTTTCACTCGGCAAAGAAAAAACACATTCCTCCACCTTACCTTTGTTCTCAGGTAAAAAATATTGAGCCTGTTTATTCAAGGGCAAATACAGTAAGGCTTCTGTTTTTTTCTGCCTTAATTCAAGGTGGATTTTATCACTTTCATAAATCACATCTTTCCAAAGCAAGGCACGGACATCGCTGATGCGCAAACCACAGAAGCAGGAGAATAAGAATGCCTTTTTCACATCCTCCTTTGCACAAGGAGTGTCTATCAACTTCTTCACTTCGTCAATGGTAAGGTATTCGCGTTTTTTCTGTTCCCCCTGTATGGCTTTCCGGTCAACCGCTTCTGCCGGATTGAATGACAATATTTCTTCTTCTACGGCTAACCCCAAAGCAGCAATAATACAGGCGAGTAGATTTGATATGGTCTTCTTGGCAAAAGGACGGTTGGTTCTGCAGGATTTAGTTTCCGTCATGTGCTGTACAAAACCTTCAAGGAAATTTTTGTCCACATCACATAACATTGCCTTGGGAGCATAAAGTTCAAGTTGCTTGACAGTGGAATGGACGACCTTTTCCACAGAGGTCTTGCCATCCTTTGTTTTTTTCTCTGAATAAACTTGCAGCCAATCCGTTAGCAACACTTTGGCCTTGTCAGAAAGATTCTTTCGTGGTTTTTTGTTGGTGATGTCCAAAATGCGCTGAGCCTTGATTGCATTGGCGGCTTTGAGCGTATGCTCATTTTGCGTCCTGGCTTCGGCAGAGTTCTCCGGCACGAGGTAGAGTTTTAAAAACTCATAGCGTCTCTTCTTCTCGTAATAAATGTCGAGATAGATAGACTTGTTCCCGTTTTCCAATTCCTTAAAACGGATCCGGACGGGTACAGAATCCGATTTCTTTGTCCGTGCCATGACTTCCTTCTTGGTTAATTGTTACTGCATATGCAAAGGTAACAAAACACATTCAAACTACCAAGAAATGAATAACAAAAAAGTAACATATAATGCAAGAATAAAGCCGTGATAAGGCAAAATCAGAAAACAATGCTATTTGTATGATTTCAAATAAATGATTGATATTCAGTTTTATATTCTATATTATTTGTGTTTTATATAACACTTATGAATAAACTAAAGAGGGTGTGACATAATGAACGATGCACTCCTTTTTCATCATGCCCTATAGTAACCAGTTAACTGAAATGAAGACTTATCCAAGAATTATGAGAAAAGATTATTCGAGAATTCTTGCCCGATTTCAAAAAGTTACATTTTTCCCTACCATAGTAGTTGGAATCCTGATACAAGTTCTGCCGGATCCTGCACCAAGTTCTGTGAAATCTTGTGCCAAGTTCTGCCTCACGACCTCACTCTTCCAGTGAAAAGACTAAATATTTACTTTTAGAAATAATAAAGAAAAATATAGATAGCGCTCCAGTTCTGCCACAACCGCCAATCGGGAGGGAACGGCAAACCAATGTCCTAAAGCATAAAACCTCTGCGGTTAATAAAAGGCCGGTTACCCCATTACATGAAGTAACCAGCCATCCATTATCCTGTTACCTAGTTAATTATCAAAACTTATAAGCTGCTTTACGTAACTCTTTCACTGAACCAAATGGTTTATTGGGCTTCAGGTAACGACCCATGAACTTATAAATGTCCAGACGAATCTTGCTTGACTCATAAGTGTCTAACCGATCAAAACTATGCGCACCGGGAGCACGCTCAAATATCTTATATTCAAACTTTTTGCCTTCTGCTTTCAAAGCTCGAATCATTGATTCCACTTCGATCACATTTACATCATCATCACTGGTATTGGTGTAGATAAGTAACGGGTCTTTCAACTTCTCCGCATGCCACACAGGAGAGCGCCGTTTGTATTCCGCAATATTATCCTTGGCAGTCTGCCCGATATGATTCTTGGCCGAAAAGATTTTGCGATAACTGTCGCTGGCATATCCCATACGCATGATTACATCCGAAACCGGTACACCGGCGAAACCACATTTATATTGTCCCGGATAATTGAAAAGATTCATCAGCGTAATCATACCACCATGACTCCATCCCATGATACCCACACGGTTACCATCCACAATATCAAAATTGTCCACCATATAGTTACGGCTGATATATACATCCTCATTCTCCAATCCACCATAATCAATATTATTGTATGTACCCGAACCATATCCTGTACTTCCCCGGTAATCCGCTGCTACCACAATATATTCCTGCGCTATCAACTCGCGGATGATATGAGCATAATAGGTGTCCATATCGGCATGTACCCCACTATGAGGAAATACGATTAACGGATATTTCTTGTTTTCATCCACGCTTTTGGGAATAAAAATGTATGCTCTGAATTTAAGTTCGTTACCGGCACTCATCGAAGTAGGGTTGAACTCCTTCCAACGCGGTGGTCCACATAATATTACCTTATCTACATGGGCGATATCACCCACTTTCTCGTACCACAGGACATCATCAATTTTTTTCATTAACTGGTCAAACTGATGAACGGACAACTGTGCCCGTACTATTCCGGGCATACTACATAGGCAGCACACCAATACCACAAATTTTACTATTCTGTTTTTCATAAGCATATATTTAAATAATAATTATATAGAATATCAACTCTTGGGGTATCCCGGATTTTGTTCCATTTCAGGACTAAAGATAAACTGGTCCTCAGGAATCGGCAACACACATTTATAAAAATCCCAATCCACTTCTTCGTCCACACTGGGCAAATGATATCCTCCCTTCCGAATAATAGTCTTACCATTCCGCAGCAAATCAAAGAAACGATGTCCTTCACCTACCAGTTCCTTACTTCGCTCGTCCAAAACACGATCCAAAGTATAGTCAGCCATTGTCACTTCGTTTTCAGGATTACCCCGTTTCACAATATCGTTCAAATAGCCAAGTCCCTGAACCGCAGCATCACCACCCAACTTACAACCAGCCTCAGCAGCAATCAGGTACACTTCGGACAAGCGAAGGACCACATTATTACATTCCAGCGGTGCAGTCTTCATGTCCGTCCCTCTCAGTTTGTACAACCACCATACCGTTTTTCCCGCATATTTATTCTCCTCCAGCAACTGCCCACGCACATCTCCCGGATCAGCCAGCATCTGCTCCGCATATTTCTGAGTGACAAATCCCTTCTGATAGCCATACCAGTTCAATAAATACCCCCATGAATCCCGTCCCGGAGTATCATCCACACTATTGGCTATCTCAAAAAACGATTCTGAGCCAAACTTGGTTTCCACCGACCAGGCAGCCACATATTTCTCATGCGGATAAAGTGCATAGCTTCCCGATGCATCCACATCCTTTATCAGTTGCTCCGCCATATCAAACGCTTTCCGGTTATCATTATGATACAGATAAACACGAGCCAGCAATGCACGGGCCGCATACTTGTTCATACGTCCGTTATTTTTCTCTTCGGACATCAATGTAACCGCCTCTTCCAGCGTTTCTATAATAAAATCGTACGCTTGAGCAACAGTAGAACGAGAAGGATTTTCGTATGTTCCCACCAAATGATCTATCAACGGAGCACCCAGTGACGCACCATTATCTTTCGTATAAGGATATCCAAAGCAACGGGTCAAATCAAACTGGCAAAGCGCAATCACCGCCATCGTTTCACCTTTCAAAGCATTCAGTTTCTTTTCATCCCCACTTTCAATTTTTCCTTCGGCAATAGCATTCAGAATATTCCACGCCTCACGAAGAATATAAAAAGGTCGTCCCCACAATGAACCGGCATTCAAACTATTAGGACGATGATTGAACATATAGCATGTATTGCATACTCCACTTTCCTCAGAACTCTGCATATCATCCCCCTTCATATCTCCATAGGCAAACATAGCAGCCCCATAATATCCGGAACCCGACATCAGATCATACAATCCATTCACCGCATTATCCACATCGGTTACTGTACGGAAAGCTATAGCAGTAGGAATCTTATTGCTAGGAGCTGTATCGAAGAAATCACCACAACCGGTAACAAGTAGTGAAGCTAATCCTAAAATAAAAAGTATTTTTTTCATAATGGTTCTGTTTTTAGTGCAATTGATGATTAAAATTTAAGTTCCAACCCGAAAGCATAAGTTTTCAATGGAGGGGTGTAAAATCCTACCACGCCACTCATCTCAGGATCATATTGGCCGTAAGCTGCCCATGTCAACAAATTCGTACCCGAGAAATAAATACGGGCATTCCCTATTCCTAATTTCTGCAACCATGCTTTAGGAGCATTCAATCCCAATATCAGACTTTTCAGACGAATATGATCCGTAGAATGGATGGCACGCGAAGAATTATAGTTACCCCCTTTTTTATTCCCATATACAAAACGGGGGACATCCGTTATATCACCCGGTTTCTGCCAACGGCGGCGTTGCTCGGTACTTTTATTGCTTATCACTGAATAACCATCATCTTGCAGAATATAGGATGCATTATCATACGAATAACCACCGAAACTATAAGATAAATTGAATGACAAGTCAATGAATTTATAATTAAAGGTATTCATAAAGCCTCCCGAGATAGTAGGCGTAATATCTTTCAACGGAATAGGACTTGCCTGCCCCGGATCGGTCACTTTATTTTTTGTATAATTGCCATTCTCATCCTGTTGGTTATCATAATACAAGGCACTTCCAGTCTCAGGATCCACCCCCGCATACTCACGCAGATAAATAGTATTAAATGGATAACCTTCCTTACGTACATACCTGCCATCCACAAACCAAGGCAGATCTGCCAGTTTCAGAATCTTATTTTTATTATGGCTCAAATTGAAGGCGGTAGTCCAGCTAAAATCTTTCGTCTTGATGTTATTGGAACGAACTTCAAGTTCCACACCGGTATTCCGCATCTGTCCCACATTGGTCAGCAGAGAAGAAAAACCGCTGATGGAATTCAATTGCTTGCTCATCAATAAATCTTTCGTTGTACGCGTGTACCAATCCAAAGAAACATTCACACGACTGAACAAGCCGATATCCAGCCCCAAATTCAGTGCATAATTCTTCTCCCAAGTCAGTTCCTCATTCCCCAATGTACTTTCCCACGGAGAAGGTTTTCCATTATAAAACGCCCCTGTGGTATAAGTACTCTGATAACCATAATATGAAGAGGGAAGATTCCCATTCACCCCATAGGAAGCACGAAGTTTTAAATCACTTAATACTGATTTCAACGACTGCATGAACTTTTCCTGAGAAAGTCTCCATGAAGCGGACAAGGACCAGAAATTCCCCCAACGAGTATCGGGAGACAAGCGGGATGATCCATCCCTGCGAAAACTGAAACTGGCATAATATTTATCACCATAAGAATAGTTCACACTAGCCACATAGGACATTAATGCATCTTCCTGCAATTTCTGGTCAGCATCTATCGGATCGGCTGCATTTCCCAATGAAGTGTTGATATCCTGCCCGTAAGTTTTCTTTGCAGCATACAAATCCTCATAATCATACTTCATCACCTCGAAGGCAGCGACCGCACTAACAGAATGTTTACCGAAAGTTTTAGAATAAGTCAGATTATTCTGTGAAGTATACCGCATACGGTCAGTCATCTGCATACGTCCCCGTCCCTGATAAGTAGCTCCATCACGTCCTTCAGGAGACTGAAAGAAAAAGTCCTTTGTCAACGAATAATCTACCGTAAACACACTGGATATCTTCAAATTGTCCCACACATTATAAGCTATTTTAGCCGTACCCATCGCACGTACCGTCCGAGCATAATAATCATTCACCTCGGCCTCCAATACCGGATTATATCCATTGTTTTCACGATACCCGCTGGCATACGTTCCATCCTCATTATAAATGGGAGTAGAAGGCGTCAGATTCACTTTTGATGCATAAATGGCACTTCCATAAAATTTACCCTCAGGTAAATGAACGTTCTTTGTCCACGAAAAAGAAGCGTTCATTCCAAATTCCACCTTTTTATACTTGTTACTTGCATCCACACGCCCCGTAAAGCGCTCCATTTCTGAATTCAGGGAAACACCCGTCTGCTTGGTATATCCCAAAGAACCGATAAAACTGGAATTTTGGTTGCCGGCACTAGCAGACAGGTTATAATCCTGTTGATAACCTTTCTTGAACAGAGCGCTTTCCCAATCCGAATACCCCTGAGACAGGCGTTTGGCATACTGGTCGATATTCGCATCAGCATACTGCTGTGCCTCTTGTTCACTTACTCCCTTATCCAGTTGAAAATTAACCAGTCCTTCATGAATCAATTCCCTCCTTTCCTCACCTCCCATCAGCGGACGATATGTATAAGCGAAATCAGTGATTCCATATTTTGCCGCCATATTGACACGAAGTTTACCTTCTTTTCCTTTTTTAGTAGTGATAAGCACTACTCCATTAGCACCTTTCGCACCATACAATGAAGCCGAGGCTGCATCCTTCAAAACAGTGATACTTTCAATATCTGCCGGATTCAACGTTTCAATAACTCCCATTCCTCCCGCTTCGGACATACTGGTAAAGTTACTCAAGTCATAAGATGGAATAGGCACTCCATCTAATACATACAGAGGCTCGGTGGAAGCATTCATAGAAGCGATTCCCCGTACCCGTAAAGTTGTTTTCGCACCGGGTTGCGAAGAAGTACCGGCAACTACACTGATGCCCGGTATATTCGATTCAATCATCTGCCCTACGGATACAACAGGTAATGCCTCCAGTTTTTCTGTAGTCAGAACAGAAGCAGATCCCGTATAAGTTGCCTTCTTGAAATCTCCATATCCGGTAACGACCACTTCGTCCAACGTATTGGCATCTTCTTTCAATACAATATGAAAGTCTCCCTTCCCTTTTGTCGGAATATCCTGTGCCAGATATCCTATATAGCTCACAACCAACGAAGCGGATTCGTCCACTTCCAACGTAAACTTTCCATTAAAGTCGGTGATAACCCCATTGGTGCCTCTACCTTTTTCCACCACATTGGCACCAATCAGAGGTTCTCCCATTACATCTTTCACCACTCCCGTCACTCTTTTCTTTTTAGAACCAGGCCGCGAAACAGCTTTCTTCTCGATGAAATAGATTTTATTGTTTCTGATCTCAAAAGTAAGATCAGTGCCTGAAAGGAGTCTTGTCAATGCCTCCTTCAGTGTAACATCTTTGAGTTGCATGGTTACCTTACGATTCACATCGACCAACTGGTCACTGAAAACCAAGCTCATACCAGTCTGGCTTTTAATAGATGCCAGTACTTTTTCCACCCTCTCATTCTTAAAGTCTAAAGAGACTTTTTGCGACTGTGCTGAAACAGTAAAGCCAAATAAAAGGACTCCCAACAGCAGTAATGTCTTCATTTTGGTTCTTGCTTTCATTTTCATCAATAGTATTAGTTTGAAACAAAAGAATTTCTTATATAGGCTAACACATCACTCCAAAGAAGGTATGAGTCCATTTTTCATTTTTTAGAAAAAAAATAGATGCAAGTGTATTCACTCACATCTATTCCACTTTTCTTCTATAACCCTCGTTATTTAGAAGTTACTTCAAATACACCTTCTTCTATTTCCGTAAAAACAATATTCGAAACGGCTTCCAAATCATAGAGCACATCTGATGCATTGACTTTTCCTGTTGACAGAGTAAACCTGTTCTTCAATACCGCAGAATCTTTCACTATGAAATGAACATCATAATGTCTTTCCATTACCTTTATAATTTCACCGAGTGGAGTCAGATAAAAATTAAGGCTGTTGACACGCCATGCCGAAATCTGTTCCATATTATCCGGACGGGAGATCAGGCATTTCCCCGACTGACGGTTATATTCCGCACTCTCCCCCGGAACAAGTCTGTACTCCTTCGCATTATGATCTCTGAAAAGAATTCCTCCTTCATCCAAGGTTATCCAAATATTGGGTTCGGCGGAATATGCCTTTACATTGAATTTTGTTCCAGTTACTCTCACTTCCACCCCTTGCAAATCCACCTTAAAAGGGCGGTTCTCATCTTTGGCAACATTGAAATACCCTTCTCCCCAAAGCTCCACCGTACGATTGAACAATCCAAACTGCTTGGGATACCTCAAGCGAGAATCCGAGTTCAAATGTACAATACTGCCATCCTGTAAAATCACCCGGATCTGTTCACCATAAGGAACATTTATGTCAGCATATTCCGGTTCAGAGAAAATGCCCGTCCGGTTTGCCAAAAAAAACAAGGAAACACTTAAAAAAACAAACGGTAACAGCACAGCCGCCACCCACATCCATCTGCGACCAACCGGGCGTTGTCCGCGCTCACATTTTATCTCATTCATAAAACGCACTTTCATCTTTACTTCAGGTATGGAATGCGGGTCAATACTTTCCGGCATCTCTTCCGACAACATCCCGATTTCCCAGTCAAAGCGTTCCGACAAATACTTATTACCTTCTTCCGTAGCAAACCAACCAGCTACTTTCCGAGCTTCTTCAGGAGAGGCTTTGTTGTCAAGCACTTTAGCTATCACCGACTCATCTATCTTCATAATCTATTTTTTTGTATATTTATAATAACACCTCATCACAACAAAAGTATGAGTACATTTCAGACTATTAAATTAATCCATATCACAGGAAACCATATAATTAAAGACTCTATCTCGTTACGGAGGGCTTTTATAGCCTGTGTGTAATGGGATTTCACAGTAGGAACAGTTATCCCCATCCTGTCGGCTATTTCCTGATTGGATAATCCATATTCTATTTTCAACAAGCAGATTTTTTGTTTCTGAGGAGGAAGCTTATCTATAGCAACCCGCAGGAATTTTCCGAGTTCACCATTTTCAAATTGTGTCAAAAAGTCGTCTTCATCTTCATCATTCACTTGTTGGGCCATTTCGTATAGTTTCTCGAAAACCAAACTACGATGCCTCAATTCATTCAGTATATAATTCTTTAAAATAGTAAATAGCAAACTACGGATACCCGACTCAAAGCTAAAATTTGTCCGCTGCTCCCACAATTTCATAAAAAGATACTGAATCGCATCTTCCGCCTCTTCTTCTGACTTCAAAAAACGATAGGCTATGGTATATAATAACCGGTTATAGCGTTCAAAAACAGCGGCAAAGGCATATTCTTTCCCACGGCGAAGATCGTCATATAGTTTCTGATCAAAATCCGGATATTGATTCATAATAAATGCTTTTCCTAGTTTTATTAAAAGGCCGACTTAACGCAAAGATAGTATAATTGAACCTATCTTATCTCAGAATACTCAAAAAATATACATCATTTCGTTTTCTAGTTCTAGAATTCTTTACACAAAATAAGTTATAAAAATCACTTTTTGATACGGAAGAAAAGTGAATAAGACACCGTGATATCTTTTATCTCGGCGTCTTATTAATCACATGCCGGTGTATTATCCCGGATTTGAGATATAAATCCGAATCCCTGCAATGACCCTACTTGAACAAACATTTTACTCCCCAACTCCAGACTCCGAAAGTTACGAATATCCCTTCTTATAAATAACAGTTATCTCTGATATAAAACTTGGACCCGAAAGATTATACATCTTACAAGTGCAACATATATAATGATAACACCTGAAGATTTATAATGTGTCACGGCATCTTCTATCAATTAAAATCATAATTAAACCAATCAAAATAACATTTACCGCCTATTCCCAACGTATTATATGAATACAAGCCCACACGCGCACCTTTCCAATCGCCGAACTTTAACGAATAAGCATCTCCACATAAAATAAAATTACAGTTATCAAAACTATAGAACAACTGGCAGCGATTCTTCTTTGCATCCAACATAACACGTAAATAGATTTTTTTACCGGAAACCATCTTTACTTGCTGAACGTCACCATTTTTTTCTAAATACAGATAATTTTTACCTTCCTCACGACTAATGCCAATTCCGTTATAAAGACTGCCTGTGCAGAACAATCCACCTCTTTGTCCATCAGCCAGCGCTGAAAAATCAAGCAACACAGTGGCTGTGCTTAGATACCCCATACATTTTTGAGTTAACATATTGCGAGATTCTCTTAATGTTGCAGCCTTCAAGGCTTTCAAAGCAAGCCAGCCCCTACGCTCATTTAAACTCCAATGAGTATTCACTGGATTATGATTAAACTGCCATTGCAGCCCTAAAGTGTAAGAATTGAAATCATCAGTCGTTTGAGGGTGAGAAACAAGAACACTTTTGCTTACACCAGGCTTTGTCCAAACCTTTACCGGCTCACCTATCCCATTCATATCCATATCCACCCCTATCACGGGCCAATTCTCCATCCAACAAACAGGCTGCAAATGCACGACACGTCCCAAAGGTTCTGTCAATTGGAAATGAAAAAACCACCATTCTCCTTCAGGCGTATCTACTAAAGCCCCTTGATGAGGACCATTTACAGTAGTGTTTCCCTGTTCCAAGACTACTTTCTTTTCGTATGGTCCATAGATATTTTTTGAACGTAAAATAGTCTGCCATCCTTCGCCTACTCCCCCTTCAGGAATGCTTAGATAATAATAACCATGCCGTTTATAAAATTTAGTTCCCTCAGCTACAGGACCTGTATAAATAATTTTCCCATCATCCAACAAAGTTTTACCATCCGGAGTCATACGATGTAGATAAATAGGACCTGCCCCTAACTGGCTACGCCCCATGTAGGCCTGTCCATCCTCATCCCAAAAAGGACAGGGGTCCTCCCAGCCGCCTATATTCTTCACACAATGCAACGGCGTCCACGGGCCATGAGGATCAGTAGCAGTACTCATCATCAGTCCTTCTCTAGGTGTACAAAAATAAATCCAAAATTTACCATCATGAAAACGGATAGCAGGCGCCCAAGATCCTCCTCCATAATTTTCATTATTATCCCATCCGGGAAAATCAAACCGATTATACACTTGACTGATGATTCTCCAGTTCACCATATCATCTGATTCTAACACCGGCATCCCGATATAATGAAAATCAGAGCAAACCATATAATATTTATCTCCCACTCTAATCACATCAGGATCAGAATAATCTGCATTTAAAATAGGATTTATATAAGTTCCATTACCTTGGTCACCCCAAGAAACAGCTTGTCCTTGTACCTTTTCCGACAAAAACAGCAAAACAAACAGAAAAGCCAAAAAGAAAAATCTCATAGTATCATTCATCATTAAAAAAGAAAATTGCCTTCATCATTCCTAAAGATAAATGATAAAGGCAATACACTAAATTATATACAATCAATCCCAAATCATTCAGCTACAACTTCAATTACGCGACTGTTAAGTTGCTGTGCAGTAAACAAATTCAATCCTACATTCATCAAAAATTCTCCTGAGAAAACCTCACCATTACCTGATAAAGAAGAGTTGGCTCCGGGCATTAAGTTAATTTCTTTCACACGATACATTTTGTCTGCATCAAGCCCCTGCAAACGCACCGGCAATATTTTTTCCGCATAACGAGGATGAATATCGAAAGCAAATACCGCTGCTTTATCCTTATCTTTGCCCACATACATAGTAGAGGTATGATTACTGCCATAAGGAGAAACTAAACGATACATATCACCTTCCAGAACTACCGGCTTCAAACGGTTATAATTCTGCACAGCAGTACGGCAATAAGTTTCATCATCCTTACTCATATCCGCTAATTTGATATCAAAACCAAGTTTGCACATCATAGCCACATCCGTACGGAATTTCACACTGCTATTCTTATTCCATGTAGTAACATGAGCGCACATTGTCTTGGCTGGGAACACCTGTGAGAATCCCCACTGAATAAATAAACGTTCAATAGGGTCAGTATTATCACTAGGCCAGAATTCTGTAAAATATTTCAAAGCCTCATAGTCTGAGCGTCCACCACCACCGGAACAAAGCATCATCGGCAGGTTAGGATATTTTGCTTTCACACGCTCCAATACATTATACAGGCCACGCACATAATCAATATATAAATGTGACTGTTTATTTTTCAAATAAACAGAGTAAATATTCGTAATAGGACTATTGCAATCCCATTTGAAGAAAGCGATATCAGGATATTTAGTCATCAAATTGTCCACAACTCCGAATACATAATCCTGTACTTTCGGATTGCTCAAATCCAGAACCAATTGGTTACGGAAATAATACTCGTCACGATTCGGAAGATGAATCACCCAATCTTTATGCTTTTCATATAATTCACTTTTAGGATTCACCATTTCCGGTTCAATCCAAATACCAAACTTTATACCTTTTTTCTTAGCCGCTTCCGTCAGATAACCTACGCCGTGAGGAAGTTTATCAGCCGTTTCATCCCAGTCACCTAATCCTTGATGGTCACCACTGCGCGGATACTTGTTGGCAAACCAACCATCATCCAACAAAAACATATCCACACCCAGTTCTACTGCATCATCCATCAGCTTCACCAATTTCGCTTCATCAAAATCAAAATAGGTGGCTTCCCAGTTATTCAACAAAGTCATACGAGTCTGGTTCCCATCCTTCACCTGATACTTACGGGCCCAATCATGGAAATTACGGCTAGCCTGTCCTTTACCTGTAAAACTGTAAGTAAAATAGAAATCGGGAGTACGAAAGATTTCATTCGGTTTCAGACTATATTCCGAAGCATACGGATTAATTCCTGATATAACACGGAGTTCATTCTTATTATCCACCTCGAATACAAAACTGAAATTACCCGTCCATCCTAATGTTCCGACCAACACTTCACCTTGGTTCTCTTCTGATTTTCCATCCAATGAAAGTTGGAAGAAAGGAGAGCAGAACATATTGGCACGTGCTCCCAATTTAGTATCAATCGTTTTTTTACCAAATTCCAAAGGTTGTTCCTTCACATGCGCCTCACTAGCCCAGTCTCCCGAGAATTCAGTCAGGAAATAGTTGTCACGATTCAAGTGCAACATGGAAGACGCGTACTTATGAAGCTGCACAGGTTTCTTTTCCTGGTGGCTGATTTCAGTGAAAGTCTTTATCAAATTTTCTTTCTGATAAGCCACATAATGAAGTTTTACAGTTACAGGATATTTATCATCCTGCATAGTAATCACCACTTCATCTACCCCCGGCGACACTTGATTCCGAGTATGAGAAACATATTTTAATAAAGTAGAAGGATTGCCATCATTATGTACTATATGAATAGCCGGTTCAAAATAATCTTCCATGCCATGAGTAAGGTATGCTTCGCTACCCTGTGGCAAATGGGCAATATCTGTAGCATAATTCAACTTCTTTCCCAAATAACTTTGATATAGACGTCCGTTATTACCAACCCGGTAAATAAGGTCTACATTTTCTGTACTAATTTTAATTACTGGCTTATCTGCCGCTTTTAACATAAATGATATGCATAAAAAACATATCAAGAAGAATAATCTTTCTTTCATGGTATTATTTATCGATTAAAATTATAGTGCAAAAATAGGGAGAGAAGCTCAAAAATCCCTACTCAAATGCGCCATAAAATAAGAATTTTGACGCTTATACCCTCAAAATCATCGAAATCAAGCCTGTATTGTAGGTAAAATCAAGGAAGTCTGCTATCTTTGTTATCCAATTCTAATACATGGATATATGCCACGAATTAAAGAGGGATTTAAAGGAGAACGCGCCATCGTACTTCCTGCTTTTCTGATTGAAGAATTAAAGCAAGATCCGTTAGGCAGCGAACTTTACATTACAGATATAGGATATTATCCTCATGCCTGTTTTCATTACCGGAAACGCAACACCGAGGAAGCAACCGAGTTTATCCTTATTTATTGTATGGAGGGAGAAGGGTGGTTTGAGTTAGACAAACATCGATATGTAGTTACCGCCAACCAATTTTTCATTCTACCTAAACACCAGGCACACGCTTATGGCAGTAATGAGAGAAATCCCTGGACTATTTACTGGATCCATTTCAATGGAACAAAAGCTGCATTTTTCAGTGCCGGTTTTGACCGTCCGAAAGACATCACTCCACAAGAGGATTCACGAATCAAAGAAAGATTAGTACTCTTCGAGGAAATCTACTCGTCCATCAGCTCCGGATATAGCAAAAACTATATGCTTTATGCCACTACCAGTCTTTTCCATTTTTTAGGTTCCATGAAGTTTATTGGTGAATATCGGGATTGCGGTTCTATGCGCAATGGTTGCAGAAGCAAGGATGTGGTGCAAATAGCGATTCATTTCATGCAAGAAAATTTGAGCAAAACCATTCGCCTAGCAGATATCGCTGCGGAAGTAAACCTCTCAGTTTCCTATTTCTCCAATCTGTTTGAAGAAAAGACAGGCTCCTCTCCTCTTCGATATCTTACCTATCTCAGAATACAGGAAGCCTGTCACTACCTGGATTTTACTAACCTAAAAATTAACCAAATAAGTCCCTTGGTAGGCTATGAGGATTCTCTTTATTTCTCCCGGTTATTTACTAAGACGATGGGGATGCCTCCATCAGCTTATAAAGAAAAGAAAAAAGGTTAAGACTTACACCATCTACCAACAGTCGGTCCGGAAAGGGGCAACCGGGAGCCCGTTCTCTCCGTACAAATTACAATCCGGATTATCTGCCCAGCCATAACGTGCAGCAAGAGGGGCAGGAACTTCAGTAGAAGAAAGTATAATTTTTCCATCATGGACCATAGCCTCTGCCGGATAAAATACACGGTCCGGCCCTGCAATAGTAAAGCCTTTTAAAGTTGTACCTTTAATCTGAAATCCATCTTGCTTTTGTCCGAAATCCAATTCCATCTTGTTCCCCTTAATTATATAATTTTGGAATACAGGAGCCGAACTTGAAACATTTTTTCCATAACTACCGGCCAGGGCAACCAAAGCTAAACGGCGTCCCACCTCTTGCTTATTCTTAGGATGAATATCATCAGCCAAACCAATATCAATGGTCACGGCCATACCAACTTGGTCAAGTTTTAATGCTTTAGTTTGCGCTTCACGCAAAGCCGCCCATTCGGAATCCGGCTGTATTTTCTTGGATTCCATAAAATTAGCCAATTGTACAAAATAAAAGGGGAAATCACTCCGCCATTGTCGGCGCCAATCCGTAATGAGAGCAGGAAACAAATCTCCATATTGTTCTGAACGACCTACATTAGCTTCACCTTGATACCATATTACTCCTTTAATGGGAAAAGCAGTCCATGGTTTGACCATCGCATTGAACAGCACCGTAGGATAACTGGAGCTTTGAACAGGAGAAATCGGTGCAGGTGGAAATCCTGTTAAAGAAAGTCCGATACGATATTTCCAATCTCCAGCCAAACTGATCCGCTTTCCATCAGCTTCTACATAAAGGTCCTCCGCCTTGCCATGAATACCGCCTTCTCCACCAAAATCAGAAACACGAACAGCAAGAACCGCCTTACCAGCCTTCACTAGTTTTGCAGGAATGGTATAAGTACGCGGTGTCATATAGCCTGCCCCTCGGGCAATCTCCACCCCATTAAAATAAGTGATATCTTCATCATCAATCATTCCTAAATTTAGTTTTAACGGTTTACCAATCCATTCTGCTGGAATTTCAAAACTACGACGGAACCATACTACTCCATCAAAATTTTTCAATCCATTCTTTTCCCAGTAATCAGGAAGGCACATATCCCACCATTGTCCTTCTGACAAGTCCGGTGCAATCCAGCAAGGCTTATCTTCCTCCATTCCCTTATCTTCCTTAGAAAAAAGAGATTGCCACTCAGAGCGCTCTTGATTATAGGCCTTTTCCATACGAATAGGGTCAAAGTCCAATTGTTCCATCTTAGCCAACTCTTCACGAAAGCCCAGCACCTGTTTCAATGTTTCATAGCTGGTCCACGCTTCAGCAGGCGTTCCTCCCCACGTACAGTCAATCACACCCACAGGGACATTTAATTCTTTCCATAATGAACGGGCATAAAAATAAGCGAGTGAAGAGAATTCAGGAATTGTGGCGGAAGAACATTCCTGCCAACCTCCCATAGTAGACTCCATATCACTCAACGGAATTACTGAAGTATTCTTCTTCACTTGAAACAAACGGATAGAAGGATAATTCGCCTCCGTTATCTCCTGCTCATAATTCATGACTTTCCCCCAACCCGCAACAGGCATCTCCATATTAGACTGACCAGAACAAAACCATACCTCTCCCACCATTACATTTTTTAATTGCAATTTCTTACCATCCGTAAATGTCAACGTATAAGGCCCTCCTGCAGCAGGAGTAGGCACAGACAAACTCCAATAACCGTCCTTATTCACCTGAGTCACATACACTTCATTATTCCAGCCTGTAGTTACCTTTAAGATTTTACCCAATACCGCTTTACCATGAAAAGTAACCTCCGTATTTTGCTGAAGAACCATATTGTCCGTAAAGTAAGCGGGTAAGACCACCTTGGCGTAAGAATTTACATACGCCAAGAGAGAAACACATAAAAACAATATTTTATTTCCCATATTTACCAAATTCATTTGTTCCACTATTATATTCTTCTTTAATCATACATCATCGGAAGCTACACCAATCTGAATTTCAAATTCTCCAAGCTCCACCAACTCGCATCTTATTTATTATTATAAGGTGTTACCAACAATTTATAGGAACCACCTTGCAATAAAGCCTCATCAAAAGTAATACATATATCTTTGGTTTCACCCGGCATCAATGTGAAATAATTGTCATTCATAATAGCAGGAAGAATACGCTCTCCATCCGAGGTCCGAACAGCCTGAACATATACTGCAAACGCCACACCTTTTGCAGACTTTAGGTGAGCTATAGCTGCCCGAATCTCTGCCTGACCATTTTTACGCAACAATTTAGAAGAAACTTTCAATTCGGCTGCCGGCAAAGTATTCAAAGCCGTAAAGTCCAAACGGTCGTTGCCACGCCAATAATTGTTTTCAGAAACAACCTTTCCTGATTTATCTTTCAACGTCAGGCGGATAAAATGTACATCGCTCAAACCCTCACTAGGCTGTGTTCCACCCAATACATCAAAACTCCATAATGAATAACCAAACCACCAACCTAGTTCCGTCCCAAACATACGTACATAACGGGCATCAACTTCGGGGAAAGTAATTTCATCTATTCCTCCACGTCCTTCATCAGTTTTATATACTTCTTTCCAAGTCTCGGCGTCATCTGACACTTGAATCTTATATCCTTTACCAAAAGATGCCTCCCAATTCAAGCGAACCCCACCTACGGGTTGCACACTGCCCAGATCCACATAAAGCCATTCATTTTCCGCTTTTGCCGCTGCCCAACGGGTATCTTTTTTCCCATCCGTAGCATCTGAAGGCTGTCCATAAGTGGTACTTGAAGCAAAGGTCGGTTTATTTAATGACAAATTTTTACGCTCTTTATTGAAATCTATCGTAAAACATTGCACAGTAGAATTGCTAGGAGAGTTCACAATAGCTGATTTTGTATAAGCCTCCACAGACTTTCCATCCAGATTGTAAACTTTTACTTCAGCAGTCAAACCTTCCATATCACATGCTGTGGTATTAGCAATCTTCACACCGTCCGTCACAGGATTCCAAAGAATATGCACCGGTTCACAGGCTGATTTTGCTCCCCAAAAGGCTCCTGTCAAATCATAATAATAGTCATAAGTTTGCCAAACCATAGACGGATATGCCGACTGTCCCATCCAAGTCATGATACCTGATGCATCCTCCCACATACGATCCAGCCAACCCTCATACATAGCCTTATTAGATTCAATATTGACAAGCTGAGCCTTACGGCAATAATCTTCAATCCCTTCGGGCTTGCCAAAACCTTTGGTTATAGAAGCATCATAACGATCGGGAGCTGCATTAAAAGCATTTTGGCCAAAATAGTGCTTGTTCCACATTTCATCACGAGGCCACCAGTTCTCCTTGGGCATAAATTTCTTGAAGCTTTCAAAGGTAGGAACTACAGCTGTGCCAATTTCTGTACGAAATCCCCAGCCACGCGCCGGATCTCCTTCCAAGCCATCAGGATATTTAGTAAAATAAAAGCGAGGCTCAAATGCTCCCCACGGACCACTACCGGTCAAGCCCTGAGCATGGGAGTTTGCTTGAAAATAACGATCACCTCCATCAAAAGTCCTGATATTTTCCGCCATCCATCCTTCTAAAGGAGGCTGAGGATTAGATTCATTATCGCCACACCACACGGCTATACTAGGGTGATTACGCACACGTTTTATTTTCTCCATCATATTATTATTGAACACATTGAGGTCATAAGGCAAATTCGGATTAGAGTTTATCCAAAAATCATCCCATACCATAATGCCATATTTGTCACATGCCTCGTAGAATTCATCATCTGTAACAGAGCCGAGCCAATTACGTATCATATTAAAATTCATTTCCTTATGCAGGCGGACTTTGGTATCATATTCCTCGCCACGGCAACGAAGCATATATTCAGACATCCCCCAATTCGCTCCCTTAACAAATACCGGAATATCATTAATATAAATATGGAATGTATTGCCCTCTTTATCATAAGAATATTTCTTTATACCAAAAGAAACATCTTTCGTTTCCGAAACTCTTCCATCCACCATCACCTCAAACTTACAATGATAAAGATTGGGTTCTCCATACCCATTTGGCCACCACAGACGCGGCTGGTCTATACACAGTTGTGGAAAATAGCGTTTGTCAAACTTCACCTGTTCAGTAGTATGGGCATTCACGTCTAATTCTTTTTGAAAAACAATGTTTCCTGGGGTAATTGTTCCGCGCACCAATACCTTCGTCTTTTCTACCGAATTATTCTTGACATCAAGCGCCACACTCAAATCCGCTCTGGCACGGGTAGGTAAATTAGTACGTATCCAAGGATCAATTAAAGTAGCTGTTCCCGTATTAGTAAGAAATACCTTATCGGTTATACCACTATTCAACCCCGGCACATAAGGCATCCAATCCCATCCGCCACTAGACAAATAGGTTGGACTGCCCTGATTAGCCAATGGAGTATCAGGCATATGAACAAGTACAGCCAATACATTTTCTTTATCACGATTTACTATTGAAGTAACATTAAAATGTCCACGATGCATAAACCCATCCAGTTTACCTAATAATGTTCCATTCAGATAGACTTCCGCACGACGGTTTACCCCATTAAAATTCAACCATATCAATTCTTTTGTAAAATCAGCAGGAACACGGAATGTAGTACGATACCAAAAGCTACAGTCGTATTTGTCTCGATTTACCTGATGAATATTGTCACCAAAGTTAGGATCTTTCTCCAGCCCTGCTATTACATACGAATTAAAAGCTGTTCCAGGCACAACAGCATCTACCCAAGCAGAAACATTGTATCCGTTTCCACAAAGTGACTTCACATCCGTTCCGACTTCAGCCTGAGGCTTTAACTTCCATTTCATTTGTGGGTTATCGCTATGTAAATACACAGTTTGAGCATGCAGTACTTGCATACATCCCAGTAGGGCTAATACAACCCATGTTTTTTTTACGTTTTTCATATTATAGTCTTTTCATATTTATCAATCATCTATTTCTCTTTTTGCACCTGAAAACTAAACAAGGTGCAATGCTCATAAGCTTTCTCCGGTAACACCAGGCAAGAAGGAAAATCCGAATGAGAAGGAGTATCCGGATAAAATTGTGTTTCCAAACAGATGGCTGTATCCGGTCGGTCATAATATCCCGCTGTATACAAAAGAACAGCAGGCAAATCAGTCATCACTGTCATTTTTCTTCCTGTAACAGGTTCATATAAAGAAGCAGCCTCTAACATCTCCTCAGACATTTTATCTTTCAATATATAGCAATGATTATATCCTTTATTCCAAAGTAATTGCTCATGATCAGCATATAAGTCTGCACCTACCGGTTTTAGGGAAGTAAAGTCAAACGGAGTATTTTTCACCTTCATCTTTCTTCCCGTAGGAATGAACGCCGAGGTAGTATCCAATATCCGGTCAGACGAAATATGCAACCGATGCTCTGTTATCTTTTTTCCATTTCCGCACAAATTGAAATATGCGTGATTAGTCATATTGATGTAAGTAGCACAGTCTGTTTCCGCATAATGCCGTACAGAAAGTTCATTGTCCTCATTGAAACGATAGTCTGTTATCACATGGATATTTCCCGGGAAACCTCCTTCTCCGTCTGGCGAATACAGACTAAAACGGATGCCATCCGGTAATTCTTCCCATTGCCACACCTTGTTATGAAAGCCGGAAAAACCTCCATGATTGGTATTATTCCCATCATTAACTTCCAAATGGAAGGTTTTCCTATCTATTGTAAAAGAAGCATCAGCAATACGATTGGCAAATCTGCCAACAGTTGCTCCCATATAATAAGAATCTTTCAAATAATCGGACAAGGTATCATAACCGATCAAAATATTGGCTAATGCTCCCTGAACATCGGGTACTGAAGCTGTAATCCAACGTGCCCCCCAATTAGTGAATTCCATATAAGCTCCCGAGGAGTTCATTACGGTAAATCGTAATACAGGTTTTCCGTCAGAGGTATAAGTTTCTATTTTATGTATTATTTTCATATTATTCCAAATTTCAGAAAAAGAAAAAGCATCAGGTAGGAAGCAGATGTTTCCTCCTGATGCTTCTAATTTATATGGATAGAAACAATTTATTTGCTATATCCCGGATTCTGATCTTCAGGGCCGAATGCATCATTTGTTTTAATTTCAGTATCAGGAATAGGATAGCGCTTATGGAAATCTTGAATTGTTCCTGATTCTTTTGCCCAACGGTTACGTTCTTTTATCAATTCTACAAATTTATTAGTACGAAGCAAATCAATACGTCTCCAACCTTCGAAACAAAGTTCACGCAAACGTTCATCCATTACTTTATCACGGAATTCATCTTTGCTCATTCCCGAATTCCATTTCTTATCTTCTGGCAAGTTTCCTCCCCATGCACGAGTACGAATTTGATTATTCACGATCTGTACTGCTTCCGAAGTCTGTCCTAATTCATTCAGACATTCAGCATGCAATAATAATATATCAGCATAACGAATCATTGAAAAGTTCTTACCAGAATTCCACATGTTATTAATGCCAAGCCCTGAAAGAATATCTGTACGATAGTCTTCATATTTCTTTATATGCGGTTCCAATTCATCTGTAGTTCCCGTCCATTGAGTCTTTGACAAATCAGGAGTTACATATTCGAATGTTCCATCTTCTGAATATTTATTAGTATAATACGTAAAATCATAACGCAATGCTTCTTCTTTACGCAAATCTCCATCTTCCCAAATGCCACCTTCTTCTACCGTCTTATAAGCAAAAGGAGTCGGAACTAGAAAGTCGTAACCAGAGAAAGAGCATCCCTGACCAAACCAAGAGTCACATGCACGAGAACCACAATCAAACTCCCAATAATTACAATCAGGATATACATTATTAAATTGCAACTCAAACAATGACTCTTTTGTATTAGGATTATCATAACGATACAAGTCAGCATAATTATTCAGCAATTCATATCGCCCCATATTAATAATAGTCTTAAAACATTCATCAGCCTTGGCAAAATCCCGTAATCCTGTCTCTTCCGGAGCTGCCATATAAGCCTTTCCTAACATGGCCCATGCAGCCCCAACAGTAGCACGCTGCGGTTCACTATTATAAGACTCAGGCAAATTATTGGTAGCAGTAATAAAATCATTAATAATATATTCCCATACAGTCTTTAAAGGTTGACGTCCCAAGCCCAATTCATCAGTACGGTTCATATCTATCACAGGGATTTCACCCCAATACATACTTAATTCAAACATTAATAAACCACGAATAAAGCATGCCTCTCCCATCAACTGTTTAGCACGTTCCGGTTCTTCAGTGGTCATACCCAATGCATATATAGCTTTAGCAGCTGAAACGACAGCCGGCCAACGGTTGTTCCAAATAGAACTAACCTGAGTAGATGTAGGATTCAACTGTCCATTATATTTATCCATACCGGCTTGATCGCCTGAAGAAATCAATTGATAATTACCCTGCTGTGTTTCATCTGTCCCCAAATAAGGCATCAATCCATTACGTCCTTCTTTACAGCCCCTATAACTCTTATACAATCCAAGAACTAAAGGTTCTACATTATCTATTTTTTCAAATACTTGTTCTTCAGTCAAAGATCCCGTAGGTTCTACCTGCAAAAAATCCGAGCAAGAGGAGGTTTTCAGTGCAAAGGTCAAAGCCAAAGCATATATCGCACTATATCTATATATCTTTTTCATTGTTGTGTTTTCTTTTAAAGTTAGACTATTTATTCTATCCTTCCATTAAAAAGTCAAATTAAGACCAAAAGTATACATACGTGTAGGAGGATACCAATCACCAGTTTCCGGATCATAACCATTATAATTAGTTAAGCAAAAAAGATTAGAACCAGTGGCATAAACACGCAGGTTAGTCAGTTTCAGAGCATTTATCACTTTAGTTGGGAAAGTATAGGCCAATGTCAGAGCAGACAAACGCAAGAAAGAAGCTTTCTGTACACTAAAATCCATAGAACTTGCACCATAATGATTATAATCAAAGCCAGCCAACACACGTGGAAATTCAGCATCTGTATTTTCAGGAGTCCAACGATCCAACAAATCCGTTGATGCGACTCCAGATCCAGTACTTCCAATCAAAGTTTCATACCAAGGACTCAATTTTTTAGCCCCATAAGAATAACTGAATACTACATTTAAAGACAATCCCTTCCAAGAAAAATCTGTAGAAAAACCGCCATAAAACTTAGGATCAGTGGAACCAATTACAACACGGTCATTTTGATCTATCTGTCCATTATTATCATAATCCAACGGATACAAATCACCAGGATTCACATTATATCCATTCCAATTTATTTTATTCAAACGATCCATATCAATTTCTTGGGCGATTCCACCTGTTTTCCAAATATAAATTGTGTTACGAGACTCACCAAGGAATAAATTACCTTCTTTTTGAATATTACGATCACTATCTACATTATATACAACATCATTATCACCATATAATTGAGTTACCTTATTTTTATCCATAGACAATGTAGCTGCAAAATTCCATTCAAAATCTTTAGCTCTTACCAAATTGGCATTCAAAGCAAATTCCAAACCTTTGTTTTCAATCGCACCTATATTTTCAATAGTACTGCTGAAACCAGTAGTCGTAGGCAACGAATGGCTCATTAACAAATCCTTATTTTTTATCAAGAAAGCATCAACAGACAAACGCACTCTATTCTGTAAGAAAGCCATATCTACTCCTAAATTCCATTGTTTTTGTTTCTCCCAACTAATATCTGGAGTACCACGTCGCCCATTGGAAACAAAAGAATTCGTATAACCTGTATCGGAAGTACCCGTATAGCTGACATTATATAAAGATAAATAGGCAAAATCATCAATATTCTGATTACCAACGATACCAAAACCAGCACGTAACTTTAACTGATCAAAAATCGTCTGATTTTTCATGAACTTTTCTTCTGTAATATTCCAAGCTGCAGACACAGACGGAAAAATACCCCACTGATTTCCTTTAGCAAATTTAGAAGAACCGTCGTAACGCGCTGTCGCCGTCAATAAATATTTACCCGCATAGTTATAGTTAACACGAGCGATATAAGATAATAATGTTTGCTCGGACCAAGCTGTACTTAAGCCGCGCTGATCTTTTTTATAACCAGATCCCAAACTATGATATCCAAATAAATTAGTGCCAAACCCTGTTGCCGTAGCATTAATATAATTATACATAGTCCGTGTAGCACTGGTACCAACCATCGCATTCAACTTATGTTTACCGAAAGAGGCTTCATAAGACAATGAATTATCCCATTGCCATACAGTACGTGTATCTCTATCATCTTTGGCTTCACCTTGTGTTCCATAACGTTCCGACTCATAAATATCATTCGGGGTATATTTATTTTGCTGCTTTTGAGCATAATCAATAGAGAAAGTAGAACGCAAGTTTAATCCTTCAATAGGATTGATATTAATATAATTAGAGCTCAACAAGCGATTATACACCAAATCATTATCGACTTTCAAAGAACGTAATGGATTAAAATTATTTTGGTCAAAAATACCTTGCCAATTTAAAGTTTCAATCTCATCAGAAATTTCCAACATCGGATTAGCACAACGTGCACGATTCATTACTCCATCATCAACCAACGTGTTCTCGGTACGTGTAAAAGTTGTATTAGTACCTACTTTCAGCCAGGATTTAATCTGTTGATCCGCATTAATACGTCCTGTGTATTTTTCTTGTTCAGACTTCTCAATTACACCTTTATTGTCTGTATAACCAAAACTAATATAATAAGAACCTTTATCATTGCCATTCGAAAGACTTACTACATGATTGTGTTGTACTCCAGTACGGCTCACAGCATCCAGCCAATCATAATTTTTATTATTGTTGTAGGCATCGAATTCATAATCAGCAAAAACAGTATTCGATCCCATTATCACATCATTGATATAAGCATTGACATCTCCATCAGGATTTGTTTGCATATAACCATTCGTATAGGCCTCCTTTCTAAGTTCAAATAATTGACGAGTATTCATAGTTTTTGGAGTATTAGCATAGGTCTGAAAGCCAATCCAGCCATCATAAGAAACTTTACCTTCGCCTTTTTTACCCTTCTTAGTTGTAATAACAACAACACCGTTGGAACCACGTGAACCATACAGAGCTGTAGCTGATGCATCTTTCAAGACCTCAATAGAAGCCACATCATTCAAATTGACTGCATTAAATCCAGAGAATGAATTATCCATAACCATACCATCTACGACATAAATAGGGTCTGTAGATCCATTAATTGTATTAATACCACGAATTTTAATAGATGCATCATCCGTAGGACGCGTAGGTTGAGAAATGAACACACCTGCGACACGACCTTGAAGAGCTTGATTTACATTTGTTACTGGTTTTTCTTCCAATACTTTAGAACTAACACTGGCAACAGCTCCCGTCAAATCACTCTTCTTCATCGCAGTGCCTACAACAACCACTTCATCTAATGTTTCAGTATCCTCCGACATCACAACTTTGACTGGTTGGTTACCCATTATTTTAACATCTTGTGCAACATATCCTATATAAGAAATATGCAATGTTTCCCCTTTCTGAACTGATAATGTAAATTTACCATCAAAATTGGTAATAGTCCCATTGGCTGTACCTTTTACCACTACACTTGCACCAATGATAGGTTCGGATGTAACATCCACCACCTGTCCTGTAACCGTTATGTTCTGTGCTAGCATATTGCAGCAACAAAACATGATAAGGATTAAATTAATAAGCCTAATTCTTTTCATAATTTGTAAATTTAAGTACGATTTAAAGTTTATATTGGTTTATTCTTCCACTTTGAAAATTACAACATCACATGCAGGAACCGTTACTTCCAGATTGGTTTTAGCAGTACTTTCAATGCCACTCCATAATTCTTTCAGCCTATATTCCTTTGACGAATCCAACCCCAGACGCTCTAAAGCTGTAGTCATCTTCAACTCTTGATCCATATAGTTGAACACAGCATAATAAGCCTTACCATCCTTATCCATGCGTACAAACTGATTTTCTGACTTTTCACCATTCCCATCTACAGGATGGAAAGATTCCCCATTGGCTATAGCATTGATCTCAGCATTAGTCAGATATTTCATCGCCTTCTCCTTCACTTCTTTAGAACCGCCTTTGCTGAAATCATCTCCAGCAATGAAAATTCCTGTAATGACCCCCGAAGTAACACGCGCTCTGTTCTCACCATCTGTAGCATCACGCAATACAATATGGTCAGGATCATTAAACTGATAAACCTTATCCTGCCACCAACCGTATGAAAGTGCATTCAAGGTATATTCAGTATCCTTCATCTTATTCCACGCATCACAAGCAATTCTTCTAGACTGAGCATAATGAGCAGGAAAAACAGGAGAAATAGAAAGATTGATATACATATCGCCAAAATATTTGTCAAGCAATTGCATTCCATAGTTATATCCCTGAATACCTGTTTGTATTTCCGGATTATACCATTTGTCAGCCTCCATCGCCCCATGTGTCATAAAATCCATTTTCACATATTCAAAACCTGCCCGATGAAAGAGTTCCGATGTACGCTTCATCATAGCTTCAATAGCTGGATGGGTAGGATCAACAGCATACGCTCCGTCTAATTCCTGCGGTTTTCCATTTGCATAGAGATACACATCTTTATATTTATACCCCGGAATTTCTTTTATTTCACGTTCAGGATTTTTAGCCCAATCAGTAAACGGAGTCCAATAAACGCCGGCTATCTGACCGTTTGCCTTACATCTATCCACAAAAGCTTTCAACTCCTCTTCTGAAAAACTATTCCAACCAGAATCCAAACCTGTATAAACCAGATTATCCGAATTCACAAAATGATGGGACTGCAAATTCTCTTTATAAAAATCAGAAACTTCCAATGCTTTCGGATAGGTCAGATTAAATTGCAACGCTCCCCAGCTGTTCCAGCCAAAAGGAACAGCTTTATCCCAAGCTTTGGGCGGAGCAATCACAGCATTAGCCTGAGCGTATTCTTCCATGCCTTCACGCCAGTCTTCAAAAAATCCTACTAAAATCTTAGGCGACTTGATTGTCGTACCTTTCAATGCACCGTGAGGTTTCGAATCACGCGTTGTCTTATCAGCAACACCCCCATAACATACCAATGAACCTACATTATATATATTACCTTTACCTATTGTTATACCTGTTTTCCAAGAATCGTGTTCCACAGAACCTATCACCATAGCTTCACGATCATCATTATTAAATATGGCAGTAACTTCATAACTAGTCAATTCTGTAAATGTGAGCGGATGAGATTGGTATCTGATCCAACAGTCATTATCGAAAGGAATGAAAAGCGCACGATTATTTTCACCCTGGTTCAGGACTTCAGGCATTCGGTCCACATTGACCGGCGCCATATAATTCGAAGCCATTTCAGACGTACTTTCCAAAGTAAAATCTGTCAACACATAATCCTTTGTCGGATATACATAAAAAGATTGAACCAGTACAGGCAAATTATTCCCAGTATAAGTCACCTCATAATGATACCCTTCTCCAAAATGATCATTGATTTTTTTTGTAGAAACATGATGCTTTGCATAATCACGAGTCGAAACAACACTGTCGGCCAATTTATAAGCTGCATATACATTATCATAAATAAGCTTAGAGCCTTTGCTGATATCAATACCATTAGCGTGAGCATCGTACTCCAAAGACCATTCACCGACATTTAGATTTGCATTTTCAGTACACCCGGACAAAATAAGACCGGAAGCACTCAATGCAGAAACACAGAGAAACAATGATTTTAAAGTTAACCAATTATTCTTCATAATATTATTAGTTTGTCAAAGAGATAAATCTACTTAAGGTTTGCTTTACTGTTCGGAATTCTTTTCCTTTCAAGCATGGTCAAAAGTAGGCATATCTTGACAACCTGTTAATATACAAACGCAGCAATAAATAGGATTTTTGCAGCAATGACTCATCTGCGTCCGAAGAATCCGCAAATGTGTCATTTTTTGCTGCATTTCTTTCAATCAGAGATTCTCCGTCAAATCTATTTTAGCTTTTTCCTTGGATGTTTGATACTGTTTCTCAAACTCTTTCGGAGTCATTCCGAATTGTTTCAGGAATAATTTACTGAAATAAGATGAAGAGTTTATTCCTACCATATAACAGATATCCCCAATACGGTATTTACCTTCCTGAATCAATTCGGCCGCTTTTTTCAAACGGATCAACCGAATGAAATCTATGGGTGAAAGATTAAACAGAATCTTTATTTTCCTCAATAAGCTGGAACGGCTCATACATAAGATATCAGCCATACGTTCCACATTGAAATTTTCATCTGAAATATTCTCTTGAATTACATTAATTACTTTATTCATAAATTCTTCATCCGCCTTGTTCATCTGCATATTATGCACAGGAAAAAAAGGACGTTTAGAGAATGCCTCACGTTCTTTTCTACGATTGCTGAGTAAAGACAAAATCTGACTCTTCAAATAATTGAAAGAAAAAGGTTTCTCCACATAAGCTTCCGCTCCTATCTTCAATCCGTTAATTTTACTCTCCAAATCATTCTTGGCGGTAAGGAAAATAACCGGAATATGACACAAATCAATATCCCCCTTTATTTCCTTACATAATTCATAGCCATTCATCACCGGCATCATTATATCACTGATTACCAAATCTATGTGATTACTACGTAAAACATCCAACGCTTCCTGTCCATTCACAGCAGTTTCCACCGTAAACAAAACTTCCAATCGTTCAAAGATAAAAGATCTCATACTTTCATTGTCCTCTACTAACAATAAAGTATAACCTTTCATCTGGTCTGTTTCTGTTGATGTTTCCTCATCCAATACTTCTATATTTTGCTCCACTACCTTCTCTATTTGCTGCCTTACTTCCTCTTTATTCAAAGGAATGATCAAAACAAATGTATTCTCCGGTTGTTCTATATCCAAATAAAGCCTGCCTTTATGTAAAGTGGCTAGCGAACGAGCTAAAGGTAATCCTATGCCTACTCCCATCCGAACTGTATCCTTCTTCTCCATCTGATAAAAGGGTTCAAAAATCTGTTGGCTGGACGCTTCAGGTATCTTTTCTCCGTCACTGACAATACGAACTGTAAAATCAGCTTCATCTTGGAATAAATCTATCGTAATGGTATGACGGGCATATTTCAAAGCATTATTCAACAAATTACTCAATACTTTTGTGATAGCCTCCTTATCTATGGCAGCCATAATTCTTTCTTGGGGAATATGCTGCAATAACTCTTTCTGCTTTTGCAGAATAGTAGGCTCAAAACGAGCAATCGTTTCATTCAGCAATGCCGTTACATCAACCGTTTCAAATTTCAGTTCAAATTTGCTCGCCCCTATTTTCTGAAAATCAAGCAACTGTCCAGTCAAATCTAATAATCTCTTGGTATTCTGCCCGATTACTTTCAAATTCTTATTCAATTTCTGATCCTTGATATCCATTTCCTCAATTGCTTCCAACGGACCATTTATCAATGTCAAGGGCGTGCGCACCTCATGAGCTATTTCAGTAAAGAAACTGACTTTTGATTCATAGAGTTCTTTCTCCTTCTCAATTTCAAATAACTTCTGCTTTTCTTCCATCTGTTTCTCTTCGCGTCTTCTATACCAAAAGAACCAGCAAAGTACGACACAGATTCCCCATATAATATACAGAAAATAAGCCCAGACGGACTGCCACCAAGGAGGCAGAATAACAATGGATAAAGACCGGGTAGCATAAGGGCCTTCTTTGGCACTATTGGTAGCCCGCACTTGCAAGATATAATCTCCCGGAGGCAGTTTAGCGTAAGAAATATTCTGATTACTCGCTGCCCGTATCCAGTCTTTGTCCAACGGAACTAATTTATAATAATACTGATTGGACTCCGTAGTAGAATAACTTAATAAAGCAACATCGAAACTAATATTTGCCTGATCATAAGGTAATATAATTTCATCTGTATGTTCTATACACTTTTTCAAAGGAGAATTAGGAGTGTGAACTGTTATTTCCTGATTATAAATGCTGAACTTTGAAATATAAACAGGTGGTAAGAAATTTATTTTCTCTGAAGAGTTAGGATCAAATGCAATCAATCCGTCTATACCACCAAAATAAAACTTACCGTCCTCACCCTTCAAAGCTGACTTATAATTAAACTGATTCCCTAATAGACCATCTTTAGTGGTATACACCCGTATATCTTTTGATTCCGGATTAAATCTAACCAGTCCACGATTTGTTCCAAACCATAAATTTGATTGTTCATCTTCCAAGATCTTATAAGCCACATCATCTGGTAAACCGTCTTTGATAGAAAAAGTAGTAAAATCATCCGTTTGAGAATTATAACAACAAATACCACCACGATCCGTAGAAATCCAAATACGGCCTTTACAATCCTGCATGACAGAACTCACAGAATTAGAGCTCAATGTATTTTCCTTACCTTCCTCATGAGTATACTTTTTAAAAAGATTCTTATGGGGATCATACTTCCATAACCCACTTCCCATGGAGGCGAACCACATCATTCCATCTTTATCTTGAAATACATCAAAAATCCAATCAAATCCCACTTCTTCCACTTTGTCAAAATGAAAACTTGTAGGAGCAGCTTTATAAAGTCCCCAGCCTGTACCAATCCACTTATATCCTTCATTATCTATAAAAAAAGTATAAACACTTCCTTCTCCTATATTTAACTCCTCAGGAGTATAATGACAAACTTTATTCTCGGGTAATTGAATCACATCCAATCCTTGCTTAAACAAGCCACAGAACAATTGGCTTCCTTTGACAAACATTCCCAAAGTAACCATATAGTTCCCTTTATCATAATCGTTCAATCTCAACCGCCTTACCTTTCCGGAAGCAATATTTAATATGTTCACCCCATCATCTTCAGTGCCAATCCATATGTTACCCTTATTATCAGAAGCTATCTCTCTTACCCGTTTCGTTGTTAATGAGTTCCCATCACTCCCAGGTACATATTTATCAAACAATAAATCATGATGAGGCAGATAATCCACCCCGCCAAACATGGTTCCCAGCCAAATTCCCCCTTCCCGATCTCGGTAAATAGTATAAATAATCTTATCTGACAAACTGAACGGACGCATCAGATCTTGCTTCAAATGAACTATTTTATTCTTCCTCTCATTTACAACAAACAAACCTTCGTGAGTTCCCACCCATAGTTCATTGTCAAAACAGGCTACATTACGTACAAATGTATGGTTAGCCTCCGGTATATCTATTTTTACCAGCTGATTCGTACCGGGATTATATTTCATTAGTTCCCCTTCATGAATAGCCATTGCAATCCAATCACCATAATTACAAATAAAATTAATATTCTTTCCCTTTAACGAACGCCCGGTTTTATCAACACAATATTGTTCAAATTTATCCGTATTTCTATCATATCGAAAAAGTCCGACTCCCCATGTACCAACCCAAACATCACCATCAGGGCGTACCAAAATACAATCCGGAGCTTCTGTTTTAAAATGCTCTTTGTTGGTTACTTCATAAAAATAAAGCTTCTCATCCTTATAGCGAAAAACTCCCTGATCAGGAATTACAATCCAAATATTCCCAATAGAATCCGCCACAATATTAGATACCCAATTATTCATATTCACCCCTTCTTCTGTTTCCATATTCATTGCCGTGAATATATCCAAGGCAGGATTATAACGATAGACTCCTCTATCCGTTCCTACCCATAACTGACGTTCCTTATCTTCAAACAAAGCAGAAATATTATGGTTTCCCGTACCGGCTACATAGTCATCACAGTTCATCTGTACAATAGAAGTTCCATCAAAACGGTTCAAACCATTTTTTGTACCAAACCACATAAACCCGTAACTATCCTGAATGATAGCCTTCACATTACTTTGTGATAGTCCATTCTCACCCGTTATATGAGAAAAATAAAAATTGGACAATCCCCTATCAACTGCCTGTAATGTAAATACAACATACAAACAACATAAAATGAGCAAAGTCTTTTTCATAGCTTGTTCAAAATTTGAGTCAAAGATAAAAGAAAAAAAGGATAAATAATGCCAATATAAAAGAAATAGAGGGTTGCCCCTCTATTTCTTTTCACGAATGACTATTACAAATCCCCCACCAGAAGCCATAAACATTTCAATAATATTCTTATTATCTATATCCATTATTTTATGTTCGTATAAATTAGCATTCTTGTTACTTCTTTTTTTATCCTGAAAAATTTCAATGGTATATTTCTTATCCTGAGGCAGGAAAGAGCAATCCACCTGAATTGTTCTCTCTCCCCAAGCATTCAATCCGCCTATATACCAAGTATTTCCTTTCTGCTTGGCCAACACGGCATATTCGCCCACACGGGCAGCTAAGGGAATCGTCTGATCCCATGAAGTCGGTACTTCCGCTAAATACTTTAAAATATCAGGATACTTACGATACTCATCCGGAGAATCACATAAACTGGCAAATGGTGCGGAAAGTACAACAAACAAGGCCAATTCATGTGAACGAGTCCCCAATGAACTAGGCAACCCCGGATCGATCGGCTTAAATTTCTCCAATGTGCTGTTACGCATCGAACCCGGAGTATAATCAATTCCACCTCCCAGCATACGGGCAAAGATACATTGAAGCTGATAATCCGGATTAGAAGTGGTATCCCACTTAAAACATTCCGCACATCGCATGGCTTCATAAGAAAGGATATTAGGATATGCCCGATGAAGTCCGGTAGGCTTGCTGCATCCATGAAAATCCACCATAAGATGCCGCTCAGCACAAGCCTTTGCCAGATTTTCATATTGAGGGATTATTTGGGCATCATCACGATCAAAAAAATCTATTTTTACCCCAACAGCACCCCATTTGCTGATAGAATCCAAATAACAATGCGGATGTTGGAATAAAGTAGCAGCAACAGTCCAAAGCCATACACCTACTTTTTTTTCTTTTCCATAGCGTATCACCTCTTTTATATCAATATTCTTATTCAAATCAGCATGATTAAAAACATTGCTCCAACCGGCATCGACCAGCAGATAAGGTATCTTGTTTTCGGAAGCGAAATCAATATAATACTTGTACATCTGCGTCGAAAGGTTTTGATGACCGGAAGGGAAAGGAGCTTTTTCCAAAATAGCACAATGCCACCATTCCCAAGTTGCTTTACCAGGACGAATCCAATCCGTATCCTTTATTTGTTGGGGCTTGGCCAGTAAGTAAATCATTTCATTAGTCAGTAGTTCCTTATCATCCTTGGCTACAATAGCTATACGCCAAGGGAAAGCATGATTACCAGCAGTACGTGCTAAATAATTCTCCCTCTCTTTAACTACCGTAATAAAATTTCCCCAACTGCCCATCTCTATTTTTTTAGGATAGGCCGCCCAATAACCTTTCATCTTGCCATCTTCCTTACGAAGATACATACCCGGATAGTTATTCAAATCTGATTCAGCCACCACAACACGCACATTCTGCATCTTGTTTGTAAATAAAGTTGGTGTAATACCATATTTATGTTCTTCTATTTTAGAAATGCCCTCGTAAAGCACATTGCTCAACTCCCAAGCTGTAAAATTAGTTGTTTCGGGTAAAATAACTGCCGGATCATCGCCCAGATTAAAAGAAGCTTCTTCATCAGCTACAATCAAAGAATCCTGCTCCGGAAGATTTCCACAAAAACGATATGCCATTCCTTCATTATACATCCGGAATATAACTGAATAACCATCCTTGAATTTCAAAGAAAGTTCATTATAATGGTCTGTTAATTCACGATAGTTACCAGCTACCGGATAAACCTTCTCGGAAGTACTCCTTGTAGAAGCTCCTACCACTTCACCATTCTTTCCCCATATATTTCCATTTTCCATCGTCATACAAATAGCAGAGGGATGAATGACAGGCTTACCTTCCAAACTTAAAGAATATTGTAATACCCTTCCATTCTCTACAGTAAGTGCCAATTGCCCGTTTGGGGATGATAATTCATAAGCTGACGGTGTTTGTGCCTGTGCAAAAACACACAGACACCATGTTACCAACAAAAGGAAAATATTCTTTTTTTTCATACGGCACACAAGTTACGATGGATTTGTCCACCTTGATGATTAATATCCAATTCTCGCACCTTATCCAAAAAATCAATGGCTTTTCCCATTTCACGCAATCCTAAACAACCCAGTCCCATCACATAATTGCAATGAATGCGGTTACGTTTATCCAAGTCATCTTCCCAAATAGCCAAATCAGGCAGAGAAACAGCAAAATAATCAATCCGGCAGTGGTCAAATAAATGCTTTTCACCATGCTTTATCAATTTGTTAAAGCAACCGCACGCCTTGTCTTCCCTGCCCAATGCACGCCATGCCAAACCTTGATAGAAAATCTTGTCGGGCTGTTGGTCATTGTAAAAGAAAGCCTGTTGTGGTTCTGACGAGCCAATGGTTGCTTTGATGAAGCAATCTATAGCTTGTTGCTCATTTCCCAATCCACGAAGCGCCTCACCTTTATAATACCAGATATCATTCTCTTCAGCATTTGCCAATTTTCCCTCACCCAAATTAAATGGATAAACATTCGTTTCATCCAAAAGGACTAAAGCATCGGCATAACGTTTTTCACTTAAAGCAATCTTTGCTAATTCTATACGGCACAATACATATTGTCCGGTGATTTTTCCTTCTCCTCCTTCCCATGGATGGAAATTACGTGCGGCAATCAATTCTTTTGCTTCAGTATAGCGCCCTAGTTGATTATACAAAGTGATACGCTCAATGGACAGATCATCACGCTGTTCCACTTCAGACAGATGTGCTTCCAAAAAAGCCAAACGTTCTGTATGAGGTCGGCCTAAACGTTTATAAAGTTGGTCCAACTCCATTAATATACGAGAATCGTGCTCATCCAATGCATAAGCTTTTTCCAGAGTTTCCAAAGCCCTTTGTTTATCATTACGCTTATTATAATAAGCTAAAGATAAATTACGCCATACGGTAGGGAATGTTGGCTCTATAGCAGCCGAATGTTCCCAACAAGCAATAGCATTATCATACTGACGGTTAGCATACCAAAAGTTTCCTAAACTATATGCCGCTTTTGCTCCATGAATATTCAAACGTACGGCATCTTGAAGAATCAATACTTCTTCTATACGATTCGGGAAACAATATGAATGATTTTCCTTTTCTGCTCGCTGATAATATTCCAATGCTTTACTCTCATCTCCCTTACAGGTATGGAAATACCCCATTGTATAATAAACGACAGGATATACTTCTGTAACTCCGGTTACGTAGCATTCCAACAAAGAAAGAGCTTCCTCGTACAGTCCGGCAGCAGCAAAATCCAATGCATATTCTATATATCCGTGAGCCCAGCCACGCATCAACTTTTTCATTTCCTCCAACACTTCCACATCCCGGGTCAACAAATAATGTTCAAAACGGCATCCCATATTAAAACGATCTATCTGCAATGATTCGGCTACGAGCGCCAAAGCTTCCTCTTTACGACCCAATTTGCGTAGAATGGAAATTTTCAACTGACGCGCTTTGTGATTATGCCAATTACGAATCAATGAACGGTCTATCTTGTCCAAAGCACTTTCATACTTTCCTTTACGAGTGTCAAGTTGTGCTAGTGCATAATAAGCCGCATCCTGCCAAGCAGCATTCCATGCCGACTTAAAGAAAGCATCATAAGCCTCATCCCATTTCTGTTGCATCATACAACTCCAACCCCAATTATAATAAGGTTCACCGTCATAAGGATTCGGATTACGTTCAGTCAAGGTTTCCACCGCTTTCCGGAAATAGCTCTCCGCCATTGCAAATTGTCCTTTACGCATCAACAATAACCCTACCGCATTGTTACAACGTACATCTCCCGGTTCACGTCTTAATGCTTCCATATAATAATCCATCGGATTATAAGTAGCATGGCGATATTGTTCCAAATGTAGTCCGGTCAAAAACAGTTGTTCGACAGAAGCAATATCTTGAGGATCTTTAGCAGCTTTAGCAGGATCAGGAACCGGCTTGATTTCCGGCTTATCCGCTTGATAAGAAAGCAAAATTTGTCCTTCCTTATCACGAACCTCTACACATACCTCCTCTTCTTTTAGTCCTTCTGCCGCAAAAGTCGTAATAAACGGTTCTGATGGCGAAATTTGTGTAGTCTTATCCAATAAAACAGTGCCTTTAATAGCTTTTACTATAATACGTACTCCACTATTCACTCCCGTAGTATAAAGCACCAAACGGGCTTTACCTTCCTTTATTTCCAAATTCAGCAAAGCATCTTTAGTTGCATTCTTTACATAACCCACTTCACTATAAGGCATAAAATACTGTACCCATGATTTTTCCTCATAGGGCTGTAACCAAGTAAAGTCCGGTTGGTTATCCGTATACATACCGGTCATCAGCTCAATGTAAGGTCCATCCTCATCGGTCAGATTGCGATCCCACGCCTTACCGAAATCACCATTCCCCCATGTCCATTGTTTCTTTCCCGGAGAAACATGATGATCGGCCACATGCAGCAGACCGCCATGGGCATCTTCTTCATAACCACCTACAAAATCATATTTAGACTTGATAGCCATATATGATGTAGGAACCGGAATATTTTTATATTTAGAGATATCCACCCCAGCAGAATAATCCTGTTTATAATAAACTCCTGTAGCAATAGGAAAAGAAGAAACATCGCGCTTGCCATGATCGAACACCGCATTCACATCAGGTGGAAATACCGAATGATAATGGTCATTGACTACTACTGCAGGATTGGCCCACCACAAAAAAGTCTGAGGGAAAGACGTACGATTATAAATCTTCACTTTTATTTCTATATAAGCTTTGCCCGGATAAAGCGTAAATCCCTGCATACCTTTGGTGCGGAACATTCTCTCCACTTCATTGCACCATACTGTCTTACTGCCATCCGCATTTTCCTCTATCAAAAAATCAGTAGGCAAAAAAGTAGAAGGACGGTGATGCTGAGGCCAGTTAAATTCGATGCCTCCAGAAATCCAAGGTCCTGTCAATCCCACCAATGCCGGTTTCACTACTTGATTGTAATAAACAAAATGACGTCTTTTCACCTTATCATAAGCCATGTGTATACGACCACCCAGCTCGGGAAGTATCATCACCTTGATGTATTCATTCTCGATAAATAATGCATGATACCTCTTGTCTACTTTTTTATCTGAAATCTTCTCTACCACCGGATAAGGATAGACTGATCCGCAACTTCCCTGATAAACCCTTTTTTCAAGAAAAATAGGATTCTTCTCTTCCTTTCCTATCTCATAAGTAGGAAGCATGATATCTTCCTCCCATGCACGCACCTCACTGCCATGAACGGTACTTTGAATTAAATATTGAGTTATTTTCTCCATAATAAATATTGTTATTTCACTAATTCTTTTTCAATTTCTTCCAAGCTCTTCCCTTTGGTTTCCGGCAAACGGAACACAACAAATATTCCTCCAGCCAGGCAAATCAATCCATACAACCAGAATGTTCCGGCAGCTCCCAAACCACTATTCAGCATTGGGAAAGTATAGGTAAGTATAAAACAAGCCGCCCACAAAGCGAAAGTGCAAACAGACATAGCAACTCCACGAATACGATTCGGGAAAATCTCTGAGATAATGACCCACATCACTGTAGCCAAAGTCATGGCATAACAAGCAATGGCCATCACGACAATAATCAATAGAACAACTCCTGTGATATGAAAATAATAAGCGGCTCCCATAAAGGTATAAATTACTGCCAAGCCAAATGATCCGATCAATGTCAATGCCTTACGTCCCCAGCGGTCTACCACAAACATAGCTAGAATAGTAAATATGACATTCGTAATACCGGTCACCACAATATTCATCAAAACATCAGACACGCCATAACCTGCTGCCATAAATATTTCCTGTGCATAGTTAAAAATAACATTAATGCCACACCATTGCTGCAAAATAGCCATAACAACACCTATAGTCAACACTTTATACATAGCAGGATTTAATAATTGACGGTAGCCTCCTTCTTGCGTCTGGCAGGCTGAAGCAGCTTCTATAGCAGCCAACTCAGTAACAGCATATTCCTTTCCTCCCATACGAGTAAAAACCTTGAGTGCCGCCTCCCGTTTTCCCGAAGAGGCTAACCAACGAGGACTTTCCGGTAATATAAAACTAAAAACAAAGAACAAGGCGGCCGGGACAGTCATTGCCCAAAACATCCAGCGCCATCCCATCTGTCCGTTCCATGATTCACGGATCATTTCATGAGTAGCTCCTAATGCCACAGGCTCAGCTATCTGCCAATTTACAATCTGAGAAGTCAAGATACCTAATACTACCGTCAACTGATTGATGGACACAAACCGTCCACGCAGATGCGCCGGAGCAATTTCTGCTATATACATAGGTGACAAACTAGAAGCAATCCCTATAGCAAAGCCCCCTACCAAACGAAATACATTAAAGAAAGTAAAAGAATGAACAGCCCCTGTACCGACAGCCGTACAGATAAACAGTCCTGCCGCCAAAATCAAAATCGGCTTACGTCCCAAACGGTCACTCAGCTTACCGGCACTTAGTGCCCCAAACAAACAGCCAATCAAGGCACTGCTCATTGCCCACCCCTGCATGACAGGATCATTTGCTATACCAAAGTATTGTTCATAAAAAGGTTTTGCTCCTCCGATTACCACCCAGTCATATCCAAACAGGAAACCTCCCATAGCAGAAATCAAAGCGATAAGAAATAGATAAAAATTAGATTGTGTTTTCATGAATATCATATATTAGTTAGTTTTATAATGCAAAGTAACAAGGATTCAAGGACTTAAAGAATAGAAAAAATTACTGAGAACATGGACAATATTACTATTTCATCACTTTGCAGGTTGTCTTATCATAAAACGAGGACTACACCTCAATATACTAAGATGTAATCCTCAATCAAGCTATGCAAAGTAGCCTGTTTTTTTACAATAACTCCAGCAAATCTCCACGTTTCATATCCACCGTTATTAAACCCTTTGCATCAGGATTTGCAATTGCCTCCTTACCATTTAAAAGCACTCTATATTTTTTCCCTTGAGGAATTTTCACTTTTAAAACCTGATCAGCAGTAGCTTTTAAAGAAGCTTTATTGATGACAGCATTCGTCCATTCAGCAGTTGCTTCAGCTCCTCCCTTTAAACACAGACCTTTAAAACTACCATCTTTCCATTCAACAGGCAAACAGGGTAAGAATTCTACATAACCCTCATGATTCTGTATGAGCATTTCTGCCATACCAGCTGTACCGGCGGGATTCCCATCAAACGAATAAATATCACCTTCCGCACCAGCAATGCCACCAGGAGATACAGTCATTAAATTTTCACGTGAAAGCTTGCCCTGTAATAATTGGACACTCTTATATGCTTCCTGCGCATCTTTCAACCGAGCATACATACAAATCATATTGGCACGGCTCCATTCTGTATCTTCCCAGTTTTCGGCAGACAAACGATTCTCGATAGTCTTACGGGCAGCTTCCGCCAATTCGGGAGTCTTCTCCAAAGTGATCTGGGAAAAAGGATACAAAGCTAGCAGATGGGAAGTATGACGATGATTGGGATGCGCTTCTTCAAAATCTTCAAACCACTCACGGATAGCACCATTGGCACGTAACTGGATAGGAGGAAGCTGGGCGATAGCGGTACGCAGGCTATCGGCAAACTCACGGTCTGTATCTAATATTTCTGAAGCCCGGACACAATTCGACAAGATCTCGTAGGCCAGCTCACGGTCACAGGCAGGCATCATGGAAGCAACCATTTCTTCACCACCTGCTGTACGGAACCAGTTTTCGGGTGAGATGCTCGGCCCTGTCATCAGATAACCACTCTTCGGGTCTTTTGCCAAGAAATCCAAAATGAACTGTGCATTACCTTTCAAAAGCGGATAGGCAGTTTCGGCCAGGTATTGCTTATCTTGTGTAAATTCGTATTGTATCCAAAGATGAGAAGCAATCCATGAGCCTGCCATAGGAAACAGTCCCCAAATAATCGTGCTGGATGCGGGAGTATATCCCCAAACATTAGCGGTGGTATGGGCAGTCCAGCCTTTACATCCGTAAACCACTTCAGCAGTCTTCGCACCGTGATGAGCTAAATCCTTTATATAGGTAAAGAGGGGGGCATTACATTCGGCAAGATTACCGACATTGGCTGCCCAATAATTCTGTTCAGTATTGATATCCAAATGATAATCATTCGTCCACCCCATATTACAAGCCTTGTTATCATTAAAGAAACCTTGCAAAGCTATGGGCAGGGGAGAGTTCTCGCGCGAACTGGCAATGGTAAGGTAACGACCATACTGGAAGAACAAGGCATCCAGTCCGGTATCGGTCTTGCCTTCCTTCACTTGTTTCCAACGGACATCCGTAGGCATCGCCCGGTTAGCGTCTTGCCCGAAATGGATAGAAACACGATTGTACAACGTATTATAATCCTTTATATGCGCCTGCTTCAATTCATCATAAGATTTAGCTGCAGCCTTCTCCACACCGTCAGCACAAAGAGTCTTGTAATCAGGACTTTTATAATCCGTACGCACATCGACAATCAAAGTCACGGCATCAGCTTCTTTGATACTTACCCCAGACTGTTCCATCTTTACCTCTCCGTTATCGGCCAAAACGGCTATTCTTCCTTCAAAACAGACTCCGCCCGGACCATGCAAAGGAAAATCTACTTTTCCGGTAAACACCAATTGGTTATTTTCTACAGAAAGATCAGCTTGACGCATCAAATCCAATCCCATGTTCATAGTAATGGACTTTTGCTTATCAGCGGTCAAGCGGAGTACGAGAACATTATCCGGGTTTGTAGCAAAATACTCACGTTTATAGTTCACACCACCGGAGTTGAAAGAAACGCTGCTGACAGCCTCATCCAAGCTTAACGAACGGCGGTAGTCGGTCACTTTACCTTCGGGGTAAATGAATTGCATCTTCAAATCTCCAATGGGAAGATGAGTTCCGAAAGAAGTCTGGTTGCCATGAAGATTATCTCCGGCTATACGGTTTCCTTCCGATAGTTTTCCCTCAAAAAACAACTTTCTGAGCTGGTCCATTTTCTCCCGTCCGAAAGGTTTGTTCTGGTTCTCATTGTACTGGCCGGACCACATTGTCGATTCATTCAATGCCAGTTTCTCTTCCTCTATTCCACCATAAGTCATAGCTCCCAAACGCCCATTACCGATAGGTAAAGATTCCATCCAAACTTTTGCCGGTTGGGCATACCACAATTCTGTAGTTTCACAGGAATCAGTTGCACTCTGGCATCCGGAAAGGGCCAAAGCCATTGCTGCTAAATAAGTCTTAAAATGTTTCATATTTTTCATGATTAATAGTTTCTTCTGAAACAAAAGTAGATATACCTCTCCCATTAGGTAGAGAAAAACTCGCCATTTTTAGACTCTTTTGCTTCAATCGTAACCTATAAAAGGGAGTTATTCAACATTTAGAAATCTTTCCCGGCACAAATTCCAACACTTCACCATTTGTTATCATTTTCCCGGTGAGGCAGTCATAACAAACTCCAATATTCCGCCCTTCATGATATCCTGATGAGTAATATAATTCTTCGTATATTTTTCACCATTCAGTTTCATGGAACAGATATAAACCTCATTGTCCTCCTTACGCGGAGCTTTTACCGTAAAAGTCTTTCTATCGGGTAACTGAATGACAGCTTCTTCCAACATAGGAGTACCAATAACGTACTCCCCACTTACCGGATTTACCGGATAAAAGCCAAGTGCTCCAAACACATACCAAGCAGACATCTCTCCACAATCATCATTTCCGGCATAACCTGAAGAAGAATCGTTATACAGTTCATTCATGATATACGCCACGTATTTCTGTGTTTTCCAAGGTTCCCCCGCACAAGCATACAGATAAGCCACATGATGACTCGGTTCATTACCATGCGCATACTGTCCTACAAAACCGGAAGCATTGTCATTCAATGCACCACTTTGGTAGCTAACCGTAAAGAATGTATCCAACTTTGCGACAAAGGCTTTGTTCCCCCCTGTCAGTGAAATCAAATCGGGGATATTCTGGGGTACATACCAAAAGTATTGCCAAGCATTCCCTTCAGTAAAAGGATAACCTCCATTCGCCCCATACTTATAAGGGTCAAATGGCTCAATCCACTCACCCTTATCATTCTTAGGCTGGAAGAACCCGGTTTTAGAATTGAACAAATTCCGATAGAAAGCAGATCGTTTCATAAAATGATTATAATCCTTTTCTTTTCCCAATCGCTTAGCCAACTGTGCGACACACCAATCATCAAAAGCCTGCTCCAAAGTAATAGAAACAGATTGTGTCTGAATATTCTCCGGCATATATCCATATTTCTCCCATACTTCAAAAGGAGAGTTCGGATGAGACACGATAGAACTATTAAAAACCGCTTCATAGGCTTTCTCTTCATCCACCCCGGCAACACCCTTCAGAACAGCATCCACAATGACAGGAATGGAGTGGTTGCCAATCATACAATAATTATCCTGTCCCCATAATTGCCATACAGGCAAATAGCCATAATAATCGTATTGCCTCATCATGCTCTTAACAAAATCGGGAATGCGGTGCGTGTGTATCAAAGTATAAAGTGGATGGGCGGCCCTGAAAGTATCCCATAAAGAAAAAGTAGAATAATGCACCTCCCCTTTTGCCACAGAACGAGTGACGTAATCGGATGCCATATATTCACCATTAACATCACTCATCGTATTGGGTTGTACCATAGTGTGATATAAAGCCGTATAAAAAATCTTTTTCTGCAAATCGGTACCTTGAATGATAATCTTCTTCAATTCTTTCTCCCAACTAGTTTCGGCAGCACGAGCAATATATTCAAAGTCCCATCCGGGGACCTCAGTTGCCATATTCAACCGGGCATTTTCAATGGAAACCGGAGATAAAGCGACTTTACATATCAATTCTTTATTCCACTTCTTATCGAAGCAAAACAATCCACGCAGTTCCGTACCATTAATGACAGGAGTATTCTCATACATCCGATTGCCATCATATAACTGATTGGATAGGACCGGTTGGGAAAATTCAAGATGAAAATAAATCTTTCTCAGCTTTGCCCATCCCGTAATAATACGATATCCCTCTACTACGGTAGGAGAAACCATGCGGAGTTGTGATTGAATAATCCGGCGGTTCCAACTCCCCTTATTTGCCGAGTGGTCCAAATCCAACCATAATTTCAACTGGTCACCATCAGAACAGGTATAGCGATGCACTCCTACGTGTACAGAAGCCGTCAACTCCGCTTGAATCTTCTCATCTTTCAATAATACCTGATAATAGCCCGGACGCGCCTGTTCGTGTTGATGAGTGAAAGTCGATTTCCTTTTATCACTGATGGTAGGGAATAGAAGTATATCTATAAAATCAGAAGCACCGGTTCCGCTTAAACGCGTATGACTGAAACCATAAATAATAGAATCATTATAATCATATCCTGAAGCTTGCGCCCAATCAGGAGCTTCACGAGTGTCGGGACTCAACTGCACCATACCAAAAGGAACAGTAGCTCCCGGATAATTATTCCCAGAAAGACTAGATTGAACAGCACCGGTTCCAATAAACGGATTAACCCAACGAGTAAGATTCTGGGCGCTAATACAATTTACAGAAAGAATAAAAGCAGCCAATAAATTAACAAGTCTTTTCATCATAGATTTAAGTTTCATTTATTGGCAAAATTAGTATATCCACGCTCCCCAAACAGATAAATTTTCGTCTATTTTAGCTTCATTTGCTTCATAAAGTCCGGTTTCTTAGCCTCATCACCACAAAATATTACAATTATCCCGTTTTATTCCAATTCATTTACCGCCAACAAGGACTACTCTAACATTTTCCAAATAAAACTTATAAATTCGGGAATGTTACCCCAATTATCATATTTTTTTTCACCTATTTTTCTATATTTGTGCATTATTCCATCACACAAACGTAAAGACAAATGGACCAAACCTTGCTAAAATACTGGAAAACCTGCCTTCAAGATGCAGAACGCAAAGCCATTGCTCCCAAAGGAGCACGAATCACCTTAAACATCGGTGATAAAATACTTAAATTCGTTCCTCTCAAAAGTATTCCTGTTATTTTCCCTGATTGGAAAGCAGAAGATAGCAATGAAAAACAAAAAGTAATGATTGCTCCTTGTATTCTTTTGCCCGAATTTGAAAACGGCTGGACTTCCCAATCAGAAAGACCGGAATATCCCTTTTTGATTACTGCCACCATGTTGCCTGACGGTAAACTAACCGTATGCGAGAACGAATCAGACAGAATTCCAATCTTTATTCGTAAATTTTTGGAACCCAATGCAGCCAATGACCGCACCATAACCTCTCTTCCAAAAGTAGACCGACTACTATCCGATTTCAATACAGAAATTACAGAATGGGAAACCTATTGGCGAGCATGCGAACAGCTTTTCAAAAAAGCAACCGGCAAAACTTTCAGAACGATGAACTACCATGATAATCCAGAAATCATTATCATAAAAGCCTCCGAACGTAATATGGCACAGCCCATAATCACACTATATGACAAGCTCTTAAAAGATAACGATACCACTCCGCATCCTTTGTTGAATTTATTGATACAGACCAAACCAACCAACGTTCTTCCCAGTCCAACCACCCGAAAAGTTTATTGCAACCGAGAACATTGGGCACAAATGAGTGGCGACTTCCCTTTGTCTGTATCTCAACGCGAAACACTGGCAATGTATACTACACCGGAATGTACTGATATTTTTGTCGTCAACGGCCCTCCGGGAACAGGAAAAACCACTTTCCTGCAAACAGTCATAGCAAACAGACTTGCCCATAATATCCTAAACAATCCGGAAGAACCGGAAATTATAGTTGCAAGTTCAGCTAATAATCAGGCGATCACCAATATCCTGAAAGATTTCAAAGCGGAAACAACTAATGACACGGCACATCCCCGGTTATCCAACCGCTGGCTACCCGAACTAGATACGTTAGGCTTATATCTGTCAGGAAAAAAAGAACTACAAGAACAATACAAAATGATGTTCAACCCCATGGGGGATGGATTTCCAGCAACATACGATACTCCCGAACGTCAAGAGGAATACAAAAACTTTTATCTACAATGTTTCAATAACTTTTTTGGAAAAGCCTATCAAGATGAAACAAAATGCCAACAATTCCTCCGTAAGGAAATGCAAGCTCTCCAAAAAAAGATTATCTTCTGTATCCAAGCTGCCGAAACAACAGAATATGGAAACCGGAAGGAAAACAATATATTACAGAAGTTTATCCGCAAATTCCATGAGCCATTACCCTCCTATGACAAAGTAATAGAACAGTGGGCTTTGACAGAAGAATTCAAAGAACGTTACGAAAAGATCAGTTCCAACCCTGAGTATGGCAACTTGCCTTATACAGAAGACATGGCAGTAAGACTGGATATCAGTTATCGGTATCAAATGTTCTGGTATGCCATACATTATCGGGAAGCCGAGTTTATTCACCGGTTAAGCAAGTGCGATGAAGGTAAACAGCGTACACAGGAAGCCTATACCCAAAGATTAAAACGTCTGGCTTGTGTAATGCCTGTTTTCATCTCTACTTTCCACTCCCTACCCAAGTATATGACCTATGCGGAGAACGGAAAATGGGATGTTCCCTTATACAATGGAATAGACCTGCTGATTGTAGACGAATCCGGACAAGTTTCACCCGAACTTGCCGTTCCCTCCTTCAGTTTGGCCAAACAAGCGATTTTAGTAGGCGATATTCAACAAATAGAACCCGTATGGTCCATTTCTGATGAATATTCATTCATTAATTTAAAGAATCTGGGCATTGTTTCCAACCAGTCCTCGGAAAAATACCGTTTCTTGGAGAACAACGGTTTCCTTTCTTCTTCCGGAAGTATAATGAAACTGGCACGTAAAAGCTGTAATTTTACAGTAAAAGGTGAAAAAGGAGCTTTTCTGACCGAACACAGACGATGCGTAGATTCCATTATTGCTTATTGCAATGATTATGTTTACCACGGCAGGTTACTTCCTAAAAAAGGTAACGAAGTAAAATACAAGTCCCTCCCCTCTAAAGGATATGTACACATCAACAGTTACAGCAGTCCCGGAAAAACAGGAAGCCGCCTCAACCGGGCTGAAGCGGAAGCCATTGTCTGTTGGCTGGAGCTGGAGAAAGATAATTTGGAAAAGACCTATAAAAAGCCTATTCATAAAATTGTAGCCGTAGTAACTCCTTTTAAAGCCCAAGAGGCCGAGATACGGCATCAAATACAAAAAATATCGGGAAATGAGAAATATAAAGAGATGATTATCGGCACAGTACATTCCTTGCAAGGCGCCCAATGTCCGATTGTTCTTTTTTCAACAGTCAACTCTCCTGAAGACCATTCTCTTTTTATGGAGCGTGATGGAAAATACAATATGCTCAATGTAGCGATATCACGCGCCCAGCATCATTTCATTGTTTTTGGCAACATGAATATTTTCCATCCGGAAGAAAATACTCCGGCAGGGAATATGGCTAAATGGCTTTTCGATGCTCCATCCAACGAGATTTCCAACAACTTTATTTACCAACAGGAAATCCCACTGTGCACCTACCACCCCACCCTTCGTCTGTCCACCACAGAAGAGCATGTTCAGACTCTTCGTCAAGCTTTTGAGAAAGCAAGACGCCGCCTGCTGATTGTATCTCCATTCATATCTATCCATGCCATAGAAAACGACCAGCTGATTCCGTTGATACGGCATACGGTTCAACGAGGAGTTGATGTCACAATCTACACCGATTCGTCCCTAGATTATGATATGAAAAATAAACATTTACTCAGTCATGCCAAGGATGGACGGAACGCATTGATAGAAAGTGGTGTAACCCTCATTGAAGTAAAAGGTATCCACAATAAATCGTTGGCTATTGATAACCATACATTAATCGAAGGCTCTTTCAACTGGTTGTCTGCCAATCGCCACAAAGAATACTCCCGCCACGAATGTTCCATCATTGTATCATCTTTTCAAGCCGATGAATACATCAACAATCTAATAAAGGAACTAGAAAGCAGAGAGAAAACCTTTCAATCCCTATCTAAGACTACAATCTATCTTGACATTGACCAAAAACATCCGGGGTTCTTTACAAAAGAATCTTTTAATGATTGTACAGAAGAAGATATTTGCCGTATAAAACAAAAAGTCCAAAAGTTAGGTATTCAGAAAACAGTCCTTCCACCTTATATCCGTAAACAACGTGAAACTTTCCCACGTGCTTATGAACCTTGGTGCACAGAAGAAAAGGAAATTATATGTGAGTTGATGCAGAAAACCAATCATCTTTCTATTTTTATAGAATGTCTGCAACGTACAGGACAAGCAATTCAAATTCAGATAGAAGGCAAAAACAATTGATTATAATCCTGAACTGATATCCTTTTTATGATATTCGGGAAACTTGGGAAACAAGAATCAGTCCCTATACAGAAGAGAGGAAAAGGCAAAAAGTAATTTGCCTTTTCCTCTCTTCTGTATAGCATATGCAACTCCTGTCAGAGTTCCTCATTTTTTGGAACACATCCAGGTCCATTTATGCCAAATACTCTCTAACGGTCCCTGCTTGTGTCCTTTCAACCACCACTTGCAAAACTGTACTTGCAACAAAAAGAGTACAAAACCAATAAACAAGCTCAACGTATACCCACAATACGGAGCCAGATAAAGTCCGAAGGGAAAATAAATAATAGCTCCGGCAATAGACTGGGTGATATAATTAGTCAGACTCATCTTGCCATAATAACGAAGATTTGATACAAAATCCTTGAATCTGTTCCGTTGATAAAGCAACACAAAAGAGGCAACCAGCACAAATGTAAAAGCAAACTTCTGCCACATATCAAAAGCCGTTCCGGCAGTCTGGCGAATGAGCTCACTGTCACTAGCCATAATCAGCTCTTTCAGTTGGAAAAGCGGAGCAAAAGCGATAGCGGAAATGATAAGAGCCTTCACCCAAAAACGAGTATGTTTTTCGGAAGTTACAAATAATTGTTTGCGTCCGATATACAACCCCATCAAGAACAAGCCGGCAGTCTGCCAGAAACGTCCTGCTCCAAAAGCCCAATATAAACTGGCTTTCTGACCAAAGGTCATATTCTTACCCAAAAACTCCCACAAGTTCCCCTCTTTGGTATATTCCGCCACTTCTTTATACATCGCGCCCACTCCCCAATCGGGCAAAGTATGAGAAGGATCAAACAGACCTACTATATAATGATACCACTCAACGGGCTGCAATAGAAACAAAATAGCTGTAACAAGTATGGCACAGTCACTCCACTTACGCACCACGAACAATACGATTCCCACTACTGAGAACAGCAACAACACATCTCCTGCCGGAAAAAAAGCTGCATTCAGCGTAGCAAAAGCTACCAATAACAGCAAACGCCACAGAAAACGATAACCAAAATCTTTTCCTTTACGCTGCTGGTTAGCCGACTGAATATAAAATGTAAATCCAAACAGCAAAGCAAAAATGGCATACGATTTTCCAGCCAATAAAGTAAATGTAACATTGAATACCCCGTCATTCAGTATATTCAGCCATGCAGGCTGGTCTACCGGATAAACCGGAAAGATGAAATGTTCCAAACTATGCACTAAAAGAATTGCCATGACTGCAAATCCCCGTAAAGCATCCACCACCTCAACGCGTGGCAGTTTTTCTGATAATTGTTTTTCCATGAACCAGTTATTATTGTTTGTTTAAAATTCGTTTTACCCAGCGGTTAGCCGGTTTCTCAAAATAATAATAAGAAAGCAGGCTCAGCCCGATAGTGACTGCAAAGATAAGCGGAATACTGATATACAGACTGATATGCCAATCGTATGTTTGCGCCAACTGCACATAAGCAAACAGTATCCACAAATGAATCAGATAAAAGCTATAACTGATATCACCGCCTATGACCAGATATTTATTGGATAGAATACGGGAAAGGAATCCTTTCTGCAAAGAGAATATCAACAGAACTAACGAAATCGGCATCCAATAATAGCAGGAGTACCGATACACTTTCGGCACCAAATCCGCTGAAATCATGTAAAACAGCAGGAAGATACATACCGCCCCTACTTCGAGCAATGACGCTGTAAAGAAAGACAGCTTTTTGGAACGGCACCATTCATAAACCCGATAAAGCAACATTCCTACCAGAAAATCGGGGAAACGTGCCAATGGATTCACATACCAATAACCGCGGATGTTCGCCTCATCCGTCATTGACATCAAAACAGGAACTACCACAGCGCATACTAAAAGCGCTCCTATCAATTTCTGTTTTTTAGCAAAAAGCAACGCTAAAAACGGAAACAAGAAATAAAACAACTGCTCACACCCCAAACTCCAGGAAGGACTGTCGAAATAAAAGAAGTAATCCATCCGGGGAACAAAAGGGTGCAAAAGGAACAGCGCAGGAATAAAATGTTTCAATCCTTCCCCCCAACCCATCGGGTTCAATAGATTACCTATCACGGCCACTCCCAATAAGGTCGCTATATGCAATGGATAGATACGGGCGATTCGTGCCACCCAAAACTGGCGTTTCGACACTTTCCGCTCCACCAGCTTCTGCTGATAATTATAAGCGATAATAAAACCACTCAATATAAAGAAAAAACTCACGCCTACAAAACCCTCTTTATAGAAATGAGTTGAAAAGGTGGAATCAACGACATAGCAATGTGCCCCGAAAACCATCAGTGCAAAAAAGAGCCGTAAGGAAGTTAATGTATTAATCATAGTAGCATTCTTTTCTCAATTGAATGTAAAGGTACATTTCTTTTCCGAACTATTTATTCACATAGAACGGAAAAACAGATTGGACCGCATTATTCACCAATAAATAAAAATATCATCCAATAACCTTATATCACGAACGGGCTTATATCACGCAACAAAATCATATCTTTCACAGAAGCGACGTATTGTTTTTCTGACTCGACAGTGGGCAAGTTGTACAATTCGGGCAAACCGCCTTTCTGTAAATAGGTCAAATAAGAAGCCCGGCCGGCAAGTTGCTGCATCAACTGTAAATATTCAGCATAACTATAGGGCAATATATGAAATTCCACATAACGTCCCCACAAAATTGCCAATCTTGTCGGTATAAGCTTTCCGTTCCAGTCCCAATTGATACGTATTTCCGCCCCAAAGGTTATACTTTTCTAAAGCTTTCCATTTATCGTCCATGCTCGAATCTTTTCCCACAAAGATAGTTTTTTTCGATTATACTCGGAAAAACATATCTATCTCAAACTGAATTAAAGAAAACGAATACAATCCGGCAGTATGTAAAATTTAACAAATTACTTAAACAAGCAAACTATTATTTTCCTACATTTGTTACCAGTGAAACTTTAAATACGAAAGAACATGAAAGCAAATCCTGTATTTAGTTTGTACATCCCTACCAAATTAGTATTTGGTTGCGGAGAAATCAAGAAATTATCCAGTGAAAAATTACCGGGGAAAAAGGCACTAGTCGTCATCTCATCCGGAACTTCCATGCGGAAATATGGGTATCTGGAAAGAGTACTCGCCCAATTAAGACTGAATAATGTAGAAACACTGGTTTACGATAAAATCCTTCCCAACCCCATCAAAGAACACGTCATGGAAGCAGCCGCCATCTGCCGGGAAGAAAAATGTGACTTTGTAGTAGGCCTGGGAGGCGGAAGTTCCATCGACTCCGCCAAAAGTATAGCTGTTATGGCCTGCAACGACGGTGACTACTGGGATTATGTATCAGGGGGTAGTGGCAAAGGACGCCCCGTAACCAAAGCACTTCCCATTATCGCCATCCCTACCACCGCCGGAACCGGAACGGAAATGGATCCATGGACAGTGATTACCCACGAAACGGCTCAAGAAAAGATAGGCTTCGGTTGCCAGCTGACCTTCCCTACCTTATCTATTGTAGACCCGGAACTGATGGTTTCCATTCCCCCACACCTCACCGCCTATCAAGGGTTCGATGCATTCTTCCATGCCGCAGAAGGTTTTATCGCCAATTGTGCAACACCCATCAGTGATCTTTACGCCTTAGAAGCCATCCGTCTGATCTACAAATATCTGCCAGTAGCCGTAGCCGACGGAAAGAATTTGAAGGCACGCGCCAAAATAGCTTGGGCCAGCACCTTGGCAGGCATGGTGGAGGCCACTTCCAGTTGTACTTCTGAACATTCATTAGAACATGCCATGAGTGCTTATTATCCACAACTTCCTCATGGAGCAGGACTCATTGCCTTGTCTGAGACATACTTCGAAACTTTCCGGCATGACTGTACAAAACGTTACATGAAAATGGCTGAAATGATGACCCAGAAAAAGAGCAACCGTCCGTCCGATTTCATTGATGCATTGATTACACTGCAAAAAGAATGTAAAGTACATTCTATCAAACTGAGCGAGTTTGGCATCCAATCCGAAGATTTCCCCAAATTTCTGCAAAATGCAAGAGATACGATGGGAGGACTGTTCACTCTCGACCCACGCCCGATTACAGACGAAGAAATCCTGCATATCTTTAAAAAGTCTTATAAATAATGGATAAAGAACTAGACCTTGCCGTAACCTGTTACGGCAAGGTAAAACCATTGAAATATGATTTGGTCCTCCTCCCTTGGGGGGCTACCGAACCGCATAATCTGCACCTGCCTTATCTGACAGACTGTATTCTGAGCCACGACATCGCACTAGATGCTGCTAAAATGGCAAAAACACATTACGGTATTCGTTGCATGGTCCTGCCTTACGTCACTGCCGGTTCACAGAATCCGGGACAACGCGGGCTGGATTTCTGCATCCACTATCGCTATGAAACGCAGAAAGCGATTTTAAGCGACATAGTTGCCTCTCTATACGCCCAAGGATACCGCAAAATGGTCATTATCAACGGACATGGCGGCAATACATTCAAAAGTATGATACGTGACTTGTCACTGGACTATCCCGACTTCCTGATAGCCAGCAGCGAATGGTTTGCCTTTGTTCCTGCTAAAGAGTACTTTGATGAACCGGGTGACCATGCAGATGAATTGGAAACTTCTGTTATGATGCATTATCATCCGGAATTGGTAAATTTAGACGAAGCCGGAAACGGAGATTATAAGAAGTTCACCTCACAAATGTTGAATGAAAAAGTGGCATGGATTCCGAGGAACTGGCAAAAAGTTTCGCAAGACACCGGTATAGGCAATCCTAAAAAAGCAAGTGCCGGAAAAGGGAAGAAATACGCCGAAGCAGTCGTTGCAAAATATGCATTGCTGTTTGAAGAGTTGGTACATAAAGAACTTTATTAATAGTTTTAGAACTAAATAGGTTTATTTTCTTCATAATAAAAAGCATAAATTTAGCACATCATATAAGTCACATTCAATTATATCACTGCATATAAACCAGTTACCCAACAATATATTCTGAAAAATATTCCAAAATATATTTGATATAATAAAATTCTAATGTACATTTGTGAAGTTAACTATATACTAACCTTTAAAAGCAGATCTTATGAAAAACAAATCACTTTTTTTAGTCCTAGTCATTCTTTGTTTGACTAGCGTAGAGATCTATTCTTCCCGACAAGAATTAAAGTTTGATGCACCTCTTCCGAGCAACACAGAAAACGGAAATGCTCGCAGTGATTACGGACCTCCCGGTGAAGGAGATAAATGCTGGTATTTCGATGGAGCGTCTTCTTGTGTAAATTTTTCATTCAATAATTGTTATGAAGACCCAAACCAAAGGTGCGGAAGAGATGAAGGAGCTCCCAATTAATTTAACCGACTAGCAAATCATTCCATAGGGTATTTAAGATCTTTCCTATTCATAATTAGTTGATCCAATCTACAAACTGAAGATAATTAAATACCCTATATTTAATCTATAGTGTATGAAATATTTTTTGTATATCTTCACTTATCTACTTCTAGGAGCATCGTGTTCATCTCCTTCTCGTCCAATAGACTATGGTACAGAATTAACAGCTACAGACTCCATCTGCCTGTCTATAGATGAACATACACATTATGAAAGCAAATCTATATTCCAATTTGAAGAAAACGGACATGAGTATCTTTCCTTTTTGAATGAAAAAGCAAGCTATAAAGTTCATATCTATGATTTGGATACCAAACAAGTTATTAAAACAATTCATCTACAAAAAGAGGGGAGAAATGCAATGCCATCAACTAATGGCTGTTTTCCACTTAGCTCAAAGCATTTTTTAATTACAACTTGGAATGGAGTTTTTGGAATTATCAATGAAAAAGGAGAAGTGGAAAATAAGAATAGCTTTTGGAAAGACAGCGTAAACTTTCATGCTTTCGACCACATTTGTTGCATGAGTTATACATATCGACCTGCCATAATTAAGGATTCTATTTTATATTTCAGTCAATCATTATTAAAATATCCCCGTAAAAAAGATGAATGGGATAAAATACCCATATTTGCTTATGCAGACCTTCATAAAAAAAAACTAGGGTGGACAGAACTACGATACCCATCTATTTTTAACAAAGATGAGATAGACTACATTCTGTATGACCCTGAAATCAGTTACACATATACAGGTAAAGAAGTTGTTGTTTCACTGGGACAATATGACAGCATATTTGTATCTTCTGATTTCAAACATAAAAAAGCGTATAATGCTAAAAGCCATTATCTGCCCCACGTGCGTCCAGTCTCCCAAAATTTACAAATTGATTTATTCAAAACCATACATGACAGAGGATTACAGCCCCATTACCACCACTTGATGTATGATAAATACCGAAAAGTATTCTATCGGTTTGCCTTAATGCCGGATGATAATATAAAACCATTCTCCAACAATCCGCATCAAAGTTTCTCCATCATCATTCTAAACAAAGACTATGAAATTATTGGTGAAACAAAATTTCCCGGCAACACCTATGCCCATCACTTGTGCTTCGTAGGTAAAAAAGGCCTGTATATTTCAGAGAATAATGAAAATAATCCTCAGTTTGACGAAAACAAACTGGTATTCAGGTGTTTCACACTTCAAGGCCGGAAAAAATGAAGAAAAAGAACTACTCAATCATTCTATGTGGAGGACTGTTCCTGGCAAGCTGTATGTCCAATAATGACAAATGCCTTCAAAAACTGTTTGATGAAGTCGGAGTTGAGAAATCACAAATCCACAATGCCACCCACCTTGTTACCATATTGGGTAATGGTTGCAAAGGATGCATACACAAAGCTCTGTCAGAAATACATAACTCGACCGATACTATTTATATAATTGCATGTAAAAGTAAAAAGACTTTCAATTTAATTGCCAATAAAAATATAGATGACTACTCCAATGTATATCTAGACACTAAATCCATATTAGTGGAATTGGATATGGCTAAAAACACACCTAGAGTCTACCTTTTAAATAATGGTAAATATGTGTCGCACTCTTTTTATGGAAATGAATCTCCCAGCGAAGAAGCGAACACCACCATTACATTCAACACAAATGAGATAGATTTAGGCAAAATCAGCCGCACGGAAAAGGCAAGAATCAAATTCACAATATGGAATACAGGGAAGAACATAGTAAGAATCAGTCATATAGATCTTTCATGCGAATGTTTGAATATTGAAAATGAAATTACTGAAATAAATCCGGGAGACAGCACTTGTCTGAATATCATTTTCCATCCCGATGACATAGGAAAGTTTCAAAGAGAAATTTTATTATATGGTAATTTTGACTCATCTCCCAAACTTTTAACCATTACAGGAGAATGCTTTTAATAAAATAATACAATCTCGCTATAAATAACTTTTTAGCTATTTATAGCGAGTATACCATCCATTTCTACCCTTTTGAAAGTTCCTCCAACGTTTTTTCCTCGTACCTGCAAATGGCCTCCTTATAATCCTCGGAAATCAATTTCGGTTCTTTGGTAGCCAGGTCATAACCTACCATCACCGTGCGGCACTCACACTTCACCTCATGGGTATCCGTAGTCACGGCACGCTGCAACAAAGTAAAACTCTTATGCCCCAAATGTACCACAGCCGTTTCTATCACCAGATGATCCGAGAAAAATACCGGCATAAAGAAGTTTGCATTGATATTGGCCACCACAATAGCCAGCTTACTCCAGTCGGCACTGCCAAACACATCTTTTATATAAGTAGTCTTTGCCAAATCATACAAAGAAAAGTAAACTGAATTGTTCATATGACCAAACTGGTCCACATCGCTGAATCGTATCTGCACCGGCATAGTATGCCTGAATTTTATATCCTCTGCCATAGTTAAGCTTATTAAAATCGTTCAAATATAACACTTTTCTCAATAATTGAACCCTAAATGACAGATTATTCTTAATTTTGCTGCGAAATAAATGAATATGTAATTTTAATAACAATATAAACATGGATAAGAAGTATAGCAGGGAGACCTTATGCGTACAGGCAGGCTGGACTCCGAAAAAAGGCGAACCGCGCGTTTTGCCTATTTATCAAAGTACCACATTCAAGTATGACACCAGCGAACAGATGGCGCGTCTGTTCGATCTGGAAGATTCGGGATATTTCTATACACGCTTGCAAAACCCCACCAATGACGCCGTCGCCGCAAAAATCGCAGCATTGGAAGGTGGTGTGGGTGCTATGCTGACCTCGTCCGGCCAGGCTGCCAACTTCTATGCCATTTTCAATATCTGTCAGGCAGGCGACCACTTCGTATGCTCGTCTACCATCTACGGAGGTACATTCAACCTGTTCGGCGTCACGCTGAAAAAACTGGGCATCGAGTGTACCTTCATTGACGCCAATGCATCCGAAGAGGAAATAGACCAAGCTTTCCGCCCGAATACCAAAGCGTTGTTCGGCGAAACCATCTCCAATCCGAGCATCGATGTGCTGGACATCGAAAAGTTCGCACGCATCGCACACAAGCACGGTGTGCCTTTGATTGTGGACAACACCTTCGCCACTCCCATCAATTGCCGCCCGTTTGAATGGGGAGCGGATATCGTCACCCATTCTACAACCAAATACATGGACGGTCATGCCACCAGTGTAGGAGGCGCCATTGTGGACAGCGGCAACTTTGACTGGGAAGCCCATGCGGACAAATTCCCCGGTCTGACCCAGCCCGACGAATCTTATCACGGACTGACTTATACCAAAGCATTCGGCAAAATGGCTTACATGACGAAAGCAACCGCCCAACTGATGCGTGACCTCGGCTCCATCCAGTCTCCGCAAAATGCGTTCCTGCTGAATCTGGGATTGGAAACATTACACCTGCGCGTGCCCCGTCATTGCGAAAACGCACAGAAAGTGGCCGAATGGCTGGAAGCCAACCCGAAAGTGAAATGGGTGAACTATTGCGGACTGAAAAGCAGCAAATACTATGATCTGGCACAGAAATATATGCCAAACGGCTCGTGCGGTGTCATCGCTTTCGGCTTGAACGGAACCCGTGAGGAAGCGATAGAATTTATGGACAGGCTGAAATTCATCTGCATCGTAACCCATGTGGCCGACGCACGGACCTGCGTACTGCATCCCGCCAGCCATACTCACCGCCAGCTCACCGACGAACAGTTGCGCGAAGCGGGAGTCGCTCCGGACTTGATTCGTCTTTCAGTGGGCATCGAGAATGTAAACGACATCATAGCCGACATTGAGCAAGCTTTACAATAAGACGAAGCGGATGAAAAGAATCATTATCATTGGCGCCACTTCCGGCATCGGACTGGAAGTGGCGCGATGCTATCTGAAAGACGGCTGGCAAGTAGGCGTGGCAGGACGTAGAGAAGAAGAACTGGAAAAAATCCGGTTATCCGCGCCCGGACAGGTATGTACTCAGACAATAGATGTCACCCGTGAGGACGCCCCTTTCTCATTGGAGCAACTGATTACTAAAATGGGAGGTATGGATGTGTTCCTGCTCAGCTCGGGCATAGGCAAACAAAATCTTTCACTTCAACCCGATATAGAATTACAAACCGCCGCCACCAATGTTTCGGGATTCATACGGATGGTCAATGCCGCCTATCACTATTTTGAGCAACACGGGAAAGGGCATATAGCCGTAATCAGCTCCATAGCAGGCACCAAAGGGCTGGGATCCGCCCCAGCTTATTCAGCTACCAAGCGGTTTCAGAACACGTACATAGATGCATTGGACCAATTGGCACACATGAAGAAACTAAACATCTCCTTCACCGATATCCGTCCCGGATTTGTCGCCACTCCTTTGCTGAAAGATGATAAATATCCGCTGCTGATGCATACTTCCCAAGTGGCATCTCAAATTGTAAAAGCCATCTCCCGAAGGAAAAGAGTAGCCATCATAGACTGGCGCTATCAGCTTATCGTATTCTTCTGGAAATTGATTCCCGGATGGTTATGGGTGAGGCTGCCTGTGCGGAACCAATAATCCCCAGCCAATATCATTTCATAAGAAAAACCCCTTGTTCTCATCTTGAACTTGCGAAAGATTTGTAAACAAGGCGAGGGTTTCTTCATTCTACTCCCCGAAATTACCTGAATGAAAGGAATTGGTTAAAGGGACCGGCAAAGCCTGTGATCATGCTGATGAAAGATCAAACAGGCTATTGAATGATGCTTTCTTTGTAAAGCTGAACCTCTTTACAAACATAGAAACTTAAAAAAATTCTTTTCCCTTTGTAACAACTTTCCCACTTCCCCCGTCTATCTGATTGAAAGCGCTTTCAAAAAACAATTTCAGTATGAACAAAAACAAAATAGAACCATGAAAAAGTTTGTATTTACTCTATTGCTAGTCTTCGTCTGCCATCTGGGCTACGCCCAAGGCATCAACGGTCTTTTCAATGAATTCGGCAGCGAAAAAAATGCCGATTGTGTCAAAGTATCTTCTTTCATGATGTCTCTTGGAAAAATGTTTGCCGGACACGATGAAGACGCTGAGATAATAAGAAAAATAAAGTCAATAAAAGTACTGGACCTGGAATCTTGTACGGCAAGCGTAAAAGAACGGTTCAACAAAAAAGTGAACAAACTGAATCTGAAAGGATATGATGAGCTGATGCGTGTAAACGATGAAGGCGAGAAAGTCCGCGTGCTGATGAAAACAAAAAAGGAAACTATCCGTGAACTGCTGTTTGTATGCACCGGAAAAGAAGACTGTACACTGGTACAGATAAACGGAAAATTCACAAAGGATGATATAGACAAATTAGTAAATCAGGAAACAGGAAAGAAGCATGGACGCCGCTGAGTTTAAGCAACAATTTCTACCTTACCACCGGAAACTCTACCGGGTAGCCTTCCGGCTGACGGGCAACCCTCAGAATGCGGAAGATATGGTGCAGGAAGCGTATCTGAAATTGTGGAACAAGCGCGATGAACTGGCGGACGTACTGAACACCGAAGCCTATTGTGTCACCCTCATCAAGAATCTGTGCTACGACGTCCTGCGCCGGAGTCAGCCGGATGAAGACGGACGCCCTCCCGAAGAGCTGAACCTCCCCATGGACACCAACATAGCCCGGGAAATAGAACAGCGGGATGAAGTGAACCAGGTAAAACGGCTCATCGGCAGACTGCCCGAGCAACAAAAACGGGTGATTCTGCTTCGTGATGTCAATGATTGCTCCTTTGAGGAGATAGAGCAAGCCACCGGACTGAATGCCATCAACATACGTGTGTTGCTGAGCCGCGCCCGCAAAAAGATACGTGAACAATATAATGCAATAATGAACTATGAAAGTAAATGAAATAGAAAGACTATTGGCCCGGTATTACGATGGAGAAACCAGCGATACCGAAGAAAAGGAACTGAAACGCTTTTTTACCGAAGAGGACGTTCCGGCTCATTTACTTGCCGAGAAGGAAATCTTCATGCAACTGGCAGCACATCCCGCTCCCGAAATACCGGAAGGCCTGGAAAGCAGGCTGAGCCGCAAGATAGACGAATGGGACACAGGCGAAAGACGCACGCTGAAAATAAAAAAACATATACGGGCCCTCCGCTTGCAATGGATAGGAAGCATAGCCGCCAGCCTGCTCATCCTGCTCTCCGTAGGACTGTACCTATACAAGCCCTATCCGGCACCGCAAGATACCTGCGCCACCCCCGAAGAAGCATACGCACAGGCCCAGAAGGCACTTATCATGCTTTCCAGCAGCCTGAATAAAGGAATAGAAAAGGTGGAATCGGTGCAGGAAGCTACCGGAAAAATTCAAGAGAACGTAAACGAACAATTAAACCGATTAAATAACATAAAACAATGAAACGTACATATATCATTACTTTATTGCTCTCTCTGTGCTCACTGTTCACCTACGCACAGGACAGTTTTTTCGACAAGTTCGCTGATATGGAAGGGGTAACCTCTGTCTATATCTCAAAAGCCATGCTCAGCCTGATGCCCAACATGAAAACGGAAGGGGTAAATATAGGCGAAGTAGCCTCCAAACTGGATAACATCCAGATTCTAAGTTGTGAAAAACCCGACATTATCGCCAAGCTGAAAAAGGAGACAGCTTTCATCAGCCCCAAGAACGGCTACGAGGAGTTGATGCGCATAAACGATGAAGGCGAGAAAACCATCATTTATCTGAAACGGAACAAAAACAAAGAAAAGGAATTTGTATTGATGAGTCAGGAAAAAAATGAATTTACCATCATCGCCATCACAGGAAATCTGACTCTGCAAGAGATACAAGGGATCATCAACAAGGAGTAACTCCACACATACCCCACCCTAAGGCCTTTTCTCCCGCCTGCTAAGGTCTGAAGAAAGGATATATACTATCTCCATAGCACTATGGAGTTATCTCCAAAGCTTGCGGAGTTAACTCCAAAGGCTATGGAGATAACTCCGCAGGTTTTGGAGATAGTAACCGGACGGCCTGAAAGGCTTAACAATAGGGCTGAGAACGCTTACGTTGTCTCCGGCAAAGGGTTATCCGCCCGCAGAGACCCTGCCAGTCAAGGAACTTATTTCTTTATCCGTTTTTGGGTAGGCAAAGTAAACTCATGCGCTTCGGTCACCGCCCCGTTGCTCTCTGTTGCAAAAACACGGAATTGCGCCTGGCCTGTTTTCAACTTCCTGCCTCCGCGAATGGTGGCCGTATACCTTATCTGATTCCCGACAGGCATATAGGCTATCTGAGCCGAAGGTGAAATCAAAATATGTTTCATGCCGCTCATTTCCTCTATCACCGGAGTAACATTGTAAGCGGGCACATCCCCATCATTCACCACATCGAACACCAGTTTGCTGTCTTCTTCCGCATCAATAACATGGTTACGGTTATCATCGATAAAACGCAGGTTGATGATCCTCAATCCTGACGAAGGCTCATAAGAGGAAGTATGCTCATACTGCGAAGAAGAAGGATAAGTCTTCACGTAATACTCCTCCACCTGATAAGTTTTCTCCCGAGGCGTAGTTATGGCATTTCCCACAGCAGCCCCCGTTACAGTTCCCAGCAGGGCGCCGAATTGCGAACCGTTATATCCGCCGGCCCTGTCACCCACAATAGCGCCTAATACTCCGCCGATGGCCGCACCGGCTTGTACTGCCGCCGGATTACCTTGCATTCCGGATGGTGAGCAAGCCGAAAGCAAAGCGGTCGGAATGCATAAAATGAATATCATTTTTCTCATACCCCAAGTAGTTTATAATCTTTATCAGACAGACAAATATACTTTTTCCTATTGACAATGGATTCATCGGCTATGTTAAAATTTCATTTCCTGTCATTCATCCTCATCGGTCTAACTGCCATCATTCCGGATGGAAGGCTCTTCTTCCTAAAATGAAAAGATAAGTCTAAATAACACAAGAAACAGAAGGAGACGTTTTTTTTTCTATATATTTGCCGGGAAACAAATGAAAAGTTCTTCGCCATACCCTTGCATCGCCGCAGAAGGCTTCCCCCCTCTCCGCAGCAAAACCGCACCCGGTATGGCAAGGAAATATTTACAACCTATCATTATGGAATTGAAAGCAAAATACGAACAGCGCATTGAACAGGCTGAGGCAGAACTCCGCCAGGTAAAAAATAAGATTCTCCGCATCAGCACGCTGAGGGTCTTGTTATTTGCAGCAGGGATTATAGGAACAATCTACTTCTATCAGGCAGGAACAACCACTATATGTCTCACTATAGCGGTCACTTTCGTTCCTTTTCTGGCATTGGTGAAGTATCACAACCGGTTGTTTTTCCGCAAAGACTGGCTGGAAACCTGCATACGGGTGAATAGTGACGAGCTTTCCGCACTGGCGGACAACTATGAGCCTTTTGAGGACGGAAAGGAATTTACAAACCCGGCCCACAGGTATTCTTTTGACCTGGACTTGTTCGGAAGGCACTCTTTGTTTCAGGCCTTGAACCGTACCTGCACTTCATTCGGAAAGGAAAAACTGGCAGAATGGTTACAAAATCATCTGGAGATAAAGGAAGAGATAATCCAACGGCAGGAGGCGACAAAGGAACTGGCTGCTTATTCCGATTTCCGGGAAACATTCCGGATTACCGGTCTGCTCTACAAAGGGGCGACAAGCGACCGCGAAGAAATTAAAGAGTGGACGGAAGCACCTGCTTATTTCAGCAAGAAATGGTGGAGCCGCCCGTTATTGGGAATAGTTCCCGGAGTCAACATCGTACTGGCTATGCTGGGAGTGGCCGGGGTCATTCCGATGACATGGTTCGGACTGGCCTTCGGACTGTTCGTGATAGGTAGTTTCGGACTGATAAAGCCTGTCAGCAATCTGCAAAGAGTTTATGACAAGAAATTACGTATCCTGTCTATCTACGCCGAACTGATCAGCCTGATAGAGAACCGGGAAATGAACGCTCCGCTACTCAGACACCTGAAAGCTGAATTCGGCATGGACGGGAAATCCACCACCCATATTTTGAAAGAGCTTTCACGGGAACTGGACAAACTGGACTTGCGCAACAACCAATTGTTATATGTCTTGCTAGAAGGTTCCATGTTCTGGCAACTCCGGCAGGTAATGCGCATTGAACAATGGAGGCACAAATATGGAAAATATCTGCTTCACTGGCTGGACGTCCTGGGTGACATTGATGCTCTTTGTTCGCTGGCGACATTTGCCGGCAACCATCCCGCATACGCCTATCCGGCCATTGCCGGCAAGCCTTTTGTTTTCCTTGCAAAGGATATGGGACATCCCCTGATGCCTGCACGGCAATGTGTGACCAATGATGCCGATATCCCCTCAAGACCGTTCTTTGTCATCATCACAGGAGCCAACATGGCAGGGAAAAGTACTTATCTGCGTACGATCGGAGTGAATTATGTATTGGCATGTACCGGCTGCCCTGTATGCTGTTCCTCCCTTGAAATATATCCTGCCAAACTAGTGACAAGCTTGCGGACTTCCGATTCGTTGACAGACAACGAATCTTACTTCTTTGCCGAACTAAAACGATTGAAACAAATTATAGACCGCCTGAATAAGGGAGAGGAGTTGTTCATCATTCTGGATGAGATTTTAAAAGGAACTAACTCGATGGACAAGCAGAAAGGCTCATTCGCCCTGGTACGCCAACTGATGGAACTGAAAACGAACGGTATCATTGCCACACACGACCTGCTATTAGGGAAATTAATAGAATATTTCCCCAAAGAGATACGGAATTATTGCTTTGAAGCTGATATCACCAATGATGAACTGACTTTTTCATACAAACTCCGTGAAGGTATCGCACAAAATATGAACGCTTGCTTCCTGATGAAAAAGATGGGGCTAATCATCAACGACTAACCCCACCCAACAATTTATCACATTAACGTCTTAAGCAAATAAAGCAGACCTTCACAGGCACACCTTATTTCATAACATAAAGAGTCATAGAAAATCAAAATTCACTTGTTTCCAAGCAATGTACAAACGCACTTGCATCGTCTCCCGTGAAATAAAACACAGAAGATGCAGGCTCGTATGTATAGGGGATGAAACGGAACAACTGGGCCGCAACGAATTTCTTATCCTGAGAAATCATATAGTCCATACGTACGTTTCCGTTTGTCTTTACTTTCACGTCATTCTTGGTTTCAAAACCTTTTTTCTCCAACGTTTCCGTTAAAGCCTGTAAATCGCATACATCAAAGAAGCAGGCTCCTTCTTTAGCTACACTGCCGGTAGGTGCATATACCCATTCCTTGCTTCGCCAGAAAAGGCGGAATACGGCCCACAGAAACAAAATGGTTCCACCAGCCATAAACACCATACTCATGGTGGATGAGGAATCCCCCATCTTTAAAGAGGTTGCAAATGCACCTGCACCTATCACGCAAAGGATAGCGGATATGATAACAGAAGAAATACTAGTACGTTTTACGACATCAGGATGTGTTGTTGAAAATAAGGTCGCTTCAGTAGAAACTGTATTACTCATAATAATTTAAATTTTATTCTTTACTAATTAAAAAGACAATAATTCATACCAAGGTCACATCTCGCCATCACCGACAAGACGGAACCATGAAAAAACAAATTGGTAAAAGAATAAAAGCTAAATGAGAATACGCCTCATACCGAAGATATAGTGCTCGCAAGCACTATCCCAATGAAGGGAGTGGGAAGAGGCATACACATGGGTATGACAGCTTGCAAGACTGGCCATCCGGGCGGCCATCTTACGCAACAAAGTCTTTATAAATTGGGTAGTCTCTATGGAGGAAAAACGGTACATACGCTCTGCAGAAGCACTGACACGATGTGCTAAAGTATGAGCATCCCCAAACTCCATATCTGCTATTCCCTTATTGCTATCCATGGGAATGACACTATCCTCATTGATGGAGTCCTGCGGAGTAGTATCCGTATTCTGTACAGTACATACCGTCATTAACGCAGCTGGAACTGCATCAACATATTCTGTTCTGGCAAAAGCCAAAGCAAACAGAAAAAATAATATGACTGTTACAAATCCTCTCATTGCTTACTGTTTGAGTTACAAAGATAACATAAATAGCTTCTTAGGTTTCATTTCATACAATAATTAACAAATATCAAAGGTATTTTGTTTTAAAGGAGATTTGAAGGATTATCAAAAGATATGAAGGATCAGCTCTCAACTCCTTCATGATTTCTTTTTGAGATACAGGCAGTTATCTATCCATGAAGGTTTTGAAGGAATTATTCAGTGTTCTTAATTCCGGCTTTAATCTAAAAGCTGTTCTCGTTCTGTATGCTTCGTTCATATCAAAACTTTTGTAAACAGGACAAGTAATATTTATGTGGACGAAAGCGCTCTCAGCTTGTTTTCTCATTACTGCCGATCATGGCATAAAATAAAAAAAAGCCACAGCTTTTATAGCTATGGCTTTTATATATATGATGATATACAGATTATTCACCTTTAGGGGCTTCCTCTGTAGTTTCAGCTGCCGATGCTGCAGGAGCTTCTGTAGCAGCTGCACTCTTCTTAGAACGACGAGTACGAGTTGCTTTCTTAGCAGTTGCAGTCTTAGCCATGTTTTCATCGTAATCTACCAATTCGATAAAGCACATTTCAGCATTATCACCCAAACGATGACCTGTTTTGATGATACGAGTGTAACCACCCGGACGATCTGCTACTTTTACAGAGATTTCTTTGAACAACTCCGTTACAGCAAACTTATCTTGCAAGTTGCTAAATACAACACGACGTGAATTAGTTGTGTCGTCTTTAGATTTTGTAATTAAAGGCTCAACGAATTTCTTCAAAGCTTTAGCCTTTGCAACAGTCGTAGTGATTCTTTTGTGCTTGATCAAAGAACAAGCCATGTTAGATAACATAGCACTTCTATGAGAAGCAGTACGACCTAAATGATTGAATTTCTTATTATGTCTCATTTTTTATTCTTTATCTAATTTATATTTAGAGATATCGGTCCCAAACGACAGATTCAGACCCTCGAGCAAATCATCAAGCTCCGTGAGCGATTTCTTACCGAAGTTTCTGAACTTCAACAGATCTGTCTTGTTGAACTGTACCAAGTCACCCAATGTTTCCACATCGGCAGCTTTCAAGCAGTTCAAGGCACGAACTGAGAGGTCCATATCAACAAGCTTAGTCTTAAGCAGCTGGCGCATGTGCAATACTTCTTCATCAAATTCTTCATTGCCGTCCACATCGGATGTTTCAAGAGTAATCTTTTCATCAGAGAACAACATGAAATGATAAATCAATATTTTAGCGGCTTCTTTCAAAGCTTCCTTCGGGTGAATGGAACCATCGGTAGTAATTTCCAATACCAGCTTTTCGTAGTCAGTCTTCTGTTCAACACGGAAGTTTTCCACCTGATATTTGACATTACGTATCGGTGTGTAAATAGAATCGATAGGAATTACATTAACATCGGTACAATATTCGCGGTTTTCGTCGGCCGGAACATACCCTCTACCTTTATTAATAGTAATGTCCATCTGCATTGTTGCTTTTGAATCTAAATGGCAAATAACCAATTCAGGATTTAACACTTCAAATCCAGTCAAATACTTACTTATATCACCTGCCTTAAATTCACTAGAATTCTCAACGGTAATGCTTACCTTTTCATTTTCGAACTCTTCTACTACTTGCTTAAATCTGACTTGCTTCAGATTTAAGATAATGTTGGTCACGTCTTCTTTAACACCAGGTACAGATGCGAACTCATGTTCTACACCTTCGATCTTAATCGTATTGATTGCAAATCCTTCCAATGAAGAAAGAAGAATACGGCGTAAAGCATTACCTACGGTAATACCGAAACCGGGTTCGAGTGGACGGAACTCAAATTTTCCAAATCTGGAGTCCGCTTCCAACATTAATACTTTATCAGGTTTTTGAAATGCTAATATCGCCATGAAATTAATTATTATTTAGAGTACAATTCAACGATCAAGTGTTCTTTAATGTTTTCAGGAATGTCTGCTCTTTCAGGTATATGTAACAACTTACCTACCTTAGAACTTTCATCCCACTCCAACCAAGGATATTTGCTATGATTGAATCCTGCAAGTGAATTAGCAATCACTTCCAAAGATTTAGATCTTTCGCGTACACCCACAATCTGACCGGGTTTTACAGAGAATGAAGGAATATTAACTACCTTTCCATCTACTGTAATGTGCTTGTGACTTACTAACTGACGGGCAGCAGCACGAGTCGGAGCAATACCCAAACGGAACACCACGTTGTCAAGACGAGCCTCTAAACTCTGCAACAAGATTTCACCGGTAATACCGTTAGCACTTGCAGCCTTTTCAAACAGGTTACGGAATTGTTTTTCCAACACACCGTAAGTATATTTAGCTTTTTGTTTTTCTGCCAACATGACACCATACTCAGAAGTCTTTCTTCTTCTGTTGTTACCATGTTGTCCGGGAGGATAATTCTTCTTAGATAAAACTTTATCTGCTCCAAAGATTCCTTCACCGAATTTACGGGCAATTCTTGATTTTGGTCCAGTATATCTAGCCATTTCTTTTTCTAATTTAATTGTTACTAATGAACTTAATTTGTTGCAGCCGCGATTACAGAAAGGAAGTGCAATCCATTATTAACAAAATCAAGTTACATATAAAAATAGGTTATCTATTAAACTCTTCTTCTTTTCGGAGGACGACAACCGTTGTGTGGAAGCGGAGTTACATCAATAATTTCAGTAACCTCGATACCAGCTCCGTGAACAGTTCTGATAGCAGACTCACGTCCGTTTCCAGGACCCTTTACATAAGCTTTAACCTTTCTCAGGCCAAGATCAAACGCTACTTTAGCGCAATCTTGTGCAGCCATCTGTGCTGCATAAGGAGTGTTCTTCTTAGAACCTCTAAATCCCATCTTACCTGCAGAAGACCATGAGATAATCTGACCTTCACTATTTGCCAAAGATACAATGATGTTGTTGAATGAAGAATGAACATGCAACTGTCCATTAGCGTCAACCTTCACATTTCTCTTCTTAGCTGCGACTGTTTTTTTTGCCATATCAACAATTATTATTTAGTAGCTTTTTTCTTATTTGCAACTGTTTTCTTTCTTCCCTTACGTGTACGAGCGTTGTTCTTAGTGCTCTGGCCACGAACCGGCAGACCAATACGGTGACGTACACCACGATAGCAACCAATATCCATTAATCGCTTAATGTTTAATTGCACTTCTGAACGAAGATCACCTTCTACTTTGTATTCAGCACCAATGATTTCACGAATTCTAGCAGCCTGGTCATCTGTCCAGTCTTTCACTTTCACATCTCTGTCAACACCAGCCTTATCCAAGATTTTTGCTGAACTACTGCGTCCAATACCATATACATAGGTTAACGCAATCTCGCCTCTCTTATTCTGAGGCAAATCTACACCAACTATTCTTATAGCCATATACTAAATTATTTTTTTTGCAAAAATAATAAATTATCCTTGACGTTGTTTATACTTAGGATTTTTCTTGTTAATAACATACAAACGGCCATTTCGTCTAACGATTTTGCATTCCGGCGTACGTTTCTTTAATGATGCTCTTACTTTCATATCTTATTTCTTTTTTATTTGTATCTAAAAACGATTCTTCCTTTAGATAAGTCATAAGGAGACATCTCTACTCTGACCTTATCCCCGGGTAATATTTTAATGTAATGCATTCTCATCTTGCCAGAGATATGAGCAGTAATCTCATGCCCGTTTTCTAGCTCAACACGAAACATTGCATTAGACAATGCTTCAACTATAACTCCATCTTGTTCTATTGCGGATTGCTTTGCCATATTAAATTGCTTTATCTCCTAATACTTGTTCGACATATTCAAATGAGGACAAAATATCTGCCTTCCCAACTCCTATTGCAACTGTATGCTCAAAGTGAGCGGCACATTTCCTATCGCGTGTACGCACTGTCCATCCATCTCTTTCCATTACTATTTGGCGGGAACCCAATGTTATCATCGGTTCGATGGCAATGCACATACCCTTTTTCAACAGAGTGCCATATCCTCTTTTTCCATAATTGGGTACCTGCGGATCTTCATGCATATCTTTTCCAATGCCATGACCTACAAATTCTCTTACCACACCATAGGAATTAGCCTCGCAATGTTGCTGGACAGCAAAACCTATATCACCCAAACGCTTTCCATGAATGGCATTCTCTATACCTAAATATAAAGCTTCTTTTGTTGTCTTCAAAAGTTTCAAGACCTCAGGATCAACTTCTCCTACACAGAAAGTATAAGCTGAATCCCCACAAAAACCATTCATATAAGTACCACAATCAACAGAAACAATATCACCTTCTTTCAAAGGGGTATCATTGGGAATACCGTGTACAACCTGATCATTTACCGAAGTACACAAGGTACTGGGGAAGGGATCACCATACTGATTTGGAAAACCTTTAAAAGTAGGAACAGCTCCATTATCTCTAATAAACTCTTCGGCCACCTTGTCAAGTTCCTTAGTTGTCACACCGGGTTTTATCAATTTAGCAACTTCAGCCAGAGTCCTACCTACAAGTAGGTTACTCTGACGAAGCAGCTCTATCTCATCATCTGTCTTAAGAAATATCATCTCAGACTAATTAATATGCAGCAACATTACCAGCACGCCCCTTGATTCTTCCAGAATTTAACAATCCGTCATAATGGCGCATCAACAAATGACTTTCTACCTGTTGGAGTGTATCCAATACAACACCTACAAGAATCAATAAGGATGTACCACCGAAGAACTGGGCGAACTCAGCTTTTACTCCAAAAATGCCAGCAAATGCAGGCATAATGGCTACAAGAGCCAAGAATATAGAACCCGGCAGAGTAATACGAGACATAATCGCATCTATATACTCAGCTGTATTCTTACCTGGTTTTATTCCCGGAATAAAACCATTATTTCTCTTCATATCTTCTGCCATCTGGTTAGGATTAATTGTTATTGCAGTATAGAAGTATGTAAACACAATAATCAATATTGCAAAAACAAAATTATACCAGAAGCTAGTATGATCTACAAATGCACGTACAATACCACTTGCGGTTGCAGCATTTGAGAAACCTACCAATGTAATAGGGATAAACATGATTGCCTGGGCAAAGATGATAGGCATTACATTCGCAGCATTCACCTTTAAAGGAATATATTGTCTTGCACCACCATATTGTTTGTTTCCTACAATACGTTTTGCATATTGCACGGGAACTTTGCGGACGCCTTGAACCAGCAAAATTGCTGCTGCAATAACGAACAACAAAAATACTATTTCCAACAAAAACATGATGATACCACCTGCACCCGGAGAAGCCAAACGAGAAACGAACTCCTGGAATAAAGATTGTGGCAGACGGGCAATAATACCTATCAAAATGATGAATGATATACCATTACCTATCCCTTTATCTGTTATTCTTTCTCCAAGCCACAGAATAAACATACTTCCAGCTGCCAAAATGATGGTAGAAGTAATTATAAAGAATGTCCAATCTAATGAAGCATTAAGTGATGGTCCGGCTTGCATCTTAAGGTTAAGCAAGTATGAGGGAGCTTGGAAAACCAAAATTGCAATTGTCAATATACGGGTATACTGATTGATTTTTCTTCTACCACTTTCACCTTCACGCTGGATTTTCTGAAAGTAGGGAACAGCAATCGCCAAAAGCTGAATTACAATTGATGCCGAGATATATGGCATGATTCCCAATGCAAAAATAGATGCATTAGAAAACGCTCCTCCAGAGAACATGTTTAACAAGGCTAACAAACCTTCACTCGTTTGTTTATGCAACTGAGTTAACATAGCAGGGTTAATACCTGGCAGAACCACGTAAGAACCAAACCTGTAAATTGCAACAAATAATATAGTAATGAGGATCCTTTGTCTCAGATCCTCAATTTTCCATATATTCTTTAATGTTTCAATAGATTTTCTCATTGAATCAGAGTTTTACTGCATTACCACCAACAGCTTCGATTGCAGCTACCGCACTCTTTGAAAAAGCATTAGCTTCCACATCAAGCTTAGTAGTCAAACTACCGTTACCTAGTACTTTTACCAATTGATTAGAAGAAATGAAACCAGCTTCAATAAAGTCATTCATACCTACCTTAGTCAGATTCTTAGCTTCAGCCAATTTCTGAATAGTTTCAAGGTTAATAGCTTTATATTCTACACGGTTAATATTCTTAAAACCAAACTTCGGAACACGACGTTGAAGAGGCATCTGTCCGCCTTCAAAACCAATCTTCTTTGAATAACCTGATCTTGATTTAGCACCTTTATGACCTCTTGTAGAAGTACCACCCAAACCAGATCCGGGGCCACGGCCAATTCTTTTTCTAGTCTTTGTAGATCCTTCTGCAGGTTTTAAATTACTTAAATTCATATCGTAATTAGTTTTTTTATTAACAATGAATTACTTAACGATGGCAACCAGGTGTTTTACCTTTTCAACCATTCCCAGAATAGAAGGAGTTTCTTCGTGCTCAACCACACGATTCATCTTGCGAAGTCCCAGCGCATCGAGTACTCTTTTTTGATCAGCAGGAGCACCAATTCTACTTTTTATTTGTTTAATCTTAATAGTTGACATAATTCCTCCTTATCCTCTAAATACTTTTTCCATACTTACGCCTCTGTTCTGAGCAACCATACGGGCATCTCTCATCTCACCCAAAGCTAAAATAGTAGCTTTTACCAAGTTGTGCGGATTAGAAGAACCTTTTGACTTAGCCAAAACATCTGTAATACCCACACTTTCCAAAACAGCACGCATCGCACCACCTGCTACCACACCAGTACCGGTAGAAGCCGGCTTGATGAATACTTCAGCGCCGCCAAATTTAGCCGACTGTTCATGAGGAACTGTACCTTTCAATACAGGAACACGAGTCAAGTTCTTTTTAGCTGCTTCAACGCCTTTAGCAATAGCAGCTGTTACTTCACCTGCTTTACCAAGGCCCCAACCAATAATACCGTCTTCGTTTCCAACAACGACAATTGCAGAAAAGCTGAATGTTCTACCACCCTTTGTTACCTTTGTAACACGGTTGATAGCAACCAATCTGTCTTTTAACTCTATATCGTTAGTTATCTTAACTCTATTATTAACTGCCATAATTGATTAAAATTTAAGTCCACCGTTACGAGCAGCGTCAGCTACTTCTTTTATTCTCCCATGATACAAGTAACCATTACGGTCGAATACGACAGTCGTAATACCAGCTTCCTGAGCTTTCTTAGCAATCAGTTCACCAACTTTAGCAGCCTGTTCTTTCTTAGGCATAGCTTCCATTCCCAAAGATGAAGCTGCAGCCAAAGTTCTACCAGACAAGTCATCGATAACTTGAACGTAAATCTGCTTGTTACTTCTAAACACACTCATACGCGGACGTTCAGTAGTACCTGAAATCTTATTGCGTACTCTATATTTGATCTTGATTCGTCTTTCTAATTTTGTTGTCATGATAATACAATTTTATGTAAATTATTTAGCACCGGCTGACTTACCAGACTTTCTACGAATTTCTTCGCCAACAAACTTAATACCTTTACCTTTATAAGGTTCCGGCTTACGGAAAGAACGTATTTTTGAGCAAACCTGACCAAGCAGTTGTTTGTCACAAGATTCCAATATAATAAGAGGGTTCTTATTTCTTTCTGACTTAGTTTCTACCTTGATTTCAGGAGGCAACTGCATAAAGATATTATGAGTATAACCCAAAGCGAAATCAATAATATTACCATTGTTTGAAGCACGGTAACCTACACCGACAAGTTCCAGTTCTTTCTTATAACCTTCAGAAACACCAATAACCATGTTGTTAACCAAAGAACGATACAAGCCGTGAAAAGCATGTCTTTGTTTTATGTTATCCAACATCTCGTTTTCGTTTTCTGTCAACATCACATGTCCATCTTCAATTGCAACATTGATAGAAGGATCAACAAATTGGCTAAGTTCGCCTTTAGGACCTTTTACAGTAACTACATTATCCTTCAGAGTAACTGTTACTCCAGTGGGAATACTAATGGGTAATTTTCCTATTCTTGACATTGCTTATCCTCCTATTAATATACATAACAAAGAACTTCACCACCAATTTTCAGTTCAGCAGCTTCTTTGTTAGTCATTACACCTTTGGAAGTAGATATTATAGCAATACCTAAACCATTAATAACTCTCGGCATGTCTTTGTAACCCGTATACTTACGTAAACCCGGAGTGGAAACTCTAATAAGTTTCTTAATAGCATTTACTTTGTTTACTGAGTCGTACTTCAAAGCCACTTTGATAGTTCCTTGAGGACCATCTTCTACAAACTTGTAGTTCAGAATGTAGCCTTTGTCGAAAAGGATCTTAGTGATTTCCTTTTTCAAATTTGAGGCAGGCACTTCTACTACTCTGTGCTTTGCACTAATTGCATTTCTCAATCTGGTGAGATAATCTGCGATTGGATCTGTCATATAATAATAAATTAAATTAATCAGGACTACCCTGACAATATTTAAAAATAAAAAGAATTACCAGCTTGCTTTCTTAACGCCCGGGATCAAACCATTAGAAGCCATTTCGCGGAACTGAATTCTTGAAATCCCGAACTGACGAATATAGCCTTTAGGACGACCGGTCAATTTACAACGGTTGTGCAAACGAATAGGATTAGCATTCTTAGGAATAGCCTGTAATTTCTGAGCAGCTTCAAAAGCTTCAGCAGGATCACCTGAGTTGACAATCTTTTTCAACGCAGCACGTTTTTCAGCATATTTGGCTACAAGTTTGGCTCTTTTTACTTCACGAGCCTTCATTGATTCTTTTGCCATAATATATTAATCTTTTTTTGAGTTTTTAAACGGTAAACCAAATTCCTTCAACAAAGCATAACCTTCTTCATCTGTCGGAGCAGAAGTTACAAAGGTAATATTCATTCCGAGAATTTTAGTAATACTATCGATATTTATTTCAGGGAAAATGATTTGTTCCTGAATACCCAATGTATAATTACCTCTTCCATCGAACTTACTTTCGATACCTTTAAAGTCACGAATACGTGGCAAAGCAACACGAACAAGTTTTTCAAGGAACTCATACATTCTTTCACGACGCAAAGTCACCATTACGCCAATCGGCATTTTCTTACGCAACTTAAAGTTAGCGATATCTTTACGTGAAACTGTTGCAACAGCTTTCTGACCCGTAATTGCTGTTAACTCATTAATAGCAACTTCAATAATCTTCTTGTCAGCAACAGCCATACCCAATCCTTGATTAATAACAATCTTCTTAAGTACGGGGATCTGCATTGTTGAAGAATATTGGAACTGATTCTTCAATGCAGGCGCAATGCGCTCTGCATATTCTTTCTTAAGGCTAGCAGTATTACTCATTATTTAATCTCCTCTCCTGATTTTTTAGCATAACGAACAAATGTTCTACCATCAGAACTTTCTCTTCTTCCCACACGTGTTGGCTTGCCTGTTTTAGGATCAACCACATTCAAGTTTGAGATATGTATAGCAGCTTCCTGCTTCACGATACCACCCTGAGGGTTCTTTGCATTAGGTTTGGTACTTTTCGATACCATATTGATACCTTCTACAAGTGCACGTCCTTCTTTAACAAGAACTTTCAGCACACGGCCAGTTTTACCTTTATCTTCACCAGAGTTTACGTAAACTGTATCGCCTTTTTTTATATGTAATTTACTCATTACTTAAATCTTTTACAAAATTAAAGTACTTCAGGTGCAAGTGATACCACTTTCATGTTTGCAGCACGCAATTCTCTTGCAACAGGGCCAAAAATACGACTTCCTCTAATTTCACCTGCATTATTCAACAATACGCAAGCATTATCATCAAAACGAATATAAGAACCATCAGCACGACGGATTTCTTTCTTAGTACGTACAATTAAAGCCTTTGATACTGCACCTTTTTTAACATCACTAGAGGGGATTACACTCTTGATAGAAACTACAATGACATCCCCTACAGAAGCGTAACGTCTCTTTGTACCACCTAATACGCGGATACAAAGAGCTTCTTTAGCGCCACTGTTGTCACACACTGTAAGTCTGGATTCTACTTGTATCATAATTACTTAGCTCTTTCAATTATTTCAACCAATCTCCATCTCTTAGTTTTGCTCAAAGGACGAGTTTCCATGATGTGTACTGTATCACCTACATTACATTCATTCTTTTCATCATGAGCATGGTATTTTTTCGTTTTAGAAACGAATTTACCATAAATAGGGTGTTTTTCTTTAAACTTAGCAGCAACAGTAATGGTCTTATCCATCTTATTGCTTACTACAACACCTGTTCTTTCTTTTCTTAAATTTCTAGCTTCCATGAGGACCATTATTATTTGTTAAGTTCTCTCTGATGCAATTCTGCCTTCATACGCGCAATCGTTCTGCGTAACTTTTTAATCTGTGCAGGATTATCCAGCGGAGAGATAGAATGATTTAAAACCATCTGATTGTAATTGGCTACTTCAGCTTCAATTCTTTCTGCCAATTCATTGGTAGCTATTTCTCTAATTTCTGCAATCTTCATAATAAATTAAGCATTTTGATTTTGAGCATCGTAATCACGTCTAACTATAAACTTAGTAGTAACAGGAAGCTTCTGTGCTGCAAGACGCAAAGCTTCTTTAGCTACCTCATAAGGAACACCTTCTGCCTCGATAATAATACGTCCCGGGGTAACCGGAGCAACGAAACCTTCAGGAGCACCTTTACCTTTACCCATACGCACATCAGCAGGCTTGCGAGTAATAGGTTTGTCCGGGAAAATACGGATCCAAATCTGTCCTTGACGTTGCATATATCTTGTTACCGCAATACGTGCAGCTTCAATTTGTCTACCTGTAATCCATTTAGTCTCCAAAGATTTAATACCAAATGATCCAAAAGCCAATTGGTTTCCTCTTTGAGCATTTCCTTTCTGACTGCCCTTCTGCTGTCTTCTGAATTTTGTCTTTTTCGGTTGTAACATAATTCCTAAAATTCAAATCCGTTAGCGATTGTTTTTCTTTCTTTTGAAGTTCTTACCACCGTTATTGTTGCCGTTTCCACCGCGACCGCTTTCTTTAGTCTGAGTAAAGTTGGGCGCTAATTCTCTCTTACCATACACTTCACCACGGCAAATCCATACTTTAATACCCAGCAAACCAACTTTAGTCAAAGCTTCTGCATGACAGTAGTCAATATCTGCACGGAAAGTATGCAACGGAGTTCTTCCTTCTTTATACATTTCAGAACGAGCCATTTCTGCTCCATTCAAACGTCCTGAAATCAACACTTTGATACCCTCAGCGCCCATACGCATTGTGTTAGCGATAGCCATCTTGATGGCACGGCGGTAGGCAATCTTACCTTCTACCTGACGAGCGATATTATTAGCTACAATAACAGCATCCAACTCAGGTCTCTTCACCTCAAAGATATTGATCTGAATATCTTTGTCCGTGATTTTCTTCAACTCTTCTTTCAGTTTGTCAACTTCCTGACCACCTTTACCAATGATAATACCTGGACGCGCTGTACAAACTGTGATTGTCACCAATTTCAGTGTACGTTCTATAACAATTCTTGAAACGCTGGCTTTTGCAAGTCTGGCATTCAAATATTTACGGATTTTGCTGTCTTCCAACAAAGCATCACCATAATCATTGCCACCGTACCAATTAGAATCCCATCCTCTGATAATTCCTAAACGGTTGCTTATCGGATTAACTTTCTGTCCCATCTAGTCTTAATTTTGATTATCATTAGTACTCTTAGAATCAACGAACAAAGTCACGTGATTTGAACGTTTACGAATTCTGTAACCTCTTCCCTGCGGAGCCGGACGCATTCTTTTCAGTGTTGCACCACCATCAACATAAATCTTTGTTACAAACAATTCGCCACTTTCTGCCTTACGTTCGTTTTTCTGTTCCCAGTTAGCAATAGCAGAGCGCAACAGTTTTTCCACTCTTGCAGAAGCTTCTTTAGAAGAAAACTTCAAGACACCCAGTGCACGGTTCACTTCCATACCACGAATCATGTCAGCCACGAGACGCATTTTCCGCGGAGAGGTAGGAACATTTTGCAATTTTGCAAAATACATGGTCTTAAGGGCTTCTTTTCTTTTTTCAGCCGATATTTTTTTTCTTGCTCCCATTATTTATTACTTTATTATTTCTTCAGATTATCCTGCTTATTTTTTCTTATTACCTGCATGGCCGCGGAATGTACGTGTCGGTGCAAATTCACCCAATTTGTGTCCTACCATGTTTTCTGTAACGTAAACAGGAATAAATTTATTTCCGTTATGAACTGCAACTGTGTGCCCTACAAAATCAGGCGAGATCATTGAAGCTCTAGCCCAAGTCTTAACGACAACCTTCTTGCCGCTTTCATTCATAGCAAGCACTTTCTTTTCAAGTTTAACGTTAATATATGGACCTTTTTTTAATGAACGACTCATAATTTACTCAATTAATCAGTTATTACTTTCTTCTCTCAATAATATACTTAGAAGACTGTTTCTTCGGAGCTCTTGTCTTCAAGCCCTTAGCATACAAGCCTGTACGTGATCTTGGGTGACCTCCTGAAGCACGTCCTTCACCACCACCCATCGGGTGATCAACAGGATTCATAACAACACCACGGTTGCGAGGACGACGCCCCATCCAACGAGTACGACCTGCCTTACCGGAAGACTCCAATCCATGATCAGAGTTACCAACGCTACCAATAGTAGCCTTACAAGCACTAAGTATTTGTCTTACCTCACCTGAAGGCAATTTAATCACACAATACTTGCCTTCTCTTGAAGTTAACTGAGCAAAATTACCAGCTGATCTCACCAAAGCTGCACCTTGACCCGGACGCAATTCAATATTATGAATTACAGTACCAACGGGGATGTTTTCAAGCGGAAGTGCGTTACCAATCTCAGGCGCTGCATTCGCTCCAGACATCAATGTGCTACCAACTTGCAATCCATTAGGAGCAATAATATATCTCTTTTCACCATCAGCATAAAACAGCAAAGCAATACGAGCCGAACGATTCGGATCGTATTCTATAGTTTTAACAACTGCGGGTACACCGTCTTTGTTTCTCTTGAAATCGATAAGTCTGTATTTTCTCTTGTGACCACCGCCCATATAGCGCATTGTCATTTTACCAACGTTGTTGCGACCACCTGTTGAGCGCTTTCCAAATACAAGAGACTTTTCTGGTACCGATGCAGTAATCTCTTCAAAAGTACCAATAATTTTATGTCTTTGCCCCGGTGTTGTGGGCTTAAATTTACGTACTGCCATCTTTATTAAATATTGCTATAAAAATCAATAGTATCGCCTTCTTTCAATGTTACGATAGCTTTCTTATAAGCATTCGTACGACCATTGATGATTCCAGACTTAGTGTAACGGCTTTTACTCTTTCCCGAGTATCTTAGCGTATTTACATCTACTACTGTAACATTATACAAAGCTTCAATCTCACTCTTAATTTCCAACTTGTTAGCTTCAGGACGTACAATAAAACCGAATCGATTTAACTTCTCGGTAATTGCAGTCATTTTCTCAGTAACCAACGGTTTAATAATAATTCCCATTATCTAAGCCTCCTTTTTAAATTAAGATAAGATATTCTCGATAGCCTTGAGCGAGTTTTCTGTAACAACAAGAGTTTCAGCATTCAATACATTGTAAGTATTTAATGCAGAAGCAATTGCCACATTAGCACGTTCGATGTTACGAGCTGACAAATATACATTTTTATTAGCTTCCGGCAAAACGAGAAGCAACTTTTTGTCAGTAATTTTAAGATTATTTACCATAGAAACGAAATCCTTAGTTTTTGGAGCTTCAAATGTAAAGTCTTCAACAATAATGATTGCGTTTTCTTGAGCTTTATAAGACAATGCCGACTTGCGGGCCAATGTCTTAACTTTTTTATTCAACTTAAACCAATAGTCACGAGGTTTAGGACCAAATACGCGAGCACCACCCACCAATACCGGAGAGTTGATATCACCACGACGAGCACCGCCACCACCTTTCTGACGACCTAATTTACGAGTAGAACCGCTGATTTCGCTTCTTTCTTTAGATTTATGAGTTCCCTGACGTTGGTTAGCCATAAACTGCTTAACGTCCAAATAGATAGCGTGGTCATTGGGTTCAATTCCGAAGATAGATTCGTTTAACGTAACCTTTCTTCCGGTGTCTTCACCTTTAATATTTAATACGTTAACTTCCATTATTTCTCAATTATTACGATTGAACCTTTGCAACCCGGTACCGAACCTTTAATCAAAAGAAGATTGTGTTCCGGAATCACTTTTAATACCTGTAAGTTATGTGTAGTAACGCGGTCACCACCCATTTGGCCACCCATACGCATTCCTTTGAATACTTTTGCAGGGTAAGAACATGCACCGATAGAACCCGGCTTACGAGCGCGGTTGTGCTGACCATGAGTAGTCTGACCTACCCCACCAAATCCATGTCTTTTAACTACACCTTGGAAGCCCTTACCTTTAGAAGTACCAACAACGTCAACATAAGCTGCATCATTGAATAATTCCACTGTAATAGTGTCTCCCAAATTCAATTCTGTTTCAAAATCTTTGAACTCGGCCAAGTGTCTCTTCGGAGTTACACCAGCTTTTTTAAAGTGCCCCATCAAAGGTTTGGTAGTATGTTTTTCCTTTTTGTCCTGGAAACCTACCTGAACAGCCGCATAGCCGTCTTTCTCAACACTCTTAATCTGAGTAACTACACAAGGACCAGCTTCGATAACAGTGCATGGTACATTTTTACCATCAGCACTGAAAACGGATGTCATTCCGATTTTCTTTCCTAATAATCCTGGCATTTCAGTTAATTTTTAAATGCATTAAACTTTAATTTCTACTTCAACTCCACTCGGTAATTCTAACTTCATCAGAGCGTCTACTGTCTTAGCTGTTGAGCTATAGATGTCGATTAATCTCTTGTAAGAAGACAATTCAAACTGTTCACGTGACTTCTTGTTAACGAAAGTCGAACGGTTTACCGTGAAAATACGCTTGTGTGTAGGCAATGGAATAGGACCGCTAACAATAGCACCTGTTGCCTTCACTGTTCTAACGATCTTTTCAGCAGACTTGTCTACCAAGTTGTGATCGTAAGATTTCAGTTTAATTCTAATTTTTTGACTCATTAGATTTTAAATTAAAAATGATTAAATATAAAGTGGGGCCGGATTAAGAGTCATTCGCTAACCCGTTGCCCCTGCTTTTTTATTATACTAAGTCTACGCGACCTTTCACTTCTTCAAGTACAGCTTTAGCAATAGAGCTGGAAACTTGAGCATGATGATCGTAAGTCATAGATGATGTTGCACGACCTGAAGTAATAGTACGCAAAGCTGTTACATAACCAAACATTTCTGCCAAAGGCACTTTAGCTTTTACAATACGAGCTCCAGAACGGCTTGATTCCATACCTTCGACTTGCCCACGACGCTTATTCAAGTCACCAATAACATCACCCATGTTTTCTTCAGGAGTTACGACCTCCAGTTTCATAATAGGCTCAGTCAATACAGGACCTGCTTTAGCACATGCATTTTTGTAGGCTTGAATAGCACAGATTTCGAATGACAACTGGTCAGAGTCAACCGGATGGAATGAACCATCCTTCAAAACTACTTTCAGTGAATCAAGCGGATAGCCAGCCAATACACCATTCTTCATTGCAGTCTGGAAACCTTTCTGAACTGATGGGATAAATTCCTTAGGAACATTACCTCCCTTCACTTCATCAATAAACTGCAAACCGCCTTGTGTAAAGTCTTCGTCAACCGGACCGATTGTCACAATGATATCGGCAAACTTACCACGACCACCAGACTGTTTCTTATAAACTTCACGCAATTCAACAGTCTTAGTGATAGCTTCCTTATAATTAACCTGAGGTTTACCTTGGTTACATTCTACTTTAAACTCACGTTTCAGACGATCGATAATAATATCCAAATGAAGCTCACCCATACCGGAAATAATAGTCTGTCCAGACTGTTCGTCAGTCTTAACAGTAAATGTCGGGTCTTCTTCAGCTAATTTAGCCAAGCCGTTAGACAACTTGTCCAAATCTTTCTGAGTCTTAGGTTCAACCGCAATACCAATTACAGGATCAGGGAACTCCATTGATTCCAACACAATCGGTGCATCTTCATCACACAACGTATCACCTGTACGGATATCCTTGAAACCAACACCGGCACCAATATCACCAGCTCCAATCACCTCTACAGGATTCTGTTTGTTTGAGTGCATTTGGAACAAACGTGACACACGTTCTTTTTTACCTGAACGAGTGTTATAGATATATGAACCAGCCTCTATCTTACCAGAGTAAACGCGGAAGAAAGTCAAACGTCCGACATAGGGGTCAGTTGCAATCTTAAATGCCAAAGCTGACGTTTTTTCATCCTCACTAGGTTTACGATCTTCCTCTGCTCCTGTGCTCGGGTTAGTACCTACGATAGCAGGCGTATCCAACGGAGAAGGCAAGAATGCACAAACATAGTCAAGCAATGTCTGAACTCCCTTATTCTTGAATGAAGAGCCACAGAACATCGGAACGATATCCATCTTCAATGTACCTGCACGCAAAGCACGCAAGATTTCTTCTTCAGTGATTGTAGAAGGATCGTCAAAGAATTTCTCCATTAAAGCATCGTCAAACTCAGCTACTTTTTCGAGCATTTTTTCTCTCCATTCATTAGCTTCATCAACCAAGTTCGCCGGAATTTCTTCTACGCTATAATCTGCACCCATTGTTTCATCGTGCCACAAAATAGCCTTCATTTTGATCAAATCAACAACCCCCTTGAAACTCTCTTCAGCACCAATAGGAATTACCACAGGGCAAGCATTTGCACCTAATACATCCTTCATTTGGCGAACGACTTCGAAAAAGTCAGCACCAGAACGGTCCATTTTATTAACGTAACCGATACGAGGAACATTATATTTATCAGCCTGACGCCATACGGTTTCTGACTGAGGTTCAACACCACCTACCGCACAATAAGCTGCAACAGCTCCATCCAAGACACGTAAAGAACGTTCTACTTCAGCAGTAAAATCAACGTGCCCCGGAGTATCAATCAAGTTTATTTTATAAGTATTTCCCGCATATTTCCAACGAGTAGTAGTAGCAGCAGATGTAATAGTAATACCACGTTCCTGCTCCTGCTCCATCCAGTCCATTGTTGCTGCACCATCATGCACCTCACCAATTTTGTGAGTCAAGCCAGTGTAGAACAAAATACGTTCTGAAGTCGTTGTCTTACCGGCATCGATGTGAGCCATGATACCGATATTGCGGGTCAAATGCAAATCATGTTTAGCCATTTTCGTCCTTTACTTATTAATTATTACTTGATTAGAATCTAAAGTGAGCGAATGCACGGTTAGCTTCAGCCATACGGTGCATATCTTCTTTACGCTTGTAAGCGCCACCCTGTTCGTTAAAAGCGTCAATAATCTCAGCCGCCAGTTTATCTGCCATTGATTTACCACCACGTTTACGAGCGAAAAGAATCAAATTTTTCATTGAGATTGACTCTTTACGATCAGGACGAATTTCAGTAGGAACCTGGAAAGTAGCGCCACCTACACGACGAGACTTTACTTCAATCTGAGGAGTTACATTATCCAAAGCTTTCTTCCAAATTTCCAAAGATGATTTTTCTTCATTAGGAAGTTTTGTTTTCACTGTTTCCAGTGCTGCATAGAAGATCTCATAAGATGTATTCTTTTTCCCATCATACATCAAGTGATTTACGAATTTAGAAACCTTCTGATCATTAAATACTGGATCCGGAAGGATCACACGTTTTTTTGGTTTTGCTTTTCTCATTTTTTTCTCAAAATAATGTTTTTGTTTGGGGCTGCACTTTTTCCGTTTACTTCAACGCTTCCTCTGAAACATTTACTCAACCTTTATAGCTTATTCCAACAAACCAAAACTTAAATTAAATATTCTTTGTTTCAGGAATTCAGTTACGGTTTACTTCTTTCCTTTTCCTTTTGCAGGAGCTGCAGCTTGTCCTGCTTTAGGACGCTTAGCACCATATTTAGAACGTCTTTGTGTACGACCAGCTACGCCAGCTGTATCCAAAGTACCACGAACGATGTGATAACGTACACCCGGAAGGTCTTTCACACGACCACCACGCACCAACACGATTGAGTGTTCCTGCAAGTTATGACCTTCTCCCGGAATATAAGAGTTTACTTCCTTAGAGTTAGTCAGACGCACACGAGCAACTTTACGCATTGCTGAATTCGGCTTTTTCGGAGTAGTAGTATACACACGAACACAAACGCCACGTCTTTGAGGACATGAATCCAGTGCCGGAGATTTACTCTTCTCAACCAAAACCTCTCTTCCTTTTCTTACTAATTGTTGAATAGTAGGCATTTTGTTTGATTTTTAATTATTATATATTGTTTATTAATTTGCTATACTAAGTCCAAAACTATACATTTTGGGCTGCAAAGTTACGAATAACATTTTAATAAACAATACTTTCTACTAATAAAAATAGTCTGTTTCTCAAAAAAAGTTTTTGAAAAACAGACTACTATGTTATTTTTGCTACAAAAGCCCTTATGCCTCCCCTTTAAATCCGCTTATAGGAGGAATGAATGTTTTTCCATCCGGTCCATTATTTCCCCCATTCATTTCTTCCGGCATTCGAATAGGTCCAAAATTACGTTCGTATTTTGCAACATTCTCCTGTAATGCATACATCAAACGTTTTGCATGTTCAGGGGTCAGTACAATACGTGACTGCACTCCAGCTTTGGGCAATCCCGGCATTACACGCACAAAATCAACAATAAATTCCGAACTGGAATGGGTGATAATGGCAAGATTTGCATACGTTCCTTGAGCTACTTCTTCTTTCAACTCTATCTGCAACTGATTATTATTTTTTTCGTTTTCCATGATTTTATACTTTAGCATTAAAAAATATTCTGAATCTCAATATCCCCAACTCCTATTCTTTGGTTGGAGTACAAATATAGACATTTATTTGTAATAATACAACATACTTATTATTCTATATAATTTTCCTATAGCATCTACTATAATAAACCTAAAGAGGCTGATTTCTTAGACAGAAATCAGCCTCTTTTACAGTGTATATATTAAAATTACTCTACCTCACTATAATCGAGTACATTCTTACGATTGGCAAGAATACGGTCATATTCTTCCTTCGAACCAACAATAATCTTTTCGAATTCACGCTGACCAGTACCAGCAGGAATCAAGTGACCACAAATCACATTTTCCTTCATACCTTCCAATCTATCAACCTTACCATTAATAGCAGCTTCATTCAAAACTTTCGTTGTTTCCTGGAATGATGCAGCAGACATGAAACTCGAAGTTCCCAAAGCGGCACGGGTGATACCTTGCAAAATCTGGGTAGATGTAGCAGGAATAGCATCACGTACCTCAACAGGCTTCAAGTCACGACGTTTCAACATACTGTTCTCATCACGCAACTTACGAGCAGTAACAATCTGACCCGGCTGCAAATTCTGAGAATCACCAGCGTCAACAACTACTTTCTTGCCCCAAATACGATCGTTTTCTTCCATAAACTCTTGCTTATCCACTACCTGCTGTTCCAAGAAGCGAGTATCGCCCGGCTCATCGATTTCTACCTTACGCATCATTTGACGAACAATAATCTCAAAGTGTTTGTCGTTAATCTTCACACCCTGCAAACGGTAAACGTCTTGCACTTCATTTACGATGTATTCCTGTACAGCCGTGGGACCTTTAATGGCCAAAATGTCAGCAGGAGTAATCGCACCGTCAGACAGCGGAGTTCCGGCACGAACGTAGTCATTCTCCTGAACCAATATTTGTTTAGACAGATTCACCAAATACTTTTTCACTTCACCTGTCTTAGATGTGACAATAATTTCACGGTTACCACGCTTAATCTTACCCATAGTAATTTCACCGTCTATTTCAGAAACGACAGCAGGATTAGATGGATTACGAGCCTCAAACAGCTCTGTAACACGAGGAAGACCACCGGTGATATCACCAGCCTTGCCTACAGCACGAGGAATCTTCACAATAATGTCACCAGCTTTCACTGCCTGACCGTTTTCAACCACAACATGCCCCCCCACGGGTAAGTTATAAGTACGGATCAAATTACCATCCTCGGTTACAATATGGGCAGAAGGTACTTTTGTCTTATCCTTAGACTCGATAATGATAATTTCACGCAGACCGGTAGCTTCATCAGACTCTACCTTATAAGTTACGTTTTCAACCACACTCTCGAATTCAATCTTACCAGTAGCCTCTGTGATAATAACAGCGTTGAACGGATCCCACTTAGCAATCAGTTTTCCTTTCTCAACAATATCACCGTCCGCAGCATATAATTTTGAACCATAAGGCACGTTATGAGTTGACAGGATAATTCCTGTATTCACATCGATAAAGCGGACTTCAGCCAAACGACCGACTACCACTTTCACAGCCTCACCCATTTCATCAACCGTATCTACCGTACGTAATTCTTCGAATTCCAAACGTGCATTATTCTTGGCGACAATGCTTGCATTAGCAGCCATATTACCTGCGATACCACCGGCGTGGAATGTACGCAATGTCAACTGTGTACCCGGCTCACCAATAGATTGGGCAGCGATTACACCGACTGCTTCACCTTTCTGAACCATACGACTGGATGCCAAGTTACGTCCATAACACTTAGCGCATACCCCTTTTTTAGATTCACAAGTTAATACCGAACGGATTTCAACGCTTTCAATCGGAGAATCCTCGATTTCCTGCGCAATATCCTCTGTAATCTCCTCTCCACCGGCTACAATCAGTTTACCAGTAGTAGGATGGACGATATCATGTACAGAAACACGTCCTAGAATACGTTCGTACAAAGTAGCAATAACTTCATCGTTATTCTTCAAGGCCGTACAAACCAAACCACGAAGTGTTCCACAGTCTTCTTCATTAATAATCACATCATGCGACACGTCTACCAGACGGCGGGTCAAGTATCCCGCATCAGCAGTCTTCAACGCAGTATCCGCCAAACCTTTACGAGCACCGTGGGTAGAAATAAAATACTCTAACACAGACAAACCTTCTTTAAAGTTTGAAAGAATAGGGTTTTCAATAATCTGTGCGCCTTCAGCACCGGCTTTCTGCGGTTTCGCCATCAAACCACGCATACCAGACAACTGACGAATCTGCTCTTTAGAACCACGGGCTCCGGAGTCAAGCATCATAAATACTGAATTGAAGCCTTGGTCATCATTCTTAATCGTCTTGTAAAGTATATCAGACAGGTCACTGTTCACGTGAGTCCATGTATCGATAACCTGGTTATAACGTTCATTGTCAGTAATGAAACCCATGTTATAGTTCATCATAATCTGTTCCACTTCCTCATTACCACGTTTTACCAGTTCTTCTTTTTCTTTCGGGATAATAATATCACCCAAGTTAAATGACAGACCACCCTTGAACGCCATATAGTAACCTAAGTTCTTAATACCATCCAAGAATTCACAAGCACGTGCAACACCGACAGCTTTGATAACATCACTAATGATATCTCGCAAAGACTTTTTGGAAATAATGGTATTCAAGTACCCCACTTCCGCCGGAACGATTTCATTTACAATCACACGCCCTACGGAGGTTTCTTTCATCATCACATCTACGATTTTGCCATCTTTGTCCAAGTCCTTCACCACTACGTTGACGATAGCATGAATATCCACTTTACCTTCATTATAAGCAATCAAAGCCTCTTCCGGACCGTAGAAAGTCAAGCCTTCACCTTTAGCCCCTTTTCTCAACTTGGTAATATAATACAAACCAAGTACCATATCCTGTGCAGGCACAGTAATAGGAGCACCATTAGCAGGGTTCAGAATGTTATGAGCCTGAAGCATCAACATCTGTGCTTCCAGAATCGCATCATTACTCAAAGGCAAGTGAACCGCCATCTGGTCACCATCGAAGTCGGCATTGAACGCTGTACAAGCCAATGGGTGCAACTGAATAGCTTTACCTTCAATCATATGCGGTTGGAAAGCCTGAATACCCAAACGGTGCAGAGTCGGCGCACGGTTCAGCAATACAGGATGACCTTTCATGACATGTTCCAAGATATCCCAGATCACAGGCTCCTTGCGGTCTACAATCTTCTTTGCAGATTTTACAGTCTTCACAATACCACGTTCAATCAACTTACGGATGATAAACGGCTTGTAAAGCTCTGCAGCCATCAGTTTAGGAATACCACATTCACCCATCTTCAATTCAGGACCAACAACGATTACCGAACGAGCAGAGTAGTCAACACGCTTACCCAGCAAGTTCTGACGGAAACGTCCTTGCTTACCCTTCAAGCTATCGGACAGTGATTTCAATGGACGATTAGCGTCAGTCTTCACTGCACTTGATTTACGTGAGTTATCGAACAAGGAATCGACAGCCTCCTGCAACATACGTTTTTCGTTACGCAAAATCACTTCGGGAGCCTTGATTTCAATCAGTCTCTTCAAACGGTTGTTACGGATAATCACACGACGATACAAGTCATTCAAGTCAGAGGTAGCAAAACGGCCACCATCCAACGGAACCAATGGACGCAGTTCAGGAGGAATAACCGGCACAATACGTACAATCATCCATTCAGGTTTATTACGTCCGCGAGATGCACGGAACGATTCAACTACCTGCAGACGCTTCAAAGCCTCATTCTTACGTTGCTGCGAAGAATCATTACTTGCTTTATGACGTAATTCATAAGATAAAGCATCCAAATCCAAAGTTGAGAGCAGATCATAAATAGCTTCTGCCCCCATCTTAGCAATAAACTTATTCGGATCTGTATCTTCCAAATATTGGTTTTCTTTAGGAAGTGTATCCAAGATATCCAAATACTCTTCTTCAGAAAGCAAATCATATTTATTAATGCCATCTTCAGCCTTCACACCCGGCTGAATAACCACATAACGTTCATAATATACAATAGCGTCTAGTTTCTTTGTAGGCAGCCCCAACAAATAACCGATCTTGTTCGGCAATGAACGAAAATACCAAATATGCGCTACAGGCACAACTAACTGAATATGTCCCATACGTTCACGACGGACCTTCTTTTCAGTCACTTCAACGCCACATCGGTCACAAACAATACCTTTATAACGGATACGTTTGTACTTACCGCAATGACATTCGTAATCTTTCACCGGACCGAAAATACGCTCGCAGAACAAACCATCACGTTCCGGTTTGTAAGTACGGTAGTTGATCGTTTCAGGCTTCAACACCTCACCGCTCGAATTCTCAAGGATTTCTTCGGGTGAAGCCAAGCCAATTGAGATTTTCGAGAAATTACTCTTTATCTTAGTTTCTTTTCTAAAAGCCATACTTCCTTATTTATAATGTAAAGAGTTATATTTTTTTATTATTCAAGGTTGATACTCAAGCCAAGACCTCTCAGTTCGTGTAACAATACATTCAGAGATTCGGGGATACCCGGAGTTGGCATAGGTTCACCTTTCACAATAGCTTCGTAAGCCTTTGAGCGTCCTACAACGTCATCAGACTTAATGGTCAGAATTTCCTGTAAGATATGTGCTGCGCCGAATGCTTCAAGCGCCCAAACTTCCATTTCTCCGAAACGCTGACCACCGAACTGTGCCTTACCACCAAGCGGCTGCTGAGTAATAAGGGAGTACGGACCGATAGAACGGGCATGCATCTTATCTTCAACCATGTGCCCTAGTTTCAACATATAAGTTACACCCACTGTTGCAGGTTGGTCAAAGCGTTCACCTGTACCACCATCACAAAGATAAGTCTTACAATAACGAGGCAATCCAGCTTTATCTGTCCATTCATTTAAATCATCCATAGAAGCACCATCAAAAATAGGAGTAGCAAATTTCACACCCAACTCTTTTCCGGCACGACCTAATACGGCTTCGAAAATCTGACCAATATTCATACGAGAAGGCACACCCAACGGATTCAATACGATATCTACTGGAGTACCATCTGCTAAGAACGGCATATCTTCCTGACGAACCACACGAGAAACAATACCCTTGTTACCGTGACGTCCCGCCATCTTATCACCTACACCAATCTTACGCTTCTTGGCAATATAAACCTTAGCCATCTGAATAATGCCCGCAGGAAGTTCATCACCGATAGTGATAGCAAACTTCTTACGCTTTAATTCAGCATCCAATTCTTTATATTTCTTCAAATAATTCATCACCAAGTCGCGAATCATATCATTCTTATGAGCATCAGCTGTCCACTTGCTCAACTGGATAATAGTATAATCCAATGATTCCAAATCGCGTTTGGTGAACTTCGCCCCCTTGGCAATAACTTCCGTTCCCAAATAATCTTTCACTCCTTGGGAAACCTTACCATTAGTCAAAACCAATAGTTTCTCAATCAAAATATCTTTCAGTTTTGCTGCCTTTTCTTCGAATTCATCATTCAGTTTAGGCAGAATAGCCTTATCGGCATTCTTCTCACTTCTACTCTTGATAACACGTGAGAACAACTTCTTGTCAATAACGACACCACGTAATGACGGAGAAGCTTTCAATGAAGCATCCTTCACATCACCTGCCTTATCACCGAAAATAGCACGAAGCAATTTTTCTTCCGGAGAAGGATCTGATTCACCTTTCGGAGTAATCTTACCAATCAAGATATCACCCGGTTCGATACGTGCACCTACACGTACAATACCGTTTTCATCCAAATCTTTGGTAGCTTCTTCACTCACATTAGGAATATCAGAAGTTAATTCTTCCATACCGCGTTTCGTTTCGCGGACCTCCAAAATATATTCATCAACGTGTACAGAAGTCAGCAAGTCCTCACGTACAACGCGTTCATTCAATACAATAGCATCCTCGTAATTATAACCTTTCCAAGGCATATAAGCCACCAACAGGTTTTTACCCAATGCAAGCTCACCACCCTGAGTTGAATATCCTTCAGTCAGGATATCACCCTTCTTCACACGTTGGCCCTTATCACAAGTAGGACGAAGGTCAATAGTCATGCTTTGGTTGGTTTTACGGAATTTAGGAATTCTATATTCTTTCAAAGCAGGTTCGAAGCTTACGAATTCCTCATCTTCATTTCTATCGTACAGGATACGGATAGTCGTTGCATCTACATATTCTACAACACCATCACCTTCTGCAGCAATCTGAGTACGAGAGTCTTCAACCAATTGTTTTTCAATACCTGTGCCTACGATAGGAGCTTCTGTACGCAACAAAGGAACTGCCTGGCGCATCATGTTCGATCCCATCAATGCACGGTTAGCATCGTCATGTTCCAAGAACGGAATCAAAGAAGCAGCAATAGAAGCGATCTGCTGTGGAGAAACATCCATTAACTCTACTTGGTCAGGAGTAACAACCGGATAATCAGCATCACGGCGGGCTTTTACTTTCTCACGAACAAATTTACCTTCATCATCCAACGGGGCATTACCCTGAGCGATAATCTTATCCTCTTCTTCTTCGGCTGTCAGATATTCAATACCTTCATCAGATATATCCACCTTACCATCAGCTACTTTACGATAAGGAGTTGAAATAAAGCCAAGCTCATTAATCTTAGCATACACACACAAAGAAGAAATCAAACCGATATTCGGACCTTCAGGAGTTTCGATCGGACATAAACGACCATAGTGAGTATAGTGTACGTCACGAACCTCGAAACCGGCACGCTCACGTGACAAACCACCAGGACCTAACGCTGACAAACGACGCTTGTGAGTGATTTCAGCCAACGGATTAGTCTGATCCATGAACTGAGACAAAGCATTTGTACCAAAGAATGAATTGATAACAGAAGAAATTGTCTTTGCATTAATCAAATCAATCGGTGTAAACACTTCATTGTCACGTACGTTCATACGTTCACGTATAGTACGAGACATACGTGCCAAACCAATCGCAAACTGGTTAGACAACTGCTCGCCTACCGTACGTACACGGCGGTTGCTCAAGTGGTCAATATCATCAACATCCGCTTTAGAATTAATCAACTCAATCAGATACTTGATGATTTCAATAATATCTTGTTTTGTCAATACCTTCACATCCATATCCGTAGTCAGACCCAACTTTTTGTTGATTCTATAGCGGCCTACTTCACCAAGGTCATATCTTTTTTCAGAGAAGAACAGGTTGTTGATAACCTCACGGGCACTGGCATCATCAGCCGGGTCTGCATTACGCAACTGGCGGTAGATATAAAGCACAGCCTCTTTTTCAGAGTTACTCGGGTCTTTCTGAAGAGTATTAAATATAATAGAATAGTCGGATGAATTCGCCTCTTCCTTGTGAACAAGGATATTCTGAACGCCTGAATCAATAATTTCATCGATATGCTCCTCTTCAATTACAGTTTCACGGTCGATGATAACCTCATTACGTTCAATAGAAACTACTTCACCAGTGTCTTCATCTACGAAATCTTCTGTCCATGTTTTCAAAACACGAGCAGCGAGTTTTCTTCCTACGACTTTCTTCAAATTAGTCTTGTTAACTTTAACGTCTTCAGCCAAGTTAAAGATTTCGAGGATATCTTTATCATTTTCAAAGCCTACAGCTCTCAGCAGAGTAGTAACAGGCAATTTCTTTTTACGGTCGATATACGCATACATCACATTATTGATATCTGTTGCGAATTCGATCCATGAACCTTTGAACGGGATAATACGGGCAGAATACAATTTCGTACCGTTAGCATGTACGCTCTGACCAAAGAATACCCCCGGAGAACGATGCAACTGAGAAACGACTACACGTTCTGCACCATTAATTACAAAAGTTCCTTTCGGAGTCATATACGGAATAGGACCCAGATAAACATCCTGAATGACTGTGTCAAAATCTTCATGATCAGGATCAGTACAATACAGCTTCAATTTCGCCTTCAAGGGCACGCTGTATGTGAGGCCACGCTCCAGACACTCGTCTATTGAATAGTGAGGCGGGTCAATGTAATAGTCCAAGAATTCAAGGACAAAGTTATTACGAGTGTCAGCGATAGGGAAGTTTTCAGCAAATACCTTGTACAGCCCGTCATTCTTACGTTTTTCGGGCGGGGTATCCAACTGTAAAAAGTCTTGGAATGACTTCAATTGCACTTCCAAGAAATCCGGATACTTCATCGGATTCTTAATGGAAGCAAAATTAACTCTTTGATTTTCAGTATTTGAAGACATTTGTTAATATTTTGTAGAACTTAATAATAATATAGACACAAAAAGGTTAAGAATCCTCTACCAGAGGATTCCTAACCGTATTACCTGATACTCAGGCTAATATTATTTAAGCTCAACTTCAGCTCCAGCTTCTTCCAAAGTTTTCTTCAGTGATTCAGCTTCGTCTTTAGCCAAGCCTTCTTTTACTGTGCTAGGAGCACCGTCTACCATGTCTTTAGCTTCTTTCAAGCCAAGACCACATGCTTCTTTAACGGCTTTAACAACCTGCAATTTTGCAGCACCAGCGCTCTTCAAAACTACATCAAAAGATGTTTTTTCTTCAGCAGCAGCTGCACCAGCAGCAGGACCAGCAGCAACAGCTACAGCTGCAGCAGCAGGTTCAATACCGTATTCTTCTTTAAGGATAGTTGCAAGTTCATTAACTTCTTTTACTGTCAAGTTAACTAATTGTTCTGCAAAAGCTTTCAAATCTGCCATTTTTGTATGATTTTAATTGTTTGTTACTAATTGATTATAAAATTGATTATTCGGCGCGTTCGCCCAGAGTTTTAAGTACTCCATGAATGGTGTTACCACCTGATTGAAGAGCTGAAATAACATTCTTCGCCGGTGATTGCAACAATGCAATAATGTCAGCGATAACCTCATTCTTACTCTTGATATTGCAGAGAGCATCCAGTTGATCTGCACCTACATAGAAACCTTCTTCAGCATAAGCTGCCTTCAATGCAGGAATGTCCTCTTTGTATTCTTTCAACAACTTTGCAGGAGCGTTAGCTACTTCGCTAAACATTACAGAAGTTGTACCTTTCAAAGAATTGAACAACGGAGAGAAATCAACATCTTCCATGCTCATCAGAGCTTTGTGAAGCAAAGAATTCTTCACAACAACCAGCTTAATACCGGCTTTGAAACATTTTCTTCTCAGTTCACTTGTCTTAGCTGCGTCCATAGCAGTTGTGTCAACCAAGTAAAAATGTCCGTATTGCTTAACGGTTTCAGCCAACTGACCAATAATAACGCCTTTATCTTCCTTTCTCATGATTCCTCCTTATTATTAGTTTTCTTCTACAGTTTTGGGATCAATCTTGACACCCTTACTCATAGTACTTGAAAGATAAATACTCTTAATATAGGTACCCTTAGCTGAGCTTGGTTTCAATTTGATGATAGTAGCGATAAATTCTTTCGCATTATCACGAATCTGATCTGCAGTGAAAGACACCTTACCAATTGAAGTATGAACAATACCGCTCTTATCAACCTTAAAGTCAATCTTACCTTGCTTAACTTCCTTAACAGCCTTAGCTACATCCATAGTTACAGTACCACTCTTAGGATTCGGCATTAATCCACGAGGACCAAGAACACGACCTAAAGCACCGATCTTACCCATGATAGACGGCATTGTAATGATTACATCAATATCAGTCCATCCACCTTTGATCTTTTCAATATATTCATCAAGACCAACATAGTCAGCGCCAGCTTCTTTTGCAGCAGCTTCAGCATCAGGTGTACACAGAACCAAAACACGTACTTGCTTACCTGTTCCGTGAGGCAGCGAAACTACACCACGAACCATCTGGTTAGCTTTACGAGGGTCTACACCTAAACGTACGTCAATATCTAATGAAGCATCAAATTTAGAAAAAGTAATATCTTTAACTAACTGTGCAGCTTCTTTCAGTGAGTATGCTTTCCCTGCTTCAATTTTTTCTGCAGCCAACTTTTGATTTTTTGTCAGTTTACCCATTATAATTGAAGTTTATTAGTTATTACCCGGGAATTCCCCTTTTACAGCGATACCCATACTTCTAGCTGTACCAGCTACCATAGTCATAGCAGACTCGATAGTGAAGCAGTTCAAGTCAACCATTTTGTCCTGAGCAATCGTACGAACTTGTTCCCATGTAATTTCGGCAACTTTCTTACGATTAGGCTCAGCAGAACCACTCTTAATCTTAGCCAATTCAAGCAATTGAATAGCTACGGGAGGAGTCTTGATAACAAAATCAAAAGACTTATCTGCGTAGTAGGTAATGATTACAGGTAAAATTTTACCTGCTTTGTCCTGGGTTCTGGCATTGAATTGCTTGCAAAATTCCATGATATTAATACCCTTAGAACCCAAAGCAGGTCCAACGGGAGGTGATGGATTTGCAGCGCCTCCTTTAATCTGTAATTTGATTAGTCCAGCAACTTCTTTAGCCATTTTGTTTCTAATTTTTATATATTAATTATAGCGAAAGTCCAATGCACGTAACAGAATGCATTATTCTTTCTCGACATCCATAAAGCCAAGTTCCAGCGGAGTTTTACGTCCGAAGATCTTAACCATAACCTTCAACTTCCGTTTTTCGGTGTTCACTTCTTCAATGAGACCACTGAAGCCACTGAACGGTCCAACGGTAACTTTCACTGTTTCGCCTACGGTATAAGGTACATTAAGTTCCTCACCACTTTCCTGAAGTTCATCCACCGTACCAAGTATACGATTCACTTCCGATTGTCTCAAAGGAACCGGATTTTCGGAACCTCCCAAGAAGCCGATTACATTCGGAGTGTTTCTCAAATGATGAGCAACTTCACCGACCAAAGCGGCCTCGACTAAAACGTATCCGGGAAGATAACTTCTTTCTTTCACAATTTTCTTACCATTGCGAACCTGATACACTTTCTCGGTAGGAATCAACACCTGAGACACATACTCGCTAAGGTCACTGTTCTTAATGTCAGCATCAAGATATTCTTTAACCTTGCTTTCTTTTCCACTAACAGCACGTAATACGTACCACTTTTTTTCAATCTCAGACATTTTATTCAATTAATTAGTGCGGATAGATAATATCCTCCATTACAAACTGGAAGACTGAATCCATAAGAAAAACGACTAACGCAATGAGTAGGGAAGCATATAAAACAACCACTGCGCTACTAGAAAGTTCTTTACGAGTCGGCCATGATACTTTATGGACTAATTCGTCGTAAGATTCTTTACAATAATTTGCTACTTTCTGAAACATATTCTTTCAAGTTTAGCACGGGAGGAGAGGTTCGAACTCCCGACACCCGGTTTTGGAGACCGGTGCTCTACCAACTGAGCTACTCCCGTAAAAATCAGTTCCCGAAGCCTTACGACCGAGAACTGATCATATATATTTATCCAAGTGTTAGTCAAGAAGTTCTGTTATCTGTCCAGCACCTACAGTACGTCCACCTTCGCGGATAGCGAAACGCAAACCTACATTCAATGCAACCGGGTAAATCAACTCAACTGTAATAGTTACGTTATCACCAGGCATTACCATTTCAGTTCCTTCCGGCAAAGTGATTTCACCTGTACAGTCCATTGTACGCAAGTAGAACTGAGGACGGTATTTATTGTGGAACGGAGTATGACGGCCACCTTCTTCTTTCTTCAAGATATAAACCTCAGCTTTAAACTTAGAGTGAGCCTTAACCTGACCCGGCTTACACAAAATCATACCGCGTTTGATTTCGTTTTTGTCGATACCACGCAACAACAAACCAACATTATCACCAGCTTCACCTTGATCCAACAATTTACGGAACATTTCAACACCAGTAACAACAGATTTCTTATCTTCACCCAAACCAAGGATTTCAACTTCGTCACCTACATGGATAACACCAGCTTCGATACGACCTGTAGCAACAGTACCACGACCAGTAATAGAGAACACGTCTTCAACAGGCATCAAGAAAGGTTTATCAATATCACGCGGAGGCAATGGAATCCACGTATCAACTGCATCCATCAATTCCATTACTTTCTCTTCCCATTGAGGAACACCATTCAAAGCACCTAATGCAGAACCGCGAATGATAGGAGTATTATCGCCATCGAAATCATAGAATGAAAGCAATTCACGCATTTCCATCTCCACCAATTCCAACATTTCCTCGTCATCAACCATATCACACTTATTCAAGAAAACGACCAAACGAGGTACATTTACCTGACGAGCCAACAGAATATGCTCACGAGTTTGAGGCATCGGACCATCAGTTGCAGCACAAACAATAATTGCACCATCCATCTGAGCAGCACCCGTAACCATGTTTTTCACATAGTCGGCGTGACCCGGACAGTCAACGTGAGCATAGTGACGATTTGCAGTTTGATATTCTACGTGAGAAGTATTGATAGTAATACCTCTTTCTTTTTCTTCAGGAGCGTTGTCGATAGAATCGAAAGAACGCAATTCTGAAAGACCTTTTTTAGCCAACACAGTAGTGATAGCAGCAGTCAAAGTGGTTTTACCGTGGTCAACGTGACCGATAGTACCAATGTTAACGTGCGGTTTCGAACGTTCAAATTTCTCTTTAGCCATAGCTTTACTTGTTATTTATTTGATTAATAATCAGCAATTACGTTATTAAAGAGCTGTTAACGAGACTTGAACTCGTGACCTCTTCCTTACCAAGGAAGTGCTCTACCACTGAGCTATAACAGCAAAAAAAGAGCGGAAGACGGGGCTCAAACCCGCGACCCTCAGCTTGGAAGGCTAATGCTCTATCAACTGAGCTACTTCCGCAAAGACCAAAGACCTTTCAAGTCTCAAAAAGTGTGGGCAAAGATGGATTCGAACCACCGAAGTCGAAAGACAGCAGATTTACAGTCTGCCCCATTTGGCCACTCTGGTATTTGCCCAACTTATTTTTCAAAGAACAACTAGCTTCTCAGCACCTTTTCTTGAGCCTCTTGTCGGATTCGAACCAACGACCCCGAGATTACAAATCACGTGCTCTGGCCAACTGAGCTAAAGAGGCTTGTCATACCTAACTTCACAACCATTCCACCTTGGATGGTTAAGCGGCTGCAAAGTTAGATATTTATTTTAAATCTCAAAAACTTTCAGCGATTTTTTTTATTTACCGCGCAGTTTTTCTTTATATTTTGTCAATTGCTTGGAAAGCGCATCTACGCACACATCAACCGACTCTTCAAATGTATCACTCACCTTTTCTGCAAAAAATTCTCCATTAGGCACCAACACTTTCATACTAGCCTCCTTATTCATTGCAGTTTCAGGCTTTACAACTTTTAATGACACCTCCACTTTATTTATATCGTCACAATACTTTTCTAACTTAGCAGTCTTCTTCTGGATAAAATCCTGAAGTCTTTCTGTTGCATCGAAATGAATAGCTTGAATTCTAACTTCCATAAATACCTCCTTTTTTTACGCTCTTGGATGAGCTTGTTCATAAACTTTTTTAAGTTCCTCAAAAGTCGTATGCGTATAGATTTCCGTTGTAGTCAGACTACTATGACCCAGTAATTCTTTTACCGCGCCCAACTCTGCCTCATTATTCAACATAGCAGTTGCAAAAGTATGCCTCAACACATGCGGACTTCTTTTTTTCAGCGATACCACTTTTGAAAGGTTCCGTTTCACTAAAAGATATACCTTTCCAGGATACATCCGTTTTCCGTTCTTTAAAACAAAGAACGCCCCAGCCTTTCCAGGTAACACTTCATTCCTTATCTTCAAATAAACAAACATCGCCCTTCGCAGTTCTTCACCGAAAGGAATCAACCGCTGTTTATTTCTCTTCCCTGTCACTTTTATCAGAGATGCAGAGAAATCGACATCCACGTCATTCAGCCCTATTAACTCGGAAAGCCGCATGCCTGTAGCATAAAACATTTCCAATACCATTCTATCCCGACAACCTGTAAAATCCTCCTTAAAAGGAACATCATCCAAAAGTCGGTCCATTTCACGTTCTTTCAGAAATACAGGAAGAGGCTTCTTGTTTTTCGGACCAATGATTTTCAACATCGGATCCTCCCCTATCACACCTTTCTTTAGAAGGAAACGATAAAACGATCGGAGTGAACTCAATTTCCGATTTACAGAAGCAGATGTATATCCGTCCTCTATCAGGTTCATCACCCAACCACGAACCAAATCAGCATCTACCGTTGTAAAATCGACATTCTCATCTTTTCCCCTGATGTATTCTTCAAACTTGATCAGATCTATTCCATAACTAACTATTGTTTTCTCAGAATAGTTTCTTTCAAACCGAAGATAATCCAAAAAAGAGTCTGTCATCATAAGAAACGTCGCTTATCAATTCAGCAACGAATATATGAAAAAGAATTCAATTATTCAAAGAATGTGCGAGTTTTTAATTATTCTTCTACTTGCTGAAGTTTCTGAACATAGATAGCACGTTCTCTTTTCAGCCTGTTCAATACAGACGGCTTGTCAAACTGCTGTCTAGCTCTTAGTTCTTTTACAACACCTGTTTTCTCAAATTTTCTTTTGAACTTCTTCAGCGCTTTTTCAATGTTTTCGCCTTCTTTTACTGGTACTACAATCATTGTTTTTAATTATTAAATATGTTGTTATTAATATTTTCAGATAGTCAAATTGCGGCGCAAAATTACACATACTTTCTTTATTTACAAAACTTTCCGCAATTATTTATTTAAAATAATCTAGAAATCGTATCTTTGCTTTCCAGTACAAACCATTATAAACCTATTAAAATGAAATCGGAAATTATAAATAGAATAGTTAGTCTGCGCAATTTCATGCGTAAACACAAGCTTTCAGCCTTTATTATCCCCAGTACGGACCCCCACTCGGGAGAGTATATCCCCAAACATTGGGAAGCACGTAAATGGATATCAGGTTTCACAGGTTCGGCAGGTACAGTTGTCGTAACGCTGGATAAAGCCGGACTTTGGACAGATTCACGCTATTTTCTTCAAGCGACCGCACAATTGGAAAACACAGGCATTACTTTATTCAAAGAACGATTACCGGAAACTCCTTCCATTGTAGAGTGGTTGGGCTGTGTATTGAATTCAGAAGATAATGTGGGTATAGACGGTTGGGTTAACAGCTATCAAGAAACAAGCAACTTACAGAAAGAATTAGAAAAAAACCAGATACACTTAACCCTTACTCCCGATCCATTCAATGAATTATGGACAGACCGGCCTGCATTGCCCGACAACAAAGTTTTTATACATGAATTGAAATATGCCGGTCTCAGTTGCAAGGATAAAATCACTCAAATACAAGAAGCCACCCGTCGTAACAGTTGCACAGGCATTCTAATTTCTGCACTGGATGAAGTGGCATGGACTCTAAACTTGCGGGGAAGTGACGTACACTGCAATCCGGTTTTTGTGAGTTACCTTCTCATCACGGAATATAGTTCCACCTTATATATAATAGAGAATAAACTGTCAGATGAAGTAAAAGACTATCTAGCAGAAAACGGAGTTACAGTGAAACCTTATTCAACAATTGAAAAAGATTTAAAAGATTTTACCGGCAAACTCCTGTTGTCAGCTAGTATCAATGCAGCCATTCATGCAGCAGCCTGCACCCATTCTTTAATAGAAATAGCTCCTTCACCTGTACTTTTTTTAAAAGCGGTAAAGAATGAGACGGAAATAGAAGGCTTCCATCGCGCTATGAAACGCGACGGAATAGCCATGGTTAAATTTCTCCGCTGGCTGAAAACAGCTGTTTCTACTGGAAATGAAACCGAAATAAGTATAGATAAGAAATTATACGAATTCCGTGCCGGACAAGACTACTTCAATGGTATCAGTTTTGACACCATTGCCGGATATAAAGCTCATGGCGCTATTGTTCACTATGAAGCAAGCCCCGAAACCGATATCCCCTTAAAACCTGAAGGTATGCTGCTGCTGGACAGTGGAGCACAATATTTGGACGGAACAACTGATATTACCCGTACCATCGTTTTAGGAGCGCTCACGAAAGAAGAAAAAACGGATTACACATTAGTCTTAAAAGGATTTATCCAACTCTCAATGGCTCAATTTCCACATGGAACTTGCGGAACACAACTAGATGCGCTGGCCCGCCTCCCTATGTGGAAAGCCGGAATCAACTACCTGCATGGAACAGGCCACGGTGTAGGTTGTTTCCTGAATGTACACGAAGGTCCTCACCAATTCCGCATGAACCACATGCCAGCCTTACTTGTTCCAGGCATGACAGTAACCAACGAGCCCGGTATATATAAAGCCGGCCGTCATGGAGTACGTACGGAAAATACCATGTTAATTGTTCCGTCACAAGAGACAGAATTCGGTACTTACTATAAATTCGAACCACTTACCCTCTGCCCTATTGACAAAGAAGCCATCCTAACAGATATGCTGAGCGATGAAGAAATAACATGGTTCAACCAATATCATGAAAAAGTTTACAATTGTTTGAGCCCGGAATTGAACAACGAGGAACGCGAGTGGTTAAAAGAAGTAACATCTCCTTTAAAACGGTAGAAATTAATTATGGCACTTATAAAATCAGTAAGAGGATTCACTCCAAAAATCGGCGAAAACTGTTATTTAGCCGATAATGCCACTATTATTGGTGATGTTGTAATCGGAAAAGATTGCAGCATTTGGTTTAACGCCGTATTACGCGGCGATGTTAATGCTATCCGCATAGGCAACCGCGTAAATATCCAGGATGGCAGTGTAGTACACACACTATATCAAAAATCAGTTGTAGAAATCGGGAATGATGTTTCTGTAGGACATAATGTAACCATACATGGCGCGACTATAAAAGACGGCGCTCTGATTGGAATGGGCTCTACCGTACTAGACCACGCTGTCGTAGGTGAAGGAGCTATTGTAGCTGCGGGAGCACTAGTACTCAGTAACACCGTCATCGAACCTGGAAGCCTATGGGCAGGAGTTCCAGCCAAATTCGTCAAAAAAATTCCCGAGGCACAGAGCAAAGAGCTCAATCAGAAAATTGCCAATGGATATTTAATGTATGCTTCCTGGTTTAAGGAGGAAGAAAAATAATTCTACATATAAAGAAAAGTTAGTATTCATTTAAAATGATTGATTATGAAAAAAATTATTATTGCAGCATGCATGACGCTTTTAAGTTTTAGTTCTGTTTTTGCACAAAAAGGAAAGCAAGCTATTGGTGGTAATCTAAGTTATGGAACTGAAATAGAGAGTATTGGTCTTGGTCTGAAATATCAATATAATATTACTGATCAAATCAGAATCGAGCCATCTATGAATTACTTTTTTAAAAATGACGGACTTAGCATGTTTGACATCAATGCAAATATCCACTACCTTTTTCCCATAGCAAGCAATGTAAGTTTATATCCATTAGCAGGATTTACATACACTAACTGGCATTTGGATTTAGGAAAAGTAGGCGATTACGATGTCAGTGGAAGTGATGGAAAATTCGGAGTTAATTTAGGGGCAGGCATGGAGTTTACCTTAGATAAAAGCTGGAGTCTAAACCTCGACATTAAATACCAATTAATTAGCGATTTAGATCAAGCAGTATTCAATCTTGGCGTAGCCTATAATTTCTAATTAATAACCAGAGAAGGATAAAAGTGCTTTTAAATGCACCTTTATCCTTCTTCACCTTACAAAGAACAAACCTGCTCTACCTATTTTTACACTAACTTACAAATATGGCACACTATGAATAAAATACGACTACTCACAAAAGATGAGCTCCCAAAAGCTATCGAACTATCCTGGCAAGTTTTCACCATTACCAGCAAAGAAGATTTCAACGATGAGGGATTAGAATTTTTCAAAAGCTTTATTTATAACGAAAAATATATAGACGAAATCACATTTTACGGTAGTTTTAACAATAAAGTCCTAACAGGCATTTTAGGTATAAAAAATAATGGTAAACATATCTCCTTATTTTTTATCAAGCCTGAATATCACAGGCAAGGATTAGGGAAAACCCTTTTCCACTACGTCTTCGCCCTTCATCCTTCCATTGAAACCACGGTTAATTCTTCTACTTACGCCATTCCTTTCTACCAGAGTCTGGGATTTGCTGTCGTAGGAGAAAAACAAAATTACCACGGACTCTGCAGCACCCCCATGAGACGCTATCATGCTGTATTTGTACAAAAGCAAAAGTACACACTACGTACCTGGCAAACAGAAGACGCTCATTCATTAGTTCAAGAACTGAATAACAAAAAGATTTGGGACAATTGCCGCAATGTATTCCCCCACCCTTACAGGCTGGAACATGCAGAAACCTTTATTGACCTCATCAAGAAAAAAGAAGGTATTCATGATTTTTGTATTGAAGTCAATGGAAAAGCCGTAGGTAATATCGGATTTATACCCGGCACAGATGTGGAATGCTTCAATGCCGAAGTAGGGTATGTTATCGGAGAAAAATATTGGAACCAAGGTATTGTAACCGACGCATTACAAGAAGCCATCTACCATTACTTCACTTATACGAATACAATACGTATATTCGCACTTGTCTTTGAGCACAACTTTCCTTCCATGCGAGTATTAGAAAAGACCGGCTTCAACAAAGTCGGGATAATGACAAAATCCATTTTCAAGAATGGTCATTTCACCAATGCCCATCTTTTCGAGTTGCTTAAAAACACTTAATGTTCAAAAAATGCCAAAAGAACTTACAATGAATGTTATATTACACATATTCATCCTTTGTCCGAAAGACATAACCCCACTCCTTTCACAGTCTTTATCTGTATCCGTTCATCATCAGCAAACAGTTTTCTAAGTCGAGTAACAAAAACATCGAGACTACGTGATGCAAAAAAATCATCCTCCGTATCCCATAGTCTTGAAAGAATAACATCCCGTCTTACTAGTTCATTTTTCTTTTTACAAAGCATCTGAAGCAGTTTCGCTTCGCGTTCCGTCATTGTCTTTTGTACACACGACGAACACTTTAATACTGCATGAACAGCATCAAATGTATAATTTTCACCAATCTGATAAACCTCACTTTCATTAGCAGCTCCCATTCCCTGCTTCATTTTCAACAAGGCACCAATATGCGCATCCAGTTCTTCCGCCAAAAAAGGTTTCTTAATATAATTATTCACTCCCAGTTCATAACCTTTCACCACATCTTTAGGCGAAACTCTACCCGAGGTAAAAACAATGGGAATAAATCCATCCGTTTCCCGGATACGACGTACCATTTCATAACCATCCATAACAGGCATCTCAATGTCTGAAATAATGATATCGGGATGTTGCTCCTTCCATATCCTCAGCCCTTCCTCGCCATTGGAAGCAGTCATCACCTCGTATCCACCTATCATATCCTCCAATCCACCACGGATAATGTAACAAAGATTAGTATCATCTTCTACCAACAACAGTTTTATCATATCATCTTCCTTCTTTAAAAAACATTTATACCCTCTCCTCACTCGGCAAAAAAAGAAGAAATTCACTATACTCCCCTTCAATGCTTTCCACACACACTTTTCCACCATGCGCCTCAGCCACGCGGAAAACATAATTCAAACCCAGTCCGAAACCTGACGCACCACCTTTACGGCTGCGGTCGGCAGCCGAAGCACGTTCGTATTTCTCGAAGATACGGCTCTGATCCTTCAACGGAATACCCATGCCGTTATCTCTTACCTTTATCAAATAAAAGTTATGGTCCTGGCGCAAGGATGAAATCTGTATTTCCACCTCTTCACCTGAATATTTTATAGAATTGTCTACCAAATTACCAATAGCTTCTTTCAAGAATTCTTCATCAGCATATACCCATTCTGATTCCAAACGAAGAGAGAAATGTACAGGTTTATCTGCCTTAGCAGTATATTTCTCAATGAGGTCCTCTAACATCGGACGGAGTTGTACCTCCTCTTTCCAAAGCCTCAATTGAGCATTTTCCAATTTTGACAGCGTCAGCACCTTGTTGGTCAGTGACAATAAATGTTCACTCTCGTCCTCCAATATCTGAAAATGCTTCTCACGTTTATCCGGATAAATATCCAACTTTCCTGATTTCAACATTCGGGTCCCCATCAAGATACAGGCAAGAGGAGTCTTCATCTCATGAATCATGGCGTATGAGAAATCCTCACGCATTCTAGCTATTTTATTCTGATGGGCAATAATACGAATCTGATAAACAAGACAATAGACAATCATTGCCATCATCAAGACAGTAGCAATGAGAAGCAAGGTCATCTGTTGGAAAATAATCCAATAAGGATTAACAATAAAAGCCTGAAGATTCTCCGTGCGTTTATAATTGATAGGTTGTAATCCGGTTTTCAACAAACCATAATCCCCCACCTGTATGGAACGGGAGCTTCTAAGAATATTCCCCAGCGAATCTGTCACACAGGTTATTACCTCTGCATCCAATCCTTCGGCAGCAAGACCTGTCCGATAAATAGAATCTAAACTTGACAAAGAAACAGACAATTTATAATCCCTCTTGACAATCTCTTGCATGGAAACCTGCATATTGGACATCAACCATTGGTTCACATTTTCATCAACCCTGTCATCCTTAAAAAGATCATAATCTTCATCCAAGCTTATTCTAACCATAATGGAAGTATCTCTGTCCTTATACTTCTTTTGCAAAGAATCTTGATATACTTCCATGCGATAAAACACCTCACGCATCGTTGCATCTCTAAATACTTCATTGCTTCTGAACTGTATACTTTCCTTAGTTAGCTTATAAGTATTTACAAGCCAAACGTACTGCAAACTGATGATTGCCAACAGTCCAATACAAGCCACCCAACGAATATGTTTGATTGTCATACACTTATATCCTATCCATACTTTGTTAACGTAATGTTAACCTGCTATTAACCAGGTAAGGAAAAAAGTCTCCCTACTTTTGTTTCGTCAAAGTTAAAGAAAATATTAAAAACAAATAGATATGAAAAAGCAAAATTTTATCATCACATCGCTATTTTTATTTTGGATTATAGGAACAACCGCTGCACAAACCATTACCGGAAAGGTTATAAACATCCATGCACAAGCCATTGACGGTGCAACCGTCATCCTACAAATCATTGATTCTACTTTCGTGGACGCCGTAATCACAGATACCACCGGTTGCTTTAGGTTCAACCGGCAACCAGCATCTTATCGGCTGATTTTCCAACACATCATGTACGAAACCCTCTTATTGACAACTACAGGAGAAGACACAGGCACGATTACCCTGAAAAGTAAAGATTATGCCCTGGACGAAGTTATCGTCAAAGGGGAACGCCCTCTTGTAAAAGTGGAAGAAGGAAAATTATCGTACGATCTGTCACAACTCACCACACATAGAATCGTGAACAATGCTTATGAAATCCTTCAGCAATTACCCGGTGTACAAGAAATAAATGGCAACCTTTCATTGGCAGGCGCACACAATCTGAGCATTATTCTAAACGGAAGACCCACAACAATGAGTCACGAACAGTTAGCCATTTTATTAAAAAACACTCCGGCTTCACGTGTAGAAAAGGTAGAAGTTATGTATAGCACACCGCCGCAATATCATATAAGAGGTGCTGCCATCAACTTACTTTTGAAAGTTTATCGTCCGGAAGAAAGCGGGTTGCAAGGAGAAGTTAATGCCGGATATCTATACAATTACAGAAATGGCACACAAGGAGGAATCAGCCTACTTTACACCACTCCTAAATGGAATATAGACTTGCTATATAATACCCATTATGAACAAAACAGACAAACTACAGATACGTACTCACACCACACCTTAAAAAATAATGTATATGATATCTGTCAACACAATAACATTGACAGAAAAGGAATAACACATTATGTACGGACAGGCGCTGAATATAAATTCAATGGTAGTGCTCATATCAATTTGGCCTATACCGGTATCTTCAACCCTAACAACGATAATCATTCGTATTCCGACGGGAACATCACAACCGCAGACAATCGGACAAAAAAGGAGGCTCAAATGCACAATCTCGCTTTAGATTATCTCTCTGGCTTCGGTATGAAAGCTGGAATAAATTATACCTCCTACCATTCCGAAAGTCATCAGCAATTCACCAACAAAGACAACAAAAAACAAACAAGCGAATTTCATACGACTAGCGGACAAATAATAGACCGCTGGAAAATATACGTAGACCAGTCACACACACTACCACGAGAGTGGACCTTGAATTATGGCACCTCTTTGACTTATGCCAGTGACCATAATACTCAGTTCTATCATACCCAAAACGGAACAGATATGAGCGAACTTAACACAGACAATCGTTATAACGAATATACATATGACTTCTATGTCGGATTCAGCAAAAATATGGGAGAACGTTTGTCTTTCAGCGCATCCATAACCGGAGAATACTACAAAACGGCCCGTTATCATGCATGGGCGGCTTATCCTACAGCCGAATTAACATACGTAATGACCCCAGCGCATATTTTACAACTTGCATTCACTTCAGATAAAACCTATCCCAGCTACTGGGATCTGAGCGAAAGTACCGGCTATATAAGTGGTTATGAAGAAGTACAAGGCAATCCAATGTTAAAGCCATCCACCGACTATTCCGTAAATCTGAATTATATTTTAAAGAACAAGTATATCTTCAGCCTAGCTTATGACTATGAGCCCGATTTATTTCAGCAACTGGCTTATCAGAGTACGGAACGCCTGACATTGATTTACAAGACCCTGAACTGGGATTATCAGCAAAGTTTTTCAGCCACTGCCATCATTCCCTTCAAAATAGGCCATTGGCTGGACAGCCGTGCCACACTACAAGCAGAATACAGGCAGGCGAAATGTGATAAATTCTTCGACCTTTCTTTCAACCACAGCAAATGGATTGGATTGGGAATGTTACAGAATAACCTAACGCTGTCTACCCAACCGGACATACGCATGGAACTGACCGGACTTTATTTAAGCCCATCCATTCAGGGAAATTATGATTTAAGCAATGTATGGGCCATCCATGCCGGGTTGCGATGGAATTTTGCCAACCAAAAGGCGAGTCTTCAACTGAAAGCCACTGATCTGTTCAATTCAATGCAAGGAGATATAGATGTAACACTGCGCAATAAAGGGCAGTATATGGACATGCACATCAACAGTTATTCACGCAACGTAACTTTATCCTTTACTTACAAGTTCGGAGGCTATAAAGAAAAACAGCATAAACCAATAGACACTTCCCGATTCAAATAAAGCATCATCAATAGTATCATGACACAGTAATAAGGGGCAGATTCGTACATCCGCCCCTCATTCGATTATTTCATAACAGAAAGTATCTTACTATATTCAGACTGATTATTCAATATCTCAATAGCTTTTTTCAGATCAGGATCATCTTTCAAGCGTTGCAGTATCGCGCCACGTTGGAAATAGTAACGTTTCAAAATCTCCTGAGCAATAGCATCTTTTATCTCTTTCGAGAACCTGTCCAACTCATGATCCAAATTATGCGTCAATTTCGTTTCCAAAGCGGCAAACTCTTCTTTTGCCCCATCCATATATCCTTCAAACTCTGCTATTTCTTTCAAGTTCTTCAGCATCTTCTCACTTTGCCGATCATAAGTAAACTTACGCTTATGTAACATCTTCTTAAAATCAACATAGTCAGCATCTGTTATTGTAAAGTCTTTCACTTCCCCTACCTGAGAATGCTTGATACAATATTGGGTAGCATAATCAAAAATCATATCATCATTAAGCAGATAAAACATAATGTTTGGGAAATTTTCAACTTTCACCTCCACATCCGGACGAATACCGCCACCATCACGCACTTCACGTCCGGCTGCTGTATGGAATACATTGGTCAGGCTGTCCGGAGTACGGGCCACAGACCCGTCAGCATTACGTTTAGCATAATCAATAGCTTGAATGCATCGTCCGCTGGGAATATAATATTTTGCAGTAGTTACTTTCATGCTACTGTTATAAGGCAATTCACGAGGAACCTGTACCAACCCTTTACCATACGTACGGCTTCCTACCACAACAGCCCGGTCAAGGTCCTGCAAGGAACCTGAAACAATCTCGGATGCCGAAGCTGTAGAACCGTCCACTAGCACAGCCAGCGGAATCTCTGTATCTACCGGTTCATTCATTGTTTTATAAGTGGTACCAGCTTGTTTAATCTTACCTTTTGTTACCACAATCTCTTTCCCTTTCGGCACAAAGAAATTCACTACATTCACTGCTTCCCCCAACAAACCGCCACCATTGCCACGCAAATCGAGAACAATAGATTTAGCACCTTGCTGTTTCAATTCTATCAATGCCTTCTTTATATCTTTTGAACAGTTCTCTATAGCAAAAGTACTGATAACGATATATCCCACATTATTGCCTACGATTCCATAATAAGGTACAGGGTTCGTACGGATGGTAGAACGGGTTATTTTAAATTCCATTGGCACATAAGTACTATCAGAAGTAGGTCTCTCAACTTTCAACACACAAGTTGTTCCCGGCTCACCACGCAAATTATCACTGACATACGAGGTCAGATCATTGGGAATTCTGTCTCCCTGGGCCATATCTTTTCCATTGATCTCCATGATGATATCACCGGCTTTCAGTCCTATTTCGGCAGCAGGGCTTCCTTCGGAAGGTTCAATAATAGCCACACGCTTTCGGGGAGTATAATAACGTATTACCGATCCGATACCGCCAAACTTTCCGCTAGTCATTTCCTTTAGTGTATTATCTTCTTCAGGATAGTACTCCGTGTAAGGGTCGGTCTGCGCCAACATAGCATCAATACCATATTTTATCACTTTCTCAGGATCAATAGTATCAACATAAAACATATCCAATTCCTTGAATATCGCATTGAAGATATCCAAGTTTTTTGCTATCTGGAAATTACGGTCATCACCTTTATTAAAACTAAACAAAGCGCTACCTGTCAGGCCCACGCAAATCATTAACAATATTTTCTTACTATTCCACTTCATCACTTTATGTATTTGTGAACCGCAAATTAATACATTATTCTATTCAAGCCTGTAGAAGGGCCTCTATATTTAACTTTATTTCGTCCCATTTTTTCTTTGATAAGGTTGTACCCACCACTTGTATCACATTGGATGCTAAAATAGAACCTATAATGGAACACTTCTCCAAAGAATAACCACAAGTCAGTCCATACAGAAAACCTGCTGCATAATAATCTCCCGCGCCAGTGGTATCCACGACTTTTTTTACCGGAGGTACCTCTAGTTTGATGCATTCCGTACCTTTCTTTATACATGAACCTTGGGCACCTAGTTTTACTATTACAACACTGCATTTAGAAGCAATTTCATTGATAGCCCCCCATGCATCCTTGCCTGTATAAGCCTTTGCCTCTTCCTCATTAGCAAAAACAATATCCACGTATTTAGTTATCAAAATATCGAAGAATTCCAAATCTCCTTCCACAATATTATAACTGGCCATATCCAAGCAGATTTGCAATCCAGCCTCTTTTCCTAATTGCATAGCACGAAGAATCAATTCATGATCCTGTACCAAGTATCCTTCTATATATAGATATGCATACCCCTTAAACATATCCAACGTCAGATTTTCGGCTTTCATAGTGGCAGCAGCTCCCAAATAAGTGCCAAAAGTACGTTCTCCATCCGGTGAAATGAAAGTAGAAGCCACTCCTGTAGGTAAATCACCGGCAAGTAATTTCATGTCAATTCCCTGCTTCAAACCATTTTTTTTAAAATATTGCCCAAAATCATCGTTTCCTATCTTTCCGATAAATCCCGGATGTGCCCCTAGATTAGCTAATGCCAAGACTGTATTTCCCACACTTCCCCCTGTAGCTTTATGCGTTTTCATATCAGAGAATTTACCACTGATTTTCAGAAATTTATCTTCATTTATAAGTTGCATACTTCCTTTGGGCAAACTCATCTCATCTAGTAGCGAATCATCTTGCAAAGTAACAAGAACGTCAACCAATGCATTGCCCATTCCAATTATTTTATCCATTTATCTAAAATTTTTCTGCAAAGATATTGCATATTTCGGAAAAACCTATTATCTTTGCACCGCATTTGAGAGAAAAACCTTCTTCGTTAGCTCAGTCGGTTAGAGCATCTGACTGTTAATCAGAGGGTCCTTGGTTCAAGTCCAAGACGAAGAGCACTTTTAAAGTCAAATGCAATTTTCTTCGTTAGCTCAGTCGGTTAGAGCATCTGACTGTTAATCAGAGGGTCCTTGGTTCAAGTCCAAGACGAAGAGCACAAAGGTTCGCAGATAGCGAGCCTTTTTTATTACTATATATAATAAAAGCCTTCATCACATTCTTTTGTAATTCCATTGTAATCTCCACCCGCCATTTTACTTATATTACCCTCAAAAACAAGATTTCCATTCAAATGTTTTGGAACTATCTTACTATTATTTACATTTGTTGGGAAACAAGTACTGATATGAAAACGCACATCATAGCACTTTTTCTACTTATAGGAGGAGCATTGAATTTATTTGGAGAAAACTTACATAACTTTTTCAACCGATATAATTTCAGCTTTATTACAGAAGATACTGGGTTACCCCATAACTTTATCAATGATATTTACAAAGACACTCAAGGATATATCTGGGTAGCTACTAATAATGGAATAGGACGGTATAACGGCTATCAATTTATTCATTATAATTCCCAGTCCCACTCCATTCGCTTGAAAAACGACTACGTGCATAAAGTCTGTGAGGATAAGTTTCAACGACTCTGGATAGGGTCGGAAGAAGGAATAGACCTCATTGACTTGAAACATTATACACAGATAGACACGGACAAAGAACTGCCTGCCGAATTGAAATTTCTAGCAAGTAACTACATTGCATCCATCTATCGAGACAAGCAGAATAATTTGTGGATATCGACAGACAAGAATCTATGGTATCTGGAACTAGGCGTAGACGGGCAAATAAAAGATTACTATAAACTGAAAAAAGATACAGAATCCCCCATCCACGCTGTTATTGACCTGCAAGAATACATCTGTGCAGGCATAGATAATCATGTATGCCGTATTGAAAAAGGGAGCAACCACTTACTGAAAACCAGCATGGTATCGGAGCTGCTGAAACCCTTTTCAGAAGACTGGAGAATTCTCTGCATGGAAACTGACGGGGAATTGTTATGGATAGGAACCAATCGCGGACTCTTCAAGTATAACCATACCCAGCAGAGTTTGAACCGGTACCGTTACTCCAATCATCGCCCCGGAATGCTAAGTCAAGCCTATATAACCGGAGTTAAACTGACTAGCAAAGGAGATGTCATCGTTTCCACTCTGAACGGACTCAATGTATACAATCGGGATACCGATACTTTTACTTATATCCGCCAAAACAATGAAATGCCTGACAAGTCGTTGAACTGTAATTTCATCAACTGCCTGCTGACCGACAATGAGAATATCTGGGTAGGGACTGAGATAGGAGGAATCAATTTATTGACTCCCAATTGTCTGCAAACGTATGTGTGGCAATACAACTATCTGCGAGAAACCTCTCTTTCCCCCAATCCGGTCAATGCCATCAGCGAAGACAAAGACGGAAATCTATGGGTAGGAACAGTAGAGGGAGGACTCAACAAAAAGAGCAAAGGCAGCGATGAGTTCATCCATTATACTTTTGACCAGAATAATCCCACTTCCATTAGTAACAACTCCATCCGTGGCATTCTCATTGATTCCGAAAATCATTTATGGGCATATACTTGGGGGGTCGGAATCAATGAACTAAATCTAAATATACCCCATAACCAAACTTTCCAACGCCATATCCGGGAAGACTCCATAGGATTGGAGGGAGATTTTCTAAGCAGCGCCTGTGAAGACACCATGAACAATGGTTTATGGTTTGGTACTACCAGAGGGCTTCATTTCTACCATAAAAAGACCAAGCGTTTCACCCGGGTCTTGTTTGACCGTTCCGACAATGAATTCGATGCGGTAGGGTCCATCATTATCGACCGCAAGAAACGTCTTTGGATGGGAACATCTGAAGGAGTTTTCATTATGGATTTATACTCGTTCTCCATTTCCTCCACACAATTCAGCTATACCTATTTAAAACATAAACTGACGGAACCCACTTCATTGCAATTAGAAAAAATAAACTGTATCATAGAAGATCATAATGGTACCATCTGGCTGGGAGCAAATGGGAACGGACTATATCAACTAACGGAAGAAAATGGAACACAGTTCACATTTCATAACTACACCCGCAAGGATGGGTTACCCAATAATACCATTATAGGTATTGTGGAAGATAAAACGGGACATCTGTGGATGTCCACCAACCACGGCATCGCCCAACTGGATACACAAACCATGACTTTCACCAATTATACAAAAGAAGACGGACTGCCCAATAATCAGTTTTATTGGAACGCATCTTATTATTCTCCCCAAAATAATCTGTTATATTTCGGTACTATAAACGGATTAGTCGCTTTCACCCCCGATATAGCCAAGATAAAAAAGCAGGATGCCAAAGTCAAACTGACCTCAATCAGTGTCGCCGGTACCATGGTCTATCCTCCAGCAGACGGAAAAACTCCCTGCGCGGTAACAAATTTACATACCATCCGTCTGCACGAAAAAGATCATGGTTTTTCCATCGAGTTTTCCACCTTAAACTATGGAAACTGTAACCGAGTGAAATATGCCTACCGCTTGAAAAATTATGAGAATGAATGGACAGAAACCCTTCCTGGCGAACATACTGCTAGATACAATTTCATTCCCTCCGGAAAATATGTGTTCCAAGTCCGTGCCACAGACGAGAAAGGACATTGGTCTGATAAAATAACGGAAGTCAAAGTAACCATCACTCCTTATTTCTATAAATCCTGGTGGTTCTATTTATTGCTTGCCATTCTGATCACCGTAGGCAGCTATTATTTTTATCAATGGAAAATAAGTCTGTACCGTCAACAGAAAAAACAACTGGAAAAAGAAGTAGCCCAACGCACCCATGAGCTAGAGTTACAAAATAAACAACTAGAAATAATGGCACGACACGTCGAGGAGGTAACGGAAGAAAAAATTGCTTTCTTCACCAATATCACTCATGAATTCCGGACACCAGTCACTTTAATCAACGGTCCCATCCAACGCGCCCTTGACGAAAGCCATGAGCCGGAAGTAAAGAAACAGCTACAAATAGCTGAACGGAATTCCAATTATCTGCTATCACTAGTCAATGAATTAATGGACTTCAGAAAGTTAGATGCAGACAAAGTTGTATTAAATAAGACAAACGAAAACTTTATCCGCCTTATACAAAATATATTAATGCCTTTCGAAGTATTTGCCCATGAACGGAACATAAACATCATCACCTACTTCCGGCTCTGTACCCCGTTTTGGATATTTGATGTTGAATATATGCGCAAAGCCATTATTAATCTGATATCCAATGCTGTTAAATTCACTCCCGATTATGGAAAAATAAGTTTGTATGTGGCTTCCCTTACCGACAAAGACAACCATACCTGGCTGTTCATAGATATAAAAGATACAGGTAATGGTATCGTACCCGAAGATATAGAACGTATTTTCGAACGCTTCTACCAATCCAAAAAGAGCATCAAATATCCCGTTTATGGACAAAGCAGCACAGGAATCGGACTATTCTTATGTAAGAAAATCATTTCTCTACACGGAGGCAACATCTATGCAGGAAACAATCCCAAGCAAGGAGCTTTCTTCAGAATACTATTACCTTTGGAAAAAGGTATCCCCCAAGCCGAATCAGAAAAAGAAAAATATGAGCAGAATGAACACCCACTTTCCATTCCTGCCAATGGAAACGAGAAAAAGGAAACCATCCTCATTGTTGAAGATAATGCAGATATGCGTACTTATATTTGTTCCATTCTCAAAAACAATTATCAATTAAAAGAAGCACAGAACGGTGCAGAAGCTCTTTACTTGATTCAAAGAGAAACGATTGATTTGATTGTCAGCGACCTGATGATGCCCGTCATGGACGGGAATGAATTATCCCGCCAGGTAAAAGCTAATCTGGCTACTTCCCACATCCCCTTTCTCATGCTCACTGCCCTCCGGTCCGAAGCCCAAGAAAGAATCAGCTACGAAATAGGAGTAGATGAATATCTGTGCAAACCATTTGATGAGGTTATTCTAAAATTACGTATCCGAAATATACTTGCCTTACGCCAGAAATACAAATCCATGTTCTCCACTAGTATGAATTGTGAAACATTGAATATAAACGCTAGTTCCAAAGACAACACATTTATGACATCGGCAATCAATTTAATGAAAGAACATTATGCCGACTCGGATTATAACTTAGAGCGCTTTATCCGCGATATGGGATACAGCAAAACATTAGTCAATCAGAAATTACAATCCTTAACAGGGCAATCCATTGGCCAATTTATGAGAAACTACCGATTAAATGTGGCAAAAGAGACTTTAACCAAAGTCGAATGCAACATTTCTATTGCAGAAATCGCATATGCTGTAGGTTTTAACGACCCCAAATATTTCACAAAATGCTTCAAAGAGCTGTTTGGAGTACTTCCAAGCGAATATTTTGGAAGAAAATAGTTCACTTTACTATTTTACTCCATTTGTGCACCATATTCTCCTATAGAAAGCTTTGTTTCCCTTACATTTGTAAAAAACAGAAATGCAAATGTATATGAAAAACATATTCTTATTATTGAGCTGGCTGATACTACTCCCCTCCGGTATACTGGCAAACCCTATCAAGGGAATGCTGGAAAGGATAGACAAGGGAGCATCGAACAAGTTCGTAGTCGAACTACACAAAAGCTCTAACGACTTTTTCGAGTTAGACCGGAAAGGCGACAAGGTAGTGATACGAGGTAACACCTATATTAATATAGCAACCGGCATCAACTGGTACTTAAAGTATCATGCCGGAATCCATCTGTCATGGAACGGTATGCATGCCTCACTACCCGATGTTCTTCCTCCCGTCCTCCGTAAGGAACGCCACGAAACAAACCTAGCCCTGCGTTATGACTTCAATTACTGCACCTACTCTTACTCCATGGCATTCTGGGACTGGAAACGTTGGGAAAAGGAACTGGACTGGATGGCACTACACGGAATCAACCTGCCGCTCGCTGCCGTAGGACATGAATGTGTATGGCGTAACCTATTACTCCGGTTGGGGTTTTCCAAACAGCAAATCAATAATTTTATTGCCGGTCCGGCATTCCTTGCCTGGTGGGAAATGAACAATCTGGAAGGATGGGGAGGCCCTAATCCCGACAGTTGGTATGAACAACAAGAAGCCTTGCAAAAAAAGATATTGCAACGAATGAAAGAATGGGGAATGCACCCCGTACTGTCCGGTTATTCAGGTATGATCCCCTCCAAGCTGGATTTGGGAAAGCGTATTGATAGTGGAAAAGAAAAGAAAACAGCAAGCGACACTTCCTCGGAATCCGCCCAAAGCACCCTCAACAAATGGAACGGATTCGACCGACCGGGAATCTTACTGCCCGACGATCCCAAGTTTACCCAGATTGCCAACCTTTTTTACGAAGAGACCGAAAAGCTGTATGGAACAAGTGACTACTACTCCATCGATCCTTTTCATGAAGCCAAAAGCTTGCCTGCCGGACTAGACTTCGGCAAAGCCGGCAGGGCTATTATGGATGCAATGAAGAAGGCTAACCCCAAAGCTGTGTGGGTGGTACAAGGATGGACAGAAAACCCACGTCCGGAAATGATGAAAGCGCTGAATCCCGGCGATCTGCTTATCCTTGATTTATTTAGCGAATGTCGTCCCATGTGGGGCATTCCCTCTATATGGAAACGAGACAAAGGATACGAAGAACACAACTGGTTGTTCTGCCTGTTGGAGAATTTCGGGGGGAACGTGGGCTTGCATGGAAGGATGGACCAGCTTCTTCACAATTTCTACCTGACCAAGAACAATCCACTGGCCGCTCAGCTAAAAGGCATCGGTCTGACGATGGAAGGCATTGAAAATAATCCCGTTATGTTCGAACTGATGTGCGAACTTCCTTGGCGTGCAGAAAAGTTTACCAAAGAAGAATGGATCAAACAATACATCCGCGCACGCTATGGCACAGACGATGAATCTATCCGGCAAGCTTGGCAGATCCTGGCAAACGGTATCTATAACTGTCCGGCAGGCAACAACCAACAAGGTCCTCACGAAAGTATCTTTTGTGGGCGTCCATCGCTGAATAATTTCCAAGCATCCAGCTGGAGCAAAATGTGCAACTATTACGATCCCACTACCACAACAGAAGCCGCACGGTTGATGGTGAGCGTGGCAGACAAATATCGCGGTAATAACAACTTTGAATATGACCTGGTGGACATCACCCGACAAGCCATTGCCGACCGTGCCCGAATAGTGTACAATTACGCTGTTGCCGACTTTAAAAGCTTCGACAAAAAAAATTATGCCACACACACCCGACAGTTCCTGGAACTGTTAATGATGCAAGACAAGCTGCTGGGCACACGCAAGGAATTCAAAGTCGGAAACTGGATTCAACAAGCGCGCAATCTGGGAATCACATCTGAAGAGAAAGACCTCTACGAATGGAACGCCCGCGTACAAATCACCACATGGGGAAACCGCTACTGCGCCGACATCGGCAAATTACGAGATTATGCCCATAAGGAGTGGAACGGGCTGCTGCGCGACTTTTATTACAAACGTTGGGAAAAATACTGGCAAGTACTGCAAGACCAACTGGATGGCAAACTTCCTGTACTGCCAGTAGGTAATTCATCAACCCCCACTGCCGATAATCCAGCCATGACCATAGATTGGTATGCCCTGGAAGAACCATGGACACTGGCAAAGAACATCTATGCGGCATCTGCCGAAGGTGATTGTATAGAAGTAGCGAAAGAGGCTATAACATTGATAAACAATTGATAGTAAGATGAAAAAGGAAGAGCTCAATACAGAAACCGCACAGCAGGCACCGCCCATTAAAAAGAGGCTTTTGTCACTCGATGCACTCAGGGGCATCACTGTAGCAGGGATGATTCTGGTCAACAATGCAGGAGGCAAAGTGTCGTATGCACCTTTGCAACATTCTGCATGGAACGGACTGACACTTTGTGACTTGGTTTTTCCTTTCTTTCTGTTCATCATGGGTATTTCAACATATATTTCATTAAACAAATTCAATTTCAACGTTTCCCTACAAGTGGTAACCAAGATATTGAAACGCACATTTCTTATTCTATGCATCGGATGGGCAATCGGTTGGTTTGACCATGTATGTGAAGGTGACTTCCTGCCTTTTGTCCATCTGCGCATTCCCGGGGTACTGCAACGCATTGCTTTATGTTACTGTGTTATTTCTTTTACAGCCCTATTTATGAATCATAAGTTCATCCCCGCATTAACCTTTATCTTACTAGTAAGTTACACTGTCATATTATGCATGGGGAACGGTTATGCCTGCGATGAAAGCAATATTTTATCCATTATTGACAGGCAACTTTTCGGCGAAGCGCATCTCTATCAAAAGAGCCCGATTGATCCGGAAGGATTTGTAAGCACTCTCTCTGCTATCGCCCACACTTGTATCGGTTTTTCATATGGAAAATGGATAATACAAAGCCATCAGACAGAAAACAAAGTACTCCGTTTGTTCTTGACCGGATTCATTCTGATAAGTATCGGCTATTTATTGGCAGATGCGCTGCCTTTAAATAAAAGAATATGGTCTCCTACTTTTGTTTTGGTGACCTGCGGAGCGGCTTCCATGTCACTTGCCACACTAATGTATTATATAGACATAAGGAATAAACAAAAATGGTGCCGCTTCTTCATCATCTTCGGCGTCAACCCCCTATTCCTCTATGTATTGAGCGAAGTACTTGCCATTATGATGGGAAGTACCGGATGGAAAGCGGCAGCCTATGCAGCCATTCATTCAGGAATAACCGACGCCTACCTTGCCTCAGCCGTCTACGCCCTCGTTTTCACTCTGTTTTTGGGGGGTATCGGTTATCCACTATATCTTAAGAAAATATACATCAAACTGTAACAACAGATTCACAATATATAGAGAACTATACAGTATTAAACAAGAACATATTAATCAAAACCAAAATTAAATTCTATGCTAAACGTACAATCTCTAACCCAAAGGACATTTGCACAGATAGTAGTCTTTGCATTACTCCTATTAAACAGTACACTGGCATTTGCTCAAAATCAAGTTAACGGTATTGTCACAGACAAAACCGGAGAACCCCTTATCGGAGTGAATGTAGTCGAAAAAGGTACTACCAACGGTGTTATCACTGACTTTAACGGACAGTTTACACTGAATGTAGCACAAGGAAAGACACTCGTATTCTCTTACGTGGGTTACACTACCCAGGAAATTACAGTAAAAGGATCTTCTTTGAAGATTATTATGGAAGAAGATTCTAAAACATTAGATGAAGTTGTGGTAGTAGGTTATGGCAGCATGAGTCGTAAGGATGTAACCAGCTCCATTACCACTGTGAAAGCAGACAAACTGAATGTAGGAGTTTATTCTGACCCTGGACAGTTGCTGCAAGGTAAAGTCCCTGGTTTGACGGTAGTACAAAGCAGCGATCCGACTTCTGGTACTGCTTCTATCTCTTTACGTGGGGCTTCTTCTCTGCGTACCGGTGCGGCAATGGAACCTTATTATGTTATTGACGGTATTCCCGGTATGTCATTAAGTCTGATTGCTCCCGAAGATATTGAAAGCATTGACGTACTTCGTGACGCTTCTGCAACGGCTATTTATGGCTCCAAGGCTGCTAACGGTGTAATCTTGATTACCACCAAAAAAGGTAGTAAAAGTGAGCACACTTCTGTAAACTACAGCGCATATCTTGCATTTGACAACATTGCCAAGCGTTTAGATATGATGACTGCCGACGAACTCCGCACCTATGCCAAGGAAAATAACATCACTCTTCCGAATGACAAAGGAGCAAACACCAATTGGAACGATGAAGTACTGCGCACAGCAATCAGTCATAACCATAACGTTTCTATCAATGGCGGTTCAGAAAAGACTCAATACAGTGCCAGCATGAGTTATCAAAACAAACAAGGTATCGTACGTGGTACAGATTTCGAGCGTTTCGGCGGCCGCGCATTTTTGCAAACCAAAGCACTGAATGATCGGCTCACCTTAGCCTTTAACGTGAATGCCGCACAATCAAAAGGTACCACCGTTGATTCCGCCAAAGATGGCCAATCCGTATTCGACGCCATGAATTATTATTCTCCACTAGTTCCTGTCACCAACGCAGACGGTTCTTGGTATAGCGACAAAACTATCTCCCAAAACTTCAATCCTGTATCCATGATCAATGAAGATACTTTTGAAAACAACAAGAAACTCCTTCAAGGAACAGCCAAAGGTACTTTAGATATCACTAAGGACTTAAAATGGAACTTAAGTCTTTCCTATCAAGACGAACAATATATATGGAACGAATACCATACCAGCAAATCCCAATATAACACCCGAAATGGCGAAGCTAAACGTATTGCAACAGAAAACAAGAAAAAAATTCTTGAAACATACATAAACTATGATCATACATTCGCCAATATCCACAAACTGGGCCTGATGGCCGGTTATTCATGGGAACAGAATGATGACAATGACAGTTTCGGTCTGGATGTCTACGACTTTTACAATGATAACACCACTTTTTATAATCTGAACCTTGCCAATAAAATGGATTGGCAGAATGGCGGTATCACCAGCAATAATAACGGTCATTTGGAAACTTTACGTATGATCTCATTTTATGGACGTATCAACTACTCCTTCAACAGCAAATACCTGCTTCAAGCAACAATTCGCCGTGACGGCTCCTCTGCCTTTGGAAAGAACAACCGTTGGGGAACTTTCCCATCCGCATCGTTGGCATGGCGCATGAGCGAAGAAAAGTTCATCAAAGATTTAAATGTTTTCGATGACTTGAAGTTCCGTGTTGGTTATGGTGTTAGTGGTAACTCACTCGGATTCGGAGCTTATTCGGCTATTCAGACTTACAGTACTTCAGGTTGGTTCAACTATACAAACGCCAATGGCACACAGAACAGTTACCATACCCTAGCAGCCGCCTCAAATGCCAATCCAGACCTAAAATGGGAACGTACAGCCATGTTGAACATCGGGCTGGACTTCAGCTTCTTTGGGGGCAGATTAGGAGGAACCATCGAATACTATGACAAGCGTACCAGCGACCTGATATACACTTACGAGGTTTCCACAAACCGCTATCCTTTCGGAACCATGCCGGCCAATGTGGGAGATATCAGCAATAAAGGTATTGAATTTACCATAAATGCCACTCCTATACAAACAAAAAATTTCTCTTGGCAAACCAGTTTGAACTTATCTCATAATAAAAATAACGTAGAAAGTATATCCAACAGTGAATATTCCGTAGATTATATCCGTGCAGCCGATCCTGAAATCGCAGGTTATTCTTCAAATGCAGACGTACAGCGCATCATGGAAGGACATCCTATCGGCACCTTCTACACCTACGAATGGGCCGGCTACAATAACCAAGGAGTATCCATCTTTTATGTACACGATCCTGAAACGGGTGAACGTACAGGCGAAACGACCACAGATCCTGAAACTGATAGAGACCGTACTATTACCGGCTGCGCACAACCTGATTTAAATTTAGGCTGGAGCAATAACTTCCAATACAAGAACTGGAATCTCGACTTATTCTTTACTGGTGTTTTTGGACAAGATATCTACAACGCCACTGCAGAACAATACTCTAATGTTTCTTTTGTGAAAGAAGGCCGCAATGTATTAAAAAGCGTAGCTACCGAACACCGTGCTACTGACACACAATCTCAAGCACCATCCAATCGCTGGATAGAGAACGGTAGTTATTTCCGTCTGTCCTCGGTTTCATTGGGATATACTTTCGGCAAAATTGGTAACTGGATAAACTCGCTCAAGCTATACGCCACTTGTAATAATGTATTCACCATTACCGGTTACTCCGGCCGTGATCCGGAAATCAACCTTGGAGGCTTGGAACCGGGCATGGACAGACGTACCAATTACTATCCGCGTACCCGTTCATTTATGATCGGTCTAAACGTGAACTTCTAACCATATAATTGAAAACTGATATGAAAAATAACATAAAATTAACAACCTGGCTGGTAGGTAGTCTGCTTACCTTCTCCGCCTGCACAGATCTAAATGTGGATCTTAAGTCCACTTATACCGAATACCCGGATTCCGAAATTGCCAAGGAAGCTAAAATGGCAGGTTTGTATTATGGATTCGGCGGAGCATTAGGACGTCGTTATATGGAAGCTGCCCTGCTGTCTTCCGATGAGTTCATGGCAGTAACATTTGGTGGTAACTGGTATGATGGCGGCAACTATATCCATTCCTCTCTTCACGCCAGCCTTCCAGGCGACGCACACGTGGACTGGGCTGGTGATATTCCGGCTGCAATCACAAAATGCAACCAAGCAATTTTTGACTTGGGTGGAGAAGATGAAAACAATGCCGAACAGGAAGCCTTGATTGCTCCGGCACTTGCCATGCGTGCTTTCTATCATTTTATTTTTATGGATACATTCGGAGCAACTCCCAAATTAGACCACTTGATCGGCGATTCTGAAGCTATCGACCGTTCTCCCCGTTCCGAAATTACAAAATTTATCGAAAGCGACCTGCTCCGTGCTTTGGCTTCTGGCGGTTTAAAAGAAGATGTTGATGCTTCCACTTATGGCAAACCAACCAAATGGATGGCTGAGGCTCTCCTTGCCAAACTCTATATAAACTGGGCTGTTTATACCTGTGATGATGTAACTACTTATGATCCAAGCATGACTAATTCCAAATTGAATGATGTCATAAAATATTGCGATGATATCATCGCCTCCGGTCATTTCGATCTCAGTGATGGTTATCGCAAGAAATTCATGCCAGACAACGGCTATCAGATTAAGGATTTCATCTATGCAATGCCATACCAAAATAATGAAACATCAACCAGAGCCAATACTTACGCCCGTTTCCAATTCTGGCCTAAATTCAACAATGATGGTGCGGACGGTAAAGGACTGTTCGGCATAACACTATCCCAAAATGCCGGAGGCATTTTCATCGTTACTCCCGAGGCGGCAGACCGTTTTTGCCTGGAAGGAGATGAACGCAATGAGATCATCATGAAAGGTGCGATCAACTATTATGACATCAGCACACATACAATGGGAACAGAACCTTATATATACAACGGACAACAAGTTGTCCTCACCAAGAACATCACCATCTTGAATGACCAAATGGATCTTGGAAATGACTTGAACGCATGGTGCCAGGGATACCGATGCATCAAATGGGCTATTCAAGCAGACGATTATAACCTCTATAACCGCAATCAAAGCAATGATGTACCTATCTTCCGTTATGCAGATATTCTGCTGATGAAAGCAGAAGCTATTCTACGAGGGGCAACAGCCACTAACGGCGACACGCCACAATCCCTATTCAACCAAATACGCAGCTATTGTAACGCTCCATTATTAGAGCATACTCCTTCATTAAACGAGTTACTTGAAGAGCGTGGCCGTGAATTTTATGCAGAGACATGGCGACGTAATGATCTAATCCGTTTTGGAAAGTTCGAAGACGACTGGGGATATAAAAATCAATATCATCCGGAAGCTCAAACCGAAAAATGGCGTAGGATCTTTCCTGTATCTGTCGGCTTGATGAATTCAAACACCAACTGGAAGCAAAATTACGGTTATTAATAAATTAAATAAGTTTTTATAAGGGCTTGTTACAGCAAGCTCTTATAAAAAACTTTAAAGCAAAAAATAATTCATGAAACTTCATCAAATCTTATTGCTTCATATTGCGACATCTATCTTGGCATTATTCCCATCTCCTATATATGCCCAAAAAATGATGTACCAGGACTCTATCGAAATCGTAGTACACAGAGGAGCGAACCATATAGCGCCGGAAAACACCATTCCATCAGCTCTAGCTGCATTGGAACATGGAGCCGGCTGGATAGAAGTGGATGTGCGCAAAAGTAAAGACAATATACTTTATAATCTGCACGATGAAACTTTGGACCGTACTACCAACGGTAAAGGTCCCATTCAAGATATGCTATCCAAAGATATTGAAAAATTAGACGCCGGCAGTTGGTTCAGTTCTCAATTTACCGGCATTCACGTACCCCGTATAGCCGAAATGCTAGACACCCTACAAGGAAAGGCACACATTTTTTTTGATGTAAAACGAGGAACTCCGATAAAAGATTTGGTTATATTAGTACGCCAAAAAGGATATGAAAATAAAAGCTTCTTCTGGTTTGCAGACTCTGAAATGCTGAAAGAATTTATCAGAATCGCTCCGGAAATGAAGATTAAAGTAAATGCCTCCAATATAGCAGCTCTGAAGAAATGGATGAAAATATGCACCCCGGCCTATGTAGAAACAGATATCCTCAATATCACCCCTCAATTCAAAGAATTCTGCAAAAGCAATCATATCAAGATAATGGCTGCTATTCAGAATGCGAGTGAAAAAGAATATAAAAAAGCGATTGAAGCCCATCCCGATTTAGTCAATCTGGACCGGCCGGAACTCTTTGTAAAAATGCTCCGTCAGGAGATTAAAAAATAACCCTTTTCCAAGAAGAGCCATGAAAAGTACCCTATCTTATCTGCTGATTCTATGTAGCCTGTTCATGTCTTGCACCGGACATCAGGAAGAATCCCTATTGTCCTATGTAGATACCCGTACGGGAACTGCACCGAGCATAACCCATACCGCAGGACTTTTCGGCAAAAATACCGAAGAGTACGGACAGACGCTGCCTGCCGTCCTAGAGCCCAACGGAATGAACTTTTGGACTCCCCAGACACAAGATACAGAAATAAAATGCAAGGCTCCCTATTATTACAAAGATAAGAAGATACAGGGGTTCCGCAATTCACATTGGATTGTCGGAGGGTGTACACAAGATTACGGTTCCATGACCTTGATGCCTGTATCGGGTACACTGAAATATCTCCCCCAAGACCGAGGAAGCCTGTTCTCTCACCAAGAAGAAACAGCAACGCCTGCCTATTACTCCGTCCTTCTCAAAGATTATTCCATTTTTGCAGAAATGACCGGACGTTCCCGTTCAGCCATTTTCCGATTCACTTATAACCAACCGGAAGATGCTTATCTCATAGTCAATCCTAACAGCGATGAAGGAGAAGGATATATTGAAATCGATACTATAAAAAAACAGATACGCGGATACAATCCCGTACACCGTATCTATCAAGGCTGGGGAGCCCCCGCCGGATACAACGGGTACTTTGTCATTGAATATCAAAATGAAATAGAGGAATATGGTACATTCCGGTATGACAGTCTCTTCGCCGGACAACGACAGATAGCCGATGGAACAGGTATAGGTGCATATCTCCGGTTCAAAATACACCCAGAAGAACCCGTATTAATCAAAGCCGCTTCCTCTTTTACTGACATGGAAGGCGCTCAAAAGAATCTGGACACCGAGATACCTCATTGGGATTTTGACCGCACCCGGCAGGAACTGAACTCCATCTGGGAACAAAGGCTTTCACAAGTTACAGTACAGACAAACAACCGAAACGATAAAGAGAAATTTTACGGAGCACTCTACCGTGCCTCATTCCTGCCACGTACATTCAATGATGTAGACGGGCGCTACCCTTCTTTCTCCACAGGACACCCGTTCAGACAATCAGCCAACGGTAGAAATTACTATGAAGATTACAGTATGTGGGATACTTACCGTGCTCTCCATCCGTTAATCAATATCCTGACCCCAAAGAAAGCCGGAGACATGATGCAATCATTGGTGGACAAATATGAACAAGGCGGCTGGCTGCCTATATTTCCTTGTTGGAACAGTTATACCGCAGCCATGATAGGCGATCATTGCATCTCCGCACTGGGAGATGCCTATATCAAAGGAATCCGTAATTTTGATATCAACAAAGCTTGCGAAGGAATGCTCCAGAACGCATTCAAGACCCCCTCCACCTATGAAGAATACAAAAACGGAATGGGACGACGCGCCTTGAATTCTTATCTGAAATATGGATACATTCCTTTGGAAGACAGCGTACCGGAAGCCTTTCACACCTGCGAACAAGTATCACGTACTTTAGAATATGCATACGATGATTTCGTATTGGCCCAAGTTCTGCAAAAGTTGGAAACATCAGATGATAACTTTCCTGATCCACAAAAAACAGAACTTTATGATACACTAATGATACGTGCACGATATTACCGTAACGTAATAAACCCTGGCACCGGATATGCCCAAGGCAGATACGCTGACGGCAGTTTCCTCAGCGATACCGGTAACGTTTTTTCCTTCACTCGCTTCATCACCGAAGGAGCTCCCTGCCACTATACTTGGTATGCTCCCCATGATGTATACGGACTGATGGAATGTATGGGTGGAAAAGAAAAATACATCGCCAAACTGGATTCCATGTTCAGCGAACACCGCTACTGGCACGGCAACGAACCTTGCCACCAGATAGCCTACCTCTTCAACTATGCCGGACAGCCTTGGAAAACCCAACGCGAGGTGCGTCATATTATGGAAACAGAATATCTGAATGCTCCCGGTGGACTGTCAGGTAATGATGATGCAGGGCAAATGTCTGCCTGGTATGTATTTTCTGCTATGGGATTCTATCCGGTATGTCCCGGTACACCTTATTATATAATAGGAAGTCCTTCTTTTCCCCGGATGAGTATCCGCTTGGAAAACGGAAAGACATTCACCATATTAGCCCACAACGCCAACAAAAAAAATATATATATCCAGTCAGCAAAACTAAACGGAAAAGAATATGACAAGAATTACTTTACACACCAAGATATAATACAGGGAGGAACATTAGAGTTCCAGATGGGCCCGAACCCTAATACAAACTGGGGAGCACCCGCCCTCAGCCTGCCTCCCGACAATATGAAATAAGTACAAAAAATAAAAAACAATCCATATGAAGAATCAAACTATCATCAGCCTCTTATGCTGCCTCCTGTTGTTTGTGACAGGATGCAGTATTTCCCATCAAGGGAACACGTACGACATCATGACCTATGGAGCCAAAGGAGACGGACAAACAGATGATGCCGCCGCTATACAACGCGCCATCAATGCCTGTTCCGCTGCCGGTGGCGGAACCGTAATCATTCCTGCCGGACACACCTTTCTATGCGGCCCGCTATATTTGAAATCCTATGTGAACCTTCATCTGGAACCCAACTCCCGATTGCTGGCCAACCCCGATGAAAGCATCTATACAGAAAGCGCATTCCGCGAAAACCGTGGCGAAGGAATGATGTGGATCAGTGGAAAAGACTTAAAACAAATATCCATTACCGGTACAGGAGAAATAGACGGAAACGGAATCGCCTTCATGGGCAAAGAGCTGGATGATTCCTACGAGCTGAAGCCCGTCACTGATTTTGACCCACGCCCACATGTGCTTACCCTTATCAATGTAGAGAAGACCGTTATCCGTGACATCACGATCCGGAACAGCGCCTATTGGACAATACACCTGATAGGCTGTTACGATGCCTTGATTGACGGCATCTCTTTATTGAATAATCTAAAAATACGCAACGGTGACGGTATTGATGTGGATCACTCCAAAAAAGTACGTATAGCGAACTGCTTCATTGAATCGGGCGATGACTGCATTTGCCTGAAGAATCGTCGGGAATTTGAAGAATATGGCTCTTGCGAAGATATTGTAGTGACTAATTGTGTCATGACTTCACGCTCATGCGCCATCAAGATTGGCTCGGAAAATATGGATAAAATTGAGAATGTATTATTCAATAATTGCATTATCAAAAACAGCAACCGGGGCATCGGCATACAAAACCGGGATGAAGGTACTGTGAGCAATATCATTTTCTCCAATATATTAGTAGACTGTATGTTCTATTCTGATGTATGGTGGGGTAAAGCGGAACCTATCTATGTCACCTCATACCCTCGTGCCGTAGGCAATCATAAAGATGCAGGCTGGCGTTTCCCCAAAGGTGCAACGAAAGGACACTCGGGAGAAGTCAGCAACATTTTCTTCAATCAGATTAAATGCACTAGTGAAAACGGCATTTTCGTAGGGGGAGACACTCCGGAGAAGGTGCACCATATCTACTTTGATGAAATAGATGTCAAGTTGTTAAAACGTACCGATTATGAAGGCGGTGTGTATGACAAACGTCCTTGTAACGGAGATGGTTTTGTATATGACAAGACTTATGCTTTCTATCTGGACACCGCTTCGGATATCCGGATTACCGGCTATAACATTTATTGGGCCTTCCCTCAATTGACACAAGCCGGAGGAGAAATCAAAAAGAAGAATACAATACGTGTAAAAATAAACAAGAAATAATTATGACCCACATTCCATTCAAAGTTTCTTTGTTTAGACTGGTCTTCCTGCTGCTGCCCGTGACGGTCGCGGCACAGGAAGCCAGACTTTCTGATTACGTAGATCCCAGAATCGGTTCGGAAGGACTGGGACGGGTATTTATCGGCCCCTCCTGCCCTTATGGTATGGTGAAACCATCGCCCGATTGCACTGTCCATCCCAATAGTGGTTGGCTGCCTATGCCCGAACAAGTTAACGGGTTCTCCCAAGTACACGTCAGCGGGACAGGAGGAGGTCCTAAATATGGCAACATACTTGTCATGCCTTTTGGCAAAGGTATGGATCAGCTCAATCATATAGACTATCGCAAAGATGAAACAATCCGCTTGGGCTATTATGCTACCGAATTCCAGAGAACAGGCATATATACTGAAATAACAACTGCTCCACGCGCCTCATTCTACCGATTCACCTATCCCGAAGATTCCTTAAAATCCCTGTTGGTTGACGCCGGCTTCTTCCTGGGTGAACAACCGACCCCCGATGCCCGCGAAGCACAACAATTTGTAGGTTCGGAAATTCAAATCATATCCGATCACGAAGTAATGGGATATACCCGTATTCGCGGAGGTTGGAATAACGGACGTGCCTACACCGTTTATTTTTATGCAGTAACCGACCATCCCTTTGTACAAACGGCCACATGGAAAGGAAGCCAGATCAGCAATGAACGATACCAGCCAGACTCCCAACAAAAAACCGGAGCTTTGTTGCGTTTCCCTTCTTCTGCAAATACCATTCAACTGAAAGTCGGAATTTCATTTATCAGTTCTCTCAAAGCCAGAGAGAATGTATGGAACGAAATACCTCATTGGTCATTTGAGGACACCCGGCAAGCCTTATTGGCACAATGGGAAAACTTATTGCAACGCATTGATATAGCCTCAAATACACCCGAAAAATATAAGCGTATGTTTTATACCGGTATCTATCATACCATGTTAATGCCTGTAGACCGTACCGGTGAAAATCCATTATGGAGTGATCCGGAACCTTATTATGATGATTTTTATGCTATCTGGGACACCTACCGCACCTCAACTCCACTTATCACACTGATTGACCCTCAAAGAGAAACAGACATTGTACGTTCACTGATCAATATCTATAAACGGGACGGCTACATGCCTGATGCACGAAGCGGAAATTGTAACGGACGGACACAAGGCGGCTCCAACGCCGAAATTGTTATAGCCGATGCATTTGTAAAAGGACTACCAAACATAGATTACCATCTGGCTTTGGAAGCTATGCTGAAAGATGCGACCATACCGCCCGGAGGTAACGAAGAAGCGGAGGGAAGAGGCGGACTGATTCCTTATCTGGAATTGGGATATATTCCATACGGTATTCCCCGAGCCGGAAACCGCACAATAGAATACTCCTATTGTGATTATACCATAGCCTTAGTAGCAAAAGGACTAGGCAAGACAGACTTGTACCAGCAATACTTGAAACAATCTTCCAACTGGAAGAACTTGTGGCGGGCCGATTATGAACATGCAGGAGTCAAAGGATTCATACTTCCCCGGGATAAAGAAGGAAACTGGTTAGACAAAATACCTTTCGGAAACTCCCATATCCAGAAACCCACCTTCACATATACTCCCGTTACCTTTGAAGGTCCTTGGTATACTCCTTGGTGGAACATGTTCTTTTATGAAGCCTCCTCCTGGGAATATTCACTCAGCATTCCGCATGACGTACCCGGACTCATTGAACAATGTGGCGGAAAAGAGAAGTTTGACGAACGGCTGGATATTTTCTTTGACAAGGGTTTCTTCAATGTGAATAATGAACCCTCCTTCCTCACTCCCTGCCTATACCACTGGGTAGGGCGTCCGGATAAAAGCGGCGACCGCATCCATGAAATTATCCAGAAGAACTATAATGACGGTTCTGCCGGTCTTCCCGGAAATGATGACTCCGGAGCCATGTCATCGTGGTTGGTATTCCACATGATGGGGTTGTACCCCAATGCCGGACAAGACTATTATTTAATCCATACCCCTCTACTGACAGAGAGTCGTTTCCATTTACAGGAAGGCAAAACATTCACGATCAAAGCCGAAGGGCTTTCCGAAAAGAACAGGTATATCCAGTCGGTGCTATTGAATGGAAAGAATTATCCATATTCCACCATCCGCCATCATGATATCATCAGAGGAGGCAAGTTGGTTTTAAAAATGGGTCCCCGTCCCGGCAACTGGGGGGAGCAAGCTATTTCCCGAATCTAAAGAGTAACGTATGATGAAGAAAAAACTTTTTATATGCTTTCTGCTTATCGGCAGCCTGATGGGAAGCGTAATGGCACAAGGTATCATTACCCACCCTCTGTTATTCGTATTCAAACTGCATGGACAAACCCGAAAGTACCAGTTTACTTTCAGCCAGTCCAATGACACCCTTTATCTGCATTGGGGAATTGAAAGAAACACCCGATGGCAATCAGGCAGTTACGCCATGCCCCAAGAAGCTTTAAAAACGGCTGCCGGACTAAGCTTCTTACAACCGGAAGACGGACGGCATATCTGTCTCCCCGCTCAAGAGACCTTCGCCCTGCTTTCAGCAACCGCCTATCAAGAACTGAAAAGTCAAAAGGAATTTCACTATAATCAAACAGAATACCGGCTGGCTGATACGAAGTCACAAGCCATGGGGTACCCCCTGCTGCATGTAAACGACTCAGTAGACGGATGCGAAATGTGGATTATGGACAATCCGGATTTCCCTCTGATATGGGAGATACAAAACAATCCGCTCGGCATCAATTGGAAGGCAGTCCCCGTAACTCTCCCTGCACACCATCTGAAAGAAGAGATCATGCAAAGCCCGGAAAAGATGGGCAGTATCTATTATGCTTATCCCACGCCAGACGGCATACGGACTCCGGCACCCGAAGGTTACAGCCCTTTCTACGTCAGCCATTACGGACGCCACGGTTCCCGCTGGATGACTTCGGACGAACGCTATCTGGAAGTCATTCGTGTCTTTGATACGTTTCACGAGAAATCAGGACTTACCGCTTTAGGTGAGGATGTCCGGCTCAGACTTCAGAAAGTATGGGAAAACGCCCGCGGACGTGGCGGAGACTTAACTTCATTAGGAGAACGACAACATAAAGCCATAGCCAGACGACTGTATCAACAATACCCCCAAATATTCCGGGACAGTGCCTGCATATCGGCACGTTCCAGCACCTCCGTGCGTTGCATCATGAGTATGTCCGCATTCTCGGAACAGCTGAAAGAGCTCAACCCCTCCCTCCGGATTACCCGTGAAGCCAACCGGAGATACATGGACTACATAGCCTACACTTCACCGGAACTTGAAGAGTTCAGTTCGGACAGTGCTGCATGGAGGACCGGCTTCCGATGCTACGAAGAAAGCCATATTCGTCCGGAACGATTGACCGCCACGCTCTTTACGAATCCCCAAGAAGTGAAAGACCCTCGCGGACTTATGATGGGACTCTACTGGATTGCATCGGATATGCAAGATGTAGAGTTACCGCTTTCCTTCTACGATTTGTTTGAAAAAGAAGAGCTGTTCAACATTTGGCAGTCCATCAATTACCGGATGTATATCTGTAACGCCAATGCTCCGCTCAATGGAGGTGTAGCTCCCGAAAGTGCAAAATCTTTATTGAAGAACATTATAGAAAGTGCCGACCACGCCATTCGCAAAGGAACTCCGTGCGCCACCCTCCGTTTCGGGCACGACACCAACCTGATTCGTCTGTTGGCACTCATGCAAGTAGAAGGATGCTCCAATCAAGAGACAGACCCCGACCGGTATTACCTGGCCTGGCAGGATTTCCGCATCTCACCCATGGGAGCCAACCTTCAATTGATCTTTTTCAAGAACGGACAAGGAGAAGTTATTGTAAAATTGCTACATAATGAGAATGAGGTAAAGCTACCTATTGACAGCCCTATCGCCCCTTACTATCAATGGGAAGCGGTAAAAGCATTCTACAATCATTTATAGACATACAAATTGAGAAACAGCAACTTTCCTTCAAAGAGTCAATCTTCCTATTAGCTAAGGCTTTTCTTGCCTACAATTAAGCCCTTTCTTACGGTTACCTACTACAGTCTCCCTCAATGGACTATAGAGTCCATTGAGGGAGACTGTATGGTCCACCCAAGCGGACCTTACAGTCCACTGGCGGAGTCTGTAGTAGGTAGCCGTAAGAAAGGGCTTAACTATATGGAAGAAACGGCTTACATAACCGCCCTATTCCGGTTTTATCTTTTTCAGATAATCAGAAGGAGCCATACCAAATTCATCTTTAAAACACTGACGGAAATAGACTGTACTGTTATCGCTCATGTCCCACTTCGGTATGCAAATGACTCAGACATTCGAGACTATCGAATATTATACTTACGGTCTGATAGAGAATTACAACGGCCGTAACCACAGTACCGATTTGGTCATCTATTGTCAGAGCGTAGACGAGCTGTTCTATTCCTACATCCGTCCGCAGGAAACAGAGACCAAGACCTATATCCGCTAATGGAAGCAGTTGAATGCCACAAGCAAAGGCTGGAAGTGATAGCCGTTGCTCCGTTCTCAGCTTCCCCCCTGCACACATCATCTATTCACTAGACGAGAGGTCAAAGGATAAAGCCACTCACCCAAAGTAAAGAAGGCCGATCTCACCAATCATAGATAAGGCACAGATGGGCTTGAGGTATGTGAACAGCTGGGACAGACCGCCACTCGAACAGTACATGTTGCCTTGCGGTGATTATGAGTTCCCCTTCATCCTGACTCCGGTCAAACATAACGTATATCTGGAATAAAAACGGGAAAAATTAAAAAAGCATGGGAGAGTTCCCCGATAGGATGCTTTCCCATGTTCTTATATAAGATTAGAACTGAGTTTCTAAATAGTATCAAAATACCAATTGAATTTTCTTTATAATTATTCCTTTGTCTTTCAGCTGTTCCACAGGATAGATTTCATCACGCAAGGATATTTGTACAAAATCTATATTTTCCCACTTCAGCGGCACATTGTCATTGTCTCGGGTAGATGCGGGATAATAATATGGAGTAATACCTCCAGGATATTCTTGAGGTAGAATAACTCCCTTGGTTGGCCTTAGAGCTGAAACGGGAATAAGAATCTGCTGCATGTCGGGCTTGATAGAGAAGGTATTTCCATAGCCACGGCCTTCCGTATCAATAAAATTGATGATAGCTTTGTCTGTATTAGTCAGTCCTTGTGCTTCGATTCGGATGTACTTGGGTGTAGATGTCTTCCAATCGCGACTGTCGATAAGGGGAGATATGTATTTGGATAGGGTGACATCGCAAGGTAATTTGTAAGTATCCTTACGCTCTAGGTCGGGAGTGGTGATCCGGAAGGCTTTGACCATCTCATCGCCTACATAGACCTGTGAAACTTGGTTGTCGGGGCTATTGTGTGGTCTGCTTCGCCTCAGTTTTCTTATATTGTCATTCTTGTCCAAAAGGGTGAGGGTAGTATTATTATTCACGATGCGCAGATTGTATTGCTCCTGTTCATAGTAGCCAAACTCGTCGGCTGCGCCGATGATCTTGGCGGGAAATAGTAATTTGCCATCAGTATATTCTATGCCGAAGTGATAGCCAATTTCACCTAATGGATACTTGCTTAGGTCTACTTCTGTCTCATAACGGAAACCACTCTTGTGCGCCATGGGGATGCGCTTTCCACCTCTCCAACCTGACAGAATGTAAAGATTGACTTGTTTGGGCAGTGTGGGACCATACACCTCACATGCGAAAACGCCTGGGCGACTTTGCGGCATTTCTGTCAACGTGGAGTTGTTTACTTTCCAATCTTTCATGGCTTCCTTATTATAGTATTCCTGATTGGGAAGTGCTTCGTAGTTTACTAACAGGTTGTTCTTGAATGTATATTTACCGGGATATATGCAAAGTGCTGTTTGTAAACCAGGCAATTGAATGTGGATGTTACGATTGAGACAAACGGCCTGACGGGCAACCCGGTTCACGCTTCCTGCCTTGAAAGGATCGTCAACGTTCATAATGTCGGGATAAACCTCTAATTTCCATTCGTTATCGGCTACCTTGTCAATGAAATAGATTCCGGTACCTTCATATTGTACAACGGGAGATGACCCCACACCAGCAATATGTTTCAGGGCTTTCACATTTTTGGGTTGGTCGGTGGTATTGTTAGAATAGTAGAACATGTCCTCGGCATTCAGCTGTCCCAAATCTTGGTAAAAGTCTACCTTAAAGTCTCCGAAATTGTTATTTTGTGGATAGTATCCATAATGCTTCCCTCTGGGTATGCGTTTCATCACTTGAGCCGAAATCATACCGCCGATAGCTTTGGATGGGGTATATACCATATTTAGAAAATGTGTTTGCCAGCTTAAATTGCGTGAAGCTGTTTGATGTTCATCGTAGGAGAACATGGTTGCAAACTGTATGCCTCCGCGCCTATACTCTCGTGTCATGGCAGGCAATAAGTAGCCGTTTTCCGTGTCCGTTGCATCAAATTCGTACACAAGGCGGCTCTTGCCTTTCAGCCCATCTTTTACCAGAGGCTCATATCTGTCTACAAAGTGCAATCCGTTGTCTATGAAACGATGTCCGTTATTCAGTGCTTGTGGATACCAGGCGTAGGTAGCTCCGTCTACCATAGATTTCTGAATGGCTGGCGCTACATCGAAATTCTGACTCAGATTGTAGTATATCAGCTTTTTACATCCAGTGCTTTTGATAGCTTTACACATGCAATTGATGTATTTCACCATGCCTGGAATATCATTAGGAAACTGTGTGGGTTCGTTAATAATTTCTACATAGATGATATTGGGTTCGTCCTTAATACAGCGTCCTGTATAACGGTTGACATGGTTTAAGATGTCCGTCATATAGTTTATCTGACACTTAATTGCCTTTTCATCGTGTATCAATGTGTTTTTGGCAAAAAGTTTAGCATAGCCGGTATTGGAGTTGTCATTCATTTCGGGAAACTGTGAATCGTACGTCACAATAGGCGAGAAAAGCATGTAGATACCTCGTCTGCTGGCTTCGGCAATTAGATAATCCATCATATTCAAGTGGTCGTTGTCTATCAGATGCCCGTCAGGATCAGAATTCTGAAAGTCTCCCCAAAAGCAGATGCGCAAGGCATCCCATCCCATGCGTTTAAAATGATCCATGTCTTCGCGAACCATCGCTTTGCGGTCGGCGTTTACATAGCCTGCCGCACGGTAGTCGCATGATGAGGGCAGACAGTAATTGGCACCGAACAATGCCACTTCCTGATTATTTTTTTTCCAGCGAACTATGCCGTCTTTATCTTGAAAGACCAACTCTTGCGCTTGAAGTACAATAAGTAGACTCCATGCAAATAATACTAAAACAGATATTTTTTTCATAACAGATAAGTTTTTGATACGTTCACAAACATACTTGTTTTTTCTACATTGGGATCATATCCAATAGACAATTTATAGCACATAATTTCCATCTTTTTTCGGCTTTTAGATTTCTTTAATGCTGTCTTTTTTGTGTTAGCATCTGTCCTAAATCTCCATTTGCAATACTCTCTGGATAATTACATTTGCATTCATCAAATATTAATTATTAACCAAATTAATTTAAGCTATGAACAAACAAAGAATGCTTGGCAAAAGAAGAATTCAATATTTTCGGCTTTTGCATGATGCAAAACAATCTTCTTTAAGAAGGACCTATTCATTAATGGCCCTTTGCCTGTTCTGTGTGATCAATGCATTCGCACAGAATGTAAAAGTAACCGGTAGAGTAACCGATGAAGCAGAGGAAGCCATTATCGGAGCTGCTATCAAGGTAGTGGATAGCACAATCGGGACTATCAGCGATTATGATGGCAACTTCGTATTGGATACGCCTAAGGGAGCCACCATTGAGGTCTCTTATGTGGGCTATGCACCCAAGCGGATACAAGTTACAGAGAGCAAGGCTTATGCGATCATATTAAAAGAAGATGCGAAATTGCTCGACGAAGTGATTGTAACCGGTTATGGTGCCGTATCTAAGAAAAATCTGACGACTTCTATTGCTAAAGTAAAGGCCGATGAGGTGAATAAGGCCGCTACCAGCAACATGTCGCAAATGTTGTTGGGACGTGCAGCCGGTTTGCAGGCAACGGTGGCCAGTGCTCAGCCGGGTGGTGGTATCAATATTTCCATTCGTGGTGCGGGTGCGCCTATCTACGTGGTAGACGGTATGGTTATGCCAGGATCTGCGTTGGAAGGTGACAGCGGCGGAAGTACCACTGTAATGCCCTCCAGTGTAAACCGTTCTGGTTTGGCTGGTCTGAACCCCGAAGACATTGAATCCATTGAAGTTTTGAAAGATGCTTCTGCCTCTATCTATGGTATCGGCGCGGCCAATGGTGTGGTATTAATTACAACGAAAAAGGGTAAAGAAGGTAAAGTGAAAGTGACTTACGACGGTAACATATCGTTGGTAAAGAACTATCCATACCTGGATATGCTCGATGCTCCTTCCTATATGAAATATGTGAACGCTTTCGGTCGTGAACAGTATATGCACGACCATAACATGGGAGCTTACGGCTCTGCTGCCTATGACAACGGTTTTCCTGATGTTTTCTCAGACAGCAATATTGCTTCAGCGAAAACCACGAATTGGCGTGACCTTGTACTGAAAGACGGCAGTATATCCAGACACAATATCACAGTACAAGGAGGAACAAAAACATTGAACTACTACCTCTCCGGCAACTACATTCAGCAGATTGGGTCTGTCTCTAATTCTGAAATGGAACGTTTCACTTTGCGCTCCAATGTTTCCGCACAACTTACCAGCTTCTTGAAGTTGACTACGGCTTTCAATATTAACCGTAACATCTATCAAAACGGTACGGTGGGTGGCGCTTCCAACAGTCGTGGCGAACAGGCTTCCGGTGCTTTGGCTGCTGCCATGTCCTACCTGCCCAACATGCCGGTACGTGATGAAAATGGCAACTATACGCTTTTCAAGGTTATTCCTAACCCCGTGGCTATGGAAGATATACAGAACGAGTCCAAGAACAATGGATATAACGTGAACTTCACTGTTGATATAAATATTATTAAAAATATGTTGGCCGCCAAGTTCCTGTTCGGCTATAATAACGAAAATTCAGAGCGCAACGTCTACATTCCTTCGGATATATACTTTGACCAGATGTATAAGTCGAGAGGTGCCGTAAACCGTAACGAACGTTACAACACTACCATAGAGGGTACCATCAGCTTTAACAAGGCATTTGGCGAAAATTTCCGTATGGATGCCGTTGTGGGTATGGGCCGCTACTTGAATAAATATACAGGTATGGCCGTAAGCTATACGGACAATAACGACATTTTGGCTAATGACAACATTGGTGCAGCAGCTGGAACATTTACGCCCACCTCTTATCATAGAGAGGACGAAAAACGTTCGCAATTTGCACGCGCCAGCTTCGACCTGTTCGACAGGTATGTGATAGCAGGAACTCTGCGTCGCGACGGCACTGACAAATTTTTCAAAGGCAAGAAATATTGCTGGTTCCCTTCTGTATCTGTAGCGTGGAAGATTTTCAACGAAGAGTTCATGAAAAGGGTAGAATGGGTGAACTTGCTAAAATTGAGAGCCTCTTATGGAGTGACAGGTAATGACAATCTGGGGTCCTCGCTCCATGGTTCGTACGATGCCTTTGGCACTCATGTTATGTTTAACGAAAACTCTGTAAAATACATTCCCTATTACCTGAAAAGTCAGGATTACCCTGACGTAACTTGGGAAAAGACAGTAATGAAGAACATCGGATTGGACTTTTCTCTGCTGAACGATAGGGTAAACGGTAGCTTTGACTACTTCTGGAACGACATTACGGATATGCTGGGGTATGCCAATTCAAACGGCCTTTCCATGTTTGGTTCTTATCCCATCAACGGTGCACACATCCGCCGCTATGGTTGGGATGCCACTTTGAATACGGTCAATGTCACAACAAAGGACTTCAAGTGGACTTCCGTACTAACCTTGTCCCATACCAACGCTATCTGGAAGGAACGTATGCCTAATCATACCTACAACGAATACCAAATACGTAAGGACGAGCCTGTAAACGCCAGATACTACTATCGTACGAACGGTCTTGTGAACTTAGACAAGAGCAACATGCCTTCTTATCAACCGGAAGCATACCAGAAGCCAGGTTGTCCTATTATCGTAGATTTGAACGGTGATGGACTGATTACCGTGGAAGACGTGGATATGAAAAACGTGATTCCTTCTCTCTACTGGGGATTCGGCAACACGTTCACTTACAAAAACTGGGATCTGGATGTTTTCATTTACTCGCAACTGGGTGTTGACAAGTACAACGATGTCTATTCCTGGACAAGCGGTAGAGGATTGGGCAATCAGACGAACAACATGTCCGTCTACATCAAGGATGTATGGCACTCTGAGCTGAATCCGAACGGTACCATTCCGGGTATTGCGTATGAGATGGCTTCTGTATCTTTGCCCGGTGGTGCCGGAACAGATATCGGTTACGAAAATTCCTCATTTGTTCGTGTGCGCAACATCACACTGGGATATAACTTTAAACCGAACCAATTGGGCGCATTGAGTAAGCTTCTCAGCGGCATTAGAGTTTATGTAGATGTTCAAAATCCGTTTACTTTCACCGGCTACACTGGTCTCGATCCCGAAGTGAATACGGGTGGCAATTACAAGGGCGGTAAAGCTGAATATCCGCAGACACGTACATTCTCTTTGGGTGCCAAATTATCATTCTAACTTTAATAACATACTATTATGAAGAAATATATTTATCTCTCGATCCTTACCTGCATACTCACAGTGTTCGGGTGTGAAAATGATTTTGATGCCAAGATATATGGTTCACTTTCTACAACAAATTTTCCTCAGTCCGAAGCAGACTATGAAAGCTACATGATGGATTGCTACATCCCTTTCACCTTGACTTGGGCTTATAATTGGGGTAGCAGCAACCAGCACAACTTCTACGTGGCCGAAGGCGGCATTAACCGTATGCTTGACACGCCCTCCGATATATGTGCACCTTGGACCTTGGGCGGTTCATGGGGTGGTCCTTGCATCTATATGGCACAAGGACAGTTTGAGGACATGAAGTATGCCAGTACTTATAGTAATATTTTGCCTTCTCACTTTGACAAGGTACGTGATATTACCCGTATGACAAAGATTATAGGCACCTTGGAAGAAAGTACCCTTCTTTCTGATAAGAAAAAACAGGAATTGATGGCTGAATCTCGTCTTCTGCGTGGCATGACGATGTTTTATCTGCTTCACTTCTACGGTCCTGTGCCGGTTATCCTTGATCCAACGCTGGTAGGCAATCTTGAAGCAGAGAAGAATATGGTACGCCCTACGTTGGACGAGATGACCAAATATATCACAGCCGATTTGGAGTATGCTGCTGAGCACATGGTAGAGACACAATCGGAAGTGGGACGCTACACGGCCGATTATGCTCGTTTCTGTCTGATGCGCCATTACCTGTGCGAAGGTGCACACATGGATGGATATTATCAGAAAGCCTACAACATTTACCATCAGTTTACCGGCTCTTACTCGCTTTTCACCTCAGGTAAGAATCCTTACTTGGACCAGTTCAAGATAGCCAATGAGTTTAACTGTGAAACCATTATGGCCGTGTCTTGCGGTTCGGATGCCGACGGCAGCGGTAAGCGAGGAAACTTTAACCCCTTATCTTGGTACTTGCTTCCCTACGATGTATCCAAGTATGACGATAAAGGGAATCCCACCCCGTTTGTCAATCAAGGTGGAGGCTGGGGACAATATTACAATGTAGATCCTCAGTTTTATGAAACATTCGAAGAAAACGACATGCGTAAAGAGGGTATCCTTACTTCTTATTACAGTGCTTGGTATGGCTGGGTGACAAAGGAAGATATCGGTGTGAAATGGGACGGTTACATTTTGAACAAGTATCCCATTGAAACGGAAACAGCTTTCCAGGGTACCGATTATCCGTTGGCCCGTTGGGCGGACGTGTTGCTGATGTATGCCGAGGCCGATGTCCGTCTGAATAAAACGGTTTCCACTTCTGCTATCGATTGTGTCAATCAGGTACGCCACCGTGCAGGGTTGGCAGACCTTCCGGCAGAGAAAACTGCATCAGTCAATGATTTCTTAGATGCCCTGTTGGAGGAAAGAGGTCATGAGTTCTACTACGAAGGCCATCGCCGTATAGACCTCATCCGATTCAACAAGTACTATACTATCATGGATGCGATTGGCTGCACACCGACATCACAGTACTTCCCTATTCCCAACTACGCAGTAGATCAGGCTACTGATATGGGATATACTTTAACGCAATACTTCACGAGACCCGATTACGACGGGCCTCAAAGATAAAGCAGGATAAAGTCCGACAGGTCAGTGGTAAAGATTGTTTTATGGGAAAGGGGCTGTCCGGCAAATGGACAACCCCTTTTATAGTTCTATACCGGACATGTACGGCTATTTTTCTGATACAAAAATCCGAATCTTAAAACTGCCTCCTGTTGTATCTATCTTGCCGACAAGTTTGCCGGTAATCAATGAAGATAACAGTCTACTGTCTGTAACAATGGTAGGTCTGGTGTATCCTTTGGGAGTATCGCTTGTCACTTCATTGTTTATATAAATGCGGCAGCTGTCTTCATTTTGATCAATACCTTTCAGCATGTAGCGTGCAGAGAGATGGGTACTTCCATCGGGCAGGACAGTCTGCGTATCCACAGTTCCCGGCAGGATGTTTCCTTTAAAATATTCACCTTCTGCATAACCAGAGAAACTGACCATATTGACAAGAACAGAATCATTCTCGACCTGAAAGATATTACTTATAAAAATGATCAGTGTCAATATCTCTTTCATAGCAAATGCTTTATAAGAAAATTCGAGGCTAAATCGGCAATTTCTTCGATATGTCGGGAGAATCCATGGTCGTATTCTTCCATGAGATGCAACTCGCTGTTCTTCCAGATGTTTTTGTAACGCTCACTATAAGAATAGGGAGCCACACGGTCTCCTGTGCCGTGAATTAGAAAGGCTGCTCCTTGGTAGCGAATGGCTGTTTCATAAATGGGCAGACGGAAAGCTGTCAGAATATACTCCCTACCTAATTTGCGGCCTCCGGGAAGCTCGACATATTCGGGCGGATTAATGGGGTTGTATAACACCCCGAATGTATTTCCTCGTATGGCATCTTCACGCAACACAGCTGCAGGTGCCAAAAGAGTGACCGCCGAAATGGTGTCGTTCATTTCACCTGCTGTCATACTTACGACTACGCCTCCTTGCGAATGGCCGAGCAGTCCTATCTTGCCGTTGCACCCATCTAATTGCAGAGCATAACGTACGACACGTTTAAGATCTTCTATCTCGTTGGGAACTGTCATATCCTTAAAGTCGCCTTCACTCTCCCCATGCCCGTTAAAGTCGAACCGGATGGAGGCAATGCCGTGCATCTGAAGAGAGTCTGATACCAATTTCATTAATTGCCAGTTTTTGTCTCCTCCGAACCCGTGGGCAAGAATGGTTATAGGGCATTTTCCTGTTCCCTTATTTTCGGGCATTTGAACTTCTGCAGCAAGCAGACCTCTCGCACCGGGTATCAAGACTTTTGTCACTCTGTTTTGTGCAACAGCACATAGGCTCATTGAAGCGCACAATAATCCAAGAAGTATTCGTTTCATCATAATAACTGTTCTTTTATGGTGCGAAAATACAATATAGATAACACAAAATCAAGCAAAAACAACGGATTATAAACAGAAGTCTGTTTAGTGTCATCGTCTGTCCAAAATCTTCATCGCTTATGATTAGAGAACTGTTACATTTGTCTCCAAGTTTATTGATAATTTCAAAACTGATTTACTATGAATAAGAAAAAACTGATTATGTGGTTGTGCATTTTGTGCTGCTGCGCTACTTTGAGTGCCCAGTATGGCACGCTTACTTCGCCCATTGTGGGCAATGACGACTCTGTAACATTTCGCTACTATGCTCCTTATGCCAAAAGTGTATTGGTGAACGGACAGTTTATGGTGGGAGATATTCCCTTGATAAAGGATGACAAAGGTGTATGGAGTGTGACAGTGAAACCCGAAAAGGCGGATATTTATCCTTATAACTTTATTGTGGACGGAACGCGTCTGAACGACCCGGGTAATAAACTGCTTTCGCCCACCGATGCTTTCAAATCCAGCTTGCTGGAAATGCCCGATCCCGATGCTTTGTATACTATCAATCCGGTGCCTCACGGCAAAGTGCACTATTGTACTTATCGTTCGCACGTGTTGCAGCAGTATCGCACGGTAGTAATTTATACTCCTGCCGAATATGACCTTTCTGCCGGCAAAAAATATCCGGTATTCTATTTAGTGAGCGGAACGACCGATTCGGAAGAGTCATGGTACAAGACGGGACGCGCCAACACGATTTTGGACAACCTCATTGCTCGCGGACAAGCTGAGCCTATGATTGTGGTAATGCCTTATGGTTATATGAACGGCGGTACACCCCGTCCTCACACCATGGAGGCCGGTGAGATGTACAACACCTTTGCCCGCGAATTGACGGAGTGCGTCATACCTTATGTGGAACAGAACTTCCGTACGATAAACGACCGCGACCATCGTGCCATTGCCGGCTTTTCACGTGGTGGCGGACAATCCATGTTTACTGCTTTGAAGCATTCCGACCGGATTGGTTGGATGGGATCATATAGCGCTTACCTCACTCCACAGGTGATGGAAAAATATTTTCCCAACCTAAAAGAAAAGGCCAATAGCCTGAACATGCTGTGGTTTTGTGTAGGCAAAGATGATATTCTCTACAAGGAAGTTATCAGCAATACGAAGTATTTCAATGAAAAGGGTATTCATTATGAGATAGACGACCGTGAGGGAGCACACACTTGGATGCATGCCCGTTATTGTCTGGCCGAAACTTATAAGAAATTGTTTAAAGACAAGAAAGAGAGTGAGAAGTATCCCGGCATTATGATTGATGCCAGCACTCTTCCTGGATTCAGTGTTTTCTATCCTACCAATCTGAAGGAGATGGTGGCCAAGCAGGGACGGTTGCCGGTATACATTCATGGCAATGGTGCCTGTACGCACTATTCAGGCGATTATCAACCGATGTTTGTCGAGATGGTGAAGAACGGCTATGTGGTTATCTCGGTAGGTGCGGTAGACGGAGATATCACAGTCAGCGATATGGATGATAACCTGCTGGATGCTGTCGATTGGGTTTGCAGGCAGTCTTCCACTTCCGGCAGTGATTTCTATCAGATGATTGACCGTTTCAAGATTGCTGTGGGCGGACACTCTTGTGGGGGCGCACAGGCCATTTCCGTTTCTTACGATCCGCGTGTTTCCACTACGATGGTACTTAATGCCGGTATGGGCAATATTGAAATGGCACATGCTAATGCCAATAGCCTGAAGCAGTATCATAAGCCGGTGATTTACCTCATCGGAGGGCCTAAGGATATAGCTTACAGCAATGCCAATATCGATTTCGAATCCATCAATCATGTACCAGTGGTTTCGGTGAACTTCCCTGTGGGGCATGCCGGAACCTACAAACAACCCGAAGGTGGTGTATTGGGCAAAGTAGCATTGATGTGGCTCGATTGGCAGCTGAAAGGTAAGAAAGAAGCATCCAGATTCTTTCTTGATGCCGGCTGGCGCAAGAAAAATTTCCCGGAATGTGACTTTAAATCCAAGGGTCTGAAATAAAATGAAAGGATGATAGGAGAGCGTGGGTTCTAACAGATAGAGGGTGTTTTGTAAGCAGTATACAGCTTCACGTGTAAGATGTATACTGCTTCACAGGCAGGGCCACACACGTGCTTTGGTATAGTTCAATGCCTACGATAGTGTAAGCCAACACGTACTAATGCATAAGCTGAAACATTACTATGTGTAGCCCGAGACATGCTAAGACAATGTAAACCTGGCAATCTCAACATGTACGCTAAACACGCCAAGCAACTAATGATGTTCCAGGTATGAATATAGGAATAAAGTCCTATTCTTGTTTCATCCCTAAGTACTCCATCGGTGTCTTGCCAAATTCTGCCACGAAGCAACGGGTGAAGTAAGAAGCATTGGAAAAACCTACCATATACATAACTTCCGCCACGGAAAAGTTTCCATTTTGGAACAGTAAGGCGGCTTTTTTCAGACGAATGGAACGAATATATTCCACTGTAGACATGCCGGTGAGAGACTTTAACTTCCTGTAAAGCTGTTTCTGGGATATGCCCATGAGTCGGCTTAGCATCTCTACCGAGAGGTCGGAATTGTCTATATGCTCTTCGATGATTGTGGTAATTCGGAATAACAGCCTTTCATCAATGGATATTTCGCCCTTTAGTTCGGGTTGTTTGATATGTTCAATGCGCATCTGTTGCTCCAATTTTTTTTTGTTTCCAAGCAATTGCTTGATGCGTGCCACAAGAAGCGAGCTATCGAATGGCTTTGCAATAAAAGCATCTATGCCTAATTGGGCACTTTGATATTCAATACCAGAGTCATTCTTGGCTGTCAGAAGAATGATGGGAACAGTGGCAAGCGGCATGTGTCTGCGGATGTTGCGGCACATTTCTATACCATCCATTACAGGCATCATCACATCAGCAATAATAAGATCGGGCAAGAGATTAATGCAAAGTTTCAGACCATTTTTCCCATTTTGAGCTGTAACGCATCGATAATCCGTACTTAGCAGATTGCTTATAAAACCGGAAATAGAGGTGTTGTCCTCTACGATGGCAATCAGCGGACGTGTATCTTCTTTGTTTTCTGTTGTGGTAGGCTTTTCAATGATTTCCTCTTGCTCCTGAATGTCTATGTTGATGGGAAATGTTAATTGGACAGTGGTTCCGTTGGAATCGGATGTGAGAAGCACGGTGCCGTTATGCATCTCTACATATTCCTTTACGATGGCAAGCCCTATGCCGGTGCCCTCTTTGTCATTTTTGATAGTGCGCGAGGATTGGTAGTAACGTTGGAACACGAGGGGAATCTCCTCTTCTGGGATGCCCACTCCCGTATCTGCCACCTTAACATAGAGATGTTTGGCCTGTTCATTATACTCCAGAGAGAACATGATGCTGCCATGCTTTGGGGTAAACTTGCATGCATTGGCCAGCAGGTTGTTCAGGATGGATTCCATTTTAAAGATATCCATACGAGTATAAATGTTCTCTCGATTAGTATCGAAAACAAAATCCAGCTGCTTGCTCTTTATATTCTCTCGATAAGAATTGAAAATGCAGCGCGCGAATTCTACGAACTCTATTTCGGTCGGAATGAAGGTTTGCTTTATCTTTTCTCTGTCTTGATAAGCTTCAATAGTGAAATGGATAAGCGAACCCAGCTTTTTGGCATTTTCGTATATTAATTCCAACAATGCTTTCTTTTCTTGTTCGGTCTCTTCACTCAGCAGTTTGCTGGAAGGAGCAATGATGAGACTTAGGGGAGACTTGAATTCATGGGCAATGTTCGTGAAAAAATCTATTTTTGACTTGGCTTGTTCCATGAAATAATTTTTCAATTCCCGTTCTTTGCGCAGTTGCTGTCTGATAATGATGAAACGCAATATCCACCAAACAAGGCCAATAACTACCAAGAGGTAAAAGAGATAGGCATACCAAGAAAGATACCAAGGTGGTGTGATGGTGATGTACAGAATAGCTTCTGTCTGCTTATTATCTGAGATGTTTTCCAAGGAACCTATGTATAAGGTATAGTCTCCAGGTGAAAGATTAGGGAGTGTAATGGAGTTTTCGTTCCTATTCAGTTCTATCCATTGTGAATGATATCCATCGAGTTTGAAAGCATAGTTTGTCAAACTTTCACCTTTATACTGATAGTCGGAGAAAGAAATTCTCAGGTTGTTCTGTTTCGCAGTAAGCCGGATGTGCTTGCTTTGCCGGTCGGTATAGCTTAGTTCCTCATTGCTATTAATTTCAATATCGGTAATCTTTACTTTCTGGGATTGTTGTATCTCTTGCCTCAGCAGTATGGGATCTATCTGAGTTATCTTATTGCTCGTTCCCAACCATACCTTGTGATCAATTCGGTCGTAGAAGATGTCAATGTATTTTTCCGAAATGCGGATACGGTGTACTTTCAAACTTTCCTTCTCCACTATAAAGAGTCCTTCGGAGGTAGTGAGCCATATCTCATTCTCCCCCTCATCCATGGCGAATACTTCGGTAGACAGCACACGGCTCAATGGGATACTTTGTGTGCTGATGTTTCCTTTGTTTACCGATAGTTTCAGCAGATTGTCTGAAGTGCTTATCCAGATATTTCCTTCCGAATCGCTGATGACAGCGTAGGAGTCAATGTGGGGAATGTCAGTTATCTTCTCTATGGGGAGTATAGTACCGGTTGTCAAGTTGATGCGGTCGATATGATGATTATTGGATAATACCCACAGATTGTTTTCTCTGTCCAATGCTAATTGGTAGATATCGTTGCTGTAAAGCCCTTGATCATGGGTAAAGTGGTATTTGACCTTCAGAATGCCCCCTTCAGGGGATTGTTCGCTAGAGATGCCATAAACACCGCAAAAAGTAGCCAACCACAAGTCACCATTGGGCGTTTCTAATATATCGTACACCCAATTTTTGAGGTCATCGAAGAAGTAAGAGATGAACTGTTCGTTCATCGGATTATAGCGTAGTAATCCTCCGTCTGAGGCTACCCATAGGTATTGGCGGCTGTCTTCATAGAGTGCACGTATACGGTTGTGCGGAAGGGAAGATTCTTTGGAACTCATTTGGTACCACCGACGGATATTGTTGCCCTGCATGTCTGTTTTTAATTTTATCAGCCCTCGGCTTCCACCCAGCCAAAGAGTACTGTCGACCGTGCGCTGTATGCTGGATATCTGGCAACCTTCATCGGAACCAGTGATGTCGAACAACGAACGGGATCGGATAGAAGGATTGTGTGCGGCTAAGGAGATGCCATTGTCGGTTCCTATCCAAATATTACCATTAGCATCCTTGAAGAACATATTGACTACGTTGCTGGACAGGGATTGACTGTTTCGTGCATCGTGTGAAATCAGATGCCAAGTGCCCTGTCTGTCGCATACGTAGAGTCCGTTGTCTGTTCCTATAAGCAGATTATTATCATCTTTAGCAATACTCTTCACAACATAAAAATCTCTGACGCGTTCGATTTCCTTGGTATTTAGGTTCATGCGATGCAAATGATGGGCATTACCTATCCACAATGTGCTTTCAGAGCTATCCAACATCAAGGTAGAAATGTAGAAAAACTCAGGGTGGGAGATAACTTGGTAATCGCTGGTGGCAAATGAGTAACACCCCACTTCGTCCTTCATGCCGATGTACAGATTCTTTTGGTCGGTGGCAAGCGATTGGATGTTGCGTGGAAAATCCTTTCCGCGGATGAGGGCGGGCCGCAGTTCATCTTGTTCTACATTATAAATATAGAGCCCCGATTCTGCTCCAATCCAGATTTCACCCTTATATTCGCAGAAAGAACTTATCGACTCGTTTAACCGAATATTAGGCTTGCTGAACTGTCCGTTTTGTAAATTAAATAAAGTAATGCCATTTTCTCCGCCTAAAAGCATAACTTTGTGATGGATAAAATTGCATTTGACGAGTTGATGTGAGGGAAGTGTATCTGAAACATAATGACGTATGTCATAGCCATCGTAACTATACAACCCGCGTGAAGTACCGAACCAGACCATGCCTGTGGAGTCTTGCGTAAAACATCTTACTGATAGTGTCTTGGTTTTTGAACCCAGATTATTGAAACCTCCATTCAAATTGGACAGATTGTCTGCCCACAGATGGCAGGTAATGGAGCAGGTAAGTAGTATTAAAGTTAAAATCTTCATAAGGTTATTTGTTTACTAAGAGCAAATTAACACATTTTTCCCGGATGAGAAAAATGTCCGACGGGTAAACTTCAGCATTGTCCTTTTTGTGTTATAGAATGTTCTATCTGGTCTGAACAAAAGAGTATGTTCTATCTAATTTTGTCAGTTAGAAAACATGTCCTTGCATTTATTAATCTTTTAAATTATAGAACCATGAAGAAAATTACGCATTATTTGGTTAGTATGCTCTGCTATACTATTCTTCTGCTGACTGGTTGCACAAGTAAACAGCAGCCTTATTGCATCGGGGCAGACATTTCGTTCGTTCCCCAAAGTGAAAAGGGGGGAGTTGTATATAAAAATGTAGATGGGAAAGAAACGGATATTTGCCAGATCATGGCCGCCCATCACTTCAACACCATTCGTTTGCGCGTCTTTGTCAATCCGGAGGCCAAAGAAGGATACGCTCCCGAAAAAGGATATTGTGATTTGAAGCATACTCTTGCCATGGCCCGTCGTATCAAGAAAGCAGGCATGAAGTTTGCTCTCGACCTACACTATAGCGATACATGGGCCGATCCAGACAAGCAGTTCAAGCCTTCCGCTTGGGAAGGAACAACTGGTGCGGAGTTAGAAGAAAAACTCTACTCCTATACCAAAGATGTGATGATTGCTTTAAAGCAGGCAGAGGTAGCTCCGGAGATAGTGCAGATAGGTAATGAGATAAATCACGGCATGGTATGGCCAGAGGGCAAGTTGGATGACAATGCTACAGAAGAAAACTGGCGGTCGTTGATGGAACTTTACAAAGCAGGCCAGCGTGCGGTTCGTGAGGTATTACCGGAATCAAAACTGCAAGTACATCTCGCCTTGGGCGGGCAGAACCGGCTTTGCCGTGAGTTCCTGGATCGTATGATTCAGATGGAAGCCGAATTTGATATTATCGGACTCTCCTATTACGAACAATGGCACGAGACTTACAATGATTTAAAGTCCAATCTCTATGATCTGACCGAACGGTATCGGAAGCCGATATGTGTTTGCGAGTATGGTGCCAATAAGAAAAACATTAAGATGATCAATGATATTGTACGCTCCCTGCCCAACGGATTGGGTTATGGAACTATGGCATGGGAACCGACGAGGGTCTTGTTCGATAAGGAAGGGAATGCTGATAAGGATCTGTTCGGCATATATGATGCCTTGTACAAACAATACATAAAGAGTGATGTCCAACCCGTTTATGAACCTCCTTATGTAAATACGGATACCATTCAGAAACCCATTATCGGTGCGGATATCTCTTGGCTTCCCAATCAGGAACAACGTGGCATTGTCTTCTCTCACAACGGTGTGCAGAAGGATGCATTGAAAATCCTGAAAGAGAACGGGTTCAACTGGATTCGTCTGCGTCTTTTTGTGGACCCTACGACAGAAAAGGGATATTCCAAAGATGGTTTTTGTGGGTTGGAATCCACTCTATCCATGGCCAAGCGTATAAAGGCTGTTGGCATGAAATTCCTGCTCGATTTCCACTACAGCGATACATGGGCCGATCCTGGCCAACAGGCAACACCCGCATCATGGAGTAACATCCATGGCTCTGCACTGGAAGGAAAGGTTTATAGCTATTCAAACGAAGTCATCAAACGTTTCATGGCCGAAGGCGTCTGTCCTGACATGGTGCAAGTGGGTAATGAAATAAATAATGGCATGATGTGGCCACAGGGTAAGATAACGGAGACGTATGAACCCTTTGCCGTTCTGTTGCGATGTGCTACGGCCGGTGTACGCGCCGCTAATCCTGATATTAAGATTATGATTCACATTGCTTGTGGCGGACAAAATGAAAAATCGGTGAAGTTCTTCGATAAAATCATCAGTCGTGATGTTAAGTTTGACATCATCGGGCAGTCTTACTATCCAAAGCATCATGGTACGTTGAAAGAGTTGGAAAGCAACTTGAACGATTTGGCCATCCGCTACAGAAAACCTATTGTAGTGGTAGAATATCAGGAATTTCGAAAAGAAGTGAATGAAATAGTCTCACGTATCCCTCACGGATTGGGTTTAGGAACTTTCATTTGGGAAGCTACTTCACCGATGTGGGGCGAGCTGTTTGACAAGAATGGAAGGACAACTGAGTATATAAGTATTTATCCTGAGTTTTTGAAGGCATTTGCTGATAATTAATAATCCTATAAATAATATGAAGATAAAATTTTTATGGACGCTTTTGACAACTTTGTTGATTGCTTCCAGCATGTATGCACAAAGGCCGATACCTGAAAATACAATGGTTTCGGAAACGGCCCTTTTTAAGAGAGAATATCCTCGTGTTGACAAACAGAAGCGAGGTTACTTCCGCCTCTATGCTCCCAAGGCGCAGGAGGTATACCTGGTATGCGGAAAACGATATGACATGACAAAGGATAACGACGGATGGTGGTATGTCACCACTTCTCCTTTGGTCGTTGGGCTTCATTTTTATCACTATATGGTAGATGGCATGACGGTGACAGACATAGAGACTTATACGTATGGTGGCAGCTATGGACGCTCCAGTGCCATCGAAATACCCGAAGGGACGGAAGGGGACTACTACCGTCCACAGGAGATGGCGCATGGACAAATTCGTTCGGTGGTCTATTATTCTACCGTGGAGAAACAATATCGTCGGTGTCATGTCTATACACCAGCAGAATACGAGACTTCGAAAAAGAAACGTTATCCGGTGCTTTACCTGCAACATGGTATGTGCGAAGACGAGACAAGCTGGCCGATGCAAGGTAAGGTGAACTTTATTCTTGATAACCTGATTGCTGCTGGAGAGTGCGAACCAATGCTGGTCGTAATGGATAAGGGCAATTGCAGCATTCCTTTCAAGCCCAAGAAAGGAGAAGATATAAACAAGGCAAGAGATGCATTCGGCTCCATTTTTCCATCCATCCTGTTGCAAGATATTATTCCGAATATAGAAAAGCAGTTCCGTACGCTGACTGATAGAGAGAACCGGGCTATGGCTGGTCTTTCATGGGGTGGGCATCAGACCTTTATGACTACATTGTACAACCTCGACAAGTTTGCTTATATCGGCTCGTTCAGTGGTGCCATATTTTTGCGTGATGGGGATTATAAAACAGCCTATAACGGTGTGTTTGCCGACAGCAAGGCATTCAACAAAAAGGTCCGCACACTATTCATCGGCATTGGCAGCGAAGAAAACTTCGGCGCACAGAAGATGAGTGATACATTAACCGCTCTTGGCATTAAAAACACCTTTTACGAATCTCCGGGTACAGCCCACGAGTGGCTCACCTGGCGTCGTTGTTTGAAGGAGTTCTTACCTTTATTGTTTAAGAAATAAATAAAAATGTCAATAATGATACAAAATAATATGAGTGTAAGGAAGAATAAAAGGCAAGCAAGAAAATATCCGTCTACAGATTTTTTGCTTCTGCTCTGTATCATGCTCTTTTGCCGGTGCAGCATTCACCAATCCAATGAACGAATTAATTTGGAAGGTACGTGGCGATTTGCGATAGACCGGCAGGAGGTAGGGATATCGGAACAATGGTATTTGCAGAAATTGCCAGACTACGTACAACTACCAGGATCTATGCTGAGTAATGGAAAGGGAGATGCTGTCAACTTGGGAACTCCTTGGACAGGAAGCCTGTTCGACAAATCCTTTTTTACTGAAAAGAAGTTTAATCGTTATCGCCAATCGGACAACTTTAAGGTACCTTTCTGGTTACAGCCGGAAAAATATTATACGGGGGTGGCATGGTATCAGCGTGATATCGACATCCCTGCCGGGTGGCAAGAGAAAGCCATTCGTCTGTTTTTCGAAAGGTGCCATTGGGAAAGTCGTGTATGGATAGATAGTGTGGAAGTGGGGATGAGAAACACATTGAGTGCTCCTCAGGAATACGATCTGACAGGTTTGCTTACTCCCGGAAAACATGTGATTACTGTTCGTGTAGATAATATGATACGAGAAATTGATCCGGGGGAAAATTCGCATAGTATTTCTGACCATACGCAAGGAAACTGGAACGGTGTAACAGGAGAAATGTTTATCGAAGCTAAGTCGCCCGTCTATTACGAGGATATTACTCTTTTCCCCACTTTGAGCAAAAGCGAGTTAACCGTTAAAACCAATGTGCGCAATGTTACGGGCAAACAGCAGGAAGTGAACTTTTTCTTCATGTTAGAAAAGAAAAGAATAGAATATAAACAGGTGATGAAGCCGGGTGATAACAAGTTGGAGTTTAAAATCCCCTTGTCGAGAAATATGACTTATTGGGATGAATTCCATCCTAATCTCTATACGCTGCATTGTGGGCTACAGGGATTCGGAACTATTACAGATGACCGTCAACTCACTTTTGGTTGTAGGGAATGGGAAGTCAGAGAAGGGGTGCTCTATTTGAACGGGCATCCCGCCTTCATGCGAGGTACGCTGCATTGCGCTTCCTTCCCATTGACCGGTTACCCCTCTACTGACAAGGAAGAATGGTTGCGTGAGTTTCGTATTTGTAAGGAGCATGGTCTCAATCATATTCGTTTTCACTCTTGGTGTCCGCCTGAAGCTGCTTTCGAGGCAGCAGATGAGTTAGGCATATATTGTCAGGTGGAATGCTCTTCTTGGCCCAATCAGTCGAGTAGCATCGGGGATGGCAAACCCATAGACGCTTTCCTACAGACAGAAGCAGAGTATATTGTGAAAGTATACGGTAATCATCCTTCGTTCTGCATGTTGGCTCTTGGCAATGAGCCCGGAGGAAATCATAAGCAGTATCTCACCAACTTTGTTTCCTACTGGAAAGCACGTGACAACCGACGGTTGTACACCACAGCGGCAGGTTGGCCTAATATTCAGGAAAGTGATTTCCTGAGTGATTCCCAACCTCGTATTCAACATTGGGAGGAAGGATTGGGCAGTATCATTAATTCTAAAGAACCTTCTACAGCATACGATTGGAGCGATTATACAGATAAATTCAATCAACCTTTCATCAGCCATGAGATAGGGCAATGGTGCGTATACCCCAATTTCAAGGAAATAGCAAAATACACAGGTGTATATAAGGCAAAAAACTTTGAGATATTTCAAGAGAGTTTGCGGGAAAGCGGAATGGAAGCGTTGGCAGATAGCTTTCTGTTGGCTTCAGGTAAATTGCAGACAATTTGCTATAAAGCAGATATCGAAGCTGCTTTGCGTACGTCTAATTTCGGCGGATTCCAACTTTTGGGATTGAGCGACTTTACCGGACAAGGTACAGCATTGGTAGGTACATTGGATGCTTTTTGGGAGGAGAAAGGATATGTTACTCCCGAGGAGTATCGGCGATTCTGCAACAGCGTGGTGCCGTTAGCGCGTATTCCCAGATTAGTATTTGAGAATGATGAAAAATTTGTTGCTCAGATAGAGGCTGCAAATTATAATGAAGAGATGCAAAACCCAAAAGTCTGTTGGATAGTGAGAGATGGTACCAATAAGATAGTGAGACAGGGAAAATTCTCTATAAGCCAAATTGCCATCGGCAACAGACAGTCGTTAGGCTCCATAGAATTCAACTTGAAAGATATAGAAAAGCCCGCTCAGTTGACCTTGGAAGTATTGATAGACAATTATGCAAACAATTGGAATTTTTGGGTATATCCTACAGAAAAGGAGATTGTAAATAGTAATGATATCTTACTGACTGATTATTTGGACAAGACTGCCATTAAACGTTTAAATAACGGTGGTAAGGTATTATTGTCATTAAAGAAAGGTACGTTGAAAGATGAGTACGGTGGAAATCTAGCCATTGGTTTTTCCAGTATCTTTTGGAATACATCGTGGACTAATGGACAAGCACCTCATACATTAGGTATTCTATGTAATCCGAAACATCCGGCATTGGCTGCTTTCCCAACAGAGTATCACAGCAATTACCAATGGTGGGATGCGATGACCCATTCTGCACCCATACGTATAAATAAGGTGTCCAAAGAAGCCCAGCCCATTGTGAGAGTGATTGATGACTGGTTCTCCAATCATCCGTTGGCATTGTTGTTTGAAGTGAAGATAGGCAAAGGTAAATTGTTGGTGTCCGGCATTGATTTTCACCGCGACATGCAAATGCGTCCTGCTGCTCGCCAACTACTTTCCAGCTTGTTAAACTATATGCAGAGCAGCGATTTCTCTCCGAGACATATCGTGAAAATTGAAACAATTAATGATTTGATAGATAAGTAATATGAACAAAAATATTGGATTAGGCATACTTCTCGGATTAGGTATGGTTGCACTTCCTGTGGAAGCGCAGAATGTGTATGAACTGACAGCACCAAAGGTGGAGAAGATAATTTATACCAAACATCTGAAACTGGGTGGAACGGCTCCTGATGGTGGAAGCATAGAAGTGAATAGTTTTTATATGTTACGGAACGGAAAGCCCATGCTGCCCGTTACAGGTGAGTTCCACTACAGCCGCTATCCTGCAGAACAGTGGGAACAGGCTATCTTGAAGATGAAGGCTGGTGGACTGACCATCATTCCTACTTATGTGTTCTGGAATATCCACGAGGAAAAGGAGGGCGTGTTCGATTGGAACGGTAATAGAGATTTGCGTCGCTTTGTGGAGCTATGTAAAAAACATGACATGGACGTGATTGTACGTATTGGTCCTTTCTGTCACGGAGAAATACGTAATGGAGGTTTACCGGATTGGCTTTTTGCGCGTCCAGTAGAGGTACGCTCCAATGATGTAAACTATTTGAAGTATGTAGAACGTCTCTATAATGAGATTGCAGTTCAGTTGAAGAAATTGTATTATAAGGATGGAGGTCCCATCATTGGTGTGCAGATAGAGAATGAACACCAACATTCGGCTGCGCCATGGGCCATTCAATATCCCGGTGAACAAAGGGATATGACGGCTGCCACCTACGATTCGTCCATTACAATGATTGGAGTAAGTGAACAGCATCAGAATATTACGATGTCTGAATTGGGCGATCTACACATGCGTACACTAAAACAGATGGCAGAGAAAGCGGGTATCATTACTCCTTTGTATACCGCTACCGGTTGGGGAATGGCTGCTGTGATAGGTAATGAGGCACTACCTGTAACTGCTGCTTACACCTATCCGTTTTGGGCAAAGCCCTCTATGTCTCCTTTCTGTCTGTTTAAAGACATTCAGCGGGTACCAGATTATTCGCCGGTGCGCTATGATACCGACAAGTATCCGTCGTTCTGTGCGGAGATGGGTGTAGGTATTCAGATGGTGTATCGCAGTCGCCCTATTGTGAAGGCTGAAGCAGCCGAAGCGTTGATGGTACGTACATTGGGCAGTGGTGCAAACGGTATAGGTTACTACATGTACCACGGTGGCTCTACCCCGAAACAAAACAATGGCGTAGGATTTTTTAGCGATGACGGTATGGGTATGCCTAAGATTTCCTACGACTATCAGGCTCCGATTGGTGAATTTGGTTTGGTACGTGATTCGTATCAGAATTTGCGCATTCTTCATACATTCTTAAAAGATTTCGGTTCTATATTGGCACCCATGGAAACGGTACTGCCCGAAGGATATGAGAAAATAACACCGGATAATCGGGAAACGTTGCGTTATGCTGCCCGTATGAAAGAAGATGCCGGTTTCATCTTCATGACCAACTTTCAGGATCATGATACAGCACGCTTTGACCAGACAGATTTGCAGTTAAAACTAAAGCTAAAAAAACAGACATTGATCATTCCTTCTAGTAAAACGTTTACTTTGAAAAAAGACCAAAGTGTGATTTTACCCTTTAATCTCTCTATGGAAGGGGCACTCTTAAAGTATTCTACTACTCAACTCTTGGCTAAAGTAGAGGAAAAGAATGCCGTACACTACTTCTTTTTTGCTCCGGAAGGACTACGTACAGAATATAGTTTTGACAAATCAACGTTGAGCTCGGGTAAGGAGTTCTATACACCGAAACCTGGTTTGAAAAGTACTTTCTCCATTACAGTTAAAAATGGAAAGACGTTGAAGATTACAACCTTAACACGTCAACAGGCATTGAACACTACCAAAGTGAATAATCATATCCTTATTACTGAAGCCACAGTATTGCCTGAGAAAGAACAATGTACTTTGCTAAGTTTAGGGAAGACCCAAATCAGCTATGCCCTTTATACTGCTAATAAAGGATGGAAAGAGGAAACCATAGAGGTACAACCGGTAGATGTGAAAGCTGATTGGAAGAAAGTGGGTACCCGCCGAATGACCGTAAAGATAGATCAGCCCGATGTGCCACAGGTAAACGATTACTTCCTACGTGTGAACTATGTAGCAGATGTGGCAATGGCTTTCATTGGTGGTTATTTGGTGCTTGATCATTATTACTATGGGATACCATGGACAATCGGTTTGAGACGATTCAAAAATGAATTGAAGAATGAATACTTGAGCTTCTATTTCCGTCCTTTACGTAAAGACGCCCCTTTCATTGGTGATCTTCCTGTGGAAGCTATTCCAGATTTCTCACAAAAGGATGCCGATTGCTTGGTCAGAAGTGTGGATGTTATACCTGAATATAAGGCTATTGTTAATATTTAAAAATCAAATGGCTTCTGTCTAAAGCCCAAAGAAGGTGTGTGTTGACACACCTTCATTTTCTCTTTAAAATACATTCCGGTTCTTAATCTATCTTTTCATACTACTTTCCCTCACCTGCAAACAAGTAGGAATAATGATTTGCTTGATTTTTTTATCCCCTTTAATCTTATCAATCAGCATCTGACATGCAGCTTCCCCCATCTTGTAAGTCTGATGCGAGACAGCCGAAAGCCGGGGAACTACATAATTGGCATGTTGTTCGTCCGTATATCCGATCAGTGCTATATCCTGGGGAATACGAAGTCCATGATTTCTGATTACTTCCATAGCGGCAAACGCCAAGGTATCATTCATGGCGAGAATGGCATCAGGAGGCTCAGGAAGTGACAATAAAGTCTCTGTAGCTATTTTCCCTTCCTCGAAATCTATCTTCCGGCATACTACCAAGTCCTTCTCAATAGATATTTTATTTTCCCTCAACGCTTCAAGGTAACCGTGTTTTCTGTTTTTCACTATATCCAGGTGGTTGGCGCCACCGATAAAAGCAATTCGCTTGCTTCCATGATCCAGCAAGTGCTGTGTAGCCATTTGGGCAGAATGTACTCCATCTGCCACCACCGTAGAGAAACGTTCCGGCATACAGACACGGTCAAACAGCACGAGTGGCATATTCATATCATCCAAACTCAGCCAATGGTCATAATCCGTTGTTTCCTGAGACAAACACCCTATCACACCTTCTACATGCATATTGACCAGATTCTCAATATTTCTTTTCTCGTGCTCGTATGACTCATGGGAGGTCGTGATAATGACAAAATAACCGTTTGCTATGGCTGTATCTTCTATGCCACTCAAGATAGATGCAAAGAAGTGAGTGACAATATCGGGCACAATCACTCCAATGGTACGAGGGGTATTTTTCCGAAGACTCATGGCAAAGGGATTGGGATGATAATTCATCTCTTTCGCTAATTTCTGGACTTTAGCACAAAGTTCCCGACTGATTTCGGGACTGTTTTTCAAGGCACGAGACACTGTAGGAATAGATACACCTAATATCTGCGCCAAATCTTTCAATGAAGTACGTCTCGATTCTGCCATATAAATACTATAACGGTAATTGATTTACTTTACAAAGAAAGCACATTCCCGTCAATATCCATACAAAGATCGGCTTTTTTTAGTGGTTAGTGATGAATCACCTGCCAAGCGACACTGCGCAGCTTATTCACCACTAGCCACTTATCACTAATAAATCGCTTCCCGCATCCGGTCTTCGAATGCAGCTAAAGCAGCTTTGGCACCCTCACCCATGGCTATGACGATCTGCTTATAGGAAACATCGGTCACATCGCCAGCAGCATAGATACCTTTCACAGAGGTTCGTCCGTTCTTGTCGGTCAGGATTTCACCCATGCGGTTCGTTTCCACCAGTTCTTTGAACAAAGCACTATTGGCAGTCAGACCAATCTGGACAAAAATACCATCCAAAGCAAAAATCTCTTCTTTTTCCAATGAACGATCTTTCTTTATGAGTCCCACCACTTTGTCACCATCTCCTAATACCTCTACCGTCTGGGTATTAGTGAAGATATCCACATTAGGCAGGCTCCTGGCCTTCTCTTGTAAAACAGTATCGGCTTTCAAGGCATCCATGAACTCAAAGACGGTTACTTTGGAACAGATACCCGCCAAATCAATAGCGGCTTCCACTCCGGAGTTCCCACCACCGATGACTGCCACTTCCTTGCCTTTATAGAACGGCCCGTCACAATGAGGACAGAAAGCCACTCCATGACCAATGTATTTTTCTTCACCGGGAACATTCAATTTTCTCCAGTTCGCCCCTGTAGCAATAATCAGTACGGGAGCCTTATAGGTTTCTCCACCTTTTACCGAAAGTACTTTCATCCCTTCGGCCACTTCCACCTTTTCTATCCGGCGGTTTTCCAAAATATCAATATTATATTCCGCCAAATGTTTTTTCAAGTCTTGAGCCAGCTGTTTACCGGTGGTTTGAGGAATAGATATCAAGTTCTCGATTCCCATGGTCTCATTTACCTGTCCACCGATACGTTCGGCTATCACCGCTACTTTCAATCCTTTTCGGGCCGAATAGATGGCAGCTGTTGTTCCGGAAGGACCACCACCGGCCACCAGAACATCATATTCTTTTGTCTCAGCAGCTTCCAATTCCACAGAGCCGTAACGGGCTTCCAGCTTCTCCAATAAATCGCCGATGCTGCCACGGCCTACATGAATTTGTTCACCATCAGCAAACACAGTAGGAACGGCCTGCACCTTCATACGGTTCACTTCATCCTCATTGATAGCCCCATCCACTGCCTCATGACGTATCTGATGATTCAGAACCACCATCACATTCAGAGTCTGGACCACATCGGGACAATTGGTACAGGTCAGAGACAAATAGGTGGTCAGATTAATGGGCCCCCGCAATGCCTTGATACGTCTGGTAATAAACTCGTCCGGAAAATTCTTTCCTTTGCCGTCAGCATTCAGAACAGCCATCAACAAAGAAGTAAATTCATGACCACCAGGTACGGCACGAAATGTGATTCCCGTATCCTTTCCTTCTTTTAAAAGGATAAACTTCAGCCCTTCACTATCCTGCAACCGACAGGAAAGTTTATCCGAACAGGAAGCCACTTCTTCCAACAAGTCCACCAACTCGGCACGACTTTCGTGCTGAGGGTGGACAAAGATGTCAAAAGTATAGTGCGCTTCCAATTGGGCAAAAAGACCTTTTAACTGATCTTTTATCGCACTATCTAACATGAGTTCTATACTTTAAATTTTACCTACCAAATCAATACTCGGTTTCAAGGTCTCAGCACCTTTCTTCCATTTAGCAGGACAAACCTCACCATCATGAGTGGCTACAAACTGGGCAGCTTCTACCTTACGAAGAAGTTCATCAGCATTACGCCCGATACTGTTGTCCTGAATTTCAGCTAATTTGATCTTGCCTTCGGGATTCACTACAAAAGTACCACGATAAGCCATACCGTCTTCTTCAATCATCACACCAAATGCACGCGACAAAGCACCTGTAGGATCTGCCAACATCGGATAAGTGATTTTGCGGATGCTTTCAGACGCATCATGCCATGCTTTATGAACGAAATGTGAATCGGTGCTTACAGAATATACTTCCACTCCCATTGCTTTGAACTGATTATACTTTTCAGCAATATCTACAAGTTCGGTAGGGCATACAAACGTAAAGTCAGCAGGATAGAAGAAGAAAATAGCCCATTTACCTTCAATATCTTTATTAGTTACGGTTTTAAACTCTCCATTATGGAATGCCTGAACTTTAAATTCAGGAACTTGTGAATTAATAATTGGTTCCATACTCTTTTTATTTTTAAATTAAAACTGATTTTTAAATTGTAATTATTACATTTGCAAAGATAACCGACTTCAGCACCTTCCACAATACCTAATTATTAGGATTGTATAGAACAAGATTCACCATAAATAGGTATTGGATAAACGATTTTTTTAATCGAATTTTGCATGGAGTTAAAAGGATGCTAAATATTTTAACAACAATAGTTTATATTAGAATAATTATTTAAAAGTACATGTAGTATGAAAATAGAAAAAATTATAGCCCGCGAGATATTAGACTCACGTGGTAATCCCACAGTAGAAGTCGATGTTACATTAGAATCAGGAATCACAGGTCGTGCATCGGTTCCGTCAGGAGCATCAACCGGAGAACACGAAGCATTAGAACTACGCGATGGTGACAAAACTCGCTATAATGGAAAAGGAACCTTAAAAGCTGTAGCCAATGTAAACACAATCATTGCCCCGGCGCTAATTGGTTGCTCAGCACTGGAACAACGTGCCATTGATAAAAAAATGTTAGCATTAGATGGTACTCCCACTAAATCCAAACTCGGGGCCAATGCCATTTTAGGCGTATCGCTAGCAGTAGCAAAAGCAGCCGCAAACTATCTGGATATACCTTTATATAGATACATAGGTGGGACGAATACATACGTAATGCCGATTCCAATGATGAATATCATCAATGGCGGTTCACATAGTGATGCTCCCATTGCTTTTCAAGAATTTATGATTCGTCCTGTAGGTGCTCCATCTTTCCACGAAGGTTTACGCATGGGAGCCGAAGTATTCCATGCGCTGAAAAAAGTATTGCATGACCGCGGTCTGAGCACTGCCGTAGGCGATGAAGGTGGTTTTGCTCCTGCCTTGAACGGAACCGAGGATGCCATTGAGTCTATTCTGGCAGCCATCAAGAATGCAGGTTATGAACCGGGTAAAGATGTCATGATTGGTATGGACTGTGCTTCTTCTGAATTCTATAAGAATGGCGTTTATGACTATACGATTTTTGAAGGAGAAACAGGCAAAAAACGTACGACTGACGAGCAAATTAATTATCTGGAAGAATTGATTAATAAGTATCCTATCGATTCTATTGAGGACGGTATGAGTGAAAATGACTGGGAAGGGTGGAAGAAGCTGACCGAACGTATAGGCAACCGTTGCCAACTGGTAGGTGATGACTTGTTCGTAACCAATGTAGAATTCCTTTCAAAAGGTATTGCACAAGGATGCGCCAACTCTATCCTGATCAAAGTCAATCAAATAGGTTCTTTAAGTGAAACACTGGATGCTATTGAAATGGCTCATCGTCATGGATATACCACTGTTACTTCCCACCGCTCAGGAGAAACGGAAGACGCAACCATTGCAGACATTGCCTTAGCTACCAATAGTGGACAAATCAAAACAGGCTCATTGAGCCGGAGCGACCGCATGGCAAAATACAACCAGTTACTCCGTATTGAAGAGGAACTGGGTAATTTGGCCGTATATGGTTACAAACGAATCAAATAATTGGATCTTTTGTACATTTATGTAATCGGATAGCGTCTTTGAGAAAAGGCGCTATTTTTTTTGGATATTGCTTTCCGATGACATTCTTAAAAAAAATATAAAAGCCTCCTGTCTTCTGTCTGTCCTTTAAAGGTTTTATGTACTTTTGTACCGCTTTAAACAAAAAACAATCAATAAAAATGGACGATTCAATACCACGAACGTGCAATAGTATTAACTGATCCGACAGGGCAATCACTACTCTGAATGCCTCTGAACGGATATAAATGAACGAAAGGAGGCAATAAGATGAGAAAATATCTTTATTGTGAAAATGGCTTTGTAGAAAAGCCACAATGGATGCCAAACTGCTGGGTGAATGTAGAATGCCCCGACCAAAGTGATTTTGAGTTTCTGACTAAAGAATTAAAAGTCCCCGAAGCTTTTTTAGAGGACATCGCCGATATGGATGAACGTCCACGAACGGATACGGAAGACAACTGGCTACTGACCATTATCCGAATCCCCCTGCAACAACAGGGAAGCATCCCTTATATCACTATCCCTATCGGTATCATTACAAATAATGAAATCATTGTTACCGTGTGTTATCACTCCACTGAAATGATTCCTGATTTCATTGACCACACCCGACGTAAAGGAATCATTGTGCCTAATAAATTTGAACTGATTTTACGGTTAATTTACTCATCTGCCGTATGGTTCTTGAAATATCTGAAACAAATAAACAATGATGTAGCTGCCGCAGAAAAAGAATTGGAAAGGAGCATACGTAATGAGGACCTGCTAAGATTGATGAAACTACAAAAAACATTGGTTTATTTCAATACGTCCATTCGTGGAAATGAGGTGATGGTAGGTAAATTGCAAAGTATCTTCCAGGAAAAAGATTATCAAAACCGCGATTTGGTAGAAGATGTAGTCATTGAATTAAAACAAGCATATAACACGGTAAATATCTACAGTGATATCTTAACCGGAACCATGGACGCATTTGCTTCCATCATATCCAATAATGTGAACACCATCATGAAACGCATGACCAGTATTTCCATCATTCTGATGGTACCCACATTAATAGCTAGTTTCTATGGAATGAACGTAGATGTACATGTAGATGCATTACCACATGCTTTTAGTTTTATTATTTTGGCGTCCATCACATTGTCTGCGTTGGCCTTTGTTATTTTCAGGAAGATAAAGTGGTTCTAAAAAATCCTGTAACAATATCATATGACCTGTCATTCACGACAACAGGTCATATGATAAAACTGATAAAACTCTTTTCGCCCCCTAATCTTATGACAAAGAGATTCAATTTACTCTTGATTTCTTTCTCCAAATACGTTTTATCCATAAATAGTATCCTGTTAATGGCAAGGTGGCTCCTATCAAAGCTGCTATAAACGTCAGTAAACGAGTAAGCATACCGCCCCAACTACCAACATGTACAGAATAGATCCATCCGCGAATCTTTCCAGCCTTCTCAGCATCTTTATATAAAACTACCTCATCAATCTCACCACTATGAGGATTGAATTTATAACGGTCGGAAGCACGTTGATTACCAAAGGTATTGAAAGAAACATTTGCTACCCCATCTGATAAGGTTATCTGTTTGTAACCGGGATTATTTAGGGCTAATTGTTCATAAACTTGTTGCCAACAAACATAGGACGAAGAATGAGAAACATTCTTTCCAGGTTGATCACTACCTCTACCACCACGCAGAGTCACCCCACTATGTGTACCTCCCTGTTGTACTTCCACGCCAAACACTTTATAGAAACCTGTCCGATACCATCCAAAAGACCATGTTAACCCGGTAAGGGCCATAGCCAATAAAAAAAACAGCGCATACATTCCACCTGCAACATGCAGGTCATACCAAAATCTTCTAAAGCCCCTGCCGACAGATATTCTTAAACTATTTTTCAAGGCTTTTCGTGTACGAGGCCACCAGATAACGATACCCGATATCAAAACCACGACAAACAACAGGGTGCTGACACCTACAATCATTTTTCCCCAAAAGACTCCGCCATCCGCTTTCATACTGTCCAACAGCCAGCGATGCAGCCTGAACATAGTCACAAAAAATGCAGGACGTTCATATTTACCTTTAATCTCACCAGTATATTGATCCACATACATAGAAGCACGACGAGGCTTGGACAGATTCACCTGCCAAGCGCGTTCCGGGTCAGAAAAAACACTGATTCCTATCACAAACACACTGTCGGGTAACGTGAGTTCTACCTCTTCTAATAATCGATCAACAGGAAGTGGAACTGTCTCTACCTTTTTTACATAATAGAGTTCATGCCTAGCCAGTTCCATCACTTCATTTTCAAAAACCAGCATAGCTCCCGAGAAGCAAATCAAGGTAATGATTAACCCGAAAGGAACAGAAAGCCAAAGATGTATTTGGCGAAATATTTTCTTCATAAAATCTTCAATACAATTCATAAAAAGAGTCTGCATAAGCACATACTGCCCGCAGACTCCCACTATATTATTACAATACTCAGTTCTGAGGTTGCAGTTTACCGACGCCACTGATTTGTGTCGCTTCTATAGAAACACCCTTTGTCGCTACCGCACCAACCGGATCTATTTTATAAATAGACGGATATCCTTCTGTTGTAGTTACAGCCATATAGGCATATCCATTCTCCACATACGGAGTATTACCAAAGCCAGAGATCAAATCGGCAGAAGGCAAGCCGGTTACATAAGTAAGTTTTCCGGTTTCTCCTTTATATATCGCTAACTGATTAGCTGTGAAACCAGTTTCAGTCAAGGGACGATCATACATCAACAACAAGAAATAATCTCCCGTAATATGCCAACAACGAATGAAAGATTTACCTCCGGTCTGCGCTTCGATACTATAATAATAATCAGGATCAAACTCTTCTGTTCCAGCCTTTATACGTACGACTCCAGCATCCAAGGTAGTCTGTTGCCGTTTATCAGCCATTGTTTTGGCATAACTAGGAGAAAATACATAAATATCACCATTATCTGCCGCCCAAATAGTTTGGTAATATTGAGACTTCATTCGCCCACAAGCATAGCTGATTTTATCAGTCTCAATAATCTTTTTAGTAGTCAGCGTTTCATTATCAAAAATAGCGACCCAGCATTTGTTGGGATATTGCGTCCATTGCAATTCGCCTTTTTTATAACTGCTGCTGTTGGAACCACCGTCTTCTGTCTTTACCAAATCATCATTGCCAGGAAGTATCCATTTTCCCCCGTCAGTGGCCGATCCATATTGACTTAACCCCATTGGAATAGCAGCGCTATACAGCTTATTATTTTGTTCCAATATGCCGGCCAATGTTACATATTCTCCATTTCCCAAGAAGTTCTCGGACATATAAGCCTTATTTTGAGTATCATTCGTTGTAAATGTTTCAGCAGATACATCCAAATAAGAAAGCAAAAACATTTTTGGTAAATATCCATTCTCATCAGCATACGCAGTGGGTCCGTCACCGGTAGACGAGGTCATGATATATTTATCATAAATACCGTAAGTAGTAAATCTCTTTACGGCAAACTCCCCCGAACGAGCCTTTACTTCATTATTTGAATCCATGATATAAGAACGGGTCGTACCTGCATTCCCTTGATTATAAGTCAGTGCATAAAGATATTGATTCTTGTAAAACACCCATTGAGTTGCGCCATCATTCACAAGACCATTATTCACTGTAGAAACAGTGCCTTTATCCAACGTTTCAGAAGTAAGCAGTACATTCGTTGTATTTCCAGACGCTGTGACCGAAGATGCAATAACATACTCACCTTTAGCCTCGGTACCCGAACCGTAATCCGGCTCATTATCCGTACATGCACTCAACACCATTCCTACTATGGCAATAGCAACAAATCCATTCAAAAAGAAAACTTTCTTCATTTTATTCTTCTATTTAATTTAAAATCCAATTAATTATAAACTTTTTCCAATTCTTTAATTACCGAAACAAACACGCAGTTTACCATAAAAAGCCCGACCGGCCTTCTGAAGACTAAAATTATCATATAACTTCTCATCTGTGAAGTTACGACATTCCAATGATACGTTATATCGTCCTTTTTGCAAACTATAAGAAAGGGATATATTGTGTGAGAATTGATCAGGTACCACATAGTCCCCCTTATTTGAGCCTATTCGGGAAGAATAATAAGTAAAGCTATGCAGATATTGATTATCATAAGACACTGTCAACATATTGCCTTTCCTTCCTAAATCCCGCCAATAAAAAGTAACATCCGAATCAGCAAACATATAAGGCAGGTTCGGCATCCGTTCTTTATAAGCCAAATTTTCCGCACTGCTGGAAATAGATGTTTTCATATTGTCGCGTACATCCATTTTAGTAAAATTACCTCCTATACTCACCCAATTGCCAAAACCGTAACGAGCAGAAACAGTATATCCTTTCGTCAATACTTTACCGTAATTAATATATTTCGCAGCATATTTACCACCACTCAAATCCGCAATATTACGCTGAATATAATCTTTCGTATTCCGATAAATCACTCCACCTTCCATATATACAGAATGCCTGCCAAATGTTCTGTTATAGCTCAAATTAAAATTCAAATTATCACTACTCTCAGGTTTTATACTGATATCTCCCATTTCCAAATCCTCATCTCCAAACATTTCTTCAATAGTAGGCAGACGATATGCTTTTTCGTATGACAATTTTGCCTGCAAACCGGATAGAATGAAATAAGTTCCCGCAGCTCCATACCCTATGGAATTCATGTTTCGGGTAGTACGGACATAATCATCCTGATTCGTAGTCGTAGCCATAGGACCTGCTACATACAAACTATAATATTTTCCAAACACTGAGAGGTTCCAATTATCAGACGGCATCAACCGATAGGATAATCCGGAGATATTCTTATGGGTTTCTTTAGCGATGGCATCCTCCGATTCCACCTTAGCCAATAAAGAAGTATTAGAACGGCGAAAAGTATTCAACACATGATTAAAGGTCAGCATGTGTATTTTCGCCAGACGGTAATTAACAGTTAATGTTCCATTCCAATTGTTATTATCCGCCCGTGAATATTGATTGGATTGTTCACCGGGTGAGTTCATTAATTTCCTATCACCCAACCAATTGTACTTATATGAAGCTGTATCTATATTTGCCGTTGCATTTTTATTATAATTGGCAGTCAATGCCACATTCAGACCTTTGATTAATAAGTCACGCTTATTATACTCCAATGACGGCATCAACGAATGTCCTTTACGATGTTTTTCCCCATAAACTATTTCCTGACGTACTCCGGTCTGTATCTCCTTATACATATGTGAATAAGTAAAGCCCAACATCAATCTGTCTGCCCATTTCTTATCCACAATGCCAATCTTACCTATAACCGCCTCATTATGATAGGTATCATTAAAGCGCTTGACACGTACCCTTTTATCTTTATCAATTCTTCCGGTTTCAAAGTCCTCTACCGGTGCATCCACATGATAATCATTATCCGAATAGTTTTGGAAAGCATTTATTTCATAAGTAAAGCCATTTTTGAAAGTTTGTCCGAAATTCACATACGATTTATGCGTATTGAACGACCCGTATGAATAGGAGCCATCCAAAAACCAATTACGTCTCTTCTTATTGGTTACAATATTGATAACACCACCTATAGCATCCGTGCCAAATCCTACAGGAACCACCCCTTTATACACTTCAATCCTATCTGCAAAATTCACAGGAATATTATTTAAGCCAAAAGAACTCCCTACTCCCTCCTGAGGTACACCGTCAATAAATATCTTCACATGTTTGCCACTGAAACCATCCAACATCAATTGCATATCCGAACCTACCCCACCTGACTCACGGAGTTTCATTCCCGGAGCTTTAGCCAAAGCATCACTCAGATTTTTGGTAGAATTCTGGAACTCTTTTGTATCTACAGCTATCGCATTGAATGCGGAACGTTTCACACGGGAAACCCCGTTAGATACCACTACAACTTCATCCAATTCTGTCACTGACGGGGCAATCATTACATTCATCTTAATCCTTTCTCCATGAACTAAAGTTATGGGCTTTTCTATAGTCTCATATCCTATAGCCGAAACAACCAGTGTATATTTCCCTGCCGGTGCATGAAGATGATAAATACCTTCTTCATTCGTTGTACAGCCATAAGTTGTACCCTTCAAATATACGGTCGCAAAATCTACGACTTCCTGTTTTTCTTTGGATATCACTTTACCGGATACCATTATCTTAGGTTGTGCAAAGATAGATATCGCTCCGATTATTAAAAAAAGGGATCCTAAACTAATCCTTTGTAACTGTCTTCTTACCATGAATGCCTATAATTCTAAATTCTTAATTTTTGGGAATGCAAAGTTCTATAAAAAGAAAGGGGGAAACAATCACCTGATATCGGTAATCTTTTCCCCCATTTTACAGAATATATATACTACGCAATAGCTCTTTATAGGTATTTATGCAATAAACACGCTATCGGGTCTAGTTCCGGAAATCAAACCATAGCTTCATTCTAAAGCCATCATCCCCTTTATTAATTTTAATATAAGAAGCCTCTCCTCCTGTCCCCTGAGAGTTGACAGCCGGAATTTCAAATAAGAACGAAAGGTCTCCAGCAGGATATTCCTTTACTGATATTCCACGGCTTTCACGGTCACGCTGCTCCTCCGGAGTGAAGACGCGAAAGAAAATACCGTCAGTTTCCGAATAAACTGTCATCGGTGTTGTCTTTGATTGGAGTGTTGCCCAATAGAGATCTGCATGATACCCTTTGAATTCCGGATAAATAAGCTGATGATAATATTCTCCCGTCACCGTATTGTTGTAGTCCTTCTGCCAAATACCATAATTCGTTCCTTCGATACGGTTCTTCCATACCCGGTAAGGACCTTTGCCTAACCAACGCATCCCACTGATGTTCTTTTCAGGAAAAGAGAATGAAAAACCGAAATTAAGAACCGGACGGTCAAAGTATACACCGTCAAACTTGTTCTTTGCTCTGTAATTCAGCACTAATGCATCCATTCCAAGCAATCCGTCAGGTGCCATTCTCCAGACAATGGAGTCGGCCGCACCTTTATATTTTACGGTATAAATGGCAGTATCACCTTGCATCTTTAGGTTAGCAGAACAGAAAAGCATCTTCATCCCGACCGGGAGAGGACCATCAGACAATGGTATGATCTTGCTACCGTTCTTCACTTCTACCAAATTACCATTCGCTTTGTTGAATGTTGCTGTAACTCCATTCGCTATCAGTGTAACACTATTGTCGTCTGTCTGATATCTGGCAGTAGCAGTTGTTGTCGGTTGTAAATACCTGTATTCTATAAAGTACTTACGGTTATTCTTGATAGGAAACGTCCAATTACATATCATATCTCCCGCTACATTGTAGGCTTCCAATTCCAAGATGTCTCCATTGAAGAATTTCTCAGGCAAATCAAAGTGGGCTATCCCCTTCTCGCCAGGCTGAATCGCAGGTAACAGTACGCCGCCCTCCGCTAAGCAGATGGGGCTGTCGGACACCTGTGGAATAGGTAAACGCATTACCTTCCACTTCATCCGGCATTCGCTTAAGTTGCTGAATAAGTAATCGTTAGTTACATAAAAATCTCCTTTGAAAGAAGAAGTTATTTTTAATGGATGTATTTGAATGGGTGACCATACCTCCCGAACAGTATAAAAACTGCCTTCTTTTTCGCGATTTGCCCCCACAATACCATCGGGAGCATTAGGACCGTAAGTGTCCATTTGTCCGGTATCTGTACGGCGGACAGCTTCATCCACATATGCCCAAAGGAAGCCACCGGCAAAAAGTGGATTTGCCTTAAACTTTGACCATAGTCCTTTGAGGCCTGCACCCTGTCCACGGTCATAGAGGCCATGCAGGAACTCCGTCATCATAAAAACCTTATGCCCGCGTTCCAACCGATACATGTTATCCGTACCATTAGGGTAATGACGTGTATCCAAGCCATTGAAATCCGCCCACGGATGAATGACGTGACGTTTCTGCGGATCATAGTCGGCAAAACGATTGTCAACAGCAGTATTCCATCCTCCTTCGTTACCATTTGCCCAAACAAAGATACACGGGTGATTCACATCACGAAATATCATCTCAGGCAGTAACTTTTCTGCTATTTCAGTGCTATAGCTATTCTGCCAACCACATAATTCATTGAGATAAAGAAGACCTATGGAATCACACGCCTCTAAAAAATGAGTATCTGGTGGATAATGTGAACGCACGGCATTCATATTCATCTGCTTAATGAGCAAAGCATCCTTCAGACTGAGTTCCCGGCTGATTGTCCTACCTGTTTCCGGATCAAAGCAATGACGGTTAATCCCCTTCACTAAAAGACGAGTACCGTTCAGATATACGCCATCTTCAGGACGGAATTCAATGGTACGGAATCCTATGCGCTCCGTAATCTCGTGCACAACATCTCCTGTTGTGGAAAGAAGACGCATCGTGAGTCGGTAAAGGTTGGGATGTTCAGGATCCCATGTCCTGATATTGTTCCAATGTGTGGTAAGTATCTGTTTCTCTTCCGTCGAAAGCCCGCATACCTGCCGCCCTATAGGAAGCTGTGAATCACAGGAAATGAGCGACAGTTCCAATTGTTGTCCTTTGGAAATATTTTTCAAATATACATCTGTGTGCAACGTACCGTCAGCACGGGCATCCACCGCTATATGTTCTATTTGCGTGCGAGGCTTTGCCGTCAGATATACAGGACGATAGATACCTCCGAAAAGCCACCAGTCAGCCCGGCGCTCCGCTGCATTAACTGATTTATCAGCCGACTGCTTCTTCACCGTCACTTCCATCAAATTCGTTTTCCCGAATTTCAGTCTGTCCGTGATATCATAAGAAAAACGATAGAATGATCCCTGATGAACAGGGCCAGCGATGACATCGTTGATTTTCACTTCAGCATCAGTCATAACACCTTCAAATACAATACTTATCTGTTTGCCTTTCCAAGTGTCCGGAACATCAAAACAATGACGATAGATGCCGTATTCATCGCAAAAATCATGTTCCCTGTAGGCATCATATTGCTTTTCTTTCTCGTGTTCCTTATAAATATAATAGCGCCCGTAGGTATAGCCTCCAAAACCTTGCTGTTCCCAGCAAGACGGAACATCTATCTTGCTCCACTTTTGAGAGTTCATACCTGAAGAGCACCAGAAATTCCACTTCACAGTATGATCCGGTCCTGTACCGGAAAGATACCTCACTTCTGTCTGTTGAGCTTTTGTCGTGCAAAAGCATAATAAAATAATGAACAGTCCAATAATTTTCTTCATACAATTCATGCTACATTAATAGGTTGGTTGAACTGGAAATACATAGAACATTCTGTCTGGTTTGAAATCAATCATCCATTGATCTATCAGGACATGATCATCCAAAGCAGTGATGGATAAAGTATGCTTTCCTTTCGTCAATTGATGACCAGTTTCACGAACAGCCTGTCCACGGAGTACATTCTGTTTCCATCCTTCCGAACGAAACGGCTCTTTAATAGAACATATCCGAGGCTTTTCACCATCTATACTAACACTGAAACGAATATCTCCTTTATCATTAGGTTGTGTCGGGATTACGGCAGTGCGCAGTATCGCCTCTCCATCCCATAAACAATCAAACTCAAAAGTAATTGACTTTCCCTTTGGTACGGAAACAGCATTCATACTATGTCCCAATGATTGAATCGTCACGACCCCTTTGGATGCGCTTGTATAATCGCAAGCATTAGAAACAATACAATGATCCTTAGCCACTTCCTCCAAAGGTAACGATTTTGGTCTTCTAAAAGAAGCATATTTCTCTATTTCCTTATCTGTCAGCCATATGGGAATTTTAGGCGGATAGAACACATATAAATCCCGCGGATTATGGCACATGGAGTATTTCCATTTGCCATCTGCCAGTTCATTGTTATAGTAATCTGTCAAATCGCGGATTTCCTGGTAAGCTTTAATGCTTTTGGCACAGGCAGCCATTAATTGACTTTCGCGGGTCCATAAAGTCGTGTCGCAGCTTCCCGGAGAGATGCAACGTGCTCTTTGTGCCTCCAGCATCTTTGTGCTCATGGCAGCAGCGCCAAATACAGGATACTTAATTTGGGCAAAGAAAGCATCTTTGCGTTCCTGAGGAATCATTGGTTCCACTTCCGATAAAATCTCTTTAATGGCTTCATAGGATTCCAGATAACGATCCAGTTCGCCGCCGAATTCGGTTAAGCTAAAGTCCGTATTTTTAACCGGAGACCAGCCTTTGGTATATTTTTTCTTGTCCAGCTCCACTTGGTTCCAACCCATAAATTCCGGTTTACGGATGCCGCACAGGCGATAAAACTCTAACATGGCAGGCAATAATTTTTCTCCTGCTTCTTTGCCAAATTCGCGGCAAAGCCAGCTCTTCTGATGCTCCACAAGAGTAGATGGAGATACGGAATTGATATTCCATGCCATATCCAGAAAGAGTTCCAAATCGTATGCCGCGGGTTTCAAATCGTGCACATTAACCACCCACAAACGGCGGGCATTGCAATCGTATGCCTGTTTCATTTCACTATAAATCAATCCCGGCTGGGTAGTGCATAACCACATATAGTCATGCGGACGCCCCCAATAACTGAGATGATAATACACTCCGGCACCTCCGTTACGCTTTTGCTGTTCCTTGTCACTTAAACGGGTCATATAGCCATAGTTGTCATCACACCATATCAAAGTGATGTCTTCCGGCAGTTGCAAGCCATTCTCCATTATTTGAAGCACTTCTTTATAGGGGACAAAAGCCTGGGGAATTTTCTCCACATCTTTATCTACATACTTCGATAATAACTTGCGCTGGTCGTCAATAACCTGTTGCAGTGCATCGGTCTTTTCCTGAAGGGTCTTGACCCCTTCCATTCCACTGTCGTGAATACCTCGCATACCCATGGTGTAGAAATTTTCATAAGGTCCAGCCTCTTTCAGCCGTTCTATCCAATAGGATTGTACCCCTTCACGGTTTGTTATGTAATTATAGTCACCCCGTTCATTGACTTTCCATTCACCTACATTATTGCGCATCATTGGCTCGCAATGCGAAGTACCGATGAGAATGCCGCAACTGTCAGCTGCTTCTTTAGCTCCCGGCACAAAGTAGAACGGAGTCGTAATTCCATGCATTCCCGGCCAAATAGCATTGGCACGAAGGCGCATCAGCAATTTGAAGATTTCTTTATAAGTACGTGCACCAATACGTCCTTTTATATCAGACGGTTCAAAGTTTTTCCAGCTCCAAGGCTGCAAGCTCCAGTCTTCATCATTTAAAAAGATTCCACGATACTCTACCGATGGACTCTGAAAAGTAGAATAATCAGCCGGAAGGGTCAATCGCTCTTTTCTCATCGGTGTTACATCTCCCCACCATACCCATGGAGACACTCCTGCCAAGCGGGAAAGTTCAAGTATGCCGTAAGCAGTTCCCCGACCGTCACTTCCTACAACCAACAACTGATTTTCTCTTATCTTTATAAAAAAAGCGTCTTTTCTGGCAACAATACTATCCACCGGGATTCCGTCTTTACGGAGATCTCTTAGGATAGACTTGTTTTTATCCAACTGAATAATATTAATAACCGCCGTTCCGAAAAGAGTTTTTTGAGGTAATACCCCCGTCACCTGTTGCATGTCACCCTTAAACATATCCAGTGCTACCGTCACTACTGGAGAAACAGATCCAGGCAAGGAATAAGTAATAGGACGTTTACCATTATACCAAACAAATTCTTTATTGGCAACAACCTCTCTTGTACTAGCTGCACAAATCACTACAATATGCACAAACAAAGCTACACTGGTTATAGCCATAATCAATAATCGACTTTCCCTTTTTAATTTCACATTCATCAGTTATTCTACTTTAATTGATTTTTTTAATAACGAGGATGCCATATATCATAACATCCCCGTCCTAAACACATCTCAATACTATCTAATCACCTTACTAATACCCTGGATTCTGATCTTCAGCACTCATCAACTCATTCGCATCAATCGCCGCCTGAGGAATAGGACGAAGTAATTTCTTTCCAATCATTTGTGCGGCCCGCCCTTTTATCTGAGGATTATATAAATCATTATACTCCACCAATTTCTGTGTACGTCTTAAATCAATCCATCGAGATCCCTGTCCAAATAACTCACAAGCACGTTCTTTTAAAATAACATCCACATTTATTTCAGTTACCGCATCAAGCCGTGCACGTCGGCGCACTTCATTCAAACGAAGCAAAGCATTTCCCTTATCACCAGCTTTTAAATAAGCCTCTGCTGCTACCAAATAAATCTCAGGAAGCGTAATAATATGTACATCACGATAATCTGTTTTATTAGAATAACTAGCAGTATTAGAATCATCAAATTTACGACAAGGAGCGCCCCCATAAGAATAGGTTACAAATTCCTCATAATCAATTTCTCCAGGCATATATTCTTGAGGATCCCGTGTATGATCAGACATCGGTAGTATCCATGTATTTTTACGATTTTCAGGATCAAGAGCTTTCCATGCATCGATATCTTCTTCTGTTTCATACCATGCCGGATAGTAACGTTTCAAAGGAATTCCTATAAAAGTTCCACCATTCTTATACCAATCCCAATACCAATAAGCGGATGCAGTAACAATATCAGGTAACTCCTTCATAAACGTTACCCCATAGCGTATATCGCCTTTTTCAAAACACTGCAAAGCATGTAAAGTCGCAATAAAAGCAGAAGTACTCCCCTTTCCATGATCTTCTTGCCCCCCCATATGATTACAATAAAAGGAACTCCACGGATGCCCACCACTGACTGTATTAGCAGCCGTAGCATAGTCATATTCCACATCCCAAATAAATTCTTCGTTATCATCTCCACTACAATCCGCTCTCCAAAGATCCTCGAAAGGAGTAACCAAAGCACGATTAGCTATCACGTCATCTGCTACTTGGGCTGCTTTGGCAAAGTAATCTTTTTTATCTAAATCCCAAGCTGCTGCTAAATAAGTTTTAGCTAATAACGCACGAGCCGATTCAATACTTATACGACCACCACCATCCAAAGCGGTAGACTTTTCCATAGCTCCGGCAGCTATTACATTCTCCAATTCCTCAATAATATAAGTGTAAACATCAACCACCGAAGATTTAGGATATCCGGTTTGAACATCAGCCACATAATCTTTCATCAAAGGTACCCCCCCGAAAGTATTTACCAATATATAGTAATAATTCGCCGCCAATACTCGTGCCTCATCCACACGCCTGCTACGCAAATTCTCATCAATAACTGCATCCGCCGCATAATGTTTTATAGCATAAGCCGCACGGATACCTTTATAACATGCCGTATAAAGCTCTTTCATCACACTGTTTTCAGGATTTAAAGTTTCATATTCATGCAACTCATCATTGATATAATTACGCCCATCAGCATACATATCCGTACCTGCATTAAAATAAGTAGTATAACTGGATACTGCATAAACATCTCGTAAAGTACTATAAGCATTTGATACCAAAGATTCAAAACCTGTCTTAGTCGAGAAATATTCTTTGTCCGTTACATTTGACTTATTATCTGTAGTCAGAAAATCTTCACAACTTGTAGTCAAAACAAAGCCAACCAATATGACTGCCGTATATATATATTTTTTCATACCATTTACCTTTCCTTTGAAATTAAAACTTAATATTCGCACCTATCTGATAAGTTACCGATGCAGGACCACCATCAGTTAATTTAGCATTTGCCCATTCAGGATCAAATCCATCATAATCCGTAAAACAAAATGGATTAAGCACATTGATATAAAGACGCAAATGCTGTAATCCTGCTTTAGTAATCCACTTCTTAGGGAAAGTATATCCCAAACAGATATTTTTTACCTTTACAAAAGAAGTCTTCTGATACTGAAAGCCTTCTCCCTTCGCGCTACCTTTATCAGAAAAATATCCACCTGCCGAAGTATCGGAATTATTCGGATAAGGATATTCACCGTAATGAGTTTCAGTGGCATATACAATATCACCGGTAGTATGGTCAATAACAGGCGCCCCTTTAGGAATATAAAAATCCATTGCCATATGTTGGTTACCACGATCAGACCATTTCATATATTTATCATGGAAATAACTACGAGCCCATTGTCCTTGTTTAGTATAAATCATTACTGAGAAATCGAAACCTTTATAATACATATTTGAACTTAAACTTCCCACCCATTTAGGATCTGTACAACCATATATTTGCTTATCTTCATCCGTAATCTTGCCATCATTATTCCAATCATTCACAGCTATCTGACCTTCATACCACTTATATTTCGAACCATACTTTGCATACAATTCTTGCAAAGTATAATGAATATCCCCATCTTTAGTGTGCATCGTTACCCCTTTATCAGTTATCACATCAGTATGAATATAGTCACGCAATACATTTAACGGCTCACCAATAAAGCGATTGGATGCAATTTCATCCACTTTCCCATTACTAAGTTCCAATATTTTATTCCAGTTACGAGAATAATTCACACTTAAATCCCATATAAAATCTTTACTCCGAATAATGCCAAACTGCATTCCTAATTCAATTCCGGTATTACGAACTGAACCGACATTAAAAGTAGCTTTTGTTTCACCTGTTTCAACAGGAACAATCCTATCCATAATCTGCCCATCAGACAAACGATGATAAAAATCGGCTGTCAGATTAATACGATTACTCAATACACTAAAATCCAATCCTAAATCAAACTCTTTTACCTTTTCCCAAATGAGTCCCGTATTAACAAGCCCATTAGGGTAATATCCTTGTATTTCCGATCCTCCCAATACCACATAACTAGGTCCTGAAGCTGTAGCTATTGTCACATAATCATCCACATTGTTGTTACCGGTAACTCCATAAGACAAACGCAATTTCAAATTATCCAACCAATGAGTACCTTTTAAAAAACTTTCTTCTGACATACGCCATGCCAAAGCAACGGAAGGAAACCATCCCCAACGGTTACCTTCTGCAAAGCGTGAAGAACCATCAGCACGTGCTGTAGCTGTCGCCATATACTTACCTTTATATGAATAATTCAAACGAAGAGCTCCTGAGACCAAAGTAGATGCTGTATAGGAAGAAGCTATCTCCTTATCACCGGAAGCCTTATCCAAGGCATGAAAAGAAAGCATATCATCCGAAATACCAAAGCCTTTCAATCTATAAATTTCTTTATCAGAACGATATATGGAGAATAAACCCATCGCGCCAAACGTATGATCACCTATTGTTTTATTAAAATCAAGCTGATTATCCCAAGTCCAGTCCATACGGTCTGTCGTCTCAACCTCTGCAGAGTTCGTTCCGTTCACCTGATAATAATTGGAACCTAGCGGATTACGGTCATTCACTCCAGTAGCATTAAACTTTCCTTGACGCCCATGATAAAAGTTAGGTGAAAAAGTAGTCGCAAATTTTAATCCATCCATTATATTAGTACGCAAATATACATTGCCAAAGACATGAAATTTGCGAGTTTGATTAGTATAGTTTTCATCCTCTAAATCATTCAGTGGGCTAACAGTAGAAGTGAATTGTCCGGTAGACCCAAAAGCATCCTTTGACCCTGGATTATTGATAATGTTACCATTTTCATCATAAGGTGCAACAAAAGGATTGAAATAAAAAGCGTTTTCATACGGACAATAAGTTCCATCGGTACTAAAATCATCTTGCACCGTATAAGCCATATTCACAGATAATCCAGCTTCAAATACTTTGGAAATTTTTCCATCAAAAGCACCTTTGATATTGAAACGGGAATAATCATTATGTTTGAACACATTTTCTTCCCCTTGATAACCAACTCCTAACCGATAATTAATTTTTTCTGTGGCTCCGTTGGCACTGATATAATGATTCTGCTGATTACCTGTCCGAGTTACGAGGTCTGTCCAGTCATAACCATCTGTTCCCGACATCATCATCTCATAAATTTGGGAATCACGGTAGTTTGTACCACCATCACGTTTCAGAAACGTAGTTTCCAAATCAGATTGTTTAATTTCATAATGAGGAATACCGTTCGCATCTACTCCTTTACGACTAGAACCATCAAAGACATCTGATGTTAAAAGAGTATGACGTGCAAAACGATAATCTATAAATTCTTGAGCATTCATAAAATCAGGCATACGGGCAACCTTACGTATCCCATAATATCCATCATACGAAATAGAAACATGTTGAGGTTTTCCTGCCCCCTTCGCACCTTTGGTTGTAATCATAATCACACCAGCAGAAGCACGTGAGCCATAGATAGCAGTAGACGAGGCATCTTTCAAGACGTCTACCCGCTCAATATCCTCGGGATTCAAAAAATCCATAGACGAGCACACAATACCATCAATTACATAAAGAGGAGCAGCCTGTTTATTTATAGATGCCTGTCCACGTATCTGAATATTAAATCCGCCACCCGCACGGCTATTGGATTGAGTGATATTTACTCCCGGAACCGCACCTTGTAATGCATCTTCCAAACGGGTAGTACCTCTAGCAGCGAGTTTTTCAGAAGATATAGAACCTACAGAACCTGTCAAATCTGATTTCTTCATGGTACCATAACCTACCACCACTACTTCATCCAATACTTCGGTATCATCCATTAAAGTCAGACTGAAAGAAGTCTGCCCTTTAACTGGGATTTCCAAAGTCTTGTATCCAACAAAACTTACCTGAATCGTCCCATTGGTAGGGACATCAGAAAGAATAAAGTTCCCATCAATATCTGTTATAGTCCCATTAGCGGTTCCTTTCACCACCACACTGGCACCAATAACAACCTCACCATTTGCATCTATTACGGTTCCTTTAATCTTACTAGGCTGCTGGTACGCAGAAACCAATAACGATTCATTTACCGCATAAGCAACATGACTTCCTGAAAGAAAAGCTGCACAAATAAAAACCGCAAGAAGCGATTTTCTGTTTCCATAAAAATTAGATTTCATTAGCCAACCTTTTTAAATTAGACATTAAAGTTTTAATGCCACAAAAGTAATCAGCTATTCATTTTACAGAGATGAAGCATCTCCCGATAAGGTTGAAGCATGTTTTCTCCACCTTTTAGGAACATATTTCAACCTTGTCCACCTTGGCATGTTCAAGCGTTTTTGCCCGATTTCATCGAATATTCTGTAGGCTGCATACCAAATTCCTTCTTAAAACAGATAGAAAAATACTTGGGATCATTAAACCCGACCTTATAAGCCAGTTCGGAAATGCGGAAATTCGGATTTTCATCCATCATCCTGCAAGCCGCCTTCAGACGGATACTACGTACAAAGCCAGTTGTATTCAATCCCGTCAAAGATTTCAATTTCTTATGCAACGTTGTACGACTGGTTGCCATCTCATCTACAAACTGCGGAACATCAAAATCGGGATCATCCAAATGACGGTTCACACAGGCGACAGCATCCTGCAAAAACTTTTCTTCATCCGAAGGTATGTTCGTAAAGAACTGCAATTTTAGATGATGCACCTTGTCCGTCTCACCTTCCTGCAAAAACCTACGATTACGCAATAACAGCCTCCGACGAATCTCCCACCATATCAATACCATAAACAGTATAGCCAATAATACATAAATAAAATAAGCCCACCAAGTAGCCCAGAAAGGTGGTTCAATAATAATTTCCATTTCTCTCACGTCACCCCAATCACCATTCTCATTCGTTGCCCGTAGCTGAAACACGTACTCCCCTGCAGGCAATTTGGAATAATAGGCAGTCCGGCTGGAAGCGTCCACATAATGCCAATCAGCATCAAAGCCTTGCAACCTGTACGCATATTTATTTTGCTGGGGACGATTATAAGTCAGCGATGCAAAACAAATGGTAAAATGGGAATATGAGGCAGGAATAACTAATCTGTCTGTAAAATCGGAAGTAAAAGGAGTTATCTCCTTTCTTTTCTTATCCGACATCTGTTCCAATGGTCTTCCATCCACCAAGATATCAGTTATGCATAAAGAAATATCAGCATGTTTCTCTTCCACCACTTCCGAGTTGAAAGTCACAATTCCCCTGCTGCATCCAAAATAGAAGGTACCATCACGATAGAAAGAAGCATTTTGATTAAAGAAATTATCCGCCAACCCATCGGCAACTGTAAAGATACGTACCCTGCCCTTTTCCTTTCCGGATATGGTTAGCTTTGCCAGCCCTTGATTGGTGCCCAACCACAGATTACCACTATTATCTTCCTGCATACTGCCAACCATATCTCCGGGCAAATTAAACTCCTTATGAACAGACTTGAAACAATCATTTTGCACATCATATAAACAAAGTCCGCTGCCCTCTGTCCCGACCCAAATCCGTCCGCTTCTATCCAACAAAAAACAAAGAGGAGTATTAACCGACAGCAAACCATTCTCCATACAATAGTTCTTACACTGCAACGATTCCGGACGTTCCATATCCCCTGTAACATGAACAATACCATTATTGTTGGTTGCCAACCATAATGAGCCGTCATTATCCTCAACCATCGTGGTCATCTCCCGGCCAAGCAATTCGTCTGCTCTGGACAAACGATTGAAACAATACTCACGCCCGTCCCGGTAACGCACTCCAAGTCCTTTATAGGTACACAACCAGCGGTTTCCCTTACGGTCCTCGTGAACTAAATACACTAAATCATGAGGAACAAAACCGCAATTCGAGGTCTTATACTGATGTATTATTTGTCCATCACGACAAACTATCATCCCCTCGTCATGCACAGCAAGCAACACCTCACGGGTTAACGGGCTATAAGAAATATGATAAGGACGTTTCGAAGGAAACAATGTCACTTTTTCATCTCCATGCTGATAATCCAATCCATAGCCCATACCTATCCAAAGAGCTCCATTTTCTTCCACATACAATGTAGAAATCAAATCTGTAAAAGATTTATCGTTGCCACGAGGATAAATTACATTAAAGGAACGTTTCCTAGTATCGACATGAAAGACACCAGCCCCTTTAGTACCGATCCACATTAATCCGCTTCGATCCCTAAAGACTGTGTTCACCTCGCGGACAGGAAGATAATGTGTAGAGCCAGATTCTTGATAATTGATAAACTTTCCCTCATCAGCCAGTTCCATCACACTAACACCCTCTCTAGTACCCAACCATAACGAACGTGTCTGTAAATCTTCATGAATCGAATAAATATAATCAGACGGCAAAGAAGAAACATTTCGGGCATCATGTCTATAACCTTCAAAAGAAACCGTTTTCCTATCGGATGAAAAATGGGCCTTATACAGCCCGGACCCACTAGTTCCTATCCACATCACCCCTCTAGAGTCCTGAAACAAAGCCAAAACAGAGTTCTCTTCATCTAAAGGCGGATAGTGCAAAAATATATTTTCCTTTATGCAATAACGATAAAGCCCATCCTTCCAGGTACCTATCAACAAATCACCATTTACATCCTCAAACAAAGTTTGAATATTCACAGATTCGGGTACGTCCCCTCTACAATTCTTCCGAGTCATCAAAGCCAATGTATCCTGCATTTCATCATAATAAGCCATTCCACGGATGTACCCCAGATAAACCCGGTTCTCTTTTGTTACATGAATTTCATTCAGCCGTTGTTTGCTGACTCCATCCAGTTGCAATTTTTTCATCTTCCCTGTCCGTTTATCAAGCATACAGAGTCCCTCGTGAGTCCCAATCCAAAGCCGGTGAGAATAATCTTCTTCCACACAAAGCACATTATTATTAACCAGAAGACCAGGGGTATAAAGATTTGATTTATAGGTACGTACCTCGTAACCATCATAACGAAACAATCCATAGAAAGTAGGAATCCAAATATATCCGTCACGGTCCTGATACACTTGGTGAACCATGCTATTCGGTAATCCTTCAGGAGTGGAAAACTGTTTGAACTCTAGATCGTCCCAACAGACATGAGCTCTCCCCTGAAATATTAATCCACTCATTATCAGAATCATGAATACTAGTCTAAATGTTTTCATTCTATTTTCTATTAGATTTCATTTAGCAAACTTACAAAAACCTAAGAATTAAATAAAGTTTTCAGAATAAAGAATCATGTATAACCCTATACTATGAGATTACTCCTAATATATAATTTCCCAAGAACCACCAATAGAACTCAGATAAAAAGGCAGTCGGTTCAGTATGAACCAACTGCCTTTACAAACTTTAAAACCATCTCTGTCTTATAAACAGAAATAGTATGAAAAAGGAAGACTTATCTTCACCCAGTAAAAATAGATAAAGAATAGAAAACAAATTAAAAAATAGATTTCAAAAGCCTTCCATCTTTTCCTCCAATTCCTCCTCCGTATCCACAATACCCAATAAGCAGTTTATTTCCCTTCTTTTATCCAAATCTTTAAAATAGGTTTCCACCACTTTATAAAGATCAAAATGACAAGTTGATCCGGCAGCCATATCCAATGAGTCCACGATCCTTTCCACTGCCTGATGAATTTTATCCACATCAATCAAATGCAGTTCATTGCTATGAATAAAATATTTTTCCATAATCATTATTTTTTCTGTTTGTACTATCATTAGAACAGTCGAACTATGGAGAATGTTTTAAAAACGAAAGCTGCTCTTATTTACATGTCTTGAACCGAAATGGCAGACACAATCCTTACATCAAAAATCCCCCCAGCTATACAACCATTCTTTGCCTGAAATTTCACTGTTACATTTTTTCTTGCTTTTATATATTCAGCAGGAATATGAATATAACATCTATACAGTCCTTTTCCTTCTTTACAAGGTTTAGACAAATCAATAGTATCTATCCATTTACCATCAATCAAAACATCAAAAATACGATTACCCGAATCACTTCCCAAAAGCTGTAAGCAAACAGACTGTTCCATCTCTTTCCGAACTTTCATTTCATACATAAAATATCCACCTTTAGAAGCATCCCGCCAATTCTCACCAGCTGTAGAATTTACTGCCTCCATTTTATGCATTTTCTCAGATTCAGCATCTGCAATAATGACCCTGTCTACAGTTCTTTTATTCAAGTTATCCTCTTCTTGCTTAAATTGCTCCGATTTCTTCAGCTCGGCCAAATAGTTCTCTTTCTTATCATAATGCCGAAAATATACGGCATAGCGGCTCCAGTGAATAGTATTAAAAGGAACCAGCTCTACAGGCTTGGATACTACATTATCCTTACTACACAAAAAAGCCAGCTTCTCTCCTTTTTTCCGGATAACAGCAGCCGGTATTTTCCGGATATCCCCTATAAAAGCCGGCACATCTATCACTGGATAATCTTTCATAGCAACAGTAGAACGTGCAGATCTGAAATCATCTTTCGATAAATGCTCGTCACTAATTCTAGCTGCCAAAACAATAGGCCCATATTTCAAAGCAAGATAATGAGTCGCCTCATTCAAAGGCACTATTTCCAATTTCATAGGTAGCTCTATCCGTACTTTATCTCCATCTTTCCACTGCCTGTTTATTGAAACATATCCATCCACACCAGCCTTTATTTTCTCTCTCTTACCATTTACAATTACATTGAGTGACGAACTTCCCACCCAATAAGGACAACGTATCTTTAAATTAAAAACAGCCTCTCCGGAAACAGTAAGACTAGTAACACCTTCATCAGGAAAAGCAGTTTCCTGATGAATACTGATTCCTTTATCCCATGTAACTACCGATGGTATAAACATATTTACATACAAGGCATCATCTGTATGAGCATAAATCATTTGCCCAAACTTTGCTGTTTGCTCAAACCCCGTCCCGGTACAACACCAAAAAGAATCATATTTAGTTCCATAAATTTTATAGTGTCCCGGTTTCATGGAAGTATAATACACACACATACCCTGATCAGGATCATAGTTGGCCAAAATATGATTAAATAAGACTTTCTCATAATAATCCACTTTCTCCACCTCGGCATAATCACAATATAAACTCTCTGTCAGACGAAGCATATTAACCGAATTACAAGATTCAGGTCCCCCGTTCAATTCTATTCGATGCTCGAATTCCTCAGGAGCAAAGAAATGTTCTCCTGTACTGTTACCTCCCATCACCCAAGTATGTTTTCTCACTACTGTATCCCAAAAGAAACGGGCAGCTGTGGTAAAACGTTCATTACTATCATAACGATAAACAGATTCGAAACCTGTAAATTTAGGAATCTGGGTATTAGCATGCCAACCCTCCAATATATCCTTTCCTTCAGACATGGGAACCCACATATCCTCATCGTTGAGTCTTTGTGCCCACTTAAGATACTTCTCCTCACCCGTTATCTGATAAACATCTATAAAAGACTCATTGATAGAGCCATGCTCGCACACCAACAATTTTTGAAGATCATCATGTGATAACTTGTCAATAACTGAATAGCCGAACCAGTCTGCCATCTTTACCAATATTTCTTTTGCCTGTAATAAATCACATCGCATATAAACCTGATAAAGCCCCAACATGATCTTGTTCATGACATACACAGGTTCCCAGCATTTGTCATAAGGAGTCTCAATAAAAGGATTAGAAGTCTTGAAATTTCCATCCAGCACATTCTCGAAAATAGCTCTACCGCAAATAGTAGGTAACAAATATCCATCACCTCCAGCTTGCTGGCAAAGAGATAACTCCTCCAAGATATAGCTTAATCTACTTAGAATTGCAGTATCTCCCGTAGAATCATACATCATAGAAATTCCAGACAGATAAAACCCCATAATATGTCCCGGTAAAGGTCCATGCCCGTTCATATACTCAGATTCCCAAAAAGGATAGGGTTGTGCCTTAGGTGTCAAACCTGCTTCTCTCCGAAACCAAGACAGCAAACGGTCAGGTTCCAAAGAAAGCATATAGGCGTGGTTCAGGTCCATGATATGTTTAAAATCACTATCCAGTAAACGGACTTCTTTTAAAGAGAACAAAGAAATTTTATCTCCATTCACCGGCTCCACCTTTACCTTGTTTTCTTGTGCGTATACACCGGAAAAGACCAATAAGGTATATAGAAAAAGAAATATTTTCTTCATATTTAATGTGCTTTTTGATTTATATAATGAGCGATAAAAGGATGTCTATTCTTCCATTTGACCTCCATATTCGAAAGAAACCAAGTTTTACCAAAGTCATCATTCCCTTGATAAAATAAATATGTTTTTCCTTTCCTTGTTTTAAAGAGATGAGGATGTCCGGACTCACAGCAATTCCATGTTCCAGGATCACCATTCATCAGAAAGGGTTTATTAGAAAGTTTTGTCCAATGAATACCATCACTACTTTTAGCAACTCCAATCTGCTGAGGACGATTATTATAGGCCCCGGCATAAAACATAAACATCTCATCTCCCATCTGCACAACAGATGCTCCTTCGACACACTTCTCTTCCCAAGGATATTCGGGAACAAGCACCGGATGATTCACCGGACTCTTCCATGCCTGTTTCGAAAAATCCGTATGTGCAGGTGCCATTGCAACTCCTATAATTTGGGTAGAATAATCAGGAGTACGAGTTGCATAATATAAATAATACCGATCCTTTAAAAAAACGACCTCCGCATCGATGGCACGCCCGCAGTTCCACTCCCCTTCCGGAGAAAAAATAGGATTTGTAGCATTACGTACAAAATGGATCCCATCTTCAGACCATGCATGACAAATAGCATCTTTAGCACCATTACCATACGTCTGATAGAATAGATGAACCGTATCATTTCTTACCAAAGCACCCGGAGCACATAACCCTTTAGACTCATAAGCTGTTTGAGGTATGATTTCTCCAATACGATGCCAATCTTTCAGATTCTTGCTCCCGGCAATGCCTATTCCCCAACCTTGCGCTTCCGCGTTTCCATTCTGCTTTGGAGGAATAGAATAATACATCAGATATTTACCTTGGAACTCCACTACATGAGGATCTTTAGAAAAAGGTATTCCAATACGGCTTGTATCTCCATACATCATTTGTTTTTGGGCTAAAGAACAAAACACGCATATACACATCAATCCGGTGGTCATAATATAGCGTTTCATAGGCCTATTTTTTTTGCTTCTGCATTCTGCAACCAAACACACCTCCAGCAATCATACCGGGCAAAGCCTGTATCTTAACAGTTACATGACTTTTCCCCCGAGTTAAATCAACAGGAATAGGATACACTTTATCAATCCATGCACTAAAAGTTTCCACCCGTAATTTTTGCTCTCCTATCTTTTCATGTTCGGCAAATATCTCGAATTCACGATTTCCTCCATCTGTACTGCTATAAGTCAAAACCAATTCCATCGGTTGAACCGGATCTACTCTCAGGGTATACGAAAACCATCCACCATCCGAGGCATCACGCCATGTATTTGGTCCTCCCGTATGAGTATTCTCACCTTTCAACTGATGCGCAGTTTCCGAACTTTCTTTACCGATAAAAACTTTATCCGTAATACGGGCACGTTCTTTTAGCTGATCTTTCAATATATTCTCATCGGAAGGAAGCCACACAGCCATTTCACCATTTCCTCTATGAGACCGTGCATAATAAGGAATAAGCAGGATAGAATCTGTCACAGACTTTATTTCCTTAAAATCATTCTCGGCAATAATGCGTTCTGTGGTTCCTTTCAATATCTCCACACCTCCCAACATAGAAGCAGGAGCAGCCTCAAAAGCCGTTTCCGGTTTCAGCACATAATTCAATACAGTCCCTCCATTGTCAGCAAACTCTGCACAATAAACTATCGGGCCACGCTCTACGGCAAGATGATTCACATCCGCAGCAACCTTATCATTTGCTGAAACCTTGTGGACATCCATCGGAAGACTTAGTTCAATTGTATCCCCCCGTTTCCAACTACCGGATAAAACGGCATATCCTTTCTCCATTACAAAATCCCGGGGTTTTCCATTGATTGTAATTTTTACGGCTCTTTTATCATGCCTGGTATAAGTATAAAGATCGGAAGGTACAGGCTGACTATTTACCCATCCCGGAATACGCAACATAACAGCAAAATCTTCCGGGGTTTCCGGAGTCAATATCAACTTTATCTTTCCATTCCACGGATAATCCGTCTGTTGTTCCACCTGTACATGCTTTCCATTCTTTAGAACTACATCAGCATGATTGGCACCATACAGATTCACATAAAATCCTTTGGAAGAAGTGGCATACACATACCCTGGCACCGAAGGAATAAAACGAGCTAGATTAGAAGGGCAGCAAGAACAATCAAACCATTCGCTACGCTCTGAGCCATTTTCATCGCAAGAGAGGACATTTGGATAAAAAAACTTCTTTCCATCCAAACTGATGCCACTCAACACCCCGTTATACAAAGAACGTTCCAGCACATCAATGTATTTGGCATCACCATGCAGCATGAACATGCGTAAATTCCACATGCAATTGGCAATAGAAGCACATGTTTCACAATAAGCTGTACTATTAGGCAACTCATAGTTTTTACCAAACGCTTCTCCATGACGAGTTGAACCAATAGCTCCGGTAATATACATCTTCTTCCCTACTACATTGTCCCATAATTTACCCACAGCATTTTCAAAATGCCGCTCGTTTTTCAAAGCGGCTATATCTGTCATAGCAGCATACATGTAGGTAGCCCGCACTGCATGGCCTACAGCCTCATCCTGAGCAATGACTGGCTTATGATCCTGCCAATAAGATCCGTTACGGAACTGATCCTCACTATTCCGATCATATTTGTCATACTTTCCACGAGCCTCCAAAAAGAATTGTGACAAATCCAAATAACGTTTATCTCCTGTCACCCTATAAAGCTTTACCAGCCCAATCTCCACTTCCTGATGCCCTGGCGCTACAGTAATCTTTTCTTCTTCAGGACCAAAGGTATTACACAACAAATTCGCACTCTTAATGGCTATATCAAGAAATGAACGTTTTCCGGTAGCTAGATAATGAGCTACAGCCGCCTCATACATGTGTCCTACATTATACAATTCATGGCTGTTGTCACGTTCATTTTCCCATCTTTTACTGCCAGCCCACGGATGTTGCGAATCCCCACCAATAGTACGGGTAGTATAAAGATAACCATCCGGTTCCTGCGCAGCTCCTATCAGATGAATCAGACTGTCCATATACATATCCAGCGCTTTATCCTCCTTCACCGCCAACAAGTAAGCAGCTCCTTCCATTATCTTATACACATCCGAATCATCAAACGGATAAGGGGAATTGAACTTTCCTTCCATCAGTTTCCCCGCTACTGCAAAATTATCTATACGATGAGTTTCCTCACATTTATGAAAAGCAAAAGGCACGGTAACACTACGAATGGTTTCAATACGAGATGCCCAGAAATTATCAGAAAAGTGTACATTGGTAAAAGGTACATCCTTGTATTGATAATCAGATTTATTGCTATCCGTCGACTTACACGCGGCAAGAACCCCGGCGACGAATAATATAACCAACGTTTTTTTCATGGTAATCTATATTTAAAGTTTATCTATAATTCGTATCTGAAGTAATTTTCAATTCATACAATCCTCCGGCATTCTTCCCTTGAGCAGCACGGAAAGTAACATTCACTTTATCCTTTCCACGAGTCCAGTCTGCAGGAATAGAATACACATCGTCCACATAGGTCAGATATAGTTTTCGATTCAAACTGACAGTACGTAGATAGTTGCCGTCAATCAATATATCAAACTGACAAGTATCAGGCTTGTCTCCCCAGAAACGACAAATCAGATGATAAGGCTTTTGTTCCGTTTTATTTATATGAAGTGTGTAAGAAAACCATCCGTCTTTTGCCATACGGAACCGAGTATTCTTTGCCCAAAAATAATCATGCCAATAAATAGAATCATTCTCTCCTTGCAACGCATGTTTCCTTTCATCTTTCCCGTCACCGATCTTCACTTCATCCGTTAAAGAACGAGTACGATAAACAAATTCATCCGGAGAATAAAGTTTCCAATATACAGTATGCCGCTGATGATGCATTTGAAAATAAGGGATCAACCCTACCCCTTGTTGTCCACCTCCATTCTTTACTGTAAACCGTAAAGGATGTTGTGAAGAACATTGTATCCAGCTATCCAGATCGGCCAATGGACCCACTAACATAGGAATATTCTTTGCCGGAAGCGATTCACGACAAGCACGATTGTCAATAACCCTATCTTCGGGCATATCATCCGTCCCCAATCCTCCCGCAAGCAATATCGGGCCATACATGACAGAGCCGAAATGAGGTTCATCCTTTGCATAATCAATATATAAGTTACGTGTGAAAACCAATGTTATCACATCTCCGCTCTTAACAGAATCCAACAGGCGAATGTAGCTTCCCTTATGTGCTTCCGTCTGTGCCGGCTTTCCATTAATACGAACTACAGCATCACCGCTCACCCAATCCGGATAACGGAACAGAAGCATTCCTGTATAGCTCCCTATTTCATCCATCCTTACTGTAACCGTATCCGACTCCGGGAAATAAGTATCCAAAGTCAGCTTCAAACCTTTTTCCTTCCAGTGGAGACGTGAAGGAATATACAGATTGACCAGCAATTCTTGGTTATCCTTAAAATAAATGGATTCGGCATACTTAGAATGATTCTCCATCCCTGTACCCACACAACACCAGAAAGAATCAAACGGAGTACTATATTGCTTAAATGATCCCGGCAACAAAGAAGTATAATAAGTCACACAGCCCGGCATATCAGGATCTTGTGAAGCAAGAATATGGTTATATAAAGCATGTTCATAGTAATTCAGATATTTATAATCACCATCCAACATGAACAACTGTCTTGACAATTTCAACATGTTATATGTATTACAAGTTTCTGCCGAAGTATAGTCCAGCCGCTTGCTTTCTTCACCCGGTACGCCAAAACGCTCATAACAACTATTTCCACCGATGGCCAATGTGTGATCTTTAATTACAATATTCCAAAAGTTACGGGCAGCCTGATAATAAATATCATTGGGTGAGAACTCATACTCTCTGGCTACTCCCATAAATTTAGGTATTTGATCGTTAGCATGGCGACCGAATAACACATCTTCTCCGTTAGCAATCGGATAAATAACATTGATATGATTGAACCTTTCTGCCGTCTGCAAAAATTTCTTATCTCCGGTAATACCATAAATATCAACAAAAACTTCATTCATCCCCCCCTGTTCCACACTCAAGGTACTTTGAAAAAGATCCCTATTGCTATTCAAGGCTATATGAGAAATAAAATTCGCCAAAGGCATCAATATATCCTTGGCTTGCCTACAACCTGCATAGACATATGCATCCCTCAATCCCGCCAAAATCTTATGGATACAATACCATGAGTTCCCATTCTGGTTATAATTCCAAGGTTGTCCGGTTTCATCCGGCTGGTTAAGCACCACATTCCCTTGAAGCAACTGCAAATAACCCTCCTTCCCTCTTTTACCGGTAATGAACCAACCATCCGGGGTCTGTTTTTGGCACTCTTGCAGTTCATCCAGCATATAATTCAATTTATCCAGCAAAGCTTTCTCGCCTGTAGAAGCATACATCATGGCACAAGCAGACATATAATGACCATAGGTACATCCACCATGCTTCTCCCATCCTCCGTAATTATCTCCTTTCCCCTGCAAACCGACACTACGGCGTACGTGTGGAATGAGCCTGTCTACATCCAGCGACAGCAGATATCCTTTATGTAAATCCATCGCTTTCTTAAAATAGCTATCGGTTAATTCGACTTCCGACAGTGCAAATGACTGCCATACCGGAACATGTACACGAGGTGCTTTGCGCACCTGCTCATATTCCGATGCAGTCAACTTGATCACTCCTAAAAACAATATACTTAAAACGAATACTAACCTATATTTTTTCATGGTAACAGATTTTATAAAAAACACAATCAATGAATCAATTCAATCTTACGGAAATCAGCAAAGGTTCCGTCTCCCCCTTTAGCACACAAGCCTATGCGGAAGCCCATTCCCCACGGAACATACGGCGAAGCATCAATTTCCGTTGCCAAAGGTATCCACCTCTGCCCTTTCCGGAACTCAAAGCAAAGCCAATACCCGTCTTTCACAGTCATCCTGACCTGTGCCGTTGCTGACACCGTTATAGCACTTTGAGCCAAGACATCAACTTTACCATCTACATTTTTCCATACTTCCACCTTATCTTTCAAAACTGATATGCCAATACCGGCTAAAGGAGCGCCAAATCCATTATGAGCTCCACCAATAATACCGATACCAGCCGCAGCCATACTTTTCCGGTTATCAACAGTAGCAATCAACGAAAAATTCAAAGCCTTGACAGGTTGTACCAGCAGAGTACCCAATTCCCTGTTTTCCATAGATGCTCCTAGATGTAATCCATTTTTTCCTGTCTGATAATCTATTTTCTGGGTTACCCTCCATTGCCAAATGGGAGCTAGTGTATTACCCTTAAAGGAATCCACATAATCCAAAGACAAATTAGGACGATTATAAACGGCATCGTTCCTAAAATAAGGCCAGCCATCCTCTCCCCAACACAATTCCTCCAACACGCCCTGACGTCCGACATATACCGAACCACTCCTATTATAAGCATGATACAAATAAAACTCCTTTCCATCTTTCCGAACTATAGTACCATGTCCGGGACAACGCCAATCCTGATTGTCTACCAGTATAGGATTCTTTTCATACTTCTCCCATTTACCCAGCAAAGATTTGGAACGGGCTACTCCTGTTTTATAATTACATTTTTTATCACAACAGCTAGCTGCCGAATACAAGATATAAAAATAATCCTGCTTTTTAAAAACACATACCCCTTCTACCAGCCCTTCCTCCCAAGGAGTGTCATTACAGAACAAGGAAGTCATTTCTCCTATCAGACGGGTGCGGTCCTCCGTCATCTCCTGTGCCCAAATATTTGTAGGCAAGCCCATACTGTTGCCGTCTTCTTTCCATATAAGATAAAGTTTACCCTTCTCATCTCTTGCAGCAAAAGCATCAATAGAGCCTGGTTCCTGAGCAACCAACGGTCCCAAATCTTTGAACCTCCCCATCGGGGAATCAGCTACCGCCGCCGCACACGATAATCTCTTTGTCCTCTTGTCACGGGCTGTATAATACAGATAAACCTTTCCCTGTTTCTCATCATACGATAATTCCGGGGCCCAAAAATTATTTAATGCCCAATCAGGTGCTCCATCCGGAAAAACATAATTCACCAATTCCCAGTTCACTAAATCTTTTGATTTAAAAATAGGGAACAACGGCGACCATTCATTAGAAGTCGCAGCAGCCCAATACTCTCCATTTATTTCAATGACAGTAGGATCAGGACGATCACCCGGCAATACCGGATTAATAATTTTTTCGTATCCAACGGCTTGCACATGTACACCGCAACATCCCATAATTGTCAATAGAATCACAAATAACAGTCTTTTCATAGTAATATAAAATTATTCATAAGTTACAGGAAATGCCGAGATACGCAAACGGGCAGCTCCCATCGGTATCAAGGTTATATCTTCCAATATTTCACTTTTCGGAGCCCCTTCTTCCGGCAACACACCACATAAGCCATATTGATCTATACCCCAAGAAGGCACTCTTCTCCCTTGTGCTTTTATCACTAGAGGAACGTTATCAGCAGTAAAAGGATAATTGTCTGAAGGCCATTCTCTCTTCTCGACTTTCAAGCATTGCTCCAAAACCCTATCATCCAATTTCAAAGCATAGTTCCAAGCACTTTGAGGATAGATTTCATAAGTAGGCCAAGCATTGACAAAGACATATAATTTATTCTTACGTATTGAAAATAAATAGTTTACAAGATTTATTTTTTAGACAGGTAACGGTTTAGAAACGAGTAGAATTCTATGTTCTATCTTATTTTGCATTATTGATAAAGAACGCATTTATATAGCAAAAATAATATTTTTCATTCAATTAACAAAGCTCTCACTCTGAAAAAGGTAAGAAAAAGGAAGTCATAATTTATATGTTATCGTAAAGCATAAGGAATCCATCTATCATTTTCTCTATCATCACAGGGAAAGAATTCAAATCCTAAATCTATTGACAAAGTTAGATAGCTCACTCTAATTGATGGTTATTATTACTCATGATTTTTCCAAAAAAAATAAATTTAGCATTATAATTCCTATTTTCTTTTCTAATCCAGCTTTTAAGGTTGGAATTCCTGTTTTACGAACAATCTTTTGTTTTACTTGTGCAATACCCAATGCTCTTTTCCATGAGAAAGAAAAACCGAGAATACCTGTATTTGTTTTTTTGCCATATTCAGATAAAATTAAAAGGCTGGAATAACTCTGAAAAGATATATGGAGTCATTCCAACCTATAATATTTAGTTATCGTTTAGTTATTAAATGCCATCCTTCACGCACCCAAAGCACAAGGGAAGAACCAACAATAATTATTATCCAATCTTGCAAACTCAAACCGCAAACATTAAAAAATTGTTGAAGGCCTGGTATCTCTACCATTGCTACCTGTCCAATCATAATGATAGCCACAATGGTAAGCAATCCTTTACAACCTTTGAAATGCAATGCACTACGCCCAGTCTCAAAAGCACGTGCGTTGAAAAGATAGAAGAAGTGAGTCATCACAAAAATTGTGAAGAGCAGTGTCAGTTCGTAAGCAGTTACGTGTCCTTTTTCGCCCAACTGAAGTGTCAGCAAATCTGTGAGTTGATGAATGTCTGCGTGCTGGAAGATATAAAGCAGCCCGAGCAGCATCACAAAGAAGAAACCTCCCACACCTACAATGTTTGCAATCATCTGTTTGTTAAGAATGAATGCGTTACGGTTGCGAGGTTTATCCTGCATCACGCTCTCTGAAGGAGGAAGTGAAGCCAATGCCATTGCAGCAAAAGTATCCATAATCAGATTTATCCATAACATTTGGGTTACAGTCAATGGGCTTTCTGTCCCCATGAATGCACCACAAAGAACTAAGAAGCAAGCTGTAACGTTCACTGTCAGCTGGAATAGCAAGAAACGTTGAATGTTCTGATAAAGCGAACGTCCCCACATTACAGCTTTCCCGATACTGGAGAATGAATTATCGATAATGGTGATGTCTGATGCTTCTTTGGCGACAGATGTTCCATCACCCATAGATAGACCAACGTGAGCCGTATGCAATGCAGGAGCATCATTTGTTCCATCACCAGTAACGGCTACTACCTGATTTTTCTTCTGTAAAGCTTCTACCAACCGTTTTTTGTCCATAGGACGGGCACGAGCTATAATCTTCAAATCCTCTATACGGTCGAGTAGTTGTTCGTCAGTAAGTTCCTCAAATTCAGGACCGGTAATAATATTGTTATCTGTGTCCGTAGAACTCCAAAGACCAATTTGACGACCTATTTCTTTTGCTGTGCCCGGAGTATCACCCGTTACAATTTTTATGTTAATACCAGCATTCAAACATTCTTTCACAGCATTTGGAACATCCGCACGAACAGGATCTGCAATGGCTGCTATGCCAATGAAATGAAGTGATCCAGCTATCAACTTGTCATTTTCAATCACTGTATCATCGTTTTCCAATACTTGGTAGGCAAAGCCCAATGTACGCATGGCACGTTCTTGATAGGTTATTAGTTGTTTATCTACAGTTCCTTTATCCACATCGGATATTTTACATATATTAAAAATTATCTCAGGCGCACCTTTCACATAAAGTACTTTCTTGTCTGGTATAGCAGCGGATTCAACTATAGTAGCCATATACTTACGCTCCGTAGAGAAAGGAAGTTCTTTCACTATATTTACACTTTCACGTAACATACGATAATCAATACCCTTACTGCTTAACCAAAGTAACAATGCTCCTTCTGTCGGATTGCCAAGTACTTGAGGCTTCGTGACGATGGAGAAATCAATAGACGCTGTAGAATTCACTGCAAACCCTTCGTTGATAACATTGTCGGAAACATTGGTTGCATAAACTTTTATGTCGTCCACTTTCATTTGGTTTTGTGTCAATGTACCTGTTTTATCTGTACAAATAACGGTTGTTGCCCCCATCGTTTCGCATGCGTGCATTTTACGGACAAGATTGTTTGTGCGTAACATTCTCCTCATGGAATAAGCCAATGAGAGTGTAACGGCCATAGGCAGTCCCTCAGGTACAGCTACAACAATTAAGGTAACTGCAATCATTAGCGTTTGCAGAACATATGCTATAAAAGGAGCTATCTGTTCCATAGAACCAAAGCAATCAGTTCCATTGCTTATCAAATAGACTGCAATACGACCGATAATAATCAAAGCAGCAAATCCATAACTTACCTTAGTAATCCAGTCACTTAGGCCATCCAGTTGTTCGTTTAATGGAGTCTTCACGCTGTCATCAATCTGTGCAGCCTCAAACACTTTACCTTGTTCCGTAGTGTCTCCAACTGCTAACACACGGAAAATGCCATGTCCTTCCATCACTTTTGTACCCTTCATTACATGGTTGGTAGGATAAGTGGCGTTTTTGTCAAATTCTTCCTTATTGATACTTTTACCACATACAGGTTCACCTGTCAGAGTTGATTCATCCAAATGTAGTTGTACAGCTTCTATCAATTCACCATCTGCGGCGACCTCTTCACCGGTATTGAGGATAACTATATCACCAACAACCACATCCTTACGAGGAATTTGTTTGACATTGCCATTGCGAATTACTTCTACCGGTTCGTCATCGTTTACTTGATTGAGAATTGTAAATTCTTTATCAGCTTGAAGTTCGAAGTAGAATGCCAAGCCCGTAGCGAGTAGAATCGCTACGAAGATTCCTGCAGGTTCAAAGAAGACTTCGCCTCCTTCTCCCAAACCGAAATATTCATAGAATGAGATACCGATAGACAACACACCTGCAATCATCAGAATTATGATGAGAGGATCTTCAAATTTTTCTAAAAATTGTTTCCATAACGGATCTTTCTCCGGCGGTGTCAAGACGTTGGCACCATATTTTTTTCGACTTTCGAGCACTTCGGCATCGGTTAAGCCCTCATAATGAACTTTTTTCTCCATTTTTATAAATTATTTTATTGATAAATAATTGGGGACAATTCTTCATCAATGCTTTTCCCTAAAAAACGATAAGTCCCGCTCAAATTATTTATTAAGTTTGGTATATGAATAATTATATAACAGAACGGCAATAAACGCCGAATAAATAAATAGAATAAGCTCCGTCGGGAAATTATATTACCAACGGAGCCATTCCTTATTTCACTTAATTCATAAGTTGATTTACACGTGATTGGATTTCTTCATAGCGAGCTCCTAATCTATTCTTACGTTCCGGATTATTACCATATTCTCCCCGTATAACCTTCATAGCCTCTGTTTCTGTATCCTCCGAAACAGATGTTGCAGGCATACTAGTTTGTGAAGATTTCTGTACTGGTTCAGCATTAGTAGGCATATCACCTGGTACAGCTACATCTGATGTCTTATCAACATCTGATGAATTTGTCTCAAGAGCAGATGCTGTTATCCCTGCATATGTTGAATCAGATGCAGCTGTCTCATCATCTTCAGATGGCGAAGTATCCTTCGGTAATTCAGAAACAGCAGGAGTTGTTTCGTTTGTAGAATTATCATTAGAAAAAAGCCACCATCCCAACACACACAGCGCAACAATTACTAATGCACCAATTAACCACTTCTTAGACCCTTTATTGTTTGCTCCCTCAACTTGCGAAGATTGACTAGCAAGATCGGATTGATTTATCGGCTTTGAATCTGTCAATAAAGGTTTTGATTCAACTTGAAGTTCATCACTGTCCTTCGTTAAATCAAATCTACGTTTTTTACCTTTAGAAATATCAAATTCGCGGTCCGAGCCTTTATTAAGTTCAAACCTTTGTTTTTTATCGTTTGCCATAGTATTATTCCTCTGTATACATATCTACCAGTGTTTGTAGCCCACCATTATAGCCATTACCCATAGCTTCAAAAGTCCATTCACCTTCATCATTGATAAGGAAACGGGCCACAACACATGCATCTTCCGTCTGGTAATCCTTGCTCAATTCATAACTACAAAGAGGATCTCCGGACTCTTCATCTATAACAGTTATTTGTGCATTTTTAACTTGACCAAATGTTTCGTTAGCATCATTCGGGACATACACCGACGATGTAATCACAACTTCTTGCACCTCAGGAGCTATTTTATTCAAGCAAATATTTATTGTCTCAATACCCCCTTGAAGTTCATCTTTGGGACCAAGTACTGCCCCATCAGCACTCATCGGACGAGTTGAAGCCAAATAATTGGCTTTATTCCCAAATTTAGTGCGGTCAAATGGTTCTGTACGGTTTTTCGAGTTATAAAATACAAATGCTGCATCATTTACAATCAAGCCATCTGCATTTAAAAGCCACGCTTGTGCATCCAGATCTCCGTTTTGCCAAGTAAGTTCAACTCTAATATTATTTAACCCGAGAGTTTTATCTATTATGAAACGTTCACCACTACTAAGTTTTGTAAGATTAAATCTTCCCATAGCAACACATTTTTATTGATACATATCTACTAAAGTTTGTAATCCGCCATCATATCCTTTACCTATAGCTTCAAATTCCCATTCACCGTCTTCATTCAAGACTAATGCACCTGCAACAACAGCCGTTTCAGAAGAAAAATGCTCTTTCAGATTATAAGCACAAAGCTCTTCACCACTTTCTTCATTGGTAATTACAATTTGTGGTTCACGTACATCTTTAAAAGTTATTTTATCTCCTTCATCGTAAATTGTTACACAGAAAACGATTTCAGTGATTTCCGGACGAACTTTAGACAAATCAACATGCATGGTTTCTCCAGCTTCTTCACTACCTCCCTCTTCATCACCTGTATCATCGGCCGACCCTACCACAGAACCGTCAGAACTAATAGGCACTGTATTATCACGCCAATTCTTTTTGCTACCAAATTTAGTCCTATCATAAGGCTCAGAACGGAAATTGGACTTGTAGTACACAAAGTCTGCATCCTCTGTAATCACGCCATCATCATTCAAAAGAAATGCAGAAGCATCAAGATCTGCGCCAGACTTCCAGTTAAGATCAACTTGGATAGTTGAAAGTTCATCACTTTTACCTAATGAGAATTTCTCACCCTTTTTAAGATCAAAATTTCTTGCCATAATAGTATTGTTTAAAGTTATTTAATTTTACGATATTCAAGAAGTAAGGTTCTATATTCTTCGGCAGGAATACCTAGCCTAGTACATAAATCCAAATATTCTTCCAATTCTTTTATTATTCGTTTTATTTGTTCAGTATTTTTATTTTTCTTATATTCTTCCAAAGAAAGCTTGCGTAACTCAACCCCTTTCTGTGAACGAATAATTTCAGACAACAGACGAGCTTTCAAGCTATTGCCATTGGTTCTATACCTATCACGAGCTTCCTTGAGTTTATTCTGTGCAATTAATTCCCGTCCTTTATCAGTTTCCTCTTGTTTTTGTTGTTTCTGAGTTTTTTCCGTCTGCTTATAACTTTGCTTATCAGAACTTGATGAAGCCCTTTCAGACACTAACGGATTTCTAGAGGTAACATTTTCTTTAGACCTAGAAATACAATGACTTTTCGGGTACTCCACAGAATCATTTTCCCTTTCACCAAGAGAAGGTTTTTCTATCGGAATCGCATCTAATTCTTCATTTATTTTCGCAGTCAATTCTTGGGCACCATACACATTGCTACATAGATCTCTAAATTCGGTTAGTATTGCCCTAGCTTCCTTATAGTTTTGAGTACGCACCTTAGCCTTAGATTTAGCTTTAATCTCTCTCCATTTACGGTCCAATTGTTTAGCCTCTATATTAATATGTGGGGTCAGATTCTCTATCTGCGCATTAATATCATTTAGTATATCTTCTACACCTAGCGTGGATTTTATTTCAGCATAAAAAGTCTGCAAAATTGATTTAGCTTCATCTTTTTTCCCATTCGATGCTTTACCAGAAGCTTCGGCCTTAATCTGTCGCCATTTTCTTCTTACCTCTTTAGACAAATCAGGCATGGAAGAGTCAAGGATGACGGACTTGGGGGCAGATTTCTCTAAGTCTAAAGATTCAGTTGCAGGAGTTCTAATATCAGCATCATGGATTTTAACTTCTAACGGTGGAACATCTTCAGCAATGAGCAAACTCATAGTCTTATTTCGTAATATGTCATTACTCCGAACAATTTTAAGAAATCCATGTCCAAGATTCTGCTCAAAATAGGCATTACCCGCTGCAACCCCTCGTAAAAGCAGCAATATGTTACTTCTATCAACTATGTCTGCATTACGAAGAAAACTGTCGAGCCCGGCTTTTAATGATTGGCTTTCATCGGTCTGAATGAAGTCCACAGAAGTTCGATTCAAACTATATTTATATTTACCACCACTTGATAAGGTCAACCATTCAGAAACCATAGGTGCGGTGGAGTTAATAAAATCAGCAGCTACCTTAGTAAGGATAGAATCTTCTAAATCACGGGATAACCACGGATTTTGACCTATGATATCATTCCAAATTAGATTTTTTACATATTCTAATCTAGGATCAATACCTAAGCCTCTCAGAACAATATGATTATTCACCGAATCTGCATTGAGATTAAAAAGCGTCAGTCTTAAATCAATTCCTTCTGTCCATGCGACTAAAACTTTTTCACAATTATAATCTTTGGACAATGATTCATTTATAAACCTAGCAATGTAAGTATCATAATCAATCACCCTCACACGCACATAACCACTATCCTTGAACAAACTGGTTATATAGGCTCTTTCATTGGACTCGATATCAGCCTCACAAACAATAGAAAGAGGCATATTCGCCCTATTTTCCGTCAATGAACCATATCGATTAAACAAAATGCTCCGATAAAATTCACGGAAAACAGTTTCTGCAGCATCTAACAATAAATTACCTATGGGCTTACACTGATTACCAAACTGATAGGTTTCTCCTTCACTTAATCGATCAAAATAATTATCGAAAGCATTAGGAGTTCCCGTTTGAGCAGCACGTGCAGCCTCTTCACCTATAACAATTCCTGACTGAGAACAATAAAATGCTAAAGGTGAAGGCCAGTTTCCTCCTGGCATCAGCTGCAGTTTATCCTCACCATCGCGTAACCAATATTCAAAGGATATGCGATGGTGGGAAAGTGACATAATTATTTTATATTTATCTTCGTTCATTAGACCATTTTAAGCAACGTATTATCATAGAATTTCATTCCTTCCAAAATAATAATTGGAGCTACAAAGTCAAATGGTTTCCTAGTTTGTTGAGACTCTCTTGCAGCTTTACGGAATTCCGGCATATTTTGCACATAACCAGTTATACTCATCTGACGACATGCTTTTTCTAAAATAGCAGGATCCGTTTTCCAATTAAATAACTGGCTAGCTGCACTATAGAAGAAGCCACAAAACTCTGTAAATTTATCAGCTTGTACATGATCAGAATCTACACAGAACCGAATTCCAATAGATTTTAACATGTCAGGCGTGATGGAATTAGTAAAGTCCAATGGTCTTCTTATATTATCATTACCGATAACTTCAAATCCTGTTTCACCAATAATCTCTGAAGGTTGTTCTAATTTAGGTCTCTGAAGAATCGTATCACCTTTAGCTAAACCTTTAGAAACTTCATATTTGATGTCTGGGTCATTAAGTTTAGGTAGTTCTATCAATTGCCAGCCTGCTAAAGATTCCATTAACGATTCTCTACCAAATCCCATGACAAACATATTTCCATAATACTGATTGGCTGCATTCTTATTGATTACCTTAAGCCATTGGAACAAACGAGAACCTTTACCAGCAAACGTCACACGCACATTCGGTTTTTTCTTTGCCGGCCATTCAGTTTCAGGCGTTCTGCGTAAATCATCTACTAACTTGTGTGCTATTTGACCAGCATAATACATAAGAAGTCCTGTAACATACATATTTACACGCATCAATTGAGGACAATCTGAAGCAATACTCTGATAGAACGATTCTAATTGTGAATCATCGAGTCTGTTCACAATCTGATCAAAGAAATATGGAGCCGTGTGCTCATTGTATGTATTTGGACCAAAATTCAATCCTACCATTTGGATTTTATATCTGGAACAAATGCTGTCAAGTACCTTCTGGAATGCAGGAAACAATGAAACAGACTGAGACACTCTTTGAGCTGCAAATCTCAAAGAATTCTGTTTAATCATAGTGATTCCATTACTTAAATAGAACAAAGCCGAAATATCTGTTGTACTACCACCAACATCAAAACATAAGTTAAGTACATTTGCTTCTTTTCCGTATTTAACAGATATGAAATTGGCTACAGCCTCAGCTTCAGAAAGACTAGGATTCGCATTCGGACCTGTCATCGTATATAATGGTTCTGGCTTATAAGATATTTCTGCTTTAGGATCATCAGGTAACAGATCGAAAGTCGGTGTTGCAGAAGCCACTACCTGATTAGAGTCCTGTGCAAAGCCACTACCAAAGCCATTACCGAATCCTCCGCCAAATCCTGCAGAATTAGAATCATTTACAGGCTGAGTGCCAAAGCTATTCCCAAATCCATTACCAAAACTATTTCCAAAGCTGCTACCAAATCCATTACCAAATCCATTACCGAAACCGGATTCTTGCGATGAATTTTGGCCAAAGGAACCAGTACCAATAGTATCTCCCAATGAGCGATTATCTGTATACTTACTTATATTCAGAGGATAACGTGTTCCATCTGTATTTAACACAGGAGAAATGGAGTCTAGAGTTTGCCAAATGTTCTGATAAGAATATAGCAACTGCCCAGCCATAGCTGATGGATAAGACCACTTTATACTAATAGGAATGAAACCCTTTACAAATAAAGTTGCATATACTTGCAGCATCAGAGTCCTCAAGAATGCACTTTTATGTGCTTTATCATCATCTGTGTCTTCCCACTTCATGTTATGAATCTGTGTTACTTCACCCACACCATTTGGATAACAAAGTGTAATCTTCTTCTTATCAGAATTAGCAAATGGTAGATTGTCAGCAAAACTTGGGAAACCACCTATTACCTCGCGTTCATTTCGCATCTTAATAGTTTCACCTTGACGTAATGGAGGAAGACGACGATTATCATGTATAGTCAGCACGCTTTTAATAGCATTTGACTTAACCTTTGGTCCTGCCCCTTGAAAAAAGAAGACCTGATTCTCTCTAGGCACAATATTCCTTCCGGGCATTTCATTGCCAAAAAGAGAAACCCGCTGATTTTCAAACTCAAATCCCTGTTCCTGTGTGTTGTCGCTTGAGTAAGCTATGGATGTATTTGTACTTCCAAAATCAATACCTAAACGTACAGGATTCAATGTGGGTGTAGCACCTGATCGCATCCAATCATGTGGCAACCTAGTACCTTGAGCAGAACTATAATTAATCAAAATATAACCGCCTTCATTTCCAGTCGGAGAAAGCAAACGTACACCTTTAAAAGGCTTATTAGACCTATAGATTTCATATTTATAGGGATTATCTGCTACAGCTTCATCCGATAAGACAAGCAATTCTGCTTTCACATCTCGGTCAGAAACAATAACTTGCCCATTTTTACTCAACAAGATGGGATCCTGGTCTTTATCTACAATAATACGGAAATAGTTCTCCTGTATCTCTCCTACGAAAGGAAATGCGCGATACGATTGACTTGTACCATTATGAGGCAATTCATTATACATAAAATAAGCATCCCATTGAGGAGAAACAAAATTAGGCCAGATGAGAATATCTTTATTTTTGATTTCACCATCTGAAGTATATACTTTCTTAAACTGTCGTTGAGTTCCCGATTCTGTTTTAATAGTCAGAACCACCTCGAGATTACCGACACGTGCAGAAGGATCATATACAGCTTTTAGAGTAGAAGAAATAGCACTATCCGAATTAGACATTCCAACCAATGCCGCCACATTCTTCCCATATACATTTAATCCCTGAGCACTTAATGGGAGAGCAAAATAAGCTTTTTCTTCGGTTCCTTTAATATCTGCAGTCAAAGCCAAAATAGGCAACTCCTTTAATTCTGCCGAAGTAATGTTCAAATCCAATCTAGCTATATGAGCACTTTCATTAAGAAGTAAATTCTTTGGATCAAACACAACACCACCTGGCATCTCTTTCTCAGAAATGACACCTTCCACACCTACAAGACTATCCTTATGGCAGAATAATTTTTCGAACGGACCTCCGAAAGCAGCACTTACGGGAGGAGTACTAGCAATAGAGAGATCGATTGCTTCTGTTAATGCTTTGGATGCTATATCCTCTTTCCACTGCTCTAGAATGGTTCGTATAGATGTATAATCAACTGCTAAACCATCTTTCAAGTTCTTATAGTAGGCCTCAACATGGCTAAGTTCCTTAATAATGTGGCATACATAGGCATGAAGTGTCACAATCTGAGTAGATGTCATTGAAGATTTTAACGGATTGATAAATTTACCCGTAGCAACATCAATCCATGGGCGTTCCACAGATGCCTCTGAATAGTACCCAGTTGAGGTAAACAATAAAGACTCAGGCGCGGTAGCCCCAACTACTTGTCCACGATACTTAATTACATTGATGTATGGAACAGCTTCTTGATTATCGGAAAGATTCTGTTCACACCAACGTTTGGTGCGGCGAAGCAACATATTACCAAATGCCCCTTTAGGTTCATAGACATTCGATGTTGATGCAATATCCTTACCATCGCTATATTTAAGATCGATTCTACGGACACTAATATGAGCATAATCTAAAGCTATACACGCTATAAGACCTTTCCATTCATCTACTAATTGGCTATAATAACCCACTAAATTATGTTGCCCCTCAGAAGTATTACACGTGGCTACATGATCTAGTGCAGTTTTAAATAAATCTACTCTCGCAAATGCAGTCGGAATACCAGACACCAGCTGTCCTACGTTTGTTTTTTCACTTAATTTGGGAGTCTGGATATTATTTATAAACACCGTTGTGTTTCCTAGTGGAGACCAGTTATCTACCAATCCACTAGGAATGGCCGCAGGATTTACATCTATGGTTAAAGCTTTATTTGGCATAATTTATTCATTAAAATGTTGAGCTATTGTAATGGCATTATACATGTGTGCCAAGAATCTCTCTTTAAGCGTGACAGCCTGTGAATCACCTGGTTCAGTCTCATCACTCTTCAGCAATTCGATTAAAGTGTTAAAGCGTCTATCTGCAGCACTATTTGTGAAGAATCCCGTTTTATTCCAGTGATGTGCTTCATCCGAGAATATAATTCCAGGGTCAATGCTGTCCAATTCATCAATATCTGTCTTGAAAGCTTCCGGGGAGAATATGAATTTACCACTTCCCACAGACTTAAATATTTGATAAATCCAGCCAAATACTACGCTGCCTTTAACAAACTTATATCCAAATTCTTTAAGGTATCCATCTATTTCATCACACTGTGTATCACTTATGTCATTATACTCTGAGAACTTTACGTTGTCTAAATAATTCAGCAACTCTACCGTTCCATGTATATCTTCATGCGCTCCACCAAACTTAGATAATATGATATGAGCCAAAGATAGAAGAGCCCCTAATTTATTTTCAAAGACTTCCCCCTTATCACTACCGATAAAACTGGATCCGGACAATTGGATTGTACCATTCTCATCAACAGCAACAGTCCTGAAATCATATTCTGCTTCTCCAATCTTTTCAAGTTTTGCCCGGTCTTCATTAAAAAAATCGTATGCAGCTGCCGCACACATTAACTCTGCCACATGACATGCATTACACTGCTCATGCCCTCCAGTAACCACATTTCCCGTTTTCCCTTCAGAATAATTAATCTTCAGACTGCTCGGCCAGCCGATATGATACATTTTTTTATAGGTACTACGAACTGTGGAATCCCCATTATAAAAACTTAATGCAGCTTGGGAATTCAATGCGAAATTATTTGCATCGGCTATAACTTTATCAATGGTAAGTTGTTTATCGGTCGGTGGCTGAAACGTAAAATAATCAGTCAATAAAGTTGAGCCAAACAGCACTTTTTTCAAATTCAATACATTATTACCACCTGTGATGATTCGCATTGCTTCGCTGATGGCAATAGGCATTACGGGAATAGACGATGCACCGGTACCGCCAAAAACACTACCAAATACAAATACTCTGGCATTTGCTGCATGTTTATTCAGAAGCTGGAGATAGTCAAACAATTGTTTCTCTTGTGCTTTTACAGTATTATCACCCTTCTTAGCATTAATCGCTGCCTCAATAATGCCATGATACATCAGTAATGAGCCTAAATGGGTTTGCGCTCGATACCCATGATCTAATTTAAACTGTTGGACAGAATCACGTTCAAACAATAAATCAGACAAATCCTGATTATCTTGTCGTTGTTCATCTGTAAGGTTACTTGTGCTAGCCAATGCAGCCAGTGTCATACGATTGGCAGTAGAATAATCTGTAAAGAACCGATACAGATTCAATTTTGCAGAAAAGAAAGTATTACTACGTTGCTCTCCTCCTTTATTGGACGCATCATTGGTTTTAACTTTGTTGTATAATTCAATAAGATTTTCTACCCGATCTTTATTACCATTATTCTGATCTGTGTCAAGAGTAAGAATTTCTATTGTATGGTTATCAAACAAGCCAGCTGCACACAAGTGTACGAATGCCTCCAGACATCGCATGCCGGTGCCACCAATTGCTATAAGAAATAATTTATCCTCCATTAAGCAAATAATTTAATTAGAACCATGTACCTATTTTTGATTTGCTAAATACTTTACTCAATGCAAATCCAAGAACGATAAAAATTACAACTGATACACCTGATGCTATTCCTGAATGCATAAAATAACTGGATTGAATGTTAGGAACAGTTATACCACTTCCGATTCCATAATTAATCAAGAAACTAATTATACCAGTACCTATAGCCAGAATCCAAAACCAGACTCTTCGTTGAGTAACACCTGTATTACCAGGTTTAAAAAGTATCATATTTGCTATTAATACAGCAAGAAGAAAAAATGCAGCCATAACTACAAATGACCACATGTAAGCGGATGTCATAGATGCTTGTTCCATTTGTTCTTATTTTTAGTTATTATCATTTTATTCAGAGATTGTTTTTAAATAATAGGAAAAAAGAATACGCCCTTCAGGGTTACATTGTTTCGCTGTCAAAGTTTCACGTATTGAATTGGCTAAAGATGGATTTCCTTCCCAACCAAAGAAATCATCAATTCCTTCCAATCTTGGTGAAGCTTTAGAAATAACGATATTAGCTCGAAGTAAGTCTGAGCTTTTCATGTTACCAGGAAAGTTTCCATTAAATTGGGGGGCAAAGTCAATATTTATTTCCGACCATTCACCCATATCTGTTGAGACTTTATTCATCGATGCAATTAAAAATTCATTGACTTCCGGATTTCTTATTTCACCCAATGATTTTGTCATTTCAGTACTTATGGAATCTTTAAGAACAGAAGCTATTTGCTCCATTGTTTTCTGCATGTTAAAGACTCTTACTTCCACTTCATCAACAGAGAATCCACTCTGCGCATCAAAATCAATATATAGATGACTCAGCAAATGCTTATAAGCATCTGCTTCAGCAATTCCTGCTTCAGCCATTTGCCTTGAATTTGTTAATGCATTTGTCCAACTTACACCAATTGGATAATACTCCGAAAATGATCCTATTAGTTTGTTCAGAGGAGCAAATTTTCCTGGCGCACCCTCTGCTGTCGCTAAAGGTTTTGCATAACTAATGTATGCCTCTACACCACCATCTTCAAGAACATTTGTTACGATATCCAGACCTTTACTGTTATGGTAGTTTCCTCCTTGTTTCAGAGATAAATATTGAGAGGCTGTAGGATATGCAAAATCACGGCTTCCTAATACAAATGTTCTTATTTGGGGGGCTGCACCTACAGCAGCGTTTTGGATGAGTGAATTCAAGCGGTTGGCATTGTCATCGAATACAGCAAGGAACATGTGTTTTGATTTTTCTTTTTCAGTAAAATCCCATTTATAAAAGGTGATATTATACCCTTTAGCTAACCAATCTATGAAATATTTTTTTGCATATGCAGCCTTTTGAATTAAGCCTCCGTTATATTCTTCAAAATCGGTCATCAATAAGGCAGGCTGATTATTCAAAATGATTCTTTCGAGTGTTTTTTCTATCGGAGCTCTTTGTTTCTTATAATTTACACTGTTCATCATATAATTATACAGCTGTGTATGACTCATATTAATGGGATCTATATTTCCTTCTGCAAGCTCAAAGAATCGAATTACATCATTTGCTGCCATCTTATTAATAACAGCTTGCAAAATATTGCGTCCTAAGGGCTCAGCATAAGCGCTATTCATTCCATCAGACATATCTACATAAATAGACGCACCATCTCCCAGTAGATTTTCACGATGAGTAACTTCTATATATTTATCCAAATCAGTTCGGCTGAATGTATAATCCGGTGATTGTGCTAATTTATAGATTAAATAACCGAAGCAACCGATGATACAGATAGCAATTAAAGCTACCCACAATTTAGATGATTGTGAAGATTTTTGTTTACGTCTCCTTGATAAATTAGACGCTGAAGATGTTCGTTTTCGAGTCATAGTATATTATAATAAAATGGATTTTAAATTAAACTCTCTTGGTAAGAGAGAGATTAGATCATATATTGTTGTTTTTTAATGGATTAATGCAGTAATATCCATATTTCCCTAAACATCTATCATTTTTTATATGCAAAGTGAAAGAAAAATTTGAATTAAATATGGTTTAATTTCTTTTTTTTCTTAATTTTGCTACAATATCTCTCTCTTACCAAGAAAGATTTAATTTGCTAAACAAATCTATCACATTATAGCCCACTCAAAATTGAAGCGTTGGCTTTGTCCACTACGGAGTTATCCAATGAGGCCAGATAAATTTGTGTGGTCGCCTCGGAATCATGTCCCATTCCTTCACTGATAACCGAAATCGGAATGTTCTTGCCTTTGGCTGCGCTTGCCCATGAATGACGGGCACAGTACATGCTCAGAGGCAAGGATATATCGGCCAGTCTGGCTATTTCTTTCAGGTTTCGGTTTATTCCGGACATGACATTCCTGTAATGCTTGTGCGTATCCTTAAAAGGATATTTCAATACCGGCAAAAGATAAGGACTGAAACTGTCTTCCGGGTATTTGCCGACAATCTCCTGCATGCATTTTTCCCACCTGATGACCAGCTGCTGCCCGGTCTTTCGTCTGCGATACGATAAGAAGCCGTTCTGAAGATCTTTCTTTTTCAGGTGAGCCATATCTACGAACGACATGCCACGGGTATAGAAGCTGAACAGGAACATGTCCCTTGCAAATTCCAGATTTGGCTGTAAAGACAGGTCCAGATTCTTCATACGCTTGATGGCGGATAATGGAACGGCACGCTTGATGGTCTTGTCCACTCCCGTATAGACATGCCTGAAAGGATTGCGCTGTTCCATCAGTTCCTTTTCCAGGGCACGGTTATATACCGCCCGAAGGATACGCATGTAGAATGAACTGGTATTCCGTACGGCACCTTTCCCATGAAGATAGGCTTCATAAAGCTGCATCAAATCCGAATCGATGTCAGACAACAAAATATCCCTGTCTCCTCTGAACTGCATGAAACTTTTCAGAGTACAGGAATAATTTTCGGCTGTGCGTATCTTGCCCATCTGTTTGAGACGGGCTATGATGCCTTGCATGAAGTTGAAAAGCGACTGTCCATCTGTGTTGCTTTGAAAAGAAATGACAATATCACCTGCTGTATATGTCCCTTTTCGATTTTCTAGTTGGCGGACGATCATGTCCAGCCGCTTCAGGTCCCATTCCATGCGTTCCTGCAAGGAAAGAAGCAGATTGCTTCGTTCCGAATTACTGACAATGATACAGCTTCCAGCTTCATTCCATTCTTCCGTAAATATCCGGTAATCCGTCTTTAACTGACGGATTACACGGTTTTGGATAATCTGATAATAGATGGTACCTTCCTTTCCCTCTATGGTGGAAGGTCTGAATTTCACTTTGACACTGGCCATGGGCTTACTTTTTGGGTTCGTCCGTAATAGACTTGTCCTTGATGGACTTCGCCTTGCTGTCCAGTTCTCTCGCGGCCTGTTCTTTCAGCCGTGCCTGCTCGGTCAGGGTGGCCTTTCTCCGTACCGCTTCCTCGTAGGCTTCCACGTCCTCACGCATCTGTCCGATCCGTTCGTTATCCCGGTTCGGTCCAAAGAGGTTCTCAAGTTCCACAAGTTGCTCAGGAGTAGCCTCTCCTTTCATCTTGACATAACGGTACTTCAGATCATTATCGGCATGTTCGTTATCTGTTCTTGCCGAAAAATAGAGCGCCACGGACAGGGCCACGACTGCCGCGAACATCACGGAAAAACTCCCAAGGATGTACGGGGATTCCAAGCTCAGTCTGAAATGATGGTTGATGTTGCTTGTCTTGACGGCATTCTTTCTGATTGTGTCATTGGTCTCACAAAACAGGATTTCCACTTTCTCCTGGTTCTGCCGCTGCTCATTACGCATTTCTGACAGGACCTGTCCAAGTCTTTCCTGTGACGAGTTTTTCCTGTCCATGGAAACCATATCGTTCTTGATGGCGGCAAGACCTTCGTACACGCGAGCCAACAATTTGCGAAATGTCTCATGACCGTTCCGGACTTCATTCAGCATGGACTCATCCTGTGTGTTATTAACTGTCGGGCTGTTGCCTTCCGGCAAGGGGACGGACAACCCGTTGATTTTGTCCTCGATTCTTTCCAGGCATCCGAAGATGCTCTCGATACATTCTTCCATTTTCATATTCCTGCAATTTTAATGTTCATGAATAATTTGAATGGGAAAGGACGGACTACAATCCGAAACCTTTCCTTTTTTGTCTCTTTTTCCTGCGTCTGCGCAAGAGTTCTTCCTGAGATAACGGCTCTTCGGGAGCGGTGCCGCTTGTCGGGCTGAACAGTCCCGGTCCCGTACTTTCGAGAAGATGGCCTCCGTCCGGTATCCTTTGCTGCACCTTACGTTCGGATTCCTGTTGGGATTCCGAAGTCTTCCATCCCAGCCGGGCATTCAGTCTGGCAAAGCTGAACTCCCGGCTGATCTGTGAAGCCTTGAAGGTCTGCCCGTCCTTAGTGAACCGGATTCCCTGTATGTCCTCCGGCCTTTTTATCTCCCTGGTACGCTTTACAAATTCCAGCCTGATGCCCCGGCGAAGCAGATAATCGTTGAACTCTTTCCATGTTCCGGAGTGCTTCAAAGCCGCCTTGACGGCATTGAAGATTTCGTATTTCACACGCTCCGAAGCATGGAGTTTCTCCACGTTAGTCTTGCCTTTGTCCTCGGCGTATGTCAGCCCGTACCTGTCCTTAAGCACTTTCGTGGCAATCTCGTTACGCTTGTAATCGCCTTGGGAAGAGATTACCCTGCCGTCATACCCGATGCGGTTATAGACCAGATGGCAGTGCGGATTGTCCGTGTTATGGTGTCTTACCAGGATGAACTGGGTGTTCCTTATGCCCATCAGCTCCATGTATTCCCGGGCTATTTTAGCCATAAATTCATCCGTCAGCAGTGCCTTGTCCTCCGGCTTGAAGCTCAATGCGATGTGCCCGACAGGCTGTTTTATCTTCGGATTAAGCTCACGCTGGTAATTGAAACTGGCCGTTATTTCCCGGATATTTTCCAGCAATACACCGTCGGATTCGATGATTTCCGCATTATCCTTGCCCATCACGTAACGGATACAGCCGCCAAATGATTTTCCTTTCTTGATCTTGCCAATCATGACGACCTCCTTTCTCCGTACCTGTACCGGACGATAATCTCCTTGAGTTTCTGCAGGAGTTCTGTCACCGTCTTTTGGGTACGGTGGAATCCGGCCTGATGGGACAGCCTGGTCAGCTGGTTCAGGTTGTTCGCCATCCCCGTAAGACTGCGTATGACGGCAGTTTCCTCAGCAGAGTGCCTGGCCGTTATCGTCGTCTCAAAGGCTGATACGCGGAGAAATTCCGCCAACGTGAGGTTAGCCTGTCTGCTGCGTCGGCATAACCGTTCATAGTCTATCTTGGAGAATTTCACTGTAACGGCTTTGCAGAGTTTGCACACTCCGCTTACTCTGGGGCGTCCTCTCGGTCTGTTTTTCTTTCTGTCATTCATATTTTCTTCGTTTGATTTCTGATTATTCTTTTTCTCACAATCTGCGACCACCGGGAGCGGATTGCCTCCACTCTTCGGGAGTGGAGCGAGGTTTTTCGGGATGCCCGAAAGATAACCTCGCTAACTCCCAAAACTGAAGTTTTGTCCGTTACCCCCTCAGGTCGGCTACTGACTGTCTGAATACTGTAATGACTGAAGTCAGTAAGCAAGTCTGTCATTCCAGAAAATGTCACAGCTTTCGCCACTGCTCGAAGTCTTCCGAGTAGATTTCAAGATGCTGCCGGGCGATGTTTTCAAGCAGTCCGGAAACGCTCATTTTGCGTCCTCCCAACCTGCGGACAAACTCGTCCAGCCTGTCACGTACCTCGCCGCTAACAAACACAGGCTTGCGGTCTTCGATTCTCGGGACCTGAAGAAAGGTCTTCCGGTATTCGTCCAGAGAAAGTTTCCTCTGCCTGCTGCTTATACGACGCTGAGAAGAGGGAATGGCTTCCTCTTTTCCGATTGACGGTTGCTGGGGCTCGAATGGAACTTCTACTTGTTCTACTGACTTTGCCTGTTCTCTATTTCCAGTATCATTCAAGGATGATTCCAGGGCAGTTTCAATGCCGCCATCTGACGGGAGTATGAATGACATGTCCGTACCTGTCATAGCCTCCCATTCCTCTTTGGTCAATTTCTTTTTTGTTACCATACATTTTTGATTTTAATCGGTTTACTCACTGATCTCGGTGCGCACCTTGACTCATTGTCGTGAGCAAAGGAAATGTGTATAGTAAACAGAATCAAGCAAATGGAGATACCGTGGCAATTATGTTACCCTATGCACAATACCGATTGGACGGTCGGTGCTGCCTGCCGTGATTTGCCGGAGTGATTATTCCATACCGGATTGTTCAAGCGGATTCCGTTTATGAAGAAGGCTCATTGTATGTAGTTGATATGTAACATGATGTCATTCCGGGCAACGCATCGTCACCGGTCTGAAAATCCATTGCAGTGTGATTTCTACTGCTTTTATTTGCAGTGGGAACAGGATAAGACAGTCACATTTCCAGCCGAGAATAGGACAATGAGACATGATGGAATATCGGCTGTAAAAGACCTGTCCTTTTCCGGAATTTTGAATATATGTTTAACTGAAAATAATGAAGAAAATGGAAATCATCAGCTTTGAAAAGAGGACTTTCGAGGAGATTGCCGCCAAGCTGGATTACTTCGTGCAGCGGGTGGAAAGTCTGTGCAGTGAACACGGCGGGAAGGAAACAGGTGAATGGATGGACAACCATGAGGTCTGCCGCAGGTTGCGCATCAGTCCGAGAACCTTGCAGACCCTGAGGGATAACGGGACGCTTGCCTTTACCAAAATCGGGAACCGGACTTACTATCGTCCTGACGATGTGGAACGGGTAGTCGGCAACGTGGAGGACAAGCGCAAGGAAGCCCGTTGGAAAGGCAAGACCATTTGAGTGAGTTTCAAGAATAATGTATAACCAATATCAAGCGCATATGAGTAATGAAATCAGAGAAAAGGACCACGAGTGGGTAAAGACGTTCCACTCGAATTTCGACAGGCTGCTGGCCCTGCTCGAAAAGTTGTTGGAAAAACGGCAACCGCCTGCCTATGGCGATGAACTGCTGACAGACAAGGAAGTGGCATACCTGCTGAAAGTGAGCCGGAGAACCTTGCAGGACTACCGCAACAACGGCATTCTGCCTTACACACAGGTAGGCGGAAAGATTCTCTACCGGGCTTCCGACATAGAAAGAACACTGATAAAAGGGTACAAGGAGACATACAGGAACAGGAAATAATGGATATGTTTGTCTTGCTCTATAATCTGCATCATTTATCTATGAAATGGTGCAGATTTTTGCTATAGCTCATATTGTATATAAATCGTTACTATAGATCTATTTATCTATATTCTATAATTATAGACTATTTAATCTATAATTTTGGCGGAATAAAAGAAAATTCATACATTTGTCATCAAATCAATGAACTATAATATGTTTGCAACAATTTCAGCGGATATAGTAGCATCCACTTCCTTGTCTGTGAATGAAACTATAGGATTAAAGCAAAGGATAGAATCATTATTTGGCTTGCTGAAAGTGAGTTATCCTGATTTTGAAGGTCGCCAAATAAAAGGGGACTATATAGAGTGTGTAATGCAAAATGTATCAAACGTATTCCGGATAGCCTTTATAATCAAATCCTGCATCAAATCTTTTTCCACAGCTAAAAATGAAAAGACGAAAAATTTCCATACATACGGAATACGGATAGCCATTGGTATCGGAGGTATGAGAATAGTGAATACCGAACAAGGCATTTGGGATGGTGAGGCCATATATCTATCAGGACGTGCGCTCGAGGAAATGAGTTCCCTGAATAAGGGAACGATGTCTGTTCATACAAGTAAAAAGCAATTATCTGCCCCTTTACAAACTATAGCCCTATTGACCGATGCCATATTAAATGATATGACTATGCGCCAAAGTGAAGTCGTTTACTATAAACTACTTGGTTTCAAAGAGGCAGACATTGCCAAGAAGCTGGGTATATCCCAAGCCAGTGTAAATAATGCTTCTACAGCTACAAAATGGTATTGTATAGAAGAATCCATAAAATATTTTGAGCAGATAAATTTTGAAGAATATGAATAGTTGGTTGTTTTTAGGTCTGTTATTGGCACATGTTATAGGTGATTTTTACCTGCAGAATGATAAATACTGTGCGCAGAAAGAGGAAAGGAAATTCAGAAGCTGGTTTCTGTATGTGCATTCGCTTATCATAGGCGGGGTGTCATGGGCAGCTGTTCCTGTTTATGAATTCAGATTTTATGCCCTTGCCATTGCTTTTTCTCATCTGGTGATAGATGCTATCAAAACATATAGCCCCAAAGGATTATGGAATTTTGTGATTGATCAGATTTCTCATTTGGCGATACTGATTATAGTAACATTCTCCTTTGACACTACAACAAAGTTGCCAATCCAATCAATGGATTGCAATGGCAGTTACTCTATACCTCTGTTCATATTGGCGTTACTATTGTGCATCAAGCCTGCAAACATCCTGATTAAGTTGGTCTTAAAGAAATATCAAGTTGGAGAGACACAGTCTTGTGAAAATATCAAAAATGCAGGAGCGTTAATTGGAAATTTAGAGCGTATTCTTACAATCATATTCGTTATCATTGGACAATATGAAGCAATCGGTTTTATCATAGCGGCAAAATCCATACTTCGATTCAAAGACACGGATACAGCAAAAACAGAATATGTCCTTGCCGGAACGTTTCTGAGTTTTGGAATTGCATTGCTGTGTGGTTTAATGGCAACAAAATAACAGATGGACAGTTTTCAAGAGAAATACAATGCGCTTGTCATTAAATACAATGCCCTGCTTGCCGAAAATGAAGAACTGAAGTCAATACTTTCACAGCATGGTATAGTGTATTCCTCCATCAAACGTGCTGATGAAAGTACAACATTTTCTTCCATAATATATCCTCCAATCAGACTCTCTCTTGATGAGAAAATAGCATTGTTCCGTAACTTTTTCAAGGGACGAGATGATGTTTTTGCACGACGATGGTTCAACAAAGCCACAGAAAAGGGTGGTTACCAACCAGTATGTATCAACGAATGGCGCAGAGGAATATGTGACAAGAAAAAGCATAAATGCGCGGAGTGTCCTAACCGCAATTTTGCCCCGTTAACCAATCAAGACATATACCGACATCTGGAAGGCAAGGATGAGAACGGATGCGATGTTATCGGTCTGTACGTCGTTACTTCTGATAATAAATGTTCTTTCCTGTGTGCTGATTTTGATGACAAAAATTGCACTCATGGATATAAGAACGATGTATTGGCATTTATTTCCATTTGTAGAGAGTGGAGAATTCCGTTCAGTATAGAACGCTCACGTTCTGGCAATGGTGCGCATGTGTGGACTTTCTTTAATGAACCCATACCAGCCTGCAAAGTAAGGAAATTAGGCAATACAATTCTTACGGAAGCCATGAAGCTCAATGGACGGATTACATTCGATTCATACGATCGTTTCTTTCCCAATCAGGATAAAGTACCGGAAGGCGGATTCGGCAATCTCATTGCGTTACCATTGCAGGGAAAAGCCAGGAAAGCAGGAAACAGCGTTTTTGTAGATGAGCAGTTTCTTCCGTTCCAGGATCAATGGGCATATCTATACAATGTAAGAAAAATAGATGAAGGTACCGTAGATGCATTATTGACACAGCATCAGCAGGAAGATTTTGGGACATTGGCCACATCTTCGGAAAATAAACCGTGGGAAATACCAGTCATACAAGATGTGACTCAGGAAGACTTTAACGGCATACTTATAATACATAAATCAGACAGGATATATATTCCTTTAAAATCTATTTCAGATAAGGTTAGTAATCATTTGAAACATATTGCGGCGTTTAAAAATCCTGAATTTTACAGCAAACAGGCGATGCGTATTTCCACATATAACATTCCTCGTATTATCTGCCGTGCAGATTTTACCGATGAATATCTTGCAATGCCTCGGGGATGTGAGGATGCCATTATCAACATGCTGTATTCTCTCAAAATTGATTATGAGATAGTTGATAATACAAATCATGGTAAACCTATTGGCGTAACATTCAAAGGAAAGGAACGCGATGAACAATTGGACGCTATCAATGCCCTCATGACATTTTCCAATGGTGTGTTGTCTGCAACGACAGCCTTTGGAAAAACTGTTACAGCCGCGGCTCTGATTGCCCGAAGAAAGACAAATACACTTATTCTGGTACACTCCAAGGCATTGCTTATGCAATGGCATGAACGCCTGTCAGAATTTCTTGACATAGATTTTACAGGAGATGAGATTTCCAAGAAACGAGGAAGGAAGAAGGCGTTTTCTCCAGTCGGGTGTCTTGATTCTACCTCTAACACGTTGCATAGTGTTATTGATATAGCCCTTATGCAGTCGTGTTTTGAAAATGACGAAGTCAAGCCTTTTGTAAAAGGATACGGGATGGTCATTGTAGACGAGTGTCATCACGTATCTTCCATAACATTTGAGAATGTATTAAAACACGTTACGGCACATTATGTCTATGGACTTACTGCCACTCCAATCCGTAAAGATGGTTTGCAGCCTATTATCTTTATGCAATGCGGTCCGATTCGTTTTTCTGTCGATGCCAAGGCACAGATACAGAAGCAGTCGTTCCAACGTTATCTTGTGCCGAGATTTACATCTTATAGACCTGTTACCGATGATAAACAATCGTTTACGGCACTATCACAATCCCTCGCTGAATCGAAAATACGGAATAATCTTATAATAGAGGATGTTCTTAATGTCGTGGCTGCAGGCCGAACACCTATAATACTTACTGCCAGAACTTCTCATGTAGAATTGCTTGCCGAAATGTTGAAGCAGCATGTAGCCAACATCATACAACTCACAGGAGAAGGGACTGCAAAAAACAGGAGAGAAACGCTGCAAAAGTTACAGGATATACCCAAAGATGCCCCTCTTGTAATAGTAGCTACGGGAAAATATGTGGGAGAGGGATTTGACTATCCACGACTTGATACACTGTTTTTGGTACTGCCAATCTCATGGAAAGGATTGGTGGCACAATATGCCGGACGTTTGCACCGTGAGAATGAGGGGAAAAAAGATGTCCGTATTTACGACTATATTGATATACACGAACCTGTTTGTGAGAGCATGTATCGTAAACGCCTGAAAGGATACTCTGCCATCGGTTATCGTGTACTGTCAAAAGATAATCCGACATTGTTTGATGACACAGAAAACTTGTACACATCGTCATGTGAAGGACAGATTTTCAATGGTAACACATTCCGTTTGGCATTTATGCAAAATTTGCAAAGTTCAAGACAATCTATTGTCATATCCTCTCCAAAACTCTATCGTACAGAACGAAACACATTTGTTAAAACACTCAGAGAGTTTCATGCGAGTGGTATTCAAGTATCAATTCTCACATCAGAGGAAAACAGTCAGACGGATTATCTAAAAAGTTTGGGATTATATGTAAAGATTGTACCGAAACTATCATTATCCTCGTGCGTCATAGATAAGTCCACAGTCTGGTATGGCAGTATCAATATACTTGGCTATGTTACAGAGGAAGACAATATTATTAAAATCACAGATGTGAAACTTGCAAATGAGCTACTTGATGTCATTTACAATAGCGGAAAATAGAAAAAACAAATAAGTGTGGAAAAAATCATCGTTTTACTCTCGTATGACAGTATCCCAAATGTGATGACTCTTGCCGAATAGATGAGAATAACAGCCAAAGCCGCAGAAAACAAAAATTGATTTTTCTGGAGGGAGCGCAGTTTGCCGTCTGCCCATTTTATTGTATTTCTAAAAAATATCCTTCTTTAGGTGATGAGAACAGCATATAGAATCGGACGTGATTTTAATTTCCGTCTATATGCTGTTTTACTTTTTTATTTTCTGACTTTTCCGTCAGTCGCTTGTTTCCGCTGCCGTCGGCATTCATTGTACAGACGTGAAAGGAAAAAGGTTTTCGGGCTGAATACGCTCTGAAAGAGGAAGATTCTGCCCGAAACGGCATAGCCGCTCGACCTTTTCACTTTCAATAGAGTCTGTACTAACTTCTATGGACGGCAGAGGGAACGGGCGACTGTCTGGGATTGTCCTTTTGCTCTTGTCTTCGTTTCATCAGCTTGTCCATGTCCTCGGATATTTTATCATCGGTTACTTTGGCATATCCTTGTGTCGTTTTAATACTCGTGTGTCCCATCATTTTACTTATACTTTCTATCGGGACACCTGCAGAAAGCATCAAAGTGCCGAACGAATGCCTGCTGGCGTGATAGCTCAAATTCTCCTTTATACCAGCCACGATACCTATCTCATGTATGCAGTACCATAACATGTCACGCTTGGGCAATGGGAATATGGGTCTGCTTTCATCCGTTGTGTTATACAGGGCCAATATCTGTTCAGCTATGGGATGAATAGGTATGAATGACTCCACATCCGTTTTCTTACGGTTAATACGGATGTACTTTCTTCCCTCTAAAGTCGTTTCAATATGTGAAGGATAAAGCCGTTTCACATCAACGTATGATAATCCGGTGAAGCAGGAAAAGATGAAAGCCCTGCGTGTAAGTTCCTGCAATCTTTCCGGCATAGGCTGTTCCATAATCCTTTGCAATTCAGCCCTGCTTATATGTTTCAATTTGCCTGTAGGCTTTTTCTCGTAAGGAACATCCGCAAGCGGGTTGAAACGGAGAATCTCCCTGTCAACGGCAATATATATCAGTCTGTTCAGCCATGTAAGACAATGGTTGATGTGACTCGCACCGCAACCTTTGCCCTTCAGATATAGTTTGTATTCCCAACCGAAATCTTCTGTAATGTCTTCAAAAGCTAGGTCATTCATCCCCATAGAAAGCAGGTATTCGTGCAGGTATGCCTGAGTAGACTTGGACTGACGGTAAGATGAGGTAGAATTTATCGCTACGGAACGGATTCTCAACCTTTCGCGTTCTTCTTCTCCAGCTTTTAAGAGAGTCATAGGAACAGTCCCTACACATGTTATTTCGTTTTTCAGCATTTCAGCAGTTATTATACCCGTTTCCTTTAACAGGTTCATGTAAGAAGTTTCAAGCCTTGCCCGTAGGTCCGCAAGAAGACCGTTTGTCCTGCCATCTTTTACCGTTTCGTTTTTGGTATTCCAGCATTCAGGATTACAATAATATCCGGTAGTAAATACACTGCTCTTGCCGTCAATCGTGATACGGCACATGATGGCTGTTGTCCCGTCGGTTTTGACCTTGCCTCGGTTAATATAGTAGAGAATAGAAAATGTACTTCGCATTGTTTAAATATTTTAAGAGTTATAGAATCAGTTTCAGGTCTTTTGTCGCCTCGATATATTTGTCCATGTCCTCAAAAAGTTTTTTGGGAGTCACACGGGCATATACTTGGGTTGTACCTATATCCGCATGTCCCAGCATCCTGCTGACAGTTTCAATCGGCACCCCGTTTTCCAATGTCATAAGGGTCGAGAACGAATGTCTCCCCATGTGGTATGACAAACGGCCTTGTATCCCGACTTTCATTTTGATGCTTGTAAGACACCATTTCAAAGCCTGGTAGGGGATGACGGGAAACAAGGTAGCCCTTGTCTCATCCTTGTACTTTTCAATAAGAGCCACGGCTTCCGGTAACAGCTTGACACGGCACAGTTGTCCGTTTTTACCTCTTCGGTATTTCAACCATGGCGCTCCCTGATCATCCTTGGATAGGTTATCAGGAGTAATTGCAACTACGTCAACATATGAAGTCCCGGTGTAGCAGGCGAAAAGAAACATATCCCTGACTATAGAGTGTTCGGGGCGGCAGCCGGTAAGCTCTACATCTCTTATTTTTTCGAAATCATCCTTGCTCAATGCTCTCGGGGGTGTCTCTTTCTGTTTTGGCAGCTGGTAGTGTTCAAAATAGGACTTGTCCGAATGCCCTTCCTTGAACGCGATACGGCAAATCTTTTTCAGTATGGCCAGATAGTGACGTACAGTCTGGACTCCCAGTCGTTTCTCAATTACAACATATTCCTGAAATTCACGTATAAACAGCTCATTAAGCTGGCAAAAGGCAAGGTCTGACACCTTGAATCTGCAATTTATGAATTCTGCAAGACGGTTACGGGTATAAATATAGTTTGGAAGTGTACGGTGGGATATGTCTATCCCCACACGGGACTTCACTTCCTCGATATGCCTGTCGAACAGCTTGAGCAATGTCATTTGGGTATCTTTGCTACCTTGAAGCATTTCTTTTACATCCGTTGCATTAAAATCATTTTTCCGTTTCACGAGAGAATCAAAGGCAGCGTTTACAGCCAATAGCAACTTGGCGATTTTTGCATTGGTTTCCACCGCTTCTTTACTTTTCCCATTCAACCGACTCTCACGTGGATTCCATAACTCTGGAGTACATGACAGCTTGCAACTGAATTGCGCCATCGTGTTGTTCACCGTTATTCGTCCCATAATTGGAGCCTTTCCGAACTTGTCAAGACCGCTCTTTTTCAGGTAGAGCAACACCTTGAATTTTTCTATTTTCATACGCTTATCCTTTAATGGCAAAATTACCTAATTTATAAGCGTTCTTTGATATGCAAAATATTGACAACCAGTGAATAATAGCCCATTGTGATAACTTCTGTACTCCTCATTGCGTTACCTGTATGCTTCGGTAACTGGACAGCTAACGCTTTGGTAACTGAACGAATACTACAAATCACCTTTTTTTGCGTTTTACTCATTTGGCAGAATCCAGCAAATATGCTAAATACCAACTATTTAAGTTTTATCTACTCATTTCTGTTATCGCTTGCTTTCCTGTTACTTATGCATGCAGCTCAGCACCTTTCTGCCATTTAGAATCCCATATAGCATTTTCTGCACTATTTACTTTTCTATACTCTTCCTCTATCAACAGAGAGAAAGTCAAAGGACCGTAATTCACGCTGGCACTGTTTTGATTGGTCTGCCATCTTTGAACAGATAAAGACATGGGTAATTGCAAGATTACCACATCTCCATTACTCCAAGTTCTATCCAAACGAACATATTTACCAGACTCCATACCAGCAGCTACCGTTTCTCCGTTAACTATTAATGTAGCCCCCTTGCACCAAGCAGGTACACGAAGATATAATGGAAAATCCACTTTACCGGAAACTTGCACTGTAAACCGAATCATTTCTTCAAACGGATAGTTTGTTTCTTCTCTCAGAATAACTTCAGTACCGTTTACCCCTACTTTCGCCTGTGCACAACACGGACCGTAAATAATGGCGGCAAGCCCGTTATCCGGAGTTGCATAAACCAAATTTTCAATATAGTAAGGCCAGCCTTGCGCATGGTTATGCTGACAGCAACGACTGCTGAAAGGATTCATAGCCAAGAAAGGACCTCCATTATCAATTCCGGGTTTATGATCTTTAGAATCACTCACCACCTGATTGGGACAAGTGATATATCTTAAAGCTTTGAAATCAGGCATTACCGCCGCCGGATAAGAATTGAAAGCGACCTCCTCGCAATGCTCAGCCCAAAAAGGATCACCGGTCATACGAAGCATTATCTCATCAGACGCCATCTGTTCTACAAATCCACAAGTTTCTGTACCTTGTCGTGGATCAATATAAGCCAAACGGGCATTCTCGTCCGCTCCGAACATACCTCCCGGCACCTGTCCGAAAATACGTCTCACCAGATGATGCACTCGATAAGATGCCTGCAAATCTGCCGAATCACCACTAAGCATATAGTAAGTAGCCGGTTCACGAAAGCACTGTGCAATATTCACATTATGCCAATTAGGCAAATCCGATTCATTTGTCCAGTCTGCCGTATTACGATGAAGTTTCCGAGCAAGCTCCAGCAGGAATTGTTCTCCTGTGATGTTATAAAGCCAATAAACACTATACAGATTATCCCCCCCACGGCTGTTCTCCCAATAATCTTCCAAAAATTTATCATCGGGGACAGTTAGTTGCCATTTAAAGTAATCAGTCATCAAAGTCAACACTCTCTTATCACCAGAATATTCATAATAAGATTGCAAACACCAAAGCATTACCATATTCGCCCAAAGTTCTCTCTTCCCTCCACGTTCATTCACCGGACCGAAAAAGCCATCCGGTTGCCGGCTCTGAATAGCTGCTTCAATCCAGACTTTTGTTTCTGCAATCATAGCAGAATCTTTTAAGATATAAGCCAAATCACCATATCCTTTCAGCCAATAAGGGACTTCTTCCCAACCATGATCTCCACCAGACAGCAACCACGCATTATCCTTCTTATCCAACCACGCACTAATTTCACCCAGTTTCCCGGTTAATCCCTCTTTTTGCAACAGCAGGTACTTTTTCAGCCAGCCTTCCGGCTCAATGGTTCCTACCGGCAATTTTATAAAATGCAATGGTTTCAAAGGCAAACGATTTCCCTGATAACTGACATTCCTATCTATCGTACCGGGACGTGAAAGCATATCTATCTTCATCTCCCTTTTTTCCTCCATACATGCTGTCAGTACAGCCACAATCAAAAAGGAACCTAATAACAATTTCCCTATATTTCTCTTTTTCTTAAACATACCGTTTTTTATTCAAATTTTACATCAGCAAAAGTACATCTGTCCCTGAGTTTCATGGAAAAGAATCTTGTCAGAAAAAGAAAGAATATAACCATTTTACTCATTCAGAAGTTTTTCAGCCCATATCATCGTATTTTCTTTACTTTTAATCCGCTAATAACACCTTGTCCTTTTTGAGGAGAAAGCAGAATCTCCAGTCCTTCATGATTCCGCACATTGACCACAAGTGTCTTTACAACAGCTGTCTGCTCGCCATAAGAATCAGCCAGATTCAATGACTCTATCAATTTTTCTCCATTGACTGACACATCAAATACACGTTGTCCCTCGGCAGAAACACCTGTATGCACAATATTTTTCCGTTCATCCTTACTGAAAGGTTCCGTGAAATAAAAGCCAATTTCATATACTCCGTCAGGAACATCCAGCCGGTAACAAGTCGTACCAATCAAAAAGGTCTGAAAAAGAGGCTCTAAAAAAGTATTTTTTATATCAGCCCCTACTCCATACCTAACTCCATCATGTGATGATCCCGGCCAAGAGTTAAAAGGTTTTCCATCCATATATCCCCAACTTCCCTTTGTATAAGGTTTATCGGGTATCCATATTTCCTGAAGCTGCGGGTCTATAAAATAACAATGCTCCTGTCCCAAATTAATACAAAGACCGTCCAAAAGCACATCACTGTCAGTAAGACGGGAAGATAACAATCTCATCTGTATCTTCAGCCTGTCTGAAAGTGCCCCACTTCGAGCATCCAGCAGATTCTCTCCGTTTATAAAAGGAACTGCGAAAACAGCTTCCCCATTTACCACTTCACGCACACCCAAAGACTTTCCATTATGAATTAACTCCACCGTTTTCTGATTAGAAAAAACACTGATCTTACGCACATTTATACTATCATCACAAATTTCCACCCTTTTCGTCCAATCGGCCCCGGCAATATGAATCATCGGAATGTCCGACCAACGAGCCTGACAGTAATAATAAATCTCTTTCTTCCGACGATCCTCTGTCAACATTCCTTTTTGATTCAGATTAGGCTTGCTATCACCACGACCATCCACCTGAAAATCAACCAAATTCCAAATAGAATAACCTATATAATCCGGACGTTTCTCCATTTCATTGATATATCTGCGATTAAAATCCAATTGAAATTCCGGAGTAAAATCAAATGTACGCGGAGTATAAGAATGGATACGTTCATCGCTTCCTGCTCCAAATTCCGACAAAAAACGAGGTTTTGCAGTAGAATAACTACAAAATTTATCAAACATAGGTGCAATCGTAGCAGAATCTCCCTGATACCAAGACTCATATACATTCACCCCGTTAACATCCGAAATACTAAACATCTCCTTACTAGACTGTGTATAGGGTTTCTCCCAAGTAAAAGCATGAAAGGCGACACAAGAAAGACGATAAGGATCCAGCTCTTTTTTCAAAGCCTCCAACTCCCTAGCCAACGCAATAGCTTGCTTATGGTAATCCCATAATTCATTCATAGCCCCCCATAGTACCACCGATGGATGATTGTAGTTCTGAAGAATCATCTCTTTCAACATTTCTTTGCAGTTATGAGCGAATGCCGCATTTTTTCTCACTTCATTCACAACACAAATTTCAGACCATACTATCAACCCCAATTCGTCACAGGCTCGATATATTTCCGGATCTTGAGGATAATGACTGATACGCACAAAATTAGCTCCCATTTCTTTCAGCAACCGCATATCCCTACGATTCATTTCAACGGGAATAGCCGTTCCCAAACCTGCATAATCCTGATGCCGTGCAGCTCCCCTCAATTTAAGATACTTCCCGTTCAGATAAAAGCCTGTCTTGTCCACCGAAAACCATCTGAATCCAACCGGAGAAATTACTTCTTGATACATTTCTCCATTCTTGGCATCGCATACCTGCACTTTTACCGTATATAAATAAGGCAATTCAGGAGACCACAAATGAGGATTCTCTATCCTTCCTACAGAAGTGGATATAGGATATTTCCTGCCTGGAATCAGTTTCAGTTTCAACTGTTTCTCTTTCACAATCCGATTCATTTCATCGCAAAGAAAAACATTGACGTGCACGTGCTTTGTATCGGTAAAGTCATTTTTAAGAAAAGCCACAATTTGCATTGACGCCTCAGATACCGACACTTCAGGGGTTTGTATCCTTACTGGAACAGCTGCATAAGGTTCTGTCACAAAATGCACTTTTTCCGTCCATTGCAAGAACACCCTGCGATAAATACCCCCAAAAATAGAAAAATCTCCGGAAACCGGTGGAAGGATTTCCCCCAAAGAAGAACTATTATCCACTTTTACCGCCAACAGATTTTCCTTTCCAACTTCACAGATATCAGTTATATCAACTCCGAAAGCGGTATATGCCCCCAAATGAGTTTTCAATAATTTCCCATTTAAATAGACGTCTGCCTTGCTGGCCACTCCATCAAAACGAAGAGTTATTTTCTTATCCCGTGCCTCTGAAGGAATGAACAACTTCTTCCTATACCAAGATATGCCACGCCTATATCCCCGTTGCTCGTCAATCACATCTCCGGCATTCCAAGTATGAGGCAAATCTACAGTTACCCAATCAGAATCATTCCAATCCATACTGGAAAAACGTTCATCATTCTCTGCTTTATACTTCCATGAATCTGTTATAGAAATTTCAGAGGCACATATACAACATATACATCCCCAGAAAAACAACAACCAACCGGCAAACCTTTTCATACCATCACTTCAAATAAATATTAAAAGAAAAAGACTGTCCGGAACCGCACATGACAAAAAGTGCCAAACAGGTTTTCGGACAGTCTGTTCATTACCAATCCACTAATATCCCGGATTCTGCTTTAACTTACCATTCTTATCCAATTCAGCTCTTGGAATAGGATACAAGTTCTTATTTATATCATTTGTAGCAGAATGAGAAAGCCATGATTTAGTTGTCCATACTCCAAAACGAATCAAGTCCTGCCTTCTTCTTCCTTCTTGGTTAAACTCCCAACCCAATTCATCCAAAAAGCGACCATATTTTATATCTGCTCCACCTTCATGAGTTGTTCTAGGACTTTTAATCTTGTCCAAATAGGTTGTTTCGCGCAATCCATAATCATAGGTACTCCCTCCCATCAGTTCCGCACCAGTGACTACCGCTTTTTCCGGAGCAGACTTGAATGCGCGTTGTCTGATTTCTGTTACAATTTGTGCCGCTTCGTCCGCTTTTCCAGTCCTTAACAAACATTCAGCTTTCATCATCAATATATCTGTATAGCGGAAGGGGAAAACATCGTTACTCATAGCACCAGGAGACATACCGGCAACATACTCATACTTTGCCAAATGATATCCATGTAATTCCTCAGCCCAATCAACCCCCGGAACCACATTTACAATATTCATAGGAATCCCCTGACTGTTGCCTATCTCGCACAACACATTGGAACCATCGGGATACACTTGCTGTCCCATCAAATAATTCTCGGTCAGACGACTGTCATCCGGATCAAATGTATTTATAAATTGCGGAACAGCAACCGAACCTCCCCAACCACCAAAACTCTTAGTGGAATATACCTGAGAGAACTGACCGTTTAAAGCGTAATTGAATATATTCAATCCACCGGCGTAACTTTGATCAAAAGGAACAGCAAAAACAGCTTCCGTACAATCCTCATTATCAGCCTTGAATACATCTTTCTGATTTCCCGCCAACGAGAATTTACCAGATTTTATGATCTCCTCACAGGCATCCAGACACTTTTGCCATTGTGGGGTTCCCGTATACATCTCCGCATTGATATACATCTTGGCCAATAAAGCATAAGCAGCCCATTTGGTAAAACGTCCGTAAGTCGATTCATCAACATTCTCCGGTAATAAAGGAAGGGCGGCTGTCACTTCGGCAATGATAGAATCATTCAAGGCTTTACGACTGATTTGTTCGGGAAGAAAACCTTGAGGGACATCAAAACGGGTCAGATAGGGTACATTGCCGTAATAATCACAAAGCATATAATAATAAGAAGCCCTTACCGCTTTTAACTCCGCCAAATAATTATCCTTACCTTCCGTCACAGGCAACAGGCCGGATTCAATCTGGTAAATTACCTGATTGGCATTGTTTATACCAGTATACAGGTCACCCCACCGATTAACAGCCTCACCTGTCTCCGAAGTCCAGATATGTAAATGCATGTTAATGGTAGTCCCATTCCATCCCCAAGGATGTACCGGTATCATGGTCTCATCTGTAGAAATGGTCTGCGTTTCATTTATTGCACCGATAACAACAGAACGCCATGGAGTATAAGCATTACCTAATATGGCAACCATGTCCTTTTCCGTATAATGATATTTATCGGATACGATCGTAGTATACACGCTATCGTCCAGTTCCATACAACTATTCAATGATGCTCCTATCAGACAACAAAGTGCAGGACACATCAATGCTATTCTTATTCTTCTTTTCATGTTCTTCAATCTAATAATTTAAAAATTCAAGTTAACGCCAAAGGTATATGAACGGGTAGTGGGATACTTGTTTCTGTCATCTGTTCCCGGAGTTAAAAGCGAACCGCCTACCTCCGGATCAAGTCCTTTGTATCCGGTAATGGTCAAAGCGTTTTGAACAGAGAAATACAGACGCATTCCCTTAATCCCTTTAATAAAGTCTTTCTTGAAATTATACCCCAATACAATATTATCAATTTTCCAATAATCGCCATCCTCCACATAGTAACTATTAAATTGCTTGGAGTCCGTCAGCACCGCTTTACCAAATACTTTTTCATACCCGGCTTTCAAATTATTCATTGCCTGGTCTCTATAATTCTCATAATGCAGACGAGTAAAGTTGATATTCTGGAATCCAAAGGCTCCTCTCATGGTAACGCTCAAATCAAAATTTTTATAACGGAAATCATTGTTCCATCCCAAATAATGCTTTGGCAAACCATTACCAATCACTTTTCTATCCTCTATCTTCACATCTTTAGACTCTACAGCATTACCATTCTGATCTTCATAAATCCATTTACCGTCTTCTGTAATATCCAATACTTTCCAACCCCAAATCTGCCCTATAGGCTCCCCTACTTTTACACGATGGGTAGGGACTCCCGACATAGGCGCTTGTGCGTCACCCACATAAAAATAATCGTTTGCCAACTGGTATTTACTATTATTCAATTTGTCAAGCTTATTCTTATTAGTAGAATAAGTCAGTGTGGTATTCCAACCAAAATCTTTTTTATTAAAGACAACCCCGTTCAGCAATATCTCCAGTCCCTTATTACTGATAGTACCCACATTTGCCAGTGTAGTGCCATATACATTGGGTGGAACAGGAACAGGATAATTATATAACAAGTCTACAGTTTTTCTGTAATAAGCATCAACACTACCACTGATACGATCTTTCAGAATAGAGAAATCAAGCCCCACATTAAATTCCTTCTTCTTTTCCCATGTGAATTCCGGATTCGGATTACTCTGCGGAGTCAATTTATTCACCCATTGACCATTATAATAAAAAGTATCATTATTTGAAGTATATCCCAAACGATAGGTTGCCAAATAAGGATTGGAAGGAGCAATACCTGTCACACCATAACCGGCACGAAGTTTCAAGCTATTAATCCACTTGATATTTTTCATAAAATTCTCTTCATTAATCCGCCATGCCAGACTTACAGCCGGAAATGTACCCCAAACCTGATCGGAACCCACAAATTTGGAGTCTGCCTCATGCCTTACACTAATGGTAGCCAAATACTTGCCCGCCAATATGTAATTGATACGTCCGAAAAAACTGATAAGATTACCTGACGTTTTATTACTGTTAATAGGAATAGCAGCACCGGCAATATCGCTGTCGCCACGTCCTAAAGCGATATTATCCCAGCCAAACTGGTCTGTAGGAAAATTCCAGTTCCGCATCCAATAATCCTCCCATATATTCTTCTGATAGCCATAACCTCCCAATACAGAAATATTATGAATGCCAAAAACTTCACTATACTGAGCGGTAAATTCAAACAACTGGTCTGTAGTCTCACAAGTACCTCTGGAGGCAAAACCGTCACGGGAATGAGCCACTGTGGTATTGAAATTATCAAAAGTCTCACGATAACCCCTTGTTTCGTAATATCTATCCCAAGATAACAAAGCATTGAATTTCAATGATTCGATGGGTTGGAAAGTAACATTACCATTCAATCTGGTACGCTGTCTGTGATGTCTGCCATTAGCTGTCTCGATAGTACTCAGCGGATTGGCGATAGCCACCAGAGCCGAAGGCTGTGCCCAAGGACCATCATACTCCGGCATTGATGACAGGACATCCTTATTTACATCCTGCTTATAAATAGGCAAGGTAGGATTAGTAACCAATGCCGCACTATATACCCCTCTATTGAAAGAGGAACCATCTCCGGTCGTTGTATAGTTCTGCGTATTAGAATTAACGCTGACGTTCAAACGCAATTTATCATTCAACATTGAATGATTCACCGCCAGTCGTACAATCAACGCCTCATTATCTGACTTTTTGAAAATTCCCTGGTTCTTTTTATAATTGACATTCAACAAATAATTAGTCTTCTCGGAACCACCCTTTACACTCAGATTATGCCCATGATTGACCGGAGTACGAGTTATGGCTTCCAGCCAATCTGTATTACCTCCAAAATCAGTAGCAGAAATTGTTCCATCCTGAATTAAAGAACGAAATTCATCTCCAGTCAACACTCTTTCCGTTTTCACAAACTCTTCTGTACCGACATACCCATTATAGTCTATGGAAAAATCAGAATTAGCCTTACGGGTAGTAACCAAAATCACCCCATTGGTAGCTCGTGTACCATAAATAGCCGCAGACGAACCATCCTTCAACACATCGATTTGAGCAATATCCTCAGGAGCCACCGTTCTTAAATCTCCCGGAATACCGTCAATCAACACTAATGGCGAATTGTTACCCTGCAAGGAGTTAGTACCACGAAGTAAGATAGACGAATTCTCGGTAGGGTCACCTGTAGAATTCACAATGCTAAGACCAGCAATTTTCCCTTTCAATAATTGCCCCGCATCCCTCACATTTCCACGGACAAAATCCGAAGACTTGACACTTGAGATGGCAGCCGTCAGCTCACTTTTCTTTTGCGAACCGTAACCCACCACTACAACTTCCTCCAGCGCCAGAGAAGAAGGTTTCAACTGTACCTTGACAAAGGTCTGGCTACCCACATTTATCTCTTGGGCATCATAACCTATATAAGAAACAATCAAAACAGTATTCTTATCACTTGCCTCCACACTAAAATTACCATCTATATCGGTAATGGTTCCCTGAGAAGTACCTTTAAGAATAACCGACGCACCGATCAGTGCATCCTTATGTTCATCATATACCGTTCCCTTTATTATTCTGCTCTGAGCAAACAAGCATTGGGAAACGAGTAAAAACAAGCCCAACATCAACATCGTTGTTTGTCGATGTCCAAATTCAGACGGATGTGCACCTTTACTAAACATGTTTTTCATATTCGATATTTAATTTAATTACAGCCCAAAAGTAGACCTATTAGAGAAAAAGCCACAAGAATATCCATCCAAATAATATGAATTTTCTGCCAAAACAATATTTTCACCCACCTTTTACACCACCTTACCTCCTCCACCTTACGAAAAGAGAGCAATATTCTGCCAAAACAGGACAATATTTTGCCTTCCCCTTGTGTTTTTCAGCCAAATATCTACTTTTGCATCATAGTAAACCACTTGATAAAACAAACTATGTACAAGCACTTATTCCTTCTCATATCAATCCTTTTCAGCCTCTCATCCCCCAGTGTTCATGCTGAAAGATATTATTTCCAACATTTGGGTCTGAAAAACAAACTGTCTCAAAGTTCCGTTCTTTGTATCACCCAAGACAGAAACGGATTCATGTGGTTCGGCACCAAAGACGGACTAAACCGTTATGACGGATCCAATTTCCGTATTTTCAAACACAATCATTCCAATCCTCATTCTTTGGGTAATAACAACGTCAACTCATTGCACGAAAATAAGGATGGGAAATTATGGATAGGAACAGACGACGGAATTTATATCTATGATCCATTGACGGAAACTTTCTCAAAACTCACCTGCAAAAGTCAGGACAGCTTGTGCATCACCCAGCCCATTGTACAAATCACCACCGATACACAAAAAAACATCTGGATAGCAGTAGAATCCCAAGGCGTTTTCCTGTTCGATAACGACCGACAAACATTAACACACTATGCTATCCCCGATGCCCATCTACTCAGTTCTATCTGTATAGACCAGCAAAACGCAGTATGGATAGGCTATAACGGAAAAGGGCTTTATTATACTGATGATCATTTCCAGAACTTCCGGTTATTCCAAACACAAGAGGGGAAAAACCTCTTCACCGATGACCAGATTTTCAAAATTTTCCCCGAACAGCATAACACCTTGTACACTGGTTCCGCAAAAGGTGGTCTGAAAAGTATCAATATCCTTACCCGGACAGTCACCGACTTGCTACCGGACTCTTCCCAAACCGAAAGTATCTTTGTAAGAAACATCTATCCCATCGACAAAAAAACATTGTGGGTTGCCACAGAACGAGGAATATACACTTACAACAAGGAAACCCGGGAAATCCAACACCTCACCTACAATCCCAACGATGACTATTCCTTGTCGGACAATGCCATTTATTCCCTCTACAAGGATGCTGAAGGTGGCATATGGATCGGCAGCTATTTCGGAGGCATAGACTATTATCCCACCCAATATGCCACCTTCGAAAAATACTATCCCATCATAGGACAAAACAGCCTCAGCGGAAAAGTAGTCCGTGAATTTTGCGAAGATGAAGACGGAAATCTATGGATAGGAACAGAAGACGGCGGCTTGAACAAATTCAATCCAAAGACCAAAGAATTCAGCCCTTGTCCACTGGCAGGACTGCACTATAATGTCCACGCTCTAAGTATGGACAATCACACTCTGTGGATAGGTACATATTCCAAAGGATTATATTCATTGGATCTGAAGACCCACCGTTCCCGTCACTACCTGATGGGACATGCCGAAAATACATTGAACGACAACAACATCTATTCCATGTGCCGCACCTCTGCAGGTCAACTCTACATAGGTACCACAACCGGACTCAATCTCTATAACCATGAAACAAATGATTTCACCCGTATCCACAAAATGGATGGTATCTTTGTTTTCAACATATTGGAAGACAGTAAAGGAAATATCTGGTTTGCCACCTATAACTCCGGTATATTCAAATACAATCCTAGAAATAACAGCTGGAAAAATTATGTTTCTACTCCCGGAGTTCCCCACGGACTCCCTTACAACAAGGTGATAAGTATTTATGAAGACAGCAAGCAACGTTTGTGGTTCACCATGCTGGGAAGAGGATTCTGCTCATTCAACCAGGACACAGAGGAATTCACTACTTATGATTCTTCACAAGGGCTTGCCAATGATGTGATTTATAAGATTGTAGAAGCCAACAATGACATCCTTTGGCTCACCTCCAACAAAGGATTGATACGGTTCGATCTGAAGACCAAAACCTCGAACATTTATGCAGACAACAATGGACTGCTCACCAATCAGTTCAATTATAGTTCAGGAATTAAGAGCAAAGACGGTACCATCTATTTCGGATGTATCAATGGCTTCATTGCCTTCAAACCCGAGTCCTTCACCGAAAACACTTATTTTCCACCTGTAGCCATCACCGATTTCCTGCTTTTCAACAAAAGCGCCGATATAGGCACCAAAGATTCCCCCCTCAGTCAAAGCGTGACTTATACCCGGGAAATAAACCTGAAGTATAATCGAAACTCTTTTGCCTTCCGCTTTGCAGCTCTTTGTTACGCCGCCCCTGAAGAAAATTATCTGAGTTATACATTGAAAGGATTTGATAAAGAGTGGTACAGTACCACAAAAAGTTCCACCGCTTCCTATACCAATCTAAAGCCAGGCGACTATACTTTCTGCGTGAAAACAGCTTACGCCAAGGGAGAATGGAGTAATGACATCAAAAGTATCCACATACATATCGCACCTCCTTTCTGGAAATCCCCGTGGGCCTATCTTCTTTATTTTATACTTTCGGCAGCCGGTATCGGATATATCTTCTATCGCTTCCGAAAACAAATCACGGACAAACAACGACGACAACTGGAAATCTTAGAAGCCGAAAAGGAAAAAGAAATTTATCATGCCAAAATAGACTTCTTCACTAATATAGCACATGAAATCCGCACACCGCTAACCCTGATAAAAGGCCCGTTAGAGAACATCCTGCACAAGGAAAACATAGATCGCAACACCATCCGTGAGAACCTGGACGTCATGGAACGGAATACCCTGCGATTACTTGACCTGACCAATCAGTTACTCGACTTCCGAAAAACAGAAACCAAGGGGTTCCGTCTTAACTTTATGGATTGTAATATCTCCCAACTAATAAGAGACACTTATATCCGTTTCAATCCCGCCGCCCAACAGAATGGGTTGAAATTTCAAACAGACCTGCCCGAACAGGATTTCAATGCACCCGTAGATAAAGAAGCCCTGACCAAAATTCTAAGCAATCTGTTCAATAATGCAGTAAAATATGCCACATCATCTATCCATGTATCTTTAATACCACCATGCGGAATGAAAGAACCGGGATACTTCTCCATTATGGTCAGCAATGACGGGCATCCCATCCCACACGATATGCAAGAAAAAATTTTCCAGCCTTTTGTGCAAATCAAACAAACCTCCGGTGGGCAACGCACAGCCGGTACCGGCATCGGCCTGCCTTTGGCACGTTCCCTGGCAGAATTACATAAAGGAAAACTTTATTTAAAGGATAGGGAAGAAATCTGTTTCTGTGTCGAGCTTCCTGTCGATCAAGAAAAAGCCATACAGTTGCAAAAAGATTCCACTATCAGCCAGACCGGCAATATGCAAACAGTCATCCGGCAACACAGCACTAACATCTGTATTCTTGTAGTAGAGGATGACCCCGAGATGCAGAACTTTATTTGCGCACAACTGGAAACTGTATATTGCGTTATACGTGCATCTAATGGCAAGGAAGCCCTGCAAGTGCTATCAGAAAAGACAATCAGTCTGATTGTCAGTGATGTGATGATGCCCGAAATGGATGGTTTCGAATTATGCCATACATTAAAGACCGATATAGAACATAGCCATATTCCTATCATTCTGCTCACAGCAAAAGTTACCATGCAATCCAAGATAGAAGGAATAGAACTAGGAGCCGACGACTATATAGAAAAACCTTTTTCTACGGAGTATTTATTGGCACGCATAGCGAACTTATTAAGCAATCAGGACAAATTGCGCCATGCTTTCACTTCATCACCTTTTGTGAACGCCAAAACCATTGCACTGAGCAAAGCAGATGAGAACTTTTTAGACAAACTAATAGAAGTAATTCAGAAGAACATTTCGGAACCCGATTTTAATGTGGATATATTAGCCGAGAAAATGAATATGAGCCGTTCCAGCCTGCATCGAAAAATAAAGGGAATCGCTCAAATTACCCCCAATGAGTTTATTCAACTGGAACGGTTGAAAATGGCAGCCCAACTGATTCAATCCGGAGAATACAGAATCAATGAAGTATGCTATATTGTCGGTTTCAACTCTTCTTCCTATTTTGCCAAATGTTTTCAGAAACAATTTGGAGTACTGCCAAAAGATTTTTGCAAGAACGGCTCCTGACACTGTAAGATAATTTATATATGCGTATAAAATAGTCCTTTTAAATTTGGCATAATGCCATGAATCCATTACATTTGTTCCATATCACAAATGATAGAATTATGCAAGATATAACAAACGGACGTTGCGGTTGGTGCGGAACAGACGAATTGTATATGAAATACCATGATCAGGAGTGGGGAAAGTTAGTAACCGATGACAAGACGCTGTTTGAGTTTCTTGTATTGGAAAGTGCCCAAGCAGGACTAAGCTGGATAACGATTCTTAGAAAAAGAGAGGGGTATCGTAAAGCCTTCTGTAATTTTGATGCCGAGTTGGTGGCACAAATGACCGATGAAGACGTTGAGCGGCTAATGCAATTTGAGGGCATTGTAAAAAACCGTCTGAAAATCAAATCGACAATCACGAATGCAAGACTATTCCTTGCCGTACAAAAGGAATTCGGCAGTTTTTATAATTATACCCTGTCATTCTTTCCCGACAAAAAGCCGATTATCAACACATTCCGGTCATTGAGCGAGATTCCGGTATCCTCCCCCGAATCCGATGCCATGAGTAAAGATATGAAAAAACGAGGTTTCAAGTTCTTCGGAACTACGATTTGCTACGCCCATTTGCAAGCTTCAGGTTTTATCAACGATCATTTGACAGACTGTATTTGCCGGAAAGTTCCACAACAGAATTATTAACTCTGTTAACACTATCATCACCTTTTATCGGAAACCTCAATATGTCTTTTCCTCCTTTTCTTTTCGAGAAAAATAGCAACGATATGACAGCCGGGATTGAATTCAAGACTATAAGGGTATCTGTAATTCAATAGTTTCATGCATATATCTTGACTGAGCCGAAAAGAAAGAGATGTTCTGTTCCCAGATTGCATAACAAGACATTTTTGGGCTTTGTGAGAGCAGTTGCTCTCACCTTTTGGGGCATCTCTCACCTCATCTCTCACCCTTTAAACGCTTTATTCATCGGGGGAAAGTGATAAAAGATGAGAGCATGAGAGATAAAATGTGTTTTTTGCATTGATAGGAGTAGTCCCGAAAGTTAACGGCATAACTTTCGGAAACAATGGAAGAAACTTCCTAAACTTATGCTGTCAGTTTGTAAAAACCTCCCGTCGTGAAAGGGAAAATGTTCCGAGGAAAGACAACCTGTTTTATACGAATGTTCATGCGGCACTTCATGAACGTTCACGTAGGACTATATATACGTCCGCGTGAGGTTACACATATATATGTGGGAATCATCAATTTTTTGTTCATGTACAAAAACACAAGTTCCTATGCAAAAAAGATAAGGATGTTTTTTAAAAACATAAGTTCATTTTAAAAAAAGAACAAGACCTTTTTAAAAAACGAACTTATGTTATTTACCAACTTTTGCAAGCTAAATAACTTCTCTGCCAATCATCAAGATACACCTTCACCGGAAATCAAACTTCAGCCTGACAGGCACACTTAATTGTAACCGGCATTTTGCCCGAACTCTTCTTTATTGATAATGGCATCCAGTTGAGTCTGAGGAATAGGACGTAGCAAATGATGCTCTTTTATATTCACTTTCGCATCCGGATTGTATGCTTTTACTCTTTCCAGCAGCTTACCGGTACGCTTCAAATCGAACCAACGTTGCTGCTCTCCTCCCAACTCACGGGCCCGTTCATCCAAAATAAAATCCAATGTCAACTGTTCCGGCTTTATCTTCATGGCGGCTTCCTTGCCGGGAATAGCTGCTCTTCTCCTTACCTCATTGATATAAGATGTTCCAGAGGCATTATCGTTCAAGAATAATTCAGCCTCGGCAGCTATCAGATACAACTCAGCAAGACGAATGACCACACCATGTCTCACACTTCCCGTATAATTCACTGACTCACGAGACGGATCAAGGAATTTTTTGAAAGTCACATTCTGAACCCTATTCTTGACAGAGCCATCGGCATTGTAAACAAAATCCTTGTCTATGGTGATATAATCGTGTTTAGCTTCCTCTGCATCGGACACACTATATTTAGTAAAGAAAATAGCCGTATCTCCCGGTGAGATATAAGTACTGTTCGTATTGTTACAAATCCATGCCTGCTGGAACACATCATCATAACGGGCATCCATCTTTTCATCGAACAGGTTCAGATAATACAGCGTAGGCATATATCTGTTGAAACTGCGACCATATTCTATGGAGCGCGTAACAGGTTTCTTACCGTCTTTATCGAGTACCTGATCATAACACATCACCCACAACAGATGTGAAGGGTTATTACCCGGTGTCCTCCAAATGATGGGGTTCCCGTCAGGACCTTCTTCAATGGAAGTTCCGAATATCTCACTCTTTGTGTACATACAAACAAACACATTCTCTTTTACATCATTACATTTATAAATATCACAAAGGTCCGAATAATCTTCTGCCAAGCTATAATCATAATTGTTAATAACATTACGAGCATATTTCAACGCTTCCTCATAATTTTTATTATACAGATAAACGCGTGCCAGAAACGCTTCTGCCGCACCTTTGGTAGCACGCCCGTAATCGGAAGTGGAAACCGGTAATTTAGCCAACGCCTCTTTTAAATCGGCTATAATCTGAGTATAAAAATCCTCTTCGGACGAACGGTAAACGTAACCTGACGGCTCGGTACATTCTTCTGTCGTTAAATAAACACCTCCCCATGTCTCTACAATATGCCATAGATAAAGAGCCCGCAAGAAATAGGCTTCCCCCATACGGATATCTTTAACCGAAGCTGAAAGTTCAGAGCTAGGCAAACGGTTCAAGGCAGTGTTACAAGTATTCAATGCCGAATACAAACGTTCCCACTCTTTAGTTATCGCATTGCTGGAACCTTGTAATGACGAGTTATAATCGGAAAGCTCAGCTTCGGCACAACCATTTCCCCGGGTAAATATATCCGTTCCCAACTCTGTCATTGATGTGGCATATTCCTGTCCATACCAAAAACGCAACGGTGTGTAACATGAGTTAATCAGAGCTTCCGCACCCGATTCGGTTTTATAAAAAGTATCAGCGGTCAATCCGCTAGGATTTTCCTCTGTCAGGAAATCATTACATGAGCTCAAGGTTGCCGCCATACAGCTGAGCAAACACCATTTATATAATTTATTCATACCTGTTCGCTTGTTTAGAAATCAACATTAATACCAAATACTGCTTGTTTTGTCATCGGATAGCTCAAGGAGCCTCCTCGTTCGGGATCATAATTGTCTAAATGACTGAAAGTAAAGAAATTCTTTAATGAACAATAGATACGGATATTAGAAGCATGAATCTTCCCGATCCATGATTTAGGCAACTGATATCCCAAAGTGATTTCTTTAATCTTCAAATACGAACCATCCACGTATCCCAATGCATCTAATTTGGAAGAATCCGAATAACTTTTTTCCGGACGGGGAAATTCGTTAGTAGGATTCTCCGGAGTCCAATAGTTTACTTTAATACCCGGATCTCCCTGAATACGGTATGAGCCGTAACCGTTGGCTTCCGAATGTAACATTTGCCCTTGTCTCCAATACATGAAAACGCGCAAATCAAAGTTCTTGTATTTGAATGTATTGTTCAACCCCATTACGAAATCGGGAGTTTCCGAGCCCAAGATGATACGGTCATTATCATTGTCTATTGAACCATCCTTATTCTGGTCCTTTATTTTTATACGTCCCGGCTTCTCACCATACTTAGCCGCCTCCTCAGCTTCGTCAAGTTGCCAGATACCGATTTTCTCCAATCCATAATGTGTCTTGATGGAATGCCCTACAAACCAACCGTTACTGATATCACGGTCAGTTCCATCTGCCAGCTCAGTAATTTTCTCTCTGTTCAAAGTAAATGTATAATCGGTATTCCAAGAGAAATCCTTTTGATTGAAATTTTGGGTATTAATAACTAATTCCACACCTTTATTCTCAGTTTTTCCTACATTATCCCATGCCAAAGAATATCCGGTAGAACTAGGTACTTTCTTCTGCATCAACAAATCTGATGTCTTTTGTTGATAAATATCCAATGAACCACTGATACGGTTATTGAAGAAACCGAAGTCAATACCGATATTAGCCGTTGCTGTTTTTTCCCAGCCCAGATTATAATTCGGTGTCAAAGCTGGATAGTAGCCATAGGCTCCGTTTTCCGTATTATTTATGAGATAAGCATACATGGTCTTTCCCAATCCTCCCTGAGTCTGATAGGCAGAAACAGCACTGTTTCCCGAAATACCATAACTCAGCCGAAGTTTCAAATTGGAAAGTTGTTCTACGTTCTTCAAAAAATTCTCTTCATTCATACGCCAAGCCAAAGCCACAGATGGGAAGACCCCCCACTGATGATCTTTTGCCAATACAGATGAACCATCCTGACGCAAAGTCACAGTCATCAGGTATTTCTCATTGAATTTGTAGTTGATACGCCCAAAGAAAGATGCCATAGTGGTTTGTACATAACTGCTGGATATCTGCTGACTATCCTGCAAACCACCCAAATTATAAAACAACATAGTGGATGAAATAAGGTTATGCCCCGCACCCTTATATTCCTCGGCCACATTTTTATATAATGCGTTACCAGCCATCAGACTCAGATTATGTTTTCCTAATGTGAACGAATAAGCCAATGTATTTTCCCACGACCAATTGACGTCACTATGATTGGTAGCATCCGCCAACGAATAATTTCCCGCTCCGTCTAACGTATATGTATCAGCAAAATGTCCTGTACGGATATCTTTCTTGTCAAAGCCAAAAGTAGAAGTCATTGTCAAGTCCTTGATAATGTTCCAGGTAGCCCCTACATTCCCCACCAAATGGCTGGTCAGCCGGTTATTTTTATAGGCTCCGGGAACTTCTTCGGCTATGGGGCTAATGGTCTGCCCATCATTAAAAGGAAGCACATTGATAGAACCATCTTCATTATATACATCTCCATAGGGAGCGTAATAAATAGAACGGTTGAAAGGATCACGTCGGATATTCTGATCCAAATAGGTATATACCACATTGGCATTCAGTTTCAAGTTATCAGTGAGCTTATGCGATAAGGATAAGGTTGCATTATAACGGTCCATATCATCCATCTTCACCAAACCGTCTTCGGACATATATTCAAAAGCCAGATTGAATGTTGTTTTCTCCGTACCATTTGAAATATTGACAGAATGGGACATCTGGCTACCCGTTTGCATCAGCATATCCACCCAGTCTACATTTTGATTGGATTTTACCGCATCATAAGCAGAACCAAAAATTTTGGCATCATCTTCAGGACCTCCCCACTGGCCGTCCGTACGATAAGCCTCTCTCTTGAAGTCGGCCCATTCGGACAAATTCATTCTATCGGGATAAGCAGCTACGGAATTGATGGAATAATAACCGTTATATGAAACCTTGGTCTTGCCTACAGCCCCTTTCTTTGTAGTGATCAAGATAACTCCGTTAGCACCGCGAGAACCATAAATAGCGGTGGAGGAAGCATCCTTCAGAATTTCCATGGATTCTATGACATTGGGATTGATATCAATATCTGTCCCATAGGGCACTCCGTCTACAATAATCAGCGGAGCATTCGAAGCGTTCAATGACCGATTACCGCGAATGGAAAAGGACAAGCCCGAACCTGTCTGACCACTTGATTTAGTCATATCCAGTCCAGCCACTTTCCCTTGCAGGCTTTCCAAAGCATTCGTCGTAGGAACAGCAATAATGTCCGCTTGCTTGATGGAGGTCATAGAACCGGTCAAGTCCCGTTTCTTTACAGTACCATAACCAATGACTACCACTTCATCCAATTCTTCCGTATCTTCTTTCAAAATTACCTTTACCGGAGTTCCCGGCTTAATGACAGCCTCTTGTGAAAGCATACCGATATAACTGATTTCCAATTTTTTCGTGTCCGCAGGGACCGACAAGGAGAAATTCCCCTCGAAATCGGTAATGGTTCCTATAGATGACTTCCCCGCCACTTTCACATTAGCACCGATGACAGGCTCACCGGTACTGTCTAGAACTGTACCTGTTACGGTAACATTTTGTGCATAAACATTCCCGACACTCATCACCAGGAATGAAAGCACAAACAAAATAAACCTACTTTGTTTCATGTTCTTCATTGTTTTCATTTATAGTATCATTTAAAGTTTTTAGCACTGCAAAGATGAATAAAAACAAAAACCGGATATTGCATTATTCAGTCTAAGATTTATAAAATCCGGTTTGAGAATAACAAAAACAGAGTTATCCGAATATAAATCGATTTAGGCTAACAGGAGGGAATCTGAAAATCCCGGCATTCTGTCTTTTTGCCATTCTAAACATAATGAAGAATCCGAATACACACACTATTTTGCGTTAACAGATTCTTCATTACGTTCAAAAGACCAAAGTAAAAAGGGTAATGCAATATAGCTTTTTGAAGCTTTCTTATTTTTCCTATTCTATTTCACTTATAGAAAAAAGAGTATTTCTACGCTCCATCCGCACATTTTCTCCAGTTAGCTGACATGATGATTCCAAACGGATATCAGAAGATGACGCACCTATTTTAAATGTATATTGACCACCGGCTATAGTCCATCCATTATTTGCATAATAAGCCATTTGCTGAAGAGAAACCTTAAAACTTATTATTTTCGATTCGCCGGGGTTCAAATTCACACGGGCAAACCCTTTTAGCTGTATAGGTTTGAGAAATTCCGAGGAAGTAGGAGACAGATAAAGTTGCACAACTTCAGTACCTGCACATTTTCCTGTATTTTTCACCTTACAGCTAACCTCAATCAAATCATCAGTTGTTTGTGCAGTAGACGGAACTTTTATATCGCTATATTCAAAGGAAGTATATGAAAGCCCAAAACCAAACGGATAAGCTATTCTTTCTTGGAATTCACCATTGTTATAACAATAAAGTTCTTTATCTTCAGTCTTAGGATAGCTAACGCATAATTTTCCGGACGGATTGACATTGCCTAACAAAATATCAACAACAGCATTTCCTCCTTCTTCGCCCGGATACCACGCTTGCAGAATAGCTGAACAACCTGCTTCTACTTCGTCAATCACTTGTGGACGTCCACCAAACATAACCAGAACAACCGGTTTACCTGTAGCAATCAGTTCTTTTAAAAACTGTTCCTGATCTCCCGGCAAACAGATACCTTTACGTTGCCGAGCCTCTCCGCATAAGGTAGGATTCTCTCCTAATGCAGCAATAATCACATCACTTTCCGAAGCTACATTTATGGCAGCCTGCCAGTTAGTAGAATCGGATGATTCCATTAACATCATATTCAAGCGTTCAGTTCTAGGATCTCCTTCACGGATAATGGAAGTCTCATTTTTTGCACTCCAATCACATCCGCGTTCATAGTCCACAGTGAATCTACCATTCGCCTTGTGCTTAAAAGCATCATATACAGAAACAATTTTAGGACTGTCAGGGTCTATTTTTCCTCCCCACCAGAATGCCTGCATAGACTGATATGTATAATCTCCTAACATACACCAATATGTATTTGCGTTCGGCCCTACCAAAGCTATTTTCCTATATTTGCCAGAGAGGGGCAATACATTGTTATTTTTTAACAAGACAATGGATTGACATGCCAAGTTATAAGAAGTTTTACGATATTCGGGACAATCCAAATCCAAATTTCCTGTTGCATAGAGCTTCCGGTCTGTAGATAATACCCCCAAACGTGCTTTCAACATTAATGCACGTTTTACCGCAATCTCAAAATATTTCTCATTAACCAAACTGTCTTCTATTAATTCGGGCAGATATTTATAACAATTATTTGATGGCAATTCAATGTCATTACCTGCGGTTAGAGCCTCAACAGCCCGTTGTTTCAAGATATCAGGATTTCCTTTCTGACTAGCATATCCTACTGCCCCATAGTCACTGACCACTACTCCATCAAATCCAAGATATCCACGTAATATTTTATTCAGAAGAGTATCGCTGGATACGGCTTGTTCACTACGGAACCGGCCATAGGATGTCATCAAGACCTTACATCCCGCCTGTCGTATCATAGCTTCGTGTGGCAAAAGCACTTCCTCATAAATTTCTTTCCAACTCAAAGAAGAGCCTCCACCATATCCCAAAAAATGCTTGGTGCACGCAGCAACTCCATTTTTCAATCCTTTCTTCTGCAGACCTTCCACAAAAGCGACTCCCATAGCTGCACTAAGATACCCATCTTCACCATAGGATTCTTCTATACGTGGCCAATGAGCGGTACGTATGAGATCGACCATGGGTGACAAAGCAAGAGTAGCGCCAACAGAGCGCATGACTTCCGCCGTTTGTTCCGTTTTTACTGTAGCCAGTTCCGGATTCCATGTGCAGGCTATACCCAATTGTTGGGGATAAACGGTCGCTCCTTTGGCAGCCAGTCCGGTAATGGCCTCTTCGTGAAATATGGCTGGTATACCTGAGGGAGTCTCATGTATCAGATAATTTTGAAGATCACGCACAAAATCACGCAGTTCATTTGGTTCCATATCTAAAGCGCAAGCATATTGACAAATATGCCCTATACCGTCAGGTATCTTCTCTTTACACTTTTCTAATGACAATTTTCCATCCTCCATTATTTCTTTCGGACGAATACCATACAATTGTGCAACTCTTTCGGCTTGTGTCATCCTACTATAAAGCGTATCTACTTGCAGGCTCATTTCCCGAATGTCGAAATCCTCAATTGTTTTTTCATGGGTTTTAGAAGTACAACCGATAAATCCTAAAGATATTAGTATAAAACAGTAAATTGATATTTTTTTCATATTTGAATTTATATCAGAAAATATTCTTGTAAAATCAAAGACAACTTGAAATAAAAGTATAAGTCTGTCCCGCTTCAGTAGCTACATCATATAAATAAGAATCTTTCAATTCCACTCCTTTCAATGGAACTTTCTCACTAACCAGCGGACGACTGATTTCTTGCTTTTCAAACAAGGGATTAGGATTATCTCCTTCCGCTTTAACCAATGTCATACCATCCATCGCCAAAGTATTGTGCACACGTAAGCGAAGATTACCACCGATAGTAGATTTGATAATTGCCGACTCTACCTTGCCGTCTTTCCATTTCAGAGAAACGATTTCGAAACCACCACGTGCACGAAGCCCCCTAATCTCTCCATTTTTCCAGGTATCAGGTAAAGCAGGAAGTAAATGAACAGCCCCATCATGGCTCTGCATCAACATTTCAGCAATTCCGGCTGCACAACCAAAATTTCCATCAATCTGGAAAGGCGGATGAGCATCGAATAAATTTGGATAAGTACCTCCTCCCTGACCTTTCTGTACTTCAGGAGAAACAAAATTCAACTGATTGGCAATCAACTTAAATGCATGATTCCCATCCAAACATCTTGCCCAAAAACAGACTTTCCATCCCATAGACCAACCAGTAGAAGGATCACCACGCTGTATCAATGTATTACGGGCAGCTTCAAAAAGTATAGGTGATGAATAAGGAGAAATTTGATAACCGGGGAAAAGTCCCCATAAATGAGAGATATGACGATGATGGTCATTAGGGTTATCCCAGTCTTCGAACCACTCTTGCAACTGTCCGTATTGCCCTACTTGCATGGGAGGAAGTTGCCTTTTTAATGACAGAATGGTATCACAGAATTGCTTGTCCAGATTCAAAATCTGTGCTGCTGAACGAGTATTTGAAAATAAATCGGATACCAACTGATTGTCCATCGTGATACCTGCAAACAGATTGGCTTTCCCTTTCCAAATACTAGGCGAATTCTCTGGAGAGTTACTAGGAGTGACTACCAGATAACCGGTATTGGGATCTCTTACTAAAAAATCAACAAAAAATTCTGAAGCACTCTTCAGAATAGGATACACGGAAGCCAGGTATTCCTTATCACCCGAATAGAGGTAACGGTCCCACAAATGTTGACATAACCACGCATTACAGGTAGGCCACGGTCCACAATAAGCCCTATCTACAGCACCATTCATACGCCACAAATCCGTATTGTGATGCAATACCCATCCCCGGCAACCATACATCTCCCGGGCAGCCTCCTGACCGTTCTCATACAATTCTTTCACCATTTGTAGGAAAGGCTCATGCATCTCACGCAAATTGGTAACTTCGGCAGGCCAATAATTCATTTCCGCATTGATATTGGTGGTATAACGGCATTTCCAAGCAGGATTTAGTTTCTGATTCCAAATACCTTGTAAATTAGCAGGTTGTCCTCCCGGCTGAGAACTGGAAATAAGCAAATAACGACCGAACTGAAAATAAAGAGCAACCAGATGGGGATCATCGGAAATAGCGAATTCTTTTATCCGGACATCAGTAGGTTTATCAGCCTGCGAAGTGCGTCCCAAATTCAGAGATACACGGTTATAGTATTTTTGATATGCACTGATATGAGCCTGTAAAGCTCGGGCATAATTCTTTCCGGCATTCTTCATGGATACCTTATTACGCCCGGATGGATTTCCGGATATATCCTTATAATTCACAAAATTAGTGGCCATGGCGATATAAATAGTAGCACTATTAGCATTAGTCACGGATAATAATGTATCTCCTGCCACACTCTTTCCACCCTGTAAATCTAACTTCAAATCTGCACGGAAACAAATAGAACCTTTTGTGAAATCGTCTCCTTTAGTTGTGCCTTCCAAAATCAAGGCATTCTTTCCAGAAACGGTAACATCCACCTTCTGAGGACAAGTCAGGGAAGCGGAAAAAGTAAGTTTTCCCGGTTGAGAAGCAGTAAGGCGGACAATGACCAGCTGGTCGACAAAAGAGGTAAAGACCTCACGCTTATAATCTATTCCATTTACAGTATAAGCAGTCGTGGCTACAGCTTTTTCCAAATCCAATTCACGACGGAAGTTTGTATAATTTTCATGACTAGGAAAGTCCAGACGCAAGCTGCCCACTGTCTGATATGGCATCCCGAAACCGTTCTTGGAGAGGATTTTTTCACCTGCCAACGCTTGAGCTTCAGGATATCTACCAGCAAAAATTAACTGACGGATGGTCGCCAACGCTCCTTTAGCCTCAGGATTATAATTTTTATAAGGAGAACCTGCCGATACTGTTTCCTCATTCAATTGAATCTCTTCGGTTACAGGATTACCATATACCATGGCTCCCAATCGTCCATTTCCCAAAGGTAATGCCTCTTCCCAATATCTGGCAGGCTTATCATACCATAATACAGGTTTTTCCTGAGCGTCTATGCTGATGCTGACTACAGATAGCAAAACTACAAGTGCTATTTTTAATAACTTACGTGTCATTTTATAATTAAATTAATAAATATCATCGACTTTTATAATGGAGAAAGAAATCCATTCTCTATCAACCAAGCTTCAGCCAACTCCGGCCACATGACCGTGCTTCCCCTTTGTGCACGCAAAGAGATGGCATGCCCGCCGACAGGAAACAGATGCAACGAAGATTTCTCTATTCCCGCTTTATACAAGGCTGTATAATAAGCGATGCTGTTCAAAGGAGAAACAGCCTTGTCATTAGAAGCATGAAACAAGATAGCCGGTGCCGTGTTACCATCCACTTGTTTTTCCAAAGAAAACAAGTTTCTGAGAGCGATATCCTGTTCCCGCTTTCCCAACAGATTTGTCCGGCTCCCTTTATGAACAATAGCGTCATCCATAGAAATAACCGGAGATATCAATACAGCAAAAGAAGGTTTACAACTATATGCATCCAGTGCATCGCCCACTTTTGACCAGTCTTCATCAATAGCACACAATGAAGCGGCCAGATGACCGCCGGCAGAACAACCCATCACTCCCACTTTATGAATATCTATTCCATATTCCTCCGCATGAGCACGTATATAGCGAAGAGCACGTTGTCCATCCTGCAAAGGAGCTTTGTAAGATTCTATTACATCCGGTGATTGCGGGAAACGATGTATCAGGACAAAAGCCGTTACTCCCAAGGTATTATACCATTTTGCCAATGCGATACCGCTGATTTCATGCGCCAGTTTCACATATCCGCCACCAGGAATGATCAATACCGCCGTACCGGTACGCTCGGCTTTTGACGGTTCATAAACATGAACAGCAGGAATTCCGACTTGTACCACACGTTCCCTGACTACAGAATCTTTAAGAACTATACCTTTGCTATTGGGCATATTATTCTGCCACAAAGGAATTATTTTCTGAGCCTGAAGAGTAACCGTCATCAATGCCATCAAAAGAAAACCTAATAAAAATACGAATCTGTTCATTACTTTATACTCCTTTAAAATCCTGTCCATTTACTGTTACATTCTCAAAGTGAATGTTTTCAACACCAGTCACCTTATTTATTTCCGGTTTCATCACTCCATCAAAAGTGCAATCTTTCACAAAAATATCTCGCGCCTGTATTTTATCCTCAAAACCATCCAGATGCAAAACATACTGACTTTTCTTACTTGTGATATTTTCCAAATGAATATTGTGAAAATAAGGAAGATACGGTCCGTCATCCACATGCCAATATTTCAATTCAAAGCCTAAAATAGACTCCTTACATTCACCTACCCTAATATTCCGGATAAATATATTTTCTACTTCGCCTCCTCGCATGGCATTTGATTTTATACGGATAATACGGTCGAGTTCAGGACTGTCCATGGTACAATTTTCCACCCATACGTTACGGCATCCTCCGGTCACTTCACTGCCAATAGCTACTCCGGCATGACCATCCTTCATTCTACAATGACGGACTATAATATTCTCACTGGGGATATTCCAGTAACGGCCATCTTCATCACGTCCCGATTTGATGGCGATACAATCATCACCTGTATCAAAATCACAATCCTCAATCAATACATTCCTGCATGATTCCGGATCACAACCATCATTATTATAGCCATGACTCTGCATTTTGACTTTCCTGACAGTGATATTCTCGGACAACAACGGATGAATAAGCCAGAACGGAGAACGGTTGAGAGTAAATCCTTCCAATAGAATATTCTTACATTTATAGAGGTTGATAAACTGGGGGCGTATACCATTCTCTCTCATAAAGACACGTTCTTTAAAAGGAATAGAATCCTCTTTCATTTCATACAACAAAGTTTTCTCATTTATTTTCTTACCATCTTCCTGTACAATACCACGAATTCTGTTTTCACTGAACCAATTACTGCTATCAGCCTGGCCATCCATCACCCCGTTACCAGTGATGGCAATATTAGTTTCTCCATAGGCATAAATCAACGGAGAGATATTGTAACAATCTATTCCTTCTATGCGAGTCTGCACAAGGTCGAAGAAGAAGGGATCTGTAGTAAACTTCAGTACCGTACTGTCAGATAAATGAAGGTTTACATTGGATTTCAAACGGATGGGGGCTGTGAGAAACTCTCCATCGGGAATAATAACTTTCCCACCTCCCTGCTCAGAACAAATAGTTATGGCCCTATTAATGGCATTCGTATAAAGCGTGTCTTTTACGTCGTGATAATCCGTAATCACGAAACTTCCCTCAGGGAAGACAGGAGGTACAATTTGATTATTAACCTCGGTCATTTGATTCCACGGAGATACTTCTTTTTTATCACATGAAGATATGGCTGTTGTCAGAAACAGCAAAGATACCAAAATTTGAGCGGTTCTTGTCTGCATAGTATTGTATTATGTTTATAATTCTATGCAAAAATAGGACAAGATACCTATACAGCCATTGCAGTATTTGGGGCATTAATTATACATTTTGTTCAACAATCGTTTTATGCTTTAATCTGTACTCTTTTGGTGTACATCCCATTGCTTCTTTGAATACTCTGCTGAAATATTGCGGAGTAGTGAATCCACTCATATATCCTACTTCAGATACAGTAAATTCATCTTGTTCCAAAAGTTGGACAGCCCGTTTAATCCGCATCGTCTTTACAAAATCTACAGGAGAAACTCCCATCAAAGATTTCACCTTCCGGTAGAATACAGTCCGGCTCATGCTCATAGCTTCTGCCAAATCGTCAATTTTAAATTCAGAATTCTGAATGTTTTCCTCCACACTCTGAAGAATATTCCGGATGAAATCATTATCAAAATGAGTAACTTGAGGAGTAGAAGGAGTAAGTTGTTCCATAAGACTAGTATCTTTCTCGCCTTCTCTCATCTTTGAAATGTAATAATCATACAATATTTGCCGTTGTTTGAGTAAGGAATCTACTCTGGCTTTCAAATAAGCAGAACTAAAAGGTTTCGTTATATATTCATCTGCCCCGTATTCCAGTCCTTGGATTTGGTCATTCAAAGAAGACTTGGCAGATAACAAAATAATAGGAATATGACAAATATCATTGTTTCCTTTAACCCGTTTCAGATATTCTATTCCATCCATTTCGGGCATCATAATATCACTGATCACGATATCGGGTAATTCTCTCAACGTCATTTCAAGTCCTTGACAACCATTACCCGCTTCAAGAACCACATACTCCCTAGCAAGCACACCACAGATAAAATGGCGAAGTTCTTCATTATCCTCAATAATGAGAATCCGTGTTTCCTTATCTTCTTCCTCTTCTGTAAGCTTATCGGGTATTGCCACCTCCTGTCCGGAATTCTTGCTGTCCGCTAGAATAAATTCAATATTGGCATCGGCATCGAAAACATCACGGTTACCCGGCAGTCTGATAAAGAAACTGCTACCTTCACCCAGTTTGCTGTCTACTCTGACAGTACCATGAAGCAGATTCAGTAATTCTTTGACCAATGAAAGTCCTATACCGGTAGACATATTGGGATCAATCTCATCCAAAGTATCAAAACGGGTAAACAGACGATTGAGCTTTTGGGCATTAATACCTCTACCCTCATCTTTCACCTGCAAACACAAAATCTGTTTCTCGCAAGTAACAGATAGGGAGATACTTTTCTCATCAGGAGTATATTTAAAGGCATTGGACAATAAATTAAAAAGAATCTTCTCCAATTTGTCCACATCCGTATACATAACAAAGGAATCGAGAGGACAAAACAACCTGAAATCAATACGATGCGTATGAGCCATAGGAACAAAATTACCGTAGATTTTTAGAATTAAAGGGATTATATCTACTTGTTCCATCAATACTTTCATCTTGTCATTCTGTATCTTGCGAAAATCCAATATTTGATTGATGAGCCGCAACATTCTGTCTGTGTTTCTTTTGGCCACTTGCATATTCTCCATGCCTGCATCAGATAATTTCTCATTACTAATGACTTCGTCAATGGGACTGGCTATAAGCGTCAACGGTGTACGAAGCTCATGGGATATATCAGTAAAGAAACGCAGTTTTAAGTTGGAAATCTGTTGTTCAAAATCTATCCTTCTTTGCAGGTTAGTAATGCGTAACACAATGCAGATCACTACCAACATAATCACCACGGCCATGGTGATATAGAGCAATACCGCCCAAACAGTTTCACCGAACACAGGATCAATATGTACGGACAAAGATGCCACATTATCAACCCATACCCCATCGGCATTAGTGGATTTGACTTGAAACAGATAATCGCCGGCAGGTACATTCACCAAACTGGCAGAACGATTATTTCCAAGCTCTATCCATTGGTCATTCAGTCCCTTAATTCGATATACGTATTTTATAGCCGGAGAGTTAACATAGTCCAAGGCAGCAAAAGTTATAGTGAAATTACGTTCATCCGGCTGCAGGTACTGAGCCTCATCGTTACTATATATGTCCTGCCTGCGAGAAGTATTATTCTGATAAATGTCAAGATGGGAAAAAACGATAGGAGGAACGAAATCACTCTTATGCAACTCATCGGGAATTATACATAACGCACCATATAGTGACCCTAAAAGCAATTTACCAGAAGATAGCAAAACAGGCCTAGTCTCTGCCATCTGTATCTGATCTTTATACTCTTCGAGCAGATTCAGGCCAGCATCAAATTTGGAAATCTTGTTTTCTGAAACTATCCATATATTTCCTTCTTGATCCTCTATGCTGGACAGTGACAAATCCGGTAATCGGTCATTAGTGGCATTGTAATGTTTAAAGTTCAATCTTTCAGATAAACTGCTACCATCATCCAAAATATTAATACCACCACTCAAAGTAGTTACCAGCAGTTTACCACCCTTAGTTTGGGTTATATCCAATATATCATTATTGCTCAAACTGGAATAACGCTCATCACAAACATTATGAAAAAAACGAATCTCTTCCGGACGGGAAAAATCTGTAGAACAGGACAGCAATCCGCCAGTAGTACCTATCAAAATCACTCCATCAGCCACCTCATATAAACAACGCACTTTCTCACATACATGAATGGGGTAATTATTGAGAATATTACCGTAATGAACAAACTTCAAATCTCCTCCTGCGGAAGCAGACTCAACCAAATTGATACCTCCACCGAAAGTGCCAATCCATATTCTTCCAGACGAATCTTGCAAAATAGAGAATATAGACTTGGAAGAAATGCTGTAAGGATTATCTTTATCAGGCAGGTAACAAGTTACCTGATAGTTGTCCTCCCCTTGAAAACGGAATAAAAACAAACCGTCTTCTCTAGTCCCCATCCAGATGTTATGATCCTTATCTTCGTAAATACAGTACACGTCAGCATTAAATGAGACAGACTGATCCGCCACTATTTTTCCTTTTTGCGAAATATTTCCTATCCACTGTCCTAACGAATCATAAAGACAGATGTTTCCCGGTTGAGTTTTATGATTCCGTTTCCAACCAATCCATACACGTTTGCGATGATCTTCCATCAACGAACGAGCAGACTCTTTATGTCTGTTGATTATATAATCCAACCCACTTTGATGAAAAGAAAGATATCCTAATTCACTTCCTGGAGTGGTATACCACAGATTTTTATGATGATCAATAAAATAGCTGAAAGCCTGAAATGAGATTGGTACTCTCACTCCTTTTTCATAAACATAAGCCTGTTCCAAAGATCTAGTCATCGGATCATAAAAGTATAACTCACCTTCTACAGGATTCACCCAAATACAACCATACTCGTCCTCATGTATAAAAGTACAGGGCTTGGTAAAAGGAACTTCCTTTAACTTAGGATAACTTAATAAGATAATATCCTCAGTAGTACAATCTAAACGAATAACCCCACCCGTGCCCCCCAGCAACCAAAAAATACCTTTTCTATCTTGATATATATCAGGACTGATCTCTACAGGCATTTTATAAAGAGTAAACTTGCCTGTTTTCGGATTATAAAACCGAATCTCTTTTCTCTGTAAAATAGCGATTTTATGATCAGATAAAGATTTCAGTCCGATAATCTCAGACATAGGTTCATTGGGGACACATGGAACAACATTTTGACTCTGATAGTCATATCGGGCAAAAAAGCCTTTTGAAGTAGCAAGATAGATATCATCTGCATTCTCTACCATAAACTTAAAAGGCATAAGATTTGCCATACTCTTCTTTCCTACAATCGTAGCTCCTTTATTTGTCAGAATCCATTCATCTCCATCCTTGTCCTGCATCACAATATAGATACTGTCTCCTATGTTATTTTCTATTTTTCCAGTATATAATTGCACTGACTCCGTAGCAGGAAATCTATTTTCATCCAAACGGAATAACTCATTTTGTACACCTACGGCCCATGTTATCCCTTTACGCAATACATACAGTTTTTCAACTGAGTTTATCACCCCTTTGTTGAAAAGAAAGGGATCTTCATACTGACAAGTACGGGTATTAAACAGATAACAATGTTTATCATACGTCTGACACCAAATATTATTCAGAGAACTTTTTTCAATATTGGTAAAACGATGATTTGTTATACGTACATCACTTTCAGGATAAGTTTTATAATTAGTAAAAGAATATCCATCAAAACGCTCTAGTCCGTTCCACGTAGCCATCCATATATAACCATTATCATCTTGAATGAAATTCTGAATATTTTTCTGTGATAACCCATCCTGAACTGAATAATATTTAATATCAATCAAACTCTGACCAAACAAAGGCAAGGCAGAAAAATACAACCATATAAGAAGAATCTGTTTCAACATAGTATTTACCTTTTTCAACCACACAAATATCGGAAAAAGATGTCACAAACCAATAGCCTGAATAGTTATTACAATGATTAGACCTGTTTTTATAAGAAATTCTACCATAAGTAGCAATATCACACCATAACCTCCCCTTTCAAAAGAACTCTGCCGAAGTATAGCTTCGGCAGAGAAAAGAACAAGATGAACGTCTATCCAGACATTCACAATGCTAAACCATAAACTGATCTTTAAAAATTAACAATTCATTATTCTGTCCAGTCCTCCACTATAGCCGAAGGATCCGGATTCAATATAATAGCTTGGTTATTAATAGATTCAAACTTACTAAAAAATAAATTGAACCATGGACAGCAATATCCTTCTTTAGAGTTCATACGATACCCCACCGGACAATTGGTACCTAGATACCCCCGTGTAACAGGCAATTCTAAACGCTTATAATCCCAATAAATAATACCCTCTCCCCAAAATTCTATCCTTTTTTGCAAAATCAATTCCTTACGAAAATCCTCCATAGTAGATGCCGTACATTGATAGGAACTGTAACGATAAGTTTTCATAAAATTCTCTAAAGCAGAAATTCCAGCACTTACCCCCTGACTAGCGGCTATTGCCTCAGCCTCAATAAAATACATTTCTTCAACACGCATTAAAAGATTATCTATCGGTGCACCTACATTGGCGTCAATCATATTGCCTTCTTTCGGCTTGAATTTTAAATGAACATATGCAGGCACCTTTTTAAAATTCTCATCGGTGAACAATGTATGATATTTAGTACCTGGAGCCTTTCCAGCATCTTCAGGAGCAATCCAAGTTTCTTTGCGCCAATCATCATCCGAGATTTGCTCAAATAAAACCTTACTGATCATTCTGTGTGCCCCATAGGAAATTCCTCCTACCCCAAATGTCTGTTCTGTACACAAGTGCCCTGCCAAATTAAGCCATACACTGTGAATATTCTCTTTATTCATGATTCCTCCCCACATCCATGCACTTGTCTGAATAGAGTTAAAGGCCGTAAAATAGTCTTTTCCACCATACCATTCCAATTCTGTCAATGGAGCAGCACCACTTTTAACTATAGCCTGTCTTGCACAATCGGCAGCTTTAATATAACAATCCTTATCCGAATCTATATCTAAATCCACATTCTGGATCAGTGCTGCCAAATCATTAGAATACTTTTCAAATCGCGTACCCAATTCTAGCCAAAAACGAGCTTTTAATGCAAATATAATGGACAAATCAGGCATATTCTTAGTAGGCCTCAAGTAATCAGCTAATAGAACTTCTGCATTCTCCAAATCATCCAAGATATATCTGTAAATAGTATAAAAAGGAACCCGCGGATTATTACGTGCTTCTGCTTCCGTTATATTCTCACCAATGATAGGGACTGTTAATCCATATACCCCATTGGTAGCAGCCTCGTCATCCAGCTTAGAAAATCCAGTCTTCTTAAACTCAAACAGACGAGCCATATCCATGTAAATCATCGCACGAAAGGCTTTGGCTATTCCTACATATTGCCTATTTGTTTCTGTAGTATTATCAAGATCCACAATACGGATTAAATTATTGACATTATTCAAAAATTTATAGTAGTAATAATAAATAGAATTCACCTCTGAATTATCAGCCAAGCTACGGCACAATCCGAAAGAATTATAATAATCATAACCAGATTTATATATATAAAAATCCTCACACATAACTTCTCTTATAATACCGTATGAGGTATAGCCCAAGTCCCAAGTATAACCTTGTCCATAAGTATTATATGCATTAACAAAGCCTACCACGGCATTTAACATAGCATTCATAGCAGCTGGTGATTCTGCAATCTGCTCGGAAATAGCGGTAGAGCTTTTGGGAAAGGTCTGTTCGATACAACTGCTCATATTTATACCTGTACCGAAAAGCAGACAGGCAACTACCGCTGTTTGAAATAATATATTTTTCTTTTTCATCGTCTTAAAATTTTTGATTATAACTAAGTTAGAATTGAAGACTGATACCTCCGGAATAAGTACGGAACGGAGCTATCTTTCCTGATGTACCTACTCCTGAAATGGAACGGCGAGGATCCAAGCCTTTTCTTTTTGACCAATAGTATACATTATCGCAAACAAAATATAAACGTAAATTTTTAATTTTCAAATGAGAAGTCCAACTATCAGGTAATGTATACCCCACTTGAATATTTTGTAGATTCAAATAGCTTCCATCAATCAGAAAGCGGTCTGACGAACCAGTCGTATTCAGATCATTGAAATACCAACGTGGAATGGTTGATGAGGGATTTTCTGGAGACCATGCCTTTAGCACATCTTTATGCCAACGGTTACCTACAGATGTTGCAGTTGGGTTACCCATCATACCTGCATAACCGTAATCATAAGTCAAACCACCAACCAAATAGGAAAATTGAGTAGAGAGATCAAAACCATGGAAAGTAATGGAAGTGCCAAAACCACCATACAAATCCGGATTAGGATCTCCACACAAATAAAAGTCGCCTGTAGAATAAGTGGTCGTTGTTTTTTCCTCATTGGTTTCTTTATCCGTATAATACCACAGTGAAAGTCCGTCCTCAGACAAACCGGCAAAACGTTTCATATACCATGTATTGATAGGCAGATCCTCACCATAATATCTGCTTCCATTCATATATCCTCCATGACCATCCATAACAGTAGTCTTTTTCTCATCTGGCAAATAAGTAATCTTATTCTTATAGTGTGTCAGATTCAGATTTATTTTCCATGTAAAATTCTTTTTATTAACAGGAATATAGTTCAGTTCCAGTTCAACACCCTTATTCGCCATATCGCCGATATTATCATAGTACCCAGGATAACCCAAAGAAAGAGGAACATTGAACCAATTTAACATATCAGTAGTCTTACGATAAAACAATTCAACACCACCATTCAGTTTTCCTTTAAGCAGTTCAAACTCAACTCCCAAATTCATGTTAGTATTCGTTTCCCAAGTTATATCTTTTTTCCCCTTACTATTAAAAGACAATGAAAGTTCATCATTACTATTCACTATATTATATCTGTCTGTATAATTATATGAACCTATATTATCATTACCTTGCTGTCCTATGGAGAACTTTATTTTGAGCATATCAATCCATTTCACATCAAACCAGTCCTCTTTAGACATTAGATAAGCACCGCCTACAGAATAAAAATTACCCCACCAATGATCAGGATGAAAACGCGAAGAAGCATCACGACGATAAGAAGCCGAAAAATAATATTTTGCATCGTAATCATATAAAGCACGGAAAAAATATCCCTCCGTATTATAATCATTCGAATAAGAAGCAGCACTTGAACCATCTATAACAGCCCCATTCAATTCATGGTTTCCCCAATATGAAAACATATTTTTCTTGGATGCGGATAATTCTGCATAATTATATTTATAACTCTCATGTCCCAACATTACCGAAATATTATGTTTACCAAAATTATGGCTATAATTCAATATCTGCTGTAAGTTTAATGTAGTAGTACGATAATGATACATTGTCACTGTGCCATTCTGTTCTGCACCAAAACCATAATATGGATTTGTTGTAGTATAATATCTGATTTCATTAACTGTGGTTCCCACATTAAATGTAAACTTAAAATCTTTCAAAAAAGTAATATCTACAAATGCATTACCATTAAATGTATTACCATTCCTATTTTCTTGGTTAAGCATAGATGACTGAATAGAAGAATTAGGATGGTTAGGACGTGCCAATCCCAGTTGTGCCGTCGCTGTTCCATAATCATATACTTTCCCATTTAAATCCGTCAGAATATTTCCATCAGCATTCCTCACATATACAGGATAGATTGGTGCCATGCCCTCTGTAAAGCTGGATAAATCCGTATCATACTTTTCTGTCAAGGAAGCACTATTACTATGTGTATAACTGATGTTAGCACCATATTTCATCCATTTTTTTGCTTGGTACAAGCCTTTAAAACGAGCGGAATATCGTTCATAATTTGAACTAGGAACAATTCCATCATCTTTTAAATAACCAAAAGAACCATATGATTGCATCTTATCGGTTCCTCCAGCAATATTCACATTATATTCTTGACGCAAGGCAGAACTATAAGCTTCATCAACCCAATCATCCGGATAAAGCATATATCCATTAACCACCCTGCCCAAAGTTGCATTGGGATTCAGCTTTCCGTTCATACCAATAAGATTTTCGTTTTCAGGATAACTATACACATTATAAGTCAAACCACCATTTTCCTTCGTATTACCCACCATATTTTTATTAGCTTGAGCATAAGCCTCTCCTTCTGAAAGCCCCTTTACATACCTCAATTGATTATATAATGCCTTATAATGTGCTTCATAATATTCACCCGGATCTTTGATATAGTCATAATCAATTGTACCACGAGTATTCACTCCCCATTTTGCACTAGCCGTAACAACAGCTTCACCAGCTTTTGCCTGCTTGGTAGTAATAATAATAACACCATTGGCACCACGTGCACCATATAACGCATTTGATGCTGCATCTTTTAAAACGGACACTGATTCAACATCAGATGGGTTGATATTGTTCCATCCTCCCTCATAGGGCATACCATCTACAATAATAAGTGGATCATTATCCGCATTGATAGAACCAATACCACGAATTATCAATGTTGGAGCATCTCCTCCCGGCTGCCCAGATCCACTTGTCATTTGTAAGCCTGCCACTTGTCCAGCAAGTGCCTGAACGACGTTCGTTGTCTGTCTTTTAGAAAGTTTCTCAGCATTTACAACTGAAGCCGATCCAGTAAATGCCGACCTTTTGGCTGTACCATAAGCAACAACCATCACTTCATCCATCATTTCAGACTCTGTAACCAATACTACCTTGACAAAAGATTTAACATCAACCACTTGGGTCTTCATACCAATAAATGAAACCATTACTTTCTTATCAGTTGGTTTAATATTATCCAACACAAATTTACCATCCACATCTGTTATCGTACCATGTGTAGTTCCCTGTATCAACACAGAAGCTCCTACTACCGGCAATCCATCATCCTTGGAAAGAACAATTCCCGACATTTTGGTTACTTGAGCCGATAAATGGCCTATTACAACTAATAAGCACATTAAAAACAGAACAATGCGTTTTCCCATACCATTTAGATTTTTTTTAATAGGTTTAATATGATGGAAACAAATATATTAAATATAATCGATGAATAAAAACTTTATTCACTTTTTTTCTTTATATTTTTTAAAACGATAAGTGTTTTGTGCAAAAATTACATAATAAAAGAAAATATCAAGCCTAAATTATTTAATAAAAGAAGTATCACTTTTTTAACTTCAAGAATAATTCTAGTATGTAGAAATCGAAGTTTCCAAACTGAACCGAGATGTGGGAAGCGTTGTAGAATTTTCAAACTGAGCCGCAAATATGGTGCAATTTACTAAAATAAAAATCACAAATATCTAATAACTAGATATTTGTGATTTTATTTTGTACTCGAAGCGGGACTTGAACCCGCACAGCCGCAATGGCCAAGGGATTTTAAGTCCCTCGTGTCTACCGATTCCACCATTCGAGCATCCTCGACGAGAGAGAGCGGAAAACGAGACTCGAACTCGCGACCCTAACCTTGGCAAGGTTATGCTCTACCAACTGAGCTATTTCCGCCTTTTGTTTTAACGGATGCAAAGATAAGTCATTTTATAATACCAACCAAACTTTGCACCCATTTTTTTATTTACAATCGTAAAATTCCCTCTATTTCGGCCAATTCTTCATTAGTAAAGTTCAAATTATCCAATGCATGAAGATTATCTGCCAACTGTTTCACAGAACTTGTCCCCACAATAACAGAAGTCATTCGTTCGTCTTTCAAGACCCATGCCAATGCCATCTCAGCCAAAGTCTGGCCACGACGAGCGGCTATTTCATCCAACCGACGTGCTTTTCCTACTTTATCTTCTGTCACTTGATCTACTTTCAAAAATCCGGTAGAACGGGCCGCACGAGAATGTTCCGGAATACCATGCAGATATTTTTTAGTCAGCAAGCCTTGCGCCAAAGGCGAAAATGCAATAAAACCGGAGCCTTGTTCTGCAGCCAATGGCAATGATTTCTCCTCTACAGTACGGTCAAACATACTATAACGATATTGGCTAATGAGACACGGCACACCGGCAGCCCTCAACATTTCATAAGCTATTTTAGCTTGTGCTGGAGGGTATTTTGAAATACCCACATACAATGCCTTTCCTTGTTTCACTATATCAATCAATGCCTGCATTGTTTCCTCAACAGGAGTCACCCCATCATAACGGTGACTATAGAATATATCAAAGTAATCCAAACCGGTACGACGCAAACTTTGATCAATGCTGGCCATTAAATTCTTACGCGAACTGTTTCCTCCATAAGGTCCATCCCACATTTCATGCCCTGCTTTTGAGGAAATAATCAATTCATCACGATAACCTTGAAAATTTTCCTTTAAGATTTTACCAAAATTAATCTCAGCACTTCCCGGAATGGGGCCATAATTATTAGCCAAGTCAAAATGCGTAACCCCATTATCGAAAGCGTATTTAATCATATCGGTTGCCACACCGAAATCGTCCACACTGCCAAAATTATGCCACAAGCCTAAAGAGATACGAGGCAAAAGTAATCCGCTATTCCCACAGTATTTATACTGCATCTTGTCATAGCGCTCTGCTGAAGGTTGATATTTCATGATCATGCGATTTATAATTGTTTCTATCTACCCAAAAGGGATTGTTCTGCCTGCTCCATGACTGAGAAGTTAAAACCATCTACTACCTGTTGCATCAGATTTTCAATTCTGTCATTACACAAATTACCTATACTACCCTCATGAGTATGATGTACCTTCTTGTTGTGAGTAAATTTTCCGGCTTCTATATCCAAGCCCACCTTCTTATAAGCATCACGGAATGGCATGCCCTCAGAAGCCAGACGGTTAACCTCTTCCACACTAAATATATAAAGGTAACGATCATCATCCAGAATATGCTCGTTGATTTTAATCTTGTCCATAATATAGGCAGCCATTTGCAAACACTCCTTCAGCTCCTGAAAAGCAGGCAGGAATACTTCTTTTATAATCTGCAAATCACGGAAGTAACCCGAAGGCAGATTGTTCATTATCATCATAATTTGTTGGGGGAGAACCTGTATCTTGTTACACTTAGCCCGTGTCAGTTCGAACACATCGGGATTCTTCTTATGGGGCATAATACTGGAACCAGTTGTACACTCGTCCGGAAGTTTCACGAAGCCAAAATTCTGACTACTAAACATACAAGCATCAAAAGCCATCTTAGAAACGGTTCCGGCAATAGAAGCCAAGGCAAAAGCTACATTACGTTCCATTTTGCCACGTCCCATCTGCGCATATACCACATTATAGTTCATCGAATCAAAACCCAGCAGACTAGTAGTCATCTCACGGTTTAGCGGGAAAGAAGAACCATAACCGGCAGCAGACCCCAACGGATTACGGTTGCACATTTTGAATGCGGCCTGCAGAAACATCATATCGTCCACCAAACTCTCTGCATATGCACCAAACCACAAGCCAAATGAAGAAGGCATCGCTATCTGCAAATGGGTATATCCCGGCATCAGCACATCTTTATATTGATTGCTTTGAGAAATCAGCACATGGAAAAGCCGCTCTACTGCTTCGGCCACTTCTTTTAATTCCGCACGAGTAAACAGCTTCAAATCCACCAGCACCTGGTCATTGCGTGAACGTCCACTATGAATTTTCTTCCCGACATCTCCCAACTTACGCGTCAACATCAATTCTACTTGCGAGTGTACATCCTCTATACCATCCTCTATTACAAACTCTCCCTTTTCGGCAGAAGCATAGATATTCTTTAATTCCGCTAACAGCATTTCCAATTCTCCGGCCGTAAGCAAACCAATACTTTCCAACATGGTGATATGTGCCATTGAGCCCAATACATCGTGTTTAGCCAGATAAAGGTCCATTTCACGGTCACGTCCTACTGTAAAACGATCTATCTCCTCATTTACTCGGACATTTTTTTCCCAAAGTTTCTGTGCCATATTTTTCTTTATTTTTTAATAAGGAATCATCGATAACATCTCAGCCAGTTTATCCACCCCATCCTGTAAAGGTTTAGTAACCATCGCCTTCATAAACATATTCACTTCTGCACGAATAGTTACTTTCAGTTTTGCCTGCCCAGCCTCTACAGGCAAAATCTGAATCCACAAATTCATAGGGACCGGAGATTTTTCACTTTCGAATTTAACACATTTACAAGGTTCACGTTCTATAATACGCAAAGTAATGCTTATGCCTTGTACCGTAAAACTTAAAGAATCACAGTCGAACTCCATACCTTGTACCTTGTCAGCCAATTTATCACGTACAGATTCCAAGTTACTTAAATCCGACAACTTATTAAACACCTGCTCCTGACTATAAGGAACATATTTCACACTACTCTCAAATTGTGCCATAATACCTGCTCTCTAAAAACACGAAAAGAACAATCCGGAAATCCATAAAAATTTCCGAACGGTTCTCTTCATATTATATTTGTTTTAAAACTATAACTTATTTGCCTGCCTCCCAATGAGCCGGATCCTTTCTCCAGTTATCTAAAACAGAAACATCCTCTTCATTAATATATCCGGTTTTCAAGGCCGAATCCAATACAGCTTCATAATTAGTCAGAGTAACCAAGTTCACTTTTGCTTCCTTGAACGCTTCAATTGCCACCGGGAAACCATAAGTAAATGCAGCGACCATACCAATCACTTCACATCCGTCACGACGGATAGCTTCAACAGCTTTCAAGCTACTGCCGCCAGTTGAAATCAAGTCCTCAATAACTACGACTTTCATACCAGGACGAAGTTCACCTTCAATCAGGTTTTCCAAGCCATGGTCTTTCGGAGTAGAACGAACATACACAAACGGCAGATTCAATTCTTCAGCCACCAAAGCTCCTTGAGGGATAGCCCCTGTCGCCACACCGGCAATAGCATCTACCTGACCGAACTTCTCCAGGACAATACGGCTAATCTCAAGTTTCACAAAATTACGAAGAGAAGGATACGAAAGAGTTTTGCGGTTATCACAATAAAAAGGCGACTTCCAACCGGATGCCCAAGTAAAAGGATTAGCCGGCTGCAACTTGATAGCCTTAATCTTCAGTAATTTCTCTGCGAATAATTTTTCTAAAGTCTTCATAACTCAACTATATCTGATAAATATTGTGCAAAAATATAGAAATACATCGAGATAATGAAAAATCGGACAAGGTATTTTTCTAAAAAATAGTTGTTGTTATCAAGATTCCCCTGCCAATGCCAAAGTAAGTACACTGATACGTAATCCGGGTATGCCACGAAAGGCATCAGCGCAAGAAACAACCGTAGCCCCTGTTGTCAGCACATCATCCACCAACAATAGATGCTTTCCTTCCAAGCCATCGGGGAAAATACAGGCAAACAAATTTCGCACGTTTTCCCATCTTGCATATTGTCCTTTATGCGTCTGCGTATCAGTATATCTGCTTCTTATCACAACTTTAGTGTTCATAGGAATACCTGTCACCACCGAAACTCCCCGTGCCAAGCATTCACTCTGATTATACCCCCTTAAACGTTTTTTACGTTGATGTAACGGGACAGGAACAATCAAATCTATCCCATCAAAAAAATGAGAACACATAAGTTCAGATGCCATCATCCGCCCCATCACTTCACCCACTTCTTGATTACCATGATATTTCAGTTCATACAACAACTGTCGGACATTCCCTCCCTTTGCATAATAAAGAAAAGAGGTGGCACGCTCCACCGGTATTTTTCCCCAGAAGTTACATTCTACAATATTATCTTTCCGTAAATGAAATTGAGTACGCGGAAGCCTTGACAAGCATTTCAAGCAAAGCACTCTCTCCCCTGATATAAGCTGCCGCCCACAAAGCAGACAACTATGTGGGAAAAATAAATTCCAAAGATCAGTCCAAATAGACATCATCTTCTCCGGTTTGTTTCACACAACGGCAAACAGCCTCTATTTCAAATCCTCTACCAACAGCAAAACGAATCAATTTCCCATTCCGTTCGTATTCCGTACATGCTTTCACTCTACTTCTTTTCTGCTCGATCAAGCCAGACAGAATCTCCACATACTCCCGTTCATCTATCTCCTCCAACCCTTCGGCTATAACATCCGCAGGGATCTTCTTCATGCGCAAAGCCTGACTGATTTTCACTCTGCCCCATTGGTTAAAGCGATATTTATCACGAACAAAAGCCGAGCAAAAACGCTTCTGGTCAATGTATCTCTCATCCTGCAAATACCGAACGATTTTCTCCATCACTTCCGGAGTTGCCCCCCATTGTGATAATTTAGCCTCTACATCCGTTACACAACGTTCCATTGAAGAACAATAAGCTTCTGCCTTATACCTCAACTCATTCTCACTTAATTCTCCTTTCATCTCATTTTTCCGCTTTTATCATTCTATCATTTTGAAAGAGATCTTTCCTCAATTCTATATTTTTGTATCCCAAACCAGCTAGCATATCCACCGTCTCCCGGCCATATTCCTGATTAATTTCAAAATAAAGCCTTCCACCAGACACTAACATACCCCTACCCAATTCTGCTATTTTCCGATAAAACAGCAATGGACTATCATCCGGCACAAACAAAGCCAATTCCGGCTCCCACTCCAAGACATTAGCACTCATATTCGCTTTCTCCTTTTCTGTAATATAAGGTGGATTGCTGACAATGACATCAAACTGCTCACCGGCAGGAGAAGCAAGCAGCACATCCCTTTGCTCAAGAGTTACACGAACGCCGTTCCGCCTGCAATTACGTTCTGCAACTTGCAACGCCTTTTCTGAGACATCCCATGAAACGACCTCCGCCTCTTCCAGATTCTTGGTCAAAGAAACAGCGATACAACCACTCCCCGTACCAATATCCAATATTTTAACCCGACCATACTTATGTTCCCGTATAATCCAATCTACCAACTCCCCCGTTTCCGGACGTGGAATCAATACATGTTTATTCACTTCAAAAGTAAGACCATAAAACTCTTCAGTGCCTATTATATATTGAATAGGTTCTAGTTTTTGCAGACGGACCAGAATATCATCCAACCGTTTCTGCTCATTCACTGAAAAAGTAGTATCTTTGCCTGCATACAATTCAACAACAGACATACCGAAGACTTGTGTAAGCAGCAATTTAGCCATAGGTACAAGTTCTGTATCGGGGTAATACCCCTGCAAGGTTTGTTTTATGTAAGATACAACAGGATTCATAGTGTCATTTTATATGCAAAAGTAAGAATTTAAACAAGACTGTTATGACAAAAGATGAAAAATATATTTCCCGTTGTCTGCAACTGGCACACAACGGACTCTGTAACACAGCTCCTAATCCGATGGTAGGTGCTGTCATCGTATATCACGATACCATTATTGGAGAGGGCTACCACATCCGTTGCGGAGAGGCACATGCCGAAGTAAACGCCATACGTTCCGTTAAAGACGAAAATCTGTTGAAGGAATCAACCATTTACGTAAGTCTGGAACCATGCTCCCATTATGGGAAGACCCCTCCCTGCGCCGATCTGATTATAGAGAAGAAAATCCCCAAAGTCGTGATAGGCTGCATGGACCCGTTTTCTCTGGTAGCCGGCAGAGGTATCGAAAAACTGCGCAAAGCCGGTATTGAAGTAACTGTAGGTGTATTAGAGGAGGAATGCCGGCACCTGATAAGACGCTTCATTACATTCAACACACTCAAACGCCCATACATAACCTTAAAGTGGGCAGAATCTACCGATGGTTTCATCGATATAAACCGCACAGGAGGAAAACCGATCAAACTATCCAATCCACTGACCAGCATGCTGGTACACAAAAAACGCGCCGAACATGACGCTATATTAGTAGGACGACGCACGGCATTACTTGACAATCCCTCCTTATCCACCCGGAATTGGTACGGCAAGCATCCCGTACGCCTGGTAATAGACAAAGAATTGACATTACCGCGAGACCTGGAACTTTTCAGTGGCAGGATAAAGACATTCGTGTTCACCCGAAAATCCCCCCATCAGCCAAACACATTAACAGAATACATATCTTTGGATTTTAGCAAAGACATCCTGCCGCAAATAATGGAAGTATTATATCAGAAAAAAATACAATCACTTCTAGTAGAAGGAGGAAGTATTTTATTACAGTCTTTCATAGATTCCAGTCTATGGGATGAAGCCTTCATAGAAAAGGTTCCACTGTGTTTGAAGAATGGGATAGAGGCACCTTCTATTCAAAAAAAATACTTTAAATTGAATAAAATATACTTTGGAAGAGAAATAATGCATGCCGTCCATCCACAAAACCAAAGACAAAATGTGGCTGATTGACAGAGAAAAAGGGCTAGTTTATCTATAAATTAATATAAAACTTGCCCTAAAACTTCTGTATAGAAAAAAATCTTCCTACTTTTGCGACTTGTAACAATAGACTCATTTGCAAATGAAAATAAAGTTTTTGACTGTCATCACAAGTCTGCTTACTGCAGCTTTTATGATTACATCTTGCTTGGACGACAACGAAGTAGAAACAGAATATAGTTCAGAATCAAGCATTACCGCTTTTGCTATAAAAGATAAAATTGAAACTCAATATACCGAAAAGGTTAATGGCAAAGATACAACGCTGACATTCACCGTTGATGGTACCAAATACCCTTTTGCCATTGACCAAGGCACAAGACATATCTACAATGTAGACTCCCTGCCAGTCGGTACAGACATCAGCAAAGTTGTAGTCAGCATAACATCAGATGGTATCGGAGTTTTTATTGTTGCAGAGGACAAAGATTCGTTGTGGAATGAAACCGACTCCTTGAATTTCGAAAAACCTATCCAATTTAAAGTTATGGCAATGAGCGGAGTCTATGGGCCTATTTATAAAGCTGAGATTAATGTACATAAACAAGTTCCCGACTCATTGCAGTGGAGCCATAGAGGAAGTAGTTTCGACAACACCATCCAGGCACAAAAAGCAGTCACATTAGGAGATTATATTTATGTTTTCGCACAGCAAGACAATGGTGCCGCTGTTACAAGCACCCACATCAATGATGGAGGAACCTGGACACCCTTACAGGCTTTACCTGAAAATATGCTAAATGCGGACTATTCTTCTGCCATGGCATGGGGAAACAAATTATACATACTTGCCGACAATGACCTGTACTGTTCCTCTGATGGAAAAAGCTGGAGCAAGATTGGCACTAACACCAAATTCGAGAAGCTGATTGCCGGCGTTCATTCAGAATATAACCGCAAATTGTACGCCATAGACACCAACAATCATTTTATGGAAAGTACGGATGCTATGGCGTGGGATACTAATGGAGAGGTTCCGGCCAATTTCCCGAAAAATCAGATATCATACACAGCTTACCCGTTGGTAACCAATAAATCCATAGACCGTATGGTACTAATGGGGGAAAATCCCATTGCTACCGACACGACCTCTACTGTATGGACCAGACTGACCACAGAAGACAGTTGGGCAGATTATCCTACAGCCGCATACGATAGTTTTTATTGTCCCAAGCTGGCTAATATAGCCATGATTCATTACAACGACCAATTATACGCTTTCGGTGGTCCGGGCAAAAGTTTCGGTAAGGACATTCCCGCCTTCAGCCAATTCTATGAATCAACAGATCAAGGCGTTACATGGAAACCTGTTTCTAGATATGTATTTTTCCCAACAGAATTCCCCGATCTATACCATCAGGCAGACGGCAACTATTCTTATGTTATAGACAAAAATAACTTTTTGTGGATTATATGGAGCCGAAGTGGAGAAGTATGGAGGGGAAGAATCAATAAGTTGGGATTCGATTCCAAGGAATAAAGTCAAAGAGAGTCATATAAAATAGATTGCGACATGCCATATAGAGAGCAAATAGACAAAAGCCGTATACCTGCCCATGTAGCCATTATAATGGATGGAAATGGAAGATGGGCTAAACAACGTGGACAGGCACGTAGCTTCGGACATCAAGCCGGTGCAGAAACTGTACACATCATAGCAGAAGAAGCGGCTAGACTGGGAGTCAAATACTTGACACTATATACTTTCTCTACCGAAAACTGGAATCGCCCGGTAGATGAAGTCGCTGCTCTGATGAGTCTTCTGATGGACTCCATTGAAGAAGAAACTTTCATGAAAAACAACATCAGTTTTCGCATTATCGGTGATACGGCAAAGTTACCGGTAGAAGTTCTGGAACGATTGAACCAATGTATTGAACACACCTCAATCAATACCGGCATGTGTCTGACACTTGCTTTAAGCTACTCTTCCAAATGGGAAATAACAGAAGCGGTAAGACAAATAACGATCAAGATTCAAAACAACAAACTAGCCATTGACGACATCGATGACAATTTGATAAATGCGCATTTAAGTACAAACTATATGCCCGATCCAGATTTGCTTATACGTACCGGAGGAGAAATCCGCCTTAGCAACTATCTGCTTTGGCAATGTGCTTATTCCGAACTATATTTTTGTGAAACGTTCTGGCCGGATTTCCGCGAAGAAGAATTTTGCAAAGCCATTTATGATTATCAGAAAAGAGAACGCCGTTTCGGCAAAACCAGTGAACAAATATAAAGTTAGATAAAATGCTATATCGTATTTCACTTATACTATTAACGCTTACATGCCTATTTTGCTTTTCAACAGGCAGTTACGCCCAAGAAGCAAACGTAGAAGAAAACGACAATCCAGTCATACTTTATTCCGGAACGCCCAAGAAGTATGAAATCGGCGGAATCAAAGTAGAAGGCGTAAAAAACTATGAAGATTATGTATTGATCGGACTTTCAGGACTATCGGTAGGACAGACCATTGTTGTTCCGGGAGATGACATTACCACAGCTGTAAAACGTTATTGGCGACACGGACTGTTCTCTGATGTACAAATCATAGCTGAAAAAATTGTTGGAGACAAGATCTATTTAAAAATCATCCTGGCTCAACGTCCACGTATTGCCGACATTCGTTACCACGGCGTAAAGAAAAGCGAGCGTGAAGATTTGGAAGCCAAACTAGGTTTGGTAAAAGGAAGCCAGATTACTCCCAACTTGATAGACCGTGCTAAAATATTAATCAAGAAACATTTCGATGAAAAAGGTTTTAAAAACGCCGAAGTGACTATTGTAGAGCGTGATTTGGCTGACAATAAAGACCAAGTGGATGTTGATGTAATGATTGACAAGAAAGAAAAGGTGAAAGTCCACAAGATCACCATTGACGGCAACACTGTGTTGAGTGACAAGAAGTTAAAGCGTGTCATGAAGAAGACGAATGAGAAAAACAAACTTGTCAACCTCTTCCGTACCAAAAAGTTCATTGAAGAGAAATACGAAGAAGACAAACAGCATATCATCGACAAATACAACGAATTAGGTTACCGCGACGCACAAATTGTTGTGGACAGCATTTCTCCATACGATGACCGTACCGTCGATGTGTATATGAAAATAGAAGAAGGTGACAAATACTATCTGCGCAACGTGACATGGGTAGGTAACACCATTTATGCTTCGGACTGGCTGAACGAGCAACTCCGTATGAAAAAAGGAGATGTTTATAACCAGAAATTAATGACCGAGCGTCTAACCGGTGATGAAGACGCTATCGGTAACTACTACTATAATAAAGGATACGTATTCTACAACCTTGACCCGGTAGAAGTAAACATAGACGGTGACTCCATTGACTTGGAAATGCGTATTCAGGAAGGTCCTCAGGCCTCTATCAGCAAAGTGCGCATCAACGGTAACGACCGTTTGTATGAAAACGTGGTACGCCGTGAGTTAAGAACCAAACCGGGAGATCTGTTCAGCAAAGAAGCATTGGAACGTTCCTATCGTGAGATAGCCCAAATGGGACATTTCAACCCTGAAAATATCCAGCCGGATGTTCAACCGGATCCTACCAATGGTACAGTAGACATCAACTGGAATCTGGAGTCTAAAGCAAATGACCAGGTAGAGTTCTCGGCAGGTTGGGGACAGACCGGTGTTATCGGTAAATTAAGTTTGAAGTTCACGAACTTCTCTATGGCAAACTTGTTCCATAAGAGTGATAACTACCGAGGATTCCTGCCACAAGGTGATGGGCAGACATTGACCATCAGCGGACAGACCAACGGTAGTTACTACCAGTCATATAGTGTATCGTTCTTTGACCCGTGGTTTGGCGGGAAACGTCCGAATTCATTCTCTGTTTCGGCTTTCTACTCCATACAGACAGATATCAGCAGTAACTACTATAACTCAGCTTATATGAATAATTATTATAATTATTACAGCGGTTATGGTAATTATTATGGTGGATATAACAACTACGAGTCTTATTATGACCCCGACAAATCTATCCAGATGTATGGAGCATCCATCGGTTGGGGTAAGCGTTTGAGGTGGCCGGATGACTACTTTACCCTGTCAGCCGAACTCTCTTACCAACGATTTATATTGAAAGACTGGAGCTACCTGTATATCAAGTTGAACAACGGAGAGTATATGTCAACCGGTAATTGCAACAACTTGAGTTTGAATCTAACTCTGGCACGTAACTCTACGGACAACCCGATTTTCCCGCGTCGCGGTTCTGAATTCTCGGCTTCCGTACAGTTGACTCCTCCGTACTCATTGTTCAGTAACAAGGACTACTCGGTATACGGTAAAGATGATTATGATGAAGCTGCAAGCATGTTCAACTGGATTGAATACCATAAATGGAAATTCAAATCAAAGACCTATACCGCCCTTACAGGAGGTCAGAAATGTCCGGTTATTATGACACGCGCAGAATTCGGCTTGCTGGGTCACTATAACAAATACAAAAAATCACCTTTTGAAACATTCTACATGGGTGGTGACGGTATGACAGGCTATAGCACCAGCTACGCTTCCGAAACCATTGCACTGCGTGGTTACGAAAACGGTTCATTGACCCCTTATGGTAGTGAAGGCTACGCTTACGTACGTTTAGGTGCAGAATTAAGATACCCGTTGATGCTGGAGAATTCGACCAGTATCTATGCGCTAGGCTTCATCGAAGGAGGTAACGCATGGACAGATGTAAGCAAGTTCAATCCGTTCCAGTTGAAACGCTCGGCAGGTGTCGGTGTCCGTATCTTCCTGCCGATGATTGGTATGATGGGTATTGACTGGGCATATGGTTTCGACAAGATTAACGGCTCCAGCCGTTATAGTGGAAGCCAGTTCCACTTTATCCTAGGACAAGAGTTTTAATAACTAAAAACAAAGTGATTATGAAAAAGGCTATCCTATTATCTCTATTGTTTGTGGCTTGTGTATTCACAGCCAGCGCTCAAAAGTTTGCCTTGATTGATATGGAATATATCCTGAAGAATATTCCTGCATACGAACAGGCGAATACCCAACTGAATCAAGCTTCACAACAATATCAAAGTGAGGTGGAGGCGAAAGCAAAAGAAGCGGAAACACTTTATAAAGAATACCAGAAAGCCTCGGCTTCCCTGTCGGCCGCACAGAAAACGCAAAGAGAAGAAGCAATTGTGGCAAAAGAAAAGGAAGCAGCCGAACTGAGAAAGAAATATTTCGGTCCTGAAGGAGAAATGGCCAAAAAACAAGAAGCATTAATCGCACCTATTCAAGATAAAATCTATGAAGCGGTAAAACAGATTTCAGAACAAAAAGGATATGCGGCAGTAGTAGACAGAGGCTCTGCCCAAAGTATTATTTTCGCGTCTCCAAGCATTGATATCAGCAATGAAGTGCTCTCAAGATTAGGATATTCAAATTAATTTCCTACATTTGCAACCGATAATCCAAATTTGCAATAACTAATAAAAAATAGAACTATGTTGAAAAAAATTGCTTTACTACTTTTACTCATCGTTCCGATGAGTGTATTTGCTCAGAAATTCGGGCATCTTAAATCTGCAGATGTACTTACTGTCATGCCGGAATTTACAAAGGCTCAGACTGACATCCAAGCTATGCAGAAACAATATGAGGATGAAATGAAACGTGCGACTGATGAACTGACCAAAAAATATACTGAATACCAACAGGAACAAGCCAACCTTCCTAAGAACATTCAGGAAAGACGCCAGAAAGAATTGCAGGAATTACAGGAAAAAGGAATGCAGTTCCAACAAGACGCACAACAGCAATTGCAGAAATCATACGCTGATATGATGGAACCTATCTACAAAAAAATTGAGGATGCCATCAAAGCAGTAGGCCAGGAAGGTGGATATACTTATATCTTTGATTTGAACAGAACAGAAATTCCCTACGTAAATGAAGCGCAGTCCACAGATGTAACTGCTGCTGTCAAAGCTAAAGTAGGAATCAAATAATTAAGTTAAAGACCTTTACAGGCACGGATTACACAGATTTCATAGGTTTCGAAACCGTGAACATCCGTGTAATCCGTGCCTGTATTATATAGCTATACTGCCATGATCCCATCTCTCCCCCCTTCAACCGGCCCTATCGGTGTATTCGACTCCGGCTACGGTGGTCTAACCATTCTGGACAAAATACGCGGACTGATGCCTGAATATGATTATATCTATTTGGGAGACAGCGCACGCTGTCCATACGGACCGCGCTCCTTTGAAGTTGTTTACGAATTTCCCTTGAAAGCCGTAAGCAAACTGTTCGAACTAGGATGCCCTTTGGTGATATTAGCATGCAACACAGCATCGGCAAAAGCCTTACGCACCATCCAGCAGATCAATCTTCCGGTAATAGACGCTACCCGCAGAGTACTCGGGGTCATCCGGCCTACAGCAGAATGTATAGGAGAAATCACCCGAAGCCGGCACGTAGGCATACTGGCCACAGCCGGTACCATCAAATCCGAATCCTATCTTTTGGAAATACATAAATTATCTCCCGACATTGTGGTAACAGGAGAAGCCTGTCCCATGTGGGTTTCCTTAGTAGAGAATAATGAATATCAATCGGAAGGAGCCGACTATTTCGTCAAACAACATATCAACCGGCTGCTGGATAAAGACCCGATGATTGACACCATCATACTGGGATGTACCCATTATCCGTTACTGCTTGATAAAATAAGACAGTTTACTCCCGGACATATCCGCATCATCGCACAAGGAGAATATGTAGCCCGAAGTCTGCAGGACTATTTGAACCGCCATCCTGAAATGGACGCACGTTGCGAAAAAGGAGGAAAATGCCGCTTCCTTACCACCGAAAGTGAAAACAAGTTCGAGGAATCCGCTTCCATCTTCTTAGGTCGGCAGGACATAAAAGTAGAAAGCATAGCATTGGAATAACTTTCTTCCGGTTTACCTGTTATATATACCATCCATAACGCTTAATTCATGAAGATATGTATACAAATAAAGTAAAGAAGATAGCTGCGGTACACGATTTATCCGGTGCAGGACGAGTATCTCTCACCGTCGTTATCCCTATCCTCTCATCCATGGGCTTTCAAGTCTGCCCTCTGCCCACAGCCGTATTATCCAGCCACACCCAATACCCGCACTTCTCCTTCTTGGACCTCACGGACGAGATGCCCAAGATTATCAACGAATGGAAGCAACTGAAGATACAGTTTGACGCTATCTATACAGGCTATCTGGGCTCTCCCCAGCAAATACAAATCGTATCCCGGTTTATTGATGATTTCCGACAACCTGACAGTCTGGTTATGATAGATCCTGTTTTGGGAGATAACGGGAAATTATATACCAACTTCGATGAACAAATGATTATGGAGATGCGCCATCTCATCCGGAAAGCCGATGTTATCACACCTAATATGACCGAACTCTTTTATCTGCTTGACAAACCTTATAAAGCAGAGAATACGGACGCGGAACTGAAAAACTATCTGCACGAAATATCAGAACACGGTCCCGGTATCGTCATTATCACCAGCGTACCCGTACAAGATGACTCGCACAAGACTTCCGTATATGCATACGACAGGCAAGGAGACCGTTATTGGAAAGTTACTTGCCCCTACCTGCCTGCTCATTACCCCGGCACAGGTGATACATTTACCAGTGTGATAACCGGCTCACTGATGCAGGGAGACAGCCTGCCTATCGCCTTGGACCGCGCCACACAGTTCATCCTGCAAGGCATCCGCGCCACTTTCGGATATGAATATGATAACCGAGAAGGAATTCTGCTAGAGAAGGTATTGCACAATCTGGATATGCCAATCCAGATCAGCAGTTATGAACTGATTTGAGGATCCCGAAAGTAGAAGATTTGTCCCCCGGGAAAGAAGCTTGTACCAAGCCCTATTACTCCGACGATTAAGGTCGTTTTTCCTTATAGCTAACCCTTATCATACAGTTAACTACTACAGACTCCGGCAGTGGACTGTACAGTCTACTGCAAGAGTTTATACAGTCCACTATATCAGACTGTACAAACCACCGGAAGAGACTATAGTACACAACCATAAAAAAGAGCTTAACCATAAAACAAAATAGGGTTAACCACAAAGAAGAAAAGAGTAAAACCAAAGAAAGCAGCCAAATCGTACCGTGCAAACCAACAAACATCAGCCGTATCAACAATAATAAATAAATTACCTGCCCAGCAGCCTGCGGCTGAGATAACGCACGGGATACCACACAGAAAGAAAGCCCACCACCAGCACAGTGACAAAAACTATAACAATATCCCATGCATGGACACTGACCGGATAGGCATCCACCACAAAATTGCCACCGGAGTTACCACCTCCCAGCGAAAGCAATCCGAATTCCTGCTGGATAAAACAAAGGATCAAGCCCAGTACCACTCCGATAACCGCACCCATCAATGAAATCATACGCCCCTCGAACAGAAAGATACGCGTAATCAACTTGTCGCTGGCCCCTAAATTGCGCAATGTCACTACATCTGCCTTCTTATCTATAATCAGCATGGACAATGAGCCTATCACATTAAAGCAGGCTATCATCAGGATAAAGGTAAGGAAAATATAAGAGATCAGCTTCTCTATCTCCATAATGCGGAAAGTATCCGCTTGCTGCTCATACCGGTCCTGCACCCGGAAATCATCTCCCAATATTTTCTGTATCTTCGATTTTACACTCCCTACATCTACATCCGGCTTCAATTTCAATTCTACCGAACTCACTTCTGTGTCATACTGAAACAACCTACGGGCAAATTGGAGGGAAGTCAAAATGTAAGAAGAGTCATACTTCTGTTGGTTCACCGCAAAAACAAGGCCGCTGGAATATAAATCGGCAGAGTTAAAGCTGGAAGCAGGATTGGCCATATTGACTTTAACTCCCCGTTTGGGAGCATAAATCTCTAGCGGATCGAGGAATTTGATACCCGTTCCCAAGATAGAAACCAATTCTATGCCGGGAATGGCATAATCTACCACTTCATCATGCAACACGAATTGCCCCCGGCCGAAAAGGATACTGTCAATAGCGGTCAGATCCTCGAAATTATCTTCAATTCCTTTAATCACCGCCATGGTCTGACGATCTTTATACTGAACCATCGCATTCTCTTCCAAAGACTCAGAAAAAACAGCGATCTCCGGCATCCGGCGCAAAGCTTCTATACGCGCTTCTTGTCCGTCAAAAACCTTTCCGGTGACAGCCGTAATTTTCAGCTCCGGGTCAAAAGCCGTAAAGAAAGTAGCTACCAGATCCTGGAAGCCGTTAAAAACAGACAAAGTGCATACCAATGTCAATGTAGCCAAAGCCACTCCGCAGACGGAAATGGCTGAAATAACATTAATGGCATTGTGCGACTTCTTGGAAAAAAGATAACGCTTCGCTATATAAAAGGGAAAATTCACCGTCCGGTTCTACTTTTTCAACAGTTCGTCTATACGTTCGGCATAATCCAATGAATCATCCACAAAGAATTTCAACTCGGGAATGATGCGCAACTGATGGCGTACCCGTGTTCCTAATTCATAACGGATGGATTTCATATTATCATTGATATTCTTTACTATTTCCTGGCTCCTCTCAGAAGGGAACACGCTGAGATAGACGCGTGCAATACTCATATCGGGACTGATGCGGACAGCACTTACCGACACCAAAACACCATTCATGGACTTAGTCTGAAGCAGGAAAATCTCACTCAACTCCTTTTGGATCAAACGAGAAATCTTATTTTGTCTGGTCGTTTCCATAATTAATAATTATTCAGTTTGCTAATTTGCTAATATGCCATAGGGTTCATAGCGCAAGCTATGAGCACATTATTCAACATTTTTTTATGATTGTCAGCCCGTCGCGCAAGGGAAGAATCACCTTTTCAACCCGTTTGTCGGCAGCTACCAAATCATTAAATTTCTTTATTCCAATAGTCTGAAGATCTGTATGATGCGGTTCCTCCAATACATGTCCGTCCCACAATGTGTTGTCGGCAATGATATATCCGCCGGGTGATAATTTCTCCAGTACCATTTCGTAATATTCAATATACTTCCGCTTATCACCGTCTACAAACGCTAAATCAAAGGTAATGTTCATGCCAGGCAGCAACTTCAGCGCATCACCTATATAAAATTTAATCTTGCCGGCGTAAGGCGAACCTTCCAGCCAGGGACGTGTAAAGTCCTCCTGCTCATCGTTTATCTCAAATGTGTGCAACATGGCCCCCTCTTCCAACCCTTCGGCCAGGCAAAGTGCGGAGTAGCCACTGTAAGTCCCGATTTCCAACACCTGACGGGGGCGTATCATTTGCACAAACATTTTCAGCATACGTCCCTGCAAGTGGCCGGAAGCCATACGGGGACGTAAAAGCTTGACGTGCGTATCGCGATAAAGTGCCTTCAGGTAATCACTTTCTTCGTCAATGTGCTGAAGGATATATTCGTCAATAGCGTCCGTTTCTTTCATTCCTATCTTCTATTTTTATAGGTAACGGTTGCGGTTGGGCAGCACATAGTCCATAGCATACTTCAACACATCTCCCACTACATTGATTTCAAGGAAAGAAGTCTGAGTACCTTGCTTACCGCTGCTCAGATAGGCCACCATGTCGCTTTCACTCAAAACGCCATCATCCAGCAATTTACGCAAAGCAGCGAAATAATATGCCTGTCCGTTAGCCTTTTCGGGCATATAGATAGCCTCCACCCCATATGACAAAGCCAGATGACGCATCGTTTTTTCTTTATAACAGATGGCCAATACAGGATATTTGCCACGGAAAGCAGCAATATTACGTGCGGTACGCCCGCTGAAACTGTCGGTAATAATGGCGCGGATATTCAGTTTGCTGGTAGCCTTTACTGCCTGTTTTGCCAGGAAAGCAGTTACGTCATTGGAGTTTTCATCCAAAGGAATACGGATGTCATTCTCGGCCAGTTTATCTTTCTCAGCCTGCGCTGCAATCTTGGCCATCGTCTTCACGGCTTCCACCGGATACTTGCCGTATGCCGTTTCTCCACTCAGCATCAATGCATCCGTGCGGTAGTAAATAGCATTGGCAATATCGGTCACTTCAGCACGGGTAGGACGCGGATTATTAATCATGGTATGCAACATCTGGGTAGCAACAATCACCGGTTTCTTTGCCAGAATACATTTTTTTATCAACAAACGCTGAATGCCGGGGATTCGTTCCTGAGGAACTTCAATGCCCAAGTCACCACGAGCCACCATGACTCCGTCGGCCACTTCCAATATTTCATCAATATTGTCCACTCCTTCCTGATTCTCGATCTTGGCGATAATCTTAATGTCGCTGCCGTATGCATCCAGTATCTGGCGGATATCCAGCACATCTTGCTTATTACGAACAAACGAATGTGCTATGAAATCAATGTCCTTTTCAATAGCATACAGTATATTGTTACGGTCCTTTTCTGTCAAAGAAGGGAGATTGATGCGCACGCCCGGTACATTCACACTCTTACGGTTACCCAAAGTAGCTTCATTCTGCACCTCGCACAACAAATACTCGTCTGTCTTCTCAATCACGCGCAGCTCCAGATCACCATCATCAATCAGAATATCGCCATCCACCTGAAGATCATGCACAAAACCGGGATAAGATACAGCAATACATTCACGGGTCGTTTCTTGTGCTGGATTGCCTACAATCTTTACTTTGTCACCAATCTGATAAGGAATAGGCTCGCCGCCTGCAATAGCAGTAGTACGCACTTCGGGACCTTTTGTGTCCATCAATATGGCAATACGGTTGGAAACCTCACGTACATTGGTTATCAATTTTTCAAAACCTTCACGTGAAGCGTGAGCCGTATTCATACGGACCACATTCATACCAGCCTTGAAAAGATCTCTTATAAACTCTACCTCGCAACGCTGATCTGAGATGGACGCTACGATTTTTGTTTGTTTCAACATCATAATCTTATCACCTTATATTATACCTAAACTTTTTATTTTCTCATCAACAAAGCCTCAATCGCCAAACGATATGAATGAAGCCCGAACCCACAAATTACTCCCACACAAGCGCAAGAAATCATCGACTTATGGCGAAACTCCTCACGGGTATGTACATTTGAGATGTGCACCTCAATCACAGGAGCTGTCACGG